>Ga0314774_1000001_pt1 | contig 450853 bp, 441 predicted proteins | sample MetaGCBIA2018_FD_204515 | JGI IMG/M metagenome (GOLD analysis project Ga0314774, IMG submission 204515) | Cryopeg brine microbial communities from Beaufort Sea near Barrow, Alaska, United States - CBIA 2018 | ecosystem: Environmental > Aquatic > Marine > Coastal | place: USA: Alaska... | reverse complement strand
TAGTTCCTATGACTATGTTGTTTGCTCCCCTTGGAGTAAAGTTAGCATACCGACTTAATGTTAAGCAATTAAAGATGTCTTTTGCAATTTTTTTAGCACTTGTTGGAATTAAAATGCTTTTGGTATAATAACAAATTAATTAAAAATACAACAATAAAAGGTAAAAATATGGCAACTTATGCTTGTGGACATATCAATCCAGATTCAGATTCAATTTGCAGTGCGATTTCATTCTCATACTTAAAAAATCAAATAGGCGAAGAGTGTATTCCCTCACGTCAAGGCGAGTTAAATCCAGAGACAGAGTTTATACTGAATAAATTTGGCTTCCAGAAGCCTTTGTTAAAAACAGAATATGCGGGTGAAAATATCTATATTATGGATTATTCTAACTCTTTCGAAGCTCCTAAAGATATCAAAGAAGCGACTATCAAGGGAATTATCGATCACCACAAACTTGGAGACTTGACGACAGATACTCCTCTTGAGTGCTGGATTCGTCCTATTGGGTGTACAAACACGATTGTAAAAGAGATTTATGATCACTATAATGTGCCTATTCCAAAAGATATTGCAGGTATTATGCTATGTGCGATTTTGAGCGATACAGTGATTTTCAAATCTCCTACATGTACGCGAGTTGATACAAAAGCGTGTAAAGAACTCGCAGATATTGCAGGTATTAAAGATGTAAGAGCACTTGGGATGGAGTTGTTTAAAATGAAGTCGCAAATTGGTGGCGCTACTGCTAGAGAGCTTGTCAAAAGAGATTTTAAAGATTTTGAGATGAGTGGTCATAAAGTGGGTATTGGTCAGCTTGAAGTGGTTGATTTGAGTGTATTTGATACTATGAAAGAAGCTTTGTTCGATGATTTAAAAGCACTCAAAGAGGAAGGTGGAAGGCATACAACTATGTTACTTTTAACCGATATTCTCAAAGAGGGTTCACAACTGCTTGTGGCAAGTGATGATGAGAGTATTATTGAAAAGGCATTTGACGTGAAGTTAGAAAACTCTCAAATTTGGCTGCCAAAAGTTTTAAGTAGAAAAAAACAAGTCATTCCATTTTTAGAGAAAGCTTTCAGATAAATGGCACAGAAAATACCTATAAGAAAATTCTTAGTAGGTTTATGCGAGCCCATAAAAGAGTATTTGCAAAGTGGCTCTCAAGCTGTAAAAGTATTTGAGTATGCTGCAAAAACCTCTTTTTTTTATGATTTCCAAGATCGTATATACGTCCTAGAAGAGTATAAAAAACCTCTTTTAGGATTAAATATACTGGTGCTTATCTCGCAAAAAGATGCACAATTGGATGAAAAGATTCAAAACCTGCACGATATAACAGCGGATGTTCGCTATACAAAAGAGTATCTAAAGTTTTTTGGAAATCCATCAAATTATGATTTTGAAGTGAATGAAGTTTTTAAAAAGTGCGACAATGCAGGTCTTTCAAGATTGGATTTACACTTTTTAGCGGGAATGGATCAATTTAATGTTTTTAGAGTTTTACTTTATAGGCTAAATCAGATATTTACTCTGCGATATAGTGAGTGCGAAAAAGATAATTCAACTTTCGACCTTCTACAAGATTCACATAAAAGATTGAAAAATATTTTGAAACTTTCTAAAGGTATTTTTGATAAAAAAATAGTTAATTTACTCACAAAAGACATGAGTGATTTATATTTATTGTTGAATCATCACGACAAAATGGAGAGATACCTTTTAAATTTCATGCTTTTTATAAAGGAAGATAGTTCATTCTTTGAGTCAAAAAAAGATAAGACCGTGCTTTATTTTTTTATCAAAAAAAGTTTTAAAAAGATGATCACAGAAGCAAATCAAAAATCAACTCTATTGCAAGAAAAAAGTAGAATCGACAGAAGGTTTGTAAGTATAATGGATGAAATTTCTAACACAGTAGAATACTTTTCGTCTGTATTGTCAAAAGATGAATTAAAAAAGATAAAAAAGCAAATTCAAACACTAAAAAAATAAATCTTACATGCAGCCTTATTTAAATGTAAATTATTTGTAAAGAAATGTATTTATGTTATTTACAAATATTCAGTAATCTTTCACTATCACATACAAAAGAGAGGAAGATTATGAAAAAAATTCTTTTAGGCATGGTAGCATTTTCCATCATCGCAAGTGCCGCTCCTTTTAACGCAGAAGTACAAACTTATGTTGACGGGCTTAAAACAGAAACTAAAAAAAGCAACAGTGGTTTTGTAGATTTTGACATTGCGAGAGGCGAGCAGATTTTTACATCAACGCACATCGGTAAAAAAGGCACAAAAATTGCGTGTACAACGTGTCATACTGCAAATTTAACAGCAAATGGTAAAAACGATCATACAGGAAAAGTGATAGACCCGCTCGCACCTTCCGCCAATAGTGCACGACTTACGAATGTCAAAGATTTAAAAAAGTGGCTCAGACGAAACTTCAATGATGTTTATAATAGAGAAGGTAGTGCGCAAGAAAAAGGCGATGTTTTATACTACATCAATTCAAAGTCAAAGGGCAATTGATATGAAAAAGTTAATTTTAATGGTAGTTGTTTTAAGTGGAGCGATGTTTGCCGGTTCTGGCGTAGGTGTAAAACCTGTCAGTAATCAACTTTACATCAATGAGTGCGGAAGTTGCCATTTTGCGTTTCAACCGGGTCTTTTACCACAGCGTTCTTGGACAAAGATGATGGGCGATTTAGCAAATCACTTTGGTACAGATGCAAGTTTGAATAAAGCTGACACTGCAACGCTGCTTGCTTACATGACTCTAAATGCAAGTGATAAATCCATGAATTATAAACGAAGCCAAAGGATGACAAACTCTATCAATACAAGCAACACTCCGCTCAAAATTAGCGAAGTGCCTTACTTTAAAAGTAAACACAGAGAGTTAAGTCGTGCTATGATTACACAAAAAGAAGTAGGAAGTATCACGAATTGTGTAGCATGTCATAGCAATGCATCAAAAGGTGATTACCATGGTACCTATGTTCCAAATTATGGAAGAGTCGATGACTAAAAGTTATATTTGGCCACTCATTAACAGAGTTTCGCATGTTTTATTGATAGTATTTTTAGCTACGGCATATCTGCTTGGTGACGCGGATAACCTTTTAGATTATCACGTAGCTTTTGGATTTGCCCTTGGCGTAGTCTTTTTATTTAGAGCCATATGGGGCTTTATTGGTCCAAAATATTCACAATTTAAAGATTTTAATTTTAGTATCAGTGAATTAAAAGATTACATGTTGGCCGTGTTTACAAAAAACAAAGAGCATGTTGGGCACAATCCCGCCTCTAGTTTTGCAATTGTAGCGATGATAGTTTTCACTTTTCTAAGTATAGTCTCAGGTGTGTTGGCGCAAGGTATTGAAAAGCACCATGGTCTTTTATCCTCATTTTATAGTGGAAGCTTAAAAGAGTTGGAATTTTTCTCTGGCATGCATTCACTGTTTGCTAATATCCTTGTAGCAATCATTGCGGCGCACGTCGCAGGAAGTTTAATCGATAAGTATATTAAAAAAAGTGATGCGATTGATTCGATGTTTAGCGGCTATAAAAAGACAACAGAAAAAATAGAAATAAAATTAAATATATTTCAAAAACTATTTTCAATTATTTGGATTGTAGTATCTCTGTTTTCGCTTTATTATCTGATATTTACAAAAGACAACATGTTTATCGCAAACTCTAGTGGGCAACAAAACTACACAGTTGAGCATGAAGATCATGATTAAAAGTTATATCTGGCCACTGACAAATAGGCTATCTCATATTTTATTGATAGTCTTTTTTGTCGTGTCTTACATCTTGAGTTATTTTTCAAATCTTTTGTCCTATCATGTCGCTTTTGGCTATGCACTCGGTGTGGTTTTTGCCTTTAGAACCATCTGGGGATTTATCGGACCAGAGCACTCAAAGTTTAAAGATTTTAATTTTAGGTTACAAGACTTGAAAGAGTATATGGTATCAGTCTTCTCAAAAACCAAAGAGTATGTAGGGCATAATCCCGCTTCAAGCTATGCCGTCACAGCGATGATAGTCGTCGCTTTTTTGACTATCTTAACGGGTGCCTTAGCCTATGGAATTCAAGAAAATCACGGTGTTTTATCGTTTTTACATGATAAGTATTATAAGGATATAGGGACTTTAAAAGATATCCACGGTCTTTTTTCAAATATTTTCTTAGCTATTGTTGGCGCGCATATGTGTGGCGCTTTGATTGACAAGTTTATCAAGCGTAGTGATGCGATTGATTCGATGATAAGTGGTTATAAAAAAACGGTAGAAAAAGTAAATATAAAGACAAGCATATTTCAAAGATCATTTAGTATTATCTGGATTGTAGCATCACTTTTTACTCTCTCTTATCTTGTTTTTACAAAAGATACGATCTTTACGGCCAGTGCTAATGTGAAACAAAATTATGAGAAGCAAAATGCACTTTTTAGTAATGAGTGCGGCAGTTGTCACATCACCTATCCGCCCTATCTTCTCCCAAAAAAATCGTGGGTTTTGATGATGAATGATTTGGAAAATCATTTTGGAGATGATGCCTCTCTTGATACTGCGGATAATCTCTCTATTTTAGCATTTTTAACAAAAAACAGTGCAGAAAAATCTACCCATCAAGCTTCTCTTGGAATATTAAAAAGTCTAAGGGATGATAATGGTACAATAGCCATAACAAAAACTACTTTTTGGAAAAGAAAGCATAGAAATATGGAAGATAGTGTCTTTACTAGTACCGAAGTCAAAACAAAAGGAAATTGCAAAGCATGTCATATCGATATACAAAATGGTTTGTTAGAGAATGACTTAATAAGTACGAAACATTTAAAAGGATTCTTGTGAAATTTATTTTAATTTTTTTACTCTTTTTGAATGTACTGTTGGCAAGTGATCATGATCACCATCATGGCAAAGACCTGACTTTCTTAGAGCTTGATACTACACAAGAAGATAAAGTCAAAGATATCTTGCGAACCTACAGAAAAGATATCAAAAAGTATAGACATTACAAAGAAGAGATGTTTGAGGGCAAACAAGATATCTTTGAAAATGATATTTTTGATGGTGTTGCATTAGAAAAAATCAACCAACAAGTAAGTGATTTTGCTATAAGAATTGAAACAAAATTTTTGAGTGAAGTACACCAAGTGCTGAGTAAAAAACAGAGAAAGAAATTTGTATCCTATATTGATGACTGGGAAATAGAATGAAGATAATGCTCATAGAAGATGATTTGGAGATGCAAGAGTTGCTCTGTGATTATCTGAAAAATTATGATTATGAAGTTGAGGCGTATGAAAAACCGCTCGAAGCGATGGAAAAACTCTTTACATGTAAGGAATATAATCTCGTCGTTCTTGATTTGATGCTTCCTCAAATGGACGGTTTTGATGTGTGCAAAAAGATACGAGAGCAAAGCCAAATTCCTATCATCGTCTCAAGCGCGCGTGGAAATCTAGGAGACAAGGTGGCGGCGTATGAGTATGGAGCCGATGATTATCTTGCAAAACCTTATGAGCCTAAAGAGCTAATTTTGAAGATAAATGCTGTTTTAAAACGCGTTACAAATCCATCATTCAAAAAAACAATAGGGGAATTTGAGATAGATGAGCAACAGTTCCAAATCTCACAATCAGGGCATGTACTCTGTCTGACTAAAATAGAATATGAAATATTTTTATTACTTTTAAATAATCAAGACAAGATTCTCTCTCGCGCATCAATCGCAAAATTTTTAGGAAGTGAGACTTCAACACTCAAAGAGAGAGCTATCGATATGCATATCAGCAACATAAGAAATAAAATTTTTGATGACCCCAAATCGCCTAAATACATAAAGTCGATTTGGGGAATCGGATATAAGTACATAGGACAATAATGTCAATCTTTACAAAAGTTTTTGCGCTGTTTTGTATCAGCATTGTTTTAATGTTTTATTTATCACTTCAAACCAACAAGATCACAGATGAAAAGATAGAGTTGGTGCATAAAGAAAAATACATACAAGCTTCAAAAGAACTCTTTTCTTACCTGATTAATGGGGATTTAACCCTATTAAACGATAGAGCAAAGAAATTAAATTATGAAAAAAAGAGTGTCAATTTAAAAGATAAAAATATTAAAATTATTTATGAAAGTACAATCTCTTTTGGAAATATTCAAATTTTAAAAAAAGATGACATGTATATGCTCTATATGAAATATCTTGATGATGAAGTTTCATTTTATGATCTCTCACAAAAAAAAGAATTGGAACAAAAAGAACATTTAAACTATCTGATTATTGCGGATATTTTGCTTTTAGTAGTGATGCTCTTAGTGATATTAAAAATGCTAATACCACTTAAAAATATTTCAAAAGCAATCGAAAAATTCGGTAGTGGAGACTACTCCTTAAGACTAGATGAGAGTAAAAAAAGTGATGAAATCTCAAAAGTAATAAAAAAATTCAATGCCATGGCTCAAAATATCGATAACCTCCTCACGTCAAGAACGCAACTCTTAAACGATATGAGTCACGAGCTACGAACTCCCATCTCAAAAGCTATGATTTCACTTGAAATGATGGAAGAGAGTAAATACAAAAAGATTCTGAAAAAATCAATCACACAAATAGACAAACTCACCGATGAGCTTTTAGAAATTGAGAGATTAAACTCAAATAATGTGACATTAGATATAAAAAAACATTCCATGGATACGATTTTAGCCGAAGCATTCTCTAAGATGATGATAGACAATGAAGATGAAATAGAAGTGCAAATACTCACTCTTTTTGAGTGTAATGCGGACATCAATTATCTCTCAATTGCTATCAAAAATCTCATCGACAATGCCCTTAAATACAAAGAAAAAGGTAACGTAGAAATACTCATAGATAAAGACATCATAGAGATTAAAAATGAAGGAAAACCACTGAGCAAAGAGTTGGATTATTACTTAGAGACATTCACCCAAGAAGACAACTCACGTAACATACAAGGCTACGGACTGGGGCTAAATATCGTCAAAAGAGTACTAGAATATCATCATTTTAAATTAGAATACAGATACGAAGATGGAAAGAATATTTTTAGTATAAGGTTTCATATTTAGTGTTCCTGTAATCACGATATTATTTAATAGACAAAGTAATAAATAGAAGCTATAATGAAGTCAAATCATCTGGAATTTCAAGATAATTGTATGAACAGATAGAGATTTATAAATTATAGAATAAGGATCCGATGTGAGGATTAAATCAGTTAAAATTGATAATTTTAGAAGTATTAAATCAGTGGAAATTCCTTTTAATAAAATAGATGATAAAGAATGTAGCATTTTTTTAGGAAAAAATGAAAGTGGCAAGAGTAATATATTAAAAGCTTTATCATTATTAGATAGAGATAATAAAGTAGATTATTTAGTTGATTGTAATAAAGATTCTAAAAAAGAAAATAAAAAAATATCAATTGTATTTGATTTATCTGTTGCTGAACTATTGTGGAATGCGCATATAGAGAAAGAATTGTCTCTTAGTAAAAATACTATTGAAGTAGAATTACTTGAAAAACATATTGAGATAAATAGTAAAAATGAACGGTTTGAATATTTTCATGTATATATTAAAGATACTGATAATATTAAGAATTATATTTTTAATGCTGCACATGAAATAATTGAAATAAAGAAATTGTATGAGGGAGTAGAAAAACTTACAGAAGACAATATAATAACACTAATTCCTACTTATTCCATATTAACAAAAGAAGCATTGGAAATAATTATTGAAAGTAGGATTAAGCCTGTTTTTGAGATAAACACACCAAAAGTTATATATTGGAAACCTTCTTCTAAATACTTAATAAATGAAATGATAAATTTGAATACATTTAAAGATAATACATCCAATAGTATTCCTTTGAAAAATATTTTTCATATTGCTAACATGGATGATAAACAAATAAAAAGTAGAATTGAGTTGGTTGTAAATGATGATGAAGAAAGGGAAGAACTGTGTCAGACTTTGTCAGAAGAAATAACAGGTTATGTCAATAGTATTTGGTCAGAACATAAAATAAGTATCAATGTACGAATAGAAAAAAATATGGAATGTACTGTAAATATAGAAGACAATGACTATAGCAGACCAAAGTACAAGATGGGACAACGCAGTGACGGATTTAAGCAATTCATATCAATACTATTAAATCTATCAGCAGAAAATAAAACAAGTATTCTAAAAGATAAATTGATTTTACTAGATGAGCCCGAGGTGCATTTACATCCAAGTGGTATTAGATATTTAAGAGATGAATTATTAAAAATTTCAGAAAATAATAATTTAATAATTGCAACACATTCAACATATATGATTGACAAATTAAACTTAAATCGACATTTTAGTATTACTAAGAACAAATCCCTTACTGAAGTTAAACAAATTGAAGAAAATAATCCATATGAAGAAGAGGTTTTATATGAATCATTAGGGACTTCTATATTTGAATTTATAAGTCCAACTATGTTGATATTTGAAGGTAAAACTGATACAGATTTGTTTAATGTATTTAGTTATAAATTTAGAAATGAATTAAATATAAAAAATATTTCAGCAATATCAGCAAATGGAGTTGATAAGATTCCTACTTATGTAAAGTTTTTTAGTGGTGAATTGGTGAAGGGTTTTGTTGTAGTTGACTCAGATAATATTGGAAAAAGTACTAAAAAAATTATTATTAAAGATAATGATAAGTTTAATAATAACAATACATTTGAGCTTAGTGATTTGTTGTCTGATGTTACTAAAAATATGACATTAGAAGATATGATTCCAAAAAAGATAATAGAAGATGTTTTATTAGATGGTTTTTTGATTACTTTAGACTTGACAGATAACGAACCATTTATTACTCAGATAAAAAATAAACATAAAACAATTAATGAAAAAGAATTGAAGATGGGTATTGCCGAAAGTGTAATAATAGATATCAATAAACAAGTAATGACAAAAGAAAAAACAAAAGAAAAGTATTTCACTTATTATGAATTTATATCAAATTTATATAATAAACTTCATTACTGAGGTCAAGTATCGGGAATAACCTTTAAAAATAGAAGTTTAACACCTAAAGAATATTTTGTAGTTATTTGCACATGAGCATACTTTGGCAAAGCCCGACATTGTGGATTTCTTTTTCTACATTTAATCCAGCTTCTTTGATGCAACGTTTCATGTCAGTAGAATTAAACATCTTGCTGTACCCATTTGCCATAGAAGAGAAGTAAGGTGATGTGTTGATGATGCAAAAAGCTGATGTTTCAAATCTTTGTTTGTCCCACAGTGGTTCCATAATGCAAAGGCACGAGTGCTCGTTCATGGATTCTTTGACACGCTTTAAAATGGCGATAATATCATCTTCCCTAAAACAATCCAAAAATTGACTCATCCAAATTATGTCGTATCCCGTTGGTAGTTTTGTTGCGCTATCAAGCACACTCATTGGGACAAAATCAATTTGATTTTCAAGACCATTTTTTGCTATATTTTCTTTGGCCAATGTTATTTGTTCTTTCAAATCTAGGATGGTAATATGGACATTTTTATCCGCTTTTGCGATGCGTATAGAAAATTTTCCCGTATTTCCACCGATATCCAAGATACGTTTAGGTTTCATTTCAAGTAAGATTTTAATCGCTTCGACAAATGCACCATCAGAATAGTAGTGGTCAAATTCAAACCAGCTTTGTTTTACTTTATCGGGCAGTGTTGAGAGAAGAGGATAAATAGTCTCACCAGTGCCAAAAACTTTTTGAAGTCCAATCGCTTTTTCTTGTCTGAGCGATTCATCGAGATAAAAGAGACCTTGATAATTGACATAATGGTTATAATTCATATTTATTTTTGTCATTTCATCATTTTCCAAAAAGTAGCCTGTTTTGGTGATGTAGTATTTTTCATCCACGATTTTTACGATATCCGCACTTAGCGAACTCTCAAGTAATACAGTAACCGCGTATTGCGTTAAAGTAGAGTTTTCTGCAATTTCTTGCAAGGATAAGCCAGTTTTATTGTTGTCACACAACGTTTTTAAGATGCCAAATTCTCTCATAGAACGTGCAACTTGAAAAATAATCGGAGCGAAAGCTATCTTTTGTGCTTCATATTGTGCTTCTAGAGCAGTTTTTGTATCATTTTGATCAAAGCAAGTATGCATATAAAATTTCCTTTAATACAATTTTAGTTAAAATATTATGTTTTATAGACTTAAAGACAATAAGGGTATTGATGATAACAAGTAAACAATTAAAAGAAGTTTTGATAGAAAATTTAAAATTAGAAGATATTGCGCCGAGTGATATCGACGATGATATGGCTCTTTTTGGTGAAGAGGGACTTGGGCTTGATTCAGTCGATTCCATAGAACTTGTTTTGACATTGGAAAAAGAGTTTGGAGTCAAGGTGGCTGATTCAAAAGAGTATGAAAAAATATTTGTCAATATTCAAACTCTTTTAAACTTTATCAATGCCAAAAAATAGGGTTTTTGTCAATAACTATTGCTCCCTATGTGCTGCGGGAGATAATTCGCAAGAGTTATTTGAGAGTATTTGCCAAGGAAAAAGCGGCATACAAACCAATAGCAGTTTTTTTGAAGGTAAAAGCGTGGGCTTGGGAGTTGTCAAAGATGATTTATATGACCATCTTTTACAAAAAATACAGACTATTTTAAAAAACAGCAACTTAGAAAACTTCGAAGAAACACTGCTCGTGATAGGCTCTTCAGTCGGCGGTATGAAACGCAGTGAAGAGATTTATCTCAAAGAAAACTCTTATAAAAACATAACACCAGCCTTACACACCATAGACGCTATAAGTTACACAATCAATAAAAAATATAAATTTAAAGATGATATATCCTTTTCCACCGCCTGCACCTCAAGTGCCAATGCCTTAGGCTATGCCTATGAAGTCATCTCAAAAGGCATTTATCGCAATGTTTTGGTGGTCGGATTTGATACACTTTGTAAAATAACCGTTGGCGGATTTTCCTCTTTGGGTGTTTTATCGCAGTTTCCATGTAAGCCTTTTGACAAGCAAAGAGATGGGATGAATGTGGCCGAAGCTCTCGCGCTCCTTCTTTTGCAAGATGAAAAAAAACAGGAGAGTGTTGAAATGTATGGCGTGGGATACAGTTGCGACGCGCATCATATGACACAGCCCAATCCACAAGGTTTGGGAGCAATATCTGCGATGCAAAAAGCGCTTACATGGTGCGAGCTCAAAAAAGAAGAGATAGATTATATTAATGCGCATGGTACGGGCACGCTAGCCAACGACAGCAGTGAGTTAAATGCCATCAAGACACTCTTTGGAAATAGTGTCCAAGTAAGCTCAACAAAGTCTATCACTGGGCATACACTAGGCGCTGCTGGAGCGTTGGAGGCTATTATCTCTATTATGGTGTTGCAAAAGCAGATAGTGGTTCCCAATCACCTTCTGAGTGAATCAGAAATAGATGGCATCAACTATGTTTTTAAAGCAGAGCAAAAAAAGATAAATTATGTGTTAAGTAACTCGTTTGCATTTGGTGGAAACAACACATCTTTGTGTTTTGGACTGGCGCGATGACAATCAATTTAGAGATACTAGAAAGTGCCTATCTTCTGGGAGAAAAATCACTTGAGAATCTGCGTACAAAAGAGTTAGTCCCCAATATGATGGTACGAAGAAGGTTGACACGCGCTTCAAAATTAGTGATGGAACTCAAAGACTTGGTGGATTTTGAGGAGGGTCGGGTTATCTGTGGAAGTGCTTATGGGGAGGCAGGAGTGAGTGCAAATATCCTGAACGCTATAAAAGATAACGTGCCCATTAGTCCAACAGATTTTCAAAATTCTGTTTACAATACGGCCGTCTCTTATCTCTCAATTGTAAGCAAAAATCACCATGAGATTTTGACCATCTCAAGTGGCGATAAAACAGCGTTAAATGTTTTGCGTGCAGGGGCAATCAAAGCGCTTGATGGGGATGAACTGCTTTTAGTCTGTTTTGAAACAATCGATATTGCGAATATTGAGCAGATTAATCACTGTATCGATTTTTTAGAGTGCGGTGTTGCACTTAGAGTCAGAGTGAGTGATCAAAAAGCAACTATGAGCATAGAAAAAAGTAAGACACGAGGGGCTCCAAACTCGATCAGTGAACTCTTACATGTAGCGCAAAATTCAAAAAAAATACCACATCCGATTCTAGAAGTAGTGCTATGAATTTACCTCATTTGGCCCCGATACTGTTTGCCAAACACATAAAGAGTAAATCAGATAAATCAGCCATTGTTTTGTGTGAATTTCCCTACCCTCCAACGCTGCCGATGCTACTCGAAGCTGCGGCACAATCAAGCAGTGCTCTGAGTGAGCAAGAAGTTAAAGAGGCATTTTTAGTCAGTGCCAATAGTCTGAAACTGTATAAAAAAGCGACTCAATTAAATTATAGTATAGAGGTAACGCAAGAACTTAAGATAAAAGAGATGAGCATTTTCTCTTTTAGTATTAAAGATTTAGCAGATGGAAAGTTTACAATTTATGCTAAGTAAACTGTATACTATCACTCACAAAGAAGAAGAGTTTTTTAATATAAAATTCTCAGATGAGAATCATCCCGTATTTCAAGCGCATTTTCCAAGCAACCCACTACTTCCAGGATTTATAATGCTAGAAATTTGTGCTGAGGTTTTGGACCATGAAATTTGTGAGATTAAAAAAGTAAAGTTTATCACGCAAGTGAAACCAAAGGATGAGTTATTGTTTTTGATTAGGACTCGTGAAAATAGTCTACATGTAGAAGTAAAAAAAGATGAAGTGAAAGTTGCAGTGCTAATTTATGAAAAAATCTGACATCATCGTCGTTATCCCGACGTACAATAACCCTCAATCCATAGAAAAGGTGGCCAAAGATGTATTGGCGCATGGGTACCAACTTGTTATCGTAGACGATGGATCGCTGCCAAAAGTAAGTCTAAATTTCACAGATGAAAACATGCTGATGTTAAGGCATGAAAGCAATCGTGGCAAAGGAATGGCAATAGTTACGGGAGCAAAAGAGGCGCAAAGAAGAGGGCTGGATTATTTTGTGTCGATTGATGGGGATGGGCAACATTTGGCATCTCAGATAGAAAGTGTTTTACAAGCGTGCGATGGAACGGATCAAATCATCATCGGCTCTAGAAATCTTGATATAAAAGATGTTCCCAACATCTCAAAATTTGGAAGATGGTTTTCTAACATGTGGGCGTGCTGGGACACAGGCGTGACCATTGATGATTCTCTTTCGGGGTTTAGAGTGTATCCCATTTCAATTCTTGATTTGAGTGTCAAAACACAAGGATTTGACTGGGAAATGGAAGTGCTGGTAAAACACGCTTGGAAAACAAGAATCATTAAAGAAAAAGTTATCGAGTGCTATTATCCCGCTCCAGAAGAACGGGTAAGCCACTTTAAAAAGTTTAGAGACACCGCTGCTATCGTTTGGGTGCATATCCGTCTTTTGCCTTTAAAGTTCATCCTCAAAAGACTACCGAGCAATCGATGAGTATAAAACAACGGGGCAGTGGATGGAGTATTAAACTTGTCTATAATTTGTATAAACTTTTTGGATATACCTTTATCTACTATCTGATGTATCCGGTTTCCTATTTTTACTATTTAAAAGCAAAAGATGTGAAAGAGGCTTTGAGTATTTATTACCAACAAATAGGTCAAGAATTTACTCCCAAAGTGCATCACGAACATTTGCGACATTTTGCTATTTGTATGTGTGATCGATTTGTCTCGAGTATTAGCCCTGAGCATTATAATTTTGACATTGAAAATGCAGATGAATTGCAGAATAATTTACAAAAAGGAGGCATTTTGCTTCTTTCCCATTATGGCGGATGGGCAAGTTCGGCTAATTGCTTTGGTTCTTTGAATTTAAAAATCAATATAGTGATGCAGGAAGTTTTGATGCAAGGCATTAAAGACATTGAAAACAGTATAAAAAGTAAAAAAGAATCATACATTCATATCATAGATACCAAAAAAGGGGGAATTACCGTTACATTGGAAATTGCCAACGCTTTGAGTGCCAATGAATTGGTGGCTATGATGGGCGATCGTGCAACGAGTGACAAGGGTAAAAAAGGTGTTCTTTTTTTTGGAAAAGAGGGTTATTTTAATAAAAATCCATTTGAAATTGCGTATAAAATGGACAAACCTCTCATCTCGCTTTTTATTTCCTATGTAAAGCCACAGTGCTATAAGATAGATTATATTAAACTGGCGATGAATAAAGAGTGCAGAATGGATGAAGAAGTGAACCGGTGCATGAAGATTTACGCCAATAGATTTGAGATGAATATCAACAATTATCCGCAAGGATGGTTTAACTTTTACGATTTTTGGGAAAAATAGCATGGTGATAGATGGAAAATGTGTATGAACGCGTTCAGGCTAAAGGAGAGTTAAAATGAAACGAGTACTTGTTACAGGGGCAACGGGAGAAATAGGAAGTGCGATTGTAAGGTATTTTGCTAAAAATGGATACTTCGTTTATATTCATTATAGAAGAAGTGAGGAAATAGCTCAAAAACTTTTAGATGAAGTCAAGTATGGACAACTCTTAAAGTTTGATATAGCGGACAAGAAAAGTATAAAAGAAGCTTTAAAAGACTTACATGTAGAGGTTTTAGTCAACTGTGCAGGCATCATTAAAGACAAACTGTTTTTCTTTATGGAAGATGATGAATGGGAAGATGTTATCTATACAAATTTAAATGGACTTTATTATGTGACCAAACAGATCATTCCAAATATGATAAAAAACAAAGCAGGCTCTATCGTTAATGTGGCTTCTATTTCTGGAGTTGTTGGAAATGCAGGGCAGACCAATTACTCTGCCTCAAAAGGCGGTGTGATAGCGTTTAGCAAAGCCCTTTGTGCTGAGGTTGCAAGATATAATATAAGAGTCAATGCAATCGCCCCTGGAGTTATAAAATCTAAAATGGCAGAAAAAGTAGGTAAAGAAATTGTAAAACTAATCCCAGCAGGCCGTTTGGGAGAACCTGAAGAAGTCGCTGAAGTAGCATTTTTTTTAGGAGATAGGGCAACGTATATCAATGGAGAAGTCATTAATATCAGTGGCGGTATGGTGAGATAATGCCACTTTTAGTATCATTTTTATATCCTATAACACTATTTTTAATACTCAAATATTTGAATATGGATTTAAATGATATGGCTGCAATGAAGCTTTTACCACTTTTGATATCTGTGTATGTCACGATTATGATTGTTTTTTCTCACTTTAGAAAAACATCATTGATTCTCAAATATGCCGCAAAATTTTCTAAAAAAAGTTTGAGCCCAGCGGAATGTGAATATATAAAAAATTCAACGCTCTTTTGGATAGGCGTCTCGTTGACCAATGTCTGTTTGCATCTGTTTTTTTTCTATCAATCAAATGCGTATTACTGGATAGCATACAGCTCTTTTGGTTGGTATGGTGTTTTTGGGTTGGGCGGAATTTTACAGTATTTGCATCGAAAATTTATATTTTTAAAAAGAGTTCAAAATGACTAAATTTTTCCTTATTCTTTTGCTGGGATGTTCCCTTTTTGCGAGTGAAAGCTTCAAAGAGACACGATATATTTATAGTATTGATAAAGAAATTCATTATGAGGGAGAGATAACATTTGCCCAAGATAGTATAAAAATAGAGTACACAAAGCCAACTCACCAGATAATTGACTACTCGAGCGAGGATGAAAACGCCCAAAAGAAATATTTTTATTTAATAGTGAAATCCATTCATGATGACAATCAAGTGTTGCTCAATGATTTTTTTAGCGAGAGCGCGGATGGGAATGCAACGATGCTTTTGCCCAAAGAGTTGCTTGGAGATTTTATTAAAAAAGTGCGTTTTAAAAAAGATAAAAACAGTTTAGAATTTTTACAAATTTATATGAAAAATGATGATTGGATTAAGATTGAAACACTCCGTTAAATATCTCAACATAGGGATATTTTTAATTTTAGCAGTCATTTTTCTACTCCTGCAGCCTTATCACAAACTTTCCACTAATCTACTTTCACTCTTACCTCAAAATGAAGAGTCGAAGCTTTTAAAAATCTATGAAGCTTTTAAAAGTTCTCATGAAATTATTGTCGCGGTCAAAGGCAGTGATGAGAAAGCTTATAAAAATATAAAAGAGCTAGAGCAAAGAATTTTGGCCAACGATTTTATAGAATTGAAGCAAAATTTTTTCACCAATGAACATTTAAAATCCTATATTAAAAAATACCAATTTTATCTTCAAAATTTTAATGAACAAAATTTAGATGAAACAGAGATTTTAGGCAAACTGCAAAAAAGCTATAAAAGTTTAATGACAAATCCGCTCTATTCTAGTGTTGATAAAATAGACCCATTAAAACTGTTTTCAAGAGATGATATTGCATTCCCGATAGGCTTAAAAAATGGGCATCTTTTTTTAGATGATTATGGATATATGAGTATTTTTACGTTTAAAGCTGGAACGAATCAACAAAGAGTTTATAATGTTTTTGAAAAAGAGATAACACCAGAGACAAAGATATTTGGTCCGCTGTTTTATTTTGTGGAAAACGCTGCAAAAATTAAGAGTGAAGTCAATTATTTAGTAATGGCAGGAATGCTTATTTTGATTGTTTTATACTTTTTGATTTTAAAAAATGCCCTATTGCTTACCAATACAATTTTAACACTTTTAAGCTCTTCAATGCTGGCTTTAATAGCTGTGACATTGATTTGGGATGAAGTATCTGTCTTTGTTTTGGTTTTCGGTATGGCGATTAGTACCGTTTCGATTGATTATATGTTTCATCACTATTTTTGCGGGTTTTATGAAAAAAAAGTTGGGTTTAACAGGTCTGTGTTTTATGGATTTTTAAGCACTTTTTTAGCGTTTTTTATAGTCTCATTCGTAGATTTTCCTTTTATTAGGCAAGTTTCTATTTATGCCCTTATTTCTCTTAGTTCTTCTTATCTTATATTTGCGTTTATTTACCCTAACCTATCTTTTACGTATCCAAAAACAGAGATAAACTTGCCATCACTCAACCTTTTTAAAGCCAAATATTATAAGTATTTTGTGTTCATTTTAATCGGAATTATTTCTTTTTTGAGTGTTATTCTGAGCATGGATTTAGATATAAAAAACTTAGATTATAAAAATGTAAAATTAAAAAACTTAGAAGAATTTTTCTCAGAAAAGTTAGGCAGCAGCGGCAAAATCCCATTTATCATCAAAGCAAAAAGTATCGACACACTTATTGAAAAAAGTAGGGCGATAAAAGCTTTACATAGTGAGGCGATAGTCCCACTCTCAAACCTCTTAAGCCAAGAAGAGTTTCAACATAGAAAAGAAGTATTTTCAAAGATAAACTTCTTACATGTAAGAGATAAAATTGTGGATAAAGCCAATACTGTGGGTTTTAGAAAAGACTTTTTCGCTCATGCTTATTCGCAAGACTTGCTACATGTGAAGAGTCCACATTATGAGATTGATACTGTGCGGCAGCTTGGTTTTGATGTTGTCTCTGATGGACGTGACTATTTTACTTATGGGCTTGTTCTCAAAGATACAAAACTAGAAGGTGTCTATTTTATCGATTCGACACGGCTCTTTAAAAATTCACTTGAGGCTGTCAATACAGAGTTGCTCTACTGTGGAGTTTTGATTTTATTTTCCATTCTTTTAATCTTGAGACTTGGCGCAAAAAACTCTTTTTATAAAAGTTTAAGTTTTGTATTGTTCCCTCTGGCATCAACTTTGTTTATTATCTCTTTTAATCCTATCAATATCATACAGATATTTATGCTTTTTGTGATTGTTTCGCTGAGTATTGATTATGGAATTTATATGAGTGAAGCATCCATTTCAAAACAAAGCAAACGTGCCATCTTGTTTTCTTTGCTGAGTACATTTGCGGGTTTTGGAATATTGATTTTTAGCTCTATCGGAGCGCTTTTTTATATAGGGGAAGTCACAATAACCGGGTTAGTGTCTGTGCTTATTTTATTGGTTATGGGAACTAAAAATGAAAATTGAGATTTTGGATGATAATTTAAACAAAAGAGTGTATGACTCAAATGATTTAAAAAGCTACAATACAGGTGTACAATACGACCATGCTACGAGCAAAGAGAGATCAATCCTAGAAATTTTAAGTGCCTATCAAAGTGATGTGAAACAAGTTTTGTATGACCAGAGCAATGTGGCGATAAAAGAACTCGTCAAAACTTTCAACAAAGAGATGTTTGACGAGGTGGATTTTTCTATGTTGTTGTTTACTTCAGGTACACAGGGAAAACCAGTCGGAGCTTTTAAAACAAAAGAAAATTTAGAGAGTGAGATTTTAGAATTGGTTAAAATTATCACTCCTTACCATCCAAAAAAAGTGATTTCTGCGGTTCCTTTTATTCATATCTATGGAATTTTAACATCTGTTTTGCTGCCGTTAAGATTAGAGTTAGATTTGTTTTTCAAAGAGCATTTTTTACCTCATGACTTACTTTCGTGCATAACGCCGCATTCTATTGTCGTCGTCACGCCATTGTATATAAAATCGCTTCTTCGCTTAGCGGAGTGTAGAGATTTGTCCAAGAGTGTTTTTATAAGTTCAACCGCCCCTCTTGATTCGCAAATCGCAAAAGAATTTATCGCTAAGTTCAACACAAATCTCATACAACTTTTCGGCTCAACAGAGACGGGAGGTATTGCGTATAAGAGAAAAGATGAAGAGTTGTGGACTCCTATCAATGGAGTAGAAACCGCACTAGATGAAAACAGTCTTTTACAAATAAACTCCCCGCATGTCTCACCATTGTTATATGAAAATGGCTTTAAAAATACCAATGGAATGATAAAAAGTTTTGATTATGTAGAGTTTAGCGGTGAGAAATTTAAAATTATAGGGCGAAATTCTCAGATTTTTAAAGTCGCAGGAAAGCGGTACTCAACGCTACATGTAGAAGAAATTTTAGAAACTATAAAAGGGATAGAAAAAGCCTTTGTCACCATCGTCTATACAAAAGGTGCGCTTAAAGATGAATCTTTATGTATCTATCTTCAACTACGCCACGGGGTCAGTTTTAAAGAAGTTAGAAAGGTTTTAAAAGAGTTTATAGGGAATATAAAAATCCCTATAGAATTCAAAGTCGTAGAAAAAATTCCTACCACGTTGCTTGGCAAAAAGATAATGCCAATTTAGAGCAGACTAAGTTGTGTTTGAATTGCTTTATTTAGATTTTCTATCCAACCATAATAATTTCTTGTTTTAGAATTTTGCTTACTGCCCTCTCAGAAAACTTATTGTATAATCCTGACCTATTCTAACAAGAGGAATATAGTGTGGATAACGAAAATAAACAACAAAAAATAGTAGAAATGTTCGACGACATTGCCCCAACGTATGACAAGGCCAATAGAGTTTTAAGTATGGGCATTGATATCCAGTGGCGTAAAAAGGCGTGCGATGAGACGTATGAGCGTTATGGGAACAATATAGACTTGATTGTCGATGTTGCCTGTGGTACGGGTGATATGATGGGGTATTGGAAAAAGCAAGCGGATAAAGCCCATAGAAGCGTGAAGAAGATTTTGGGAGTCGATCCTTCTGTGGGTATGGTCTCCGTTGGAAAAGAAAAATTCCCAGAATTTGAGTTTGTGATCAGTGATGCAACCAATTTACCGTTAGAAGATGCAACTGCGGATATCTTAAGTATTAGTTATGGCATACGAAATGTTGTCAAAAGAGAAGAAGCATTCAGAGAATTTGCGCGTGTTTTAAAAAAGAACGGATATGTCGTCATCTTAGAATTTACGAAAGATGATAAAAAAGGTTTTTTCTTTGGGATAAAAGATTTTTATTTAAATAAAATATTGCCTAAAATTGGTGGCTATATCTCAAAAAATAAAGAAGCTTATGAATATCTTCCAAATTCTATAGAGGGATTTTTAACCTCTGAAGTACTTCAGGCAGAACTTGATATGGCTGGATTTACAACTGAATATGTAAAAAACTTTTCCATGGATATTTCAACGTTAGTGATTGCTAAAAAAAGATAATGCTAAGTGTCTCAAGTTTAAATAACCAAATAAAGTCACTCCTGGACACAACTTTTTTACAAGTCAGTGTCGAGGGTGAAGTTTCTCGCATCACGTATCACAATTCTGGGCATGTTTATTTTACTCTAAAAGATGACTCTTCATCCATCTCTTGTGTGATGTTTAGGGGCAACAGCTTGAAAATGAAATTTCGCCTTGAAGAGGGTATGGCTATTATCGTCCACGGCTCAATTTCTGTTTATACTCCGCGCGGTAGTTACCAAATAAATTGTGTTGGAATTGAACCGGCAGGGGCAGGAGCATTAAACCTTGCCTATGAGCAGTTAAAAAAGAAACTTGAGGCAAAAGGTTATTTTACACACAAAAAAATGTTGCCAAAAATTGTCTCACATGTAGCGCTCGTGACAAGCGGTACGGGAGCAGCACTTCAAGACATGCTTCGTGTTGCCACGCATCGATGGCCATTAGTGAAAATCACGATTATCGACACCATTGTTCAGGGCGAAAGCAGCGCTAGGCTAATAGCACAAAATATCAAACGAGCAGACCCGCTACATGCCGACGTGATTGTCATCGGGCGTGGTGGCGGAAGTATAGAGGATTTATGGGGATTTAATGAAGAGATCGTAGCGGAAGCAATATATGCAGCCAATACATTTATAGTGAGTGCGGTGGGGCATGAGATTGATTATGTGATTAGCGATTTTGTAGCAGACCTTAGAGCACCAACTCCTTCGGCTGCGATGGAAATGATACTGCCGGATAAGACGGAAATGTTACTTCGAATTGATGGCATGATGGAGCAGATGAATTCTTATACAAAGCGGCTCATCCACACTAAAAATGAAAAATTAGAGTACCTTAAAAGGCTTTTTGTGTCACACTCTTTTGAAGCAAAAATTTCTATCAATGAAAAAGAGATAGAGCTTTTGAAAAAAAGATACGAGCAGTTGATTGTGAATCTTTTAGAGAGTCAAAAAACTACGGTTTTAAATTTAAAACAAGACATGAATTTTGCTATGAAACAACTCTTATCAGTGAAGGAAAATGCCCTTCTTTCCTTGCAAAGTATCTATGAGGGAAGTGACCCTAAAAAAGGCTTAAAAGAGAGTTATGCACAGATAGTGGTCAATGGCAAAAGAAGTTCTTTGAAAGCGCTACATGTAGAGGATGTTTTTGAGTTGCACAGTGAAGAGGACATAGTCACGGCAAAAGTACTGAACAAGGCTCTACTCGTCCAATAACTTTTTGATATGTTATCTCAAATAACTGTTTAGATGAAATAAATTCATCGCATTGATACCTTTTAACTCTTTTAAGAAAATATCCATTTGGTCTTCTTTTTGCCATATTGGATTTTCCACATGGGAGATTTTTTCCAATTCACGCTTGGCGATATAAAGGGAGCCAACTTCGTCTATAAGGCCGGCTTTTTTTGCCTTGTGCGCGATGAAAACTTTTGCATTTGCAAATTGCTTTGCATCTTCTATTTTTAAGCCTCTAGCGTTAGCTACATCAGTGGTAAAGATTTTATACGCATCATCAATCAACTCTCGCAGGGCTCCTCGCTCAAGCGGAGTCCACTCTCTTGTAAAAGTACCCATTTGTTTGAAATCACCCGCTGTTATGACTTGCTCAGTAATGCCAAGTTTATCAGCCAGTGGCTTGATATTTGGCGCTTGAAAGAGTACACCGATGGAACCTATAAAAGCTCCCGGATTTGCAATAATTTTCTGTGTCCAAATAGAAGCGTAGTAACTCCCGCTAGTCATACTTCCAGCGGCATATGCAATCACTGGTTTTACTGCATTCAGCCTTTTGATGGCCATACTAAGTTCAATAGAGGGAGCAAGAGCACCACCTGGAGAATCCACTTGAAGTAAAACACCTTTAATGTTTTTATCACTAATGGCTTGATTAATATCTTCCAGAAGTCCATCGATATTTTCTATTTGACCCTCTATTCTAATAGTCGTTAAGTTTGCTTTTTGCAAAGTCTCTTCAAGGGGATTAAAAATAAAAAGCAGTAAAAGCAAAAAAAGCATTGCCTTAAAATGGTCATTAATATAACTGATAACCTTTCCTATCCATCTAAATAGTATCATACGCTCTCTCCTGCTATAAATGTTAAATGAGTGTGTTTTGTGTGTAAAATCAGTTGCAATGGGAGATCCTCTTTATTTTCAATCTCTTGGGCCATTTGACACACAATCAAATCAGCAAATTTTCCCTCTGCGATTTGCCCACAATTGAGATTTAAAGCAGTTGCAGCGTCTTTTGTTGTGGCAATTAAAACTTTTTTTGCCAAGTCATTTAACGCTTCTTGGGTATGCGTGAATATTACGGCTCTCATCTCATCCCAAAGGTTGAGCGATATATTAGAACTAAGTCCATCGGTTCCGATGGTGAGAGTGGAATGTGTTTCTTCTACTTTTTTCATATCAAGTTTACCAACACCCAACAGTCTGTTTGAAACTGGGCAATGTGTCACCGCACCACCGATATTTTTGATGGCTTCGAGTTCGTTTGCCGTAGCTTGTACACAATGCGTAAAAAGAGTCTTTGTCCCACGAAACAGTTCTATATATTCAAGGGCCGTACACAAGGGTTTGGCGTAGGGAGAAAAGTTTGCAAAAAAGTCATAAAATTCACCCTTTCCATTGTCCAACCAATCACGCTCAGCACGAGCTTCCATAAAATGAGTTGAGACTGCATATCCAAACTTTCTTGCAAGATCAAGAGCATTTTTTGCCAAAATAGGATGAGTGGAATAGGGCGAATGGATTGAAATAGCAGGGATAAATCTCTCGCTTTCATTATCTTGAGCGATGCGTAAACGTGATTTGAAGCTATCAAATAAAATATCAACAGAATCAGGACGACTGCCTAAAACTTCAGTAAAAAATACAACTCTCTGTTTTGCCCTCAAACAAGCGTCAAAATCATTACCAAAACTACTCACCGCACCAATCGTAGTGGTTCCACTTTGTAACATAATTTTTAATTGCTCTTCTATTATCTCATCGCTACATGTAAGGAGCAAATCATCTCTTTTTTCTATCACCGAATTGAGCCAAGACATAAAATCACCATAGGCTAGAGACGACGTATTTGAAGAAAATTCTAAGTGAACATGGGGGTTGATAAGTCCTGGCATCAGAATAGAGTTTTTTGGTAAATCAGTAACTTCTGCATTGGGATATTTTTTGATTAAGTCCTCTTTCCTCCCTACCTCTACAATAGTTTTATCAAAGCAAATCGCGCCATGTGTCAAAACATCAAAATCTTCATTACATGTGAGAATAAAATCAGCAGTTAGTATCTTCAAAATTGACCTTTATTTTTTTGATATTGTAGCGTAAATTTAAATTATGCTAAGTATTGATATAATAACTTTACTAAATTTATATAAAGGTGTTTTATGAAAATCGTAGTTATACAGGGACCAAATTTAAATCTATTAGGCCATAGAGAAGAAAATATTTATGGGGCTATGAAATTAGAACAGATTCACTCTCAAATGGAAGCAGTCGCTAAACAAAATAGTTTGGAAATAGAATTTTTCCAATCTAACTTAGAAGGTGAGATAGTCGATAGAATTCAAGAATGTATTGGTGATGCTGATGGTATTATTATTAATCCAGCTGCCTATACGCATACATCAATTGCCATCAGAGATGCTATCGTAGCAGCTTCAATGCCAGTGATTGAAGTTCATATCAGCAATATTCACAGACGTGAAGAGTTTAGAACTAAAAGTATGACTGCCGCGGTCACAACAGGTCAGATCATAGGGTTTGGTCCATTTGGCTACCATTTAGCTATGATATCTATGACTCAAATTCTTGGTGAAATTCAAGCCGCTCGTGCAGCCCAAGAACCACAAATAAAAGAATAATGAACTATATATTAAGAGATGAAAATGCCGTATATTATGAATGCGGCTTTTCTTGTGATAATGTAGTTTTTCTAAAATTAGGAAGCGAAGCTTTTTTTATAACAGATGCAAGATATACTACCCAAGCCGCTGAATTGGTAAAAAATGCCGAAGTTCTTTTGGGTGATAGACGAGACCTTTTTATCACAGTTCGCTCCCTCATAGAAAAAGCAAAGATAACGGAGCTTAGTTTTAACCCAAGTGAATGGAGTGTGGCCGGATTTGCTAAGTTCTCCCAGGATTTAAGCAGTGTAGAATTTAAACAAGTTCCCAATTTTTCTCAACAGAAGAGAATTATAAAAAGTAGTGATGAACTCTCCATCCTCAAAAATGCTTCACATTTAGGCAAAGTTGCCTTTGATAATTTTGCAAATTTTCTGGTTAACAAAGGCTTACATGTAAGCGAGCAAAGATTACATTTTGAGGCAGAAGCGATATTTAAAAACTTTGGTGAGTTAGAACTGAGTTTTTCTCCTATAGTGGCACTGGGTAAAAATGCAGCAAAACCGCATGCGCTACCTAGTACAGACACGCTCAGTTCTAAAGAGTTGGTTCTAGTTGATGCCGGAGTGAAGTACAAACGGTACTGTTCGGACAGAACGCGCGTGGCAGAGTTTAATCACAGTCTAAACTTTGGAAAATCACAAAATTTTTCTGATGCAAAAAGACAAAAGATTTACGACACTGTTTTACGAGCGCAAGAAGCGGGAATTAAAAAAGCAAAACCTGGAGTAAAGGCAAGTGAAGTGGATGCAGCTTGTAGAAATGTAATCAGCGACGCTAGATTCGCAGAATTTTTTATACATTCAACGGGGCATGGTGTTGGACTTGACATTCATGAACTGCCTATCATCTCAACTAAGAGTGAAACAGTGCTTGAAGAGGGTATGGTCTTTACCATTGAACCTGGCATTTATCTTCCTGGAGAGTTTGGGGTAAGGATAGAAGATACCGTTGTCGCAACTAGTAACGGCGTAGAGGTTATCGGGCAATGAAATTTTTTTATGATAGGTTTTTTCCTATTGTAAAAAAAGATGATAAAAGATTTAAACATCGAGTAGTCGTTGGAATTGGCGGAAATAAGGGAGATGTAAGGAAGAGGTTTAGAAATCTTTACATGTACTTTAACAAAAGTAGCAGAGTTTCTGTTTACAAAACTTCTGCGATTTTACAAAACCCACCATTTGGCTATTTGGATCAAGATGATTTTTACAATGGAGTGATAATTTTAAAGACATCACTAGCTCCAAAGGCATTGTTAAAATTTCTTTTACATGTAGAAAAGATATTTGGTAGAAAAAGAAGTTTTAAAAATGCTCCAAGAACGCTTGATTTGGATATAATATTTTTTAATACTATTAAATACAGCCAAAAAAATCTAGAGATACCACATCCACGTTGGTTTAAAAGAGATTCTGTAGTTTTGCCCTTAGAGAATTTGAGAGAATTAAAGAAAAGGATTATGTAGGTGAAACTTGTTACTTTTAGTGCCGAAACACCAGCGCAAGCTCTAAAGCAAGCTCAAATAGATTGTGGAGAAGATGCTTTAGTTGTGAGTACAAAACAAATCAGAAAAAAAACTATAAGTTCAGCCTCGCTTTATGAAGTGGTCGTGGCAGTCGAAGATGCAAAAGAGCCACAAAGAAGTAATGTCAAGCCAAAAAGTACTCAAGATGTCATAGTCAATATACCAGAAGCCGCAAAGCAGATATCCCAAATAGCAAGAGTTTCAGAATCATCTTTTGGATATGAGCAAAAAAGGAATATAAGGACAGAAGAAAAAATTGCTAAGAATGAAGATGTCCCTGGTATAAAAAGTGAGATAACAAAGCTTGCAGATAAAATAAAGCTTATTCAAGATATGTTTTGGGATGAAAAAGCGCCGCAGAGAAATAACCTCGCAATTCCACCTGAATTTTCAGAAATCTATAAATTAGCAAAAACCAGTGGCATGGGGCCTGATCATTTAGACAATATAATGAAACTCACACTGGAGCATATGCCATTAAAGATGAGAGAGAGCAGTAGCTCAATAAAAAGATATTTTCAAGTATTGTTGCGAAAAATGGTTCCAGTGAGGCATGAGAGTGAAACTCCAAGAGGAGCAAAAAAGATTTTAATGTTTGTCGGTCCAACCGGGGTTGGAAAAACGACTACGATTGCAAAGCTAGCGGCTAGATACTCTTATATAAAAGAAAAACGCGATAAAGTAGGCATCATTACTTTAGATACTTATAGAATAGGGGCGGTTGAACAACTTTTTCAATATGCAAAAATGATGCGCCTTCCTATCGAAGATGTGGTAGATCCAAATGATTTTAACCATGCACTTCGCGCACTGAATCACTGTAATGTTATTTTGATTGATACAGTGGGAAGTTCACAATATGATAAAAATAAACTGAAAAAACTAAATCAGTTTATACAAAATAGTGAATACGAAATAGATGTAAATCTTGTACTCTCAGCGGGGGCAAAGTTGGAAGATTTAAAAGACACATATACCAATTTTTCATTTTTAAATATTGATACACTTGTTTTCACTAAGTTTGATGAGACAAAAGTATTTGGAACTGTATTTTCTCTTATTTATGATATTGAAAAACCTGTGAGTTATTTTTCTGTAGGTCAAGAAGTGCCCGATGATATCGTCGTTGCCAACAGTGATTTTTTAGTAGAGTGCATGTTAGATGGTTTCAAAAGGAGTGAAAAAGATGCAAAATCAAGCAAATAAACTCAAGAAACTTGTAAAAAGTGGAAGCCATGTAGCTCAAAAAAATAAACACACTAAATACATTGCAGTCACTAGCGGAAAAGGCGGTGTCGGCAAGAGTACAATCAGCGCAAACATGGCAAATATATTAGCCAAAAATGGGTATAAAGTTGGTTTATTTGATGCAGATATCGGCCTGGCAAACCTAGATGTTATTTTAAATGTTAGAATTGATAGAAATATCCTCCATGTACTAAAAGGCGAGTGTTCACTCTCTGATATCATTGTCCCAGTGAAAAAAAATCTTATACTCATTCCGGGTGAAAGTGGGGATGAAATTTTAAAATACAATGATCAATTTTTGTATGAAAGATTTTTTGAAGAGACTCAGATACTTGATGATTTAGATTTTATGATTATTGATACTGGAGCTGGCATTGGCGGTCATATACAACTATTTTTAGAAGCTGCAGATGAGGTTGTAGTGGTTACTGTTCCAGACCCTGCGGCTATAACAGATGCATATGCTACGATAAAAGTTACAAGCAAGATAAAACCTTTGTTGCATTTAGTGTTAAATATGACAAAAAATGCCACCGAAGCAGAATTGATTTTTGAGAAAATAGCTAAAGTAGCAGCGGCAAATATAGAGAATTTAACTTTAAATTTTTTAGGAAGATTACCTGAAGATAGGTTAGTTTCAAAAAGTATTAAACAAAGAACTCTTTTTACAGATGATGCTCCACATTCAGCGCCATCACTTGATTTAAAAAGAATTGTCAACAATCTTGTGTACAGGTTGGAACGCAAAGTGCTCAAGGATGACGAACCAAGAGGTTTTGGTAGCTTTATAAAAAGTCTAATCGATAAATTTTAATACTATTTAAAGGGGTTAAAACGTGCTTCGTTCAGAAAATTTTATTTATTTTTTTACGGTTAGCGGATTTTTTATTGGATTAATTTTTTCAATTCTAAATTTCTCTGCGCCCGAAGATATTTTAATTTATACAGTCACAGTAACATTTTTCTTTTACATTTTTATACATATTGCAGTCATGAATTTTGTTGATATAAAACGTTTCAAAGTAGGCTTGTTTAATAAAAAAGAGCATGAAGACGTTAATGAATACTTTATTACGGAGTTAGATGCTAGAGAAAAAGTGATGGATAATTTACTCTCGGACTTAGAAAAATGAATTTTAAGTATAAAAATCATTACATGGCTCAAGTGAGCAAGAAGGAACTGAATAATGACTGATATATTAAGTCAAGAAGAGATTGATGCTCTGCTGGAAGTTGTTGCTGAAGATGGCGATACAGATTCTCTACAAGACGCTCTATATAATGAAGACAAACAAATTACTCTCTATGATTTTACGCGACCCAATAGAGTATCAAAAGAACAATTGCGTGCACTAAAAGTCATACATGATAAGATGGCTAGAAATCTTGCTGGTCAAGTCTCTTCATTGATGCGCAGCATCGTAGAAATTCAACTTCATTCTGTTGACCAAGCGACATATGGCGAGTTTTTAATGAGTTTGCCCAGTCCTACAAGTTTTAATGTATTTTCAATCAAGCCACTAGATGGAAGTTGTGTTATAGAGATAAATCCTTCGATAGCTTTTCCCCTCATAGATAGACTTTTAGGAGGAACGGGTGAGTCTTTCGAATCCACTAGAGAATTAACGGAGATAGAATTAAATTTGTTAGATGCTATTTTGAGAATTATTATGCAAAGCGTCAAAGAAGCTTGGGAACCTATTACGCAGATGTGTCCTACGGTTGAGCTCAAAGAATCTAGTCCCAATTTACTTCAAGTTGTTCCTCAAGATGAAATTGTAATTATGGTAGTGATGGAAATAATCATTGGAAATTCAAGTGGTATGATCAATATTTGTTACCCAGTCAATCATCTTGAGCCAATATTCTCAAGACTTGCAAATAGAGATATATTGCTGGGCGAAACCAGTCCTAAAAAGAGCAGAAATAAAGAGCTTAAGGCTTTGATTGGGCGTGCCGAAGTATTTAATGAAGCCATTATAGGCAGAGCAGCGCTCAGTGTAGGAGAACTTTTAGAATTAGAAATTGGTGATATTATTCAATTAGACCGACCGGCAGATGATCACGCTATAGTGTCCATTGATAAAAAAGATTTGTTTTTTGCTGAAATTGGATTGCATAGATTTAAAAAATCTATAAAAATAGAAAGCTTAATAAAAACAGACAAAGATAATGTTAAATTTGAATTAGAACAATTGGAAAAAACAAGAATGGAAAAAATCTACACAGCCCATGATGAAGGGACAGGAATATGACACATTCACAAGAGTTAAAGGAGATAATAAAATGAAACAATTTTTAAAAATTTTAAAAGATGAAATCGTATCAACCATTGAGGGATTAACTGGTAGTGCGCCTAAAGTTTCTTTGTACAATGAGACGAAAGCAGATGAAAAAGTTTTCCTAAGACCACCACTTGCAGTTTTAGATATCAGTGTCAGTGGGGATGTCGAGGGGAGAATGAGGATAGCAATTGCAGCCTCTCTTGCAATATCCATCGGCGATATGATGATTGGCGTAGAAGGTGCCCAGAAAAAAGAGATGGATGATGATGATCTTGATGCTACAAAAGCGATTATGTCAAATATTTTAGGTTCTCTATCAACCGCTCTTCGTGGCCAAAAAACTATGCCAAAATTAAGTTTCAATGTCAATACTATACGATATGTTGAACCCTCTGGCAATCTTGACTATAAGGGTTTTGTAAAAATATATAGTTATAGTATGGAGATGAACAGTAGATATGATTACGTAGTATTTGCCATTGATTCACCTTTACTTAAAGCACTTGGTAGTCAAAATGGTGAAGCAGCAAAAGAAAAAGAGACTTCAATACCAAGTGAAAATGATAGTACGCCTCCACAGCAAACTCAAAGTTTAAGGCAAGATGAGATGAAAAATATTGATCTTATCAAGGACGTAAAACTTCCAATTCGTGTTAGAATAGGTACTAAAAAAATGATTTTAAAAGATGTTCTTAGTATGGATATTGGTTCAGTCATAGAATTAGACCAACTAGCAAATGATCCGCTTGAGATTTTAGTAGGCGATAAGATTATAGCTGAGGGTGAAGTGGTAGTAGTAGATGGAAACTTTGGCATTCAAATAAGTAAAATAGGCTCCCAAAGAGAACGTTTAGAAAAACTTAGATAATTTGAAATGAGAATATTATGATTCCAGAAAATAGAAATGCAAAAGGTAATGAACATTCCAACGTGTGGACTGTTTTTCGAGTGATGACCGATTTTGTAAAGGGAATGGATGAGTTAAAAGATATTGGTCCTTCCGTCACTATGTTTGGTAGTGCAAGATTTGACTCAACCAACAAATACTACAAAGAAGCACACAAGCTTTCTGGTATGTTGGCGTATAAAGGTTACAACATAGTGTCTGGCGGTTCAGGTGGTGTTATGGAAGCCGCTAATAAAGGTGCCTATGAAACTGGAAAAGTAGAATCGATAGGCTTAAATATAGCTTTAGAACATGAACAGGGAATAAATAAATACACCACAAAAAATATAACATTTGATTACTTTTTTGCGAGAAAAGTGATGTTGCTTAAGTACTCATTGGCGTATGTCATTTTTCCAGGTGGGTTTGGTACGCTTGATGAACTTTTTGAAGCGTTAACATTGACTCAAACTAAAAAAATTACAAAGATTAGTATTTTTCTCGTAGGCACGGAGTATTGGCAAGGTTTGTATGACTTTATCAAAACTACATTGGTTGAGCATGGAGCCATTAAGGCCGAAGATATTGAGCTTATTACATTTACAGATGATCTAGATGAAATAGTAAAAGAGATTGATGAAAGATTAATTTTTCAAATTAATGATTTAAAAAATGCTGGTTTAAGCGATACTGAGTATTATAAGCGAGCAATAGAATTTTTCTCGAATAAAAAATAAAGGTATTCAAAAATGTCAAATATATTAGTTGCAATGAGCGGTGGAGTAGACTCTACTGTGACTGCAGTCAAGTTAAAAGAAGAAGGGCATGAGATAGAAGGCGTGTATATGAAATTACACGATAACGAAGAAGCGCATGCTGAAAATATACGAAAAGTAAAAAAAGTCAGTGAATATTTGGGGATAAAATACCATATACTTGACATCAGTGCAAAGTTTAACGAATTTGTTTATGACCCATTTGTTAACAGCTATAAGATAGGCTTAACTCCAAATCCCTGTGTACTGTGTAACCGCAATATTAAGTTCGGTGCATTGCTTGATTTCACAAAAGAATTAGGTATGGAAAAGCTCGCAACGGGCCACTATATACAACTTAAAGATGGGTTTATCACTGAAGCCGTAGATCCAAGTAAAGATCAAAGTTATTTTACGGCAAATATAAAAAAAGAAAGTCTTCCTTTTATTGTTTTTCCACTCGGAGCAATGTATAAAAAAGATGTCAAAGAGTTTGCTTCTAAGATTGAGGTTTTAAAAGAGTTTTCAACCCAAAAAGAGAGCAGTGAAATCTGTTTTGTACCGGATGTTTATACAGAAGTTTTAAAAAAACATATGGAAATAGATATGCCTGGAAATGTGTTAAACACAAAAGGTGAAGTTGTTGGGACGCATAAAGGATACATGCATTACACAGTGGGTAAAAGAAAAGGGTTTGAAGTCAAAGGTGCACATGAAGCGCATTATGTCACAAAAATCAATGCTATTACAAACGAAATTGTGGTGGGACTCAAAGAAGATTTAAATGTCAGTGAGTTTAAAGTAAAAGATATCAACATGTTTATGGATAAAAAAGATTTTGACTGTACTGTGAAGATACGATACAGAAGTCCAAAAGGGAAATGTAGCGTACATGTAGAAGGCACTGAAGCTAAAGTGACACTCTATGATGAGGTTCAAGGATTGGCAGCAGGCCAGATGGCTGTCTTTTATGATGATGATAGAGTCATAGGTGGCGGTTGGATTACATACTAATGGCAGAAGTGATAAAACGTATACCTTTCGGACAGATTAGTCCTGATAAAAAAAATGCGGTATTTTTAGCAATTTATGTAAGAGAAATCGCCCCATGGAAATACTTTCATGATGATATAAGGCATTTAAAATGTCCAGCAGTCATCATGATAGATAGATGGGACGGTCGTATGGGCTTTCCTGGCGGTACTATCGAAGAGGGTGAGCCCATTCTTGAAGCACTTAAGCGTGAGATAAAAGAAGAAATAGGTATCAGTGTGAGAGAAAAACAGGCCCATGGTATTGCTTCCCATGAGTGGAAACTTGCGACCCATTTTTACGGATTAGAAGTAAATGAACTTGAATTCTTGCATATATACTATCATATACTTAACAACTTTTCGCGCTCAATTTTACTCCATGCTTACGAAGAGGGCGACGCATCACGTTTTATGTCTGAGACAACAGGCATTAAAATAGTTCCTATCATCGAACATGCGGGGAAAGGGATTAATAAATTTTTAGAGAACTCTTTTGCCGGGGCGACAAAACAAGACTTTGAGATTTTTTTGAAAGAGACTTTATCGTATAAAAAATAGTATAAATTTAAAACAGGAGCAGTAGGATTTTGTCCTATATACCCTTCTAAATATCAAAGGGCGCTACTTTTAATAGATCAGCCATTTTTTTCATCTTAGAATCTTTACCAACTTTGATTTCTTCTTTCTAAATTTATGCCATATTCTTCACTCACTTGCAAAAGGAATATCTGTCCAAGCCAACTTCCTTATAAATTTAATATAACATAGAAATATGCTTTTAAGACCTTTTTGAGTAAAATAAGTCACTTTAATTCCAAAGGAAAACGAATATGAGAGGCTACAAAGTCTTTGCTGGAACAGCTAACCCAGAATTTGCAAAAAAAGTTGCTAAGTATTTATCTTTGCCATTATCAGAAGCAGTCATTAATCGTTTTAGTGATGGTGAAATTAGTGTTCAAATCAAGGAGAGTGTACGAGGCAAAGATGTATTTATCATTCAGTCTACAAGTGCTCCTGCAAATGTAAATCTTATGGAACTTCTTATCCTTGCAGATGCCCTCAAGCGTAGTTCAGCAAGTTCTATTACTGCTGTCATGCCTTATTTTGGTTATGCCAGACAAGATAGAAAAGCAGCTCCAAGAGTTCCAATCACTGCAAAATTGGTTGCAAATATGATTGAAGTTGCTGGGATTGACAGAGTTGTAACCATAGATTTACATGCAGGACAGATTCAAGGTTTCTTTGATATTCCTGTAGACAATCTTTATGGTTCAATTATCTTTCATGAGTATATAAAAAACAAAAATCTTAAAAACCCTATTATTGCCAGTCCTGATATCGGCGGTGTTGCTCGAGCACGTAGTTTTGCAAAAAAACTTGGTGTGGATATGGTGATCGTCGATAAGCGTCGTGAAAAAGCTAATGAAGCTGAAGTTATGAATATCATAGGTGACGTTGCAGGTAAAGATGTTATTTTGGTGGATGATATGATTGATACCGCAGGAACTATCGTAAAAGCAGCAAAAGCTTTAAAAGCTAAAGGTGCTACAAGCGTTATGGCGTGTTGTACTCATGCTGTTTTGAGTGGCTCTGCTTATGAAAAGATAGAAGAAGGTGAATTGGATGAGCTTTTAGTGTCTGATACAATTCCTTTAAAACAAGAGTGCAGTAAGATAAAGATACTCACTGTTGCTCCCACTTTTGCAGAAGTTATAAGACGTGTCTATCACAATGAAAGTGTCAATGGGTTATTTATATAGTACCCATGCAACAGTATATTAGAAACTTTTCGATAATTGCTCATATCGACCATGGTAAAAGTACATTAGCAGACCGTATTATCCAAGAGTGTGGAGCGGTCAGTACACGTCAGATGAAAACGCAAATGATGGATACCATGGACATAGAAAAAGAACGTGGAATTACCATCAAAGCACAAAGTGTTAGACTCACTTATGTAAAAGATGGTCATCCCTATATATTAAATCTGATAGACACTCCGGGACACGTTGATTTCTCTTATGAAGTATCTCGCTCACTTGCTTCAAGCGATGGGGCACTTTTGATTGTAGATGCTTCTCAGGGCGTGGAAGCACAAACTATTGCAAATGTTTATATTGCACTTGATAATGATTTAGAATTAATCCCAGTCATCAATAAAATTGACCTTCCAGCAGCAGACCCCATGAAAGTTAAAGAAGAAATTGAACATACCATAGGACTTGATTGCACTGATGCCCTTGAAGTGAGCGCAAAAACAGGCGTAGGCGTAAGAGAATTACTAGATAGAATTGTAGATAGAATTCCAGCACCCGTTGGCGATACAAATGCTCCTACAAAAGCGATTATCTATGATAGTTGGTTTGATAATTATTTGGGCGCATTGGCACTTGTGAGAGTCTATGACGGTGCAATTACAAAAGGTCAAGAGATTTTTGTTATGGGAACTAAGAAAAAACATGAAGTTTTAAATCTTATGTATCCACACCCTTTAGCTCTGCAAAAAACAAAAGTTATAAGAACGGGTGAAGTTGGTATTGTCGTCCTTGGTCTAAAAAATATCGGTGACGTTAAAGTGGGTGATACAATCACTGATAATAAAAATAAAACAGCAGAACCAATTTCTGGTTTTGAAGAGATAAAACCATTTGTTTTTGCCGGTCTTTATCCGATAGAGACTGATAAATTTGAAGATTTGAGAGATGCACTTGATCGGTTAAAATTAAATGATGCGAGTATTTCTTACGAGCCTGAAACTTCCGTTGCCTTAGGTTTTGGTTTTCGTGTAGGATTTTTGGGACTTCTTCATATGGAAGTTATAAAAGAGAGATTAGAGAGAGAATTTGATCTTGATTTAATAGCCACCGCCCCTACTGTAACGTATAAAGTTGTGAAAACAGACGGTACGATAAAGGACATTCAAAATCCGAGCCAATTACCAGCTGTGAATATGATAGAGAAAATTACAGAGCCTTATGTGAAAGCAACTATATTGACGCCGACTGATTATCTTGGAAATATCATCACACTTTTAAATACGAAGCGCGGCATACAAGAAAAGATGGATTATTTAAGTCCAGAGCGTGTTCTTTTAGAATATTCCATTCCGATGAATGAAATCATGATGGATTTTTATGACAAGTTAAAATCCGTGAGTAGAGGGTACGCTAGTTTTGATTATGAGCAGACAGATTACCGAGATGGTGATTTGGTCAAGTTAGATGTTTTGGTAGCAGGTGAAGCGGTGGATGCATTGTCGATTATCGTTCCTAGAACGAGCGCCGCATACAAAGGAAGAGAGTTTGTTAAAGCGATGAAAGAGATTATCCCACGACAGCTTTTTGAAGTGGCGATTCAAGCGAGTATCGGGACTAAAGTCATCGCTCGTGAAACTGTCAAATCTATGGGTAAAAATGTTACCGCCAAATGTTATGGCGGCGATATTACAAGAAAAAGAAAACTACTAGAAAAGCAAAAAGCAGGTAAAAAAAGGATGAAGTCAATCGGTAGAGTACAATTACCGCAAGAAGCCTTTTTAACGGTTTTAAAACTAGACTAAAATGAGATGCCATCTTTGTTTATCACTTAGTTGGCACCCACTTTGCCCCATTTGTTTATCCACAATTTTAACACCAACACCATCTAAAAGAGTTTTAGAAGATGGTTTGGTTGTTTACTCTTCCTATAAATACAGCGAAATTTCAAATCTCTTACATACGAAACATACGTATCTCGGAGCTAAGGTATTCTCACAACTCAGTAAAAATGCAATTTTACCCTATATAAAAACCCTTACATGTCAAGATATTTTCTCCATTCCAATAGATGATCATGTCAGAAGCGGTTATTCACACTCAGCAATCATAGCAAAAGCATTAAAAGACTATATTGAACCACTTTATGGCTCACTAAGAGCCAAAAATAAGTTGAGATACTCGGGTCAAAAGCTTGATGTAAGAAAAAAAGAAAAAAGAGATTTCATCCTCACATGTAAAGAAAATTTAGATGTTGTTTTGATAGATGATATAGTCACTACAGGAAATACGCTAATTGAAGCAAACGAAGTGTGCAGAAAAGCAAATGTAAACGTACTTTTCGCCTTAGTGCTAGCAGACGCAAAAGAACGTTAAAGGGGTCAGCCCTCAATTTTAAACTTTTTATGTTACAATAAAAATAAAAGAAATTAAAATGGCAAGAAGATTAAGAATAGAGATTTGTGGGTATCACCATGTATACAATAGAGGGGTAGCTAAAAATAATATTTTCCTAAACAATCAAGATAAAGAGAAGTTTTTACAGATATTAGGCGATGTTGCAAAAGAGTTTAAATTCAACATCCACTCCTTTTGTCTAATGGACAATCATTATCATATCTTAATTGAAAATAAAAAAGAAAATTTGTCTAATGGAATGCGGCAATTAAACTCCAAATATGCAAGCTATTTTAATAGAAAACATGACAGAGTGGGGCACCTATGGCAAGATAGATTCAAGTCGTGGTTTGTGATGAGTGATGAATATCTTTTTACGTTATTTAAATACATAGAGTCAAACCCAGTTAAAGCAAAAATGACTAAAAAAATAGGTGACTATAAATACAGTGCAACTTATAGTATTTTAAATGATGGCGTACCTTTATTCTTAAAAAACTCATTTGTGTTAAGAGATTACAATACAGCTGAGCTTTTTGAAACTTTAAGTATTCCGTTCGAAGAAGATGAAATGCACAAGATAGATAAATTTCACAAAATAGTATTTAAAACCGATAAAGATGAGATAGTACAAACAAAAAGGATTGAGTTAAAAGAATATTTCAACCTAATTGAAAGTAAAAGTGATAGGAATAGTGCTATAAAAAATGCTTTTAAAGATGATTACAGTAAAAGCGAGATTTCTAGAGAAATTGGTTTAAGTGTGACCGGAGTCAGTAATATAATAAAAAAGTTTAAAATTGAGGGCTGACCCCTTTTGCTTTCAAAGGTTAATTTTAGTAAAATAAGAAAAATTAAATTAAGAGGTTAATATATGGAAAATATTTTCGATAGCAATCAAGATATTCAGTCAATCAATATTGAAGATTCTATAAAAGCTAGTTACCTTGATTACTCGATGAGTGTCATCATAGGTCGTGCTCTTCCTGATGCAAGGGACGGGTTAAAGCCAGTACATAGAAGAATTCTTTTTGCTATGAATGATCTTAGCATCAGTTCACGTAGTCCTTTTAAAAAGTGTGCCCGTATCGTAGGTGATGTTATTGGTAAGTACCATCCACACGGAGATACAGCTGTCTATGACGCTCTTGTTCGTATGGCCCAGCCATTTGCTATGAGAATCCCATCTGTTGATGGCCAAGGAAACTTTGGTTCAATTGATGGTGATAATGCGGCTGCGATGAGATATACAGAAGCTAGAATGACACCACTTTCTGAAGAGCTCTTAAAGGATATTGAGAAAGACACGGTAGATTTTACAGCAAATTATGATGATTCTATGAGTGAACCTGATGTTCTTCCAAGTCGCGTTCCAAACTTGCTTGTAAACGGTTCTAGCGGTATTGCTGTTGGTATGGCGACCAACATTCCACCTCATAGCATGGATGAAGTTATTGGTGCACTTTTAGCAATGATAGAAAATCCTGATATTGAACTTGATGAGGTTATGGAGCATATCAAAGGGCCAGATTTTCCAACTCGTGGGATTATTTTTGGTAAAAAAGGTATTTTAGATGCTTATAGTACCGGACGTGGTCGTGTTAGAATAAGAGCTAAAATTCACATGGAGAAAAAAGGTAATAAAGATATTATTATCGTTGATGAACTCCCCTATCAAGTTAATAAATCTCGTCTTATTGAGCAAATAGCCACGCTAGCAAAAGAAAAGCAAATAGAGGGAATTTCCGAACTGAGAGATGAAAGTGATAGAGAAGGTATTAGAGTTGTTTTAGAACTTAAACGCGAGGCGATGAGTGAAATTGTACTAAACAACCTTTATAAATCAACCAATCTTGAAGTGACTTTTGGAGTTATTTTACTTGCAATCGAGAATAAAGAACCTAAAGTATTTAAACTCCTTGAGCTTTTAAAACTATTTTTAAAACACAGAAAAACCATCGTTATTAGAAGAACTATATTTGAACTTGAAAAAGCAAAAGCAAAAGCGCATATTTTAGAGGGTTTAAAAATTGCCCTTGACAATATTGATGCTATCATCGAACTGATCAAAAAGAGTCCAGATTCTAAAACTGCAAAAGAGGGTCTTGTTGAAACCTTTGCTCTAAGTGAAATTCAAGCAAGCGCTATTTTGGATATGAAGCTAAATCGTTTAACTGGTTTAGAGAGAGAAAAAATTGAAAATGAGCTTAGAGGATTATTGGAAGAGATTGAAAAATTAACCGCTATTTTAAAAAGTGAAACACTTTTAAGTGCCATTATCAAAGAAGAGTTGGTTGAAATTCAAACTAAATTTAAATCACCTCGTATCACAGAAATAGAAGATGATTATGATGATATTGATATTGAAGATTTGATTCCAAATGAGCCAATGGTCGTGACTATTACTCATAGAGGATATATCAAAAGAGTTCCTCTGAAATCATATGAAAAACAAAAACGTGGTGGTAAAGGCAAAACTGCACTGACCACTTATGACGATGATTTTATTGAAAGTTTCTTTGTTTCAAATACTCATGATACGTTAATGTTTGTGACTGACCGTGGACAGTTGTACTGGTTGAAGGTCTATAGAATTCCAGAAGGAAGTCGTATTGCAAAAGGGAAAGCAGTGGTGAATTTGGTTCAATTGCAGCCTGATGAACAAATCATGGAAATCATCCCTACAACAGATTTTGATGTCAATAAATCACTAGCATTTTTTACCAAAAAAGGTGTCGTAAAACGTACAAATTTAAATGAATTTAAAAACATTCGTTCCGTTGGAGTAAGAGCTATCACGCTAGATGAAGATGATGAATTAGTCACTGTTAAAGTTGTCACAGAGGGCACACAAAATCTATTTATAGTGACTAAAAAAGGTATGTGTATTAGATTTAATGTTGATGATACAAGAGAGCTTGGACGTACAGCACGTGGTGTTACGGGTATCAGATTTAAAGAAGAAGGTGATGAGGTTGTAGGAGCTGCGGTTATCTTTCATGATCAAGAGGAGCTACTAACTATAAGTGAAAAAGGTATTGGAAAGCGTACAACAGCTGAAGAATATCGTTTACAAAAACGTGGCGGTAAAGGTGTTATTGCCATGAAATTGACAGCTAAAACTAAAGAGTTAGTCGGCGTTGTTATTGTTGATGAAAATAAAGATCTTATGGCACTTAGTACAAGTGGAAAGATGATTAGAGTTGATATGCAAACAATTAGAAAAGCGGGTAGAAATACAAGTGGTGTCATTGTTGTTAATGTGCAAGGGCAAGACGTGGTAAGAAGCATTGCAAGATGCCCAAAAGAAGAGCCTGAAGAGATTGATGTTGTCTCTGACGATGACGAAACATTGATAGTAGAGTAAAACTTTAGGTTTTCATATAGAGTAGTAATGGAAAATAATAGTGTTATATATAAGGGGAGATGCCTTTCCCCTTATATGATACCTCCCGATAGAGTTAACAGTAGATTTTAAAGACCAATTTGCTAATATAACTATTGTAATGCTAGATTAAATTCAGATTCAGGATAGAGATGAATATAGTGATAGTGCAAGACGATATAAATATGCGTAAATCTCTAGAATATGCACTGCAAGAGTATAAAGAATTTACATTGACTTCCTACAAAAGTGAATTTATACTCTAGATTAAATACAATACCAGTTAGAAGAGTGTCACTTCTCCAATGAAGCCTTAAGAGAGTTAAAGAATTAGGGAATATTAGAGAATTGATTTCTGTTGTTGAGAGAGTAGCAATTTTAAGTGATGATTGTATGATAAGTCCTGAAGATCTTTTTTTGGAAAGTAGAAACACTAAAAATGGTAAAAACATAGGATTGATGGAGAAAGAGTTAATTATTGAGGTGCTTCAAAGTGTTGAAAATGACATATTTGAGGCGGCAAAAGTTTTGGGAATGAGCAAAGTTGCTTTAAAAAATAAAATAAAAAAATATTTGATAGAGGTGTAAAATGAGAAAATATAATGTTGCGATAGTAGGTGCCACAGGTGCAGTTGGTGAAGAGTTATTTAGAGTTTTAGAAGAGTTTGATTTTCCAATAAACAACCTAATCCCATTGGCTAGTAGCAATAGTGCAGGGGTGGATATAGAGTATAGAGGAAAGCATTATAAAGTTTTGGAATTGACTGAGAGTATTTTTGAAGAAAAAGAAGTTGAAATTGCTTTTTTTAGTGCCGGTGGTTCAGTTTCAGCCCATTTTGCTCCATTTGCTGCAGAAGCAGGTGCTGTAGTTATTGATAATACAAGTCACTTTAGAATGCAAGAGAATGTACCTTTAGTTGTTCCTGAGTGTAATCCGGACGCTATAAATGCTTGGAAAAATACTGGAATAATTGCAAATCCAAATTGTTCTACTATTCAGATGGTGCAGGTTTTAAAGCCACTTGACGATGTATTTGGTATTACAAGGGTTGATGTAAGCACGTATCAAGCTGTCAGTGGAGCAGGAAAAGCTGGCATGGAAGAACTTGTATCTCAAATGCAAGACTTTTTCGCATTTAGACTAGGTAGTGAAGAGACTAAAGTTTTTCCACATCAAATTGCGTTAAATGTTATTCCTCATTTAGATGTTTTTATGGAGAATGATTACACAAAAGAAGAGATGAAAATGATAGAGGAGACTCAAAAAATATTAGGAAGAAATATTGAAGTGAGTGCAACTTGTGTTAGAGTTCCTGTCTTAAGAAGCCATAGTGAGTCAATTACAATTCACTTTGAAAATGATGTAGATATTGAAAAAGCAGTAGCAGCACTAAACAATGCAGAAAATGTAGTGGTTGTTGATGACCCTAGTAAAAATCTATATCCAATGCCTACAACAGCAACTGACACTGACTTTACGTATGTTGGACGTATTAGAAAAGATATATATAAAAGTAATGTTTTACATTTATGGTGTGTCGCTGATCAACTAAGAGTAGGGGCTGCGACAAATTCAGTAAGAATTGCCCAAAAATGGATTGAGATGGAAGGCTAAAGGGTAAATCATTTGATTTACTTTATTTTAAATAGAAGTAGGAATTAATTATGAGTCAAATATTTGTAGATGCTTGTTTTGGTAAACCAACGCCACATACTCCAGTGTGGATGATGCGACAAGCAGGGCGTTATCTTCCGCAATATATGGAAGTAAGAGCACAGGCGGGAGATTTTTTATCGCTTTGTTATGATCCAGAAAAAGCTTGTGCAGTGAGTCTTCAGCCTGTAGATATCCTAGGAGTAGATGCGGCAATTTTGTTTACTGATATTTTAGTGGTACCTATGGAAATGGGTATGGAATTAAAATTTATTAAAGGGGAAGGTCCGCTTTTCCCAAATCCTATTAAAACGATGAAAGACTTAGAAGCTTTGAGTATTGAGGAAGCCGCTGAAAGACTGGGGTATGTCTATGAGACTATTAGACTGATTCGAGGTAGATTAGCTGCCGATAAAGCTCTTATAGGCTTTTGTGGAGCCCCTTGGACACTTGCTACCTATATGATAGAAGGTAAAGGTACAAAAACGTATGCAATAGTTAAAAAACTTATTTATACTGATCCGATTTTTATGCATGCACTTTTAGCTAAAGTCACAGAAGTGTTAAAGCTTTACATGTCACGTCAGATTGAAAGTGGCATCAACGTTGCCATGATTTTTGATTCTTGGGCCTCTGCCCTTGAAGAAAGTGCTTATTTTGAATTTAGTTGGAATTACATTAAAGAACTGTGTAGCTTTTTAAAGTCAAAATATCCTCATATTCCAATTATGGTGTTTCCAAAAGGAATTAGTGGCTTTTTAGATAAGATAGATGGCGATTTTGATGTATTTGGCGTAGATTGGTCAACTCCATTAGAACTCGCAAAAGAAAAGTTGGGAGATAAGTATGTTCTTCAAGGAAATATGGAACCAACAAGACTGTATAGTAAAGCTGCTATAAAAGAGAGCGTTGAGAGTATTGTAAAAACTATGGCAAATAACAACCGTCATATATTTAATTTAGGACATGGAATATTACCTGATGTTCCAGTTGAAAATGCAAAATATTTTATAGAGTTAGTGCAAAAACTAACTAAACGTTAGTATCACTAGGGGATATAAACTCCCCTAAATCTTCACCATGTAAAGAATTCATATGAGCAAAATAGTATTTGGACCCATTACTTCAAGGCGATTTGGTCAATCATTGGGAATTGATTTAAGTCCAGATTCAAAACAGTGTAATTTTGATTGTGTATATTGTGAGTTAAAAGGTGCAAAACCAGTTAATTCCATACAAAACCCACCATCAGTCTCCCTTATAGTCCAAGAGGTAAAAGAGGCGCTTTTAAAGTACACAGATATCGATGTTATCACGTTAACAGCAAATGGAGAACCTACGCTTTATCCCTACATGAAAGAGTTGATTAGAGCGCTTAATGCTATCAAAAAAAACTCAAAGCTATTAATATTATCCAATGCTGCAACTTCTACGTCACAAGAGACTAGAGAAGTTCTTTTGGATATAGATATAGTAAAATTCTCCCTTGATTGTGCAACCCCAAGATGTTTTAAAAAAATAGATAGGCCCTTGGCTGGACTTACTGTTGCAAACATTATAGAAGGGATAAAAAGTTTTAGAAAAATGCATAAAAAAGAATTGGTAATTGAGACACTTGTAGTCCAAGGAATAAATGACAAAGAAGAAGAGTTTGAATCTCTAAGGGCAGTTCTAGAAGAGATTAAGCCCGATAGAATTGATATAAGTACAATCGATAGACCGCCTGCTTACGATGTTAAAGGTGTTAGTATAGAAAGATTAAAGGAACTGGCAGATATTTTAACTGGCCTTCCTGTAAGTATCGCATACAAAAAAGATTATAGTGAAGCAAAAAGAGATTTCAGCAAAGACGAAATACTTAATTTGTTAGATAAAAGACCACAAAGCTTTGACGATGTAAAGATTAGTTTCTCGCAAAATAGTATAGAATTATTAGAAAGAATGATTACAGAAAATCTTGTATATGTAAGAAGTGTTGCAGGCGTTAGATTTTATAAGAGAAAAGAGGAAGCTTTTTAGGGCTTCCTCTTTTTATATTCAAGCTAAAGCTTGATTCTTTATTTTAGCTTTTTGCATTAGGTAAATGATGATATAAATACTGATACCAATAGCATAACTTATATAGTGATTAGTCACAAAGTCTAATCTACTCTCTACAATTTTTGGCAAGAACATAAATGGAACTATCGTTAAAAACATCATTCTCTCTAGTATATTAACCTTAGTTAAAAAATATCCTTGAGTCGCCGAACTAAATGCAAACATACCGATAACAGCCGTTATAAAGATAACAGCAATTTGCCATGGATCGGTTATCCACACCCACCCTGTTGGATCATTCGGGTCGAGAGGGTCAACGCTTGCAATTAATAAAAGATCATTATTGAAAAAGAACATAAAAGGTAAAATTGCTGTTCTTATATCATAAGCAAAACCCTGTAGACCTGTTTTAATTGGGTCAGATTTTGCAATACCAGCGGCAGCGTAGGCGGCCAAACCCACAGGCGGTGTATCATCTGCTAAAATACCAAAATAAAACACAAATAAGTGTGCAGCAATTGCAGGGATAATATAACCGCTGTCTTGAGCTAGGTGCATTATAACCGGAGCTGTAAGGGAAGCCATAACGATATAGTTTGCCGTAGTAGGAAGTCCCATACCAAGTATCAAAGAAACGACAGCAGTCAGTACAAGTACCATGATAATAGAGCCATCTGCTACTTTATCAATGACTTCAGCTAAAATTAGACCAACTCCTGTGAGCGTCACTGAACCAACTACGATGCCAGCAACACCAGTTGCAATAGCGATTGGCACCATGTTTTTAGCACCATTAATCATACCATGCCCAATATCAGCAAACCCTTGTGTAAATATATCTAAAGAAAATTTTTCTTTTTTAATTAATGCAAAAATTGGTCTTTGTGTGACCATAATAAACATCATAAACATGATGGCATTAAATGCAGCACTTTGAGCCGATTGTCTAAGCACTATTAACGTATACATTAAAAAGAAAATTGGGATAATGAAATGAATACCTTTGATAAATATAGGCCAAACTTTACCAAGGACACTAGGATCTTCACCCTTTAATCCCAATTTTTTTGCTTCTAAATGAACGATGTAAAATAATGCAAAATAAGAAGTAAAGGCAGGAATAAACGCAGCAAAAACAACATCGGTATAACTTAGTCCTAAAAACTCAGCGATAATAAATGCAGCGGCTCCCATAATAGGGGGCATTAATTGACCGTTTACCGATGCGGCAACTTCTACGGCCGCTGCTTTGTGTGCTGGAAAACCAAGTCTTTTCATTAAGGGAATTGTAAATGTACCAGTAGTCACTGTATTTGCAATAGATGAGCCTGAAATAATTCCCATAAGACCTGAAGCGGCGACTGAAGCTTTTGCTGGACCACCATCAAATCTTCCAAGAGCAGTATATGCCATATTTATAAAATATTCACCAGCACCAGCACGATCAAGAAGCGAGCCAAATAAAACAAATAAAAATACAAAGCTTGTACTAACACCAAGAGGAACACCAAATATGCCTTCAGTAGTTAAAACCATTTGCCCCATCATTTTACTGATACTCGCGCCTTTATGGGCGATAAGGTCTGGCATGTATGGTCCAAAGTAATCATATGCTAAAAATACCATAGTTATTGCAGGTAATGCCATTCCAAGAACACGCCTTGCAGCTTCTATTACAATAACAACAGTTAGTACACCCACTAGCACATCAGTATCTGTCCAGTTTCCTGAATGTTCTGATAAACTAGCGTAAGCATACCATTCATACATGATAACCACAATGCCAAGCGCTGCAAAGACTAAGTCATACCATGTGATTTTTTTTCTAAGACTAACTCTTTTTGCTATAGGATAAACACAAAATGCTAATAATACACCAAATGCCAAGTGTGTAGCTCGAGCATAGACACTATTGATTGGGTTGATTACTATGAATAATTGGAATATTGACCAGCAAAAGGCAACTGCAGCTACAAACCAATATTGTATTGAGCCTTTTTCAAAATCTCTTTGTCCTTCTAGTTCCGTTATTAAACTTTCACCACTATCCGAAAATTCCGCTGAAGGGATAATATCTTCTACTAATTTTGAACGAGTATTTAGTTTATCTTTGCTAGTCTCTCGAATATTTTCTAAATATTCATCATTTTCCGTACTTTTCAAGTTTCATCCTTATTTTGATCTTTATCTTTATCTTTGGTTGTGACCCTTCCTCGAAAGGAGGGGTCACAGTTTGAAGAATTGAACTTACAATAAGCCTTCTTCTTTAAACGCTTTAATTGCACCTGGATGTTGAGGAACACTTAAACCATCAAGTAGACTTTTTTTAGTAATAGTTTTGTATGCTGGGTGAAGAGCTTTAAATTCGTCAAAGTTGTCAAGAATTGTTTTTGTAACAAGGTAAACAACTTTATCACTTATTTTTGAGCTTGTAACAAGCACAGCTTTTACACCAATACTAGGAACATCATTTGTAACGCCTGGATAGAAAGTTCCAGAAATGACACCTTTAGCATAATATGGATATTTTTTAATTAGAGCATCAACTGCAGGTCCTTCAATTGGAACGATATCGATATCAGTTGAAGCGGCTGCATCTTTGATATTTGCTGTTGGATGACCAACAACAAAAAAGTAACCATCTATGTGATTATCTTGCAACATTGTTGGGCCTTCGCTAGATTTTAACTCATTTACAAGAGCTAAATCAGATAGCTTGATACCAGATGCTTCAAGTACACGTTCAGCTGTCATTCTTGTTCCAGAACCAGGAACATCAATATTTACTCTTTTACCCTTGATATCTTGTAATGTTTTAATTCCAGCTTCTTTGTTAACAACAAACGCAAGTAATTCAGGATAAATAGCTATAGCACTTCTAAGTTCTGTTATAGCACTACCTTCAAATTTACCTTCACCCTTATACGCTTGATAGGCAGTATCACTTTGAGCAATACCAAAATCTAGCTCACCAGCGTGGATTACATTTACATTGTAAACAGAACCACCAGTTGATTCAACTGAACATCTAATACCTGTTTCTTTTTTTTGCTTATTTACCATTTTACAGATAGCCCCACCTGTTGGATAATAAGTACCAGTAACCCCACCTGTACCAATAGTAATAAATTGAGCACTGAATGCCGGAATACTTAAAGCACCAACTAAAGCGAGTGTCGCAAATTTTTTGTTCATAAAAACCCCTTGTTTAATTTTTTTAGTTTTAAATTCTACCAGCTTTAATCTTGATATTTTCTTGAAAATATTTTATTCTGTAAATAATTTAATTATTAGTCACTACCTGTAACGTAATATAAAAATTAATTTTTCATTTAGAAAATTAGACTTGACATTAACATCATTTTTCACTATAATTTCGACCTCGTTAAATGTATTCCGGATTAGCTCAGCGGTAGAGTAGGTGACTGTTAATCACTTGGTCACTGGTTCGAATCCAGTATCCGGAGCCATACTCTTTAGCTACAATGATTGAGTGTATCAAATATCATCTAAAAACATACCCCTTTTTATATCTTCTCTATTTTCTATCATAATGGTTGTAAATTTATGCCTCATTTGATAGATAGTCGATATTCTATATTACATCCTTTGAGTAAGTTTTTCCATCGTATATTTCTAATTCTTTTAATGTCATAGAAGTTTTCACCTTGATTATTTAGAAAATATAACTATTGGAATAACCAGTTATTTTATAGCCCCTGAATTCAGGCAAGGGGGTATGAGAAGTGACTTCTTTAAAATGAGTATGAAAGATGAAACACTCATCTCTTTACTTCTTGCTAAACTAGAAACATCTAAATTTTCACTGCAATTATCATGAATATCCTTTAATGCTCTTGCAATTTTCACCTACTGCTATTCTGTAAAACAGTTCTTTTAAAATAGAACTTCCTAAAATTTTCGATTCCTCTTGGGACTCTAAAATCTTGAGTAGTTTAAACAAAGATTCTCAATATTATCTGTAACTTTATCAGAAAAAATTCCAAGTAAATTTTTCTTGGAATGAAGAGCTTCTTTTTTTGAAACAGTTTTTATAATCTCATTCATAACTTTTTTATCTATGGATATAATCATACAAATAAAAGGTTCTTTTTGGGAGGCATAGGTTTCACACTCTAAAGGAAGTGTTGTTGGAACAACTAAATAGTTTTTTGAGTCATAGACTAAAGGAGTTTTTTGCTCATAGGTTGTCGTTTTGAATAGCTTGATTTCACTTAAAAAAGTATCATGAAGCCCATCTTCTTTTAAAAGTTTATTTGCTTGTAGTAAAATATTTTTATTCATTGTTATCCCAAATAATATCTGCCATTGCTGAGAGTGTAAAATTGACTTGGTCTCCATCAGAAATATCATATAGTAATATCATTATGTAAATCTTAACATTGTAAATATTGATGTATTCACTAGGTATAAAATGATTAAGAATTTACATAATTGTTTTTACTCCACCTCTTATTTTAATCTAGCAAGTGCATCTTGATTTAAATCTAAGGTTTTTTTATTTCGTGTAATACCTGTTTTATTTTTTATAATGTCACTTTTATTAGAAGTGATATTTCCTGTGTTCTCTTCAATTTGTGCTCTGTTTATTTCTATCACCTTGGTGATCACCGCTATATTGTTTTCATTCTTTTTTACCAAATAATATATAACACCAGCTAAAATAACTACTACCACCCAACCTAATACTAACATTTAATCTCCTTCAAATACTTTTATTTTTTCTATTATACCAAATTACAAATATAATAATTAGCCAAGTATATTAAATACATATTCTTTTTTTAATTTTGTATGTAAGACTTTTACAAGTTCTAATCCCATAAAATTTATCTTTTCAAATTCTTCAAGTGTATTTGGCTGATACTGAGCTAATTCTCTTAAAACTTTTCCCCTATATGCTTTTGCCCAATGACTGACGACTTTTCCATTTTTCATAAATTTCATAGTAATATAAGATTTTTTTATAGTATAGAATTTTTCATAAAAACCAGCCCTTAAGTCAATAACCAGTTCATCAGTAAATAATTTATCTAAGCCAGAAGAAAAGTTTTCTTTATAAAATTTTTCCGGTTTAAAGTCACCTATGCTAGAGCCTTGTTTAAATTTATACACAGGAACTTCATCTTTAGCTAACATAGGTCCAAAAAGATTTGAAAATATAACTAAATTATTAAGTAAGTACTCTTTCTCCTTGTCAAGTAGAGAGTTAAAATCTAAATACTCAAATGCCACACCAGTATACCTATCAATAGCTCTACATGTACAGGAGTGTAAAATATCAGTTTTTTTTAAATGATAGCATGCATCTTCATCTTTTAAGCCGAATAGTTTTTGCAAATCCGTGATGTCAGATTTTTCTAAAAATTGATTAAAACTTTTTGCTACATGTAGCCTATGTTCAAACAACTCTGGCATAAAAAAAGAGTTTTTATTTAAATGGCGAGAATCACAAAAAGTAGACTTTGCTTCGCTAGGAGAGAACAGTATTTTCATGTGAATTCCTTTCTTTGTCAATATTTTCAACATTGTAACAGATAATATCAAATAAGCATTGACATTAAGATACTTTTGAGATATAATTTCACCTCACATTATTAAGGTGCTGGTGTAGCTCAGTTGGTAGAGCAACTGCCTTGTAAGCAGTAGGTCGGCGGTTCGACCCCGTTCACCAGCTCCATTTTTTTGTGAAGCATGTAACAGTGTTTGACCAGGAAAATTTTGTTTTTGGTAATTATTAATGTTATGGTGAGATACTCAAGCGGCCAACGAGGGCAGACTGTAAATCTGCTGATTTTTATCTTCGAAGGTTCGAATCCTTCTCTCACCACCATTACCAATGCGGGAGTAGCTCAGTTGGCTAGAGCATTAGCCTTCCAAGCTGGGGGTCGCGGGTTCGAGTCCCGTCTCCCGCTCCAAGATTTTATGTAGCTGGGAGCTGTTGAATTTTTTCTTCTATACTATAGATAAAGTTCAGTTGTCTCTTCTTTAAGCCTGTGAAATCATTTTGTTATTTTTCGTTGCTATAATGTGCATTACCATACAACTGTAATATGCTCATATGGCTCAGAGGTAGAGCACTTCCTTGGTAAGGAAGAGGTCGAGGGTTCAAGTCCCTCTATGAGCTCCATAAGGTAGTCTGATTAAAAGACTTTAATAATTCAATAAACAATACAAACTTATTTCGGGGGAAAAAATGGCTAAAGTTAAATACGAAAGAACAAAACCGCACATTAACATAGGAACAATAGGTCATGTCGATCATGGTAAAACTACGCTTACAGCTGCAATATCTGCAGTTCTAGCATCAAAAGGTCTTTGTGAATTTAAAGATTTTGACGGAATTGATAATGCACCTGAAGAGAGAGAAAGAGGAATTACGATTGCTACTTCTCATATAGAATATGAAACAGAAAATCGTCACTATGCACACGTTGACTGTCCTGGTCACGCGGATTATGTTAAAAACATGATTACTGGTGCTGCACAAATGGACGGTGCTATTTTAGTTGTATCTGCAGCTGATGGCCCTATGCCTCAAACTCGTGAGCATATCCTTCTATCTCGCCAAGTTGGCGTTCCATATATAATTGTTTTTATGAACAAAGCTGATATGGTTGACGATGAAGAATTACTAGAATTAGTTGAAATGGAAATTAGAGAATTACTTTCAGAGTATGAATTTCCTGGCGATGATACTCCTATCATATCTGGTTCTGCTCTTAAAGCTCTAGAAGAAGCTAAAGCTGGTAAACTCGGTGCTTGGTCTGAAAAAATCATGGAATTAATGGACGCAGTTGATGCTTATATTCCAATTCCAGAGAGAGAAACTGATAAGCCTTTCTTGATGCCAGTTGAAGATGTTTTCTCAATTGTAGGGCGTGGTACAGTTGTAACAGGTAAGATTGAAAGAGGTATCATCAAAATTGGTGAAACAATTGAAATCGTAGGTGTTAAAGATACTCAAACTACTACAGTAACTGGTGTTGAGATGTTCCGTAAAGAATTGGCTCAAGGTGAAGCTGGCGATAACTGTGGTATCCTATTACGTGGAACTAAGAAAGAAGACGTTGAGAGAGGTATGGTTCTTTGTAAGCCAAAGTCAATCACTCCACATACACAATTTACTGCAGAAATTTATGTGCTAAGTAAGTCAGAGGGCGGTAGACATACTCCATTCTTTAACAACTATAGACCACAATTTTATGTAAGAACAACAGACGTTACAGGTTCAATTACTTTACCAGAAGGTACTGAGATGGTTATGCCTGGTGATAATGTAACAATTTCTGTTGATTTGATTTCTCCAATCGCTTTGGAATTAGGTACTAGATTTGCAATCCGTGAGGGTGGCAGAACAGTTGGTGCTGGTGTTGTTTTATCAATAGAAAAATAATAAAAAACGAGATAGAGGAAGAGCTTCTTCCTCTATCTTTTAAGAAGGTAATAGAATGACTATTAAAATAGGACTAAAATGTACGGAGTGTGGTGATATTAACTACACAACTACAAAAAATTCAAGAACAAATACTGAAAAGTTTGAAGCTAAGAAGTATTGTTCAAGATTGAGAAAGCATACACTTCATAAAGAAGTAAAGCTTAAAAGTTAATTTGACATCCCTTATAAAAGAGGGATATCAAATATAGGGCAGTAGCTCCAATGGTAGAGCACCGGATTCCAAATCCGGGTGCTGGGGGTTCGAGTCCCTCCTGCCCTGCCACTAATTAAGGTGAAATAATGGAAAAATTGATAACTTATTATAATCATTCTAAAGCTGAACTATCTAAAGTTATTTTCCCAATAAAAGAACAGATTAGAAATGCTTTTATTTCTGTTTTTGTTGTTGTGACTGTTGTCTCTTTATTTCTTGCACTCATTGACTTGATCATGTCATCTACTCTATCAACGTTGATGTAAGGAATGGAGATGGAAGAAGATAAAATAGAAGGACATAAGTGGTATGCTATACAAACTTATGCTGGAAGTGAACAAGCAGTCAAGAGAGCAATTATTGAGATTGTTAAAAACAATAATATTGAAGAAAAACTTAAAGAGATTATCGTTCCTACTGAAGATGTGATTGAAGTTAAAAATGGTAAGAAAAAAATTACTGAAAGAAGTCTCTATTCTGGATATGCTTTTGCACATCTTGATTTAGATACAAGACTTTGGCATATGATTCAATCGTTACCAAAAGTTGGTCGCTTTATTGGTGAGGCTAAAAAACCTACCCCTTTAAGTGAAAAAGATATTCGGTTAATTTTAGAAAAAGCAGAGAAAAAAGGTGCACCAAAACCAAAAATCTTCTTCGAAACAGGAGAGAGCGTTAGGATTGTAGAAGGTCCATTTGCTAACTTTACAGGTGCTGTAGAAGAGTATGATATTGAACATGGAAGACTTAGATTAAATGTTTCAATTTTTGGAAGAAGTACACCAGTTGAAATACTTTATTCACAAGTAGAAAAAATAGTATAAACAAACGACGAGTTTTGCCAATGGCAAGACTTTTTCGAAAAAGAGTGCAAAGAATTTGATTGGGGCTTTGTTCTAATCAAAGAAAACAATCAATGAAAAGGAATATAATGGCTAAGAAAGTAATTGGCGAAATTAAATTACAAATTGCTGCCGGTAAAGCAAATCCATCTCCACCAGTAGGTCCAGCTCTTGGACAAAAAGGTGTCAATATAATGGAATTTTGTAAAGCATTTAATGAAAAAACAAAAGATAAAATGGGATTTAATATTCCGGTTATTATCACAGTTTATGCAGATAAAAGTTTTACATTTATTACAAAGCAACCACCCGCTACTGATTTAATCAAAAAAGCAGCTGGTATCAAAAAAGGCAGCGATAATCCTGCTAAAAATAAAGTTGGAAAATTAACAAAAGCTCAAGTACTAGAAATAGTAGAGCAAAAAATTGTTGATTTAAACACTCATGATAAAGATGAAGCTGCTAAGATTATTGCTGGCAGTGCAAGAAGTATAGGCGTTGATATAATAGATTAGTTTTTCCCTTAACCGTTTAGGGTTATAAGCGGAAGCAAAAATATGCGGAGATAATAATGGCAAAAGTGACAAAAAGATTTCAGGAATTACTGAAAAAAGTAGACGGGACAAAAAACTATTCATCACAAGAAGCTTTAAGTACTTTAAAAACTTTAGCTACAGCAAAATTTGATGAAACTGTTGAGATTGCAATAAACCTAAATGTTGATCCAAGACATGCTGACCAAATGGTTCGCGGTTCTGTTATTTTACCAGCTGGAACGGGAAAAACCGTTAGAGTTGCTGTTGTAGCAAAAGATTTAAAAGCGGATGAAGCAAAAGCAGCTGGCGCTGATATTGTTGGCGCAGAAGAATTAATAGATGATATACAAGCTGGAAAAATTGATTTTGATGTTTTAATTGCTACACCTAATATGATGGGTTTAGTGGGTAAAGTGGGAAGAATTCTTGGACCAAAAGGTATTATGCCTAATCCAAAAACTGGTACAGTAACAATGGATGTTACATTAGCCGTTAATAATGCTAAGGGTGGACAAGTTAATTTTCGTGTTGACAAACAAGGAAATATTCATGCGGGTATTGGTAAAGCAAGTTTTGACGAATCTCAATTAACAGATAATTTTACTGCATTTATTAAAGCTATAAATAAGCATAAGCCTTCAGCTTCAAAAGGTAAATATATCAAAAAAGCTGCTCTTTCTTTAACAATGAGCCCTTCAATTATTCTTGATTCTCAAGAGCTAATTGATTTAAGATAGTATAAATAATATGTCCGGACTTTCGTCGGGGCATTTTTTAGTTTAAAAATCTTTGATTGGAGATAGTAGAAGCTTTGCTTAATTTGGATTTTTCCAGTTCTACTTGAGATCACCGGTCGGAAAGGAGAAAAATTGACAAAAAATGAAAAAATTGAAATTGTTAATTCAATAACAAAAGAATTTAAATCTTCTGAAGCGATAGTTATTTGTGATTACAGAGGCTTAGATGTAAAAGCTATTGAAGTACTTAGAGATAATGCAAAAAAATTAGACGTAAATGTAAGAGTAATTAAAAATAAATTGGCTAGTATTGCTATGAAAAATGCAGATATTACTGGTATTGAATTAAAAGACACAAACATATTTGTTTGGGGTTCAGATCAACTAGATGTAACTAAAGTTGTATCAAAATTTGCAGAAATTTCTAAAATATTTACTATTAAAACAGCATTTATTGAAGGCGAAGTTGCAAGTGCAGATAAAGTTGAAGCATTGTCTAAAATGCCAACACGTGATGAGCTTTTATCAATGTTGCTTAGAGTTTGGAACGCACCTATTACTAACTTTACTGTTGGTCTTGATGCTCTTAGAGCTACAAAAGAAGAAGAATCAGCATAATTTCTTACTATGTGAAGCAATTATGATTTTGAATACTATAACGAGGCAAGAGTTTCCAGGCCAGAGCCGAAACTTTAGATAATATGAATTTCAAAGGAATTTACTTCCTTCGAAAGTAGAAATTAAATAGGATGAATGCAATGGCAATTTCAAAAGAAGATGTTTTAGAATATATTTCAAGTTTAAGTGTACTTGAATTAAGTGGGCTTGTAAAAGAGTTCGAAGAAAAATTTGGCGTATCTGCTACCCCTGTAATGGTAGCTGGCGCTGGTGTTGCTGCTGAAGCTGTTGAAGAAAAAACTGAATTTGATGTTGTTTTAATCGATGCAGGTGAAAAGAAAATCAATGCAATTAAAGTTGTAAGAGAAATTACTGGTCTTGGTCTTAAAGAAGCGAAAGAAGCAGTTGAAAGTATTCCTACAACTCTTAAAGAAGGCATTTCTAAAGACGATGCTGATGAAATCCTTAAAAAGATTGAAGCAGCGGGTGCAAAAGCTGAACTTAAGTAATTTGAATTTTGGGGAGATAAATCTCCCCTTTACTATAGATAATAATAAACTAGTCGTGATTAAAACTACTGTATGCAGTAGTAAAACTACATTCCCTTTAAATAACTACACGAGGTGCACTCATGTTAAACAGCCTTAAATCTGGAAATCGCTTACGAGTTGATTTTTCCAAAGTATCAAGAAAAATAGAAATACCGAATCTACTTCAATTACAAAAGAATAGTTATGAATATTTTTTAAATGTTGGTAAGCCAAATGAAGAAAGTGGTATTGAAAAAGTTTTTAAATCAATATTTCCTATCCATGACCCTCAAAATAGACTTTCACTAGAGTATATTGGGGCAGAAATAGGAAAACCTAAATACAACGTACGCGAATGCATGGAGAGAGGATTAACATATTCTGTTAACCTTAAAATGAATATTCGCCTTATTTTGTGGGATAAAAATGAAAAAACCGGTGAAAAAGACGGTGTAAAAGACATAAAAGAACAAGCAATCTTTATTAGAGAAATTCCTTTAATGACAGATAGAACTTCTTTTATTATTAATGGAGTTGAAAGAGTTGTTGTTAATCAACTGCACAGAAGTCCAGGTGTAATTTTTAAACAAGAAGAGAGCGCAACAGTTGTAAATAAACTTATTTATACAGCTCAAATCATACCTGATCGTGGATCATGGTTATATTTTGAGTATGATGCAAAAGACACTTTGTTTGTTAGAATTAATAAGCGTAGAAAAGTGCCAATTACTATTTTATTTAGAGCTTTAGGTTACAGTAAACAAGATATTTTAAAACTGTTTTATCCAGTTTTAAATATAAAAATAAAAGATAATAAATTTTTAATGAATTATGATCCAGATAGCTTTGTTGGTCGTGTTGATTTTGATCTTAAAGATGAAAATGGAAACCTAATAATCGCTACTGGAAAAAGACTTACAAAGAAAAAAGCAGACAAGTTAGCAGCAGATGGAATTAAATTTGTTGAATATCCAATTGATATTTTAGTCAATAGATTTTTATCTTCACCAATCATTGATGCTGAGAGTGGAGAAGTATTGTATGATACTTTGACACAATTAGATGAATCTAGATTGACTAAAATTATTGAACAAGGGTGTTCTAGCATTGATATTGCTAATGATTTGGCTCCAGGTGTTGATGATGCAATTATTAACGCATTTATTGCTGATACTGAAACATTAAAACTTCTTCGTCAAACTGAAGGTGTTGAAGATGAAAATGACTTAGCAACCATTAGAATATATAAAGTTATGAGACCAGGTGAGCCTGTTACCAAAGAGGCTGCACGTACATTTTTCAAAGATTTATTCTTTAATACTGAAAGATATGACTTAACAAAAGTTGGTCGTATGAAGATGAACCATAAACTGGGACTCAATGTTCCTGACTATGTCACTATTATGACAAGTGAAGATATTATCAATACCGTTAAATATTTGATAAATGTTAAAAATGGTAGAGGTCGTATAGATGACAGAGATCATTTAGGAAATCGCCGTATTAGATCAATTGGTGAATTATTATCTAAAGAGTTGCATACTGGTTTAGTCAAAATGCAAAAAGCTATTAGAGATAAGTTTACAGGATTAAGCGGTAGCACTGAAGAGTTAATGCCTCATGATTTAATTAATTCAAAAATGATCACAAGTACTATCATGGAATTTTTCTCAAGTGGGCAACTTTCACAATTTATGGATCAAACAAATCCTTTAAGTGAAATAACCCATAAAAGAAGGCTTTCAGCACTTGGTGAGGGTGGTTTAGTGAAGGAACGTGCAGGTTTTGAAGTACGTGACGTTCATCCAACTCATTATGGTAGAATTTGTCCTGTTGAGACTCCAGAGGGTCAAAATATTGGACTTATCAATACAATTGCGATGTACGCAAAAGTAAATGAATTAGGTTTCGTTGAAGCTCCCTATAGAAGAGTCAATGATTCAAAAATATCAGATGAAATTATTTATATTACAGCGACTCAGGAAGAAGGTCTTGTCATTGCTCCAGCGTCAACTAAAGTTAATGATAACAATGAAATTGTAGAAGATCTTGTTGAAGCAAGAAGAGACGGTGAAATTTTACTTTTAGAAAAAGGTAAAGTCAATTTAATTGATTTATCTTCAGCTATGATTACCGGTGTTGCAGCAGCACTAATTCCTTTCCTTGAACATGATGATGCAAACCGTGCACTAATGGGTTCTAACATGCAACGTCAAGCGGTTCCTTTGGTATGGACTGATGCTCCAATAGTTGGAACTGGTATTGAGCAAGTGGCTGCTCGTGATGCTTGGGCATCTATTAAAGCGAGAAGAACAGGAATTATTGAAAAAGTTGATAGTAAAAATATTTATATTTTAGGTGAAGATGATAGTGGTGCTTTTATAGATCATTACGGTTTACAAAAAAATATGCGAACCAACCAAAATACAACATTTACTCAAAAAGTTATTGTACAAACTGGTCAAAAAGTTGAAGCCGGCGATGTCATAGCTGATGGTCCTAGTATGGACAAGGGTGAGTTAGCTATTGGTAAAAATATCATGATTGCATTTATGCCTTGGAATGGTTACAACTACGAAGATGCTATTGTTCTTAGCGAAAAGCTGATTATCAATGATGCATTTACTAGCGTTCATACCTATGAGAAAGAGATTGAAGCAAGAGAATTAAAAGATGGAGTAGAAGAGATAACTAAAGATATTCCAAATGTTAAGGAAGAAGATTTAGCTCATCTTGATGAAAGTGGTATCGTTAAAATAGGTACATACATCAATCCAGGGATGATTCTTGTTGGAAAAGTATCTCCAAAAGGGGAAGTTAAACCAACTCCTGAAGAAAGACTTTTACGTGCCATATTTGGTGAAAAAGCAGGACATGTTGTCAATAAATCCCTTTATGCGTCTTCTTCACAAGAAGGTATTATCGTAGATGTTAAAATATTTACAAAAAAAGGTTACGACAAAGATCCTAGAGCAGTGAGAGCATATGAAGAAGAAAAAGAAGTTTTAGATAGAGAACATCACGACAAACTTCTTATGTTGGATCGTGAAGAAATGTTACAAATAAATTCACTTCTTACTAAAAATGCTTTATTAGAAGATCAAGAAATATCTAAAGTAGCCTATAAAAAAGGCGATAAGATTAAACATGTAGATTTGGAAAATGTAAATCGTTTCTCCCTAAATACAATTGTTAAATCTTTTTCAGAGGATGTTCAAGATTCTTATAAAAACTTCAAAGCTTATTTTCAAGCAGAGAAGAAAAAACTAAAAGAAGACCACGATGAGAAGTTGAATATTATTGAAAAAGATGATATTTTACCAAGTGGTGTAGTGAAATTAGTGAAAGTCTATATCGCAACTAAGCGTAAGCTCAAAGTTGGAGATAAAATGGCTGGACGTCATGGGAATAAAGGTATCGTATCTAATATCGTAAAAGAAGTAGATATGCCTTATTTGAAAAATGGAGAAAGTGTAGAAATAATTCTTAATCCTCTTGGTGTTCCTAGTCGTATGAATATAGGACAAATTTTAGAAGTCCATTTAGGTTTAGTCGGAAAGCGTTTAGGTAATCAAATCCAAGAAATCTTTGAAGAGAAAAAAGGTGATTGGATTAAAACTTTACGTGAGACTATGATAAAAATTTCCGATGTTGCAAAGCTGATGAATGCAAAAGAATTCATCGGTAAAATTGATGATGAAACTCTATTGAAGTATGCTAGAGATTGGAGTAGTGGAGTTAAATTTTCTGCACCAGTGTTTGAAGGCACAAATTCAGAAGAATTTGCAAAATTATTTGAATTAGCAAAAATCGATATGGATGGTAAGTGTGAACTTTATGATGGTATGACGGGTGAAAAAATGAAAGAGCGTGTCAATGTAGGTTACATGTACATGCTTAAACTTCATCACTTGGTTGATGAAAAAGTTCACGCAAGAAGTACAGGACCTTACTCACTTGTCACACAACAACCAGTTGGTGGTAAAGCACTATTTGGTGGACAAAGATTTGGTGAGATGGAAGTTTGGGCACTAGAAGCATATGGTGCTGCTCATACTTTAAGGGAAATGTTAACGGTCAAATCAGATGATGTTGAGGGAAGAATTGCTGCTTATAAAGCATTAACCCGCGGAGAAAATATTCCTCAAACAGGGATACCAGAAACATTTTTTGTATTAACAAACGAGTTGAAGTCATTGGCTTTAGATGTTGAGATTTATGATGAGGTGGAAGAGAATGAAGAATCTAGTACCAGTTGAGATTCATGAAGAGAACAGACCAAGAGATTTTAAAGCGTTTCAATTAAGACTAGCAAGTCCTGAGAAGATTCGTTCTTGGAGTTATGGTGAAGTTAAAAAACCTGAAACAATCAATTATCGTACGCTCAAACCTGAGCGTGACGGTCTTTTTTGTGCTAAGATTTTTGGACCAGTACGTGAGTACGAATGTCTTTGTGGTAAATATAAAAAGATGCGCTATAAAGGCGTTAAGTGTGAGAAGTGTGGTGTTGAGGTAACGAGTACAAAAGTACGTCGTTCTCGTATGGGCCACATTGAGCTTGTCGCACCTGTGGCGCATATTTGGTATGTGAATTCACTGCCAAGTAGAATCGGCACACTTTTAGGCGTAAAGATGAAAGATCTTGAGCGCGTATTGTATTATGAAGCGTATATTGTTAAAGCATCAGGTGAAGCTTTTTATGATACTGAAAGTACTAAAAAAGTTGAAAAATATGATGTTTTAAATGAAGAGCAGTATCAATCACTGAACCAGAGATTTGAGCATACTGGCTTTGATGCAAATATGGGTGGAGGTATTGTAAAAGAGCTTTTATCTGGATTAGATTTAGTAGAAATTCTTAATCAGCTAAAAGAAGATATGGGCAATACAAACTCAGAAGCTAAGAAAAAAACAATTGTTAAAAGATTAAAAATTGTAGAAGCATTTTTAAATAGTGGTAATCTTCCAGAATGGATGATGATTACTATGCTACCAGTTTTACCACCAGATTTGAGACCATTGGTTTCACTTGATGGCGGTAAGTTTGCGGTCAGTGATGTCAACGATTTATACAGAAGAGTCATCAACAGAAACTCTAGATTAAAAAGATTGCTTGAACTTGACGCACCTGAGATTATTATTCGTAATGAAATGAGAATGCTACAAGAGGCAGTAGATGCACTTTTTGACAACGGTCGCCGTGCAAATGCAGTCAAAGGTGCAAATAAGCGTCCTTTGAAATCATTATCAGAAATTATCAAAGGTAAGCAGGGACGTTTCCGTCAAAATCTTCTTGGAAAGCGTGTTGACTTTTCAGGACGTTCAGTTATCGTTGTTGGACCACACTTGAAAATGGATCAATGTGGGATTCCTAAGCTTATGGCTTTGGAACTATTTAAGCCACATCTTTTAGCGCGTCTTGAAGAAAAAGGGTATGCAACAACCATTAAGCAAGCAAAGAAAATGATTGATGCAAAAACAAATGAGGTTTGGGAATGTTTAGCGGAGGTTGTAAAAGGCCATCCAGTTATGCTTAACCGTGCACCAACACTTCATAAATTATCTATTCAGGCCTTTCATCCTGTACTTATTGAAGGTAAAGCAATTCGTCTTCACCCACTTGTATGTTCTGCGTTTAATGCGGATTTCGATGGTGATCAGATGGCGGTACATGTACCACTAAGCCTTGAAGCAATTGCTGAATGTAAAGTAATGATGCTTAGTTCTATGAATATCTTGCTTCCTGCAAGTGGTAAAGCGATTACAGTTCCTACACAAGATATGGTACTTGGTCTTTACTATTTAACATTAGAAAAAGATGGAGCTGCTGGTTCTAATAAAATTTTTGCTAATGTAGATGAAGTAGTCATTGCCATGGATGCTGGAAAACTCGACGCCCATGCAAAGATTAAAACACTCATAGATGGAAGAACACTATTTACAACTGCCGGTAGACTAATACTGAAATCTATTTTACCTAGTTTTGTTCCAGAAGAGTTTTGGAACACAGTGATGAAAAAGAAAAATATTGGAGCATTGGTTGATTATGTCTTTAAAGAGGGTGGATTATCAATTACTGCCGAATTCTTAGATAAGTTAAAAGATTTAGGTTTTAAATTTGCAACAACAGCGGGTATTTCTGTATCAATTGATGATATTAGAGTGCCTGATACAAAAGTAGCAAAAATAGCAGAAGCAAAGAAAAAAGTACGTGAGATACAGAAACAATATACGTCAGGACTTTTAACAGAACAAGAGCGTTATAATAAAATTATCGATATTTGGACTGATACAAATAATGATGTTGCAGCAGAAATGATGAAGTTGACTCAAACGGATAAAAATGGATTTAACTCTATTTATATGATGGCAGATTCTGGAGCGCGTGGTAGTGCTGCACAAATTCGTCAGCTTGCTGGTATGCGTGGTCTTATGGCTAAACCGGATGGTAGTATTATTGAGACACCTATTATCTCAAACTTCCGTGAAGGCCTCAATGTTTTAGAGTACTTTATATCAACGCATGGTGCTAGAAAAGGTCTTGCAGATACTGCCCTAAAAACTGCAAATGCTGGTTATTTGACAAGAAAACTAATTGACGTTGCCCAAAATGTAAAAGTCACGATGGAAGATTGTGGTACGCATGAAGGTGTAGAAATTACTGAAATCACAAATAGTGGTGATTTAATTGAGTCATTGGACGAGAGAGCTTTTGGTAGAGTGTTGGCGGAAGATGTAATAGATTCTATTACGAATGAAGTTTTATTTACTGAGGGAACTTTGATTGACGAGAAAAAAGCAAAAGATTTAAGAGAAGCAGAAATTAAATCAGTTGTTATTAGAACACCTATTACATGTAAAGCTAAAAAAGGTGTCTGTGCGAAATGTTACGGTATAAATCTTGGCGAAGGAAAACTTGTTCGTCCTGGTGAAGCTGTAGGTATTATTTCAGCCCAATCAATTGGTGAGCCTGGAACGCAACTAACACTTAGAACATTCCACGTTGGTGGAACGGCTTCAACTGAAGCACAAGATAGACAAGTTATCGCACAAAAAGAGGGTTTTATACGTTATTATAATGTTAAAACGTATTTGACCAAAGATGGTAAAAATATAGTATCTAACCGCAGAAATGCGGCAGTTTTACTAGTTGAACCTAAAATTAAAACACCATTTGCTGGAACGATTGATATTGATTATGCCCATGAAGAGACAATAGTTACTATCATTGGCGCAAAAGAGACTGTTAAGTATACTTTTAGAAAAAGTGATTTAGCTAAACCTAATGAGCTAGCTGGTGTAAGCGGAAAAGTAGAAGGTAAATTTTATATTCCTTATGCCAATGGTGACACGGTTGAGGCAAACGAGAGTATTGTTGAAGTCATTAAAGAAGGCTGGAATATTCCAAATCGTATTCCATATGCAAGTGAGATTAGAGTTCAAAACGGTGATCCTGTTGTGCATAAAATGAAATCAGGCGCAAGCGGAACTGTGAAATATTATAAATTAACAGGCGATTATCTTGAGCGTTTCAAAAATGTTAAAAAAGGCGACAGTGTAGAAGAAAAAGGTCTTTTTGCAGTCGTTGCTGATGCTGAGGGTAGAGAAGCTATTCGTCACTATATTCCTAGAAAATCTATTTTAGAAGTGGAAGACAATAGTCCAGTAGAATCAACAACTATATTGGCTAAACCAAGTACAAGTGAACAAATGATAGTGGCTGAATGGGATCCATATTCTACTCCAATAGTAGCAGAAGCTTCTGGTACAGTTGCATTTGAAGATATTGAACCAGGATACACTGCGACTGAACAATTTGATGAGATAACAGGCGATACAAAACTTGTTATTAATGAGTATTTACCATCAGGAACAAAACCAACAATTGCGATAGCGACTGAAAATGGTGAAATAATCAAATATCAATTAAAGTTAAAAACAGCAATTTATGTAAAAGATGGAGCTAAAATAACCCTAGCTGACATTATTGGACGTACTCCTAAAGCAGCATCTAGATCAAGCGATATTACGGGTGGTCTTCCAAGAGTTAGTGAACTTTTTGAAGCAAGACGTCCTAAAAATGCATCTGTCATTGCGGAAGTTGATGGAACCATTAGATTTGGTAAACCATTACGTTCTAAAGAGAGAATTATTATTGATGCAGAAGATGGCACAAGTTTGGAATATCTTGTCAATAAGAATATACCTATACATGTGAATGTTGGCGAGTTTGTACATGCTGGTGAGAAAATGACTGATGGTGTAGTTTCAAGTCATGATATATTGAGAATTATGGGTGAAAAAGCACTTCACTATTATTTGATCAGTGAAATTCAGCAAGTATACCGTAGTCAAGGTGTTGCCATTAGCGATAAACATATTGAGGTTATTGTTTCTCAAATGCTACGTCAAGTGAAAATTGTCGATAGCGGAGATACTAATTTTATCGTTGGAGATTTAATTAGTCGACGTAAGTTTAGAGAAGAAAATGAACACATGATGAGAATGGGTGGAGAACCAGCTATTGCTGAGCCTACACTTTTAGGTGTAACACGTGCCGCTATTAGTAGTGATAGTGTTATTTCGGCCGCATCATTTCAAGAGACAACAAAAGTTTTAACAGAAGCTGCCATTGCGGGTAAGATGGATATGCTAGAAGACTTAAAAGAAAATGTTATTTTAGGTCGCATGATTCCTGTTGGAACGGGTATGTATCAAAAAAGAAAGATGAGAGTTAAAATAAATGGTGAAAAGAGTTAAGTTAAGGATATTCTTAACTTAACCTTTTTTTAAGCTATTTTTAAATAAAATACTGCTCCAAAACTCTAAGCAAAAAATTTTGGAGCATGTAAATAAATCGCAAAGGAAATAATGTGCCAACTATTAACCAATTGGTAAGAAATGAAAGAAAAAAGGTTGTTAAACAATCTAAATCACCAGCACTTGAAAAATGTCCTCAAAGAAGAGGGGTTTGTACAAGAGTTTATACTACTACACCTAAGAAACCAAACTCAGCTTTGAGAAAAGTTGCGAAAGTAAGATTGACTAGTGGCTTTGAAGTTATTAGTTATATTGGTGGTGAAGGTCATAACTTACAAGAGCATTCAATTGTTCTAGTTCGTGGCGGTAGAGTAAAAGATTTACCGGGTGTTAAGTATCATATAGTACGTGGTGCGCTTGATACTGCGGGTGTTGCTAACAGAAAAGTTGCGAGAAGTAAATACGGTACTAAAAGACCAAAATAATAACTTCCGCTAAACAGGTGTTATCCTAATTTTTTGATAACATTTGAGTAAAATTTAAAAATTTGAAGGAATTCAACAATGAGAAGAAGAAAAGCACCGGTCAGAGAAGTTTTACCTGATCCTATACATAACAACAAAGTAATAACTAAATTTATTAACTACTTGATGCTTGAAGGCAAAAAAAGTGTTGCAGCAAAAGTTTTCTACGGCGCTCTTGAGTTAGCTCAAAAGCGTAGTGGAGAGAAAAAAGGTATTGAAATATTTGAAGCTGCAATAGATAATGTTAAGCCAGTTATGGAAGTAAAAAGTAGAAGAGTTGGTGGAGCTACCTATCAAGTTCCTATAGAAGTAAGACCAGTTAGACAACAAACTCTTGCATTAAGATGGATTGTAGCATTTGCAAGAAAAAGAAGTGAAAGAACTATGGTTGAAAGATTGGCAAATGAATTACTTGATGCTGCAAATAATCGTGGATCATCATTTAAGAAAAAAGAAGATACCTATAAAATGGCAGAAGCAAATAAAGCATTTGCTCACTATCGTTGGTAAAATATTATTTGGGATGCTTACATGTAAGCTCCCTACTCCCTCGTATATAGCGAGACTTAGAAACTCAAGGAAACAATAATGGCAAGAAATAACCCTATTGAAAAAGTAAGAAATATTGGAATTGCCGCACATATTGATGCGGGCAAAACTACCACTACAGAAAGAATTCTATTTTACACTGGTGTTTCACATAAAATTGGTGAAGTACATGATGGTGCTGCAACTATGGATTGGATGGAACAAGAAAAAGAACGTGGTATTACAATTACTTCAGCTGCTACTACATGTGAATGGAAACATCACCAGATAAATATTATAGATACTCCTGGTCACGTCGATTTCACTATTGAAGTTGAGCGTTCAATGCGTGTACTTGATGGTGCTGTTGCAGTATTCTGTGCTGTTGGTGGAGTTCAGCCACAATCTGAGACTGTTTGGAGACAAGCAAACAGATATAAAGTGCCAAGAATGGTATTTGTTAATAAAATGGACCGTACAGGTGCAGATTTTTATGAAGTTGAAAGACAAATTACAGACAGATTAAAATCCGTACCAGTTCCAATTCAACTACCAATTGGTGCAGAAGAAAATTTTAAAGGTGTTATTGATTTAGTGACAATGAAAGCACTTGTTTGGGAAGATGAAGCTGCTATGGGTTCTGCCTATGAAACAAGAGAAATACCTGCAGAATTATTAGAAAAGGCACAATTGTATAGAGAGCATATGATTGAAGCAGTATCAGAAACTGATGATGTTCTAATGGAAAAATTTCTTGAAGGCGTCACACTTACCAATGAAGAAATCAAGGCTGGTATCAAAGCAGGTTGTATTGCTATGACATTCATTCCTATGCTTTGTGGAACAGCATTTAAAAACAAAGGTGTTCAGCCTTTACTTGACGCAGTTGTTGATTATATGCCATCTCCAATAGAAGTTGCACCGATGAAGGCTGAGTATGAAGATGGTACCGAATGTATCGTAAAATCAACTGACGATGGTGGATTTGCAGCACTTGCTTTTAAAATTATGACAGATCCATTTGTTGGACAGTTGACATTTGTTCGTGTTTACCGTGGTTCATTGGATAGCGGTAGTTACTCGTACAATACATCTAAAGGCAAAAAAGAGAGAGTTGGCCGTCTTTTAAAAATGCACGCTAACAAAAGAGAAGAGATTAAAACTTTATATGCTGGAGAAATTGGCGCTGTTGTTGGACTCAAAGAGACACTAACAGGCGATACTCTTACAGGCGAAAAAGATAGAGTAATTTTAGAGAAAATGGACTTTCCTGATCCAGTTATCTCGGTTGCTGTTGAGCCAAAGACTAAAGCTGATCAAGAAAAAATGGGTGTAGCCCTTCAAAAACTTGCTCAAGAAGATCCAAGTTTTAGAGTAGTGACTGATGAAGAGAGCGGTCAGACTATTATCTCAGGAATGGGTGAATTACACCTTGAGATTTTAGTTGATAGAATGATGAGAGAATTTAAAGTTCAAGCAGAGGTAGGTCAACCACAAGTTGCTTACCGTGAGACAATTAAAAAAACAGTAGAACAAGAGTACAAGTATGCTAAGCAATCAGGTGGTCGTGGTGCTTATGGCCATGTACACTTAAGACTTGAACCTATCGACTCCGGTACTGGCTTTGAGTTTGTAAATGCAGTCAAGGGTGGCTCTGTTCCTAGAGAGTATATCCCAGCAGTTGAGAAAGGTTGTTCTGAAGCAATGAGTGCCGGAGTATTAGCCGGTTATCCTGTAGAAGGCATAAAAGTAACTCTTTATGATGGTTCCTACCATGATGTTGACTCAAATGAAATGGCATTTAAATTAGCCGCTTCTATGGGTTTCAAAGAGGGCGCTAGAAAAGCAACTCCTATTATCTTGGAACCTATGATGAAAGTGGAAGTTGAAACTCCTGAAGACTTTATGGGCGATGTTATAGGTGACCTAAACAGAAGACGTGGACAAATAAGTTCAATGGATGATAGAAGCGGACACAAAATAGTTAACGCATTTTGTCCTCTATCTGAAATGTTTGGTTACTCAACAGACTTAAGAAGTCAAACTCAAGGTAGAGCTTCATATTCTATGGAATTTGATCATTATGAAGAAGTTCCTAAAAATGTTGCAGAAGAAATTATTAAAAAGAGAAATGGATAATAGTTTCATTTCGTAACGTGAGCCAAATGCACGCTTAGTGTGTTTGGCTTTTTTTATGCAAATTGTCCCGGTAGCTCAGCTGGATAGAGCACTTGATTCCTAATCGAGAGGCCACAAGTTCAAATCTTGTTCGGGACACCACTACAATTATCACATTATCTTATTTCTTGGAAAATACACCTATAACATTAGTATTAAAATATATTGAAAATATAATCAAAAGAATTAATAATTATTCCGATAATTAATATATGACATTGATATGACAGCTACTTTAAAGAATTATAGTAGTAGAATTACCCAAAATTCCTACTAAGGATTTCTATATTTTATGGCAACAATTACAGTTGATGGAAGAGTAATACAAACTAAAGAAAATGCTTTACTCATTGAAGAATTATTGACAAATGGCGTTAGCGTACCTCATTTTTGTTATCATCCTGCCCTTGGTACAGATGGTAATTGTAGGATGTGTATGGTCGAAATTGAGGGCAAAAAAAGGCCTCAAATAGCATGTGATACACCAGTGGTTGATGGCATGATTGTGCGTACAAAAGGTGAGAATATTGACAAGGTGAAGCGATCAATTTTAGAATTAGAATTGATTAACCATCCAATTGATTGCCCTATATGCGACCAAGCTGGTGAATGTGAACTTCAAAATTATTATATGGATGTCGGACTCTATGAAAGTAGGCTGAACACTCCCAAAGTACAGGGCAAGAAACACGTTGATTTAGGTGCAAATGTAGTGCTAGATCAAGACAGGTGTGTGATGTGTACAAGATGCGTAAGATTTACTAAAGATATCACAAAAACAAACGAATTAGGTGTGTTCGACCGAACCGACCACTCTGTTATAAGTATCTTTCCCGGACGTCCACTTTCAAATCCATACGCCATGAATGTAATTGATTTATGTCCTGTTGGAGCATTAACTAGCAAAGATTTTAGATTTAATAAAAGGGTTTGGTTTTTAAAACCTGATGAGGCAATATGTAATGGTTGCGCCAAGGGTTGCTCAATTTATGTAGATCATCATAAAGCTAAATACGAAAATGATTCAATTTTTAGATATAGGCCTAGATTTAACGATAAAGTTAATGGATATTTTATGTGTGATGCAGGAAGATTGAGTTATAAAAATGAGAATGAAAATAGAGAATCACATGCTTCGATTAGAGGCAGTGAAAGTGAATATGCCTATACACAAGGAAAATTGCTAAGGCTTTTAAAAAGACATCATGGAAAAATATTATTTTTAGTATCTCCATCTTTGTCGCTTGAAGAGATGGCTAGAGTGAAGCAATTAGCTGAAAAATATTCTGCGAAGTTAAGTGGATACGATACACGTGAGTATGATAAAGACTTTGGTGATGACTATTTAAAATGTAATGATTTATCTACCAATAGAAGAGGTTTTGATGTTTTAGGTATTGATGAGTCTAAAGAGAATCTAAAAGAATTTACTATTGGAGTTGAGCTTGCAGTTTTAATAGGAAGAGATGATATAGAGTCGATTGAGAATTATGAAGATATAAAAGCAAAAGCAGTTATTAGTGCCGAAACTCCACGCAACAATGAAATATACGATTTATATTTACCAATCCTGACCCATACATGTAAAGAAGGTACCTATATAAATATAGACGGATATCTTCAATTTAGCAAAACTCATGTAGAAAAGCCAAATGAAACAGAGAGTTTGTTAAAAGTAATATCTCTCATCTTGGAAGACGATATCTCTACATGTAAGAGTGTCTGGGAAGATAGTCTCAGTAAAATTATCAAAAATATAACATTAAAAAATATAAAAAGAGAATCTATAAAAATGGCTGCTTATGACTAGCCTTATTGTAGGCGTAGTACTATTTAACATTATCGTTTCACTGCTTCTCTCTCTTGCTATTGTGCCGATTTTAGTTTGGATGGAGCGCCGTGTAGCTGGGTTTATCCAAGACAGACTGGGCCCAAATAGGTGTAATATTGGCGGTGTAAGACTGGGTGGCTTAATACAATCATTTGCTGATATGCTAAAGCTTGTATTTAAAGAAGATTACACACCGGAGTCAATAAAAGAAAAATTCTTTTTTATGATAGCTCCGGTAATAGTTTTTGCTACAGCATATTTAACATTTATGGTGATACCTTTTGCCGATGATTTAGAACTTGGTGGTAAAACATTTATAATGCAAGCATTGCCAATTGATTTAGGAATACTTTGGTTTTTGGCTTTTGCGGGACTTGGAGTATACGGACTGATTATAGGCGGTTGGGCAAGTAATAATAAATATTCACTACTAGGTGGCATAAGAGCAGCAGCACAAGTCATAAGTTACGAAGCAACAATGGGCCTTGCCATAATTTCTATTCTAATAGTATATGGCTCAGTTAATCTTGGAGATATGGTTAGATATCAAGGAGGGTTGCTGTTTGGCTTTATTCCTGCATGGGGAATAGTAATGCAACCATTAGCTGCCATTCTTTTTATAATCACGGCATTTGCTGAGACAAATCGTGCTCCATTTGATATTGCAGAAGGTGAGAGTGAGATAGTTGGTGGCTTTCATACGGAGTATAGTGCCATGAAATTTGGACTATTTTTTGTGGGTGAATATGTAGCTATGGCAGCTTCTAGTGCAATTATAATAACACTATTTTTTGGCGGTTATCAAATCCCTTGGGTAAATACAAGCACGCTAAAAGAAAATTTTGATATATTTTTAATATTCATTGCTATTGTTCTGCCTACTCTTAGTTTCTTCTTTGCTAGATGGATAAAGAAAAACAATACATGGCCCCAAAAAGATGATAGTAGAAATAAAGAAGCAGGGTGGCTTATAAAAGCATTAATTATTATAAATATTTTAGTCATACTTGCAGTATTGGTTGGACTAGTTTTTGGAATCGGACATGATGGTATAAGTATGACAGTGGCTTTGGTTCAATTAGTGACGTTTATTGTAAAATTATTTTTGATGAATTTTATTTTTATTTGGGTTAGATGGACTCTTCCAAGGTTTAGATATGACCAGTTACAAGATTTAGGGTGGAGAATACTTCTCCCCTTGGCAATGGCAAATATACTTATAACAGGGTTATTTGTAGTTGTGTTAGGAGATTGAGATGGGTATAAAAATTGTCCCAAGACATGGTAACACATTTAAAGAGAAGCTTTACTTACCAGCGATACTAGGTGGAATGAAAGTTACATTCTCACATTTTATTAAGAATTTAGTTGATACATCCAATATAAAAACAGTCTCTTATCCCGAAGAGGAACCTGAGGATATAACTGAAAGGTACAGAGGTCTTCATAGGCTAACAAAACGCGATGATGGTTCTATTAGATGTACTGCTTGTTTTTTGTGTGCTACTGCATGTCCTGCCGAGTGCATTTTTATCGAGGCTACCGAGAGAGAAGATGGAATTGATGAAAAAATGCCTGCAAAATTTAGCATTGATTTACTAGAATGCGTCTTTTGTGGTGCATGTGTTGAAGCTTGTCCCTGCGACGCAATCCGTATGGATACTGGCATATTTAGTATTGTAAAAGAGAATAGGGAAGATTTTGTGCTTGATAAAGAGACTCTCTTGTCCCATGAACCATTTAAAGGTAATAAGAACGATGATTGATATTGTATTTGCATTTTTATCATTAACAGCAATTGGCGGAGGTCTTGGGATGATAGTATTGGCTCAGCCAATCTATTCAGCTTTTAGTTTAATTGTGAGCATGGTCGCAATTGCTGGAATATTTGCACTTTTAAGCAGTCCTTTTTTGTTTGCGGTTCAAATTATTATTTATGCCGGAGCTATTATAACGTTGTTATTATTTGTAATAATGTTTTTAAATATAAAAAATGAAAATTTACCGCAGGAGCCTAATAAATTTAATATTATTATTGTTGGTGCAATTTTATTAGTACCTTTTAATATTTTAATCATTAAAGCTTTTAATACCTTGCCACATAAATCAATGAAAATTTTAAGCACTGACTTTGGTTCAGTTCAAGTTTTTGGTATGGAGCTTTTTAGGTCCTGGCTCATACCATTTGAATTAATTTCAATGCTGTTACTTTCAGCACTTGTTGGGGCAGTAGTGTATGCAAGAAAAGAGAAGAGTAATGGCTGATTCTCTTATGTCATATGTCGCTTTAGCGATGATACTTTTGTCCATAGGTATTTTAGGTGTTGTTAGTAGAAAAAATATTTTTATAATTTATATGTCAATAGAGCTGATGTTAAATGCTGTAAATATTATATTCGTAAGTTTAGGAAGATATTATGAATCTATGCAACCACAAATTATGGCAATGTTAGTGATTGGTATAGCAGCAGCAGAAGCAGCCGTATTTTTGTCTTTAATCGTTGTCCTCTATAGAACAAAAAAATCTTTAAATCCTGATGTATTCACCGTCCTTGGTCAAAAGAGAGAATGATGAGTGATTTTTTATTAGCATGGATTGTATTGGTGCCACTTTTGAGTGCAGTTATTCTTGGACTTTTGTATCTTTATTCAATAAGAGTAGCAAAATTATCTAATACTGTTTTTTCTTTTTTTGGATTAAGTGCGCCTTTTATTAGTTTATTTATTGGGCTTGGATTTTTTCTACAAATGCTAGGAAGCGATAAAGTAATCATATATAAGGCTTACAAGTGGCTACAAGTTGATAATTTAGTACTTGATATGGCTTTTAGGGCTGATCACTTATCTATATTTATGGTTTTATTTATCACTTTTGTTGGGGGATTTATACATATCTATGCAGCTGGATATATGAAAGACGATGCAGGATATGGAAAATTCTTTTTCTATTTTAATCTATTTTTAGCATCAATGTTACTTCTTGTTTTAGCGAATAATCCAATTATAATGTTTGTAGGATGGGAAGGTGTAGGGCTTTGTTCTTACCTCTTGATTAGTTTTTATTACAATGATGGTGAAAATGTAGAAGCAGGCAATAAAGCGTTCATGGCAAATCGTGCTGGAGATCTTGGATTTATTGTTGGGCTTATAACACTTTTTCATTATGTAGGAGAGTATCGTTTTGATTATGAAGGTATATCGCTTGCAATAGCAACTGTACCATTACCAGCATTGACTTTTATTGGAGTCTCTCTTTTTATTGGTGCCATGGGAAAATCAGCCCAAATTCCACTTTTTGTCTGGCTCCCTGATGCCATGGCCGGACCGACTCCAGTTTCAGCACTGATACATGCGGCAACAATGGTTACAGCTGGTGTCTACATGGTGGCCAGATTCCACTTTATATATGATTTGATTCCCAATGTAGGACTTTATATTGCTTATATTGGGGCATTTTCATCACTATTTGCAGCGACAATTGCTATGAGACAAACTGATATCAAAAAAATACTTGCCTATTCTACAATGTCGCAACTTGGATATATGTTTATTGCAGTTGGACTTGGTAGTTATAGTGTTGGCATTTTTCATGTGTTTACACATGCATTTTTTAAAGCACTTTTATTTATGGGTGCGGGCGCAATTATCATTGCACTCCATCATGAGCAGAATATATTCAAAATGGGGGGCATGAAAAAACATACTCCACTTATCTACTTTACGATGCTCATAGCGACGTTAGCAATTTCGGGAATTCCTCCATTTTCCGGATTTTTTAGTAAAGATGAGATTTTGCTCGGTGCATATGCTCGGGGGGAATATTTACTTTGGGCTATCGGTGTAGTCACCGCTGTGATGACCGCCTATTATATGTTTAGATTATTTTTTGTAGTATTTTATGGTAAAAATCATAATACGAAAAGAAAAATTGAATATGTTTCTGGTTATATGAAAATTCCTTTAGTGATTTTGGCTTTAGGAGTTATTCTATCAGGATTGGTGGGTATTCCTGAAGTTCTTGGAGGTCATAATCTGATAGGATTATGGCTCGAGAATTGGAGTAATGACTATGCAGAAGTGAGTCACAATACTGAATTTATTCTTATGAGTATAAATGTTTTTGCAGCATTTATAGGTATTTTTATAGCCTATAAGAAGTTCTTTAATTACGATATGACAAAAGTTCCAAAACTAAGTGGTCTGGTTTGGAACAAATTTTATGTGGATGAAGTATACAATTTTGTTTTTGTAAAAGGGTTACAGAGATTGAGCAGTTTTATTGTAATCAAAATTGATATAAATTTTATTGATATGGCAATTATGGAACTTTCACGTGGATTTATTAAAACAGGTCTTTTTGTATCAAGAATGCAAAATGCAAATACAAGATACTATGCATTCATAATGCTTACTGGAATTAGTGCAATTTCAATGTATTTAATTATAAAGTTAGGGTAGGTTATGGACTTCGGAATTTTATCAGTAATTATATTTTTACCAATGTTTGTCGCTTCTCTTCTAGTATTTATGCCAGTTGGCCCAAAAATGACAAGAAATATTGCCTTTGCAACTTCTATTGTTATATTTTTTCTTGCGGGAGTAGTCTATCTCAATTTTAGTAATTCTGGATATATGCAGTTTCGTGAGTACCATGAGTGGATTACTAGCTATGGTATATATTACAGCTTAGGAATAGATGGTTTTTCTTTGATTATTTTAATGCTCATTGCCACACTCATTCCATGTGCCTATCTTTTGCTTTGGAATGGCAGAACAAAAGGGTATTGGGTAAGTATGTTACTGATCCAAACTGGAATTTGTGGAACCCTGTTTGCTCAAGATTTATTTTTATTTTATTTCTTTTGGGAAGCGATGTTGCTTCCAGTATTTATGATTATAGGAATGTTCGGAACCGGAAATAGAGTTTTCTCTACCATTAAAATAACAATTTATACTATTGCCGGCTCTCTATTTATGTTTATTTGTATACTCTATATGGGTGTTGCCTTTTTTAATGAATTTGGAGTATGGAGTTTTCAGTTAAATGATCTTGTCCAAATTACAACGTTGAGTAGAGATGAAAGAATATGGCTATTTTTAGGATTTATGTTAGCATTTGCCATAAAAATACCACTGTTCCCTTTTCACACATGGCTGCTTGAAACATATTCAAATTCACCAACAGGCGGTGTTTTTCTACTTTCATCAATCATGGCAAAACTTGGTGTTTATGGAATTGTGCGTTTTGTAATGCCACTTTTCCCAAAATTATATGTTGAATTTGCACCTTATTTTGTATGGTTAGGTATATTTGGGCTTATATATTTTGGAATTGCAGCATTAATGCAAATAAATATAAAAAAGATGTTTGCTTACTCTTCTGCCTCTCACCTTGGTTTTATTGTGACAGGTATATTTTCTTTAAATTCATACGGCATGACAGGCGCTGCCTTCTTGATAACTGCTCATGCAATGGCCACGGGTGGGCTATTTTTGCTTGTGGGCAAGATGGAATGGAATATGGGGATTAGAGCAATTCCAGATCTTGGAGGCATAGCAAAAAAAGCTCCAATATTTACTGTATTTTTTATGTTAATGTTACTTAGTATCGTCGGCCTTCCTGGAACCAATGGTTTTGTAAGTGAATTCTTAATCATCTTAGGTGCTTATGAATTCCAAAGTTATGCTGGGATAGTATCTTCACTTACCGTGCTTATTGCAGCAAGTTTTATGTTTTGGATGTTTCAAAGAGCAATCTTGCAAGAGAGTGATAATGATGTATCGTCAATGGTTGATTTAGATAAAAAAGAAATATTAGGATTGTTGCCATTAGCAATACTAATAATAGCTATGGGTGTTGCCCCAGATTTGTTCTTTTACAAGATTTATCCAACAATACAACACTATTTAGTCGATATTTTAGGAATAAGGTAATTAATGGAATCAAATGATTTAGTATATATTTTGCCGCTACTCATCACGGGATTTGGAGCAATTGTATTAATGCTTATGAGTACATTTAAAACAGTACATATCAGAGCAGGAGCTGGATTTGCTTTAGTTTTTTTATCACTCGCCATGCTCATTGATATTTATAATCTGAATAATAATGGGAAAGCATATTCAATTTTTCCTTTTTCTGAAACTTTTGGAAATATGATTGTTGTTGATACCTTTTCAAGCTATTTTAGTTCACTCATTATTCTAGGTGGAATTTTAACTATCCTGATTGGTTTGCACTATTTTGAAAAATACAAACAATTCACAGTTGAATTTTTTTCATTATTCCTTTTTTCAGTTTTTGGAATGATACTGTTAGTCCATTCTAATGAGCTAATAACAGCATTTATATCATTAGAAATTGCTTCTCTTTCGTTGTATGTTATGATAGGTTTTCAAAAAGTTATTGACAGAAGAGTTGAGGCTAGTTTTAAGTATTTAGTTTTAGGATCCCTTGCAAGTGTATTTTTTCTACTCGGCATAGCTTTGATATATGCTGCAACACAAACTACAAAAATTGGAGAAATTGGAGAATTTATTGCTATTAATATTGAAAGCGATATGACTCTTGTAATCACAGGTACAACTATGATTTTAGTAACATTTCTTTTTAAAATTGCAGCATTTCCATTTCAAAATTGGGCATTAGATGTATATGATGGAGCGCCGCTCCCGGTAACTTCATTTATTGCCGCAACTTTTAAGGCGGCGATATTCGGTTTTATTATGCGTTTGATTTTAGTAGATTTTGATTTACTTAGAGATTTTTGGGACCAAATGCTTGTGTATATTACTATATTTACCTTGGCATATGGCAGCTTTTTAGCTATTATCCAATCTTCAATCAAAAGAATGTTGGTTGCTTCAAGCATAGTCCATACAGGGTATCTTTTAATAGGATTTATAGCGATTGGTGTTGTTGGGGAAAGTGGGGCATCATCCATTATATTCTATTTGTTTGCATATTTTTTATCAGCAATTGGAGCATTTGGACTTATCGCCTACATAGCCTCAGAAGATGGGTTAAGAATTACTTACAATGACTTCAAAGGGTTCGCGCATATTCGTCCATATATGGCTGCTATGCTTAGTGTTTTTATGCTCTCCTTGGCAGGTATCCCATCAACTATAGGATTTGTTGGTAAATTTTACATCTTTACAGGTGCAATACAAGCTGGCTATTCAGTTTTAGCAATTTTTGGAATTTTGGCAACATTAGTGTCCATTTATTATTATTTTAGATTAATTGCTATCATGTATTTTTATCCTAGTGCTCATTTGCAAAATGTACCACCGCTAAAAGGAATTGCTCCTTTGGTGATTGGTGTTATTGCATTGCTTATTATTTGGGGCGGTATAGGAAATAGTTTGATTTCATATTTCCCAGGCGTAGATTTTCTAATTGCTATGGCTAAAGAATCTTATGAATCTTTATTTATTCCATTAACGTAAGTGGTTAGTACAGTAAGTAACTTAGAGAGTTTCTTCTTTATTGTCGCACAACGCATAAAATTCGTCTTTAAACTTACTGATATAGCTGGTTGCGATAAATGCAACTGAGGGAGCAAATACACATATTGTCTTTCCGTTGAGCATAGTACATGCATCGAGGATTGTATCATAGTCTTTGCTAGTTCCCTTTCCCTCAAGCATTCTTGCTAATATTTTATCGACCCATCCCGTACCTTCACGACACGGTGTACATTGTCCGCATGATTCATGGTGATAGAATTCAAAAAGATTTTTCATAGCAAGTGGCATTGACACGTTTTCATCTAGTATTATCATCCCGCCAGTGCCAAGACTGGAGCCGTGTTCGTGCAGTGATTCGTAATCAAGTGTTATATTTTCAATCTCATCAGCTCTTAGAATTTGGCAAGAAGAGCCACCAGGGATAACAGCTTTAAGATTTTTGCCGCCTTTAACTCCGCCACCAACTGTTTCAATGACTTCTTTCATGCTGACACCAAAAGGTAGTTCGTAAATTCCAGGGTTATTGATATGACCGCTCAGTCCAAAAAGCATCGTTCCGGGACTGCACTCAGTTCCATATGCACGGTAAGCTTCAAATCCCTCTCTTATTATGAGAGGAACACTGGCAATGGTTTCTACATTATTGACAACCGCTGGACCTCCAAAAAACCATTCCGGTTCTTTTGCTTGAGGTTTTAGTCTTGGATGTCCTCGTTTGCCTTCAAGAGACTCTAGAAGAGCACTTTTTTCACCACAGATATAGGCACCAGCACCTCTGTGCAATGTCAGTTCTAGTGAGTAATTATGCCCCGCAATATTTTTACCTAAATATCCAGCAGCATACGCTTCATCTATGGCTTCTTGCATGCGTTTTGCCCAGAAAACATACTCTCCTCTTATGTAAATATAGGCACTATTTGCACCAATTGCATAGGAAGAGTTTATAATGCCTTCTATAAGAAGATGGGGATCATACTCCATAATTTGCCTGTCTTTAAAGGTTCCAGGCTCACTTTCGTCAGCATTGACTACTAGGTAAGTTGGTTTTGGGTGGTTTTTTGGAATCAATTTCCATTTGGTTCCAGTCGCAGCTCCACCGCCGCCTTTGCCTCTTAATCCACTTTTTACCACTGCTTCAGTCACAGCGTCAGGGGTCATTGCAAAAAGTTTTTCTAAAGAGTCATATCGCTCATGTTGTAGAGCAACTTCCAATGTATGAGAATTTTCTATATCAAAATTTTTACTTATTATTTTTACTACCATTATTTTAACTCATCAATCATTTTATCTATTTTTTCAATCGTTAAATCGTGAATATAGTCATCATTAAATGACATCATGGGCGCAGTCCCGCATGAGCCTAGACACTCAACTTCACTCAATGTAAATTTCATATCCTTTGTACTCTCCCCAAATTTTATACCAAGTCTTTTTTCAAGATGAGATTTTATCTCTTGACTACCACACAGCATACAAGACAATGTTTTACACAATTGAATGTGATATTTTCCGACAGGTTCTAGATTAAACATAGTATAAAATGAAGCAATACTTTGAATATCCATAGGACTAGCCCCTAATTTTTCTGCCAGATAAATCATAGCCTCTTGGCTTATCCATCCTTCTTGATATTGAACCATCCACAAGGAGGGCAAAGAGAGAGCTGCACGTTCCGGATATCTTCCCAGTAACTCTTGAAATTTTTTCTCATTTTCCGCGTTAAATTGAAACCCACTCATCTATCTAACTCCCCGGCAATTATATTTAAGCTTCCAAGACTTAAAACCGCATCTGATATCATCGATCCTTCAATCATGCTCGGAAGTGCTGCCATAGCAGGAAAACAAGGAGGTCTAACTTTTACTTTATAAGGTTTTCCTGACCCATCGCTTACTATATAAAAGCCAAGCTCACCATTCCCGCCTTCAATAGCCCGATAATACTCAAGTGCCGGAACTTTGACGCCTTCATAAATTAATTTAAAGTGATTCATCAAGCCTTCTATATTGTCGTGTACATCTTTTTTGGGTGGTAAAGAAATGGCTCTATCGTTGACTACAATAGGACCGCCAGGTAAAACTCTCATAGCTTGATTCATAATTCTTATACTTTGTCTGATTTCTTCAAATCTTACCATTATTCTGTCATAAATATCACCCTCGCTACCCACGGCAATATCAAAATCAAAAGATTCATAAAAATAATAAGGATTAGTTTTTCTGACATCATAAGCAACTCCAGAAGCCCTTAAATTTGGACCAGTGAATCCTTTATTGATTGCATCCTCGGCACTTACTTTACCTATGTCTTGAGTTCTATCATGAAAAATTCTATTTTTCTCAATGAGAGAGAGAGTATCTCCTATCCCTTGTTCAATTTCTTTTATGCAATTTTTTAAATCAGCTTCAAATCCATCATAAAAATCATGGGCAACCCCACCTATTCTCATATATGAATTGGTGAGTCTGGCTCCCGTAAGTTTTGAAAGTAAGACATAAACAGTTTCTCTAGGATTGTACATGTACCAATAATTTGTTAAGGCACCCATATCTACCAATATCGCAGCTAAACACACTAGGTGATCGATCACACGTGAAAGTTCTCCTATAATGATTCTTATAAATTGAGCTCGTTCTGGAAGTGTTACGTTTAACATTCCTTCAACTGTGTGCGCAAAAGCTATATTGTTTAATATTGCTGAGCAGTAATTTAGCCTATCAGTGTAAGGAATTATTTGATTGTAGGTGTGATTCTCACAAGATTTTTCAAATCCTCGATGAAGATAGCCAATCTCACTAACGGCAGATACAATAGTCTCACCCTCAAGGGCAACAAATGTTCGTATAGTACCATGACTAGCAGGGTGTGCAGGGCCCAAGTTTAAAAACATCAAATCGTCATGAGACTTATACCCTTTAAGGTCTAATTTTGGAATCATTTCGTCCATGAGGTCATCAGTTTTTGTACAAAGCTGACCTTGTGTTATCGGATAATCCTTTCTCATCGGATGGCCAATAAACTCTTTGTGATTTAAGACTCTTTTGAGGTTAGGATGGTTTACAAAATTTACACCATATTGATCCCAAACTTCACGTTCTGCCCAATTGGCAGATTGAAATAAGTCAGCGATACTTTCAATATTTAAATCATCATCATTTAACAATGTTTTTAAAATTATCAAATCTTTAAACTCTTTATTCCTAAGTAGATAAACAATAGCAAATCTACTTGGCATCTCTTCTATGAAATCACTATAATCAACGGCAGTAATATCTGCTAAAAAGTGGAAGCCATCTTCATTTTTCAAGCAAGTAACCGCTCCCTTGATGTCATTTTTATCTAAAACATAAGCGCCGTCGCTATTTATAACATAGTTACTTTCAAATTTTTCTTTAAAATGGCTAATCATCCAGCCTTCCTTTAAAATTATAATTGATTCGATCTTTTGTTATACTTTCTGTTCTTTTTTGTTTATTTTGTACCGCAATTAAGGAATCAAGCAAGGCTTCAGGACGAGGGGGGCACCCACCAACATAGATGTCCACTGGTATAATCGAATCAATGCCTTGAAGAGTAGTGTAATTATCATAAAATCCACCACTACATGCACATACGCCCATACTTATAACCCATTTTGGCTCAGGCATTTGGTCATAAATTCTTTTGAGTATTGGAGCTTGCTTATAGCTTACCGTTCCGGCAACAACCATTAAATCAGCTTGCCTTGGAGAAAATCTTACGACTTCTGCACCAAATCTAGAGATATCATACTTACTGGAAGCTGCCCCCATAAATTCAATGGCGCAACACGCAGTACCAAATACATAAGGCCACATTGAAGATTCTCTTGCCCAATTGATTGCATCATCTAGTTTAGTTGTGAGTACAGTATCACCGAATACTGCTTCTGCGCCTACTGCCATTTTAGAGCTCCTATGCGATATATATAAATTAGACCAGCAAGCAAAAGCCCCATAAAGGTGAACATTTCTCCCAGTCCGAAAAAGCCAAGTTCTCTGACATTTACTGCCCATGGAAACATGAAAATAATTTCTACATCGAAGAGTACAAAAAGTATGGCAACTAAATAAAATTTGACACTGAAACGACTATCACATCCCCCAATAGGGTTAGTAATACCACTTTCGTAGGATAAGTTCTTCGTTCTGATACCTTTTGAATTTGGACCAAGTTTTCCAGATAATATGAAAAGCGTTGGAATAATAATCACCAAAAAGGTAACAATGGAAGATGCAAGTATTAATTCGAGTGACATGACTGTACCTCACTATAAATTTCTTCTTATGGTACCGAAGATTGCTTGAATTAAAAGTAAATATATAAAAGAAAAATAATTATCTAAGAGATAATTTGGTAAAATAGCCATCTCTTAAGTATGGACTACATGTAAATATTTTTTTTTATAGTGGGGTAAGATAAAGAGAGTGACTTTAAAAATAAGGCAAGGAAAATAAAATGCTAGATAAAGAAATGATAGAAATGGAATTGTCTAAACTGATAGAAATAAGAACAGATTTTTTAGACTATTTAGATGAAAATATACCTAAAAAAGATAATAATATCGAATATGATTTCAAGAATAATCCAAAATTAGATGCACAAAAGATACATGAGCATTTTTTCAAATTAGATTATCAAGCAAGAAAAATTAGGAGTTTTTTAGTGCAAGAGCTTGGGATAAAAGCATAGTAGCCGATGGCGTATATTGAAATAAATACAATTAATTATCAACATAATATTAATTTTTTAGCTAAAAAAGCTGGTGGAATTGACAAGTTAATGGTTGTTTTAAAAGATAATGCCTATGGTCATGATTTAAAAATAATGGCTCATTTAGCGGCGAGCTTTGGTGTTAAAAAATCAGCAGTAAAGAATTTAAAAGAAGCAGAACAAATCATTTCACTTTTTGAAGAGATTTTGATTTTAGTAGATCATCCTCCGCTTCAGCGTGTAGCTAAAAATATATCATTTGCAGTTCATTCTCTCGAGGGATTAAAAAAATTCCCAAACAAAAGTGCAGTCCATGTAAATATTGATACAGGAATGCATAGAAATGGGATACAGGAGGAAGAATTAGAAGAAGCGATAGTGATTATAAAAGAAAATAATCTCATCCTCAAAGGTTTTTTTACTCATTTTAAAAATGCTGATGAGGTTGGAACGGAACAATTTTGGCAAGAATCAAATTTTATAAGTGCTTCTGCGAGGGCAAAAGAGTTAATTTTAAAACACCAACTCCCAATGCCAGCTTTTCATTCCTGTAATTCAGCCTCGCTCTTGAGAAGAAAAGAGATTTTACAAGATGATTATGCAAGGTGTGGCATATCAACCTATGGATATTCACATCTAGACAAGTCTTTCGGAGTGTTTGATTTAAAGCCAGTTTTATCTCTGTGGGCAGAAAGATTGAGTTCTAGAAATCTTAAGAAAGGCGATAGAGTCGGTTATGGAGGATTGTATGAACTTGAAACAGACGGTGTTGTCTCTACCTATGACATTGGCTACGGGGATGGCTTTTTTAGATATAACGGGAGAGGACATTTAGTATTGGATAGCGGTATGGAAATCTTGGGAAGAGTTTCTATGGATAGTTTTGCAATGGCAGGAGAGGCAAAGAGTGTCTGCCTTTTTAAAGATGCGCACAGCATAGCTTCTTATTTCAACACAATTACCTATGATGTCATGACTAAATTATCTCCGAGCATAAAAAAAGTTATTGTTTAAACTAGAATTTTTATTTCTATCGCATTACCGCCACTTTTAAGGGCTTCTTCTAATGCATTTTCAGCTCTGAGTCTCAACGTCCCAACAGTGTCTTTTTGTGAAAAAGATGTGATACCGTAGCTGCACGTGATTTTTCCAACTTTATGAAATCGATGTTCACTTAAATTTTTATTTAATTTATTGGCGAAGCTTTTTGCCGCTCTAAAATCAATATCTGGCGCAACAATGGCGAAACGGTTATCTGTCCATTTGCCAAATAATATACTGCACCCCTATTTTAGACAGTGAGTCATTATGATTTTGAATAGAGATATAATCCTTCTCAAAAGATCCAATAAAAGCATGTTTAAATTTTAGTTGATTGTCTAAGATACCTACAATGCTGCTTAATTGTTTTTGAAGTGGAATTGGAGATAGAGTGTTTTTAATAAAAATAAATGTAAAAATCATTAATGAAATAATTATTTTTATGAGGATAGATGCTTATTCGTAGTCTAGTAAGACTGTTGTAAAAAAGAAATTTTAAAGTTTAAAACGTCGTTATATGCATCTAAAACCCAATAGAAAAGAACAGCAATAAACGGTATACCTACTCGCATAAGAGCCTCCAATATACTAAATTATAGCGGAAGTGAATATTATACCATCAATTGAGTCCTTGATGGCTTTTTCAATTTGAAATTCATCTTTTATGTGTAAAATTATTTTAGAATCAAATAAATACTCATTGGCTACATTTTGTACTTGTATAGCCAATTTCTCATCCACTAATATAAATTTAGCACCCAGTGCATTGGCGATACATGCTTCTGTCAAATTCTTCACATGTAAAGAAAAAATTAGTTCATTATCTTTGCAATAGTGTAATAACTCTTCATCGGAAAAATCAAAGAGTACAATGGAATTTGGTTTTGTAGCTTTAATATCTTTTACAGTACTGACTTTATACAGAGGGGTATAGGGAACAAGTTTGTGTCCAATGAGTATCATGACGTAGCACACTCTTTTGAACAATAAAATTTTCCATCTTTGACTATAGATTCATCTTCGCTGACAAAAGTTCCACATTGAGAACATTCGAGCATGACATCTCCACTATTTTTATCTTTTTGATCAGAATGAACTTCTTTTTTAGATTTTTTAAAAAATGTTACATATATGAGAAATAGTATAGCAGCGAGTGCTAAAAATTTAATGATCATCAATATCCTTAATTAGTAAATAATTTCTTTTATTTTTTTTGTATATTTTAAAATTTTTTATGTTATCTATCTCCTCGTCAACTCTTTCTCCTTTGTAGAAAAGAAGCATCGTGGCTGGAGTGATGTATGATCTGCACAGATTGATAAGCATATCTGTATTTGTCACCGCACGTGAGGTTATAAGATCAGCCGCAAAAGCGTCACCATCTTCGACTCTTTTGGTGGATATAGTGACATTTTTTAAGTTCAAACTAGTTTTTATTAAATGTAAAAATGCACTCTTTTTTGCGATTGGTTCAAAGAGAGTAAAATTAGTTTTTGGCATAGCCATTGCTAAAATAAGACCGGGAAACCCAGCCCCTGTCCCTATATCTATAGCAGTATTTATTTTCTCTATGGGTAAAAATTGGATGGGATAGACACTGTCTTCTATATTTTCTATTACAGCTTTTTTATCTTTTGCGCCAGTTATATTATGAACTCTGTTATACTTTAAAATTAATTCACAAAAAATTTCACAATTACTGGAAAAATTATCTGGTAAAGACTTTTCAATCACGTTTTACTACCCTTATATAACTTAAATCAAACAGTATTGTAACTTATATTGTTTTTAATTACCATTAGTCGCTCATGCTAGAGATGAGCTTTGCTCCAAGTCCGCCCATAATCGCCGCAGATGCTTTATCAATAATAGATTTTGATTTAAGATAGTGGGCTCTTGGAGTTTTTGATGAAAGAACAAGAGTAACAATCACATACCAACCAGCTTCAACAGTAAAAATAAGAAGGGGAAGAATGAAGTAAACCCACGTTGAAACATGCTGAGGCAACAAAGAGACGAATATACCGCTATATATAATGACAACTTTTAGCTGCACAAATTGCATCGTTTTTTGAAGTCCCCATAGAAATCCTAGCAATTAATACAAAATTATGGTTTACTTTCTAACTGATAATTATCATACTGTTGTAAATCATTTTGCCTAATGACTGCTTTTACTCTTTGAATATAGACTATGCCAAGTTCTGAGTAGTGACTTAAATGCACAACAAGCTCTAAAGGGTCTTTACTCTTTCTTCTAGCAACTCTGAATTTTTTATAATAAGATACAGTCGAGAGTGCTTTAAAATAGTCATATATGGAGCCTTGTAAGGTTTCATATTTTTTAAGATAAATGGTTTTTTCACCACGAGTTTCCCCTGCGGAAATTCGATTATCTTCTTTATTAAAAGACCAGATACCAAAAACATTATTGGCCTCTAGAAAAAATCTGGAGGTGCCCCAACCACTCTCAATGATAGCTTGAGCTAACACTAAACTAAGCGGGTGAGTGACAAGTTTTTTTGGAAGTAATGTTTCATCTTCGACGTTAAAAGATGCTTTGAGAGTATCAATGAAGATTTGATCTTGTGGAGTTCGCTGAACTTTTGAGAAAATCATTTCTATGCGGTCACGTTCGGCTTTTATTCTACGCTCTGTGAGTAGAATAGAAGGTAGCATCATAGCAATAAAAGATTCTTTTTTCTTTGGTACATCAAGGGAATTAAGTGAAATTACTGAGGTATAAGATATCGGTTTTACAATATTTCCATCTATTGGAACAATGTCAGCAGTAGTTGTGATATTTTTATCGACGATAAAAGAATCTATACTTTTGTTTTCAGAAAAAAAAGTATATTGATATACCCCAATGGCAATACTTATGAAAATAATTATGATGATTACTTTTTTCATAGCATATGCCCCATTTGTTCTTTTTTGACTCTGAGATAGCCTTCATTGTATTTATTTGGCTTTATAATGATAGGGCATCTCTCGACGATGCTAATTCCTTCTAGAGACTCAATTTTTTTAGGATTATTAGTCAAAAGCTTTATGGAGTTTATTTTAAAATGTTTAAGTATAAATTCTACCATTTCATAACTTCTCTCATCGGTGGCAAAGCCTAGTTGATGATTTGCTTCAACGGTATCTAGTCCTTTATCTTGGAGTGCATAGGCATTTGTTTTATTTAACAGTCCTATGTTTCTGCCTTCTTGTCGAAGGTAAATAACCATACCGCCTTCTTTTTCTATCTCTTGGAGTGCATACTCCAACTGCTCTCTGCAATCGCACTTTAAACTGCCAATGGCATCCCCCGTCAGACACTCACTATGTATCCTTACAAGGGTGGTTTGCAGTAGCGGTTCTTTGAAAATTACTAAATGCTCTTTGATGCCTTCAACAAAAGTTTGTATTTTAAAATTTCCAAACCTTGAAGGTAAATTTGCTATATTTGAAATGTTTATTCGCATAATATTTATATCTTTATGGTAAAATATATTTTTTTTTAAAAAATAACCAGTATTATACCAACATAAGGGAAAGAATATGTTTAAGAGATTTAGAAGACTGAGAATTAATAAAAATTTAAGAACACTTGTAAAAGAAACATCTCTACATGTAGAAGATTTTATATACCCTTTATTTGTCAAAAGTGGAGAAGGGATTAAGAATGAAGTAAGCTCCATGCCAGGCGTCTTTCAGATGAGTTTAGATGAAATTTTAAAAGAGTGTGAAGAGCTGCAAAGGCTGGGTCTTAATTCTATTATACTGTTTGGAATTCCAGCAGTGAAAGATAGTATTGGAAGTGATGCACTGTGTGAACATGGGATCATCGCGAGTGCTATAAAAGCAATTAAAAAAGATTTTCCTGATATGTTGGTTGTGAGTGATTTGTGTTTTTGCGAGTTTACAGACCACGGACATTGTGGAATTTTAGATAGTGCAAATGAAACGGTTGATAACGATGCAACTCTTGAAATATTAGGAAAACAAGCTCTCATTCATGCAAGAAGTGGCGTTGATATGATAGCTCCGAGTGGTATGATGGATGGCGTTATTGAGTTTTTGAGAAAGGTCTTGGACTCAGAAGGATTTTATAATCTTCCATTGATGAGCTATTCTACAAAATTTTCAAGTGCGTATTATGGGCCATTTCGTGATGTAGCAGAATCTGCTCCAAATTCTGGAGATAGAAAATCTTATCAAATGGACCCTGCAAACAGAAGAGAAGCGTTGGCTGAATCAATAGAAGACGAGGTGCAAGGTGCGGATATCCTTATTGTGAAACCAGCACTTGCCTATCTTGATATCGTTCGTGAAGTCAGGGATAATACTTCCATCCCACTTGCCGTGTATAATGTGAGTGGTGAGTACGCTATGCTTAAAGCTGCCGGTGCTGCTGGTGTTATTGATTATGAAAACGTGATGATGGAAACTATGATTGCTTTTAAGCGTGCAGGGGCTGATATCATCATCAGTTATCATGCCAAAGAAGTAGCAGAGATTTTAAATAAAAAATAAAAATTCCAAAGGAGACCTTCGAAATGAAACATTTTTTATCCATTTACGATCACAGCAAACAAGAAATTTTAGAGATGATTGAACTAGCTGTAAAAATAAAAAAAGAAGCAAAAGTAAAAAACTATGTTCCTTACTTGAAACATCAATCACTTGGCATGCTTTTTGAAAAAAGTAGCACAAGAACACGAATAAGTTTTGAAGTAGGTATCTATCAGCTTGGAGGTAATGGACTTTTTTTATCATCAAATGATTTACAACTTGGGCGTGGAGAGCCTATGAAAGATTCTGCACGTGTTATGGGGCGCATGATTGATATGATTATGATTCGCACCTTCGATCAAAAAGTACTTGATGAGTTTGCGAAATATTCAGGAGTTCCGGTGATTAATGGTCTAACGGATAAGTATCATCCGGTGCAATTGATGGCAGATTACCTGACTATGATAGAACATGGAAAAGCAGAAAATCCTATAGTTGCTTATGTCGGCGATGGCAACAATATGACACATTCTTGGATGATGTTAGCTGGAAAACTTGGCTTTGAACTTCGTATTGCAACACCAAAAGGATACGAGCCTTGGCAAGAAATTATAGATGATGCGGCACTATTGAGTAAAGAAAGTGGAGCTAAAATAACTTATTTTAACGATCCAAAAGAAGCAGTGAAAGGCGCTACCGTAGTTACCACGGATACGTGGGTTTCTATGGGACAAGAGAGTGAGAAAGAGAAAAAAGTTCAAGATTTTAGCGGTTATATGATTGATTCACAAATGATGAATTTAGCAGATAAAGATGCACTTTTTTTACACTGTTTACCAGCATATAGAGGGTATGAAGTAAGCGAAGAAGTATTTGAATCTCACAGCGAAGAAATTTTTGATGAAGCCGAAAATAGACTTCATGCACAGAAAGCCATCATGGTGTGGTTAGATTTGCATAGGTGATGTGATGATTAATCCCAAAGGCGAACTTACTATCTACGATATGATCAATGAAATTTCAAAAAAGATGAATACAGATGGCAATAAAACTGTGCTGGAAATTGAAAAAACAGACAATCCGGATGTTAAAAAATTAAATCTCAAGAGTGGTAGTTGGGAAGATGATGAGCCTTGGTTTATTGTCGATGAAAATAAAAAACTTCACACCATGATGACCGTAAAATCAGTGAATAAAATTATAGAAAAATTTAAAGCGGCCCAAGAAGAAAGTTTTAATTTAAAGCTAGAGAAAACAATTTGGCAAAATATACCCATAGATTTCAATGACGTTTGGGTGGTTGCCATGGATGAAATAAAAAAGAGGGCTAATGGTGAGCCAAAAAATTTAAAAGTTATTAATATTGATTTAGAAAAATTAATTACAAAAATAAAAAAAGAGCATCCAAATCTTTTTTTGAATATAAGCAATATGATATTAGATTAAAAAAATTCCAATGATAGGAATTTTTACTGGGCTCGGCCCAATAATAAGGAGACAATAATGTCAATCGACTTCGAGAAATTCTCAAAGTATTCAAAACCTGGTCCAAGATACACGAGTTATCCGACAGCACCGGAGTTTAGTGAAGAGTTTAACGAGCAAAGTTATATCAATATATTAGAAAATCAAGATAAAGACAGAAAAATATCTCTCTATTTTCACCTTCCATTTTGCAGATCTGCATGTTATTTTTGTGGATGTAGTGTCACGTTTACCAGCAAAGACGATAAAAAAGAGCGTTATATCGGTTATCTTGAGAAAGAATTAGCGATACTTGCAACGCATTTGGATACTTCAAGAGAGGTTCTACAGTTACATTTTGGCGGAGGAACGCCTACTTATTTTAGTGCAGAGCAGTTAGATAGAATCATAAAATTAATCAAAAAGCATTTTAAAAACTTTGCAAGCGAAGCAGAACTTAGCTGTGAGATTGACCCACGATATTTAAATAAAGAGCAAGTCGATGTGCTAGTGGGACATGGCTTTAATCGGGTGAGTTTTGGAGTACAAGATTTTGATGAGAAAGTACAAGAAACCATCCATAGAATTCAACCCTTTGAACTGACTAAAAATGCGGTTGACATGGCACGAGCGGCGGGTATAAAATCGGTCAATATGGACTTGATTTATGGCTTACCGCATCAGACAGTGGAAACATTTAAAAAGACGTTGGAAATGTCCTTAAAGCTTGATACCGATAGATTTGCCGTGTTTAACTATGCACATGTGCCTTGGATGAAGAAAACAATGAGAAAAATTGATGAGACGACATTGCCACATCCGAGCGAAAAGTTAGAAATTCTTAAATATACAATAGATTATCTTCAGTCAAACGGCTTGAAGATGATTGGGATGGATCACTTTGCTAAACCGAGTGATGAACTATTTCTTGCGATAGAAAAGGGCGAATTGCACCGTAACTTTCAAGGTTATACGACTAAAGGCGGCGCTGATTTGATTGGTGTAGGGTTAACGAGTATTGGAGATGGTGAAGCGCATTATGTGCAAAATGTCAAAGTGATGAGTGAGTATGAAGCGCTTTTAGATGCGGGAAGACTCCCTGTTCATAGAGGTTTTGCTCTGAGTGCGGATGATGTTTTAAGACAAGCAGTGATTATGGAAATGATGAGTAACTTTAAGCTTAATATCACCAAGATTGAGAAAAAATTCGGTATAGTTTTCGCAGAGTATTTTGCGGATGCGTTAGAGGCATTAAAGGTATTTGAAGAAGAAGGGTTAGTCGAAGTTCACTCCGACAAGATTTTAGTAAACACGACGGGGACATTACTGATAAGAAATATCGTGATGCCTTTTGATGCGTATCTAAAAAAAATTCCAGAATCAAAACGTCGATTTTCGAAGACAGTATAATGTTTGATTTTGTTGAAGCAAGTGATGCATGCATAAAATGTGGAAAATGTATTCCAACATGTACGATTTATAATGTTAATGCTGATGAGGTGACTACTCCTCGTGGATTTTTGGATTTGTTGGGGGCGTATAAAAAAGGAACTCTTGAGCTGGATAAAAATGTAAAAGACATTTTTGAGAGTTGTTTTTTATGTACCAACTGTGTGGATATTTGTCCCAACGATTTACCCGTAGACATGGTGATAGAACAAGTTAGAAATGATATTCGTAAGAAATTTGGTTTAGCATTTTATAAAAAAGCATTTTTTTGGCTGCTTAGACATAGAAAAATTATGGATATCGCTGCAAAATTTGGCTATGTGTTTCAGACATGTGGCTTTAAAATGCATGATGAGCAAAGTTCTATGCAACCAAAAATAAATCTCCCTATGATAAAAAAAGATAGACTTTTACCGAGTGCAAAAAAATCAAGCTTTTTAAACTCCAATCCAGACTTCATCGACAATGGCGGAAAAGCAAGTGTGGGCATATTTATCGGATGCATGGCAAACTATGCCTATACGGATATCGGAAAATCTCTATTGGAAATCTTAAAAGTTTTAGAGATAGATGCCCACCTGATTAAAAAGCAACTCTGCTGTGGAGCGCCTGCGTATTTTACAGGTGATTTTGATACGGTGGATTATCTAGCCAAGCACAATATAGAATACTTTGAGAGTTTTATGTACAAACTCGATGCCGTTATCATTCCAGAAGCTACATGTAGCGCTATGATCAAAGAAGATTATGCACATTTCTTTCATGATCAACCAGAATGGAAGGAAAGAGCTTTAAAAATTAAATCAAAAATACATATGGCGACAGAGTATTTAGCAAATTCTACAACATTAAAAGAGATACTAAAAGCAAAAAATAAAAAACTTGAGCCTCTTGTTACGTATCATGATCCCTGCCACGCACGAAAGATGCAGGGTATTTACCAAGAACCGCGTGATTTGTTAGGCCAAAATTACGAGATAAAAGAGATGAGCGATTCCAATCGCTGTTGTGGCTTTGGCGGGGTTACGATGCAAACAGAAAAGTACCATTTAGCAAAAGCAGCTGGTAAGCCAAAAGCTGCCATGATAAAAGAAACCAAAGCCGATATAGTCAGTGCTGAGTGTAGTGCATGTAGAATGCAGATAGGAAATTCACTCTTTGATGCAAAAGTGGATGTGATTTTTAAGAATCCGATAGAATTGATTGCAAGTGCGCTTAGAGAGTAAAACTTGATATAATATAAAAAAGAGGATGCAATGGACAAACAAAATATATTATCATTTTTAAGTATAAACAAAAGTGAGTTTCAAAATAGATTTGGAATTGATGATATGGCACTGTTTGGCTCATTTGCAAAAGATATGGCTACCAAAGAGAGTGATATTGATATCTTGATTACTTATGTGCCAAACCCAGGCGATGTATATACTAAAAAAAGAGATTTTCGAAAGCTCTTAGAAGATAATTTTCATAGAAAAGTGGATATTGCAAACAAAAAATGCTTAAAAGCTTTTGTCAAAGATGAAATATTAAGAGATGCAATATATGTCAAATAATATCTTTACATGTAAAGCTAGCATGACGTGAAAACAATCAATGAGCTAGAGACAATTGATAAACCGAGGGAAAAACTCTCAAAAAAAGGGGTAAAAGCGCTAAGAGATTATGAGCTTTTAGCCATACTGCTGGGAAGTGGCACCAAAGATAAAGATGTTTTGAAACTCTCAAAAGAGATTGTGAAGCTTTTTGAAGAAGATTTTGAAGGCATCACGTTAGAAAAACTTGTTGCGATTCACGGCTTAGGAGTTGCAAAAGCAGCTCAAATTTTATCAGCCATTGAACTTTCCAAGCGCTACATTATCAAACAAAACAAAACAATCACCAAACCCGAAGATATCTACGCAGAACTTCAAGAATACAAAAATAAAAAGCAAGAATACTTTATCGTCATCACCCTTGACGGTGCCAACCACATCATCGAAAAAAGAGTGATATCAATCGGGACACTAAATCGTTCACTCGTTCACCCAAGAGAAGTTTTCGCCGATGCTCTAACCGATAGAGCGGCAGCTATCATCATTTCTCACAACCATCCAAGCGGAGAGCTTGAAGCGAGTAGTGAAGACTTACATGTAACCAAAAGATTGCAAGAGGCGGGAAAACTTTTAGGGATTGAAGTGCTCGACCATGTGATTTTTACGAAAGATGGGTTTTTGAGTTTAGCGGATGAAGGTCAGATATAATGTTGGAAATAAATTTCAATAAACTGGAAAGTGAGTTAAAATTATGAAAGAGTTTATACCACAAAAATTGCCAATTATTGCAAATATTGAGAAAAAAGAGGTGCAACACTATAAAAATTCATTTTTAAAGTGTTGCACCATCTACTAAGATTGAATTTTTGGTAGATGGTTTAGATTTGTCAAGACAAACAGCTTCAAAATATTTAAAAGAGTTGGCGACATTAGGAGTATTAGAAGAAATACAGATAAAAAACACTAAATACTTTATAAATAAAAAACTTTTTAATAGGTTAAAGAAAGGGATATAATTTAACATAGCTTTAGCCTATGTTAAGGAAAATGATAAATTTTAACAAAGCTTTGACCTGTGTTAAAAAAAACAAAAATATTAGTATAGTAAATAAGGAAATATATGCCATATATAGATTGGATGGGAAAAGATGATGTTGTTGACCATCACAAAAAGATAGCCTATAAGACGATTACATGTAAAGAAGAGATAGGCGATAAGGATAGTCAAAATATGATTATCAAAGGGGATAATCTTTTAGCTCTTAAATCACTCTTGCCTTACTATGCTAGTAGTGTCAAGATGATATATATAGACCCACCATACAACACGGGAAATACTTCTTGGGTTTACAATGACAATATGGATAGCCCACTGATTAAAAAATGGCTAAACGACACAGTTAATGCAGAGGATTTAACCAGAAGTGACAAATGGCTTTGTATGATGTATCCACGGTTAAAACTTTTGAGAGAACTACTTAAAGAGGATGGGGTTATTTTTATCAGTATTGATGATGCCGAAATTGAACATCTTAAGATGATTTGTAATGAGATATTTGGAGTTGAGAATTTTTTAATTACACTAGTATGGCAAAAAAGATATTCAAGAGAAAATAGAGAAGCTATAGGAGATGTTCATGAGTTTGTATTAGTTTATGCAAAAGATTATAGAAAAGCTAATATTAATAAACTAGAAATTACAGAAGAACAAGCAAAAATTTATAGAAATCCGAATAATGATCCAAAAGGAAGATGGAGAGGTATTCCTATGACCGCTCAAGATGGACATGCCACAAAAGATCAATTTTATGAAATAACAGCACCAGGTGGTAAAATTCATACTCCTCCAAAAGGTAGATGTTGGGGAATCATACAATCAACATTTGAAAAACATTTAGCTAATGATAGAATATATTTTGGAAAAGACAATAATTCGCAACCAAACATAATAAGATATTTAAATGAAGTTGAAGGTATGCGTCCTTGGAGTTGGTGGCCAAGCAATGAAGCCGGTCATACGGATGAAGCTAAAAAAGAAATAAATAATATTCTTGGTAAAAACAATACTTTTGATACTCCTAAGCCCGTTAGATTAATACAAAGAATATTGAAAATATCTACATCAAAAGATGACATTATTTTAGACTCATTTGCAGGAAGTGGAACAACAGCCCATGCAGTGCTGGAACAAAACAAAGAAGATGGTGGAAATCGTAAATTTATACTTATTGAAACTTTGGATTATGCAAAAGATATAACTGCAGAGAGAGTAAAAAGAGTTATACAGGGGTATAATTTTACTGGAAAAGATAAAACGACTTTGTATGAAAAGAAGTTAACAACCACACAGATTTTAAAACCTGAAACTATGGAAAAAATATCTAATGAAGTCAATAAAATACTTGAAGATGAAAAGCAAAACTACACAAAGCTAGAAAAAACTTTTAAAGAAAACAGTTTAAAAGTTGAGGGTATAAAAGATATTAAAAGTTTCAAAGATGGTATTGGTGGAGGTTTTAAGTATTGTGAGTTAAGCGAAGATATATTTGATGAGTTTGGAGAGTTAAATTCCAAATTAACATTTGAGCAAATTGCAAAACATATTTATTTTGTAGAGTTTAAAAAACCAATAGAAAAAGAGAGCATAAACGCACCATATGTTGGTAAATACAAAGACCAATATATTTACTTTTATCAAAACAAGTTTTTAAAACGAGATATGAACAAACTCATAAAAGAAAAGCAAGATTACAAGACGATTATCGTTTATACTAGTAAAACTACAATCTCAGAAGATGAACTAAACAACAACAATATCATCATAAGATATATACCTTATGATATAAAGGATAACTAGTGCTTAAAAACTATCAAAAAGAGTCAATAAAAACTTTAGATGAGTTTTGTAGCTCTTTACATGTAAAGCCTATAACACAATCTTTTAAAGATATAACAAAAACACAATATTTAGAAATAGAAGATTATGACAACCCTTATGTTTGCCTTAGAGTACCAACTGGTGGTGGAAAAACTTTGATAGCTGCAAAAAGTTTGAGGATACTTGTAAATGAGTATTTAAACAAAGATTATCATCTTGTATTTTGGTTAGCACCAAGTGATAAGATAGTAACTCAAACACTTGAAGCTTTAAAAGATAAGAGACATTTTTATAGAAAAGTTTTAGATAAAGAGTTTGACAATATCAACGTCATGAGTATTAAAGAGAGCTTTAAACAAAAGTTTGACCCTAAAAATGAACTTGTTATCATTGTAGGAACAATACAAAGCTTTAGAACTTCTAGCAAAGATGGCAGAAAGTTTTATGATGAAAATGCAAACTATTATGAGTTATTAAAAAGTTATGATGTAAAACCTTCTTTAGAAAATGTTATGAAGCATTTTAAGCCTATTATCATACTTGATGAAGCACACAAATCAAGTACGGGTCTTAGTTTGGAGAGACTGCTTGATTTGAGTCCTTCTTTTATACTTGAATTTACAGCGACTCCTGTGATTAAAACAAATGTAGCTCAAAAGATATATGCTAGTAATATTTTATTTAGTGTAACTGCTAGTGAGCTAAAAAAAGAGAGCATGATAAGACTGCCCATTATGTTAAAAACTATAGACGATACTAAACTCATACTCAAAGAGAGTATCGAAAAACGAAATTATTTAGAGCAGTTAGCAAAGATAGAAGAAATAAAAACTGACAGATATATAAGACCTATCAATTTAATAAGAGCAGATGAAAATAGAGGTATAGACTCTACCACTTATGACAAAATTAAAAATATACTTATTGAAGATTTTGGTATAAATGAAAATGAGATAGCTATACAAACAGGTAATTTAAAAGAGATAGATGGTGTTGATCTGTTAAGCCGTGAGTGTAAAATAAGATATATCATAACAGTTGATGCACTTAAAGAAGGTTGGGATTGTCCTTTTGCTTATATATTGAGTGTTGTTTCAAACATGGAGTCAAAGACTGCCATCGAGCAGCTTATAGGTAGAGTCCTTAGAATGCCCTACATTGAAGAGAAAAATAGAAAAGAGCTAGGTTATAGTTTCGTTTATGTAAGAAGTGAAAATTTTGAAAATGTAGCAACAAGCATAGGCGATACTTTGATAAAAAGTGGGTTTGAAGACTTTGAAGCGAAGATAAGTATAAAAAATGGAAATGACACCAATGAACTTACAGGAGAGTTAGGTGGTTTATTTGGCGAAGACATGTTTAAGAATAGACAAATTGAAGTAGAGAAGATGGATTTAGAACTACTAAATAAAGCGTCTATTGAGCCTTATATAAACTACAATGTAGAAACTAAAAAACTGACTATAATCAAAATGCCAACAGCTTCAAAAAGAGAAGCTTTTGTAAAAAATATTCAAAAAATAGTTCCTTTAGAAAAGCATGAAGAAGTAGCAAAAATAGTTAAACAATTGGAAAGTTTAAATAGTGATAAATTGGGCTTTATTGAAGATATTGAGTTGCCAAAATTGCTAGTTGTTGATAATGATGATATTGTAGAGTTTGAAGAGAGTTTGATTTTAGAATACATTGACATAAGCGAAAAAGATCTTATTCAAAACTCTATATTGACACTTGATGAGTTTGATATAAATCTACATGAGCACATTGGTAAAATAGATATAACTAAAAATAACAAACTTTTAGTAAAAGAAATTACAGAAAAAAATAACCTTTTTGACGAAGATGAAAATAGCTATGTATCTGATGTCATCAATGAATATAAAGTTAATGTTGATGAGAAAAAAAATATTGCAAAATTGAGCGTAAATATTTCTAAAATAATCAGAGATGAAAATAGTGATATTTTGAAAATTTTAAGTTCAAATGAATTAAATACCTTTGTTTCATTAGTTATAATGAACTTAATTGATAGAAGAGAAAATATAAATTTTTATATGTGTGAAAATCATAAATATCAGCTTAAAAGAGCCATTTTAAAAAAGCTAAATAAGATTTTGAAAGAATCCAAAAACATAAGTTTTAATAGATTTTTACAGGATGATAATTTTGTAACTAAAACAGATAATATATTTAGCTTTACACCAAATAGTTATAGACCAAATGAAGATAGTAGAAGTACAAATTTTAAAAAACATCATTATAAATATGCAGATAAATTTGATAGTGTTGAAGAGTATGATTGTGCAAAATATATTGATAACTTACCAGAAGTAGCAACTTGGATAAAAAATATATCAAGAGATTATAAAAACTCTTTTTGTTTGCAAACTTCTACAGATAAATTTTATCCAGATTTTATTATAAAACTTAATAGCGGTAAAATTATAATTGCTGAGTATAAAGGAGATCATCTTAAAAATGAAGATACCAAAGAGAAAGAGATTATCGGTAAAGTATGGGCTTCTAAGGTTGATAACAGTGAGTTCTTAATGTTGTATAAAGATGATTATCAAGAAAAGTTAAAAAACTCCTTACATGTAAACAATTAATGGATATTTCAAAATGCAATATTTGACTATAAATTACTTTTTATTTGATATGCTTGAAAAAAAAGGATTGTTACCATGCAAAACTTAACAATAAAAGATGAGCTGACAGAATTTTTACTTTATAGTACACCAAATAGCGATATTAAAGTAGAAATTTACATACATAATGAAACGGTATGGTTGCCTCAAAAAGCTATTGCAGAACTTTTCGGCGTGGATATTTCAACTATTAATGAGCATTTAAAAAACATATATTTAGTCAATGAATTGGAAGAAGATTCAACTATTGGGAAATTCCCAATAGTTCAAACAGAGGGACAAAGAGAAGTTAAAAGAACAATAAATTTTTACAATCTCGATGCTATCCTTTCGGTAGGTTACCGAGTCAACTCATCCAAAGCAACACAGTTTAGGATTTGGGCTACAAAGATTTTAAAAGAGTATATCATCAAAGGCTTTGCTATGGATGATGATAGGATGAAAAATGGTCATTATTTTGGTAAGGATTATTTTAAAGAGTTACTTGAACGAGTTCGTTCAATCCGCGCAAGTGAACGCCGAATTTATCAACAAATCACAGATATATTTGCTGAGTGTAGCATTGATTATGATAACAACTCTGAAATTACAAAAAACTTTTATGCTTCTGTTCAAAATAAATTTCATTTTGCTATTTCAGGACAGACAGCGGCAGAGATTATTTATGGAAAAGCAGACAAGTCAAAAGCTTATATGGGGTTGCAAACTTGGAAAAATTCACCTGATGGAAGAGTGCTAAAATCAGATACAGTCATCGCAAAAAATTATTTGACTGAAGATGAAATTAGAAAACTAGAACGTGCCATAACTGGCTATTTTGACTATGTAGAGAGAATAATAGAAAACAATACAACACTAACGATGGAAGAAGTGGCAAATTCGGTCAATAAATTTCTTGAATTTAATGAATATAAAATACTTGAAAGTATTGGAAAGATTTCAAAGGATAAGGCGCAACAAAAAGCTTTTGATGAGTATGATGAATTTAACAAAAAACAAAAAATCCTGTCAGATTTTGACAAGATGACAAAAACTCTTACATATAAGGAAAACAAATGAACTTTTGGAACAATATATACAGTCACTTCAACCCCATAGCCTTAGACTTAGGCTTTATTTCTGTGCATTGGTATGGCATCATGTACGTTTTGGCGCTTCTTAGTGCGCTAGGCACTGCAAAATGGCTTGTTAGAAAAGACAAACTTTCTATTACAGATACTGTGCTGGATAACTATTTTGTCTGGGTAGAAGTAGGCGTTATTTTAGGCGCGAGGATAGGGTTTATCCTTTTTTACGACACGCATACTTCTTACTACTTAATGCATCCTTGGCAAATGTTTAATCCATTTATGGATGGCACATTTGTAGGGATTCGTGGGATGAGTTACCACGGAGCAATTATTGGCTTTTTATTATCTACTTTTCTTTTTAAACTCAGACATAAAAAAACAGATATTTGGGGACTTTTGGATTTAGTTGCCCTGAGCGTTCCTGTGGGTTATATCTTTGGGCGTATTGGAAACTTTTTAAATCAAGAGTTAGTGGGACGTACAACAGATGTCAGTTGGGGTATTTATGTCGATGGAGTTCTGCGACATCCGTCACAACTTTACGAAGCAATTCTTGAAGGATTAGTTGTCTTTCTTATCCTCTACATGTACAGAACACACAAGCGATTTTCTGGGGAATTAATTGCCCTCTATGGAGGACTTTACTCTTTGGCTAGATTCACAGCAGAGTTTTGGAGACAACCTGACTTTCAAATGGGCTTTGTTTATGGCGGATGGATGAGCATGGGACAGGCTTTATCACTCTTAATGATGATAACATCAGCAGCAATATATTTGTATTTATATACTAAATCAAGTCAAAAATAAAAAGTCTTTTTAAAGTCCTATGCCTATGTTATAATTTTTTTGAATTTAATAATTATGCTTAGGTAATGCATAATTTAATTTTAATTCTAAAAGTAGTATCATAAACAATTAAAAAAACAATTGCGAAAGCATTGTGGAAACACAGAAAGGATACAACAGTGAGTGACCTTATTGAAGGGTTTTTGGGTAAAACAATAGAGGGCAAAAAGAGCAGGCTTCCAGCTAAGCTTGATGTGCTTCAAAGTGCGACAGGACTATTTTTAGGCTTGTTTATGTGGGGACATATGTTCTTTGTATCAACTATTTTAGTGAGCAAAGATTTTATGTATGGAGTTGCTAGATTTTTTGAAGGCAGTATGTTTTTTGATGAGCCAAAACCTTGGTTAGTCTCAATCGTTGTGGGTATTGTTGCGACAGTTTTTATCGTACATGCTGGAATGGGTATGAGAAAACTTCCAAACAATTTTAGACAATGGCAAATATATAGAACACATATGAAAATGATGAAGCATGATGATACCAATTTATGGTTTATTCAAGCATTAACTGGTTTTGCTATGTTCTTTTTGGGTTCAGCGCATCTTTTCCTTATGATGACTCAGCCAAGTACTATCGGACCGTTTGGTTCAGGAGATAGAATGGTAACGTTATGGCCGTTTTATTTATTGCTTCTTTTTGCTGTTGAATTACATGGTAGCATTGGCCTTTATCGTCTTTGTGTCAAATGGGGATGGTTTGAAGGACGTGATGCAAAAGCAACTAGAAAAACATTGAAAAAAATCAAATGGTTTATCACTACTTTCTTTTTAGTATTAGGTATTGCTACGGTTTTAGCATATTTGAAAATCGGAATGGAACACAGAGACAATGCGGGTGAAAAATACCAGCCAACATCTCAAATAGAAAAGTCATATAAAGTTAAGATTGGGGCAATCTCATGAATGTTAAATATTGTGATGCATTAGTAATAGGTGGAGGACTTGCAGGCTTAAGAGCGGCAGTTGCTGCACAATCAAAAGGTTTAAGTACGACAGTTTTGAGTTTGGTTCCAGTAAAGCGTTCTCACTCAGCAGCGGCTCAAGGTGGTATGCAAGCGAGTCTTGGTAATTCTAAAATGAGTGAAGGCGACAATGAAGATGTTCACTTTGCAGATACTGTCAAGGGAAGTGATTGGGGTTGTGATCAAGAAGTTGCTCGTATGTTTGTTACAACGGCACCAAAAGCTATTCGTCAATTAGCCGGATGGGGTGTTCCATGGACTAGAATTACAAAAGGTCCAAGAGAAGTTGTTATGAATGCTGAACGTACGACTATCACTGAAGATGATGAAGTGCATGGGCTCATTCATTCTCGTGACTTTGGTGGAACTAAAAAATGGAGAACTTGTTTTACGGCTGATGCTACGGGACATGCGATGTTATTTGGTGTTGCAAACGAAGCGTTAAAACATAATGTTAATATAGAAGATAGAAAAGAAGCTATTTCATTAATTCATGAAAACAATCGCTGTTATGGCGCTATTGTAAGAGATCTGACCAGTGGTGAATTAACCGCGTATGTGGCTAAAGGTACTTTAATCGCAACGGGCGGATACGGTAGACTTTACAAGCAAACAACCAATGCGGTTATCTGTGAAGGAATTGGTGCTGCAATCGCATTAGAAACGGGCGTTGCACCACTTGGAAATATGGAAGCAGTACAATTTCACCCAACTCCAATCGTTCCTTCAGGAATTCTTTTAACTGAGGGCTGTCGTGGGGATGGCGGGATTTTAAGAGACGTGGATGGCTATAGATTTATGCCAGATTATGAGCCAGAGAAGAAAGAACTTGCAAGTCGAGACGTTGTAAGCCGTCGTATGCTTGAGCACATTAGAAATGGCAAAGGTGTAAAATCTCCTTATGGAGAGCACTTGTGGTTAGATATTTCTATTTTGGGTCGTGAACACATTGAAAAGAACTTACGTGATGTTCAAGAAATTTGTCAAATATTTAATGGCATTGATCCTGCAGATGAAGGCCCAAAAGGCTGGGCTCCAGTACTTCCTATGCAACATTATTCAATGGGTGGAATTAGAACAAAGCCAAACGGAGAATCTCCAGGGCTAAAAGGTCTTTTCTGCTGCGGTGAAGCTTCATGTTGGGACATGCACGGATTTAACAGACTTGGTGGAAACTCAGTCAGTGAAACCGTTGTTGCTGGGATGATTGTTGGTGATTATTTTTCAGATTTTTGTGCTTCCAATGACATCGATATCAGCTCTAAAACTTTACAAAAAAGCGTTGATGATAAAGTAAACTATATGAATGAACTTTTAAACAAAGAGGGAACTCATAACGTTTTTGAAATTAAAAATAGAATGAAAGCAGTCATGTGGGAAAATGTGGCTATTTTCCGTGATGATGCAGGCTTAACACAAGCGGTGAATGAACTAGAAGAGCTTTATAAAAAATCACTAGATGTAAAAGTAACTTCAAAAACACTTTCTGCGAACCCTGAACTAGAAGAAGCATACAGAGTACCTATGATGCTCAAACTTGCTCTTTGTGTTGCGCTTGGTGCGCGTGAGAGACAAGAGAGTCGTGGAGCACATTATAGAGAAGATTATCTAAAACGTGATGATGCAAATTGGTTAAAGAGAACGCTTGCAACTTGGAAGCCAGGTGCTACACTTCCAACGTTAAACTATGAAGATTTAGATATTATGAAGATGGAAATGCCTCCAGCATTCCGTGGTTACGGCGCTAAAGGTATGATGATTGAAAATGAGTTAAGTACTAAACGTCAAGAAGAAGTAGATAAGATTCGTGAAGACATGGAAGCTGATGGTAAGGATAGAATTGAGATTCAACACGCTATTATGCCATTTACATTGCAACCAGCCTTTAAAGCAATAAATGAGAGATTGGGAGATACAAAATGAGTAGAACGATAACAATAAAAGCATTAAAATATAATCCTAACTCAAAACTTTCTAAGCCACATTTGGCAGAGTATAAATTAGAAGAAACTGATGGAATGACTCTGTTTATTGCTCTTTCAAAAATAAGAGAAACATTGGATGCAGATTTGTCGTATGACTTTGTCTGTCGTGCGGGAATTTGTGGAAGCTGTGGAATGATGGTTAATGGTAAGCCACAACTTGCATGTCGTACACTGACTAAAGATTTTGAAGATGGAGTGATAGAACTTTTTCCTATGCCTGCGTTTAAACTTCTAAAAGATTTATCAGTGGATACTGGTAACTGGATGAATGATATGAGCAAACGTGTTGAGAGTTGGATTCATACCACTGAAGAAGTGGATTTTACTAAGGTTGAAGCACCAGTGGATCCAAAATCTGCAGAAGAAGTTTTTGAGATTGATCGTTGTATAGAATGCGGTATTTGTGTTGCCGCCTGTGGAACGAAACTGATGAGACCTAACTTTGTAGGAGCTGTTGGCCTTAACAGAGTAGCAAGATTTCATGCAGATCCACATGATAATAGAACCGATTCAGACTATTATGACTTAATTGGTGATGATGATGGTATTTTTGGTTGTATGTCATTGCTAGGGTGTGAAGATACTTGTCCAAAACATTTACCACTACAGAGCAAAATCGCTTACATGCGACGCAGACTAGTAGCAGCAAAATAATCTTTATTTGAGGGTGACATTCTCTTGTCATCCTCACCCCCTTTTCCTGTTTAACTTCTTTTGGTATACTCTTTTAATATTAAGATAATAAGGAGTATATATGTGTGCAAGTAGAGTTCAAAGGCTTTTAACAGCGATAGTTTTAGGTTTAGGTTTATATTTTTTTACATTAGCAGCAGCTGATTTTCAGTCTGGTCTTAGCCAAAGTCTTAATTTTACGATTGCTGTTATTTTACAGTCTTTTGTTATTGCTATGATGCTTTTATGGGCCATTACAAATTTTTGCCCTTCTATGTGGTTTTCAAAAAAGATTTTTCCTCCTTGTGAGTGGGACAAATAATTAGAAAATAAAAGAAAAGCATATGTATGCTTTTCTTTTATTAAATTTTATTTTTAATACTTCATGCTATGTAAAAATTAGACTAGAAATTGATATAATACAACCTCATATTTTAGAAATAAAGAGAGTTAATGCATATAATAAATGATTTTTTTCTTTTAATTTGGGAAGAAGATGCAAAACAGATGTTTTCAAGCATGGGTGATATAGACGGATATTTAAATTCAGCTATGAATTTAAACAATGAAGCTTTTTGTGATTATACTTCAATCATACTTTCAGTTAAACCTTTAAATATTACAAAATTTTCGCAAATTAAAGAAGCAAGAGAGGCTATGAAGTTTCTTGCCGGACTTAATGAATGGGATAAAAAAAGAGTGCAATATATGCAAAAAGAGTTGCTATTTTTTCTTCTTTCTAAAGGCAATATAAAACTCAATAAAGAGATACAAAAAAGATTTGATACTCTGCGAAAAGAAAATATAATTGGTTATGAAAAAGCGCGACAACTCATTAGTCTTTTAGCTTTAATAGAAGAAAAAAAAGAAACATTGAAACCTATCCATGTACTCAAAGCAGAAAAAGGTTCAAATTTTTATGAAAGTTCTATCAATGCACTTTACAGTGCAATTGAGAATTTAAAGCAAGGAATCGAAGATGAATCCTTAAGGCATAGATTAGAAGTCATTCCGGAAAAACTAAAAGATGAAAAATTCTCTATAGGGATCACTGGCGTCATGAATGCCGGCAAATCTACTATGTTGAATGCACTTCTTGGCAAAGAAGTTTTAGGAACGTCAGTGATTCCTGAAACTGCAAATTTAAGTATCATAAAATATGCAAAAAAACAGAGTGCCAGAGTAAATTTTTGGAATGAGCTTGAATGGAAAAATATAGAAGATAGTGCGCAGATATTAGCGAGTATGAAGCCTTTTGTGGATGAAACTAAAAAGTCTTTTAAAAGTAATTTAAGTGATTTTATAACAAAAGATGGACTGAGTAAAGATATAAGCACGGATGATTTACCATCCTATACTTCAGCAGAACACTCAGGTAAAAAGTGTAATTTGGTAAAAAGTGTTGAGTTGTATACGGATTTAAAATTTGTTGAAAATGGAGTAGAAATAGTAGATACTCCCGGACTTGATGATCCTGTGATTCAGCGTGAAGAAATCACTAAAAGTTATCTTTATGAGTGTGACTTGATGTGCCATCTGATGAATGTCAATCAATCAGCGACCCAAAAAGATATTGAATTCATCACTGACACTCTGCTTTATCAAAACATTGCAAGACTTCTTATTGTCATAACGAGAATTGATACCGTGACTCAAAAAGACTTAGATGAAGTGATTGAATTTACAAAAACCAGTATAAAAGAAAAACTGAAAAGCCTCAATAAAGAGGCGCAATTTAACTCCATTATAAATAAGATTGATTTTATTTCAATTGCAGGAAAAATGGCGCTTATGCACCGCATCGGACAAGAGCAAGAGGCTATAAAAAAAGGCTTCAGCTTAGAGAAAACAGGAATATTGAAGATAGAAGAGTACTTGAGTGATGTACTTTTTGGTGATAATTCTGAAAAAGCAATGCTGATTATAGAGGCAAATAAAAAAGAGTTAATGAGTATCGTAAAAAGTGGTAAATTTTCATTCCATGTAGAAAAAGATTTATTGGGTAAAAGTGCCAGTGAAATTGAAAATGAGTACAAGAAATACCAAGAAGAAATAAGTGAAATAAAGAGCGAAATCACTAAATTAAAAACTGAAATTAGTGATTCCAAAGATGATTTAATTTCTTATTTTATGACTCTAGAAAACTTTTCGAAAAACAAAATGACCTCTTTGAGTGCTCTCGTAAAAAGAAGAGTCTTAGATGATGTCTCCTATGAGATAAGAAAAAACAAGAGAAAACCAGATGAGGGTAGAATATCTTCTATCATAGAAACAGGCATAAAAGATGGGTTTATAGATTTACTAAGAGATTACAGGCATCAATTCCAAAAAAAGATGGAAGTCTCGTTTGAAAAGATAGCCAGAAATTTTGAAAATTTTATCCAAGAAGAGAGTTCATTAAAAGACGCAAAAGAATTTTTTGAGAAGCATTTTGGAGATTTAAATTTAGTCACGAGTAATGTCGTTTTAATTAAAGAAACCAATGATGCTATAAAGGCACATTCTAAAAAAGATAGTGAAGGGCTAGATGGTGATTTGCAAACATATTTTACCGCTTCATTCGATACTTTATATGAAAAATTCCACCAAAAAATAAAAAAAATAAATATGGATTTAACGAATGAATTTGAAAGAATTTGTAAAGCTCCAGTTGAAAAAATTGAGTTTGAAATGAATGGTAAAGAAAAAATCATACAAGAAGCCAAAAAAAGAATTGAAGACAAGTCATTTAGCACCAGTGATAGATTGGAAATTATAGAACAAAAGTTGATGGTTTTAGAAAAAGTAAGAGATAACTTAAAAACCCTAGGAGGCGATAAATGAGTAAATTAGAATCATTTATTCTCTCCTATAAAGAGAAATTCATTGAAGTGACTCCAGAGTTTGATGAGAATCTATTAGGCGCGATTGCGAAAGCAAAATACAGTTTGCTGGATGATAAAATGTCACCATCAAAAGAGTTGAAAGAAGCACTCTTTAAACTTGAACTAAGAGCAAAAGAACCTATGAAGGTTGCGATTACTGGGCAGTTTTCAAGTGGTAAATCAACTTTTTTAAATGCACTTCTTTCTAAAAATATTCTTCCAACAGGAATCACTCCGGTGACTTCAAAAGTAAATTACATACGATATGGAGATGAATTAAAGATACGTATTCGCTATAAAGATGGAAGAGATGAATACCAAAGCGTAGAAAATATTGCAAAATTTACAGATCAGCGTGGTGTGGTAGAAGAGATAGACTATCTTACTTTATATGTGCCATTAGAACTTTTAAAAGATATTGTTTTTGTGGATACCCCTGGACTTAATTCACAAGCGATAACGGACACAACGACGACGCAAAGGGTATTAAAAGAAGTTGATGGAATTATCTGGTTATCTCTTATCGACAATGCGGGAAAGTTGAGTGAAGCAAAAGTTTTAGAGCAATACCTCAATGAATATCAAAATAAATCACTCTGTGTTCTTAATCAAAAAGATAAATTTACACCAGAACAAGTGGAACAAAGTGTTGCGTATGTTAAAAAAACTTTCAAAGATTTTTTTAGTGATGTGATACCTATTTCTGCGATACAAGCGTTGGAATCAAGAAGCCATGACAAGAGTGTTTTAGTAGAAGAAGAGCTGGAAGAGTTTTTAAAATCAATTGAAAAAAGCTTAAAAGGTTCAAATTCCATAAATATGGATGAGCTTATTAAAGAGCCTTATGCGCTCTATCAAGATAAAATTGAAGCTATTTTGAACAGTGATTTAAGTAACAATATGCAATTGCTAAAAGATTCAAATATAGATTTAGTGTTAGAGTTTATTGATAAAAATATACAACCAATTGCCAATAGTTCAAAAGACTTTGCCATCAAAAAAGATATAAAACAGATATGTAATAAGTTGATTCAACAGCACGAACTGTTTTTGAAGATTTATGATGATCTTGATGCTGAGTTAAATGGGTTTGAAGAAGAGGCGGACAAAAAATTTGCCGAGCTTAAAATGAAGTTTACGAAAAAGTTAAAAGGTGCCTATAGCAGAATCGAAGAAATCATAGAAGTCATCGCGAATAATATTTTTAACCATATTAAACTCACTAATCGCACACGATATATAAAACAAAAATCAGGGCTTTTAAATAACAAGGTAAGTTATGAAGCAGCCCTATACAAAGCTTCAAAGATAGAGTCTGATGTAATTTTCAAAAATCTTTTTTATGATGATGACGTGGTAGGTAAAATGTTTAAAAAATATGTTAGAAGCCTGCGTGAAATTCAAGACGAAGTGAATGAAAATAACGCTTTAGTCTATGAAATACTAAAGAAGAACATCAGAAAATGGCAAAATCCTTATGAATTCATTAGAAAATCAGAAGATATTTACTCAGATATTGAGTTTGCAAATATAAGAAAATTTGCGTCTAAAGCGTATGAAAATATACTCAAGCCCTTTAGTGATGAAATTCATTCATCGTACGCAAAAATAAGTTCAGAGTTTAACCACTTAAGTTCAGCAGTGAGTTTTAACTACCAAAATGCAACCGAAGTTTCCATCGCATTTTTGGAGAAAAAGATAGAACAGTCGGCTTCCCTTTATGAAGAAAATCCAACAAAATTTTCATTATATCAGCCAAAATTGGATGAGATAAAAGAGCGTCTAAAAACAAGTTTTCATCTTTATGAGCTTCAAAATATGATGAATACAAATAACACATTTTTAAACAAAAACTACGATAGACTCATTCATGAGTTTAAAAAGATAAATGAAGAAAAACACAGTTTCATACAAAAAAGAAAAGAGCGCCATATTAAAACGATAGAGATTTTAAGCTTACATGTAAAGGAAATTTAGCCTGGAATGCCAAAAATATGTTTTACTCCTAGCTGCATACTCTCTGCTTGCCTTTTTTATTTACATGTAGTTTTTATTTTTTAGTAATTCATATAGTTTTAATATTGATATAAAAAGAGCGGTGATAGCAGGCCCTAATATCATCCCCCAAAATCCATACGTTGAAAGCCCAGCGATAATAGCGAAAAATATCAATAATTCATTGATTTTTGTTGGTGTTTTTGCAAGTTTGTTGATGTACTTGATGATCAGCGGTTTTATAAACGTATCGGCGATGATAGAGATAACAACCACAGAATAAATAGCAATAATGAAGGCTTCAGCATAATTTCCATTAGCGAGTTCGTAGGCACAAATCGGTACCCACATAATAGCCCCACCGATGATTGGTACTAACGAGGCAAAGCCATATAAAATCCCCAAGAGAAGACCATCATAGCCAAAAGTCATCCCAATAATTGCAAATAGAGCTCCCTCAAAAATCGCAGTCACTAGGATTGAGTAAAAAAGAACACTCATGACATTGGCAACTTCGCCAAAGACTAAGTCTAACTCTTTGTTCTCTATGGGAGTGACGTCTTTCACATAACTCACTAATTCTTTACCATATAAGTTTACAAAAAAGAAAAATATAACTATCAGTACCATATCTTTTAAAAAATTAGCGCTATTTTTACCAATATCTGCGGCATGTGCAAGTACGACAGTGGTTAATTTGGCCAAGTCAAAATTGATTAAAAAGTCATCAATATTTTCTTTAAAAGGTGTCAGCACAGTGGGTAGTTGAATATCCAAACTTGTGATATAAACAATAATTTTATCTATAATATTGGGATCAAAATTCTTAACAATACTTCCCATGGAAGTGACTATATAAACGATAGGTGCGAAAAATAAAATAAATAAAAGCATGGTAGAGAGTGTGGCTGTAGCCACTCTATTTTTGGTAAGGCGCATAATTCTAATATTGATACTAGAAGTGGCAATGGCAAGGAGCGAAGCAATGGCTAGTATGAGTAAAAATGGTTCATAAAGACGTAGTATCCAATATAAAACTATTAAAAATATAGCCGTAAAAAAAATTTTGCTGTTGTTAATCTTTGGTTCCAAGAAGGCCTCCATTATTTGGATGAGAAAGTCTAAATATTTCGTACGATTTTTGTGTGGCTACTCTTCCTCTTGATGTTCTCTCAATGTAGCCTTTTGCTATAAGGTAGGGTTCGATTACATCTTCTACTGTTCCTTCATCTTCACTAAGAGCTGCCGCAATTGTGCTAAGTCCAATAGGACGACCCTTTGCTTGAATTAAAATTTCTAAAAAACGTAAATCTAACTCATCAAAGCCTAAGTCATTGATGCCAAGTTCATCTAGTCCATACTTTGCTCGCGCAAGAGTGATTAAACTTTCTCCCTCAACATCGGCATAATCTCGAATACGCTTTAGCAGTCGCAGTGCAATTCTAGGAGTTCCACGACTACGTTTTGACATTTCCAGCGAAGCATCCCTTTGGCATTCTTTGTCCAGTGTTACACCGGCTCTTGTGATAATTTGGCTTAATTCTTCTTGATTGTAAAATTGTAATCTAAAATGCATTCCAAACCTATCTCGCAGAGGAGCACTTATCATGCCCGCTCTTGTGGTAGCACCGATGAGCGTAAATCTTGGCAAATCTATTTTAATTGTTTGTGCAGCAGGGCCACTTCCGATGATGATGTCTAATCTAAAATCTTCCATCGCAGGGTAGAGTATCTCTTCAATTGCCGGGGAGAGTCTATGTATCTCATCTATAAAAAGTACATCTCCCTCTTCAAGGTTGGTAAGAATCGCCGCTAAATCACCACTTTTTTCTATCATAGGCGCAGCAGTCATTTTGATATTTGCACCCATATCGTTTGCGATGATGTAGGCTAAAGTGGTTTTACCAAGCCCCGGGGGTCCAAAAAAGAGCGCATGATCTAGACACTCATTTCTCATCTTAGAAGCTTTTATAAAGACTTGAAGATTTTTTTTAATTTTTTCTTGTCCAATATAGCCTTCCCAGGTATTTGGTCTCAGACTTTTTTCATAGTCGTTTTCAAAAGTTATTTTTTCTATTTCTACAATTCTTTCCATTAGTAGGTATGCTCAGTTGCAGGAAATTTTCTTGTTTGAACATCACTGACATAGTGATCAACCGCGTCCGTTACTAAATTTGCACCATCAAGGTAACGTTTCACAAATTTAGGTTGAAATTTCTGAAAAAATCCTAACATATCACTCCACACTAACACTTGACCATCAGTATCACTACCAGCTCCGATACCAATAGTAGGGATAGAAATTGATTCACTTATTCTTTTTGCAGCCTCTGCTTTTACGCCCTCAATGACCACACAAAATGCACCTGCAGCTTCAACGGCTTTTGCATCTTCTATCAATCTAAGCGTATCTTGCTCATCTTTTCCTCGTATCTTATAACCGCCCTCACTTCTAACAAATTGTGGCATAAGCCCAATGTGTCCCACCACTGCAATCGAGTTTTGCGTGAGTGATTTGATGATATGAGCACGTTCACTTCCACCTTCAATTTTAACGGCATGCGCGGTTGTTTCTTGATAGACTCTAGACGCATTTTTTAATGCCATTTTTTCATCAGTGTACGTAGAGAAAGGCATATCGCAAATCACAAATGTATCAGGCGCGCCAAGACAGACTGCCTTTGTATGATAAATCATAATGTCTAAAGTCGCAGAAAGCGTATCAAGCTTAGAATTAAAGCTCATATTCAGGCTATCGCCGACCAGTATCATATCTGTTTTACCGTTGAAAATAGAAGCAAAAAGAGAATCATAAGCCGTGATAACAGTGAGTGGAACACCACCTTTTGCATTTTTGATAGATGTAATAGTTCTCATGAAAAGCCTTATGTATTTAAAATTAGATTTTATCTAAAAAATGGTATGATTACAATTATAAGGCAATTATTTCAATGAAATACAGAAGTCCTACTTCGTGCTTCAGTCGCGAGGAATTTTTGTCGGACGTGTTCGATAAAAAGGGGACAGTAGAGTGAAGAGTTTAGTAGCATATATTACAGCAGGATTTCCAAGTAGCAATTTCACGATTGATTTAGCACTTTCTCTCAAAGAGGCAGGTGTTGATTCACTTGAGCTGGGAATTCCTTTTTCAGACCCAGTTGCCGACGGTCCTATCATAGAAAGAGCAAATTTAGAAGCATTGAAAAACGGTTTTAAACTAGAGCAACTTTTTGAAATTTCTGATGCAATAGCAAAGGAAATTGATACCTTGTGGATGGGATATTTTAACTCTTTTTATCACAGAGGATTTGATAATTTTAGCTCACGAGCAAAACAATCAGGTGTGAGTGGATTTATCATCCCCGATCTTCCACATGAAGAAGCAGTTGCGTATGTACCCACAATGGAAAAAAAAGATTTAGCACTTATCTCTTTTGTCGCCCCTACGGATTCTAAAGAGAGAATCAAAGAAGTCGTGGAGCATAGCAAAAAATTTATCTATCTTGTAGCCTATGCTGGTATCACCGGAAGTGGCGCAAGTGAAGATTTAAGCCAAACGATAGAGAATATACGTGCAATTACTACAACCCCTATACATGTAGGCTTTGGAGTAGATGAGAAAACAGCAAAAGATAAAGCAAAAGGTGTTGATGGCGTTATCGTTGGCAGTGCTTTTGTAAAAATTTTACTAGATGATTCTATTAGTGATGGTGAAAAGATAAAAAGAATTTCAAACTCCGCACGTATTATCAAAGAGAGTATCAATAGCTAAACTGGTTGGCTTAAAATAATTTCATATTTTTCGAAATAAATAAGGAGTACTGATGAATCATAAAATCAAAGAAATCGTTGAAGAGATAGTAGCTATGAAGTTAAAGCTTGCCCAAGAGATTGCTGAGCAAGAAAATCATATCAAGTATAAGATTCAAGATGGCTATGTAATCTTTGAAAAAGAGGTCTTAGAAAAGCAAAAAGATAATATGCAGAACCTGCTTGCTTGGTTGGGGGAAGTTCCTTTTTTACACTTTCTTGCGGCGCCCTTCATCTATGGAATGATCATTCCTGCACTGCTTCTTGATGTGATCATCTTTGTTTATCAGCAGGTGGTATTTAGAATCTTCAAGTTTGAGTTTATTAAACGTAGCGATTATATAATCTTTGATCATCAATTCCTTGGATATTTAAATCCTATACAGAAATTCCATTGTTTATATTGCTCCTATGTCAATGGTTTAATGCAGTATGTTTCAGCGATAGCAGGGAGAACAGAGTTTTATTTTTGTCCTATCAAACATGCAAAAAAAATCGCCTATGAGCAGGACCATTATGATAGATATCTTGCGTATGGTGATGAAAAAGATTATCAGGAAAAGTTAGAATTACTCCGAAAAAACTCTTAAAATTAATTTCATCTTATATATAATCTTTCGTATGAGATGAAACTGCAAATCTTACTGTGACTCTACCTCTACTATCGTATAAATATATTTCTTAAAATGCAACTAAAGTTCCAGATATTTTTTTTGATTTGCACTATACTTTTATATACTAATTTGGATGATTTTGTCAATACAAGAGAAGGAGAGGCTGCCTATCATGTTGAGGTTGATCTGCCAGGTGTTGGAAGGCAAGGGCTACCTAAAGCAAGAACGCTTTGTAAGTTCCTACATGAGAATGATTGCTTTGCCCCAAGATGAAAACACAGAGAAATTTGAAAATTACTATACCTAAATTAAAAAGTAATGTTGATTTTTTTATACTTTTAAATGAAACTCTACAATAATGATTAGAGTAGCTGTTTTAAAATAGCTTCATAATTATTGTAATCAATAGAAATGTTCAAGTATTTTTCCTCTCTATGATAGACTAAAGAGGGAAAACCATTAATCCCCAGCTCTCTTCTTTTCTTTAAATCTTCATGAAACATCGCAACTACTGTATCTGATTGCAAATCATGTGAGAATTTTTCACTATCTAGACCACAATTTTTTGCCGCTACTTCCAGTGTATCTCTGTTTGATGGATTAGAAGCTTTTTGATAGTATGACTCTTGGATAGCTTGTATCATTTCGTATTCTTTACCTTGAAGGCGCGTTGCGATGCAAGCCTGACATGCTAGGTATGTTGAACGTCTTGGCTCACATGTGCTCCAAAAATTAAAATTGAATGTTACTTGAGTTTGAGTTTCGATTTGTCTCCAAGTACTCTCTAACATGCTTTGCATATTTTTTGGCATTGGCTCATCACTATGCGGCGCTAATCCACCATGGACATAGGTGACTTTAATATTTGAGGGAAGATCGGCTAACAGTTTTTTCCATGTAGGAGAAAATCCATAACACCAAGAGCACATCGGATCTAAGACGTAATATAAAGTACTCATTTATCTTCTTTAGATTTTTTGCTTGTATTTGTATCTAAAAAATTAGACATTCCCATGCTCGGGCTTTGATAGTTCTTATTATCATATAAGTACGATTTTTTACCCCCATGGGTATCAATCTTTCCAGATTCGTAACTGCTCGCTGCAAAACTAATTGAAAATAGTATACTCATCATCACTAAATATTTCATGCTTCTCCTTTGTAAACTGTGCCAGCATTATACTTTTACAGAAATTTGCCTTTTGACTTTTGCCCAACGAATATGAGTAGTTTGGGCAGGAGTAAAAGGGCACCCAAGAGAACCATAAACATCACAAGTACGGTTAAAAGACCAAAGTAAATAGTTGGCAAAAAGTTAGATAAAACCAAGACTGAAAATCCCATCATGACTACAAAAGACGTGTAGTACATGGCAAATCCTATACTATTATGACAGCGATGCATTGATTTAATATAATCACCATCTTTTTGAAACTCTTCTTTGTATCTATGGATATAGTGAATAGTATCATCGACACCAATTCCCAAACTGATTGCCGCAATGGTTATCGTCATAAGATCAAGTGGTATGTTAAACCATCCCATAAATCCAAAGATGACTCCTATGGGAACTATATTTGAAATCATCGCTATGATGGAAAGTTTTAACGATTTAAACATAAATAAAAACATGATGAAAAGGAGTACAAAAACCAATCCCAAAGTAAGTATTTGTGACTCAAAAAGACTTTGTAACATATTGTTATACAGTATCATTAGATTCGATAATCTAAACGAGGCAAGTTCCGGTTTTATAATCTTTTTTAACTCTCTGTTTAACTCTTTTATGAGTTTATCTCTTCTTAACTCTGGACTTGAATCGACTATTCTAGTAGCAAATCTTATCTCGTTTTTATCAATATTTAAGTAAGGGTCCATTATGAGTTTTTTAAATTCTGAAGGTAATTTATTGTAGAGAAGTGCAAGTTGAAAATTATCCAACTCTTTTCCATTATTTGAAATTTTTCCAATCTTAAGTAAAGTGGCAAGGGATTGTACATTGCCAATTTCTGGTTTACTATCCAAATAGTCATGAATTTGCATTATTTTTTGCATTTTATTGAGAGTGAACCAGTATTGGTTCTCATCTTTGCTTGATGCAAATTCATTGTCAAAGCTCGCAAACTCATCATCCGTATTTTTTTTCTTTGCCTGTAAAGGTTTTTTTTCATCTTTAAATTTTACTATCAAGTCAAGCGGAGTAGTGCCGCCCAATTTTTGATCAATTACCTTCATGCCTTGGTAAATTTCTGTATCTTGCTTGAAGTAATTTATAAAACTATTTTCTACAATAAGCTGAGAGGCACCTGTTATATTAAAAATGACAACTATCACACTTCCAATAATTATTTTTCCACCATGGTGTTCTACCCAGTTTGCTAAAAATTTTGTGGGTGTAAAATTGTTTTCAAAAGTTGTATATGGCTTGGAAATTGGGAGTTTAACTAGGATTGCAGGAAAGAGTATAAATGCTATAAAAAGTGACATGGCAATACCGCTGCTCATCATCCAGCCAAGATTTATAATGGGAAGAATTTTTGAAAAGATTAAAGAAGAAAATCCAACGATAGTGGTTAATATGGCGTAAAATGAAGGATTTGCCTTTGAAAGAATGGTCTCAAGGACGAGTTCATGCTGTGAAAATTCTGGATGCTTTAACACAAGTTCTCTATATCTGACAATAAGATGAAGCACTATTGAAATTGTGATGATAAGTTGCAAGGAGATAAAGTTAGAGGATACAACTGTCACTTCCCAACCAAGAAATCCAAGTATGCCAGAAGTTGCTAAGATGGAAGCACAACAGATAATAATGGGAATAACAACCCATCTTATTTCTCTAAATATAATCCATAAAATGACCACAAGAAGTCCAAATAATATAGACCCATACATGCGCAAATCATTTTTTACAAAACTGATTAAATCGTCCGCCACCATTTTGACTCCACCTAAAAATAACTTTCCATCGCTGTTGTGGTTTTGTATGATGGAGCGAATATTCTTGATAAAGTGATGATCTAAAACTCTCTCCCTGTCTCTGTGTTCTTTTATTTTTATGAGAGTTTTATTTAATTGTGTATCATCTTTTTTAAATTTATTTTTTTCTTTGATTAATTCTTGATATTTCTTATCCTCTTTTAAATTGATAACAATTGCTGTAGTCTTAAAGTCCTTGCTAACGAGATTATTTGTATAGAGAGGACTGGATAAAAACTCTTTTTTTACCAATTCTTTATCCAAGGTGCCTTTTTCTAGCGTTGGAATATCAGTGATAAGCTCTTTTATTGGTTTATTTGAACTTTCTAAAAGTGGAACATTGAGTATCGAAGTGACAGAATCAATTTTATTTAAAGCTAGTAGTTCTTTACTTATGCCATCAATTGCACTCAATGTTTCTTGGGATAAAAGGTAACTCTTTGGACTAAAGGCGATGAGTAAAATATCTTGTGTTTGAAATTCCTTTGCTACCTTTCTTGTAAATTGTAAGTCGCTATCATTTTGTAAAAGTAGGGTATTTGAAGAGGCATCAATTTCAAGTTTAGTGGCACCAAAAGCAAAAAAAACAACAAAAAGAGAGAGAAAAAATAGCACTTTTAGCGGATGTGCAAGAACTATTCTCTCATAAAATGTTTTTAACATGGTCTTATTTGGATTTTATTTCAAGTTTATGAAGCAGTGCACTAAATGGTTTTTCTTTTAATATATCGCTAAATTGTGCTATATATGTTTGAATGAGGCTAACTCCAATAATATCTACATCATAAATGAGCCAATCATTGTTTTTTGCTTTGTAGAATTTATAGGTGATTTCATAGGTGTCTTGAGCGCCAATAAGTTCAGTTACAAGCCAAATTCTTTGTGCATTTATTTCCTTAGCTCCAACTATAGTGAGTTTTTCATCTGTGTATAAATTGAGTTTTGCAATATAAGAATGTTTTAGATATTTTACAAATTTATCAATAAATTCTTTTTTTTCTCCAGCATTTATTTTTGACCAAGTCTCTTTTCCAAGGCTTAATCTCGCCATTAACTGATAATCAAATACGTCATCGAGCAGTGAAAAAACTTTATCGGCTTTTGTTGTAGCATTCAAATCTTTTTGTTGAAGTATAGTGGTTGCTATTTTTATTTTTTGACCCATAACGGGTGTGATATTTGCTTTTTCAATGGCATAAAGTGGATTTATGGCAAAAATTATCAAAGCAATTATTATTAAAAAATATTTTTTCTTTAGCACTTTTATTCCTTTATTAATTTATTTCTACGCTGTTCATATATATTTTTAAAGAGTATATATAAGTCTACAGCATCTTTTCTAATATTTTCGTACTGGTCGACGTGCAATGAGTATTCATTGACTAATATGTAAGACTGAAGCAATAAAAATTCATTTTTATCATCAATGAAGTAACTTTCTTTATATGCATAATTTATTGGATTTAGAAATCCATCAGGAATTGAACCTAGTGCATCTCTAAGATTTGATGGACCCAAAATCGGTAAAACTATATGAATGTCATTACTCACACCATAAAAACCTAATGTTTGTCCAAAATCTTCATTATGAGCCGGTATATGTGCCTTTAGTGTCGCAACATCAAAGAAACCAACAAGACCGATTGTAGAATTAATTAAAAATCTATTAGTCTCTTCATAAGCATTGTGAAATTTAAATTGTAAAATATTGTTTACTACTCTTGAAGGAAATAGTAGATTTGTGATAACATTGGTTGCCCCTGTGCGAAGAAACTCTGGTACAGTATATCTATACCCCTTTGCTACAGGTCCTAGTATATTCATATAAACAAAATCATTCACTTTCGTCATTTGTATATTATATCCCTTAAGCGGATCCCAAGCTTTATCTTCATTCGGCATTTTAAAATCATTCTCAAATCCATCGCTAGTAAAGTCGCTGATAGACATACTCGTTTGAATCTGCATGTCTGTTGAGTCTATGCCTCCAAACAGGAGAGAAAAAAAGCATAAAAATATAAATAAAATTCGCATCAAATATACTTCCTTCATAAATAGTAATGGTTATTTTACTATATATTGCATTTTATTATTATTAAAGACTTTTGGGTTATGGTGGAGTCGTCCTCAACCCCGTTAAATGTATAAAATATCTACTACCAGTACCGTAAAAAAGATATCCGCCTAGTATAAAGAGAGTATTTTATTACATTCCCTTTGAATAATGCTTGGCGCATTTTGAGATATTTTTATGTAGCTTTCAAAAGGCTTTACTATTTCTAACTCGTGATTATACTTACTTTTATCTAAAGTATCAAGTGCATTATTTAGCTCATTAATATCTTGAGTCGTTATTGCTTCTATTTTTAAGAGTTTTTCAAGTGTATTATCATGTTCAATGGAAATTGCGATATCAATTATATCTCTTGTAAAGTTTCCTTTTCTCCTATAAACAATTTTTTTAGCAATAATATCTTCAATACTTTCTACATGTACGGTTGCACTAAATAGTTTATTTGAATCATCTACTAAACAATCAGCAAGATTATCTTGTGCTACTAGTACATCTAACTTAATTTTATTTTTGGCAGAGAGTACACGAATATGATTTGCAAAATCTACATACATTTCATCCCCAAAAGAGCTACTATCTTCTAGCCAATGTTTTGGACTTAAATAGTTTATTATTTGAGGGTCTTTAACAAATAAATCTATATCAAAACTCAACCTATGTTGAAAGTAATAAATTGCCAATGCCGTTCCACCACCAAAACGAATTTGTGAACTGTCTTGATTTGGTAAGTTTGGGTAAGCATCTTTTATAAAGTCATTTAGTGTTTCTATCTGATTTATATAATGTTCTTTGATAAATTCAATATTTTCTAACATGCAGTTAGTGCCTTTTCAATTCTATTCATTGGTATTTTATAATAATTAGCAAATTGTTTGATTTCAATATCTATAGCTTCATTTTTTATTGTGCTTAGAGCATATTTTTCATAGATATCCAAAGGTTCTTTTTTATAGAAAACTTTTTTTAAACTTGTAAGCGTGAAATGTTTTGATTTATCCCCTATTGATTGATTAACTGTATATAGAATCATATTAGGTTTTTTTAGCTTCTTTTTAGCTTGAGCTAATAGCTCTAATACAGTATCAGTATCTAGCTCTTTAAGTAGTTTTGCAAGTTTCTTTTTTTTACTATCTATTTTGTTCCAATCAAAAAATGTAGCTGGAGCAACGCCTAGGATTGAATGAATATCTTTTGTTTTCATAATTACTCCTTTCTTTTTAGTAATTATACGATAATCGGATAATTATTGCAAGGTTTCATTTTGTATAAATGTTTAATAAAATATTTAAAGCACAATAAATCATAGAAAATACAAAAAAATACAATTTTTTATAAATTATATGTCTAATAAATTTAATAGTACTTAAATTCAGGATATCAGTACCGTAAAAAACTTTATATTTGGATGAATTGATGCGAACGGTGATGAACAAAGGAAGATAGTTTGTCTCGCATTTAAGGGATTAAAACGGTCAAATGCGAATTGTTACGAATAGGTAAATGGTGGAGTCGTCCGGAATCGAACCGGAGTCCAAAAGTAGCCACCGATGACGTCTACATGCTTAGAAAAAGTTGTTTGTTTTTAGTTTTGCTTCATACAGCTTTCAAAATTACGCAAAACGATTCTCTAATTTCATTCTAAGTAGAGACATCCTTAGAGTATATCTATAATGGCTATGATACTTCCAAAAACTTCCTTGTATAGAATCGGAAGAGGAAGCAGTCCTAAATTTCTTAAACTTACGCGGCAGCGTAAGCAGGACGATAGTTACTGTTATTAGCAGTTATGTTTTTGAAGGTTGTTTAACGCAAGACCCTCACTTTCGGCATGCAATCATAAGCTAAAACTACTCCTGTCGAAGCCATGTCGACCCCACATGTAAAAGAGGCATTATTATATCCAAATTATGCAAATAGTGCAATGAGCATGGTATACTACTATAAATTTTGGAGGAAAGATGAAAAAGATACATATATATTTAATAAGTATTCTTATAGCAATGGCCTTTCAAGGTTGTTTGTCAACAACAAATCTGACATATATTGAGTATAAAAACGTACCCGTGAAACAAAAGGCGGCAGAACAAATTGTTGTTAAGCAAGAAGAAATTCCAAAAGAAGTTTCTGGGATAATAAAAGGAAGAGTAACCAAACTTTCATATAACGCAGCAGAGGGATTGTGGGATTATTCGGTCGAAAGTAAGGATACCTCAAATGGAAAACTCTCATCGGCAAAATTCACCCATAAAAGCAATATTGCGAAAAAAGGTGATTTGGTCTATGCTTTTATATCCGATGGAGCATTAAAAGAATTTTACTTAATGGAAAAGGCAAAATATATTTCTGCAAAAAAACATATTCCTATACAAAAGCAGGAAGTTGTTTCGCAAAAAAGAAACAAAAGGTATGCAACACCAGTGGAAGTCCCATCTAGTGAATTAATTTTATTAAATTAAAATGTTAACTGACGATTTACTTTTCTGTCTTATAATGCTCTTAACGATTTCATAGAAAACTCCTTAAAAAACTAGAGAAGGCAAGCCAAGCGCCTTCTCTACAAACTTTCTTTTAACCTTTTTAATCTTATGACAAACAGTGCGCCACTTTTAGTATTTTCAACTCTTAAAATGCCACCCATGCTTTTTTCTATAATTAATTTTGACATATAAAGGCCGATTCCAGTTCCTCCGGACTCCTCTTTTGTTGTAAAGTATGGCTCAAAAACTTTTTCAAGCGGGCTTACTTTTATGCCACCGGCATTATCTTCTATCTGCAAACATGAGTATGTTTCATTAGTTTGTAAGGTTATGGTGATTTCAGGATCTTCTATATCTTCACTGATAAGCATATCTTTTGCATTTGTAACTATATTTAAAATGACTTGTTCATACTTATTTTTATGTCCAAATACTTTTTCATTTTCTGGTATTTGTATATCAATTTTTATTTTCTTATTTTTTGCCGTAGTCCCTGTGATATTCATGACTGATTCCACAGCGTCTTTTACACAAAACTCTTTTTTCTCTCTGGAGGGCATAAAAAAATATCTGAAGTCATCTATCGTTTTTGACATATATTCCAATATATTTTCAGCTTCATGACTTTTTTCATGCATAAAATTTGAATCGAGTTTCCCAAAATCATATTTAAATTTTAGTGTCATCATAATTGCAGAGAGCTGCGAGAGAGGTTGTCTCCATTGATGCGCAATATTGCTTATCATTTCACCAAGCGCAATAAATTTTGACTTTTCTATGAGAAGTTGCTCTTGTTCTCTACTTTTTTGAACTTCTTCAGTCACCCTTTTTGCAAGGTTTTTGTTTAGTTTTTTTAGTTCTTCTGTTTTTTGCTGGACTTGTGCGTTAGAGTGATTTAAAAATTTTTCAATCTGTTTGCCCAAAAATATAGTAAAAACATTTGCAATAAGTGAGAAAAATAAAAATATAATGATGGCAGAAGTAACTTCAACTTGAACAGTTCTCTTGAGTGCAGCTTTTTTTTGTGCGATTTGCACATCGATATCATCCAAGTATGTTCCAGCAGCAATGACCCAATTCCAATCTGGATACAATTTAAAATAGGTAACTTTTGGCCTAATATCACCAGTATCTGGTTTTTTGTACATGTAGCTGACAAAAGAAGATCCACTTTCCCTAATTTCCTTTAAAAATATTTTACGAAATTGTTTGCCATTTGTATCTTGGTATTCATCAGATATATACTGACCTTCAATGTCTGGCCTATTTGGATTTACCACCATTTTGGCAAACTTCTCTCCGCCTTTAAAGTTTTCTATATTATAAATAAATATATAATCTTCTTTTTTATTTCCAAATCTAATTGTCCTAGCCCACTCTTTTACTTCTTCTTTGTAAAGATGTTCAATTCTTGGATTATTAGATTCATTGGCCATTCGTTTGTAATTAATCACATCAATAACAGATTTAACCTCTCTTTTAATAGCTTTTTTTTGTGATAATATATATGCCTCTTTATTCTGAGCAATTCCACGATGTAATATGTCATACTGTTTACTTATGAAATAGTAACTGCTAAATCCCATTAAAAATGTAATGACAAACATTCCACTAAATATAATTACATTTGAAATATTTGTCTCTGTTATTAACTTCAAAATACAAATCCCTATTGCATAATTTTTGATAATATATTATCATACATCTCTTTAAGGAGTTCAGATGAACAGCGCGATGCTAAAACTGTTGGCAAATTATACAGTATTGTATGCCGAAGATGATGAGGGGGTTAGAAATAATGTCTCCGAAATGCTTTCACTACTGTTCAACAAAGTATATGTTGCAAAGGATGGTGAACAAGCGTATGATTTATTTCTTGAGAATGCACCAGATATTGTAATAACTGATATAAAAATGCCTAAAATGAATGGAATTGAACTTTCACGTGAGATAAGGAAAACGGATAAAAAGATTCAAATACTGGTCATATCTGCTCATACTGAAGTTGATTATATGCTTGATGCCATAGAATTATCGTTGATGAGGTACATCGTAAAACCTATCACAGAAACTAAGCTTTGTGAAGCACTAAAAAAGTTTTTAGATTCACAAGAGAGTATAGGTACAGTCGATTTATCCGATGGATGGAGTTACAACAGTGATAAAAAAGTGATAATGTCTGATAATGAAGTAGAACATGAACTAAGTAAAAAAGAATCTAAGCTTTTAGAACTACTACTTGGAAAAAAATCAATTTTAACCTATGGGGAAATAGAGCTAGAACTGTGGCCTGATGAGACTATGAGCCTTAATGCTCTGAGACTTTTAATGAAAAACTTTAGAAAAAAACTTCCACCTAAGTACTTGAAAAATGTTCAAAGTATAGGGTACAAATTATAATATTTGCCTATTTCGTTACTTTTTGTAACTTCATGGAAGGAAAATATAAAATAATTTTTTCATCTTTGGAAAATACATAATTTAAACATAACTTTTGATTATACTCAAATTGAAATGAAAATTAACAAGGAAAGATATATGAAGAAATTCGTAAAAATCATTGCAGCAACAGCTGTATTGGCATCGGCTATGTTTGCTGCTGATTATACAATTAAGTTTAGCCACGTTGTAAGTGCGTCGACACCAAAGGGTAGGTCAGCAGACTTTTTTGCTAAAAGAGTTGGAGAATTGACTGACGGAAAAGTTGAAGTTATTGTTTTCCCAAGTTCTCAATTATACACAGATAAAGCAGTTATGAAGGCTTTGATGATTGGTAATGTTCAAATGGCAGCACCAAGTTTTTCAAAGTTTACAAGTTTAGTTCCACAACTACAATTGTTTGATCTTCCTTTTCTTTTTAGAGATATAAATCATGTTCATAAAGTTGAGGATGGTGAAGTGGGTCAAACTTTGAAAGATTTAGTCACAGACAAAGGGTTTGTTGCACTAGATTACTGGGATGCTGATTTTAAACAATTATATTCAAGCAAAAAACCTTTACTCATGCCTGCAGATGCAGTTGGCCAGAAATTTAGAATTATGTCTTCAAAGGTTATCGAAGCACAGTTCTTAGCAGTCGGTGCAAATCCACAAGTCCTTCCATTTTCAGAAGTGTATTCAGCGTTGCAACAAGGTGTGGTTGACGCAGGAGAAAGTCCATTTTCAGATATTTATACAAAGAAATTTTATGAAGTAGCAACAAGTATAACAATTTCTAATCACGGATACCTTGGTTATTTAGTTGTTATGAGTAAGAAATTTTGGGATAAGTTTCCAGCTGATTTAAAACCTAAAATCATACAAGCGATGAAAGAAGCAACAGCGTTTAATAGAAAGTTAGCAGCCGAACTTAAAGTAGACTATTTAGCAAAAATTCAAGCTTATGCCGATGAAACTGGAAATTTAAAAATTTACACATTGACTTCTGATCAAAAAGCAGCTTGGAAAAAAGCAACAAGTGTAATTTATCCTCAATTCTATGATGTTATCGGTGAAGATTTAATCAAAAAAGCAGAAAAATAACAAAAGTTAGGTTTATGTAAGCAAAAACTTTCTGCGAAAAGTAGAGAACGAATTTTGCTAAAGCAGTGTTGCTTTAGCAAAATTCTCTACGAAAATAAACTTTTTACAATACTTGACTTAGGCCTAGCAGCACTCAATAAAAACATGGCCGTATTCGGCATGATTTTTGGTGTTACTTCTTTTAGGGCTGGAGAAAAGATATATGAGATAACATTAAAAATGAAAACGGGGAGATGAAAGTAAATGACATCATCAAATTTATTAAAAGTAGCTGCAGTCCAGATGAATTGTGAGCTAGGTAACAAGAAAGCAAATTTAGAACGAGCTTATAAATTAATAGGAGATGCAGCTGAAAAAGGTGCAAAGTTAGTAGTCGTTCCAGAGTTATTTAGCACTGGTTATAGGGTGGAAGAAATTGATATTACTTTAGCTGAAATAATACCGGGGGAAACAACAAACTGGATGGTTGAGCTTTCTAAAAAATTTAACATTACACTCGTTGGTTGTATATTGGAAAAAAATCAAACACAAGGGTTGATTTTTGACACATGTGTTGTTACTAGTCCTCAAGGGTTAGAAGGATCATATCGGAAAACCCATTTATGGGATCAAGAGAAAAATAGGTTTTCAAAAGGTGAAAGTTTACCTGTTTTTAATCTAGAATGGGGAAACTTAGGTACGCAAATTTGCTATGAAATTGGGTTCCCAGAATTGGCTAGAGTACAAGCATTAAAGGGAGCAGATATAATAGTTTACCCTTCAGCTTTTGGTAAAGCCCGTTTATATGCGTGGGATTTAGCAACTAGATCGCGCGCATTAGAAAATGGATGTTATATTATTGCTGCTAATCGAACGGGGACTGAAAAATCGGAAACAGTATTTGGCGGCCATAGTAGGATAACGAGTCCTCAAGGCGAAGTCCTAGCTGAAGCGACTGAAGAAAATGAAGTGATTATTTCTACTATTGATCTTGATGAAGTGGCAAAGCAAAGAAAACAGATTCCTTATTTAAGAGATTTAGATAAAAGTCTCTATCTACGGAGATAAAATTACTTATTAAAGAACTCCAATGTATTAAAAAAAGTGAAAAGACCACAGAGGGGAAAACAGAACTTGCTAAATTAAATATTTTAATTAAAAAAACTCGTAAAGATGTTTATGTATACATAGATAAAGCTATAATAGAAATTGCAACCCTTTTGAAGAAGACATAAAATTATCCGTAAACGAGTTACAAGAAAAGAAAAAGTATTATTCAGATAAAGAGAATGGAATGCTATACGTAGAGTTCAAAATTTATCTTCAACTGGATTTTTAAAACTTAATAAATGCAAATATATTAATGAAGAAACTCATAATAATTACTTAAAAAGAAGTTAAGTAATTGGGAGTGATTTACTTGTAAAAATTACTGGTGTTGCTCGTATTGCAGTAGCTTCTGTTACTCCTGATAATTTTATAGAAACTACAAACCAACATTTATTAGTTATAAAAACTAAAAATAGGAAAATTGCGAGATATTGGCATCATATATTAATACAGATATTGGAGAAAATTTAGCAACTAGAAAAGAACAGGGAGATAAGACCTGCATAGTTACTTTTTGTAACCTTATGGAAGGAAAATATAAAATAATTTTTTCATCTTTGAAAAATACATAACTTAAACACAACTTTTGATTATACTCAAATTGAAATGAAAATTAACAAGGAGAAATCTATGAAGAAGTTCGTAAAAATCATTGCAGCAACAGCTGTATTGGCATCGGCTATGTTTGCTGCTGATTATACAATTAAGTTTAGCCACGTTGTAAGTGCGTCAACACCAAAGGGTATGGCAGCAGACTTTTTTGCAAAAAGAGTTGGAGAATTGACTGACGGAAAAGTTGAAGTTATTGTTTTTCCAAGTTCTCAACTATACACAGATAAAGCAGTTATGAAGGCTTTGATGATTGGTAATGTTCAAATGGCAGCACCAAGTTTTTCAAAGTTTACAGGTTTAGTCCCTCAACTTCAACTTTTTGATCTTCCATTCCTTTTTAGAGATGTAAATCATCTTCATAAGGTTATGGATGGTGAAGTTGGTCAAGCTTTAAAAGATTTAGTCACAGACAAAGGGTTTGTTGCATTAGATTATTGGGACAATGGCTTTAAACAATTCTCTTCAAACCAGAAACCTTTACTTATGCCTGCAGATGCAGAGGGTCAAAAATTTAGAATTATGTCTTCAAAAGTTATTGAAGCACAGTTTTTAGCAATAGGCGCAAATCCACAAGTTCTTCCGTTTTCAGAAGTGTATTCAGCACTTCAACAAGGTGTGGTTGATGCAGCAGAAAATCCATTGTCAAATCTTTATACAAAGAAATTTTATGAAGTACAAACAAGTATAACACTTTCAAATCATGGATACCTTGGTTATTTAGTTGTTATGAGCAAGAAATTTTGGGATAAATTTCCAGCTGATTTAAAACCTAAAATCAAACAAGCGATGAAAGAAGCAACTGTGTTAAACAGAAAATTAGCAGGCGAACTTGAAGCAGGCTATTTAGCAAAAATTCAAGCATATGCGGATGAAACTGGAAATTTAAAAATTTACACATTGACTCCTGAGCAAAAAGATGCTTGGAGAAAAGCAACAAGTGTAATTTATCCTCAATTCTATGATGTTATCGGTGAAGATTTAATCAAAAAAGCACAAAAGTAGCGAAAGCGGTTTTGCGCAAGCAAAAACTTTCTGTGAAATGTAACAAAAGTTAGACTTGTGTAAGCAAGACTTTCTGCGAAAAATAGAGAACGAATTTTGCTAAAGCAGTGTTGCTTTAGCAAAATTCTCTACGAAAATAAACTTTTTAAAGGCCATTATAATGGGAAAATTTTTTACAATACTTGACTTAGGCGTAGCAGCAATCAATAAAAACATGGCCGTTTTTGGCATGATTTTTGGTGTTACTTTAGCCTTTATGAACGTAGTTCTAAGATATCTTTTTGATGCCAGTATTACATGGGCAGGAGAATTGACGAATTATTTATTTATGTGGGGCGCCTTGTTTGGTGCGGCTTACGGATTTAAAATGGGCATACATATCACTGTGACGCTTCTTTTAGCAAAGCTTCCGCCAGTGATTGGTAAAGCATTTATGATTTTTTCAACCTCAATATCCACTGTATATTTAGCAGCGATGGCGTATTTTGGTTATGGATTAGTGATGATTATATACCAGATGGGAGGAACGAGTGTAGACTTACAGATACCTATGTGGATTCCAAGTCTTGTTTTACCACTAGCATTTGGTGCAGCTTCGTTTAGAGCTGGAGAAAAGATATACGAGATATCAATAACAGATGCGGATAAAGTTTTGAAAAATACAGAAGACGAAATAATACACGATAGAACCGCAGCAACAGGAGCTGACGTATGATGATGCTTAGCCTTTTCGGACTATTGTTCGGTTTAATGTTTATTGGTGTTCCAGTTGCAGTTTCATTGGGTGCTAGTACGATGATTGCAACTCTTTTATTTACAGATATGGATCTAATGGGTGTCCCCCAAAAAGTATTTGATGGACTAGATAGTTATTCCTTAATGGCAATCCCAATGTTTATTTTAGCGGGAGCATTGTTGTCAAAAGGTAGTGCCTCAAATAGGATTATAGAGTTTGCAAAGTCAATAGTAGGCCACTTGCCAGGTGGACTTCCAATCGCTGCTATTTTTGCAAGTATGATTTTTGCGGCGGTATCTGGTAGTTCTCCGGCAACTGTGGTTGCGGTTGGATCTGTTATGTACGGAGCAATATTGGCAGAAGGATATCCTGTAAAATACGCTGTCGGTACCATTGCAACAGCAGGTAGTCTAGGGATTTTAATTCCACCTTCCATCGTATTTATTGTGTATGGTGTGACTGCTGAACAATCAATCGGTGAACTATTTATGGCCGGTGTTATGCCAGGTCTTATGATTGGGCTTATGATGATGACGGTGACCTATGTGGGTGCAGTTAAGCTTGGTTTTAAACGAAAAACTATGGCGCCTTTTAAAGAAAGAATGAAAAAATTCAAAGACGCTTTTTGGGCTTTGATGCTGATTGTTTTGATTATTGGTGGTATTTATGGAGGACTGTTTACTCCAACTGAAGCCGCAGCAGTCGCTGCATTTTATGCATTTTTTATCTCTGTGTTTGTGTATAAAGATTTAAAGATAAAAGAAATTTATCACATTGTATTGGAAGCGGCACTCACATCCTCTATGATATTTTTTATCATTGCCAATGCGATGATATTCTCTCACTTCCTAACAGATGAGAGTGTTCCTCAGCATATTACAGAGTTAATTGTGAATGTACATGTGGGTCCTATCATGTTTTTGGTGATCGTCAACATACTTCTTTTCTTAATGGGACAGTTTATGGAGCCAAGTTCAGTGGTTATGATCACCGTTCCACTTCTTTTACCAATTGCGATGACATTAGGAATAGATCCTATTCATTTTGGTGTTATCATGGTTATAAATATGGAATTAGGAATGATAACCCCGCCAGTCGGACTCAATCTCTTTGTGGCCGCCGGCATCACCGGCTTAAGTCTCAAAGAAGTTGTTGTGGCTTCACTTCCTTGGAGCGCAACAATAGTAGCAGGCTTGCTGCTCGTCACTTACATACCAGAGATATCTCTTTGGTTACCTCACTTGATGTTCAAGTAGCATTTCAAACCCCTTACATGTAGAGGAGATTTTCTCCTTTGCATGGCAACTTACAGATTTATTGACAAACTACAGGTTAAAGTATTATAATAAATCCAAATTATGCTAGATATATGAGGTTTGATGTGATACATTATGATACTATGATTAAAACAATTTTTTGGGAATATAACTTTAGCATAGATGATATTAAGCTTATGGCAAGTAGCGAAGATCTTAAAAAAAAGAAATTTTTGTTTGAAAAGATACTTTTAAATAGTACCAACTTATTAAACGATTTGGAAATATTCAAAAGAGATGATTTAAAAAATATGTAGAGTGCTATTTCTTCGATAAACCACTTACGATAACAGAGCTGCAATGGATAGCCTCTAAGAATGAGAATTACAAAAAGAGAAAAACTAGAACAAAACTCAGATCTTCTAATCGCACAAATAAGAGCAATTGACAATGATAGGCTGATAGAAAAGCTAGCGACACTAAACGATAAAGAGTTAGTCTCTGTAAAAAAACTGCTAGATGAAGTGTTGGTATAACCTGCATAGTGATTGTTTTTTTTAAATTATTGTAGTACAATTGCTGTATGCGTAAACTTGATAAAGCAAAAGAAAAGATTGGTATCTTTAAATTTTATTTGGGATTAGTTACAGCAGTATTACTTTCTATTGGAGCGAGTGTAATTAGCTTATATAATGAGGGCTCTATAAATGTGCTGTTTTGGCTTGGTTCAATAGCCATGATTGTTTTGTCTTTATTTTTCTTTTATACAGCAAAGTTAATTCATAAAAAAATAGATGATTTGGAGGATTTATAATGGATTTATCAACTATTGCTATTATCATTGTAGCGTTTGTTTTTATAGGGGCTATTGTTTTTGGCGGATTAGAAATCATTTCAGATTAAGCAAAAGTACCTATCCGACAACTATAGATCATCCCTTTACTATAGTACATTTATAATTATCTCAGATTAAAACCTAATACACTTTCTAGAATAATTTTTTACATTACTTGAGGTAAGATTGCTATCTCCTTGGGTACTTAGGGTCAACCATCAATGAGGGCCTATAGAAGAAATGCACATTGACAAATAGTACAAAAAAATATATAATATTTTGTATAAAATAACGTACAATAAGGAAAACCTATGCACCCAATTTTATCAAATTATACAGTGAGTGTGAGTGAATTAAGAAAATCACCAACACAGATATTGGCACAAGCGGGTAGCCAAGTTGTGGCGATTTTAAACCATAACACACCAAGTGCTTATCTCGTTCCATCGAAAACGTATGAAATGTTGATGGATATGTTAGATGATGCGAAGTTATCACAAACAGTCAAAGAGAGGCTAAATTACAACAATGAAGATTTAGTTGAAGTATCGAATGATGAGTTATAGTTTAAAGTTTACGAAAATTTCTTTAAAGGAGTGGAGTAAGAAAATCCACGAGTGCAAAAAGATAAATTAAGTGGATACGACAACGTATATAAAATAAAATTGAGAAGCATAGGGTATAGAATGGCATACGAAGTCAAAGATCAAGAGATAGTCGTTTTAGTTTTAAGCGTAGGAAAAAGAGAAAACAATAGCATCTATGAAAATTTAACAAAAAGAATTTGAGTAAAATCCTTTACAAGTAACGCGTTATCACATTAGCTAACCAAATGTTTACTTAGAAATTGTAACAAATTCACAAATATTTCACATTTTAATCATAATTTACTTGTTTATTAAAAAACTTTGTGCTAGACTTCTTGAGTAATAAAAATTATCCAAGGAGAATATATGAAATTAGCTAAACTTAGCTTGGCGGCTATCATGACAGTTGGTGCTTTAAGCACTATGAACGCAGCAAATCTTGAGGACTCAATCAAGGGTGTAAACTTTTCAGGTTTCGCAAGATACAGATTAAATGATGTCAGCGATGGCAATCCACAAGCATCTCACAAAAGTGACAATGATATTGATGTTAGGTTAAAAGCTACTTCTAAAGTAACTGATACAGTTAGTTTTACTGGTGATGTTGGTCTTAGAAATAACAACGACAATGGTACAGGCGCTACTACTACTGGAGACCTTGAACTTGCACAAGCATACTTCACATACTCAGAAGCTGATTTGATGGTAAAAGCCGGTAAGCAAAATACTGCAACTCCAGTAACAGATAACGGCTGGATGGGTAACTATGGTACAGGTGTTCTTGCTACATATGGCATGGGCAATGTTTCATTGGCAGGTGTATACTATGGTAATACAAATGCTTTAGGAGCAGAAGATATTTCAGGTGTAGGTGCAATGGGTTCATTTGGTGTTGTTAATGCGCAAGCATGGGCTATAACAACTGAAGACACTATCGATGCTTTATATTTTGGACAAGTAGATGGAACAGTTGCTGGTCTTAGTTTGACTGGACAAGTTATCAGCACTACAGTTGCTGGCGGCGGCGCAAATGACACTGGTCTTTTTTATGGTGTAAAAGCTGGCTATTCAATGGATAGTTTTGCTTTCAATGCAGGTTATACTAAGAATGATGCAGACCAACCAACTTATACACTAAGTGCAGATGGCAGTCCTATATTCCCAGGTTGGAGATTAGGTTATGTGACAGCGAATGCAGCAGATGCAGAAGCAATGTATGCTGATGGAAGTGTTTCTTTTGGAAAAATCGGCGTAAAAGTTGGTTATGCAACAGCTACTTATGATGTACCAGCAGACGCAGTAAACGACACAGGAATAACTGAAATTTATACTCAACTTTCTTACAAAGTTGCAAAAAACTTGAATACTTATGTTAAGTATTCTGATATAGATGAAGACATAGATGCTAATGATCAAAAATACTTCAGATTTGAAGCTAAATACTCTTTCTAATTTTTCTTAGTTAAGTATTTTGTTTGAAGCCAGAGTTGCAATTGCAACTCTGGCTTTTTTTTTGCCTTAATAATAGGGTCAGACCCTAAAAAGAAAAATGGGGTCAAATAAAATGGGGTCAGGTATTGGGAATAACCCACTTACCTTGACCCCTAATGGAACTATTTCTTATATTGTCTTAATTATAATTTTAATATGATTCTTCACCAAGGAGAGTATATGCCTAGAAAGTACCGTATAAGTGAAATTGACAGGGTCAAAGATTTGGTTTTAACCGATGTTTTTATATTTGCTTTTTAAATTTTATTTATATATAATAGTCATGGCAAAAATAGATAAGGTAAAAGAATATATTAGTATTTTAAAAGTGTATATGGGTTTACTAATAGCATTAATAATTAGTGCTGTAGCAGGTACCTCAAAATTATTTAATAGTAATTTATTTGATGTGACTTTTTGGTTAGGAATATTATCTACTATAATATTATCTATTACTTTTTTAAAGCTGGCAAAATATACACATAAGAAAATTGATGAATTAGAGGATATAATATGAATATAGAAACAATAGCCATTATTGTAGCATTTACAACAGCATTATACGCGATTGCTTATGGTGCATATGATTTAATGAAAGAAAATTAACTACTTTAAAATAGGGTCAGGCACCAAAAAGAACTATTTCTTAATATTTAATTATTATAGTGAAAATAGTATTTTTTAATATATAATCACCTATGGCAAAAATAGACGAAATAAAAGAAGAGCTAAACTACTTAAAGGTTTGGTTAGGTATTATTGTTCTTACGGCAATCAGTTTAATAAGTTGGTTGATAAATAATTACGAGCTAGAAACTCATCTTAAGATTATCTCTGATGTTGTTGCAATCATTTTTTTGACAGTATCAATACTGATTATTGATAGAAAGATAAAACAAAAAATCAAAAGTTTATTCGTAATATTGTTTAGTAAAACTATTGAAAAAATAAAAAGTTTAAAGGATTTATAGTGAATGAGATTTTGATGTATTTTATAACCGGTGCATTCATATTCTTTATATTTAAATTAGCCCAGTTATCAAAAAAATTAATTGATAGTGAATAAATGAATGAGGGCCTAACCTAATTTATTATTATCAATCGAATCTTTCTTTTAACACAAATACAACTCTACATATCTAAAACTTTTAGAAAACTTAATTGTTTTAACATGGCCCTACTAAATCACAAATAGCCTATCATCTTAATTTAACGTAGATTAACTATGAGAACAATAGTTACATTAGTTGCATTTCGTGTCTTATAAAGTAGATTCTAAAAAATGGGGTCAGGTATTGGGAATAACCCACTTACCTTGACCCCTAATGGAACTATTTCTTATATTGTCTTAATTATAATTTTAATATGATTCTTCACCAAGGAGAGTATATGCCTAGAAAGTACCGTATAAGTGAAATTGACAGGGTCAAAGATTTGGTTTTAACCGATGTTTTTATATTTGCTTTTTAAATTTTATTTATATATAATAGTCATGGCAAAAATAGATAAGGTAAAAGAATATATTAGTATTTTAAAAGTGTATATGGGTTTACTAATAGCATTAATAATTAGTGCTGTAGCAGGTACCTCAAAATTATTTAATAGTAATTTATTTGATGTGACTTTTTGGTTAGGAATATTATCTACTATAATATTATCTATTACTTTTTTAAAGCTGGCAAAATATACACATAAGAAAATTGATGAATTAGAGGATATAATATGAATATAGAAACAATAGCCATTATTGTAGCATTTACAACAGCATTATACGCGATTGCTTATGGTGCATATGATTTAATGAAAGAAAATTAACTACTTTAGGGTTGTCCAAGTAAAGGGGTCTGACTTTCTTAAAAAAGGAAAATAGGGGTCAAAAAAATAGGGTCAGGCACCAAAAAAAAGGAGTTATAGATGGAAATATTAGTTTTGTTGACAATAGCTTTTTTTATAATTACAATAATTTATGTTGGAATAAATGCGGGTCAAATTTAATATAAATTTATTAATTGCTATTTAACTTTTTTTCATATATAATTAAATATGGCAAAAATTGATGAGATAAAAGAGTTTATTGGATTTCTAAAAGCAATATTTGTAACAATGATAGTTATTGATACTTCATTGATTGCATGGGTGTTCAAGAATTTTGAAGACGAGTTTACTTGGAAGTTGTATATAGTTGTTGGATTGATATCTTTTATAAGTTTTGTAACAGCAATGTTATTTACAAAAATATTAAAAGAGATTAAAAAGTTAAAGGATTTATAATATGCTACCATTAATATTATCATTAACAATTGGCGTAAGCTTGTTAGTTTTTATTGTATATAAAATATCTAAGTTTCAACAATAGGGGTCTGACCCTAAATAAAAAGAGCAAATAGGGTTAAATAAGTTCATCATGGGATTAATATCTATTAAGAAGTTGTAAAATCTAGTTTATTGATAGTCATTTTTATAGCGATGATAGTTTTGATTTATATATTCGTAATATTGTTTAGTAAAACTATTGAAAAAATAAAAAGTTTAAAGGATTTATAGTGAATGAGATTTTGATGTATTTTATAACCGGTGCATTCATATTCTTTATATTTAAATTAGCCCAGTTATCAAAAAAATTAATTGATAGTGAATAAATGAATGAGGGCCTAACCTAATTTATTATTATCAATCGAATCTTTCTTTTAACACAAATACAACTCTACATATCTAAAACTTTTAGAAAACTTAATTGTTTTAACATGGCCCTACTAAATCACAAATAGCCTATCATCTTAATTTAACGTAGATTAACTATGAGAACAATAGTTACATTAGTTGCATTTCGTGTCTTATAAAGTAGATTCTATTAGTAATCAAGCTAAAATTTGCTAAAATTACCTTTAAAATTTAAAAGGGATCAACTATGAAAAAATTAATTACATTAGCAACAGCAGTTGCAATTTTGGCGTCATTTGCTCTTGCAAAGGAAGTAAAGATTGGCTTGGTAATGCCAATGAGTGGACCAATAGGAGCTTTTGGTCAGTATGCTGATAAAGGTTTAGAACTTATCAATGAGATGGTTCCAACTCTTGAAAATGGTGATGCCATTAAGTTAGTTTTGGTGGACAATAAATCTGACAAAATTGAGAGTGCTAATGGTATGCAAAGACTTATCTCTAGAGAAAACGTTAGTGCCGTTATTGGTGCCCTTACATCAACAAATACTATGGCTATTACAAGGTTAGCTGATGATAACAAAATACCTATGGTTGCGCCAGTTGCCACAAATGTACTCGTGACTAAAAATAGAAGTTTTGTTTCTCGCGCTTGTTTCAATGATAGCTTTCAAGGCGTCGTTGCTGCGAATTATCTTTATAAAGATTTAGGCATGAAATCTGCCGCTATTATTGTTGACAGTAAGAGCGATTATTCAATCGGACTCTCAAACGCATTTAAAAAAGCATACACTGCCCTAGGTGGAAAGATACTTAGAAAAGCAATTGTCACTGCTGGTGATTCTGACTTTAAAGGAATCCTTTCAAACTTGAAAGCGCTAGATCCTCAAGTTGTTTATATTCCTTTGTATTCAAAAGAAGCAGTTCTAATTATCACGCAAGCTGCACAGCTTGGATTTACTCCTAAATTTATGGGAAGTGATGGACTTGCAGCTGACCAGATATTTTTTGACGTTGGTAAGAGTGCAATTAACGGCACTTCAAACACAGACTTATTTAGCCCAGATGCTCCGGCAACAACTGCAACATCACAAGCTTTTTTTGATGCTTATAAGAAAAAATATGGCGAAAAAGTACACCCATTTGCAGCTCTTAGTGCAGATGCATATCTTATGATAGTAGAAGGTATGAATCAGTGTGGTGGTGCTGATGATAAAGTGTGTGTTAATAAAGAGATAAGAAGTCTGAAAAATTTTCAAGCAGCTACTGGTGTGATCTCAATAGACGAAAACGGTGATGCCATAAGAAGTGCAGTCGTTAATACCGTCAAAGACGGTGCTCTTGTATTTACAAAAACTGTAAATCCATAATTTTTAATGGTGGCCATTTTGGCCACCAAATCTATCTTTAATTTCAAGGGAATATATGGATTTAGTAACTTTTTTACAACAAATAATCAATAGTTTTAGCTTAGGTAGCATGTATGCTCTTATCGCTATTGGTTACACGATGGTATATGGAGTGTTACGGCTGATTAACTTTGCTCATGGAGACATCATGATGGTTGGAGTTTATTTTGCTTTTTTTGCTATGAGTGTTTTTGCTCTACCTTTTGGATTTGCTGTTATTGTCGCTGTAGGTGGTGCCGTAGTGGTAGGTATACTAATTGACAAGATTGCTTATAAACCTCTTCGAAAGGCGCCTCGAATCTCACTGCTTATAACCGCTATTGGAATGAGTTTTTTCCTAGAAAACATTGTAAATGTATTGTATGGAAGTACTCCAATCGCATTTAGTGTTCCTGATTTTTTTTCACAGACGTATGATTTTAGTGGAGTCATTGTCACTCCAACCGTCATTATCGTACCTATCGTTACTTTGATTTTAATGATGGGCATCTTGTATATTTTGTATAGGACAAAGTATGGTATGGCGATTCGTGCGTTAGCATTTGATGTAGAAACCGTAAAGTTGATGGGTATTGATGCAAACAAAATTATCATGCTTGTCTTTGCAGTGGGCTCAGGCCTAGCCGCAGTTGGCGGAGTGTTTTGGGGGATCAATTATCCTACTATTGAACCTCTCATGGGTGTTCTTATCGGGCTTAAAGCTTTTGCAGCAGCTGTACTTGGTGGTATAGGAAGTGTTGTTGGAGCACTTCTGGGTGGGTTAATACTTGGTTTTACAGAAGTTCTATTTGTGGCATTTATGCCAGAATACGGTGGCTACAAAGATGCCATTGCGTTTATATTTTTAATTTTAGTGTTACTATTTCGTCCAGCAGGCATCATGGGCATCAATTTTGAAAAAGCGAGGTTTTAATCTATGTCAAAGATAAAAACCTTACAATTAATGGCGATTATGCTTACAATTTTGCTCATGTGGCTTGCTCAAAACCACCTTGATGATTATAGTCTTAGAATTTTAACGACCATTGCGATTTTTATAATACTTGCGACTAGTTATAATCTCATTAATGGGATTACAGGGCAACTTTCATTAGAACCAAATGGTTTTGTAGCAGTAGGAGCGTATGTAACAGCACTACTCTTGATAAGTAGTGATGCAAAACTAGACATGTATCAGCTAGCAGAGCCATCACCTTGGTTGTTGCTTTTAAATACAACTCTTGTACCAGCACTTTTTTTCAGTGGTGTAGTTTCAGCAATTTTAGCTTTCATTCTCGCTTTTCCCGTTTTTCGTGTGCGAGGGGATTATCTAGCGATAGTAACATTGGGATTTGGATTTATTATCAGAGTTTTTGCAGTCAATACTCCAGCCGTGACCAATGGCGCGATTGGATTAAATGATATTCCATCAAGTGTGAATCTATATTGGGCTGGCGCATTCGCAATGGCGACAGTTTTAATAATGCTAAATATCATCTACTCAAAATATGGAAGAGGTATGAAAGCCGTTCGTGATGACGAAGATGCAGCAAGCGCAATGGGCGTCAATACATTTAAAATAAAGACATATGCATTTATGACCAGTGCTTTTTTTGAAGGAGTTGGTGGCGGATTATTGGCAGTTTTCCTAACGACTATATCTCCAGATATATTTACATTTTTCTTAACATTTCAGCTGATCATTATCATCGTACTTGGTGGGCTTGGATCTATGACTGGAACAATTATAGGAGCATTCTTGGTAATTGGCGGAGGAGAATGGCTTAGAGTATTAGATGAAGAGGTGAATTTTCTTGGTTTACATATAGATGCTCATCCTGGTATGAGAATGGTAGTTTTCTCAGTCATACTCATTGTCGTTATGATCTTCGCAAGAGAGGGAATTATGGGGAAACGTGAGTTGACTGATTTATTTAGAAGAGTGAAAAAATGATACTTCACGTAGATAAAATAACCATGCAATTTGGTGGAATAAAAGCTATAAATGAGCTAAGTTTTAGTATCAAGGATAAAGAAATTTACGGTTTAATTGGTCCTAATGGAGCGGGGAAAACAACAGCATTTAATGTCATTACAGGAAACTATATCCCAAGTTCAGGAAGTATTAAGTTTGAAAACAAGGATGTAGTAGGAGTGAAACCTCACAAGATAGTTAAGCTAGGCATTGCAAGAACGTTTCAAAACATAAGACTTTTTAAATCTATGAGCGTCATGGATAATATTTTAATAGGTTTTGATTCAGCGATGCATTATACGTACTTAGAATCTATATTGAGACTTCCGAGATTTTTTAGTGAAGAGAAAAAAAGTAGACAAAAAGCGAAAGAAATCATGGAGTATTTTGGACTATTGGAGTTTGAACATCATAAAGCTTCAGAGTTAAGTTATGGAAACCAGAGAAAAGTAGAAATTGCTAGAGCCATTGCAACAAATCCTAAACTTTTACTTTTAGATGAACCCGCAGCTGGGATGAATCCAGCGGAAACAAAAGAGCTGGCCACGCTCATAAAAAAAGCAAAAGATGATTTTGATATATCCATTCTTTTAATTGAGCACGATATGAAGTTTGTCAATCATTTATGCGATAGAGTTCTAGTGTTAGACTATGGCAAAATGATATTTGAAGGCAAGCCTAGTGAGGCAATAAAAAATGAAGAGGTAGTCTCTGCATATTTAGGAGATTTTATTCATGATTAAAGTTAAAGATCTACATGTAAACTATGGGTTGATAAAAGCAGTTAAGGGAATAAGTTTTGAAGTACCAGATGGTAAAATCATATCATTGATTGGCTCAAATGGAGCGGGTAAAACATCCACTCTAGCTGCTCTTTTAAATAGTGTGCAAAGACAAGGTGAAGTTATATTCGGTGGATTTGAAACGAAAAATCATAAAACACACACACTGGTGCAAAAAGGTTTGGCACTAGTGCCTGAGGGAAGAAAAATTTTCATCAATTTGTCGGTTGAGGAAAATCTTCGCATGGGCGCTTTTAACAATGATGAAAATTATGAGCATTTAAAAGATACTATGTACGAACTTTTTCCAAGAATTAAAGAAAAACGGTATCAACTGGGTGGAACGCTAAGCGGTGGAGAACAACAAATGTTGGCCATATCTCGAGCCCTTATGAGTGAGCCTAAACTTCTGATGCTAGATGAGCCTAGTCTTGGACTTGCTCCAAAGATAGTGGGCGAAGTATTTGCAATTATACAAAGATTAAAAGAAGAGGGCATTACTATTTTATTGGTTGAGCAAAATGCATTTGCTGCTCTTAGAATTTCTGATTATGCATATGTTCTTGAAAATGGAAAAATTGCCATGGAAGGTGAAGCATCTTCTATGATTGGCAATGACGATATTCGTAAAAAATACTTAGGCGGATAAATGTAATAGCCTCTGTTTATAGAGGCTACCCACATTGCTACAATCACCATCAAATTTAAAATATATTTACTATAGTTAGGTATGATTCAAGTGTATTTTTATGTCACTTGCAATTTTAAATTATTAGATAATGTAATACTTTATAATTGTAAATGGCCACATATTTAAGGAGTTTTTATGAAATCTTTTATCCAGAGTCTGCTCTCGATGAAATCAGCTGTTATTTTTTTACTCATTTTTGCACTTGCCAATGCGATTGGTACATTTGTAGAAAATGACTTTGGAACACAAGGAAGCTGGGCTCTTGTTTATACGTCGACTTGGTTTGCCGCTATTCAAGTTATGTTGGGTCTTATCCTCATTAACAACATAATAAAATATAAAATGTATAAAAAAAATAAACTTCCCGCATTTATTTTTCATTCAGGATTTATTGTTATTCTTTTGGCCTCTGGTATTACACGTTATTTTGGGTATGAGGGCTCGTTACATATAAGAGAAGGAAAAAGTGAGAATAGAATCATATCAAATAGTTCATTTATACAGGCAAGTGCCACTAAAAATGGAAAGACATACAGTGTAAGTAAACAAAAGCTTATCACAAGTATTGCAAGTAATGATTTTACCATGAACTTTGATGTTGATGGAAAGCCTGCCCTTATAGAGTATAAAGATTTTATACCAAATGCCACGACAGAAGTGGTAGAAGAAGATGATGGTCAAGCCATGATATCGATGATGGTAAGCAGTGATGGAAGTGCCAAAAATGTGATTTTAAAAGATGGAAACATTGAAAAAGATGTAGGTGCCTATTTTTCACTTAACTCAACCGTTGTAGGTAAAGATAAATTCGCAGTAAATTTTTATACACGAGATGGAAAATTTTATTTTAAGTCAGACCAAGGAATTGGCTGGTTTAAAATGGCTGCAAATACAAGAGGTTCCTATGAACCGGGAGTTGAGTATGAGTTTATAAGAGGGCAGCTTTACACAGTAGGTGATGTTAATTTTGCTCCTAAATATATAGGCCTCAAAGGCAAAGTAAAAATTGTTACCAACAAGAATCCTATGCAGCGCAGCAGAAGCAGTGGATTGGGAGCTCTTATAGTTGACGTAACCTATGATGGCAAAACTACTGAAGCTGGGATGTACGGGAGGGGTAAAGGCTCCAAAGGATTTACGAAACATATCACTGTCGCAGGAGTTGATTTTAGTTTAGAATGGGGCTCAAAAGTATTTGAATTACCATTTAAAATTAAACTCAATGATTTCCAACTCGATCGCTATCCTGGCTCTAGGTCTCCTATGTCTTATGCTAGTGAAGTAGAAGTTGTGGACACAGCCAATGGAGTAAATATGCCTTATAGAATCTATATGAACCACGTATTAGATTATGAAGGGTTTAGATTTTTCCAATCCTCTTACGATACGGATGAGAGAGGAACAATACTTTCTGTCAATAAAGATCCGGGAAAATGGCCAACATATTTAGGTTATTTCCTCTTAAGTATTGGATTGTTGCTCAATCTAGTTAATCCAAAAAGCCGTTTTAGAAAGATAGCAAGCATGGTTCAAAAAGATATGAATAAAATAAAATCAGTTTTAGTTGCACTATTAATGGTGTTTTCACTCATGCAAGTAACGCAGGCCCAGGCAGGAGTCGATGATGCGTTTGATCATATTAAAAAATATGACCAAGTACATGCAGACAAATTTGGTGAAATCTTAGTTCAAAGTGCAGGAGGCAGAATCAAGCCAATTGATACAGTTTCAACCGAAGTTTTAAATAAAATATATAGAAGTTCAACCTATAGAGGACTTAGCGCAAATCAAGTCATCCTTAGTATGATGGGTTCACCAAATGAGTGGCAAGTTCAGCCTCTTATACATGTCTTTCATCCTGAATTAAAAAAACTTCTAGGATTGAGCGCAAATCAAAAAAATGCAACTTTTAATGATTTTTTTGAAAAAGACGGAGCGCATGCCTATAAATTACAAAAATATGCAGAAGAAGCAAGTCGTAGAAAGCCGGCAGAGAGAAATACTCTTGACAAGGGTATCATTAAAGTTGATGAAAGAGTCAATATAGCCTATTCTGTATTTACGGGTGAAATTTTTAAAATGATACCAAAAGTTGGAGATCCTGACTATAAATGGTACAGCCCAAAAACCGCGATTTCTACTTTTCCCGCAGACGAGAGCGGTGATGTAAGAACAATATTAGCAGGATATTTTGCGGCAATTGCAAAAGGAATTGATAGCGGAAATTGGTCGGAAGCTGATAAAGTAGTCCAAAAGATTAAGTCTTATCAAGAGCAGTATGCGTCAGAAATTATGCCAAGTGAAAGTCGAATAAAAACAGAAATGTTTTTTAATAAAGCACAAATATTTCAAAGACTGACACCAGTGTATCTCATAGCTGGTTTTATTTTATTGCTTTCAATATTTACTAAGATGCTAAAACCATCAATATCATTAAAAATTATAAATAAAATTATTTTTACTACCATAATAGTAGCATTCACAGCACATACTGTGGGACTTGGATTAAGATGGTATATAGCGCAGCATGCTCCCTGGAGTGATGGATATGAATCTATGGTATTTATTGCTTGGGCACTTTCTCTTGCTGGAATATTTTTTGGAAGAAAGTCTATAGTTGCTCTTGCCCTTACCGCCATAGTCACAGGCGTGATTCTATTTGTTGCCCATCTTGGTTGGATGGATCCACAAATCACTCAACTTGTACCAGTTTTAAATTCTTATTGGTTAAAAATACATGTATCAGTAATCACATCTAGTTATGGTTTCTTTGGATTAAGTTCACTTCTTGGATTTTTTACTTTAATACTATTTATCGTTAGAAAACCTAATGATAAATCAGCAAGAGGCGATGAGATAGAAAGAAATATAGTGGAAGCAACTAGAATCAATGAAATGGCAATGATACTAGGTCTGACGCTTTTAACCATTGGAAATTTCCTTGGCGGCGTTTGGGCAAATGAGTCTTGGGGACGATATTGGGGTTGGGACTCTAAAGAGGTATGGGCATTGGTTTCTATACTTGTTTATGCTGCCATTGTTCACTTTAGATTTATACCAGCACTTAAAACGCAATTTTCGTTTGCCGTAGCATCAACAGTAGCTTTCTCCTCTATTTTGATGACTTACTTTGGTGTTAACTTTTATCTCGCAGGAATGCACTCTTATGCTTCAGGAGACCCTATCCCTGTTCCTACATTTGTGTATTATGCGGCAGCGATTATATTTACTGTGATCGCCTTGGCCTCTAGACATAGAAAGTTATCCAAAACTCTATAATAAATCTCGTAAGGCACCGTTTTATGTGCCTTACGAGTTCACTCTTGTGCAATTAATAAAAAATAATTTAATTATTCTACGCATTGCTATAAAGATTCTCATATAAATATTAAATAATTCACTATTGCAGAATTGATATTTATGAAAAATGAATGTTTTAGAAAAAGGGGAAATATATTTTAGAGTGTTTATGGCGCGGTGGACGAGACTCGAACTCGCGACCTCCGGCGTGACAGGCCAGCATTCTAACCAACTGAACTACCACCGCGCATAAAACAATGGTGGTCGTTAGAAGACTCGAACTTCTGACGTCCACCTTGTAAGGGTGGCGCTCTACCAACTGAGCTAAACGACCGGGTTTAACATAAATAAATAACGATCTTGTCCAGGAACTTTGAAATTAATGGCGACCCCAAGGGGATTTGAACCCCTGTTACCGCCGTGAAAGGGCGGGGTCCTGGACCACTAGACGATGGGGTCACATGACTTAACAGATAAAAAAATGGTGACCCGTGTTGGATTCGAACCAACGACCACTTCCTTAAAAGGGAAATGCTCTACCGACTGAGCTAACGAGTCACGTGCTAACTTCTTCTCGTAATGAGGCTGAAATTATAGAGAAAAAAAGATCATTTGTCAAGGAAATTCTTTATTTTTTGAAAAAAAGATTTTTCCCCACAGCTAAAAGAAGACGAAAAGCGTGATATGCACTTTGTTCTTGTATATATTCTCTATCTCCTTGCAACAACAGTCGTTCAACGGTGATGTCGCCATCTTTGCTTCTTGCGCCCACAAAGACTGTTCCTACTGGTTTTTCAAGACTGCCGCCTGTCGGACCAGCTATCCCGCTCGTTGCCATGGCATAATCTCCTGAACTAGCATTTAAAACTCCTTCAAGCATCTCTCTTATACATAACTCACTCACTGCTCCATATTTTTGAAGAGTCACATCACTGACTCCCAGCCATGATTTTTTTATTTCATTGGAATAACTAATGATGCTTCCGTTGAAAACAGAGGAGGAACCGGCAACACAGGTAATCATAGCTGCAATTTTTCCACCCGTGCAACTCTCAGCAACACTAACTGTTTCACCTGCAGTCTCTAAAGACTCAATGATGTGCGCAACAACATTTGAGTTTCTTATAAATTTATCAGGAAAAAGAGATTTTACTGATTTAAAAAAGTTTTCTAAATTCCCATATTTGTTTGTAGTTGCCTCAATGGCGTTCCAACCTTCAACGATAGAGGTAGATGTTAATTTAATTTCATAGGTATCAGCAAGAGGATTTAAAAGGATTTTTGTTGAATCCTCATCCACGCCTATAAGAGAAAATATTTCTGACTCACTGTCTCCGTCGATAAGAATATCTGGAAGAATGAAATTTTCTTTTGCTTCAATGACGTTAATTTTTTTACCTTCATATTCAAATACATATGATTTTTCTGTATATTCTTGAACTTTTGATGGTATGAGCATAGTGTCTTTTAACTCCAATACATCTTCGCTGATAGTCGAGATAACTTTTCCTATGAGATTAAAGCTATCAGTTGCTGCTGCAATAATTGTTTGGTTGGGTTCCCTCATAACGTTTTCCATGATTAAAAAAAGATCTTTATTGCTTTTATCTAAAAATATCTTTTTTTCTGGAGTCTTTACATGCAAGTAAACCTGTGCGTCAATGTAGTCTAAGAATGCCTTATTTAATTTTAACGACTTTCCAACCACAACGAGAGTTGTTGCCATACTTCACCCCTTTTTAAAAAATTATAGCACATAAAATAAGTGCTTTTTAAATAGATTTTAGATAAAATCTTCTAATTTTACACTAAATAGGATTGAAAATGGATTATAAGGATACTTTACTCCTTCCGAAAACAAATTTCCCGATGAGGGGCAATTTGCCGCAGAATGAACCAAAACGTTATGAGGCGTGGTTTGACAATGATTATGCTTATATCAAGATGAAAGATAATCGTAAAAATACACAAAAGAAATTTAATTTACATGATGGTCCTCCCTATGCAAATGGACATATCCACATAGGCCATGCTTTAAATAAAATTTTAAAAGATATTATTGTCAAAACGCATTATTTTTTTGGTGAAGATGTTAGATATGTTCCGGGTTGGGATTGTCATGGTCTTCCGATAGAACAACAAATCGAAAAGAAGATTGGTAAAGAGAAAAAAGAGACTTTGCCTAAAAGTAAGATTAGAGAGTTGTGTCGTGAACATGCCAAAAAATTCATAGATATTCAAAGAGAAGAGTTTAAATCTCTTGGAGTGATAGGCGATTGGAATAATCCTTACATGACAATGAAATTTGAATTTGAAGCCCAAATATATAGAGCTTTATGTGAGGTTGCCCATAAAGGTTTATTGATTGAGCGAAGTAAACCTGTATTTTGGTCATGGGCTGCACGAACGGCACTGGCTGAAGCAGAAATTGAATATGAAAACAAAGAAGATTACTCAATTTATGTTGCCTTTGCTTTGCAAGAAGAAGCGAAAAAAGCTTTAGAGGTAGAAGGTGATGTGAGTGTGATTATTTGGACAACCACGCCATGGACACTGCCTGCAAATATGGCAATATCTTTTAATCCGGATGAGGAGTATGTTCTCACCGAAGATGGCTATATCGTGGCGCGTGAGTTACATCAAAGCTTGATTGAGCAAGAAGTTTTAAAAGGTGCAATCAAAAAGACATTTAAAGCCTCTCTCTTAGAAAATCACTACGCGAAAAACCCATTAAATGGCAGAGATTCACAGCTGATTTTAGGCGAGCATGTGACGATGGACGGTGGTAGTGGTTGTGTTCATACAGCTCCCGGACATGGTGAAGATGACTATAAAGTTGGTTTGATATATAATTTAGAAGTGATGATGCCAGTTGATGAGAGAGGGTGTTATGATGAAACTGTGGTACGTGAGGGACTTTTACCTGAGGCAGAGAGTTTTGTAAATGTCCATGTATTTAAAGCAAATGAGAGAATTTTAGAACTCCTTGGCGAGAGCTTACTTAAATGTTCTAAATTTATGCACTCCTATCCATTTTGCTGGAGAACGCATCAGCCGATAATTTATAGGGCTACCAGGCAATGGTTTGTTGCGATGGATAAAGAGACGCAGGGAAGAGACACGTTACGAAATATGGCAAAAGAGGAAATGTCTAACATTCGTTTTTATCCAAAAAGTGGCGCAAATAGACTTGGAACTATGGTTGAAAACAGACCTGATTGGTGTATTTCAAGACAGAGAGATTGGGGTGTTCCTATCGCCTTTTTTAGAGACAAGACGACTGGCGAGCCAATTTTTGATGAAAAAGTTGTGAATCATATAGCTCAGATTTTTGATAAAAACGGAGCCGATGCTTGGTGGGACATGGAGATAAAAGATTTACTCTGCCCTGATAGTGGCTATGATGCTGATAATCTTGAAAAAGTGATGGATATTTTGGATGTCTGGTTTGATAGTGGAAGCACATGGAGAGCTGTTTTAGAATCTGATTCATACGATTCAGGTGCCTATCCGGCTGACATGTATCTTGAGGGAAGTGACCAGCATCGCGGCTGGTTTCAAAGCTCTCTTTTAGTCTCAACGGCAGCTCGTGGACACGCTCCTTATAAAAAAGTGTTAACGCACGGATTTACAGTGGATGCCAAGGGCGAGAAGATGAGTAAATCTAAAGGCAATGTCATAGCACCCGATAAAATTGCCAAACAGTATGGAGTTGAAATACTTCGTTTGTGGGTAAGTCTCAGCGAATACACTACTGACTTGAAAATAAGTGATGGAATTTTAAAGCAAGTAAGCGAGCAATATAGAAAAATCAGAAATACATGTAGATTTCTTTTAGCAAATACCCAGGGCTTAGAGGAAATACTTCCATTCAATCAGATGGGTGTCATAGACCAATGGATCTTAACTCATGCCAAGAGAGTGTTTGATGAAGTAGAAGTAAGTTTTAGAGAGTATGATTTTTCAAAAGGATTTTCACTTCTTAGCCATTTTATTACAGTGGAGTTAAGTGGAATTTATCTTGATATTTCAAAAGATAGATTGTATTGTAACGGTAAAAATGAGACTATAAGACTTTCGGCGCAAAGTGCAACAGCACTTATATTAAGACGCCTTTTGGCATTAATCGCTCCAACGCTCACCTATACTGTGGATGAACTTTTAGAATATGCACCTGCTATTGTGAAGCAAGATGCAGTGGATGTATTTGATATTCTTTATACTTCAATGGATGATGCAGAAGTTGACTTTGACGCGTCGTATATGATTGAAGCTAGGGAGAAATTCTTTGAAGTCGTAGATGTTTTGAAAAAAGAGAAGCGTATTAAATCAACTCTTGAACTCATCCTTGTCACTGACTCCGAGAATTTGTATAAATTAAATGCAGTGGATGCACAAGATTGGTTTACTGTCAGTAAAGTTGTAAAAAAGGGAACTAGCGCAGAACTTGGAACTTTTAAAGTTGGGGATGATGACTTTAAAATACTACAAGCAGTCGAGTCTAAATGTCCAAGATGTTGGAAGTTTACAGCGAAAGAAGAAGAGTGTCTTTGTCCAAGATGTGATGAGGTTTTAAATGGTTGATTTAGCCAACCCAGTTCCCTTTAGTTTTGTTCTTATAACAATAGGAGCGATTTTTGTCGCCGTTGCTATAGGAATTTGGCTCGTGAAATTAAAAAAAGTATAAGGAATGTCATTGATAACCTTAAAAGAAGCACTCACTCTTCCTACAGAAGAGATAATTGAAATCAGAAGTGATTTAAAAAGAGCAATAGAAGAGAAAAAAAACATAGGTGCTTATATTGAGCAATTGCAAAACACACCTATAAGCGAATATGGTGAGGGAATTCCAATCGCCATAAAAGACAATATTCAGGTCAATGGATGGAGTATGACAAGCGGTTCAAATATATTACAAGGCTATGTTGCTCCCTATAATGCCACCGTCATTGACAAGATGCTCTCCTGCGGATTAAGTCCGTTTGGTAGAGCAAATATGGATGAATTTGCCATGGGAAGTTCAACTGAGAATTCATTTTATGGAAGAACACTCAATCCTCATAACACCTCTTGTGTCCCTGGTGGGAGTAGTGGTGGAAGTGCCGCTGCAGTCGCAGCAGGAATTGCAATTGCAGCTCTTGGCAGCGATACGGGCGGAAGTGTTAGACAGCCAGCTGCTTTTTGTGGTTGTGTTGGAATGAAACCTACCTATGGGAAAGTGAGCCGTTATGGTTTAGCTTCCTATTCTAGCTCACTGGATCAAATTGGACCTATTACTCAAAACGTAGAAGATTCGGCAATTTTGTATGATATTATTGCAGGACATGAAGCAAGAGATTCTACAAGTGCAAATATTCCTCATGTAAAAGTGAGTGATAAATTAAACGCGAGCAGAAAATTGACTATCGCAGTCATAGAAAATTATCTAGAAGAAGCAAGTGAAGAAGTTAGAGCAGCTATGCAAAATGCTATAAAGGCGTTGGAAGAAAATGGACATAAGATAGTTTATAAAAATCTTACAAGTTCAAAGTATGACATCGCTGCCTATTATGTCATTGCAGCGGCGGAAGCAAGTGCCAATTTTTCTAGATACGATGGTGTTAGATATGGCAATAGAAGTGAGAGCACAAATCTTAAAGAGATGTATTTAAAGACGAGAAGTGAAGGTTTTGGTGAAGAAGTCAAAAGAAGAATTCTTCTAGGAACATTTGTGTTAAGTAGTGGATATTACGATGCATATTATATAAAAGCACAAAAGGCTAGACACTTTATCAAGTCTCATTTTGAAGAAATTTTAAATGAAGCAGATTTGATTTTTGCACCAGTTACGCCAACAACTGCCTTCGAATTTGGAAGCAAGAGCGACCCTTTAGAAATGTATTTACAGGATATTTATACAATTTCAGTCAATTTAGCAGGTCTTCCTGCAATTTCAGTCCCCATCGGAAAAGATAGTAAAAATTTACCTGTAGGAGCACAGTTGATAGGACCGGCATACGGCGAGCAAACATTGTTTGACGGTGCTTTAAGTTTGGAAAGAATATTACAATAAAAATGGTACTCTCATTAATTATGAAGCTTTCTCATAGAGAGTGCAAGCATAAGAGTGAGAGGAATTTTTTCTGAACATGGTTCAGATAAAAGGAGAAATTAATATGAAAATAAGAAAAAAAGCATTAACGTTTGAAGACATCCTTCTTGTCCCTAAGTATTCAGAAATTTTACCTAGAGATGTCAGTGTAGGCAGTCACTTTAGTAGAAATGTGCCACTAAACACTCCTTTGGTTTCAGCTGCTATGGATACGGTGACAGAACATCGCGCGGCTATTATGATGGCAAGACTTGGTGGGATTGGAATTATTCATAAAAATATGGATATAGAAACACAAGCGAGAGAAATTACAAGAGTCAAAAAGAGTGAGAGTGGAATTATTATTGATCCGGTTTCAATTCATCCTGATGCCACTATAAAAGAAGCCTTGGATATTATGAGCGAATATAGAATTTCTGGCGTTCCTGTTGTGGATGATACGAATACTTTGATTGGAATTTTAACCAATAGAGATTTAAGATTTGAAACTGAGTATACAAAACTTGTCAAAACAGCAATGACGAAAATGCCTCTGATTACAGTTAAAAAAGGAACTACTTTAGATGAAGCAGAAGAAATTTTTAGAACTAATAAAGTAGAAAAACTTCCCGTAGTCAGTAGTGATAATAAACTTGAGGGCTTAATTACAATAAAAGATTTGAAAAAACGTGAAGAATATCCATCTGCAAATAAAGATAAATTTGGACGTTTAAGAGTAGGAGCAGCAATTGGTGTTGGTCAACTTGAACGTGCTGAAGCTTTGATAAAAGCAGGTGTTGATGTTTTGGTTTTGGATTCAGCACATGGGCATTCAAAAGGTATTATCGATACTGTTAAATTAATAAAAGATAAGTTTGATGTTGATGTAGTTGCTGGAAACATAGCAACAAGGGAAGCAGCACTTGCTCTGATAGAAGCAGGGGCAGATGGCTTAAAAGTAGGAATTGGTCCAGGAAGTATATGTACAACGAGAATCGTTGCTGGAGTCGGAGTTCCTCAAATATCTGCGATTGAAGAATGTGCTGAAGTGGGAAGAAAACATGGAGTTCCAATCACTGCTGATGGTGGGGTACGATACTCAGGAGATCTTGCAAAAGCATTGGCAGTAGGGGCTAGTTGTGTTATGATAGGAAGTCTTCTTGCTGGTACCGATGAAAGTCCTGGAGATTTGATAACATACCAAGGTAGACAGTATAAAACATACCGTGGAATGGGAAGTATCGGGGCAATGACGAAGGGCAGTACAGACAGATATTTTCAGGAAGGCACAGCGGCTGACAAGTTGGTTCCTGAAGGAATTGAAGGTCGCGTTCCTCATACGGGTAACATTAAAAATGTCATTCATCAACTCATCGGTGGACTACGTGCTTCAATGGGATATGTGGGCGCACATGATATTCTTGATTTTCAAAAAAAAGCTGAATTTGTGGAAATTACAAGTGCAGGATTGAAAGAGAGTCATGTTCATGATGTTATAGTTACTCATGAAGCACCCAATTATAGAGTAAACTAATTGAAAATAATCACCAAAACAGAGTATTTTGATAAGCCACTGTATTTAGAAAGCGGCCGTATACTTGATTGCTTTGAGTTAAGATATGAAACTTATGGTGAATTAAATGCTGATAAATCAAACACTATTGTTATTTTTCATGCTCTCACAGGTTCACACCATGTAGCGGGTCTTTATGATGGCGACAGAAAAGCAGGATGGTGGGACCCCCTAGTGGGCGATGGAAAGGTGATAGACACATTAAAATATTTTGTCATATGTGTCAATGTATTGGGTGGTTGTCATGGCTCAACGGGACCTATGCACAATGGGGGAAAAGACCCGTTGAGACTGAAATTTCCAGTGGTTACAGTCAGTGATATGGTGGGGACTCAAATGAAATTATTTGAGCGTTTAGGTATCAAAAAAGCGCATGCAATTATTGGCGCTTCTATGGGCGGCATGCAAGCTTTGTGTGCAGCCGTGGAATATCCAAAATTTACTGATCGGGTGATATCTATAGCTTCTACATACGCTACGCAGGCATGGGCAATAGCTATTAATAGAATTGCCACAGAAGGCATTGCCAACGACCCTAGATTTAAAAATGGTCTGTATGAAAAAGATGATTTTAAGGAAGAGGGGCTCAATGGCCTCGCTCTTGGAAGAATGGCAGGACATATAAGCTTTTTATCTCCACATTCAATGGAGCAAAAATTTGGAAGAAATTATGTAGAAACTGATGGTTTGTATGAACTTTTTGGAAGATTCCAAGTTGAAAGATTTATGGAATACAACGGACATAATTTTTCAAAAAGATTTGACCCACTCAGTTATCTTTATATTATTAAGGCAATGAACATTTTTGATGCAGCAAGAAATTATGATTCACTTGAAGCCTCGCTCCACCTCATAAAAGCCAAATTAACTCTCATAGCATTTAAAGAAGATAAACTTTTTAGACCCATTGAAATGGAAGAGATAAAAACAGCACTGGTCAATGTAGGACGGGGCGATAGTGTGAACTATGTTTGCATCGATAGTGACTATGGCCACGATGCATTTTTAATTGAGTACGATAAATTTGATTTTTATATTACAAAGGCTTTAACATGAACAAAGAAGAAGTAAGCTTTGAGCTTAAATTAGAAAATGCTAAGGGTGTTTTGCAAGAGTTGTCTAATCCAGAACTTAGTCTTAATGATGGCATGAAAAAATATGCCAAGGGAATAGAGCTTTTAAAAGAAGCCACAAAAATGATAGAAGAAGCAAAACTTGAGTACGTTAGCTTACAAGCCGAAGATAAATAAATGAGAATCGCCGCTCTGCAACTCTCAACACTTCCTATGAGCAGTTCTAAATTGGACTATTATTTTAGAATTTGCAAGAAAAAAGACGTAGAATTGATTTTGCTTAGTGAGTATGCCCTCAATAATTTTTTTAAAGAGTTAGAGACGATACCCTTCTCGATGATTCGAGAGCAATCCCGTCATAAAATAGAAGTTTTAAAAGAGTTGTGTTTGACATATGATGTATCAGTTGTTGCCCCTATCGTCCATGTAAAGGGAAAAAACTTGTACAAGTCTAATGTCAAAGTAACGTCAAAATCGATTCATTATTATGATCAGCAGTTTTTGATAAATTTTAAACATTGGGATGAAGAAAAGTTTTTTGATAATGAAATTACGGAGTATTCTTTGCCATCATTTTCATTGAATGGTTTTAAATTTGGCATAATAAATGGCTTTGAACTTCATTTTGATATTGTTTTTTCTCAAGTAATGAAGAAGAATATCGATGTAATATTATGTCCAGCAGCTTCAACTTTTGATTCAAGTTCCCGCTGGAGTGAACTTTTGAAAAATAGGGCTTTTTTAAACAGCGTTTATATTTTACGTGCCAATAGAGTGGGAACTTTTAAGAGCGAACCAGATGACTGGAACTTTTATGGTCATAGTAATTTGATATCTCCATGGGGTGACGTAGAACAGACACTTGGGGATAAAGAAGAAATACTAATCGTAGAAATTTCAAAAGAAGAGTTGCAAGGTGCTCGAAAAACATGGGGCTGGAAAAAAGCATTAACAAAGAGAGAATACTAAAATGTTGCAATATTTTCATAGACAAATAAAACTTTGGGGTGAAGAGACACAAAAAAGTTTACAAGACAAAACTATAGCGATTATAGGTTGTGGCGGCCTTGGAAGTTCTTTGGCTATTGGCCTTGGGAGTACAGGAATAGGTCATATTCATTTAGTAGATTTTGATGAAGTGAGTGTTCATAATATTCATCGTCAGATTGCTTTTAAAGTGGGTGATGAAGGAAAATTTAAAGCACAGATTGTAGGGCAGTTAATAGAAGATAGATGCCCCTTTGTAAAAACAACGGTACATGTCAACACTTTTGAGGAATTTTCTAATAAAAATATAAAAGTAGATTTGATACTAGATGCTACTGATAATCTTCCCGCGCGAGCTCAAATTGATAATTTTGCAAAAAAAGTAAATACTCCTTGGGTTTATGGTTCAGTAGAAGCATTTAATGGGCAAGTGTGTTTTTTTGATAAAAGTGGATTTGGGGCAATTAAGATAATGAAAAAAGAGCCTGCAGGAATCGCCGCTCCTATCGTGATGTTCATAGCCTCACTTCAAGCAAATTTAGCCCTGCGATACTTGGCAGGAATGAGTATTAAAAAAGACTTGCTATATTATCTGTATATAAACGATGAAGGTGAGCTAATCACTCAAAAATTTGGAATGCCGCTTTAGGCACTCCAAATCTCTTTAGCTTTCGCTATTTTAACACGCTTATAAAATTAAATATGTTAGAATAAACGCTTTAATAAAGGAAAACTAAATTGAATTTTGAACCCTATCCATTTGAAAAATTAACGAGTTTATTAGAAGGTATTAACCCCTCAGCTAAATTTCTACCATGTGCGCTAACCATAGGAGAACCGCAGTTTGAAACTCCCCTGTTTATACAGGATACGCTAAGAGAGAATACTGCTCTTTTAAATAAATACCCAAAAACTACTGGAGAAATTTATCTAAGGGATGCTCAAATTAATTTTGTGCAAAATCGCTATAGTATAGAGTTGAAAAACGCACAGATTATCCCAACATTTGGAACAAGAGAAGTTTTATTTAATTTCCCTCAATTTTTGCTACATGATGTAGAAAAGCCAGTGATGGCATATACAAATCCTTTTTATCAGATTTATGAAGGTGCTGCTGTTGCTTGTAAGGCGAGGGTTATTCATTTAAATCTTACCAAAGAAAATGGATTTAAGCCAGATATTGATTGTGCCGAGTTAAAAGATGCCAATTTAGTCATTCTGAATTTCCCCAACAATCCGACCGCCTCAACTATGAACAAAATTGAGCTTGGAGAGTGGGTAAAGCTTGCATTAAAATATAATTTTGTTTTGCTAAATGATGAGTGCTACAGTGAGATTTATTGTGGTGAGAAGCCAGCCTCACTGCTAGAAGCAAGCCAGTATGTAGGCAATGTTGATTTCAAAAATGTCTTAGTTGTAAATTCAATTTCAAAAAGAAGTAGCGCACCAGGACTTCGTTCAGGCTTTATTGCAGGGGACGCTGATATATTAAAAGAGTATATGAAATACAGAACATATATAGGAGCGGCTAGTCCACTTCCATTGCAAAAAGCGGCAGCGGCAGCTTGGAGTGATGAGGAACATGTGGAAAAATCAAGAGTGATTTATAGAAAAAATTTAGAATTAGCGAGCCAAATCCTACATGTAAAGAAAAGTGAAGCAACTTTTTATGTGTGGTTAGAAGTGGGTGATGATTTAGAATTTACAAAAAAACTGTATGAAAAGAAAAATGTGAAAGTGCTTCCGGGAAGCTTCTTGGGACGCGAGGGAATAGGAGGTGCTTATGTTCGTATGGCGCTTGTTGAAAATAATGAAAAAACAAAAGATGTATTAACACGTATAAGTGACTTTATTAAAGAAGAGGGACAGCAATGAAATCTATCCATTTTGTAGGCATTGGCGGGATTGGACTTTCGGCTCTCGCCCGTTATCTTAAAAAACAAGGATTTCGTGTAAGCGGTTCAGATATAAAAGAGACAAAAATAACACAACGTTTGATCAGTGAAAATATTATCGTCAGTATTCCGCATGCAGCGCAAAATATAAAAGAGCAAGATTTAGTCATCTACTCAGCAGCAGTGAAAGATGACAATGTTGAGTTAGTAGAAGCTAGAAAAAGAGGGATAATGACACTTTCACGCAAAGATTCATTGCCGCTTATCCTTAAAGATAAAAGAGTGTTCTCAGTCGGCGGAGCACATGGAAAGAGTACAACGAGTGCGATTTTAGCCAGTATGGTTGACGGCTCGGTGATTATCGGAGCTGAGAGCAAGCAGTTTGATTCAAACATGTACTACCGAGAGAGCAATAACATCATTTTTGAAGCGGACGAGAGTGATTCTAGTTTCATAAACTCAAACCCTTATATAGCTATTGTCACCAATGCAGAACCTGAGCATATGGAATATTATAAATACGATTATGAAAAATTTTATGATGCGTATAAAACATTTTTACACAGTGCTACGATTCGAGTTATTAATGCAGAAGATGATTTCTTATCTACGCTTAGCGAGCTTGATGCAATCCGACTTTATCCAAGTCGTGACATCACTGATTTAAAAACAGTGATTAAAAATGGTGAGCCATTTACTTCTTTTATTTTAAAAGATTTAGGACATTTTGAAGTCTGGGGGATTGGTGAGCATATTGCGATTGATGCCTCTCTTGCAATTTTAGCAAGTATAAATGAAATAGATTTAGAGACATCACGTGAAAAAATTAAAAACTATAGAGGCATCAAAAAAAGATTTGATATATTGAGTAAATCTGAGGGATATGCGCTTGTCGATGATTATGGACATCATCCAACGGAGATAAGAGCCACGATAGGTTCAGCTCAAAAATATGCTGCACTTTTAGGGATAAATAAGATAACTGCAATTTGGCAACCCCATAAATACTCACGAACCATTGATAATTTACAAGGATTTGTAGAGTGTTTTAAGGGAGTAGATGAGTTGATTATACTTCCTGTTTGGAGTGCTGGAGAAGCCGTTAGAGAGATAGATTTTGCGAATGAATTTAAAAGATACAATCCTAAATTTTTAAATAGCGTAACAAGAGTTGGAGATTTTTTAAATTTAGATGATCATAGTATATTAGATTCTGGCTTAGTCATTGGATTTGGTGCTGGCGATATAACGTATCAGTTAAGGGGCGCATGATGCAAGCAATTCTTCTTTTACTTTTTGCCTTACTTATTCTTTTGATAGTTGCTGCAAAAAGCGATTCGTTAACTAGAAGATCGAAAATATATCTAGGTGTTGTGGTATCTGTACTGCTAGTAGCAATGTATTTTTATGAAAGTTCACAAACTAACAGAACTGAACAAGACAGGCAATTTGTAAATGCGTATAAGCAAGGCAAAACACTTACATGTGGGCAATATAAAGTTTCTAAAGATAATTTTATATATGTTAGCGGAACACAAACTTTTGTACCTAATGATAAGCAAGAAACATTAAACGGCGTTATTATAGAAGTTTCTACATGTAAGGAAAGTAACTAATACATGCATGACTTACTCTCAAAATTAGATTTACATGATTATGCTACATCTTTTGAAACATTTTTAGCACGTGAAAAACCGCTTTTTATGGAAGGTGATATTCATCTTCACTACAAACTTATCAAAGAATTGTTTAACCACCAGAATGTAAAGCCAATACCTACGATGATCAACCTAGATAGGGCGGTAGCAATTTTACAAAAAAATGGTGTTTTAAGACTTGAAGAGATACATGCCTTTGTAAAAATCATGAACTATTTTAAAACTCTTAAGAAAATATTTCTAGACAATGCTCTATTATCTTGGATGGAAAAAATTGTTTTACCCATAAATCTTTTAGAAATATGTGATTATTTTGATGATAAAGGTGAATTGAAGTCAAGTGTTGACGAGACTTTCGAATCAGTTGAAAAGAGCTTGAGTTTTATAAAAGGGGATATGAGCGTAGCACTTAGACGGACCATGTCGGGAGATAAAATTAGTACTTATTTGGTAGATAGACAAGTTCACTACATCAATAACCAAGAAGCCATTTTGGTTCGCGGCGGGTTTAACCATGTCTTAAAAGGCAGCATTGTTGGACGTAGCAGCAGTGGTTTTTTTTATGTGACACCTGAATCAATTTCAAAATTAAAATCAAAACAAAATGACTTACTTGCCCAAAAAGAAGAGTTGATCTATAAGTATTGCAAAGAAATATCATCTGTTTTTTCCAAGAGTCTATTTTTCTTAAAGTTTATCAACAAAGAATTTGATAGATTTGATGCCTATATTGCACGTGTAAATTTTGCAAAACAAAAAGATATGGATTTTGTACTACCGAAAAAGAGTCAAGTCATCAAATTAGAAAAGTTTTCTCATCCCGCACTGCATGACCCAAAACCAATCAGCATCGATTTTTCAAAGCAAGTGTTGATGATAACAGGGGTGAATGCGGGTGGTAAAACGATGCTTTTAAAGTCAATTTTATCAGCAGCATTTATGTCAAAGTATTTACTGCCTATGAAAATTGATGCGGATAAATCTGTGATAGGCTCGTTTAAAGAAATTTTTGCGATTTTAGATGACCCTCAAAATGTAAAAAACGATATCTCAACCTTTGCCGGGCGTATGACACAATTTGCAGGACTTCTTGGAAAGCGTGGAACACTTGCGGGAGTCGATGAGATAGAGCTTGGAACAGACGCGGATGAAGCGGCAAGTCTCTTTAAGGTAGTGATTGAGAAACTGATTGATAAAGATATGAAAATCATCATTACAACGCATCATAAAAGGTTGGCTTCACTGCTTGCAACCAATGATCACGTTGAACTTCTCGCAGCCATTTATGATGAGAAGAACCAACGTCCGACGTATGGGTTTTTGCAAGGGACGATTGGAAAGAGTTATGCATTTGAGACAGCTCTTCGATATGGAATTCCTGCAACACTGATTGGTGAAGCCAGAGAGATATACGGTGAAGATAAAGAGAAGTTAAATGAATTGATTCAAAAAAACATAGATTTAGAATTGAAGATGAGAAGTGACTCTGCAAATTTACAAGCGCAACTTGAAGGTATGGAGAGATTAAAAATAAATTTACAAGATACAAAAGAGCAAAATCAAGTAGATTTTGACACTCTTAAATATAAAATGAATTTAGACTATAACAAAGCAATCAATGAAGCCAAGGAAGCTATAAAAACAAAAGATATTTCAGAAGCGCACAGACACTTAAACAGGGCACATGAATTTAAAAAAGCGGTCAAGAGAGAAATTGTTGATACGAAACCTATCCCTTTAGTCGTGGGGGATAAAATTAAATATGGAAGTTCAAAAGGAATTTTAAAGAGTATTAAAAAAGATTTGGCTCTTATAGAATGTGATGGTATAAGTCTTAGAGTACCGCTAAGTGCACTCAAGCGAAGTGGAAATCAACCAAAACCAGCTTCAAGAGGGTACGTTACCATCTCTCGTGCAACGGCAAATTCTTCAATACTTTTAGACTTGCACGGATTAAGAGGGGAAGAGGCAGTTGAGAGATTAGACAAATTTATCTCAGATGCACTTATCAATGGCTATGAATCGCTCCGAGTTTATCACGGTATCGGAACAGGAAGACTGGCATATGCAGTACATGAATTTTTAAAAACACACCCTAGTGTTGTTTCTTTTACGGATGCCCATCCTAGCGAAGGCGGCTATGGCGCCACTATAATAAAGTTATAAATGATTTTCGATATAATACAAAACTTTATAGTGAGGGATGTAGATGACATTACAAGAACTTTTTTTTAAATTACTAAGATATCGTTCTCTGACTCCGGAGGATGATGGAGCATTTGCTTTTATCGCTGATTATTTATCTCACTTTGAACATGTCCTCATAGACGTGGAAGATACCAAAAATATTTTTTTATATAAAAAATTTGGAGAGGGTCCACATCTTAGTTTCGCAGGTCATATTGATGTAGTGCCTCCAGGGGATGGCTGGGATAGTGATCCATTTGAGCCAATATTAAAGAATGGTAAAGTCTATGCTCGTGGTGCCCAAGATATGAAAAGTGGTCTTTGTGCATTTTTAAGAGCTTGCAAAAATACTGAATCTTTTAACGGAACTCTTTCAATCATCCTTACTAGCGATGAAGAGGGAGATGGAAAACACGGTACCATTGAAGTTTTAAAATATTTAGAAGAAAAAAATCTTTTACCAGATTTTGCGATAGTGGCTGAACCGACATGTGAAAGAATTTTAGGTGACGCCATAAAGATAGGTAGACGTGGTTCAATCAATGGACTTTTGACTGTACATGGACATCAAGGTCATGCCGCCTATCCAGAAAAAGCAAAAAATCCTGTGAATATGATTGCGCCTATTTTAGAAAAAATTGCAGGTCATCATTTTGATGAGGGAGATGCTTCTTTTAGCCCAAGTGAACTTGTCGTGACCGATATTAGAGCGGGAATGGAAGTGACTAATGTGACTCCAGGCTCTTTGAAAATGATGTTCAACGTTAGAAATTCTACCAATACGACGCAGAGTGATATACGCATGTATATTGAAGATTTATGTAAAGGTTTAAATTTTTCTTTAAAACTTTCACAAAGTGCACACCCTTTTGTCACAAGTAGTGATACATATATCGTAAAAGTACTGCAAAATGCTATCAAAGAGGTATGTGGCATAGATACCAAACTTTCGACAGCAGGCGGCACAAGTGATGCTAGATTTCTAGCTCAGTATGGGGTAAAACCTGTAGAATTTGGTGTGATCAACGATACTATCCACTCACCAAATGAAAGGTGCAGTATGGATGAGGTGGAGAAATTAGAACAAGTTTTTCACCATGTAATAAACAATTTTAAAGGATAAATCATGAATTTTATTTCAACAAACAAGTCGGCTCCCGCAATTGGACCCTATTCTCAAGCTGTAAATTTAGGTGATATGATATTTACTTCAGGTCAAATTCCACTTAAGCCTGATGGTAGTTTAATTGATGGAGATATAGTAGAACAAACAAAACAAGTTTTGACAAATTTAAGTGCAGTTTTGGAAGAAGGTGGAAGTAGCCTTCAAAGTGTTGTGAAAACAACAATATTTTTAGCAAATATAGAAGATTTTGCACAAGTCAATAAAGTGTATGCAGAATTTTTTGGGAGTCATAAACCGGCCAGAAGTACCATAGCTGTGAAAGGACTTCCATTAAATGTTCAAATTGAAATAGAAGTAATAGCTGTAAAAGAGCAAAAGTAGAGTGGTAACACCACTCTACTTTTTATTATTTTGAGAGTTTAGTCTTACACCCACTACATGTGGTTATGATACTTTCTATATTTTTAACAATATGATTGTGACCTTCTATGGCATTATCGGAAGTTGTGTATCTTCTGTTGTAAATAGAGTTTTCATATATAATTTTATCGTCAATTTTTTCAAAAACCATGCTTTCATAAATATTTACATTTTGATGCTGAGTTAACCAAGAGTGTCGTACTTCCATCTTTATTGTTGACACAAAAAACATTTCATTTCCAACTTTTAAAATGTCCTTTAGTTCAAGCTCTTCACTTGTAGCTGGATTCACAAGAATCTCCTTTTTGTTATTTATGCGGGGAGTATACTAATCTTATATAACAAATTAATGATATTTTAATGAAAATAAAAATTACAATTGTTTTTAAAATGATTGTCTTATATCTAACATAATTTATTTTAATTTTTGTTTCTTTGTGAGATAATCATTAAAACATTTATCGCAAGGATATATTTTATGATGAGAAATCACTATGAAGTGCTGGTTATTGGTGGAGGCATTTCAGGAGCGGCCCTTTTTTATGAATTAGCAAAATATACTGATATAAAGAAGATTGCTTTGTTTGAAAAACATGATTGTTTGGCAAAACTAAACTCAAAAGGTACCAGTAACTCACAGACGATTCATTGCGGCGATATTGAAACTAATTATACGGTTGATAAAGCTAAGAGTGTAAAACGTACTGCAAAAATGGTAGAAAAATATTGCCTTCAATATGGATATGAAAATAAATTCATGTTTGCACATCAAAAAATGGCGATAGGCATAGGTGACGAGGAAGTTGCTTATATGCGAAAAAGATATGAAGATTTCAAGGAATTATTTCCTTACTTGCAAGTATTTGAAAAAGATAAATTAGCCGAAATTGAACCAAGTTTGATTTATGATGAAAATGGTGTAGCAAGAAAAGATAGCATTGTCGGAGTTGGAGTCGAAAGCGGAGAATGGAGCACGGTTGATTTTGGAACAATGACTGAAAGTTTAGTTGAAAATACAATTAAAATAAAAGATAAAGAAACGGATATATTTTTAAATGCCAAAATAAAAAATATCAAACAATTGGGTAGTATGCACATCGTTCAAACGGCTACTCATACTTATACTGCAGATTTTGTTGTTGTGGATGCGGGAGCACATTCTCTTTACCTAGCACACAAAATGGGCCATGGTCTTGATTATGGTTGTCTGCCTGTTGCTGGAAGCTTTTATCTGAGTACTAAAAAAATGCTAAAAGGGAAAGTTTATATGGTGCAAAACCCTAAACTTCCATTTGCGGCACTTCATGGTGATCCAGACATTTTGGCAAATGGACATACAAGATTTGGACCGACTGCGATTGTTTTACCTAAGTTGGAACGCTATACTGGCGGTACGTACATAGACTTTTTCAAAAGTTTAAAATTTGATCTCAATGTAGCAAAAATTTTCCTAGATTTGTTCTCAGACTCTTCGATAAGAAACTATATATTTAGAAATTTCCTATTTGAAATCCCCTATTTTAATAAAAGATTTTTTGTGAAAGATGCAAGAAAAATTATCCCTTCTTTGCAAGTAGAAGATATAGAATATGCTGACGGATTTGGCGGCATTAGACCACAAGTACTTGATAAGAAAAATCAGAAGCTTATGTTGGGTGAAGCGAGCGTAAATCCGGGTACTGGAATACTTTTTAATATGACTCCAAGTCCAGGCGCAACGAGTTGTTTGGGAAATGCTGAGCGTGATGCTAAAATGGTGTGTGAACATTTGGGCAAAAAATTTGACCAAAGCGCATTTGATAAAGATTTGGTAGATTAAAAAAGTTGAAACCACTTGATTTATATGCAAAAATAGAACCCTTAATTGGCTTTTATGATGAGTATGAGAATTTATATTCATCATACCTACACCTTCTTGCTCCTTTACATGTAAAGAGTGTTTTAGATATCGGATGTGGAAATGGAAAATTTCTTAAGATTTTAGACGAGAATGACTTTCATGCTCTTGGAATTGACAGAAGTGATGTTATGGTAAAACGCTCAGTGGCACTAGGAGTAGATGCTAGTACTAAAGAGCTATCAAGTTTTTCTGCAGCTTCATTTGATTGTGCAGTTGCAGTTGCCGACGTTCTTAATTACATAAAACCAGAAGAATTAGAAATTTTTTTTGAAGATGTTGCAAATGTTCTTAAAGAGGATGGATATTTTTTAGCAGATGTGAATACTTTGGCAGGATTTGAATTGGCAGATGGTGTTATGGTAAGGGATGAAGTAGATAAGTTTTTGTCAGTAGAAGCTTTTTTTGAAAAAGATTTACTGACTACAAATATAACTTTTTTTGAAAAAGAAAATAAAAATTTTAAAAGGTCTTCTGGCCAAGTGTTGCAATATTATCATCCTAAGAAAACTTTTGAAAATCTAAAAAGTTTTAAATTAGTGACGAGTTCTCCTCTTTCCTTATTTAGTGATGAAGAAGAGAAATCATTGATGTTGTTTCAAAAAATAAGGACATAACATGGAACCTAAAAACAATATAGCTTTACTGATCGATTGTGATAATGTAAGTTCAAAATACATTGATAGCATTATTAATGACTTGTCAAAGTATGGCACTGTCAATATCAGAAATGCTTATGGAAATTGGAAAGACCCAAGGCTTGTAGGTTGGGAAGAAGTTTTACATGAATATTCTATCAAGCCCATTCAGCAATTTTCGTATACAAAAGGCAAAAATGCAAGTGATATCGCCATGATAATTGATATCATGGATTTACTTTATACGAAAGATTTAAGCGCCATTGCCCTAGTGACGAGCGACAGTGATTTTACTCCTGTAGTCACAAGAGTGTTGTCCAATGGTTTGACGATATACGGTTATGGGGAAGAGAAAACGCCATCTCCTTTTGTGAATGCCTGTTCGCAATTTATTTATGTGGAAAAACTTTTTGAGTCTACCAAAGAAGATACATTGACGAAAGATAAAAATAGTAAATTAGTCAACACTGCAGCATTGAGAAAAGACACAAGACTTGTGGCACTTCTACGAACCGCTGTGGAGCAAACTTCTGAAGAAAATGGTTGGTCAAATATCGCTGCAGTAGGTCTTTATATTAGTCAAAACTCTTCATTCTCTTCCATTAACTATGGATATAAAAAATTAGGAGAGCTCATCCGTGCTACAGAATTGTTTGATATTGAGATGCAAGGGACTAAAAAAACAATCATGTTGATTAAAGATAAAAGAAAGTAAAATTATTTTATAAGTTTGCTTATCTCTTTAAAAGCTTCATTTTTAGCACTCACGCACAGTTCAAAAAGTAGTGATTCAGAGGTGGCTGGGATTGCCCCAACTTGAACCATTCTTTGTATTGCTACTACTTTATCACTTTCTTTTCTTGAACTGATACAATCAGTGACGAGAACGGGGATAAATCCTACTTCTAATAAGTCTAAAACACTTTGAAGGACACACACATGTGCTTCAATGCCAAAAACAATCACAAATTTTTTGTTTTCTTTTTGAATCGCTTTCATTGTTGCATCAGTTTTACAGCAACTAAAAGTCACTTTTTCATAAGCATTTATATCGCTAAGAAGTTCTTTGATGGGTGCAATTGTATGGCCAATTCCTTTTGGATATTGCTCATTAAGTATAAAAGGAATATTTAAAAGTTTTAGACCAGATATAAGTTTGATACTATTTTCTAAAAGTAATTCATACTCATTCATATGTGGGAAAAGTTTTTCTTGTATATCAACTACTAGAGTTATAACAGATTTCGGGTCAATCCTCATTAAGCTATCCTTTACGTGCAAAAAATTAAACTAATTTATTCTACTATAAATATATAAAAAGAGTGGTCAGAGAGTTACCTATTAATCTAAATATCAAGATTTTATCTTCATAATTGATATGAATAATTTTGTTTTTGATACTTCTCATATACTAATTTTCTCAAAATGAATCTTATTGTATATAAATTAAACACAATATTCCAGCACAAAAGCAGTGTTGTGCTATAATATCGTAACAATTGTAGTATACAATACAGATATAATTTTAAAGGAATATGCATGTTTAAAAAAACAAAAATTTTAGCAACTATTGGACCGGCAAGTGATAGTGTAGAAGTTTTAGAAGGTCTTATAAAAGCAGGTGTCAATGTTTTTCGCCTCAATTTTAGCCACGGAACACACGAATATCACACTAATACTATAAAGAATATCAGAGAAGCATCCGAGAATGTAAAGATCAAAGTAGGAATCCTGCAAGATATCTGCGGACCTAAGATTAGAGTTGGAAAACTAAAAGAAGATTTTTTACTAGAGGCAGGCGATATAGTAACTTTTGTCAAAGAGATTATAGTCGGTAGCAAATCTGGAGATGGGGTATATAAAATTTGTATCAATCAACCAACAATTTTGGACGAGCTAAAGGTTGATGAGTATATCTACATGTGTGATGGAGCAATTAGGGCAAAAGTTATTTCAATTGGCAGTGAAGTCGTAACTAAGATAGAAAATAGTGGAACACTAGCATCAAATAAAGGTGTAAATTTTCCAAATACAGTGATAAATATAGATGTAGTCACTCCAAAAGATGAAAAAGATTTGCTTTGGGGTGCACAAAATAAAGTTGATTTTGTCGCTGTTTCGTTCGTGCAAAGTGCCAAAGATATATTACATGTAAAGTCTTTGCTGAAGGGATTCAAGTCAAAAAGTCAAGTTTTTGCAAAGATTGAAAAGTTTGATGCAGTTGTCAATATAGATGAAATTTTAGAAGCGAGTGATGGTGTTATGGTTGCTCGTGGAGATTTGGGTATAGAAGTTCCTTACTATAAAGTTCCAAGTATCCAAAAAAGAATTATACGTAAAGCAAATGCGGCATCCAAACCTGTTATTACCGCTACTCAAATGCTTTTATCAATGGCTCAAAATGAGATGGCTACCAGAGCAGAGATAAGTGACGTTGCAAATGCAGTGTTAGATGGGACAGATGCTGTTATGCTTTCAGAAGAAAGTGCAATAGGTTTGAATCCCGTCAATGTTGTGCAAGTCATGGCAAATACAATTAAAGCTACTGAGGAAGTTTATCCATTTAATAAATTTGGCAGATATGAGTATTTAGATGACACAGATATTATCTCCTCTTCTGTTGCCAAGTTGGCAAGAAATTTAAAAGCTAAAGCCATTTTGTCTTTAACCAGTTCAGGTAAAAGTGCAAAAAAATTAGCTCGCTACAGAATTAAAAGTGACATTTATGCCATTACCCATGATGAGAGAATCGCAAGGTCTCTTACCATTGTTTGGGGAGTAAATCCAATTATGAATATAGAATTAACTAGCTCAAGTTTAATGATTGCCAAGGTCATTCAGCTGGGCGTTAAAAAAGGGTTTATTGACAGAGATAAAACGTATATTTTAGCGGCTGGATATCCTTCCGGAGTTGAGGGCAGCACAAACTTTCTTCACATTATGAAAAAACAACAGATAGATTATAATTTAAATTTTAAGGCGTAGTTATTTTAGAGACTTTTTATTAAAGTCTCTATAGCTTAGCTAGTATTTAAGAAAACTTTTAGCTTTTATTGTGCAAAATTGAAGTATAATTTTCTTTTAAATCATTATAGAGGTTATTGTGAAATTTGCAAATTTAGCTAATGAGATGCGTGCCAATAGTGTAGAAGAAGATGCTATTAACAGTATTGAAGAAAGTTGTAAAAAACATAGGTATAGTCCGGAATCAATTGATGCGGAACTTGTAAAATTAGGTTATGAAAAAATTTTCACCATTGACTATGAAGATTTTGAAGATTTTGATGAATATCCAACTAATGAAAAGATTTATCATAAATACAATGACGATGAATAAACTTTAAATAAGGAGCGCTTTGGCGCTGCCTAATACTCTACTATTTCTTTTCTTTGCCTATAGATTTCACAAAGACTGACTATCTCTTTGCTTAAACCAAAGGAAAATAAGATAAAAAAAACAAATGCTGCTCGCATACTAGATAAGCATAAAATTCATTATGAGACTCTCGAATATAGGGTTGATGAAGCTGACTTGAGTGCGTTACATGTAGCACGTGACGTCAACACTGATATAAAAATTATTTTTAAAACCCTTGTGACTGTTGATGAAAAAAATCGGCCAATAGTCGCTTGTATTCCAGGTGATGATGAGTTGGACTTAAAAGCTTTAGCGCACGCGGCCGAGGTAAAAAAGTGCACGATGATACCACTCAAAGATATTCTAAAAACAACAGGATACATTAGGGGAGGGTGCTCGCCCGTTGGTATGAAAAAAGTGTATCGTACGTTTATACATAAGAGCGCACTCTCGCATGGTAGGATTTTTGTGAGTGCAGGTGTGAGAGGCCAGCAGCTTCTTGTTGCACCCAAAGATCTTGAAAAAGTATTAGAGTTAAAATTTGAGGACATTGTACATGCAGCTCATATCAGCTAGCCATTTAGTATTTATGTTAATACCTCTAGTGTTTGTTGGATATTTTTACTTTAGGTGGGTTGGGAATAAAACAGAGATACTCTATGCTGCCATTAGAATGGTTACTCAACTTTTGCTTATAGGCTATTTACTCACCTATATCTTTGAGGCAAAAACATCGTATTTGACAATTTTTATTGTCATGGTAATGATCAGTATGTCTAGTTTGATCACGATGAGAAATGTAAGTAAAAGAAACTTTCAAGTGTATAGAGATATCTTTTTTGCAATTTTTATAGGCGGAAGTGTCAATCTCTTTTTAGTTTTGTTTTTTGTACTGGAATTAAAATCTTTCAATGAACCAAGATACATAATCCCAATAGCAGGGATGTTGTATGCAAACTGCATGAACGCAGTATCTTTGGTAGCTGAGAGGTTTGAGAAAGAGAGAGAAATTCACACCTATAACAAAGCAAGAGCTATTTCTTTTAAAGCTTCACTTATCCCTCAGATAAACTCTTTTTTAGCTGTTGGTTTAGTGTCCCTTCCTGGTATGATGACAGGACAAATACTCTCTGGAGTTAATCCCATAATAGCAGTTAGATATCAAATTATGGTGATGTTTATGGTGTTAGGAAGTTCTGGTATCAGTACAATTATATACCTATCACAAAAGAAAAACAACTCATAATAGAGACTAAAATCACATAAGATAACGACATCCCTCAAATTAAACTAAAAGTCAAGTTTTTATAAATAATCATTTCATTATGTAAATTTTATTTTACTTTATATGTAAATTGTTACGTTAATATTACGTTCGGTTGTTACTATTCATAGTCAGAAATTTTTAAGTTTAAAGGATGCGATATGATTAGTAGAAGAGTAATTGGTACATTGGTTGCTTCAAGTGTTTTAGCAGTAACTTCTTTTGCATTGGATTTACCTGCAAATAAACTGGTAGATGCAGAATGGTTGAAAGCTAACATGGGCGATAAAAGTTTAGTAATAGTTGATATACGTTCAGAAGGAAAGCTTTATAAAAAAGCACACATACCTGGAGCTATTCGTTGGGATGTGGATGATTTTAGAGAAACAAGATTTAAGGACGTAGTAGGATATCTTCCTGCACCGTTATCTTTTACAAGATTAATGAACAAGAGTGGAATTACAAAAGACAGTAAAGTGGTTTTTTATTCAGATGGAACAGAAGAGGGCAGTTATACGATTGCTGGATTAGGTGTTTATGTAGCTGAATATTATGGTTTTGATCATACTGCTATTTTAAATGGTGGATATGCAGGCTGGGAAAAAGCTGGTAATTCTGTAGATAATAATCATGTAAGAGTGAAAAAGAGTGATTGGGAAATCACTAAAATGAACACACAAAATTATGCAAGTATAGCCAATGTGGATGAAGCAGTTGAGCTAAAAACATCACAATTGGTAGATACAAGACCAGCCGGTCAAGTAAATGGCACTAAAAAACATCCTAAAGTTTTAAGAGCTGGACATCTTCCGGGTGCTAAACATCTGTTTGTAGGTAATTTCACAAAAGCTGATGGAAAAGTTATTTACTTAGATGCCACGAGTGCCAAAGCACAATTTGCAAAAGCAAATGTTGATACAAAAAAACCTGTCATTTGGTACTGTAACACATCTTGGTATGCTTCTGGAGCATGGTTTGCCGGTAAATACTTAGGCGGATTAGAAGGCGCAAAAGTTTATGACGGTTCAATGATTGAATACTCAAGAACTCCAAAAAGAAAATTTGTTAGGGGCGACATTTAATCTCAAAGAATATTAAGTTTTAAACGTACCTGTATCACACTATATACAGGTACCTCAATTATCAACAAGCTTTTTGAAGTATTAAGCAAAATACAATAATTAATATTTAAAAAGTTGTAAATGTATAGGAGCGAAAATAATGCAAAAATGTACGATTTTTGAAAAAATTAGAAACAATAACCATATAGCTATTGCTTTTCTTGTTTTTGCCATTGGTTTGTATGGAATTGCTCAAGTCTTTTTTCATGGACAAGAACATAGTTATGGGGTATCAAGAGAGGTTCCATTTGGTTTATTGTTAGTTGGATATGCGTTTTTTGTAGGAATTAGCGTAGGACTTTCAGTCGTCGCAACACTTTCTCATGTCTTTAAATTTGAAGCATATCATGTGAGAAGCAGGCATATAGCACTATTGTCATTTGCCTCACTTATTGGCGCATTTTTTCTTATTTTTTGGGAACTTGGCGGACCTTTTGAATTGCAAATTTTTAGATTTATACAATACTATATGAATTTGGAAGTGACATCTCCTATTTGGTGGATGTCTACATTTTATGTTTTTGAAACACCTCTTTTAGCTTTAGAAGTGTATCTTTTAATAAGAGGGGATAAAAAGTCTACTTTTTATGCCGGTATAGTAGGATTTATACTGGGTATAGTTGCCTATAGTACTTTATCAATGGTATTTGCAGTCAATGCTGCTAAACCAATCTGGAATAGTTCACAGTTTACTATATCCTTTATGTTAGGAGCTCTTATCTGTGGAGGTGGAGTTGCGATTCTTTTAATATTTTTAAGAAAAGACAAGGAAGCTAATAGGGAAGAGAGTGTTAATGCGATTAGTAAAATGATATTCTTTTTATTGATTGTGAGTACATTCTTATATATATGGACAAAAATTATTTCTTCATATGGAGACGGTTTACTTGCTGAAAGTCTTGTTGCTGTCGCGGAAGGTCCTTTATCCTTTAATCATTACTTCTTTGAATTATTTATTGGATTGTTAGTTCCTTTTGTACTTTTAATATTAGGAAAGTTTAAATCTCTTCCTATGGCGGCAGCTGCTTCGTTGTTTGCTATTATCGGTGTTTTCTTTTCAAGATATGACACTATTATAGGAGGGCAACTTATAAAAGTTGAATCTACTTTTTTACCAGAATTGGAACTTAGCTCTTATAGTCCAACATTGGCAGAAATAACAATTTTAATTAGTGGTGCAGGGCTTGCAATGATCATATATGAACTTGGTCACAAGTATTTGCCTATGCATGAGGAGAGATAGTATGAGAGATATACAATTAGTAAGAAGAGACTTTTTAAAAATACTAGGTGTGACAAGTATCGCGGGAGGAACTGGATTGTTAGGGTTTCCTTCACCGCTAAAAGCTTCAAAAAAACAAGAAGGTAATCGAAGCGCAAGGTTTTTAAACTATGAGAGGGGAGAATATTCTCCTAATTATTGTGAAATGTGCTTTTGGAAGTGTGGTGTGAATGTTTACACTGTCAATGGAAAAATAAAAAAGCTTGAAGGTAACAAAACAAATCCAAATAACTTAGGCCATCTTTGTGCAAAGGGTAATGCTGGTATCCAGTCTACCTATGATCCTGACCGTGTCCAATATCCAATGATAAGAGTGGGAAAAAGGGGAGAAGGTAAGTGGAAAAAAGTATCTTGGGATGAGGCATTTACTTATATTCATGAAAAATTAACTCCTATATTTGAAACATATGGACATAAATCTTTGGCAACATTTATGCATGGAACAGGTGAAAAATATGCACACACGTTATCGTATGCACTAGGTACTCCAAATGTTGTTGTTCCATCCTATTCTCAGTGTGTTGGTTCTCGTGAAATTGCTTGGTCAAAAACGTTTGGTTTTGGGGTAAGCGGACATGAAATATACGATATAAAAAATACAAAAAATATGATAGTTTTTGGTAGAAATCTTGCTGGAGCTATACACGTTGGTGAAGCTGAAAGATTTGTAGAAGGAATCGCAAGGGGAGCTAAACTGACTTATATTGATCCAAGATTGAGTGAAACTGCTGTGAAAGCAAATAGATGGTTACAGATAAATCCTGGGACCGATATGGCTCTCGCCCTTTCAATGATTCATGTCATTATGAGAGACAATTTAGCGGATATGGATTTTGTGAGAAAATACTGTTATGGATACAACGAATTACATGAACACGTAAAACAATACTCACCTAAATGGGCAGAAGAGAAAACAGGAATCAAGGCTAAAGAGATAGAAGAAATAACTTGGGAATTTGCAAAAGATGCACCCAATGTATTGGCAATACCTCCTAGAAGAATGACAAGATATGGTAATGATGTACAAACCGTAAGAGCCATTGCAATTTTAAATGCTTTAATGGGAAATGTTGGAGTTCCTGGTGGACAATTTATTAGAAATAGTGTTCCTATAAAAAAACCACATGAGATACATCCTCCTGCTCCCCTCGATAAAAGAGCTGATGGTGCTGGAACAAAATTTCCATTTGCTCCTACAAATTTAGGTATTGCAGATGCTCTATATACAGCAACATTAACACAAGAACCATATCCTATCAAAGCTTGGTTACTTTATGCTACCAATCCATTAGGGCATGGATCTACTGAAAATGGCAGTTTGTTTGATGCTATGGATAACGTAGATTTTATTATGGCGATAGATACGCAACTTAATGATAGTGCCTTTTATGCAGATATAGTGTTACCTGAGTCAACCTATCTTGAACGTGATGATGTTCCTTTGATGCAAAAAGATGCTCTTCCTTTTATAGCGTTAAGAAAAGCAGCAGTGACAGCTGTATATGATACAAAACATGCGTTTGATATTTGTAAGGGAATCGCTGAAAAATTTGGAGTAGAAAAATATTTTGAAAAATCTCCAACTCAGTATATGAAAGAAGTTGTTGAGAGTTTATCGCAAGAGCAAGCAGCTACTTTAGAAAAAGATGGGACGTTGGTATTTGATACTCTAGAGCCGTATCCTCACGCTGCAGGTAAAAGATTGAAATTTTCTACAACGACACAGAAAATTCAACTCTATGTTCCTGATTTTGAGAAATACTTTGAAGAGTTTGGTGATGATTTTGCCCCAATGCCCACGTATAAAGATCCTAAAATGCCTTCTTCTGGTGAATTAAGGCTCTTAATGGGAAGAGCACCTAATCACGCACATGCAAGAACTCAAAACAACTGGATATTGATGGAACTGTACGGGAATAATCCAATTTGGATTCATCCTAAAGATGCACAAAAGAATGGATTAAAAGATGGTGATAAAGTTAAAGTTGTCAATGTTAAAACAAACTATGAATCCAAAGCGCAAGATATAAAAATCACAGACAGAATAAAAGAAAACAGTGTATTTATTCATCATGGTTTTGGACATATCACTAAAGCTTGGTCAATAGGCTCGGATGTGGGCATAAGCGATACAAATTTTTGTAGTCATGATACTGACCCGATCAGTGGTGCTTGTGGATTCAATAATGGTTTTGTTACCATTAAAAAAGCGTAAAAGGTATTGCTATGAGTATTATAAATAAATTAAAAAAAGATAAAAACCTAGCAATGGTAATAGTAGGTGATAGATGTATTGGCTGTGATGCATGTTACGTCGCATGTAAAACAGAATGGGATGTTCCTCCAATTAAAGAAGCGTATAGAACAAGGGTTTTTGAAGTAGAAGAAAATAACAGATTTGGTAAGCCGACGATAAGGTTTTTACCAGTTTTATGTAACCATTGTGACAACTCGCCTTGTGTAGATGTCTGTCCAACTGGTTCAAGTTTTAAACGCGAAGAAGATGGCATAGTTTTAGTTGATCCTGATATGTGTATTGGATGTAAAGCATGTATGGTAGCTTGCCCTTATAATGCACGTTACTATGATGAAGAAGCAAAAAGTGTTGATAAATGTACTTTTTGTTTTCCTAGAATCTCCATTGGATTAGATCCAGCATGTGTGAGTACTTGTGTGGGAGAATCAAGAAATTTTGGAGATTTAAATGATCCAGAAAGTAAGGTTTCAAAACTGTTAAAAGATGCAACGTCTATTACTAGATTAAAAGAAGCAGGCGGTGCTCTACCAAATGTTTATTATATAACGATTAATTATTAAGGAGAATCTGATATGAAAAAGAGTGGACTATTTATTTTAAGTTGTATCTTTGCGCTGAGCTTAGGATATGTAAGTTTAAATGCTTCAAATGCCCAAGACTACAGTATGAATAAAGTTTTATGTGCAAAGTATGTAAAACTTTCAAGAGAGGCTGTTAAAGCATATAATTTACCAATGGCACAAGCGTATGCGAAAAAAGCAGTTCAAGCAAATTCTTGGGATATGCTAGCATGGGCAAATTATAATGATATCATTCAAAAAATGGCTGACAATGGAGATATTCCAGATTTCGGTACAGTACTTGAGGAATCACAAGCAGAGCAAGGACCAAGTGCAGATGCAGGACCAGCACAACTCGAGGGTTGTTGATAATTTTCGTAGGAAACTTATAAAAAAAGGGTTAAAGTTCCTCCCTCTCATCGGGGTGGGGGCTTTTACATACCCTCTTATTAAATTTGTTAATTTCGAAGAAGTTGACACAATCTCCTTCGCTATACCTTTGAGCAAAATAGATAAAAAAATCACTAAAAAGAACAAAGTGTTAATATACAAAAATGCTAAAGGCATAAAAGTATATGATGCCCATTGTACCCATATGGGATGTGTTTTAAATTTTGATGAGAAGAGTGAAAAGTTTCTATGTCCGTGTCATGGTAGTGAATTTAGCATCACAGGAGTTAGACTTAAAGGCCCTGCTAAAAGGGATTTGGATATAATCTCTTCAAGAATAGAAAATAATATTTTGTATATAGGGTAGTTATATTATGGCTTATGTGATTTCTTGGTTAAGTGTTGCTCTTTTCAATGTAAGCATGCTGAGTGGACTGATTGTCGCTTTTGTATATAAACCTGATATTGCTTATGCAAGTGTTCAAAAACTAACGTATCTTATCCCTTATGGAAATTTTTTCAGAGAACTTCACTACTTTAGCTCAGAAGCTTTTTTGGTAGCTATACTGTTACATGTCATTCTTGAAATACTTAAAATTAAAATTAATATTGATCAATCATCGTGGAATTATTCACTGTTTGCTCTTTTACTGCTTTTCTTTTTAATGTTCACAGGATATGTGTTGAAAGCAGATTTAAGCGGACTCTCTGCGGGTGAAGTATCTTTATCTCTTTTAAAACAAACACCTCTGCTTGATAACTTTTTGCCACTGTTCCAAGATAACTCTATGTTTGTTTGGAAGTTTTATCTTTGGCATATTCTATTTTTACCTATACTCTTAACTTACGCAGTTTATGTCCATGTAAAGGATTTGAAAACAAAATACTTTATAGTAGGAATTGGGATTACTGTCTTTTGTATGGTTGTTTTTGCCATGCCAAAAGATATACCTCTTGATACGGTAGCTTTGCATGTAGAAGGTCCCTGGTTTTTTCTAGGTGCGGAAAACTTACTTATGTTGGGTATGAGTCCTATGTTGGTAGATGTGGTTATCGCCTTTCCTTTTTTACTTTTAATAGTGTATTATTATTTTAAAAACTATAGGGTAGTAATCAATTATTTGTTATTAATTTGGGCGGCGTTATATGCGTATTTCTCTTTTATTTAAAATCTTAGTAGTTCTCTCAACTGCACTTATATTGGTATATCTGTATATGAATATGCAAAAACCAATGATTCAAGTGAGTTCTCCTGATCAGTGTATGAGTTGTCATAGTGATTATGAGAGTTTAGATAGTTCTCATCCTGTAGAAGTTTTTGGTTGCGCTTCATGTCATGGGGGAAATAAGTTTGCTACAAAAAAGGCAGATGCTCATGTAAACATCGTAAAAAATCCTTCACGTTTAGAACATAGCGAGAGATTTTGTGCCGAGTGTCACAGTGAGATAGTCACAAGAATAAAAATGAATATCATGGAGACTCAAAGAGGTATAAAAGATGTACTGCACGAACAGTGGGTTGAAAAATCAACTGGCTTGGATGATAAAAAGTTTGCACAAGAGTTAGTAGACAGCCACTTTTCAAAAGCCTGTGCTGCATGTCATGTCAACCAAAAAGAAGAAATTTTTCATGATCAGAGTTTGGCAAAAGGTGGAGGTTGTGCCGATTGTCATAGAATAGAAGATAAAAAGAAAGAGGGGAAACACCCTAAGTTTTCTACAAAAATACCATCAAAAAACTGTGTAAAATGCCACAATAGATCAAATAGAATCGGAACTTCTTATTTTGGGAAATTTGAAAGCGAAGGGTATGGTACGCCATATATTGATGGGAATTTTTCTCATAAGTTAGATAGTACAAGGTTTTATTATGATTTGCCGGCAGATGTCCATCATGAAAAAGCTGGACTTGATTGTATAGATTGTCATACAGAAAAGGGTGTCATGGGAGATGGCTTGGAGCACAAACATATGGAAGACGCTGTTGATATAAAGTGTAAAGATTGCCATACTCCTACTTTTAAAGAGTATTTACCAGATACTTTGGCGGCAACTTTGATAGATTTAAACAAAAACATACCGACACCAAAAGAGATTGCATACAGTGGCAAAAAAAATGCTCCTTTATATAATTTACAAAAAAATGATGAGAATATAACCTTCTATAGAAAAAGAGATGGAAAATCTTTTGATATGACAAAGATGAGTGACAAACCTTATCATAACTTAGATATTCATAATAGGTTGGATTGTTCCTCTTGTCATGCGCAGTGGATTGCGAGTTGTTATGGTTGTCATGAAGTTTATTTTGAAGATGGCAAACAGTATGATTGGCAAAAGCAGAAGATAACAAACGGTAAGTGGTTGGAACTTAGAAGCTTTTTAAGATTTGAATCTCCCTCTTTAGGTATTGGATATAATGAAAAGATTATGCCTTTTGCTCCAGGGTGTCAAGTCATCGGTACTGTATTTAAAGATGACAAAGTAGAACAATTTCATGCCATGGCAATGTCTGGATGGGAGCCGCATACTACAGGAAAATCTAGAACGTGTGTAGATTGTCATATAGACCCGGCATCCTTAGGACTAGGTCGAGGTACGTTAGATATCAAAAAAGATAAGATTACTTTTACTCCTATCTATGATTCACGGAAAAGTGGCTTGGATATAGATTATCCTATAGATTCTTTTGTTTCAGTTGAGGGCAAACAGTTTCAAACAACTTCACGTGAAAATGCAAGAAGTTTTAATAAAAAAGAATTAAATAAAATAGTAAATGCTTACAAATGTATCCTTTGTCATAGAACTTACGAAGATAAGATATATAAAGATTTTAATGTATCAAAAATATTATTTAAAGAGGGAAAAACACAATGTTCAAAATAGTATTTATTTTTTTTTTGATATTTTTAAATTCTCTTTTTGCCCAAGATTGTATAAGCTGTCACACCATAGAAAAATTTGATGAGCTCAACCATAACTTTTCATGTCTAGAGTGTCATGTGAAACCGCAAGATAGAGCATCTTACGAACACGACACAGATATAGTCTTGCATCCTGATAGTTTAGAAAATGTAGAAATTTTTTGTTCAAAGTGCCATAAAAATGATATAAAAAGTGTCAAAAACTCTTTACATGTAAGTATGAAAAATGAAATCAATTTGACGAGAAAGTTATGGGGTCAAAAAGGGAGTGATATTGATTTACAATCTTTACCTTTACCTAAAAGTCATGTAAGTGAACCAAAAGATTTAGTAGATGACTTTTTAAGAAGAAAATGCCTTAAGTGCCACATTGGAAGTCAAGGAAGTGGTGAGAGAGGAATGTATCGTGGCAAAGGGTGTATGAGTTGTCACATGGAGTACTCTGAAGATGGAAAGTATAAAGGGAGTGATATAAGCGTCAAAGAGAAACGTCCCTATGCAAAAATCCATACAATGAGTAAAAAGCCTCCTATGAGTGCTTGTCTTAGTTGTCACAATAAAAACTTTGTAGGTACAGACTATCTTGGACTATTTCCAAAAGATTATGAGAAAAGCTACCGTGCACCTATCACCAAAGAGGGTAAATATCCTAAAAAAATTTATGGCAATTCTTATCATCACTTAAGCCAAGACATTCACTATCAAAAAGGTCTTACATGTGTAGACTGTCATAAAAAAAATGAAGTCATGGGCGTACATGCTCAAAAGAGCGATATAAAAAAAGCTACATGTAAAGATTGCCATAAACAAATAGTTAAGAATGAAGCGCATGAAAATTACCATGAAAATGTATCTTGTTCGACGTGTCATGCTGCTTGGCAGATGAGTAATTATGAACTTTCAGTTTTTAGAGATGATATTGCAGATTATGATAAATGGGAAAATTTAATGGCGCAAGAAGATGCCTATCTTGAAAAGTTTTTAAAAAAAGCAATAAAATCAAAGAATAAACCAAAACCTTATATGCCAGATTGGGTGAGCCAAAAAATGGAAAAAGGAATTTGGTATAGTGGCTGGCGTTTTAAAAGATGGGAACACCTTCTTTTAGGTAATGATGAAAATGGACAAGTAAAAATTTTACGACCTATGTTTCAATATAGAATTTCTTATAGGGATGAAAATAAAACTATGATTTTAAATGATGTGCATTCTCTTGAAGGTAAAAAGATAGAAGCGTTTGTCCCATACTCTCCTCATACCATTACTAAAAAAGCAAAATCATGTGAGAGTTGTCATGAAAATAAACTTTTGTTAAATCCGCCAAAAAATACCAATACAGTATTGGATTTATTCACTGGTCAAATCCAACATGGCTCACCTTTATCAAAAGAGCAGATAAAAAAACTACAATCAAAAGAATATAAAAAGATTAGAGCAGAGATGCTTTTCTAATATTTTATCTCTTTTATAAAGCCTATGATAACAGCAGGGTTATTAAAAGAATCGTATTGAAATATTTCTCCAGTTGATTCAAATTCAAATGGAGCAAAATTTCTATCAATACCAATTTGAATTAAAGAATGTTCTTTCAATCATTTTGATTCCCAGAGAGTGTCATTTTGTTTGGAATTTTATAAAGAAATGTAGATTTCCCATCCTCTTTAGAAGTTACTTTTACATCGATATTGTAATCTTTACAAATATTTTGTACGATACTAAGACCCAATCCAAATCCGCCTTTAAAATTGTCACCTCTATAATACCTTTTAAATATTTCAGAGGTATTCTCTATATATTCACCATAATTTGAAAAATTTAAATTTACAAAACACTTTTCTTTCTGTAATTTAATTTCTATTTGAGTATTTGCTTTTGAATACTTGATCGCGTTTGATATATTGTTATCAATCAGTCTTTGCAATTCTACTCTGCTTATATAAATGTAGATATCTTTTTCTATGTCTCTCTGTATGTCTATATTTTTTATATCAGCCAATACTTGAAAAAACTCAATTCTAGTTTGTAAAAATTTTGATAGGTCTATATCATTTTTTGCATATTTTACTTTTTGATGTTTTATACTATACTCTATACTTTCATAGACTGAAGTTAAGTTCCTAACACCACCTTGAGCTCTTTTTAACGGCATTGAATTTTCCATAGTGTTTTCTAAAAAATCAAGATTTATTTGGATAACTCCAAGAGGAGTTCTGATCTCATGAATGGCATCTTTAAAAAAGAGGTCAAGTTTTTTACTTATATTTGTATAGATATCTGTAATGTGATGATATAAAAAAAGTGAGCAGGCTATAAGAAAAATTAAACCACTCATTAAAATTATAATGATTTTTATTTTAATCTCCGAGTAGTCAAGTGCTGCACCGAATATAATTTTTACATTTCCCACGTCACTAAAGTCTTTTATACCATTGTAATAAACTTTGTTATCTTTGATGTATGTTCTATTTGAAAAGTCATATAAAGGAGTTCTGTTAAAAGTTGTGTATAAAAGCTTGTTTTTAGAATCTATAATGGCAACTTTATATTTAAAAGACTCTAATGTGCCGAAAATCAACTCTTTAAACTCTTTGATGCTTTGTTTGTGCGTTGTCACTCTATTTGCATAACAAGAGATGAAGTGTTCATCATTTCTTTTCAATATAGAAATGGATTCTTTGATATAAAAATGAGCAACAATAGCAAATAGGAAAACTATTGCAAGTGGAAATAAAAAAGAGAACCAAGCAATTGAAAGATTAAATTTTTTCAATTTTGTATCCTAACCCACGAGAATTAACAATCAAGTTTTTATCAGTTTTATCTCTGATTCTTTTTATATGCATTCTCAAATCTGCATCAGATATAACTTCACTTACCCATATAGAATCAATAATGTCATTTGTAGTTGAAAAAGAACCTCTTCTTTTAATAAGAAAATTAAGTATTTTTTGTTCGATTTTGGTTAGTTTTATTGGGTTTTCATTCTTCAACAATTCATATTTTTCTAAATTGTAAGTAAAACTATCGTCGAGTTTAATTGTACATTTACTGGTTTTAAAATGAAAACTATTGATAGTTTGGTATATTCTATATTTTAGTTCTTTTAACACAAACGGTTTTCTTATATAGTCATTACAGCCAATCTCATAACCGGTACTCAAGTCATCAATGTCAGTTAAAGATGTAACCAAAATGATGGGCACGTCTATATCATTTTCTCTGACAGTTTTGACAATCTCATATCCTGATATTTTGGGGACTCTGACGTCCATTAGTAAAAGGTCATACCTGTTCTCAAAGATAGCATCTTGTGCATCCTGTCCATTATCAAAATCATCTATTTCAAAATTAAGATATTCAAGATATTCTTTGATACTAATTCTATAGCTAAAATCATCTTCCAATAGGAGTATTTTCATATATTTATCTTTGTGTTTAAAGCTATATTTTAACATAAACTTTCTAAAAGAGTATAATTTTTAATTTAAGTTATAATAAAGTAATACGAATGGCAATGAAACATATTTTTTGATGACCCAGACTGTTGGGTACTATTTCATAAATTTTACTAAAGCTTATTTTTCCTAGTGACTTCAAATCTTTGTGCTCTTACTGTAATATCGGTGATAACCGCGGGAGAAGTGACTACATGTAGAAGAGTGTTTGCGATATCTTCTGGCAGTAGATACGTGTCTGGTTTTTGGGATGGCTCAAAGTTTAACGCATCAAAAAAAGCTGTTTTTGTCATGTCTGGATTGATCGTGGTTACTCTCACATCTGCACGCCTTAATTCTTCAAAAAGAGCCAAAGAAAAATCTCTCAATCCACTTTTAGTCGCCGTATAAAGCGCTGAGAATTTAGAGTGTCGCGTGGCTTCGATGGAGCTGATATTGACGATGTGTCCTTTTGTTTTTTTCAGACTTCTTAGGCACAAATTACACAGGATGATAGGCGCTTTTAGATTGACATCGATGAGTTCGGATATCTTTTCTAAAGAGAGCTCTTCATGTGGCTCAAATACTCCAAGTCCCGCACAGTTTACAAGTAGGTCAATATCCGTTGTTTTTAAAAGCTCTTTTACCTTTACATGTAACGATGCGGTGTCTCTTAAATCACAAAGTATTTCACCACTGCTTCGGCTAATTCCAACCACTGTGTAACCATTTTCTTTTAGTGTGTGGCAAATCGCTTGACCGATGCCGCTACTTGAACCAGTGACTAATGCAGTTTTCATTTTAGCGCCTCTACTTTTTTCTTGTAAGAACTCACCATATCCATTTCCATCTCATCGTTGTGCGAGTACTCAAAACCAAAGACGCTCTTCCATAAACTCTCATCTTCCATGCACATGTAAAAGTACACTTTGTTATGCCAAGGTTCAAAGGCATTATAGACTTCACTAAACATTTCTAGCTTATCTTCTAGCGGATAGGAAAACTTGCCACTGGCATTGGTAAGAGGCATTTGTAAAATCTTACTTTTAAAATTACGATTTCTAAGCTTTTTGATGACGGGTTTTATAAACGTTAACGTGCCCATAGAAACAGTCGCCACTTCTTCAGGTTTAAACCTAGAAGTAATCATCTTTACGACTTCCCTGTACTCATCTAGATAATTCTCATACATCACAATCGGATGAAAGTGAAAGCCAACCAATAAGCCTTTATCGGCCAATGCTCTCGCACTTGAAATACGCTTTTCCAATGACGCACTTAAATGCTCTTCATTTTCTATGATAGTGGTGGTGTTGATCGACCACGTGCAGAGAATATTTTTTGGAATGTCATTTTCGAGCAAGTAAGAGATATTGTCAGACTTGCTTTTTAATTCCAGTATGACATTTGGATTGGCACGTGCAAAGTCACAAAGTGCGTCTAAAACTCCGCCTTTGTTTCCCCACATCAGTGAGTCCGAACTCTGTCCCGTTCCTATATGGTACGTTTTGTTGGGATCAAGTTCTAAATTTTTTAGTTTCCTGGCAAAGTCTTTATCAAAGCCGATTTTGTTTTCATTGTAAAAAGATTGGATAGAACAATACGAACAGTCAAACCCACAACTCTCCACCGCATCAAGTGTCATCAGATTGCAACAGCGTGTTTTTGGTGAAGCCACAGGACAAGATCCGAGCCCCAAAGTTTCTTTTTCGACTTCGACGAATTTAAATTTATTTCGATTTTTATAACTGCCACTCTCGTGAAATCCCTCATATGACTTTGGTCTTTCTCTCAATCCTTCATAATGATTCATGACATGCGAAAGTGTTTTCTTTTTGTTGTCCTCATCGCTCCAGACTACATGTAAGGGTGATTCTCCCCACATTTTTAAATCTATGGAGATATCTACCAACTGTTTTACATGTTGAAAAGAGAGTTGGTACATGTGCGCTTTCTGCTGCAAAAATTCTTGTGTTTTTGCTTCTAATCGTTGGAAATTACAATTTCCAATATGCTCTTCAAATTTTTCTTTATAATTTTCCATGTAAACTTTTTTATCCTCTTAAATTATTTATAAAATCAAAATTCTTAAACAGATAGATTGAGTTTGTCGTTTAGAATTTTGTGTATTTGAAGTATTCTTCCTATTCGTAGTGTGTCCACATTCGATAAATTTTGATTAACTTCTCTTCTTCAAAAATCTCATAAACCAATCTATGTTGTTTATTTATTCTTCTTGAAATTTTATCTTTTAAATTTGCTGATAAATATTCAAATTTTGGTGGATACTTTAATGGTTCATTTTCAATTAAAGTCAATAGTTCTTGAACTTTTTGTTTCAATCCACTTGAAGCTATTTTTTTAGAATCTTTTTTTGCTTGTGGTGAAAATAATAATTGATACATTCTACCAATCTAATTTATCAGCGGTAACAAAATTTTCACTTGGTTCATTTGAAGCTTGAATGATACTTTGTTCCATACCTTCTATACTCCGTAAATAATCATCATCACTTAAGTATTTTGTTTCGTCAATCACTTCAACTTCATTTCTTGAAAAATGATTTAATAGCCAAGTAAATTTCTCATAAATATTATCTTCAATTTTTAATGTTACTGTTCGCATAGCTCAATCCTTTCACCTTAATAGGTTAATTATATCTAAAATAAATGGTATGTATCTTTCTTGATGATTTAAGGAATTTATTATTTAAAATTAAAGTAGCTTCGTATCATTAATGCATATGTAATGCTATCGCCATTGTCTGTGATTTATCTTAAAAGAGTAGAGAAAACGAGAGGGTCAAACTTCAAGTTTTTCTAATAAAGTTTAAAATTGAGGGCTGACCCCCAGTTTTTTATTCTCTACATGTACATGTAAAGCAATAATAAGATATAAAAGTGTCTTACCAATGTCGTTTTTAGGTCTATTTGATATACTATGGGTATTGAATAGATAGTTAGATAATAAAGGACTGTGATGACACCAGAAAAATTACAATCTATAATCGAGTTAACAATAGGTCAAGAATTTAAAAATTACTGGTTGTATTTACTATCGTCAGGGGTAATCGCATTATCTACAAGTTGTTTGTTTCAATATTTTAAAAGAAATAGGTCTTTCAAGACAAGAATTTGCAGATATGACTAAGCTAGATAACTACATCAAAGCAAAGAGATATGGATAAAATAGTAGTCACTTATGTTAAAGGCGATGGGTGAGCAACGAACAGTTAGAATCAAGGCTATGTGACCTTGTAAGTCGTTCTTTACTAAATACACAATTAAAAGAAGAGATACTCTTTGATATCCCGCAAAAAACTATAGATATAGCTTGGAAAAAGTATTTTATAGACCTTAGAAAATATACATGTAAAGTTCATAGTGATGACATAAGACATATCTGCAAGGAGCATAGGGATGATGTGTATCATATAAGCAAAGTTCACCATTATCTTGAAAAATTTGCATCTTTAGAAAGAAGTTCTACACGAGAGAACAGGAAAAGATATACCATGCTTGGTTTTTATTAAAAAACTACAAGACAAAGAAATTCAGATTGTAAAATTAAATATTAGTAGAAAAAAAGTGTTAAGCTTAAAAACACTATTTGAGAAATAGTAGCAGACCGAAAACTGCTACGACTTTACGGTTATCGACTAGATGCCTTACTTAAGTAATCCCCTAATCTTACGTCCTAAACGCATACCGACGGTCTTTAACATACAGAACAACTCTGTCACAAAGCATAGAGAGTAAACCTTGTGACAAAACTTTTTAATTAAATTCAAATAATTTGATAAAAGAACTATAACATAATTTTGCATAAAAGCCAATACACCCTATTTAACTATAAGTAGCTAGGTTTTATTGGTTTTGTTAGTATTTGTATTTTATTGAACATTGTATTAATGCTTCTTTAACTTTTCAAGCTAGCTTCAAGTATTTTAGTTTAAACTATTTGTGTATAAAAAATATGCTAAAATGCACTAACAATAATAAATAAGGACAGTATTTTGTCTCATTATATTTAATGTTCTATTAATACACACTTATCTAAAAAGACAGCAATTTTAATTAAATATACAAACAAGTATCTTTTAATATACATAATTATATAATTTTGCTTAATATGATATACAATAAAGGATATTGATGTTAAATAAACTTTTTGAAAAATATAATCAAATATCAAAATTACACCAGTATAGCTATAAAAGATATTTTTATAATACAATTAACTTCAATGATAAAATGATAGGGATACTTGGAAGTAGAGGGGTTGGCAAGACTACATGTATCTTGCAATATTTGGATTCTATAGAGTTACCAAAATCTAAAAAGCTATACTTTAGTGCTGATAGTGTAATGGCAAGTTCGTTATCTCTTTATGATATCGCTGATGAGTTTTGCAAAAGTGGTGGAAAATTATTGGCAATTGATGAGATTCATAAGTATAAAGATTTTGAAAAAGAGTTAAAAGAGATTTATGATTTTTTAGATTTAAAAGTTATTTTTAGCGGTTCTAGTGCTTTACAATTGGAACATAAAAAAGCTGATTTAAGTAGAAGAGCTGTTTTATATAGAGTAAAAGGTCTCTCTTTTAGAGAGTTTTTGGAGTTGAAATTAGATATTAAATTATCGAGTTATTCACTTGAGGAAATACTTTCAAATCATATCGATATTGCTGATAAAATTGTAAAAATAATTAAACCATTTGAATATTTTAAAGAATATTTACAATATGGATATTTTCCATATTATTTTGAAAACAAAGAAACATATAGTTTAAAATTAGAAGAGACTGTAAATACAGTTATAGAGTCAGATTTACCCATCATATTTAACATAGAACCACAAAGTATTCAAAAACTAAAACAGTTAGTTACTCTCATATGTGCCTCGAAACCATATCAACTCAATATCACAGAATTATCTAAAAAAATTGGAATAAATAGAAATACATTATACCAATACATTCACTACTTAACTATGGGTAATATTTTTGCTAGCATCAAAGGAAAAGCAAAAGGGGACAATATATTTACTAAACCACAAAAGCTGTATCTGAACAATCCAAATTTGAGCTTTAGTTATTGTCAATCAAATGAGATAGGAACTATAAGAGAACAGTTTTTTCTCAACATGTTAAGTCACACTCATAAGCTCTCATACTCAAAAGTAGGAGATTTTTTCATTGATGAAAAATATACTGCTGAAATTGGCGGAAGAGACAAAGGCTTTGAGCAGATAAAAGATATGCCAAACAGCTTTGTTTTCGCTGATGATATTGAGATTGGATTTGGCAATAAATTGCCACTTTGGTTGGTTGGATTTTTGTATTAATACTACTTCAAGTATTTTAGTTTAAACTATTTGTGTATAAAAAATATGTTAAAATGCACTAACAATAATAAATAAGGACAGTATTTTGTCAATGTTTCAAAAATCAGTTTTAAAAAGTGTAAGTCAAGATGAAAGTAAGGTAGCCATTCGTTGGGCGGAGTATCAAAAGTATTTAGCCAAAATTGATTGGATTAAAGACGCAAAAGAAGAAATATACCAAGATGGATTTTTAAAAGATATTTTCGAGTCTTGTTTAGGTTATACACTTAATAGCACCAATCCAAATGACTTTAACCTTGAGAGAGAAAAGAAAAACGAAACAGATGGCAAAAAAGCCGATGGTGTTATCTATGTAAATGATGAAGTAATTGGAGTGATAGAACTTAAAGCACAAGATACTAAAAACCTTGACAAAATTGAAGCACAAGCATTTAACTATCACAACTCACATTCAAACTCTAGATACATCATTATTTCAAACTTTGACGAACTTCGATTTTACATTGACAAAAAAACTGCTTATGAGAAATTTTCGCTTTTTACTCTCAACTATGAAGATTTTAAAAAACTTCATTTACTTTTATCGTATGAAAGCATTAAGGATAATCTTCCACAAAAACTAAAAGAAAAAACAGCAACATTTGAGCAAGAGATATCTAAAAATTTATATAAAGATTTCTCACTTTTTAGAAACCATATTTATGAGAACTTAGTGAAAAATAACGATTTAGAAAAATCCTTACTTCTTAGACTGACTCAAAAACTATGCGACAGGATTATATTTATACTATTTGCAGAAGACAGAGGACTTTTAGCTCCAAATACAATCAAAGAGATAAGACAAAGACATGAGAGTGATGGTTTTGGCGATAGAACTATGTATGACTACTATAAACTTTATTTTAATGCAATCAACAAAGGAAATGAAAGGCTAAATATCCCAAAATACAATGGCGGTTTATTTGCAGAAGATGAAATACTTGATAGTTTAATCATAGATGATTTTATACTTGACTTAGAAGCACAAGCGCTGAGTAATTATGACTTTATGAGTGATGTTGGAGTCAATATCTTAGGTCATATTTTTGAGCAATCACTCACAGACCTTGAAGAGATAAATGCATCCATAAATAACACGGACTTTGACAAAACAAAATCCAAAAGAAAAAAAGATGGAGTATTTTACACTCCTGAGTACATTACTCACTATATAGTAGAAAATACACTTGGAAAACTTTGTAGTGAAAAAAGAGAAGCCTTACATGTAGAAGAAATCACAGTACCAAAAAACTCAAAAAAACCAACAAAAACAGAACAAATCACAAAAGATAACTTAGAAGCTTATAGAGAGTGGCTCTTACATGTAAAGATACTAGATCCTGCATGTGGCAGTGGAGCATTTTTAAATCAAGCCTTGGACTTTTTGATATCGGAGCATAAAGCTTTACAAAAAGACTTGGTAGTTATGGGTGACATTACAGCTTACTACGACATAGAAAAAAGCATACTCGAAAACAATCTTTACGGTGTAGATATAAATGAAGAAGCAGTAGAGATAGCAAAACTCTCTTTGTGGCTGAGAACAGCAAGCAAGGGAAGAGAGCTTACTAAGTTGGCAGATAAAATAGTATGTGCCAATTCTCTTTTAGATATGCCGTTTGAAGAAGGTAGTTTTGATGTTGTGATTGGAAATCCACCCTATGTAAGACAAGAGATGATTGATAATGATATAAAAGATAAATATATTTCAAAATTTCAAAATGTTGCCACTTCAACAGCTGATTTATATGTATATTTTTATGAATTATCTATTAAGTTATTAGCTCCAAAAGGTTTATTGGGATTTATCACTCCTAATAAATGGATGGAAAGAAAATATGGTGTAAATCTAAGAAACTATTTAAAAAAATATGATATTTTAGAAATTATAAATTATGGAGAGTTGAGTATATTCGATGATGCTTCTACTGAACCAGCAATTATTATTTTGAAAAATGAAATAAGCAATAAAGATATTTCATATCTTATGGTTAAATCATTGGAAGAAGCACAAGCATTAGAATATAAAACTATCAAATATCAAAAAAATATTTTATCAAATGATATATGGAAATTTACAAATTCTATAATATCTTCAATTCTCAATAAATTTAAAGATACAAAAATTAATCTTAGTGATTATACAGATGGTGGGGTTTATTATGGAATTAAAACAGGTTTAAATCAAGCTTTCATTATAGAGAATGGCACATATAATAAAATAATAAATGAAGATAGCAACTCTAAACAAATACTAAAAAAGATGGTAGAGGGAGATAATTTTGGAAGATGGTATTTAAATCACTCAGGAAGGTATATGGTCGCTACTGAATATGATTTAGATATAAGAGAAAAATATAGTGGTATATATAATCATTTAGAACAATATAAAGAGAAACTAATAAAAAGACAAGACAAAGGTGCTAATTATTGGAATTTAAGAGCTTGTGATTATTATGATAAATTAGAAAAACCAAAATTGATTTATTATCATACAGCACTGACACATGGTTTCTACTTTGATACTGAGGGTTATTATATAAGTGCTAATTGTTATTTTATTGCGAATGCTGATAAATATTTACAATGTGTATTAAATTCAAAACTATTTCACTTTATAAAAAAATATTTATTTCCTGCATTTGGTGATGCCGAAAAAGGTGGTAGAGTTAGATTAGATGCGAATAAAATGAATAAACTCCCGATTAAAGATATATCAGAAGAAGATAAATTAAAATATGTAGGAAAAGCAAATGTTATATCTGATTTAAGCAGAGAATTCCAAGATATAAAACAAAATTTTATCAATGAATTAGAACTTGAAAAACTAACAAAAAAACTGCAAAACTTTGAAGAGATGGAATTTGAGGAGTTTGTAAGTGAGTACACAAAAGCAAAGAAGATAAAATTTGCCGGCAAACTAAAAGAACGCAATTTCAAAAACGAATGGAAAGCCATCTTTGAAAACGATAAAACCTTGGCATGTAGATTTAAAACAGAGATACAAATAACAGATAAAGAGATAAATAAAATGGTGTATGAACTTTATGGGTTGAGTGATGAAGAGATTTTGATTGTGGAGGGTATATAGATGGAAAGAGTTTTTCACAAAAAAACAGAATTATTAAATTTTGAATTTATAAATATAAATAATGAACATATAACATCTTCTAAAATATATGGAAAAAACTTTTCATATATCAAGAATTTAAATCAAATTACTATTCAAATTGATTTAAAAAAATCAAATGATATAAATGATTTTGAATTTTTTTTAAAGAGCTTAAATGTGTTCAATTAGGTATTGAACATATAATCAAGCAATTGGAGATATTAAAAGAGTTAAATCAAAACTGTGATTTTATATTAGCATTAAACTTAGGTAATAATATTTTTAAAAAATATAAATTGAGTTTTTATCTTGATGATGTAAAACTTTCTTTAAATACAAAATATATAGAAGTCTAATATGCTAGAAAAATGAGTTGATTAGAATATTTAGAAAATAACAAAGAGGAGAGTAAACTATGAAAAAAGATTCAGATTTATGTAGAGATATTATGCTTTATCTTGAAAGGTATAATTTATGTCAGAACAATTAACTAATTTTTTAAATTCAGATGATGCAATATTCCATTACACAAAAAAAGAAACTGCTATGGAAGACATACTTAACAAAAAACAATTAAAATTTAGTTTCTATCATTCAACTAATGACCCTTATGAATACAAAAAGAGATTAACTTCTGCCTTTGGGTGGGGAGATATTAATGAGTCTTTATATTTAGAATCAATGCATTTGATTGATACTACTATCCAAAATACATCTTTTTTGTCTTTTTGTAACAATTCAAATAATACAGGACATAAAAAACCCAGAATGTGGTCACAATATGGTCAAAATCACTCAGGAATTTGTTTAGTTTTTTCAAAAGAATCTTTTATGACAACTATAAAAAATGAACTATCACAAAACTATCTTATTTATGATGAAAATGTAAATTATAAAGAGATTGATTTTGAATCTTTAAATATTGATAATAATGATTTGATTGCAAATGAGATAGTTATGACTCATATCAAAAGAGATTATAAAAATATTTTTTTTCAAAAACATTTAGATTATAAGGGTGAAAATGAATTTAGGATAGTTTTAATTCAAAAAGATAAAAATCCTTTTTATCAAAGCCCTCTTGTTGATATTTCTAATTCTCTAAAATTGATAATATTAGGAGATAGATTTCCCAACGTTTATTTACCAACTATAAAAGATTTATCTACAAATCTAAATATAGAATTTAAGCAACTCCATTGGGATCATAATCAATACTTTTTATTTAAAAAGCAAGAAAGCAAGGAGCCAGCCCTCAATTTTAAACTTTTGTAGAATATCTCTACATGTAGAGTTTAAATAAGCCTACTTTTATGGTTTTTAAATTATCTTAAAAATTCCAACGCATAAGCAGAGGGACGGGGTTTATCGCCTAGTGTTTTGCCTGTGAAGTCCACCATGTAAAAAGGGTTAATAACTCTCGCCATCCAAGCTTTTTTTAACGCTTTGCTGAAAAAAAGCACTTCTGCTCATATGAAAATTTTCTTTTAAAGCGTGGTCAAGTTTATGCAAAAGATTTTCAGGAAACGTTATATTTATTCTTTTATATTTTATCTTTTCATCGATTTTTATGCCAAATTTATCCGCTGCATGTAGCCAACTCTCTTTTGCTTTTTCAAGTTCCATAAGGGCTTCCATCTTCGTTTCTCCATCAGCCATACAGCCTTTAAGATTGATATACTCAGCAAGATATCCACCGCCTTCTTCTTCTGTCAATTTACTTATCTTTATTTCTTCGTTCATTTTGTCTCTCCTGTACTCTCATCAATCGCCTTTAAAAGTTTGATGATGTAGATAGGTTTTATCGGTTTATGTGCAGGTATCGTTAAAATATAGTCAATGCTTGGATGCTTCACATTGAGATGATCGCCTTTGCCCCAGATATACTCTAGATTGTATTTATCCAATACTTTTTTAATCATACTTATAGTTGTATCTCGTGGATTGTTTCTTAGCTTATCGATTAATTTATCTGTTTTGCTCATACTTGTATTTTATAGAAGTTTATATTAATACACACTTAATGCGTATTGATGCAAATATCCTCTACATGTAGAGTTTAAATGACCATGGTCATGTATTCACTTTTAACTTAAATGTGGAGTAGCCTATCAAGTAAGCAAAAGAGTTGTGGGCTGATGATAAGCTACTTGAAATCAAAATATCATCTTCAATAGAAGATAGATATGTCATGAGCTTCTTTACTGGGATGCGATTTTAGTACAATCTATACATTATTTTGCTAAAATAGTATACTGATTTGAAAAAGGATTTTATTATGTTAGCTTTAAAACAAGAACAACTTTTGGAAGAGATAGATATTTTACCAATAGATTTAAAGACTAAAATTGTTGATAAGATATTAGCAAGTATTACACCATCAAATACTACTATTGATGCACTTTGGATAAAAGAAGCTCACAAAAGAAAGTCTGATATTGAAAATAATAACGTCACACTCATTGAAGGTGATGAAGTTTTCAAAAAAATCTCTCAAAGATTAAATTCTTAAATGACCTACTCTTTTCACCCTGATGCAGAAAGTGAATTAAATGCTTCTGTAAGATGAAGAGATTATCATCTTGGCTATTATGCAACTTCAAAGAAAACCAAACTATTGGAAAGAGAGAAAGATATAACATATAGAGGATCCAGCCCTCAACTTTAAACTTTTGTAGAATATCTCTACATGTAGAGTTTGAATGATCATATATTCACTATTGGAAAAATAGGAAATAAATTTTATACAGTTGTGACAACTAGAAGAGCAAGAAAAAAGGAGATTTAAATTTATGAAAGCTGAAGAATTCGACAAAATATTTGATGATAATAAAGAGGATATAATAGAGCATCTTGATTTATCTACTGCAAGAAGAGTTAATCTTGAACCAAAGCGGATAAATATTGACTTTCCAACTTGGATGGTAAAAAGATTTGATGAAGAAGCGCGACATATTGGTGTAAGTCGTCAAGCGATTATCAAAACTTGGTTGGCAGACAAATTGATGCAGGTTGAACATCAAAAAGTAGCTATATAACAAGATATAGAAATATCGTTAAAATAGAGTCAATGTTTGTCTTGAAAGCAAAGAACTAGCCCGGAACTCTAAGGGTAAAATTGTGGATTATTAAATGAAAAAGATATATTGCAAAATGCCATATTCTTTAAGAAAAATTAATTTTAATGTTAATATTCTAATAAATAATTGAAAAGGATTTTAAAATGGCAAATAATATAATAGGAAATCATGATGGTAATAAAGGCGGGAATGATACATATAATATTTCAGGTAGAGGTTCTAATTTTACAATAACTGTAATAAATGGTGAAAAGTACGCTAAAGCCAAGCCAAATATTAAAACAAATGATAATATAAATCGAAGCTAATGAATAAAAACCTAACCATAAGAAATTCAACAGCAGAATTTTTAATATTTACAACTGCTAACGGACAAGATACAATAGAAGTAAAAGTTGAGGATGAAACTGTATGGCTTACTCAAAAACTAATAGCTAAGCTTTTTGATGTAAATGTAGCAACTATAAATGAACACCTAAAAAATATATTTAAAACCCATGAACTAGAAGAAAATGCAGTTATTAGGAAATTCCTAATAACTGCTAGTGATGGGAAAAACTACAATACAAACCACTATAATTTAGAAGTGATTATCTCACTAGGATATAGAATCAATTCAAATAAAGCCACAGAATTTAGAAGATGGGCAACACAAGTTTTAAAAACCTTTACAACTCGTGGATATGTACTAGATAATGAAAGATTAAAAAATGGTAGCTATCTAAATCCACAGTACTATAAAGATTTAATATTAGAAATAAGAGATATAAGAGAGAGTGAAAGAAACTTTTATCAACAGATAACAGATATATATACAACTGCTATGGATTATGATTTTCAAGCCCCAACTACACAAGAATTTTTTGCTACTGTTCAAAATAAACTACACTGGGCAATTCACGGTCATACAGCTTCTGAACTGATAGTCCAAAGAGCAAATCATCAAAAAGAGTTTATGGGACTAACAAACTGGAAAAAAGCACCAAATGGAAAGATATTGAAATCTGATGTTCCAGTTGCTAAAAATTATCTAGCTCAAAATGAGATAAAATCGCTTGATAGAATAGTAACGATGTATCTTGATTATGCAGAAGACCAAGCTGAGAGAAATATCCCAATGACCATGAAAGATTGGAGTCAAAAGTTAGATGCTTTTTTACAATTTAATGAAAGAGACATTTTGAAAAATGCAGGAAAAGTTACAGCACAAATTGCAAAAGAGTTTGCTATAAGTGAATTTGAAAAATATAAAGTAATTCAAGATAAATCATATAAGAGTGATTTTGATAGATTACTAGGTGAGATAGACATTCAAGAGTGATATATACACAAGCAAAGAGCCAACCTTCAACTTTAAACTTTTGTAGAATATCCTCTACATGTAGAGTTTAAATAAGGCTACTTTAATGCTCTTCAAATTTATCTTTATAATTTCCCATACAAATTCTTTCTTGGTATAATCGCATCTTGGTGCTCAGAGACTATGGCTCAAATAATAGATCAAACTGATAAATACAACTTGACAATACGTACGGTATTTGGTACTATTTGAAATAAGGAGTTTTTATGACAACAGTTATGACCGTTAGTCAAGCTAGAGCTAACATATATAAGATTATGGATGAAACATCACAGACACATCAGCCTATTGTGATTACGGGGAAAAGAAATAACGTAGTGATGATCTCAGCGGAAGATTGGAATGCAATTGAAGAAACTTTATATCTCAATTCAGTGACTGGTATGGCAGATTCTATAAAAGAAGCGATGGATGCTCCTGATAGTGAATTTAGCGAAACTATTGAATGGTAAACTATAAAGTCATCTATTCAAAACAAGCTTTAAAAGATGCCAAAAAACTTTCATCTGCTAATTTGGCTACAAATGCTAAAGAGCTGATTGAGGTTATAAAAATTAATCCGTTTCAAAAACCACCTCCTTATGAAAAATTGGTTGGAAATTTAGCGGGCTCATACTCAAGAAGAATAAATATTAAGCATAGAATAGTTTATGAAGTGAGAGAAACTAATAAAGTGATTAGAATATCTAGAATGTGGACACATTACGGAGATTAAAATAAGATAATAAAACCTTAGAGAGAATGTTCAACTATGCTTTTAACATTTTTGCCTATAATTTCCCACACAAACTCTTTTTTTGGTATGGTCGAATCTAAGTGGTCTGAGACTATTTTAAAGATATAAATATCTTCTACATGTAAGAACTCTTTGCTTGCATGTAGAAAGGTTTCAGATTCCATATCTACGAGCGTCGTCGTTAAGTTATCTTTATCTTCGCATGGTGTATCAACAGAGCTGATAGTCTCAAATAGCATAGCATCAAACTGGTGCGTCGTACACACAAGTGAGCCAATCTCGATAGACGTATTTACACATCCTGCAATGCCAATGTTGATTGCCTTTTTTATCTCATAAGTTTCAAAAATATCTCTTACATGCAAAGTGTTTTTAGCCCCCATCCCACTAACGATGAGAACTATGTCATCTCTTTGATACATCTTATAAGGTTTGCTTTGAGTACATTGCAACTTTAAGTGTTCTATGATGGGTTTTGCTTCGGCAAAAAATGCGGTGTGAATCAGAGTTTTTTTATTCATTTGTAAGATTATAGCAAAAAGAGGGAAATATGTGAGTTAAGAAGATTAGCCAAAGCTAATCTTCTTTTTGGAACGTTATTTTAAATCTTGAGCATATGCAAGAATATCAGCTATCAATGAATCTTTAAAAACAAAGAAAGATGTCATATCAGTACCAGGATGACCAAATCTAACTTTATGTGTCGCTTCTTGAGGATTGCCTCTAACAGCATCACCAATAAAAACTTCTTTTGGAAGTTTCTTGAAGTTCATCAATTTACCATCAAGACCGTGACATTTTGCACATGTTGCTTGGAACACAACCCCACCTGCAATAGCATCACCAGTGACTCTTTTTGTTTTCATATCAATAAATGGAGTATCTATTTGCGCTTTTGAAACAAATGTAGCAATCGCTGTTAACTCAGCATCACTCATAAGTGTTCCATACTGGTGTATGTCATCTTTTAAAATTGCAACGATATCCTTAAGATTTGCATCTCTGTAAGCAGTTATCCCTTTGATACCTGTAAAGTGACTACCTGAACTATATCCACCAGCAGCACCTTTTAGATCCCAACCATGACACTCTTTACATCTCCATGTAGTTGCACCTGTTTTCTTTCCAGTATATGCAGGATTAGTGCCTTCTGGTGCTTCTACACCTTTTAGACCATACCAATTATCATAGAGTTGCCCACCAACACTAATTTGTTTACTATCCTCAATAGAATAAGAACCCGCGTAAAGCGCCCCACAAAGAAAAACTATTGCTAGTATTAATTTTTTCATAAAAACTCCTTTTAATTTTTGTTTCTAAGTAATTATATAGCTAAGTAAATAGAAGGTAAATGAAAATAATATTAAATAATGTTAATATTTGAAAACGAAAAAAAGTTTTAAAATAGCCTTTTCAGTGGTAAAAGTTGCTATAATTGAAAGAGAGCAATGATTATTATTAATTTTTTGTAGCAATTGGATAAATTTATATATTAGGGACATGATTTTTAATGAATATTTTATTAGTAGAAGACGATTTACAAATTACTTCTTATCTCAAAAAAGGGTTGGAAGAAGAGGACTTTAGTGTAGAAGTTGCTCATGATGGGCAAGAAGGACTTTCCTGCGTAAGAGAAAAAAGTTATGATGTTATCATTTTAGATTGGATGCTGCCAATGCTTAGCGGCATTGATATCTGCACAATTGCAAGAAAAAATGGAATAAATACACCTATCTTAATTCTTAGTGCTAAAAGTGACATTGAGGATAAGGTTGAGGGGTTAAATTGTGGTGCGGATGATTATCTTTCTAAACCCTTTGCTTTTGATGAGTTGGTTGCCCGGATAAATGCACTATTAAGACGAAAAAAGATACAAAAGGACACAACTTTAGAAGTAGGAGATTTGATTTTTAATATTTCTACAAGAGAGACAAAAAGAGCCAATAAGACTATACCTTTAACAGTGAAGGAATACGAACTGCTTGAACTTTTGATGAAAAATAGAGGTCATATCGTCAGTTTAAAAAAGATTGTTGCATATCTTTGGGGCGATGAGGTGATATCTAGCAATATTATCACCGTGCTTATTCATCACCTAAGAAGTAAAATTGACGATAAACATGCACTAAAACTTATAAAAACCGTCCGAAAATTGGGGTATAAAATAGATGATATCTAGAAGTAAAAGTATCAAAGCAAAAATTTTACTGCTTTATGGTGGTATTTTAATTTTAGTTGTTTTACTCTCTAATGCACTTTTTTATTACTATTCTCAAACGTACTTTTATGAGCATAATGTGAATTCCTTAAAGAGCATTGCTAGGGATGTAATCTTTGATGATATTGTTGGAAAAGAGTTAAAAGAGGGATTGAACTTTTTAAACCATAAGTACGAATTTAGTATTTCTAATGTCTATATTCAAGTTTTATATGATGGAAAAATAGTTTTGAAATCACGCAATATAGAGAACTTCAAATTACCAAAACCTGATTCGCAATTAGTAAATGAAAGTATAGTTCATCTCAATCTTAAAGAGTTTCCTAAGTATGCACTCATACTGTACTCAACTAGAATTTTAAATAATCCAAAATATATTGTGCAAGTTGCTGTAACAAATCAAGAGGCAAAAGAGAGTTTAAATAAAATAAGAAATAAATTTTTGATAGGCGACCCAATTTTTCTAGCAATTGTTTTGATGATCTTGTATAGAATGCTTGTAGCCATACTCAAACCGATGGATACTATGATCGATACTGCACGGGAGATATCAATCTCTGATTTAGATAAAAGAGTATCATATGAAGATAAAGGGGATGAGTTCTCAAAGCTGGCAAGAACATTGAACAATATGCTTGAACGGTTACAATCATCATTTAAACAGATAAAAAGATTTAGTTCCGACGCTTCCCATCAGCTAAAAACTCCACTGGCTGCGATGAGAGTGCAAACAGATGTTGCCTTAAAAATGGACCGTGAAGTAGATGAGTATAAAACAGTGTTACGTTCGATTAACAGTGAGATCATACATCTTCAAAATATGATTAACAATCTGTTCTTACTCACAAAAATGGACGATGAAATTATCCAAAAGAACTTTAAAAATGTTGAGTTAGATATTGTTTTGATGAATGTGGTAGAAGAATTTGTTGTTCTTGCAAGTCAAAAAGGAGTAATTTTAGACATGAAAGAGCTTGAACACACAACAATAAAAGGGGAGGATTCACTAGTATCTATACTTTGCTCGAACCTTATAGACAATGCTATTAAATATACAACAAAAGGTAAAAAAGTTACAGTGTCTTTAAAAGATAAAACAATAACAATAAAAGATGAAGGCATAGGGATAGAAGAAGAAAATGTAAAAGCCATCTATGATAGGTTTTTCAGAGTGCAATCAAGTAGATTTAACGGGGCAAACGGCTATGGACTTGGCATGTCAATTGTCAAGAAAATAGCCAATCTGCATGGCGCCAAAACAGAGATTCAAAGCAAAATTAATTTTGGCACCACCATTAAAGTAAGTTTTGCAACTTAGATAAGAGTTGTTTATAATGTTGTCTTTTCTGGGAGGAAGAAGTTTTTCTTCCTCCCTCTTTAGCGTTCTAACTTTTGTATTAAAAATTTCTGCAATACTACTCAACGGAATCACCGCTTTATCATTGTTATACTAAAAATAAACACTTCGTTATAAAGAGCATATCTTTAATTAAGCTTAAAATAAGTGTAAAATGTTATCATCATGTCCATAAATTATACAATATTTACATTTTGTATAGAAAATTTAACATTGAGAGGACTAAATTACTTTGGAAAAAAAGAAAAAATTAGTTGTAAAAAATGTTTATAAAGTTTTTGGAGACAATCCAAAGGAAGCTATGAAGCTATTAGCTAATGGCATGGAAAAGGATGATATTTTTACGCAAACTGGTATGACAGTCGGTGTAAAAGATGCAAGTTTTGAAATTTATGAAGGTGAAATATTTGTGATTATGGGGCTTTCAGGCTCTGGAAAATCAACTCTTGTGCGATTGCTAAATCGACTGATAGAACCAACTTCTGGAGAAATATGGGTAGATGATATTGATATCACCAATTTGAACGATAAAGAACTTATCGGAATTAGAAGAAAAAAATTATCAATGGTGTTTCAATCATTTGCTCTCATGCCTCACATGAACATCATAGACAATGTGTCGTTCGGGCTTGAATTAAGTGGTGTTGCAAAGAAAGAAAGGTACGAAAAGGCGCAAGATGCATTGAAGCAAGTTGGCCTCAGTGAGCATGTTAATTCCTATCCCGATGAGTTAAGCGGCGGTATGCAGCAACGTGTTGGACTTGCTCGGGCTTTGGCAAATGATCCAGATGTATTGCTGATGGATGAAGCATTCTCTGCACTTGACCCACTGATTCGTACTCAGATGCAAGATGAACTTCTAGAATTACAAGCACGTAATGAAAGAACCATAGTATTTATATCGCATGATTTAGACGAAGCCATAAGAATAGGCGACAGAATCGCGATTATGCAAGGTGGTGAAGTATCTCAAATAGGAACGCCTGAAGAGATTATCAGTAATCCTGCAAATGATTATGTAAAATCTTTTTTTCAAGGCGTTGATGTCACGTCTGTACTGAGTGCTTCTTATATCGTTAAAAAAACAGTACCAACACTGATACAAAGAGAAGGGCTTGGAGTCAAAACAGCTCTAAAATATCTAGATGATACCGATTATTTTTATGGATACTATGTTCAAAAGAATGGAAAGTATTTAGGGACGGTCACTATGGATTCACTTAAGAGTTCTGAAACCATTGAAGATGCCTTTGTAGAAGATGAGCCGATTATTGATTCTACAACGATCAGTGATTTGATAGGTGTGGTGGCAGCTTCAAAATTACAGACCGTAGTGGTAGATGACCATGGAAAATATAAAGGAAGTATCTCTAAAGCAAGACTTCTAAAAATCTTAGATCAAGGAGTTGAACATGGCAAGTGATCCATGGGGAATTGCCTCAACGGCACAATCAGATAAAGTATCTTCAACGGATTGGTCACAAGTGAGTACAGTACAACCAAAAGATTTTGATATATTACATCCATTTAGCGGTGATGCGATTATCCCTTTTGGAGACTGGACAAGTGATGGGATAAATTGGGTAGTTACAAATTTTAGAGATTTTTTCTTGAGTGCTAAATTGCCTATTGAGGTGATACTCCAATTTATACAAAATTTTTTACTCGCACTCTCTCCCTATGTTGTTATACTCTTTTTTGTTTTGCTTGCATTACAATTTTCAACTAAAAAATTAGCACTTGGGACGGTTATTTCATTTGCCTTGATTGGATTTGTTGGTGCGTGGGAAGAGTCGATGATTACCTTGGCGCTTGTTTTTACAGCCGTTTTATTTTGTATGATCATAGGTCTGCCGCTCGGTATATGGAGTGCGAGAAGTGATAGAGTCAATAACACTGTAAGACCTATACTCGATGCTATGCAGACAACACCAGCATTTGTCTATCTTATTCCAATTGTTATGCTTTTTGGTATAGGAAATGTTCCAGGGGTTATTGTAACTATTATATTTGCCCTACCTCCACTCATAAGATTGACAAATCTTGGTATTAGACAAGTACCAGCAGATTTGATAGAAGCAGCAAGGTCATTTGGTGCAAGTCAGAGACAAATGCTCTTAAAGGTGCAAATTCCTGTGGCAATGCCAACTATTATGGCGGGAATTAATCAAACCTTGATGCTAGCATTATCAATGGTGGTCATTGCATCGATGATTGCAGTTGGTGGTTTGGGACAGATGGTGCTTCGTGGTATTGGAAGGTTAGATGTTGGCCTCGCTGCAGTTGGCGGACTGGGTATTGTTTTATTGGCAGTAATCTTAGATAGATTAACTCAATCCATGGGCAATCAAGATAAAGCGTCTAAACTCAAATGGTTTCAAAAAGGGCCTATTGGTTTTATTTACAAAATAGTAAATAAGTTCAAGAAATCAGCCTAAGTTAAGAAGAAATAAAGACAAAGGTTCTGTGCAAGGCACAAGCTTTAGATGATATGAATTTTTAAGGAGTTTTACTCCTCAAAAAGAAGAAATAAAAATAAAAGGAGAAAAAGATGAAAAAAATTATACTAGCTATTCTAGCACTATTTATCGCAAGTAGCGTATTTGGAGCAAAAATTACTGGAGTTCGTACAACTATTGCAGAAGAGGGCTTTCAATTTTACGTTGTTGTTGATGCACTTGAGCAAATGGGATACGATGTAGAAGTAACAAATCCGGTTGAGTATGCAGTTTCTTATAAAATAATCGCGCAAAATAAAGAAAATGTCTCTTTTATGGCAGCTAACTGGGATCCTCTCCAGGACAATATGGTTGATGCAGTTGGAAGAGAAAACCTCTTTATAGGTGGAAAGTACATTGAAAATTCTGCTCAAGGTTATCTTATAGACAAGAAAACAGCAGACAAATACAATATTAAGTATATCAATGACTTAAAAGATCCAAAGATTGCAAAATTATTTGATATCAATGGAAATGGCAAAGCAGACCTTGCTGGTTGTGCTCCAGGTTGGGGTTGTGAAGGAGTTATTGAGTATCAATTAGACGCATTTGGACTAAGAGATACAATTACTCACAATCAAGGTTCATATTCAGCAATTTTAGCAGATACTATAGCTAGATACAAAAATGGTGGATCAATCCTTTATTATACTTGGACTCCATATTGGGTTAGTGGTAAATTAGTTCCTGGTAAAGATGTTGTATTTTTACAAGTAACACATTCAGAGCATCCAGTATTAGATAGTACAAAACTTGCAAATGGTGATGATTATGGATTTGCTATCAATACTCAAAGAATCGTAGCCAATGCATTGACAAAAAAACATAAAGATATCGCAAAATTATTTGAGATAATGAAACTAAATGTTAATGACGTTAGTGGTGAAAACTTACTAATGACAAAAGGCGAGAGCAAAGAAGAAGATATAGTAAGACATGCAAAAATGTGGGTAAAACAAAATCAGACAAAAATAGATGCTTGGATTAAAGAAGCTAAAGCAGCGAAGTAAATGCTTCACATGTAGAGGTGTCTCAAAAGGCACCTCTACAAAAATCAATCTCACCTTACAAAATTTCAATAACCCCTAACTCCTAATCCTTAAAATAAATCTTTCTGAGAAGAACATACTAATGTATTTTTCTAAGTTTTTCTACTTAAAAAGAAGAAATAAGCAGACTCTATTTTAGTTATGGTATTATGTTGTAAAGAATAAAAATTATCTAGTAAAAAGGAAAAAAATGAAGAAAATTATACTTAGTATCTTGGTGCTATTTATGGCAAGTAACTTATTTGCTATCAAAATAACAGCGGTGCGCACAATTATTGCAGAAGAGGGCTTTCAAATGTACATTGTTGTTGAGGCATTAAAGCAACTAGGCTATGAAGTAGAAGTAACAAATCCGGTTGATTATGTAGTTGCTTATAAAATAATCGCTCAAAATAAAAAAGATATGTATTTTATGGCGGCAAATTGGGACCCCGTCCAGAAAAATATGCTTAATTCAATTGGAAGAGAAAATCTTTTCATAGGTGGAAAATATATTGAAAACTGTGCGCAGGGTTATATGATAGACAAGAAAACAGCGGACAAATACAATATAAAATATCTAAATGACTTAAAAGACCCAAAGATTGCAAAATTATTTGATATGACTGGAAATGGCAAAGCAGACCTTGCTGGTTGTGCTCCAGGTTGGGCTTGTGGAGCAGTTATGGATTATCAATTGGATGCATTTGGACTAAGCGATAACATTACTCAGAATCAAGGTGAATATTCAGCTATGATATCAAATAAAATAGCAAGATATAACAGCGGTAAACCAATTCTTTATTATGCTTGGACTCCATATTGGGTCAGTGGTAAATTAGTACCTGGTAAAGATACTGTATTTTTACAAGTAACACATTCAGCGCATCCAAGCTTAAAAAGTACTAAACTTTCAAATGGTGATGATTATGGATTCGCAATCAATACTCAAAGAATCGTAGCCAATGCATTGACAAAGAATCATAAAGATATCGCAAAATTATTTGAGATAATGAAACTAAATGTTAATGACGTTAGTGGTGAAAACTTACTAATGGCCAAAGGCGAGAACAAAGAAAAAGATATAGTAAGACATGCAAAAATGTGGGTAAAACAAAATCAAGCGATTTTAGATACTTGGATTAAAGAAGCAAAAGCAGCGAAGTAAAGGCTTCACATGTAGAGGTGTCTCAAGAAGCACCTCTTTTGATTATGGTATTATGTCGTAAAGAATAGAAGGTATCTAACAAAAATGAAGAAAATTATACTGAGTATATTGGCACTATTTATGGCAAGTAACTTATTTGCTATTAAAATAACAGCGGTACGTACAACTATCGCAGAAGAGGGCTTTCAAATGTACGTTGTTGTTGATGTACTGAAGCAATTGGGATACGATGTAGAAGTCACAAATCCAGTTGATAATGCAGTTGCTTATAAAACAATCGCACAAAATAAAAAAGATATCTATTTTATGGCAGGAAGTTGGGATCCACTTCAAAAAAATATGCGTAATGCAGTTGGTAAAGAAAATCTTTTCTTAGGTGGAAAATATATTGAAAACTGTGCTCAAGGCTATCTTATAGACAAGAAAACAGCAGACAAATACAATATTAAGTATCTAAATGACTTAAAAGATCCAAAGATTGCAAAATTATTTGATATCAATGGAAACGGTAAAGCAGACCTTGCTGGTTGTGCTCCAGGTTGGGGTTGTGAAAAAGTGATTGAGTATCAATTAGACGCATTTGGACTAAGAGATACAATTACTCACAATCAAGGTCAATATTCAGCAATTATAGCAGATGCAATAGCAAGATATAACAGCGGTAAGCCAATCCTTTATTATACTTGGACTCCTTATTGGGTCAGTGGAAAGTTAGTTCCTGGCAAAGATGTGGTGTTTTTACAAGTAACACATTCAGCACATCCAATCGTAAAAAGCACAAAACTTGCCAATGGTGCAAATTATGGATTCGTGGTTAATAATCAAATTATAGTAGCCAATGCAGTGACAAAAGAGCATAAAGATATTGCAAAATTATTTGAGATAATGAAACTAGATGTTAATGACGTCAGTGGTGAAAATATGCTAATGAGTAAGGGCGAGAACAAAGAAAAAGATATAAAAAGACATGCAAAAATGTGGGTAAAACAAAATCAAGCGATTTTAGATACTTGGATTAAAGAAGCAAAAGCAGCGAAGTAAACGCTCTATAAAAGTTTAATCTTACCTTAATTAAAATTTGGATAAAATCTAATCCTTAAAAATAAATCTCTCCAAGAAGGACATACTAATGTATGCAATTATTAAAAATGGTGGGAAGCAGTACAAAGTTCAAGAAGGAGATTATATTAATCTCGATAGGCTTGACGCTTCGCCAAAAGAGAAACTCGAGGTGACTGAAGTTTTAGCTGTGAATAACGGCGAACTGAAAGTGGGAGCTCCATTTGTTGATGGCGCAAAAGTTGTACTAGAAGTTGTTATCGACGGCAAAGATGCTAAAGTTATCATCTTTAAAAAGCGTAGAAGAAAAGATTCTAAAGTAAAACGCGGTTTCAGAAGACAGTACACAAGAGTTAAAGTTTTAAGCATTACTGCTTAATCCCCACAAGACACTAAGAAATAGATAGGAGTCACATATGGCACATAAAAAAGGTCAAGGTAGTACCCAGAATAATAGAGATTCAGCTGGTCGTAGACTAGGTGTTAAGAAATATGGTGGAGAATTCGTACGTGCTGGTAATATTATTATTCGTCAGCGTGGAACAAAAACTCACACAGGTGATAACGTAGGTATAGGAAATGATCATACTATTTATGCACTAGTTGATGGACATGTTCAATTTGGACGTAAAGATAAAACTAGAAATAAAGTTTCTGTAATCCCTGCATAATTATAGGCGGAGCAATTCCGCCTAACCCTTCACATAAGTCTATCTATAATCCTTACATGTAAAGATTATAGATAGATTGAAAATAAACCAATATTTTAAAACCAAAAAAAAGAAATAAAGACAAAGGTTCTGTGCAAGGCACAAGCTTTCTCACAGAGAGTGATTGCTAAAGCAACCGCTTCGCTTCACAAGAGATGATATAAATTTTTAAGGAGTTTTACTCCTCAAAAAGAAGAAATAAAATAGAAAGATAAAAATGTTTATAGATAATGTAACACTAACACTTAGTTCAGGCAAAGGCGGTGCTGGAGCGGTCTCTTTTAGACGTGAAAAACACGTCATTATGGGTGGTCCCGATGGCGGCGATGGCGGCCGTGGCGGTGATATAATTATTAAAGTAGATAACAATTCTCATACTCTAGCAACGTTTCGTGGTGCACATCATTTAAAAGCCAAAAATGGACAACCAGGTGGCGGCCGCAAATGTTCTGGCAAGGGCGGAGAGTCATTTGAAGTTGTTGTCCCTCCAGGCACGCAAGTCATTAATAATAAAACAAATGAAGTGATTATGGACTTACTTGTTGATGGTGAGAAAAAAGTATTTTTAAGTGGAGGCAAAGGTGGACTTGGAAACGTTCACTTTAAAGGTCCAACGAATCAAAGACCAAGTTACTCTCAACCAGGACTTCCTGGCGAGAGTGTAGAAGTTAGATTGGAATTGAAGTTGATTGCTGATGTGGGACTTGTAGGTTTTCCAAATGTTGGAAAATCAACGCTTATTTCAGTGATATCAAATGCAGAACCCGAAATAGCAAATTATGAGTTTACAACTCTTACTCCAAAACTAGGCGTTGTAGAGACTGATAATTTCCAATCGTTTGTCATGGCTGATATCCCTGGTATTATTGGTGGAGCAAGTGAAGGCAGAGGTCTTGGACTAGAATTTTTAAAGCATATTGAAAGAACAAAGTTTTTACTTTTTATGGTGGATATCGCAAATTATAGAGATGTAGAAGATCAATTTAGAACTCTACAACTTGAAGTAAAAAATTTTTCAGAAAGTCTTTCTAATAGAGGTTACGCAATAGCGCTCACAAGATCCGATGCTCTAAGTGTAGAAGAAGTACAAGAAAAGACTAGTGCATTTATCAAACTGCTTGGATTGAATGAAAATAAAAATGGAAAGCATTTTGGCTTTGCCGATGATTTACCTGCATTTTGTCAAGATGTATATAATTATGATAAAAAATTACCATACTTTGTAATGCCCCTTTCTTCAATAGCAAGAAAAAATTTAGAAGCTATAAAATATGCTCTTTTAGGAGCCATAACAGAGGTAAGAAAAGATGAGAGTAGTTCTTAAGGTCGGCACTCATATTTTAAGTGAACAAAATCGTCTTGTAAAAGATAGAATGTTCAATTTAGTTCAATTTTTAGTAGAACTTATGAGGGTACATGAAGTTATTTTGGTTACTTCAGCTGCAGTAGCGGCGGGGTATACAAAATTGAAATTGGATAAAAAATCATTACCAAACAGACAAGCATTAGCTGCAGTTGGACAGCCTTACCTTATCGAATTATACAATAAAAAATTAGCAAAATTCGATAAATTGGGCGCACAAATTCTTTTAACTGCAGATGACTTTGATTCAAGAAAAAGAACTAAACATGCAAAAGTAGCTATTGACACACTAATTGAAAATAATATTTTGCCTATTATCAATGAAAATGATGCAACAGCCGTAGAAGAGTTGGTTTTTGGAGACAATGACCAACTCTCAGCGCATGTGGCATACTTTTTTGATGCAGATTTATTGATAATTCTTTCTGATATCGATGGGTACTATGACAAAGACCCAAATAAATATGATGATGCCATTATAAAAAAGATTGTCACGAAGGTAGATGAGTTAGAATTAAAGTTGCCTTTTAATCCTGCGACAGAGTTTGCAACAGGTGGCATAGTCACTAAATTAAAAGCGGCAGATTTTTTACTCAAAAGAAAAAAATCGATGTTTATGGCCACTGGATTTGACTTGAGTGATGTTAGAAGTTATATGCTTGATGGTATTCATAAAGGTGGAACACTCTTTAGATGTGAAAATTCTTTACGCTAAAAAGGAAAATTTATAATGACAATAGTTTTTATGGGAACGCCAGATTATGCTACGACAATACTCAAAGAGTTGCTGACATGTAGCGATATGCAAGTGCCTCTTTTGGTGACACAACCTGACAAACCTGTTGGCAGAAAACAAGTTTTAACTCCACCAGATGTTAAAGCATTTGTGATGGATGAAAATATTGATATAGAAGTGTATCAACCCAAAAATTTACGAAGTGAAGAAACATGTGCCCTCATAAACTCTTTTAATCCAGATTTTATAGTTGTAGCCGCTTACGGCCAAATTCTCCCAAAAGCTATCTTAGACATTGCTCCTTGCATCAATCTTCATGCTTCACTTTTACCTAAATATAGAGGCGCCAGTCCAATTCAGTCATCGCTTCTGCATAATGATCAGTTTACAGGGGTAACATCAATGCTGATGGAAGCGGGACTTGATACTGGGGATATATTGGGACTTTCCTATATAGAGTTAGATAAGAGTATAAAAGTTGATAAGCTTTTTGATGAATTAGCAACTATGGCGGCAAAATTAACGGTCAATACGTTAAGAAATTTTTCCAAAATTATGCCAATCAAACAAAAAAGTTTAGATGCATCCTATGCAAAGAAGATAAGAAAATCTGATGGGTTGGTTTCGTTTGAAGAGAATACTGCTGATGAGATTTACACTAAATTTAGAGCATATGACCCTTGGCCGGGACTTTTTTTAGACTCGGGTTTAAAATTAAGAGATATTAATGTCGTAAAAAAAGAGAAAAATTGCGAAGTTGGAAAAATTATAAGTATTGAAAATGACATTGTGGTTGCATGCAAAGATGGAGCGATTGCAGTTAAATTAGTACAGCCAGCCTCAAAAAAAGAAATGAGTGCCGTTGATTATGCAAGAGGTAGAAGGATAAGTGTTGGAAATAAAGTGGTTTAAGCATCTTCCCTCAACTCATCAGTATTTGATAGAGAGTATAAAAAATAAAACTATCACTCCGCCACTTGCAGTTTGTGCTAGTTTTCAAAGTGCTGGAGTAGGCAGCAGAGGGAACCCTTGGGAAGGTGATGAGGGAAATTTATTTTTTTCATTTTGTGTAGAAACGAAACAGTTGCCAAAAGATTTAAAATTAGAATCAACTTCTATCTATTTTTCATCAATAATGAAAGAAGTATTAGAAGAGCTAGGCTCGTCTTTATGGCTAAAGTGGCCCAATGATTTTTATATAAAAGATAAAAAAATAGGTGGGGTAATAACAACAAAAATATCAGATGTAATAATAGGTTCAATGGGGTTAAATATCCTTCATGCACCTGCAGAATATGGGACTTTGGACGTAACTATTCATCCCGAAAAATTAGTCCTATTATTTTTAGAAAAATTAGGAAAAAATTATTCATGGAAGAAGGTTTTTAGTAAATATAAGATAGAATTCGAAAACAATCTCGGGTTTGCTTTCCATTTGGATGGTAGGATTGTATCACTAATCAATGCAAAGCTGTTTAACGATGGTTCAATTGAGGTAGAAAATAAAAGGGTGTATAGTTTACGATGATAATTAATTTTATGAGAAGTATTAACTTGATTGAGATGACTTTTTCAAGAATTTATTTTTTGAAAAAGGAGATAGTTAAATGAGCGAAATTATAGCTATTGCAAATCAAAAGGGTGGTGTTGGTAAAACAACAACCGCAGTCAACCTTGCAGCTTCACTTGCTGTTGCAGAAAAAAAAGTATTATTAATAGATATTGACCCACAGGCAAATGCAACAACTAGCTTCGGGTTTCATAGAAGTGATTATGAATACAATATTTACCATGTCTTAATAGGACGAAAAAAATTATCTCAAATAATTTTACAAACATCCTTGCCTTCTCTTTCTTTGGCCCCTTCAAATATTGGTTTAGTGGGTGTAGAAAAAGAATTTTACGATGCTAAGACAACAGGCAGAGAGCTTATCTTAAAAACAAAGATAGAAGAAATAAAAGATCAATATGATTATATTATCATCGATTCACCTCCTGCGCTTGGGAGTATTACCATTAATGCACTCAGTGCTGCAAACTCAGTTATCATTCCAATTCAGTGTGAATTCTTTGCACTTGAAGGGTTGGCACAGCTTCTAAATACTGTCAAATTAATCAAAAAAACAATTAATCCAAAACTTGAGATTAAAGGTTTTTTACCTACCATGTTCAGCACACAAAATAACTTGTCAAAACAAGTTTTTGCGGATTTAAAGCAGCATTTTAAAAATAAATTATTTATTGATCACGAAACGTCAAATTTTGTTGTCATACCGAGAAATATTAAATTAGCAGAATCTCCAAGTTTTGGCAAACCAATTATACTTTATGATATATTATCACCCGGTTCTAAAGCCTATCAAGATTTGGCAAATTCAATACTGGTTAGCTAATAAAAAAGCATTCAATAAGCTCTCAATGAAGTGTTAACTTATCCAAAGAGAGTCATTGTTTCACACAGTAAAAAGGAAATAATAAATGAGCGGTAAAAAGGCATTAGGAAGAGGACTTGGAACTATATTTGAAGATGTTGAAGATGCTTATAGACATGGCGGTACGCAAGATTTAGTGAGAGAAATAAAAGTCGATAGAATTTCACCAAATCCATATCAGCCTAGAAAATACTTCAATGAAGTGGCAATAAAAGAACTTAGTGAATCAATCAAAAAGCATGGTTTAATTCAACCTATTATTGTGGTAGAAAAAGATGATAACTATATGCTTCTTGCGGGAGAAAGACGTTATCGGGCTACAAAAGAAGCTGGATTAAATACGATCAGAGCAATCGTAGCAGATATTGAATCAGAAAGCCTACGTGAACTCGCATTAATTGAGAATATTCAAAGAGAAGATTTAAATCCAATTGAATTAGCAACAGCCTATAAAGAACTCATTGAAGAATATACTATAACGCAAGAAGAATTATCTGAAATTATTAAAAAAAGTAGAGCACAAATCACAAACACGTTAAGGCTTTTAAGCCTAAGTGGAAAAACAAAAGATTTAGTTATGCATGGAAAACTGTCACAAGGACATGCAAAAGTGATAGTAGGCCTTAGTCTAAGTGATGAGGATACAGTGGTTAATACAATATTGGGACAAAAACTGAGTGTTAGAGAGACTGAGTCTTTAGTTAAAAAAGTTAAAAAAAGTGACGCTGAAGTTCCAGTTATAGAACAAAAACTCAAAGTAGAGCCATTAGAATTTGAGGACTTAGAAATTAAATTACGGAATTTTGGCTTAAAAGCTAAAAGTAAGGCCCACAGTATAACAATTGAATTTAAAAATAGCCAATCAGTTAAGGAATTTTTAGAAAAGATTAAATAAAAGTTAGTAGTTTAATAAGGCTTTTTATTTACTTATGCTAGAATCCGGCCAATTTTAATAAAGAGTATTTAATAATCTCTATTAAAGTGGCGTGTCATACCTAAGAAAAGGAGCAAAAAAAATGTTGGACATTAGCCCGGCACTTTTGCTGGTAACGGGAGCTGTATTTTTTATCTTATTGATAGTTCTTAATAAGATTCTTTACAAACCACTTTTAGGATTCATCGATAATAGAAATGAATCAATTAAGCGTGATTTGGAAAATGCGGGTAAAAATACCAGTGATGTTGAAGCTTATTTTAAAGAAGCAGATCAAATTATTCTTGCAGCTAAAATGGAAGCAGGAAAAATTAGAGAAGTAGCTTTGAGTAAAGCAAAAGAGATAGCTGCACAAAAAGTTGAACAAAAAAAGAGTGAACTCGAGGAAGAGTACATCTCATTTTTAAAAGACTTGAATGCAGAAAAAGATGAATACACAACTAGCTTAAATTTGCAGATACCTGTTTTTAGAGACAGTATCAAGCAAAAACTTAGCCAAATATAGGAGGCCTGGATGAAAATTAGATACTTATTAATTCTTTTAGTGCCAGCGCTTGTTATGGCTAGTGATGGAAGTGGAGGAACTGATATTGTTCCTAGAACAATTAATTTTGCTCTCTTTGCGGCAATTTTGTATTATCTTCTAGCAAAACCTGCTAAAGATTTTTACAAAGGTAGAATTGCGGGTATTGCTGATAAACTCAATTCTATTCAAGTGAAAGTTAAAGAGTCAATTAGCGCAAAAGAGTCTGCACAAGCTAAAGTTGAAGAGGCTAAGGCGAATGCTAAATCATTAATAGAAACTGCAAAAAAAGAAGCAGTACTACTTAATGAAAAAATTCTCAAGGATACTAAGTTTGAACTTCAAAATCTGGAAAAAAGCTTTAATGAAAAAACAGAAATTGAAAGAAGAAAAATGACTAGAGATGTTGTTAAAAGTATTTTAGATGAAGTTTTTAACAAAGATACTATTTCTTTAGATAAAGAAGAATTGGTTGAGATAGTTATGAAGAAGGTTGCCTAATGAAAGGTGTTATTTCCAAAAAGTATGTAAACGCATTGATGAAAATTTGTAACGATGATGAAATATCTTCAATCTATAATTCTATTGATGAAATTTCAAAAGCGTTTTCTTATGCAAAATTTAACAATATTATTTTATCTCCTGATTTATCAAAGAATGAAAAAGAAAAATTTGTTTTATCTTTGCAAGAGAATGTAGGAGTTAAACTTTTAAACTTGATTAAGTTATTGGCCGAGAATGATCGATTATATTTGATTCCGTCAATTTCAAAAGAATTGAGATATAAAATTTCACTTAAAAATAATTCTTATGACGGTGAAGTTGTCAGTAATTTTGAAATTAGTAGTGAGCAGATTACTAAATTGGAAGATAATCTTAGTAAAAAGTTTAATGCCAATATCACGTTAAATGGTGTTGTAAGTAGTTATCCGGGCGTAAAAATTCAGCTAGACGATTTGGGAATAGAAGTTAGTTTTTCATTAGACAGACTAAAATCTCAAATGGTAGAGCATATTTTAAAAGCAATCTAAGAGAGATTCACTGCGAAGCAGTAGCCTCAGTGAGATGAATTTAACTTGGACGTGTTCAAGTTAAAGAAGAAATGAAAATAAAAAAAGAAGTTAAGGAGAAATTTGTGGGAGCAAAAATGAAAGCTGATGAAATCAGTTCGATCATTAAAGAACGCATTGAAGACTTCGAACTCAATGTTGATGTTGAAGAAACTGGTAAAGTTATTTCAGTAGCAGATGGTGTTGCGAATGTTTATGGGCTTAACAATGTTATGGCAAGTGAAATGGTTGAGTTTGAAAATGGACAAAGAGGTATGGCTCTTAACTTAGAAGAGTCAAGCGTCGGTATTGTTGTTCTAGGCACTGGTGTTGGCATTAAAGAAGGAAGTTCTGTAAAAAGATTAGGAAGATTACTTCGTGTTCCAGTAGGTGACGCTCTTATCGGCCGTGTTGTCAATTCACTTGGTGATCCAATTGATGCAAAAGGTCCAATAGAATCAACTGAAACTAGATTTGTTGAAGAAAAAGCACTTGGTATTATGGCTAGAAAGTCAGTTCATGAGCCGCTTCAAACTGGTATTAAAGCAATTGATGCACTAGTTCCTATCGGACGTGGGCAAAGAGAGCTTATTATTGGTGATAGACAAACAGGTAAAACCACAATAGCAGTAGATACAATCATTAACCAAAAAGGTCAAGATGTTGTCTGTATTTATGTGGCCATTGGTCAAAAGCAATCAACCGTAGCGCAAGTTGTTAAAAAACTTGAAGAGCATGGTTCTATGGATTATACTATTATTGTTAATGCAGGTGCATCTGATTCAGCAGCTTTACAGTATTTAGCACCGTATTCTGGTGTTGCAATGGGGGAATATTTTAGAGATAGTTCACGCCATGCACTTATAGTGTATGATGATTTGTCAAAGCATGCTGTAGCGTACCGTGAAATGTCGCTTATCCTTAGACGTCCTCCGGGTCGTGAAGCATATCCTGGCGATGTTTTTTATCTACATTCTAGATTATTAGAGCGTGCTTCTAAATTAAATGATGCACTAGGTGGCGGTTCGTTAACAGCATTACCAATTATTGAAACTCAAGCGGGTGACGTATCTGCGTATATCCCTACGAATGTTATTTCAATTACAGATGGCCAGATATTTCTAGAATCTGATTTATTTAACTCGGGTATTCGTCCAGCGATTAACGTTGGTCTTTCAGTTTCTCGTGTTGGAGGCTCAGCTCAAATTAAAGCGACAAAACAAGTTGCTGGAAATTTAAGACTAGATCTTGCTCAATACCGTGAACTTCAAGCCTTTGCTCAATTTGCAAGTGACCTTGATGAATCAAGTAGAAAACAATTAGAACGTGGACAAAGAATGGTTGAAGTTCTTAAACAAGGCCAGTACTCTCCACTTCCTGTGGAGAAGCAAGTTCTTATAGTATATGCAGGTACAAGAGGCTTCTTAGACAATGTTGAAGCAGGAGATGTAACACGTTTTGAAGCTGAGCTTTATCCTTTTATCGAAGCTAAATATCCAGAAATTCTTGAAAAAGTAAGAACTAAAAAGGTATTAGATAAAGAGATTGAAGATTTGCTTGCAAAAGCATTGAACGAGTTTAAAGCAACATTTGCAGTGAAGTAAGGATAGACAATGTCAAACCTTAAAGAGATAAAAAGAAAAATTAAGAGTGTTGAAAACACTAAGAAAACGACGAGAGCGATGAAATTAGTTTCAACTGCAAAGTTGAATCGTGCAAAACTGGCGGCCCAACAGTCAAAAGTGTATGCAGCTAAAATAAATGACGTCTTATCTGAAATTGCCTATAAAATTAACCAATTTAAAGTTGGTGGGATTAACAGTCGTTATTTTAATAAAATTGACTCTCCAAAAAAAGTCGATATTATTTTTGTAACTGCTGATAAAGGCTTATGTGGTGGCTTTAATATTCAAACAATTAAAGCTGTTTCTAGGCTTATGAATGAGTATAAAGATAAAAAAGTGAAAGTTCGATTAAGAGGGGTTGGAAGAAAAGGTATAGATTTCTTTAAATTTCAAGATATCGAGCTTCACTCTGAGTATTTGGGAGTGAGTTCAGCGCCTACTTATGAGAAAGCGCAAGAAATTATAACGGAAGCAATAGCTGATTTTATGAACGATACAACAGATAAAATTATTTTAGTACATAATGGGTACCTAAATATGATATCACAAGATTTGAAGGTAACTGATATTGTTCCAGTGATACCACCAGTTAGTTCTGAATTGGTATCGAACTCTATTATGGAGCTTGAACCGGAAGAGCCTGAGTTAGTCTTAGAATCTTTGATTAAAAAATATTTTGAATACAATATGTACTATGCACTTATTGATTCATTGGCTGCTGAACATAGTGCTAGAATGCAGGCTATGGATAACGCAACTAAAAATGCAAGTGAGCGTGTTAGCAAGCTAACATTGGTTTATAATAAAGCTAGACAAGAATCTATCACCACTGAATTAATAGAAATTATCAGTGGTGTTGAGTCTATGAAGTAAACTGTTTTGGAAAAATTAAAAGGAGAATATTCAATGAATGGAGTAATCAGCCAGATCATGGGTCCGGTTGTTGACGTCGATTTTGACGGCTACCTTCCGCAAATTAATGAGGCTATGAGTGTTAATTATGAAGTTGAAGGCAAGAGCAGAAAATTAGTTCTTGAAGTAGCAGCCCATCTTGGTGACAACCGTGTTAGAGCAATTGCAATGGATACAAGTGAAGGTTTAACTAGAGGCATACAAGTAAATGCTTTGGGGACTCCTATAAAAGTTCCAGTAGGCAAAGAAGTATTAGGTAGAATGTTTAACGTTATCGGTGAAGTTATCGATGAAGGTGAAGAAGTCACTGCAACTGATACATGGTCAATCCATAGAGAACCACCACTATTTGAAGAGCAAAGTACTAAGTCTGAAATATTTGAGACTGGTATAAAAGTAGTAGACTTATTAGCTCCTTATGCAAAAGGTGGAAAAGTTGGACTATTTGGCGGTGCTGGTGTTGGAAAAACTGTCATTATTATGGAACTTATTCATAACGTTGCATTTAAACATAGTGGATATTCAGTATTTGCTGGTGTTGGTGAAAGAACTCGTGAGGGTAATGACCTTTACCACGAAATGAAAGATTCAAATGTTCTTGACAAAGTTGCCCTTTGTTATGGACAAATGAGTGAGCCTCCTGGAGCACGTAATCGTATAGCTCTTACAGGTCTCACAATGGCTGAGTATTTTCGTGATGAAATGGGACTAGATGTATTGATGTTTATTGATAATATCTTTCGTTTTTCTCAAAGTGGTGCTGAAATGTCTGCACTTCTTGGACGTATTCCTTCAGCTGTTGGTTATCAACCAACACTTGCAAGTGAAATGGGTAAATTTCAAGAGAGAATTACATCGACCAAAAAAGGTTCAATCACTTCTGTTCAAGCGGTCTATGTACCAGCGGATGACTTAACAGATCCTGCTCCTGCAACAGTTTTTGCTCACTTGGATGCGACTACGGTTCTAAATCGTTCTATTGCAGAAAAAGGAATTTATCCTGCTGTTGATCCACTTGATTCTAGTTCACGTATGCTTGATCCTCAAATTATTGGGTTGGAGCATTATGAAATTGCTCGTGGTGTTCAATCAGTACTTCAAAAATATAAAGATTTACAAGACATTATTGCAATCTTAGGTATGGATGAGTTGAGTGAAGAAGATAAAAAATCAGTTGATAGAGCAAGAAAAATTGAAAGATTCCTTTCTCAACCATTTTTTGTTGCAGAAGTATTTACAGGAAGCCCTGGAAAATATGTGACTCTTGAAGAAACCATTGCTGGATTCAAAGGTATTTTAGATGGTAAATACGATAGTTTACCAGAAGCAGCTTTCTATATGGTTGGTGGCATTGAAGAAGTTCTTGCAAAAGCAGAGAAGTTAAAAAGTTAGTTTAAATAAAAATAAAATGAACTCTTTGCCGGGCTTTGCCCGGTAAAAAGGAGAAATAAAATGAATCCATTAAAATTAGAAATAGTAACTCCAGAGGGTCAAATTTTTTCAAGTGAAGTGAAAAATGTGACACTACCGGGAAGTGAAGGTGAGTTTGGTGTTTATTCAGGTCATGCTTCAGTTGTTTCGTTACTAAAAGCTGGCGTAATTGATATAGAATTAAATAGCGGAAAGCATGAACTTGTTGCTATTGACTGGGGACATGCAAAAGTAGATGAGCACTCTGTTACTGTATTAGCAGATGGCGCCGTTTCAATAGGTGGAGATAGCGAAGGCGAAATAGCAAAATCTTTAAGAGATGCTAAAACGCTTATTTCAAGTATGAGCGATTCGGATATTGCCATTGCGACAGCGATGACAAAAATTGAATCAATGATAAAAAGTAGATAGTAGAATATATGGACTTTGATTTAATCTTAAATTACTTTTCAAAAAGCGGTTTTATTACTTGGGTTGTACTTGGCTGGTTATCTTTATATTTTATAATAACATTCGCGACACTTTTTAGTCGATACTTATACCTTTCAAGTTGGCTTTCAAGAGAAAAAAGTTCTCTTGAAGCTATGCTTATGGGCTCAAAAAGTCTCAGAGGTGATTCCATCTTAAAAAAATGCTCAAATTCATTCAATTCATCTGAAAAACTATTAAAAGTTTGTCAAAGTGTAGGTGAGAGAAATGCCACACAAGGTTTATGGATGCTTTCTATGATTGCTTCAACTTCTCCATTTATCGGATTGTTTGGTACGGTTGTGTCAATACTCGATACATTCAGCGCACTAGGACAAGGTTCAGGTGGAGCATCATTGAGTGTCATAGCTCCCGCCATTAGTGAGGCGCTAGTTGCGACAGCGGCTGGAATATTTGTTGCAATTCCTGCTTATAGTGCACATCTTTTCTTAAAGAGACAAGCTTATGATGTGATGGTTTATATTCAAAGAGAAGTCGATTATTTGATTGCTAATAAAGAAAACGTTGATGTTTGATTGGGATGAAACTCCTGACTTAAATATAACTCCACTAGTTGACATAATGTTGGTTTTATTGGCCATACTGATGGTGACTACGCCGGCACTTGTGTATGAAGAGATCATTAAATTACCAGATGGAACAAAAACACAAGTGGTAAAAGAAATTCCACAAATAGAGATTCGTATTACAAAAGATAGAAAAGTATATGTTAAAAATGATCATTTTACTATTAACGAATTTCCAGATAATTTTGTATTAATTAGTCAAAAATTTCCATTAGATACTACCATTGTATATATAAAAGCTGATGAAGCACTGCAATATAAAGATGTTATGTTTATACTTAAAAGCGTAAAAGATGTTGGTTTCACAAAAGTATCACTAGAAACAAACGGATAAAAAGTGCCAAGTTCCTCTACCTCCTCAATTGTAGGCTGGACATTATCATTTATTTTATATTTTACATTTTTGAGTATAGGCATCTATGTTCTACAAACAAATGCTATGAAAATCGCTAAATACACTGCTAGCAAAAAAAACTTATTGAACGTTACTTTGGTCGAGAGGCAGCAAGAAAAAGTTGTAAAAAAGAAAGAAGAAAAAGTTGTAAAAAAAGTTGAAACAGTGAATATTGAGAAACCAAAAGAGGTTAAAAAGACTGTACGAGGAAAAAAGAGTGTGGCAAAACCTGTCGTTAAACCTGCCCTAAAAAATCTATTTGACAAGATTGATATAACAAAGCTTCCAGATGAGACGCAACGTAGAGAGAAAAAAATTAGAAAAAAAATTGAGAAAAAAATCATTGATGAAGTTATTAAATCTAAAAAGGCGAATAAAATAACTAAAGCTTTGGAGTTTGAACAACAAGAAAATTTAATTATTACTCAGAGAGATGGAGTATATGATGAATTTAAAGGTAAAGTATTAGATATTTTAGATCAAAAGTGGCAAGAGACAATTGATACTGTTCCCGGTAATGAAGCAAAAGTTATAATCGGTATAGATAAATTGGGAAATTTTAGTTATAAGATAGAAAGTTTATCTTATAATGATGCCTTTAATGGAAAATTACGTGATTTTTTAGAAGCAATGAAAGATGTAGAATTTCCGCCATATACCAGCGGAGAGATGTTTAACATACAGGTCGTTTTCAAAGACATATTAGAATAACGGAGATAAAAAATGATAAAAAAAATAATAATAGTATTGATTTTACTTACATGCACACTTTTTAGTGCCGATGCAACAGTGGAAATAGTTAAAAAGATGGATAAATTACCTAAAATTGCTCTTCAAGATGCAAGTGATGTAACTATCAATTTAGCATTTAGAAAAAGGTTTTTTAAAATCCTAATTGGAGATCTTAAGGTAAGTAGCCATTTTGATGTGGTGGATGAATATCTAGCAAGTACTTTCGAGGGAACAGTAGAAGAAAACTTTTTAAGTTCATTACATCCGGATTTGATTTTGAGATATAAGATTTCTATAGATGCAGATGGTGAAGTTATAGCGCAATTAAAACTTATCAATGCCAAAAGTGGACAAATTGACAATGAAAAAATATATAAAATATCTCAGCAAACGAGATATCCATTTTTAGCACACAAAATAGCGGTTGAATTGAACAACTATATTGGAGCGCCTAGTATTAAATGGATGGAACAATTCGTGATTTTTTCCAAATATACTGGTACTAAAGAAAGTGAAATTGTCATTTCTGATTATACTCTAAGCTTTCAAAAAATTGTGGTCAAGGGTGGGTTAAATATTTTCCCGAAGTGGGCAAATAAATCACAAGATGCATTTTATTATTCATCTTATAATGCACTGAAGCCGACACTGTATAAAGTGGATGTAACAACTGGTAAAAGAACTAAAATCATTTCTAGTGAGGGAATGTTGGTGTGTTCCGATGTTTCCTCTGATGGCAAAACTTTAGTTTTGACAATGGCTCCTCATGATCAAGCTGACATATATACGTATAATGTAGAAACAAAGAATTTGGAGAATATAACATCATACGGTGGAATTGATGTCAATGGAAATTTTATAGACAATGACAAAAGAATAGTTTTTGTATCCGATAGATTAGGGTATCCAAATATATTTGCTCAGGCCATAGGTTCAAATTCCGTGGAGCAAATGGTATATCATGGAAAAAATAATAATTCTGCTTCAGCTTTAAATAATTATATTGTTTATTCAAGCAGGGAAAAAGAAAGTGAATTTGGTTCAAGAACTTTTAATTTATATCTGATTTCCACTAAAACTGATTATATACGACAACTTACTGCGACAGGTAGAAACTTATATCCGAGGTTTGCAGATGATGGAGAAACTGTTTTATTTATAAAATATTATGAAAATCAAAGTGCATTAGGAGTTATTAGACTTAATGCAAATAAAAGTTACCATTTCCCATTAAAAGTGGGCAAAATACAGTCAATTGATTGGTAATTTAAGAAAAAGATGCTAAACTAATGCATATTTTAAAAAAAACAAAGGGGTGAAAATGAAAAGACTATTACTTTTAGGCTTGACAGTAGCAGCACTAGTATTTAGTGGATGTAGTCAAAAAAATCCAGAGGTTGATATGACTAAAAAGGATTATACAGATGTAAGTACTGCTGATAAAAAAGCATCAGATATATCAGGTATGGATAAAAACAACATGGATTCTGACGCTATGCAAAAGCAAACTCCGGACACTGCAAGTGTAATTGCTATGATAGAGGGAAAAGTAACTAAAATTTATTTCGACTTTGATAAATATAATATTCGTGAAGATATGAAAGCAAATATCGAAATGAATGCTGAAATTTTAAACGCAGAAGAAGCAAAGAGCTTTTCACTTAAAGTTGAAGGAAATGCTGATGAATGGGGTACTGATGAGTACAACTACGCTTTGGGTTTAAAAAGAGCAAAGAGTGTAAAAGATTCACTTGGTGCGCAGGGTATTTCTACAGATAGAATTATGCTTGTAAGCTATGGTGAGAGTAATCCTGCATGTAAAGAGAGCAATAAAGCTTGCTGGGGCCAGAACAGAAGAGTAGAATTTAAAATTTTACCATAATTGATATAAATGAAAAAATTCAGTATTATTTTGCTAATAGCGGCAAGTTCGCTATTAGCTGCTGAGCCTTCGGCTTACGGAGCCGGAAACTTAGACAGTAAAAATCCCTATGGCTTAACTCCAAGTGAAGAACATATCCTTAAAAATAAAGAAAAGGTAACTACTCTAGATAAAAGCGTTGGTAATGTAAAAATTCAATTATCTCAAATTAATGAGAATTACGAAGGATTACGCTCCGTTACTGAAGCGATGGGCTCTAAAATATCTAAAATAGACCAAAAAATTAACTCTTTAGCGGGAGAATCTGATGCAAGAAAAGAGACTTTTATTGTTTTAAATCAAGACATTGCTGATGTAAAGATTTATGTTGAGCAGAGTAGAGATTTGCAAGACAAAAATCAAGAGAAGATTAAGATAGTTTTATCGGAACTTAGTTCATTGATAGATTCTATTAATACAAATTATGCCTCCAAAGATAATGTGATGAAGATAGAAGATAGAGTGAATATTTTGGAAAAAAAACTTTTAAAAGATACAACCCAAAAGAAAAAAGTAGCCAATTCACATAAAAGTGGTGCAACTCTTGTAGCAGAGGGTGTTGCTCTGTTTGAGCAGAAATCTTATGATGAAGCTAAGGCTAGATTTAACGAGCTTCTAGAAAAAAACTACAAACCAGCAAGAAGTAACTATTATCTTGGTGAAATTGCTTATGCCAAAGAATCCTATAAAATTGCAATAGAACACTATAAAAAAAGCATATCTTTATATGATAAAGCGGAGTATATTCCAAGACTTCTGTACCATACTGGCATATCTTTTAATAAATTAAAAGAAAATTCTCAGTCTAAACAATTCTTTGATGCCCTAAAACAAGGCTATCCAGATTCAAAAGAAGCTAAATCTTTAAATTAATTATTTTTGTAAGCCTCCATAAAACATCATTGTGCTAAAATCTCTTGTTTTAATACAAGGAGAAACTATATGCCAATTATTGATAATCAAGTCGTTTCAATCAGTTATGAATTGAAAGACGCTGGTACAGGTGAGATAATAGATAGCAATCTAAATGCTGCACCTTTATCATTTATCGTAGGAAAAGGCCAAATTATTCCTGGTCTAGAAAATGAGATTAAAAAATTATCTCAAGGGGATAGTGCAGATGTTAAAGTAGCCGCAGTTGATGGGTATGGTGAACATGACTCATCAGCGATACAGTCACTTCCAAAAGAGCAATTTGCTGGGTTAGAATTAACCGAGGGAATGGTACTTTATGGACAAGGTGAAGATGGTGGAACTACTCAAGTTGTCGTTAAAAGTTTTAATGATGAAGAAGTTGAAGTAGATTTTAATCACCCATTAGCAGGTAAAGAACTACTTTTTGCTATTAGTATTACTGAAGCTAGAGAAGCAACAGCTGATGAATTACTCAATGGCTTTGTTGGCGAACCAGCTGCTAGTGGTGGTGGTTGTGGTTGTGATTCAGGTGGCAGTTGCCACACTACAGAAGAAGAAGAAGCACCAAAATCAGAATGTTGTGGCGGAGATGAGAAAAAGTCTGATGCCAGTGGATGCTGTGGATCAAACTAATTATATTGCACGTTCAAGGGCCTCAATTGAGGCCCTTAAATCTGCAAATCTTTTAAAAAGTTTAAATATTAATGCTCTTATAGTTGGACAGAGAGGTGTTGGAAAGCAGACACTTGCTAAGTTTATTCTACCCAAAGCACCTATTGTAGACGGTGCAGATTTACAAGAACTACTAGGCCACATAAGCAGTACAGATAACGTTATTGTTAAAAATTTTGAGAAAATAAGTAATTACCAAAAAATACACTCAGCAGTTGAGGTCAATAAAACAAGAATAATAGCAACGACTTCTAAGGAAATCCCACAAAAACTATCTGATGATTTTTTCAGTTTAAAAATCACCATTGATCCTTTAAGTCAAAGGGAAGAAGATATAGAGCCTTTGGCTAAAAAGTTTTTTCAAGAAGTATCAACATTATTTGGAACGGATAGTGATTCAAATATCTCTTTAAATGACTTTAATTTTGATGTCTCTAAGAACTGTTATTCCCTTAGAAAATCTGTCTATTTGCACTATCTTATAGATTCGCTTGAAGAAACTGATGTCATGCAAGTGATGGAAGAGTTTTTAACAAAAAGAATTGGCGGTAAAAATGATTATCGCGAGCAATTATATCTTTTTGATGTGCCATTAATAAGAAGCGGATTTAAAAAATTTCACTCACAATTAGCGATCAGTGAAAAATTTGGGTTAAATAGAAACACACTTCGTAAAAAAATCAATGATTACAAAGATCACTATAAATTAGATTAAAATTATTAGGATGAGTATATGAGTAAAAATATTTATGTTTTTCCAGGACAGGGCAGTCAAAGTATTGGAATGGGGAAAAATTTCTATGACAATGATGGTTTGGCAAAAGAGATGGTTGAGCGTGCTAGCCAAAGGTTGAATATTGATTTTGCCAATTTGCTTTTTGAAAAAAATGACAAACTAGAGCAGACTGAGTTTACTCAGCCAGCAATTTTACTTGTGAGCTCAATTGCACATGCTATTTTTACAAAAGCATTTAAAGGTGCTCCTTTGATGTCCTTAGGACACTCATTAGGAGAATTTTCTGCTTTAGTTTCAGTTGGTGCTCTTGATTATCTTGATGCTGTTGAACTGACTCACAATCGCGGTCTTTTGATGAAGAAAGCGTGCGAAAATATAAATGCCGGGATGATGGCTCTTATTGGTTTGAGTGACGAAATGGTTGAAGAAATTACTGCAAGTCAAAGAAAACTTGGTAAAAAAGTTTGGGCAGCAAACTATAATACACAAGGACAGGTAGTAGTCGCTGGGGATAAAGATGATTTGATATCATTAGAAAAGGTCTTTAAGGAAGCAGGCGCAAAAAGAGCTCTTCTGCTGAATATGTCAGTAGCAAGCCATTGTCCACTTTTAAAGGGGGCTCAAGACCCTTTAAAACACTATTTAGATAAATATTTAAAGAATGATTTTATAGCGCCTGTTGTCTCCAATGTAACAGCAGATGGTTATAGCACTAAAAGTGAAGCACTTGAACTTTTATCCAACCAATTAATCATGCCAGTAAAATATAAACAATCCATTATCAATGTTGAAGCCAAAACAGATAATTTTATAGAGTTTGGAGCAACCGTGCTAAAAGGCTTAAATAAACGTTCATCTTCTAAACCAACACTTTGCATTACTGATATGGATAGTCTCGAGCAGGTTTTAACAGAGTTGTCATGAAAATAAAACTTATTCAAAATATTCCAAAGCTAAAAAAAATGAGTCTAGAAAAGTTTCGAGAGGAACTCTCCTCTTTGGACGCCCAATTAATTGTTTTTCCCGAACTTGCTCTGAATGGATATATGCTTAAAGATGCAGTATTTGAAGATGCCTACAGTATGAACGAAATTGATGAGTTTGCAAAACTTAGCAAGGATAAGGATATAGTATTTGGCTGTGTGTTAAAAGTAAACCATAAAATATACAACAGTGCAGTTTATTGTAGCGGTGGTAAAGTCTTACATGTACACCATAAAAATATTCTTCCAAATTATGGATTGTTTCAAGAAGCTCGTTTCTTTTTTGAAGGCGATGAGATAAAAAGTTTTGAAACCACTTTTGGAGAAGTGATGATGGTGATTTGTGAAGAGATGTTTTCAGCTAAAGTCATTGAGAAGATTGCTTCAACTAAACCACAACTTCTTCTCGTTCTTGCAAATTCATCTGCACGCGGGTTTCAAGAAGATAAGCTTTTGATAGAAGATCAGTGGAATTCCCTTCTGTGTGCGAGCGCAATTCTATCAGGAGCACATGTAGCTTTTGTAAATCGGGTAGGTTTTGAAGATGGACTTGGTTTTTGGGGCGGTTCACGCTTTATAAATCCAAAAGGTGAGATAATGAGTAAAGCAAAGCTTTTTGAAAAAGAGCATTTAGATAGGATTGTGGATTACCACATGTCAAAAATACAAAAATATTTACTAAGAATAAAATAAGGATGATTATGAAAATTGCAATTATGGGAGCGATGCCAGAAGAAGTTGAACCACTTTTAAAATTTTTCGGTTCCTATGACACTCTAAGTTATGCTGGAAATAAATATTATACAACCAGTTACAGAGGGTGTGAAATTACTATTGCCTATAGTAAAATAGGCAAGGTAAATGCAACAATCACGGCAACCACAATGATAGAAAAATTTGGAGCGCAAAAGCTTCTTTTTACGGGCGTTGCAGGTGCGGTGAGTGATAGTTTAAAAATAGGAGATTTAATAGTTGCAACAGCATTAGCGCAACATGATTTAGATATCACTGCCTTTGGGCATCCTTATGGATATGTGCCTGAAGGCGCAGTCTTTGAAAAGGCAGATGTTGCATTAATTAAAGTTGCGAAAGCCGTTGCAAAGCAGAGCGATATAGCTTTGAAAGAAGGTGTTATCGTTACCGGCGATCAATTTGTAAATAGTAGTGAGCGAAAAAACTGGATAAAAGATACTTTTGATGCCAGTGCTTTAGAAATGGAAGGTGCCGCAGTTGCTGTGACATGTAACGCTTTTAAAGTTCCGTTTTTTATACTTCGATCTATTAGTGATGCGTCTGATATGGATGCTAGTTTTAGTTTTGATGAGTTCTTGAAATCTTCAGCTATGATAAGTGCTAACTTTATAATTTCAATGGTAGATAAAATAATTGAAACTAAGTAAAAAGCTTCTGCGTATAACAGGTCGAACAAGTGCTAAATTTAATTTAATACAAGAGGGTGATAAAATCCTTCTTGGCCTTAGTGGCGGCAAAGATTCTCTAACATTGGCACATGTGTTAAAGCATATACAGAGAGTTGCACCCTTTGACTTTGAATTTAAGGCAGTCACAATTGCTTATGGTATGGGTGAAGATTTAAGCACTCTTCGAGCTCATTGTAAAGAGTATGAAATTCCTCATGAAGTGTATGATACAAAGATTTATGAAATTGCTGAAGAAAAAATTAGAAAAAATTCATCTTTTTGTAGTTTTTTTTCTCGAATGAGAAGAGGGGCGTTGTATTCTTATGCTCTAGAAAATGGTTATAAAAAATTAGCACTTGCACATCATCTTGACGATGCAGTTGAGAGTTTTTTCATGAACTTTTCTCACAATGGGTCACTGCGTTCTATGCCGCCAATTTACAAGGCAGAAAATGGCATCGAAGTCATAAGACCTTTTATACATGTGCGAGAAAGACAATTACGTGATCAAGCCAAAGAGGGTGAAATGCCAATCATTGGAGATGAGGCATGTCCTGCCATGAGATTTGATATAAAAATGCCAGTGGCACGTGCTAAAACAAAAGAGATGTTAGCCAAAATGGAAGAAGAGAATAATGACCTTTTTGTTTCTTTAAAAAAAGCATTTGAAAATATCAATGCTTCTAGTTTTAGCGATGAAAGATATTTAGATATCTAACAAAGAGTAAGAGGAAATCCTCTTACTTTATGTAATTTTTATTTCTCTAATGCTCTTGCTCCGATATTCCCGTATCTATGATAGCTGTGGGAGATGCTTTGCTCTTTAAAATAATGTAAAAGCTCTAATCTTCCTTCCATCATTGGCTCAGCTCTTACTACAAACTTAGCAATCTTAGCAGCTTGGGTAAATACAACCTTACTGACTTTATCAATACTTGAATATATTAATCTATCTACAGTAGAAAAACACTTAACAAATTCTTTCTCACTTTCCCTTGCTATACTATCTCTAGCGCTTAAAAGGTTCTCTTTATTTTCAAAAAGAAAAGATACTACAGAGTTTTCCAAAGGAGATTCAATGCTTACATGTACAGCCACTCCACTGACACGTGCTGCAAGTATTCTACTAACAACTTCAAATAAAGAATCATCTTTAGTGACACGAATAGCGACTCGGTCCAACGGAAGGTAGCGGAATATATTATCTTCACCACGAAGTTTGAAATAATCATGCTCTACGCTAAACTCATCTTTGTAATTTTTTAAATAACTCTGAAGTGCACTACTAAGCTTAGAAAAGTCATCTTTAAATGCCTTATGAAATCCATCTGCTACCCCTTTTTCCCATGCTTTTACAACTTCTACAAGAGGATGAGAATAGTTTTCTTCGACCTTAGGACTAGCAACTTCCTCAAAATTCATAAATTGTGTCACAAAACCATAGGCACCAGCTTTTCTTCCTGCACCAATAGCAGATTTACCCATACCGCCAAATGGTTGACGAAGTACAATTGCTCCCGTTGTTCCACGATTTATATATAAATTACCAGCATTTAAATGCTCTCTCCAATAATCAGTCTCTCTAGCATCAAGTGATTCAATACCAGAAGTTAATCCATATCCAGTTTTATTGACAAGTTCAATGGCATGTTTTAAATCTTTAGCACACATGACTGAAAGCACTGGACCAAAAAGCTCATGCATATGGCAGAAGTTTCCATCTTGCACTCCCCATTTAATTGCGGGTTTAAGCATATACTCATTATTTTCTGCATAAGATGGTTCTACAAGCCATTCTTCTCCCTCTTCAAGTGTTTCTAAGCCTTTTTTTAAATTTCCAGATACTTTATTTGCCAAAGTACCAATTTTACTCACATAGTTCCAAACTGTTCCGACATCTACACTTTGTGCAGCATCTTTTAGTGCTGATTTAAAACCTTCATCATTATAGACTTCTTCTTCAAGAATTAAAAGTGAAGTCGCAGAACACTTTTGACCAGAATTATTAAACGCAGAGGCTATAACATTTTTAATTGCTTGTTCGCGATCAGCCATGGCGGTAACAATAGTTGCATCTTTTCCGCCAGTTTCAGCTGCTAAATGAAGATTAGGACGTGCTTTTAGCATTGAATACGCTGTATCTTCCCCTCCAGTTAAAATAACAAAATCAACTTTTGGATTTTCTACCAAATTCTTTCCAGCTAAACTTCCTGGAGCTGCTACGTATTGAAGTACATTTTTACTCACTCCTGCATCCCAAAAACATTTACAAAGCTCATAGGTACAAAGAGCTGCCGCAGATGCTGGCTTGACAATGACAGTATTACCCGCTGAAAGAGCCCCTGCAATCCCACCAACAGGAATAGCAATAGGAAAATTCCAAGGAGGAGTTACTACACCCACGCCTTTACCCTTAAATTTTAAATTTTTAAAATTATTAAAGTAGTTCGCACTATGACTATAAAACTCTACAAAGTCAATGGCTTCACTCACTTCTACATCGGTTTCGGTTAGTACCTTACCAACTTCCGCTGAAGCTATACCAATTAAGTCTAATCTCTTCTTTCTCATTTCATTTGCAACTCTACTGAGCACTTGGTGACGAGCAACATGCGTTAATTCTCTCCAACCATCAGGATCGGCAGCTGCAACATCTACAGCACGCTGTAAATCTTCTGCAGTTGGAATTGCATAATTACCACAAATGACACCCTCTTTCAATTGAGATTTATCCATAACTTGTTTTACTTTTCGCTCACCAATCAAATCTTCTCCACCAATGACAACAGGAGCAGTTTCGAGTTTATCTCCAATTTTTTTCATCCATTTTGTGCGGATATCTTTTGCCCATTGTTTGTTTGGAGCCAGAATAAAGTCAGTATCAGGTTCTCCGTGGTACTCTTTAGTATAAAAACTTCCACCTTTATAATCATCCCAATTTTCTGTAGTTCTATCTTGAGTTCTTTTAGCGCCTATGAAAATATTTTTCTTGTTTTCAAAAGATGCGATAAATTGTTGTTTTAACATTTCCCAATCAGCACTTCCAGCTTCTAAACCAAATGAATAACGGATAAAGTTTTCTTTTCCAGTATTTTCATCAAATCTTCTTACGAGATAGGCTATTGCATTTGTGAACTGCTCTTTTTTAGCGGCAGGTCCATAAAGAATGACATCTCCACTAAGCTCTCTAATTGCAACTCTAGCAGATTCGCTCATGCCTTCAAGCATCTCCATTGCAAAATAATCCATCACACCATTTTCTTTAGCAAATTCATATCCATAGGCTAATTCAAAAAGATTGTGTGATGCCACACCCAAATTTACAAAAGGTGCATTCTCTGGGCTAAGAGCGTATTCTAGCATGACTTTATAGTTACTATCTGTGTCTATTTTTGTAGTGTATGGACATATTTCCCAGTGCTTTAACCCGGCTTCAGTTTCTTCCATCTCCATATTTGCTCCCTTAACAAGACGTATCTTTATTGGAGCTCCTCCTTTTGCGACTCTCTGCTTAGCCCAATCGGTTAATTTAATTTGCCAAAGGTGAGAATCAGGAAGATAGGATTGAAGCACAATTCCTGCTTTAAAATCTTTAAATTCCTCTTGATCTAATACTTTTTTAAATGTTGCTACTGTTAAAGATAAATCTCTATACTCTTCCATATCAAGGTTTATAAATTTATTTTCTAACTCACCTTTTGCATTGGTAAAAGAATATTTTTTTGCTTGTCGACAGATTTGAGAAAGTCTACTTGAAAATTCTTCTACAGTATTTTCAAAAGAAACTGGATTTATTTGTGAAAATAGAGTTGAAATTTTTATTGACATATAATCTATATTTGGATTTTTTAATATATCTGTATACTTTGTGATTCTCTCTTGTGCTTCTTGCTCACCTAAAACTATTTCACCAATCATATTAATATTGACTCTTATGCCTTCAGCTTTTCTTTTTTGAAGATGTGCATTCAGTGTTGCATCTTCTCCTTTAAGAACAACAGTGTCAGTATCATCTCTGACACTTTTTATAAATAAAGGAACAGAAACATCAGGCAGATAAACACCGATATTTCTAAATAGAAAAATTAAAAATTTTTCAGGAGTTGAAAAAAAAGATGCCATTCCATATTTTGTAAAGATATAATCTATTTGATCTGCTACTCTAGCATTATTTTTTGTTCTAAAACTTTGATCCATAAGGTCAATTAGAAGTACTTTATCTAAAGGACGAGAAAACATTTTTTGCATTTTTTTATGAAAATTTTTCTCAAAATTAGTGATCTTATCGGCCGCCCTTAACTGCCACTTCTCTGCCAAATCAATGGCACGATTCATTACAACTGTATTTTTTTCCATGATCTTTCCTTTTGTTTTCTTAGTAGTACTAAAAGTAGTACTTTTTGTTAAAGATAGAAATTATCCAAAAAAAACCGTCTACCCAAAGGGATAAACGGCTCAATCTTCATAATTTACTTTTTTTTACCTAAATAAGCCTCTTGAATAACTGTTGAATTGAGTAATTCTTCACTACTGCCTTGGTGTGTTATCTTTCCAAGTTCTAAAACATAACCGCGATCCGCCAACTTTAATGCAGCTTTTGCATTTTGCTCAACAATCAACACGGTTACACCAGTTTCACTAATCTCTTTAATCGCTTTAAATATAGCTTTTACTAAAACAGGCGCTAATCCAAGACTAGGTTCATCCAAGATAAGAAGTTTTGGTTTAGACATAATTGCTCTGCCAATTGCGAGCATTTGTTGCTCACCACCACTTAAAGTACCAGCTAACTGCTTTTCTCTCTCTTTAAGTCTTGGTAAAATCTTATATATCCACGCCAGTGTTTCTTTGTCATGATGTTTGAGCGTATATGCCCCCATAAGAAGATTTTCAGCAACACTAAGTGTCCCAAAGACTTTTCTCCCCTCTGGTGAATGACTCATTCCAAGAGCAACTATATCATGAGCAGGCGTATTTGTAATATCAGTCTTATCAAAAAATATACTACCTGAAGTAGATTTTAAAAGTCCACTGATTGTTCTAAGAGTTGTTGTTTTTCCAGCACCATTTGCTCCTAAAATTGTAACAACTTCACCTTGTTTTACATATAAATCAATTCCTTTGATTGCTTTAATAGCACCATAACCTACATGTAAGTCTTTTACTTTTAGCAATATTTCATGATCTATCATTATTCGTCCTCATCTTCAATACCGATATAAGCTTCAATAACTGCTGGGTTATCTTGAACATCAGCGGCTACACCATCGCAAATCCAGGCACCAAAGTTAATCACTGTCATATACTCACAAAGACTCATAATCATATCCATATCATGCTCAATCATCATAACTGTAACACCCATAGCCTGAATCTTTCGTATAATATCCGCCAAATCTTTTGTTTCATTTTCATTCAAACCAGCGGCAGGTTCATCTAGTATAAGAAGTTCAGGTTCAGCCGCAAGTGCTCTTGCCATCTCTATTTTTCTTTGAACACCATAAGACAAATCTCCAGCTGGAGTTGCTGCATATTGACTTAAATCAAAAAGATCCATATACTCGCCGACTTTTTCCCAATTGTATCTTTCATCTTTATAATACCCTGGTGTCGGGATAATCCCATTGTACCACTTTTGCTTAGATTTGATGTGACGTCCTGACATAATATTTTCAGCAACACTCATCTCTGAAAATAGTCTAATCGTCTGGAATGTTCTTAAAATACCAAGTTCGGCAATTTTATGAGGTGGCACTCCTTTGATATCTACACCATTCCATAATATCTCACCTTCTTCAGGAACATAAATTCCCGTAATACAGTTAAATAGAGTAGTTTTACCTGCACCATTTGGTCCTATAATCCCGTAAATTTGTCCTTTTTGAACTTTAAGATTGAGTGAATCAATAGCTGTTAATCCTGAGAAGAATTTAGATAAATTTTTAATTTCTAATAAGCATGGTTTCATTTTGTCCCCTTTTTGAGAAAAGAAGGAATATCCCCAAATTTAACCGGCCAAATACCACGAGGTCGTAAAATCATTGTTAAAATCATAGCAAGTCCAAACACTAAATAACGCGCTTCTGCAAACTCACGAAATACTTCTGGAAGAACGAACATCACAATAGTCCCCAAGAGTACTCCTGGAAGTGAAGCCGAACCACCCACTAATACAATGGTAAAGAACATGATTGATTGAAGCACGTTAAATGCTTCAGGAGAGACCGCTGAATACTGAACAGCGAACATGCTTCCAGCAGCTCCTGCCAGACCCGCTCCAATAGCAAAAGCATAAAGTTTATAGTACCTGACATTGATACCCATACTTTGCGCTGCGATATCATCTTTGTTGATGTAAAACATGGCACGGCCAAATTTGCTACTATCTAAAGTTTTCATGATAAAGAGTGTAATTCCTAAGAGTATAAACGCCATATAGTACATGTTTGTCTGCGACATAAATTCATACCCAAAAGCTCGTACCACATCAATGCCAAAAATTCCATTTGGTCCACCTGTGATTCCAAATAAATCATTTTCTAACACTTGTATAAAAATAATATTAAGACCAATTGTTGCCACTAAAAGATAATCTCCTCTTAGATGTATAATTGGAGATATTGTTATGAGTGCAACAACCATAGGAATAATTACTGCTGGTGCCCAAGTAGCTAAAATTGGCCATCCATATTGTGTATTTAAAATAGCTGTTGCATAGGCACCTAAACCAAAAAACGCAGCATGACCCATGTGAAATGCACCTGCACGTCCTAAAATAATATCTTGTGAAAAAGCAACCACTGAATATACAAGAAATGTAGTTCCAACTGCTAGCCATGCAGAATCAGCAAAAAATGGAATAAAACCCATAACCACTAGCACTCCTAGTGCTATCATATTTGTTTTAGTCATTATACCTTCTCCGCCGTTTTTTCGCCAAGTATGCCTGTTGGTCTAAAAATAAGAACAATAATAAGTAGCATAAATGTAAATGTTTCAGCCCAAGCGCTAGAGATATACCCACTAATAAGGGCATTAAATAATCCTAACATGAGGCCGCCAAACATCGCTCCAGGAATATTTCCAATGCCGCCGATAATAGCTGCAACAAAGGCACTTAAGCCGTATGTCCATCCCATATCAAACGTAATTCCCCGATAATAAATTCCTATAAAAAGACCAGCAACTGCACCTAATGCAGAGCCAATCACAAAGATGATCATAACGATTTTATTAACATTGATGCCCATCAGTTTTGCGGCATCTTGATCAATTGCAACAGCACGAATTGCTGTTCCCATTTTTGTTCTATTAATAAAAAGGTAAAGGGCTATCATCAAAATGGATGAAGTACCCAAAATCATCACTTGAGTAAAGGTGATTACAACGCCATTTATATCCCAGATTGTTGAGGGAAAAAGATCTGAGGGAAATATTTTCATATTTGGTCCCCATATTAGCATAATAGAATTTTGGATAACAAGTCCAGCTCCTAATGCTGAGACTACTGCACTAAGGCGTGGTGCCGTTCGTAAAGGCCTATAGGCAAGGCGTTCAAGAAGAACACCGACGACCGCAATAATTGCTGCTGTAAACATAAATACAGTAATGACTGCTACTATAGAAGTACCGCCATCAGCAAACATATTGGTATAAACTGTAAGTCCTACAAAGGATGACAAGGCCACGAGGTCTCCGTGGGCGAAGTTAATTAACTTCATAACCCCGTAGACCATCGTGTAACCAAGAGCAACCAAAGCATATAGACTTCCTATTGTCAAACCATTGACAAGTTGTTGAAGAAATATATCCATTGTTCTACTTTCTCTTTAAATTATTCGTTTACGATTTTATAACTATTGTCTGCTTGTACTTCATAAACATTAAATTTAGTATTAATTCTCTCTCCATCTTCTCTAAATGAAACAGGGCCAGTAATTCCTGGAAAATCTCTTAAAGTATGTAAGTAATCACTGATTACCTTAGTATCTTCAGATTTTGTCATTTCAACGGCATGTACAATTGCACGAAGACCGTCTATGTTCATAAGAGCCCAAACTGAAGATGGTGCGATACCATACTTAGCTGTATAATCTGCGATAAAATCTTTTGCAAGATCATATGGTAAAAAATCAGGAGTTGGGAAGTTTATCAAAAGCGTACCTTCTGCACTTGAACCTGCTAGCTTCATGAAATCTGGATTGTCATTTGAATCACCACCAATAAAGTCAGCTTCAATTCCTAATTGTTGTTGTTGAGCACGAATTAGTCCACCATCTGTATAATATCCACTATAGTAGATAGCATCTGGTTCCATAGATTTTATTTTTGTTAAAACAGCTGTAAAATTTTGAGTTCCTGATTTAACTTTACCTTGATAGATTAAGTTACCACCTGCAGCTACGATAGCTTTTGCAACTGAATCACCAAGATCTGTTGAATAAGAAGAGAAATCAGAAAGTACAACTATCTTTTTATAACCTTTTTCATTTACTAGATATTTTGCTGTAAATGTTGCTTGGTCACTGTTCTTAAATGAATTTCTAAAAAATGTCCAATATTTGTGTTCAGTCAAAGAATTACTAGTACCATCACTTGTTTGTAACGTTTTATTTCTATAATACGTAGTTTGAGCTGCCTCTGTTGCTCCTGAAGTATATGAGCCAATGACTGCTAAAACATTTTCATTAACAAGTCTTCTAGCACAAATTGCTGCTTTTTGAGCTGCACCCTCATCATCACAAGTAACTACTTCAAGTTGCTTACCAAGTACGCCGCCTTTTGCATTGATTTGATCAACAACGAGTCTTACTCCATTATCAATACTTTGTCCCTCGTTAGCATATTTACCAGTAATTGGTGCTTGAACACCTATCTTGATAACATCCGCAGCACTTCCTGCCGTAACCAATAATGCACAAACAGCTACTGATGCAGCTAAATTTGGTAATATTCTTCTCATTCTTTCTCCTTTGATTTAACTTGAAATGTATTTAAGGGCTACTTTCAAGCTTTACTAAAATGACAAAGTCATTTTAGTAAAGCTTACTAATCAACTGGTTCTACAACATAACATCCAACAAGCCACTCACCACTATTTTCTATAGTTTTAACATCACTGCTAACAAATTTAGATGTTAATAATGGAAAATTTTTCACTACCAAATCAAAACTTTTGATTAATGCAGGAATTCTTTTTACCAATTTCTTCCTGGCAGTACAAGATAAGTCTGAATAAAAAGTAAATATTCCATACTCTAAAGTAGAGTCTGTATAGATACTTCTGTCCAACATTTTGCAAATTCTTTCAATTTCATTGGTGTACTCTGCTTTTACATTTCTGACACCATTGTTTACTGAAATTATTACTTTTGAAATAGAATCATTATCATTTTTATGTTCACACCTTTCATCAAGCGTGATACTAAATGCACCTTGTGTTAATTTGTTATCTTGCATATATTTTGTGTAAGTACTTCTATCTGGCAATGAGCATCTTAATATATCAGCAACCGTTGCGTCAATAAATATTTCAGGAGCATCTTGAACTGAAGCAATCTCTTGCGCCACATGTATTGTGATGATTTTTTGAGGTCCATGGGAAAGAAAAAGTCTATTGTTGGTCCAAAAAAGAAAGTTTTGTTTTGCTTTAATCACACCCTGCAAAATAGCTTCAATAATAATTTTTTGAGAGGGAAAGTTAGTCATGATAATTCTCTTCCACTTCTTCTATGATGCCACTTTCTAAAAGAATATCTTCTATCAGTCTATTTTTAGAAATATTGAGTGAATGAGATAAGATAAGTAAGGCATCGTCTAGTTTAGAATCTATTTTAATTGTTAATTGAGATATGGTACGTCTAGTACTTTGCCTTTTCGCAATAACATTTTTAATTACCTCACTGTCAAATTTTTGTTTTGCCACGAAATCCCTTTTAGATAATGTTTATCAAGGAATACTAAAAGTAGTACTAATTGACTATTAACAATATACTATAAAAAAATTCATTTGCGGTGATTAAATAATGGGCAATTTTGAATGTTTGTTGCTATTTTTGTTAAAAAACATCTAGAGAACCTCGTATTCGTCGCAAAAAAAACAATTTTTTATTTTTTTTCAAGCCTTTACGAAATTTTGGTATAAGTTACCAAAAGTAGCATTTTTTAGATTCACTATCCCAAAAGTCGATATTTATTTAGAAAAAATCAACTCTTCTTTGTTTCAAAATCCCTCTAGCACTATTTTCCAAAGCCGATCTACGGTCGCATCATCAATAAAGATGCTGCTTTGTTTGGAAAACAACTCTTTTATCTCGAGACGTTCAAATGGTTCTCTCCAAATGCATGTTTCATGAGCTGGCAGGAAACTTCTTGCAAGGGAGGGTTTATCTTCAATCTGCTTTTCACAGTTAAAACAGACAAATTCATCGTGCAGTCTACCCTCATATGCTAAAAGTTTTGTGTACTTTTCAATGGCGATACGTTTTGGATTTTGTACGTGCCATATAGCGTTGGCTTCTTCTAATAGATTAAAGTAAAAATCATCTATGTCATCAACGTCTTTGAGGTGTAAAAAGAAAAGTTTTATAAATGACTGCCATATGAACATTCGGTCTCGATCAAGATTCCATTTACTAGCCAAGTGTAAAACACCTCGCAGTTGAGCAATATTGGATTTTATTGAGGATTGCGATTCAAAGTCTATTTTATATCCAAGATTTATATGTGAGTGCCTTGCCCCATAAAATCTATAAAGTGTTTGGACGCTACCTTTGGTTAGAATTGTGACTATCAAGTCTTCATCTTTGACTTTGTTAAAATTTATTATATATCCTTGCATTTTGGTATTTTATCACTAATAAATAAAATAGATATTAAAATAAATAACTAATTTTTAAATAAATTATTTATAATATATTGACTTTTAAGTTTAAATAAGGTAAGTGACATCTATTAAAGCCTACATTGTCGACTTTAATCATAAAATAAGCATTACTTGAGTATGCTTTAACACTTTTTCCTTAAATTATCAGTGATTTTGCAAAGATTATGTTCGCAACATAAATTTTACATCAAGGAAATATTGAAATTAAATAACAGAAAAGGTTGCATATGAGAGATCTTATAACTAATTTTAAAGACAACTGTGGTTTTGGACTAGTCGCCAATATCAACAATGTTCCAACTCATAAAAATACAGAAGATTCTATTTGTGCATTGGAACGCATGATGCACAGAGGTGCAGTTGCAGCGGATGGTAAAACGGGAGATGGAAGTGGCTTGCTGTTTTCCCTTCCTGTGGCTTTTATGAAAAAAGAGGCACAAAAGTTAGGTGTAGATTTGCCTAAACAGTTTGCAGTTGCCATGGTTTTTTTACAAAATGATAAGCAAAAAAAGGTTTTTGAAGAGATTTGTGAAAAAAATGATTTAAAAGTTGTATTGCATCGAGATGTCCCTATAGACATAAAAGCCCTTGGGCAACAAGCGCTAGATTCACTGCCTCACATCGTCCAAATATTTATAACCCCCTCATCATTAATTGCAACAAAAAGATTTGAAGCACTTTTATATCTTACTAGACGTGAAATTGAAGCAGCGTTAAAAGAGGATAAAGATTTTTACATTCCATCTTTTTCCAATAAAGTAATTTCATATAAGGGGTTGGTGATGCCGACCCATATAAAAACTTTTTATTTAGATTTGAGCGATGAAGATTTTAAGACTACATTTACCCTTTTTCATCAAAGATTTTCTACCAACACTTTACCAGAATGGAGACTAGCTCAACCATTTCGCACCATCGCACATAATGGTGAGATTAATTCAATAGAGTCCAATAGATTCCATACTAAGATGAAAAGTGAGTGTTTAAGCAGCAGCGTATTTTCAGATATTGAATTGGAAAAACTTCTGCCTATTACAAATTCAAATATGAGTGATAGTGCTAGTTTGGACAATATGTTCGAATTTATGATAGCAAATGGATATGATTTTTTTAAAGCAGCACGTACGCTAATACAAGCACCTTGGCAAAATTCTCCTCATATGGATTCTGATTTAAGAGCATTTTATGAATTTACAAGTATTAATTTTGAACCATGGGATGGCCCCGCTGCTGTTTCATTTACCGATGGACGGTACATAGGCTGTATTTTAGATAGAAATGGTCTTAGGCCGGCAAAATATGTCATTACTAAAGATGAGCGTATTATTATATCGAGTGAATATGGTGTCATTGACATAGAAGAAGAAAATATTCTTGAACGCGGAAAACTTAAAAGTGGACAAATGATTGGAGTTGATCTCAAATTCGGCAAAGTCATGAAAGATGATGAGATTAATGATTATATTAAAAGTTCAAATAGATATTCAGAGTGGTTAAATCTGAACTTAGTCTATTTACAAGAATTTGTAGAAATACCATTTTCTAAAACGAGTGACTATGAAAGAAAAAATTTAGTGTATGAGCAACGGTTTTTTAACGTGACGCAAGAAGTAAAAGAGATGGTGTTAGAGCCGATGATGAAAGATGGCAAAGAGGGTGTTGGCTCTATGGGAGACGATACACCCTTAGCCGCATTTAGTCAAAAACAAAGAACATTTAGTGACTTCTTTAAACAAAAATTTGCACAAGTGACAAATCCACCCATTGATTCAATACGTGAAAAAGTGGTTATGAGTTTAAATTCAGGTTTTGGTGAGATGAGAAATGTGCTTGAAGAGTCATCAGAACACGCAAAACGAATAAAATCAGTTTCCCCGCTTTTGATGCAAGAAAAACTTGAAATTCTTATGTCTTTTGGAGATCCAAGCAAGCCAAGATATCGAGAAGAGTATAAGTGTCAAACGTTCTCAACACTTTTTGAATATAATTTAAAAGGCTCACTTACAGACTTAATTTACGAGATAATTCATTCTGTTAAGAATGATAAAGTAAAAATTATAAGCTTAGATGACAGAGGCATCAATAAAACAGTTAAGCCAATTCCAATGTTGATGCTAATTGGAAGGTTAAATCAAGCTTTGATAGAAGAAGGGATTAGACATCAGGTTTCAATTATTGCAATAAGCGGTGAAGTTTTTGATTCACATTCATGTGCCACACTGATTAGCTTTGGCGCAAGTGCTGTTTATCCCTATCTACTTTATGCCTCTGCCCTTGAAGAGTGCAAGACTAATACACATACTCACTATGAGACAAAAACAGCTCTGAAAAACATTAATCATTCCTTGAATCAAGGGTTATTGAAAATAATGTCAAAAATGGGTATTGCAACTATATCTTCTTATAAAAACTCATCATTATTTGATTGTATTGGTCTTTCAAGAGAAATTATAGAAGATTGTTTTTGTGATTCTCATGCCCTTCTTCTTGGTTTAGGATATGAAGATATTGAAGAGAGAATTCAAAAAAATCATAAAAAAGCGTATGAATTAGATTTAAGTAAAAAGTTATTTCCGCTTGAAATAGGCGGCTTTTACAAACACATTGATGGAAGCGAGTTTCACGATTATGGCCCAGCTGTTGTTCATGCGATTCATAAACTCTCCGTTTCTGGCGAGAAACAAGACTTTGATTATTATAAAAATCTTGTCAATGGCAGAGGATTAAGAGTTGTCCGTGATTTTTTTGAATTAAAAAGTGATAGAAAACCTATAGATATTTCTTTGGTTGAATCCAAAGAAAAGATTTTTAAAAGATTTTCAACAGCCGCAATGAGTCTTGGATCTATTTCACCTGAAGCACATGAGGCATTGGCTGAAGCTATGAATAAGATAGGTGGTATGTCAAATTCAGGTGAAGGTGGTGAGTCTCCTGCTCGTTTAAAATCAAATAAAATTTCAAAAATCAAGCAAGTGGCAAGTGGGCGTTTTGGCGTCACTCCAGAGTATTTAAGAAGTGCCACAGAAATTCAGATAAAAGTAGCACAAGGTGCAAAACCTGGCGAAGGCGGACAGCTTCCTGGCTATAAAGTGACGCCACTTATCGCATCACTACGATATACGACTCCTGGAGTGACGTTGATTTCTCCTCCTCCTCATCATGATATTTACTCTATCGAAGATTTGGCTCAGTTAATTTATGACCTTAAGCAGGTAAATCCAAGTGCAATTATTGCTGTAAAGTTAGTCTCAACTGCGGGCGTTGGTACGATAGCAGCAGGTGTGGCTAAAGCTTATGCCGATAAAATTATTATTTCCGGTGGAGATGGTGGAACAGGGGCGGCTCCACTTACTTCTCTTAAATTTGCTGGAAATCCATGGGAACTTGGACTGTGTGAAGCACATAATGCACTTAAAGCAAATCATTTAAGAGATAGTGTGCGTTTAGAAACAGATGGCGGTCTTAAAACTGGACTTGATGTCATCAAAGCAGGACTTCTTGGGGCTGAGAGTTATGCCTTTGGTACACTCTCTTTAACAATTCTTGGCTGTAAGATACTTAGAATTTGCCATCAAAACAGATGCAGTGTGGGCATTGCCACTCAAGATGAAAGATTAAGAGAGCATTTTGTGGGTACTGTTGATAAGATAATAAACTTTTTTACGCTTTTAGCAGAAGATATTCGAGAAATTCTTGCAAGTCTTGGATACACGAGCATGCAAGAGATTATTGGTAAAAGTAATTTCTTACATGTAAAAGATGATGAGTTTGCCAAAAAATTTGATTTTTCTTCCGTGCTTATGAAATTAGAGGGTGCAGATACATGTCAAAAAAAATCAAATGACCCATTTGATGCCAATGAATATGAGCATGATATTTTAAAAGAAGTGTATAAAGTGATTGAAAAAAATGAAGAAAAAATTGTTCTTCATAAAGAAATTAAAAATACAAATAGAAGTTTTGGAGCATTAATATCTGGTGAAATTGCTCAGTACTATGGGAATGCAGGTTTACCAGAAGATAGTATTAAGTTTGAGTTAAGTGGAACGGCTGGTCAATCCTTTGGTGCCTTTTTGGCAAATGGCATTAAAATAAGATTACGAGGTACTGCAAACGATTACGTTGGTAAGGGAATGAATGGCGGAAAGATAGTCATTATTCCACAATACCAGCGTGAAGGGTATTCATGTGCGGGTAATACTTGTTTGTATGGCGCGACCGGCGGAAAGCTTTATATTGCAGGTGAAGTTGGCGAGAGATTTAGTGTAAGAAATTCAGGAGCTATTACTATTGTTGAGGGGACTGGTGATCATGCGTGTGAGTACATGACCGGTGGAATTGTAACAATACTCGGAGACACAGGAGTGAACTTTGGAGCCGGAATGACGGGTGGCGTCGCCTTTATTTATGATACTAGCCATGATTTTATTGATAAATTAAATCAAGAGTTAGTGGTTGCGCAGAGGATTGATATTGATGAAATGGATGAAGCAAGACATTTTCTAAAGAAACAATTAAGAGCACATGTCAATGAGACAGAGAGCATAAAAGCAACATTTATTTTAGAAAACTTTCGTCATGCAGTAAGAGATTTTTGGATTGTACGTCCAAAAGATATGACAAGAATGCCACTGAATCCGGATGAGGGAGATTAATATGCAAAATTTTATTAATGTAGAAAGAGTAGAACCGCTTAAGAGAGAAAGTAATGAAAGAGTAGAGGATTTTGAAGAAATATACGAAGTCTACTCAAAAGAAGAGGCTTCGTCCCAAGCAAGCAGATGTTTGGGGTGCGGTGACCCATTTTGCCATAGTAAATGCCCGCTCCATAACTATATCCCCTATTGGCTAAAGTCCATTAGTACAATGAATAAGGATTTGGCATTTAAACTTTCAAATGAGAGCAATCCCTATCCAGAAATAACAGGTCGAATTTGCCCACAAGACAGATTGTGCGAAGGCGATTGTACCTTAAACGATGGACATGGGGCCGTTACCATTGGTTCTATCGAAACATTTATTTCTGAATATGGCTTTAAAAAAGGGTTAAAGCCAGAATTTCCAGGTATAACGACTAACAAAAGTGTTGCAATAATTGGGGCAGGTCCTGCTGGTCTGGCTTGTGCTACGTATCTTCTTCGAGCTGGAATCAAAGTTGAGATGTATGACAGACAACTACGAGGTGGGGGTCTTTTAACGTATGGAATTCCGGGCTTTAAACTTGATAAGGAAGTGGTAGCAAGGCGTATTAAATGGCTTCAAGAAGCTGGCATGAATTTATATATCAATTGCGAAATAGGAAAAGATAAATCATTTGATGAGATTGCAAGTCAAAATGATGCAATTTTTATAGGCATTGGTTCAGAATCTTCCAACAGGGCAAATATAGCGCATGAAAATACTAATAATGTATTTATGGCAATAGATTTTTTAAGAAATATACAGAAAAAACTTTTCTCTGAAAAATATGATAAAAGATATGAAGTAAAAGGAAAACACATTGTAGTCATTGGCGGTGGAGATACCGCAATGGATTGCCTAAGAAGTTCACTTAGGCAAGGAGCAAAAAGTGTGACATGTCTCTATAGGCGCGATAAATACAATATGCCAGGAAGCAAGAAAGAATTTAAAAATTCAAAAGAAGAGGGTATTAGATTTATCTATAATGTTAGTCCAAAAGAGATAATAGTCAATAGTGATAATCAAGTCTTAGGTATAGAGATGCAAAAAACTATGCTCGGGCTTAAAGATGCGAGTGGAAGAGCTGGGGTTGAGATAGTCAAGGGAAGTGAGTTTAGAATAGATGCTGATATTATAATTTTTGCACTTGGTTTTTCTCCTGCAGTTCCTGATTTTTTAGCTGAAAATGGTATTTCTGTCAATAAGCGGGGATGCATAACGGTGGATGAAAATTATGAAACAGGAAAATCGGGTGTGTATGCAGGAGGAGATTGCAAAAGAGGAAGTGATCTTGTTGTGACTGCTGCAAATGAGGGTAAATTAGCTGCCGATAGTATTATAAAAAGCTTACTTCAGTAGAGTTATGGTGGATTTTTTAAGTTCTACGATTGAGGCAAATAGAGAAATACGAGAGTTAATCTTAAATAATCTTGGTGAAAATCTTCACCAAGCTATTTCTCTTGGTGCCGGCGGCGATATAAGTATAAAAATTGATATAGTGGCAGAAGAAATTTTTGTAAAATATTTAGCTCAATTTGGAAATATAAATTCTGAAGAGTGCGGTTTTATAGATAACAATAGTGATTATGACATTGTGATTGACCCCATTGATGGAAGTAATAATTTCCTTTGTAATATTCCCTTTTATGGTACATCTGTTGCATTGAAATATAAAGGTAAATGTATTATAGCCGTGATTGTCAATCTAGCAAATGAAGAAGTTTTTATCAAAGATGAAAAAAGATTCGAAAAGGGAAGTTTAAATAATTTAATTTTTAGAAAAATTAATAACAATTGTTATTCAAACTTTGGTTTATTTGAGAGGGCATACTGCAGTGAAAAAACTCCAGAAATACTAAAAAAATATAAGATAAAATATCGCTCTATGGGGGCGTTAGCGCTATCTCTGGCGTATGCACATGATGTTGATTTTGTACTTTTTGAAGGTAAGATGCGCGCGTATGATATAGAAGCAGGACTCTACATGTGCGAGGATTTAAATATTATAAAAACTTCTAATTTGCTTCTTGTAAGCAAAGATAAGGAAATTTTTGATAAAATAAGCCAATTTATTTTATAGAGGGAGATAATATTATGAACTTCGGTGAATTTTTTGGTAACTTTCGAAAACAACAATCATCCCCTAGCGAAGCTCCAAGTCACTGGGTAAAATGCTCAAGCTGCCAATCACTAATGTATTTTAAAGAGATAGAACTTCAATATAATGTGTGTCCTAAGTGTGGCTTTCATATGAGAATAACTGCTCAAAAAAGATTAGAACTTTTGTGTGATGATGAAAGTTTCGTTGAATTTGATTCAAATTTAGCTCCCGTTGATCCTCTTAAATTTGTAGATAAAAAATCATACAAAAAACGGATAACTGAAGCGGAAGAAAAAACAGGAAGAACATCAGCAGTCATCAGTGGTGGATGTACTATTAATTCTATTAAGGCGCAGATAGTCGTATTTGATTTTAGTTTTATGGGTGGATCTTTAGGATCTGTTGAGGGTGAAAAAATAGTTAGAGCAATCAATCGTTGTATTAAAGATAAAGAAGGTTTGGTTATTGTGAGTGCAAGTGGCGGTGCCCGAATGCAAGAGAGCACTTTTTCACTTTTGCAAATGTCTAAAACTTCAGCGGCTCTTACCAAATTAAGTGAGGCAGGGCTTCCTTTTATATCAGTTTTAACAGATCCTACGATGGGAGGCGTGAGTGCATCCTTTGCATGGTTGGGCGACGTCATTATCACAGAACCAGGCTCATTGATAGGTTTTGCAGGTCAGAGAGTGATAAAGCAGACGATTGGTACAGATTTACCGGAAGGCTTTCAAAGGGCAGAATTTTTACTGGAACATGGGTTAATTGATACGATTGTCCAGCGTTCCAATATGAAAAAAATGATTTCCGATATGTTGATTATTTTTGGAAATAATTACAAAAAAGATGAATATGAATTGAGAATTAAAGAGTAAATGAAACTTTATGCACTGTTAGATTTTGATTCGCTTCAAAAAAATACTTACTCTATAGAACAATTTATTTCTACATGTGAAGCTTTACATGTGGAAATAATTCAATATAGAGATAAAAAAGGAAATAAACAGAGGAAAATTGAGAATTTAAAAAAGATAAAATCACTTTGTGATATACCGCTTTTGGTGAATGATGAAGTTGATTTAGTACAATTTTGTGATGGCCTACATGTGGGACAGGAGGATTTGATGAGGTTTAATCTTGATAAAGTAAAAGCTATTGAGTTGATTAGGAAACTGATAAAGAGAAAGATTTTAGGTATTTCCACTCACAATAAAGAAGAGATACTCGAAGCCAACACTTTAGACATAGACTATATTGGTCTTGGAGCATTTAGGACTACAAGTACGAAAGAAGATGCAGCTGTTTTGGGAGAGAGCCTGGGTGACTTGGCAAGACTTTCTCTTAAGCCAGTTGGGGCAATTGGCGGGGTTAGGGTAAATGATGAGATCGACAATGTTACATATGCAGTCATAGGAAGTGATATATATGCACATTAAGGTTTTCAGCATTGAAAAGAGTAGCAATAAAACGATAGAAGTTTTAAATAAAGAGTACATAAAAATGATCTCTAAACATGGCTCTATCGAAGATATTGTTTTATTTAATAAAAATATTGCAAGCGCACAGAGCAAAGGCGGTACTGAAGCTAGGGAATCTTATCGGAAAGTTTATGAGCCTCATTTGAAGGGATATAATATCGCTTTAGATGTAGAAGGTAGTGTTTGTGATAGTTTTGAGTTTAGTAAAATTTTTGACAATGAAATGAATATAAATTTTTTTATTGGCGGTGCTTATGGTTTTGACAATGAGTTTTTAGAAAAAACTCAAAAAATTATAAGTTTAAGTAAATTAACATATGCCCATAAAATTGCTAAAGCTGTTTTGTATGAACAGATTTACAGGGGACTTTGTATTAGAAGTAATCATCCTTATCACAAGTAGATAGGACGGTTTATATGTTACTATATAAGAGGAATACATAAATGAAAGATAGTGATTTGAAATATTTTGAAAAAATGCTTCATGATAGAAAAGCGCAAATAAGAAAGAACATTGAAGACGCAAAAAAAGAGATCGATATGTTAAAAGATGATGAAGTTGGTGATGAGGCTGATCATGCCTCTGTGAGTACTGATCGTATGATTGAACAAGCAATTTCTGCTCAGCAATCACGCGAATTGTCCGAAATAAATTTTACACTTAACAAAATAGCTAGCAGTGGCTATGGTGTGTGCGAAATGTGTGAAGAAAATATTAGTATTCAAAGACTAAAAGTAAAACCTCATGCAAAATATTGTATAGTGTGTAGAGAGATTATAGAAAAACAAAATAAGTAATGGAGATTGAACATGGGTATTAAACGTTACATCCTTTTAACATTCGTATATGTATTGGCTATTGGCTTGTATGTGTATAGTTTTAACGGAAATGAGTACACTCTTGCTGCGGGAAAATTCACATTAAGTTTACCCATAGCAATATGGATTATTCTGCCTGTAATAATTCTTTTTGCAGGATCAATTGCTCATATGCTGTACTATAGTTTTAAAAGTTTTTTACAAAACCGTGGACTAAAAAAAGATTTTGAAAACTTCAAAATCGCTTTAAGTAGAAAAGTTTTAGGTGAAAATAATTTCATCAATTATAAAACAGAATATTTTAAATTTGTTGGTAAAAGTTTACAAATGCTCAGCTTTAAGGAAGTTCCGAAGGACTTTTCTATTGATAATGAAATGATAGACGCTTCGATTAAATTTGTAGAAGAGATAAGAGCAGGGAAAGTAGTTGATATTAAAAAATATAAATTAGCTGCAGATAATGAACTTAGAATGAAAGATAAATTTAATAGATTAGCACAAGATCCCAAGTATGCAATGACAATTTTAAAAGAGTGCCAAGATATGGAGAGTGAATTATGTCAGAAAGCATATTTTGAATTTATAAAATTTGCTAGTTATGACGAGATTAAAAAAATAAAGTTTCCACAAACAAAAGAGATATTTAGAGTTTTAATGGAAAGATACTTAGAGGAAAAAGATGATTTTGAGATGGATTTAGATTCTATAGAAAATTTATTAACACAATTTAAAGCAGATTCACAAGATTATCTAGAATTAGCTCGTGAAATAAAAGTAAAATTAGATCCTGATGCGATGATAGTACTTTTTGAAAAATTATACAATTCTACTGAACATGTAGCGGTAGATGCTTATCTTTATGTATTATATGAATTACAAATGATAGATAAAATGAGAGAGATATTAGAGAACTCTGAAGAGAATGAATTTATAAAATTTAAAACGCTACTATTTTTGAGAGACAATGGAAGAAATGTTAACAGTGACCTTTTGTTAGGAGTATAATGAAACAACCACTGATTGATTTTGACCAAGGCATCGTTGCCTTGGCTCCACTTGCCGGATATACAGACTTACCTTTTCGTAGTGTTGTTAAAAAATTTGGAGCAGATATAACTTTTTCAGAAATGATCAGTTCCAATGCCCTGCAGCATCATTCCAAAAAAACATTTAAAATGCTAGAGAAATCTTCACTCGAGACTCCTTACATTGTGCAAATTGCTGGAAGTGATTTAAAAGTCATTCGAGAAGCTGTTGAGATACTCAATGATATTGATGGAATTGATGGAATTGATTTAAATTGTGGCTGTCCTGTTCCAAAAGTTGTTTCACAAAATTCTGGGTCATCTCTTTTGCTCGATCTTCCACGTTTAGGCAATATTATTGAGACAATAAAAAAATATTCAAATAAGCAATATGTCAGTACGAAAGTTAGATTAGGCTTTATTGATAAAATTCCAGAAGAAATTGCAAGGACTGTCGAATCTGCTGGAGTAGATTTTATGAGTATTCATGGAAGAACTAGAGCAGGCGCATATAAGGCAATAGTTGATTATGAAGCCATTGGCCGAGCACAAAGAAGTGTCAAAATCCCAATCATAGCTAACGGTGATATCACTAGTTTTGAAGTAGCCCAGGAAGTCAAAAGAATTACTGGTTGTAAATCTTTGATGATAGGAAGAGGAGCTGTTGGAAATCCATGGTTCTTTTATCAATTAAAACATGGGGTTGATAGTGTAGATAATGCACTAAAAGAAAAAATTATATTAGAGCATTATGACAGTATGATTGAATTTTATGGAGAGCAGGGAGTGAGTAGTTTTAGAAAGCATTTACATACCTATTCTAAAGGTTATGACGAAGCTTCAACGTTTAGAAATAGGATTAACAATATTATTGATTCAGGTGAGATGAGAGCTGAGATAGCAGGATTTTTTAGTAACCATCATTAAAACTTTGTGTTTTATGTTTATCCTTTTTATATCTAGTGCTATTTTTTTCTTTATCTAAAAGATTTGCTTCTTTGAGTAAATTTTCCTTTATTCCCAACTCATCTTCATCCGTTAAATCTTCTAGATGTAAGACTCTCAACATTAAATTTACATAATTTTGTAAGGCAATAGGATAAGCTGAATCCAGCCTGAGAGCTTCTACTTCTTTTAAAATTTCATAAGTTTTGGAAACCCTTGACTGAAATATTTTAAAATCAAAGTTGGGATCTTTAAGGTAAGAATAATTACTTCTTAGAAACTTTTCAAGAGCTCTTACATATTTTAGTCTAATCTCTTTTTCTTTAATAGTTTATCCTTTGTCTATATAATACATAATAGCGACGATGTAGGGTACAAAGAAGATGGAACTAACAAACACTAAGGTAGTGACATCTAAGGGGTTACAATCATATAATGAGGATAGATTAACATTTGCCGTAGCAAGAGGCACAATCAGAGCGAGAATAATAAGTTCAATAGAAAATTTGTCTAAGCCAATATTGGGCAAAAGTAGAATTAACACTAAAGGAATAACAAAATACTTCACAACGCCTACATGTAAGAGTAATTTGAGGTTGATATTTCGTAGTTTTACACTGTAAAGATACATACCAAATATCATCAATTGTAAGACCATTGCTGTGTATGCTCCCATTTCGAGAGATTTAAAGAGAGAAGGGTGTATCGTAATATTTGAGAAATTAATTAAGAGTGCTAATGCAGAAAACCATATCACCGGTAATTTTACAATGTTAAAAAGTGATTCTTTAATGCTAAATGTGCCACGAGAATAAAAATAAATACCGGCGGTATACATGAGAAAAATACTCGCAACATTAATGAGCGATAGATAAATGACAGATTTCTCTCCCAAGAGTGCAATTCCTAAGGGGATACCCAATCCACCAGTGTTACCAATGACCGTTGTTATAGTAACGATTGAGCGCTCTTTTGTATCATCAAAGAAATATTTTGCCCAAACAAAGCTGATAATGATTGCGCCTGTAGCAACGAGCAGATATATAAAGGGTATTTTTAAAAATATTAACTCTAAACTCTGAGTGTTCAGTCCCCACAATACAAACATTGGCTGTAAAAAGTATATAGATATAATGACTAAAGATTTTTCTTGCAATTGTTCTTTTAGTTTAAATTTTGCTGCATACCCAAGGAGTATAAAAATATAGATTGAAAGTATCGAGATAATAATATCCAATTTAGTATTTTTCTTGTTTTGAGTTATAATCACCCTGCGCTTTTGCTTTGTAGTCGTCAAAAGTAGTGTCTTGTTGCAGTTTTAAATAGTCATCCAGCTTTTTTCTATTGTTTTCAAAAACTTTTTCAAAATCTGAAGTATCTTTTATATTTTCATCCGTAAAACGCTCTAAAAGCAGATTTGAGTTACCCGTCATGACGAGATATTTCACATTTGCACATTCTAAAAGTACAACACTATTTTTAGTGTCAATTTCTTTTTTATAAATCATTTTTACTTCTGCCTTGGAAGTGTTATTGCCAGAAGACTTAAATAACCAAGAGCTTTTATCTGTCATATTCGTTGATTTATTTTCAACTTTTCTTTTCGCCAAAAACATAAAAATAAGCATAGAAATTAATAGTGCGATGACACTTAAATATCTACCATCAAACAAATCGTTTGAAGCAGTAGTTATAGCGGTATTTTTTTTTGCTTCATTATCTTGTGAAATTTTTTCGATTTGTGAAGGAGTAGAAGCTATTGGTACTGTTCTGATTCGCAAACCAAATCCATCTGCTGTTTTTGCTGCAATTACAGCTATATTATTTGCACTTTTCAGAATAACTCTCATCGTATCCCTGTGGGGTTCAAGAGTAATTGCTTGAATGATATTTGAATTTATACTTTTTTCTATAATCTTATCATATGATAAATCATCTAAAGAAAGAGTGGTTGTATTTTCACCTTTTATTTGAGAAATTCTTCCTTCATAGGGAGCATCAAATGAGAGCATCAAATCAACTCTGTCACTTCTTTCATAGATATTGTACGTTAAAAGGTTTGAAGCATTTAAAGAAGAAATTAAAAGTATAAAAAAAGCAATAAATTTCATTTATACTTCTCTTTTTAAGTAGTGTGCAACAGTTTTTGAATCTAATATTTCATTGATACGAATTGCCAGGTTTTTTTCATAAACCATCACTTCACCCTTACCGAATATTTTTTCATTTACATAGAGTTCAACACTTTCACCAGCAGGCTTATTTAAATCAATCACGGAACCTTTCTTCAGTTTCAACAGTTCTTCTATAGTCAATTCAGTAGACCCCAGTTCTGATATCACATTAACATTAATATCCAAAAGATTTTCATATCCAGAAAGAAGTTTTTGTTCTAAATATTCTGTGTCACTTTTGTTCATTATGCGGCCTTTCTTCCAACTCTAATATTTTAATATAAAGGTAAAATTAAATTATACCTATTATAGTTTAAATTTTTTAAATAGTTGATTAAGAGTTTAAATCTACCACAGTAAAGTTTAGTTAAAATACATTAAAACTATAATAAATGACATAAAGGATTAAATTGGTTTTTGAATTACCTCTTTTAGGCTTGACCATAGGCTTCATATCTGGACTTTTGGGAGTTGGTGGCGGAACTCTTTTAGTGCCAGCCTTACTGTATGTTGGATATGCGATTAAAGACGCGATTGGTATTTCTGTCATACAAATGGTTTTTAGTTCAGTTTTTGGCTCTTATCTTAACTATAAAAGAGGGTCTCTTCCGGTAAGAAATGGCCTCTTTCTTGGTCTTGGCGGATTAACTGGTGCTCAAGGCAGTGGATTGATGGTAACATTGTTTTCTCCACTTGTTTTATCAAATATATTTTTATTCTCTGTTTGCTTTGCTATTTATAAATTTTTTAGAACAATTCCGCAAAGTGACAAACCAGAAATTAATTCAAATATTATTCTTTTTATAGTCGGTTTTTTTGTTGGACTTATTGCAATTAGTATTGGCCTTGGTGGAGGATTGTATTTGATACCTATTTTAGTAGGTTTTATGAATTACGATATAAAAAAAGCAATCTCAATGTCATTATTTTTTATAGTCTTTTCTTCAATATCTGGGTTCATAAGTTTATCTTCATTTGGACATGTTGATTATAAAGTTGGTTTAATTGTTGGAGTAAGCTCCCTGGTAGGAGTATTTTTTGGTATCAAGTCAGCACACATTATAGATAAAAAATTACAAAAAAAGTTACTTTTGGGCTTATATGTTGTAATTCTGTTTTTAACTATAAATAAATTATATGTATAAAGGATAAAAAGATTGAATAAAATCAAGATTTTTGGGGCAAATGAGAATAATTTAAAAAATATTAATTTAGAAATTCCAAAAAATAAAATAGTGGTATTTACGGGACTTAGCGGAAGCGGAAAATCTACGCTAGCATTTGACACACTCTACGCTGAGGGTCAAAGAAGATATATAGAGTCACTCTCTTCTTATGCAAGACAATTTTTGGATAGAGTTGGAAAGCCTGATGTTGAGCGAATTGAAGGCTTAACTCCTGCGATTGCGATTGATCAGAAAACTACCAGTAAAAATCCCCGCTCAACTGTTGGGACGATTACTGAGATTTATGATTATCTTAGACTTTTGTTTGCTAGAGTGGGGACACAGCACTGTCATCAATGCGGTAAACCAATTTCGCAAATGAGTGGCGCCGATATCATTGAGCAGGTTTTGAAACTTCCAGAGGGCACAAAGTTAGCGATATTGGCCCCACTTGTCAATGAAAAAAAAGGCTCATTTGCAGACATGATAGAATCACTTCGTCATCAAGGTTATGTTCGGGCGATGATAGATGGAGTGATGGTAAGACTTGATGAAGAGATAGAACTGAGTAAAACAAAAAAACACACCATTAAAGTGGTTATTGATAGAGTAGTTGTTAAAGAAGACAATAAAGAGAGAATTGCAAACGACATAGAAAAATCTCTGGTACAGAGTTATGGAGAAGTTGAACTTGATATACTCAATTACGAAGAGGTTGGGTTAGAGAGGGCACATATACATTACAGTGAGCATTTGGCGTGTTTTGATTGTAAAATTAGTTTTGAACCACTGGAGCCACTTTCATTTTCATTTAACTCTCCAAAGGGAGCTTGCCCTATTTGCGATGGTTTAGGAATTAGATATAGTCTTGATTTAAAAAAGATTATTGATGAGCACCAAAGCATAGAAAAGGGTGCCATAAAACTATTTTATGGGTTCAATAAGGGCTATTATGCAAAATTTTTAGCGGGATTTTGTGAAGCTGCCGGAATTGATACCACTGTTGACTTTGAAGTGTTGGCAGAACATGAACAAAAAGCAGTGCTTCATGGCGGCGTTGATGAGGCAACATTCTTTTGGAAACGTCATAAATTAGTGAGAAAATGGGAAGGTGTTATAAAAATTGCTTATGACATGTTAAAAGATGAAAAAGACATTAATAACTATATGACAGAAAAAATTTGTGACAGATGTGGCGGACATAGACTCAAACTGGAGAGCTTAGGCGTAAAAGTATCCCAGAAAAATATAGGAGATATTTTAGACAAACCGATCGATAAAACTTTAGAATTTTTTCAAGATGAAAAGAATTTTGACTACATGACGAAACAACAGCACCTTATCTCGGAATCTATTTTAAAAGAGATACGAGAAAGATTATTTTTTCTTTTTAATGTTGGACTTGGATATATTACATTAGGCCGAGATGCTAGAAGTATCAGTGGAGGCGAAGCGCAAAGAATTAGAATTGCTTCACAGATAGGAAGTGGCCTTACTGGCGTTATGTACGTTCTTGATGAGCCTAGTATCGGGCTGCATGAAAGAGATACACAAAAACTTATCAAAACACTGCGAGATTTACAGCATAAAGGTAATAGTGTTATTGTAGTTGAACACGATAAAGAAACTATAAATTCCGCTGATTACATAGTGGATATCGGACCAAAAGCTGGAAAATTTGGCGGTGAAATTGTTTTTGCAGGCACTTTAGAAGAGATGCGAAAGAGCAATACTTTAACAGCGCAGTATCTTAATGGAACAAAAACGATTGATTATAAAAAAGATAGAATTCAAGAAGATTGGTTAGAAATAAAAAATGTCACTATTAACAACATCATAGACGTACATGTAAAGATTCCGCTTAGGAATTTGGTCTCTATTACGGGAGTGAGCGGTAGTGGGAAAAGCTCACTGATCCTTCAAACTCTTTTACCTGTTGCCAAGGAGATGCTCAATCATGCCAGAAAAGTGAAGAAAATAGCTGGCGTGGAGTGTATTGGTCTAGAACTTCTTGATAAGGTTATTTATCTCGACCAAAGTCCGATAGGAAGAACTCCAAGAAGTAATCCGGCAACGTATACTGGCGTGATGGATGAAATTAGAACGCTTTTCTCAAAAACAAAAGAGGCAATGCTTAGAGGGTATAAGATAGGAAGATTTTCCTTTAACGTGAAGGGCGGCCGTTGCGAGAAATGCCAGGGCGAGGGTGAGATAAAAATAGAAATGCATTTTTTACCAGACATTATGGTTAAATGCGATTCTTGCAGAGGTGCGCGTTATAATCCTCAAACTTTAGAGATAAAATACAAAAGTAAATCAATAGCGGACGTTCTTGCAATGAGCGTAGAGGAAGCATTAGATTTTTTCAGAGCGATTCCAAAGATTAATCAAAAACTTCAAACACTCAGCGATGTTGGATTAGGATACATTACTCTTGGTCAAAATGCAGTCACACTAAGTGGCGGTGAAGCGCAAAGAATAAAATTAGGCAAAGAGTTAAGTAAAACTGATACCGGCAAGACTCTGTATATACTAGATGAGCCTACAACAGGACTTCATTTTGCAGATATTGATAGGCTGACCAAAGTATTGCATCATTTAACAGATTTGGGTAATTCGGTTTTAGTCATTGAGCATAATATGGACATTATTAAAAATAGTGATTACGTCATAGATATGGGCCCTGAAGGTGGGAGTTATGGAGGAAAGATTGTGGATTTTGGAACCCCTTACCACATAGCAATCAATCACAAAAGAAGTGGAAGTTATACAGGATTATACTTGGCAAAAGAGTTGGGTTTAACTAAAATTTAGCTAACAATAATCTTTATGCTAAAATACAATAAAATCTCCTCGATATTGGGAGTTATTTGAAATTATTTATTAAGATTCATAAATGATAAGTTTAAAAACCTTGTGATACTCTTTTATTTATATCAGGGTAGTTCATTGAAAATTATACAAAAGGGTTCTTCTGTGAAATATATTGATTTGTTCTCAGGTTGTGGTGGCTTAGCATTAGGCTTACATAACGCTGGTTGGAAAGGTTTATTTGCCATTGAAAAAAGTAAAGATGCATTTTCAACTTTAAAACATAATCTTATAGATAATAACTCAAATTTTGATTGGCCAGATTGGTTACCTAAACAAAATCATGATATCAATAACATTATTGAAGAACATGAAGAAAAATTAAAATTGTTACAAGGAACAATTTCTCTTGTAGCAGGAGGTCCACCTTGCCAAGGCTTTTCTATGGCAGGAAGAAGAAGAGAAAAAGATGATAGAAATAAGCTCATAGATTCATATATTAAATTTATAGAACTTGTTCAACCAAAAATTTTATTTTTTGAAAATGTAAAAGGTTTTACTATTGGTTTTAAAAAAGGCAATGAAAGAGGTCAAGCCTATTCTGTTTATGTTGTAGAAAAATTACAAGAGCTAGGGTACAATGTACATGGAAAAATTGTAGATTTTTCTGAATACGGAGTGCCACAAAAGAGACAAAGATATATTTTAGTTGGCATGAAAGATGGAGAATCAAAAGATTTTTTTGAATCTATAACTCAAAATAGAGCAGAGTTTTTTAAATCAAAAAATTTAGAAAAAGATATTACCTCTTTAAATGATGCTATATCAGATTTACTGCAAGCAAATGGGACACAAGAATCACCAGACACAAAAAATTTTCAAGCGGGTGTCTATGCTAAAGCTACAAGCTCTTATCAAAAGCTGATGAGACAAAATAAATCTTTAACAAATCAGATTCCAGATAGTCATAGGTTTGCTAAACACAAAGAAAAAACGGTAGAAAAATTTCAATATATTTTAGATAATGGCATAGCAAATAAAAATATATCTGATGAAATAAAAGAAAAATACAATATGAAAAAAAGAACAGTTGTACTACTTTGTAAAATTTCAGCTACGCCAACACTTACAACTTTACCAGACGATTATATTCACTACTGCGAACCTAGAATCTTAACGGTCAGAGAATATGCAAGGATACAGTCTTTTCCCGATTGCTACGAATTTAAAGGTGGCTACACAACAGGGGGAGAGCGAAGAAAAGTAGATGTTCCTAGGTATACACAAATAGGAAATGCTATTCCACCTCTTTTTGCTGAACAAGCTGGAATGGTTTTGAAGGACATGATCTAATGGAATTTAGAATAAGTTCAGAATTAAAAAATATTATAGGCAAAGATTTAATTGTAAATGATGAAGTTGCTATTTTTGAGTTAGTTAAAAATTCATATGATGCTCATGCAACAAGGGTTGATATAGAATTTCAGAAAGATAAGATAAGCATTCGAGATAATGGTAAGGGAATGGACTTTGATGATTTACAAAATAAATGGCTCTTTGTTGCATATTCAGCTAAAAAAGACGGTAGTGAAGATGAAGAATTAGAAAGTGATAAAAAGTACATAGATTATCGTAATAAAATAAATTTAAAAAGAGGATTTGCAGGTGCTAAGGGTATTGGTAGGTTTTCAAGTGATAGACTTGGTTCAAATTTAAGATTAATTTCCAAAAAAATAAGTTCTAACATAATAGAAGGAATAGATGTAGATTGGGATAAATTCGAAATGGATTCAAAAAATGAATTTATAAATATTGGTGTTGATTATTGTACTCCTGTTGATGCAAATAATATCAGTCTCCGAAATGGTACAATTATAGAGATGACAAACTTACACTCAATATGGGATGATGGGAAGATTAAAAAATTAAAAAGATCTTTAGGAAAATTAATTAATCCATTTGAAGTTAATACAAAATCAAATAATTTTCAAATATATATTAAACAGAAAAATAGTATATTTGAGGAACCAGTTTTAAATGAACTAATAAACGTTTTGACAATGAAAACAACTAAATTAGATGTAGTTGTGAAAAATGACAGGATGATTTCAACATTAACAGATAGAGGAACATTAATATATGAGATTGAAGAAATTAATAAATATAAATTTTTAAAAAATACATCAATAACATTATTTTATTTAAATCTAAAAGCAAAAAATAATTTTAAGCGAAGAATGGATATAGCATCAGTTGAATTTGGGCATGTCTTACTTTTTAATAACGGTTTTAGAGTATATCCATATGGTGAAGAATATGATGATAGCTTTGGTATAAACCGCAAACATCAACAAGGATATAATAGAACTTTGTCTACAAGAAATATTGTTGGTAGTATAAATATTAATGAATACTCTGAGCAGTTCAAAGAAAAAAGTAGTAGAGATAGTGGATTAATTGAAACACATGGATATGACGAGTTAGAACAATTGTTTTGGGATAAGGGCTTAAAGAGATTACAAAAATATGTAGTTGGAATTCAATGGTCTTTAGAAGAAGTGATTAGAAATCAGGATAATGATTCCGAGAGTTCTTCAGTTTTAGAGAATATTGATAGTAAAAGTAAAATAATTGAATTGATTTCAAAACTTGCGAACAGCAAGGATATTAAAGTTAAAAATTTTGATGGAAATTTTTTGAATTTATTAAAAGATAAAATAGATCCATCAAGTTTAATAGTTTCTAAGTTGTCAAAAATAGCTACTGATACAAAAGATTTAGATTTAATTCAAGAAATTGAAAATGCTAAAAAAGTACTTGAAAGTTTTCAAAAAGAGCAACTGTTATTAAAAACAGAAGTAAATCAAAATCAAAAAATAATTACTCAATTAAAATCAGAAAAAGAAATTATCACAAAAGATTTAGATTATGAAAAGATAAAAACTACGAGTCTTGCTAATGATTTAGAAAATAAGACGAAAGAAAGTATTTTTAAAAGTTCAATTTTAGGAACTGAAAAAGAACAAATATTAGGATTACAGCATCAAATTTATCATTCTTCAAGTCGAGTGAATAGAAATATTAAACTTTTGTTAAATTCTTTTAATTTAGGTGATCTATCTGATAAGCAAAAAAAATATATGAGTGTTATTGCTTTAGAAGCTGATAAAATTACATCAATATCTAATTTTATAACTAAGGCTAACTTTAATTTAACCGCAAGTGATATTTCCGTTGACATAATTAGTTTTATTAAAGAATATATTCAAGAATTATATTTATCAAATAATAAAATGATTGATTCAGACTTAAAAATTAGTAATTTTATTGAAATGAACAATAATTTTATTATAAGGATTAGACCACTTGAAATAACAACTATGATAGACAATCTTATTCAAAATGCAGAAAAAGCAAATGCTTCCAAGATAGAATTTAAATACAAAATTGATGCAAATAAAGTGCATATACAAATAATAGATAATGGAAATGGAATAACTGAAAATAATTTAGAAAAAATATTTGAAATGGGATACACAACAACGTCTGGATCTGGCATAGGACTTTACAATACGCAAAGTATAGTTAGAAGAATGAATGGTAGTATTAGTGTAAAGTCAAATTCTATTGAAGGGACTACATTTTCTATAAGGCTAAGTAAATGAAGATAGACTATAAAATATTATGGTTAGATGATCAGATTGATGCATTTATTGATGATGAACATGTTGAAGAAATTGAAAAATTTCTTGATGAAGAGGGTTTTGATGTAGTTGTTGACACTGTTAGTAATGAAGTTGATTTTTTTCATAAATTAGATGATAGTTACGATTTGATTTTAACTGATTATCATATGGAAAATATGAATGGAGATAAGATTGTTGAAGCAATAAGAGCAAAATCAATCTTTACAGAAATATTATTTTATACAGCAAGGGCTGATTTAAAAGATACTCAGATGCTAGATCGTATATCATTTTTTGAAACTAATAGTAGTCAAGAAGATCATGCGGAGGCAGTAGTTATCAAAACTAAAGAATTAATTAGTTTAACAATTAGAAAATTTCAAGATATTGTTGTTATGAGAGGAATGATAATGCATGAAACGAGTGATTTAGATGCACAACAATTAGAAATTTTAAATAGCTATATAGAAGAAAAGACAGTTGATGAAACAAATTCATTAAAGTATGAAATTTTGAAAAAAATAGATAAACATTTTAGTAAAAAATTAAGTTTTGTTAATGGTGACTGGAAAACAAATGACAATGGCTTTAAAAAATTAATGAAAGATAATTTTGTATTTAGTTCAGATTATAAAATACAAACATTATCTAAAATATTACAAGATATTGATATTGAAGATTTTTCTGATAAATATAAAGAAGATATAATCACTATAAGAAATAGATTTGCACATGTAACGCTTAAAGAAGATAGGAATGAAAGTGGGCAAGTCATTAGAAAATATTTCACATATGGTGAAGATGGGATAACCTTTGATGATGCATCCTGTAAAAAAATAAGAAAGAATATACACAAACATAAAGAAAATTTAAAAAATTTAAAAATTAAGCTAAATGAATAAATTAATAATCTATGGAGATATTCATGGATGTTATGATGAATTTACATCTCTACGTAAAAAAATAAATCCTCAAAAAGATGATATTGAAGTTTGTGTTGGAGATATTATCACAAGAGGTAAAGACTCTATTAGAACATTGAGATACATTCAAGAACATAATATAAAATCAGTTCTTGGAAACCATGAAGATAAAATAATTAGATATCTACAGTATCAAAATACAGCAAATAAAAATCTAATAATACTTGATGAAGATGAGCAAAATATAGTTAATCACTTAGACTCAAAAGATATTGACTTTTTGATGGGGTTGCCATTATTTATGAAGTTTGAAGATATTACTATTTTACATGGCGGTTTAAAAAATAGTTACAATTTGGACAATTTAACTAAAAATGAAAAGTCAAAGATACTTAGAATGAGATACCTTGATAATAACCAAAGCTTTATAGCTTTTGGGAAAGAAGAAAATGATTCAATTTTTTGGGCTGATTTATATGATGGGAATCAAGGTTTTGTAGTGTACGGACATCAATGGGATAAAGAGGTAAAAATAAATCAATTTGCGATAGGTATAGATACCGGGTGTACCTATGGAAATAAGCTAAGTGCTGTAATCTTTCAAAATTTTACTTCTAAGAACTTTTTTATTGAAAATATGGAGTGTATGCCAAATAAATAATATATTTTCTTGATATATTGCAAAGAAGTACAGAAAAAATTCGATATAGATTAAAAAGTTAAAATGCAGATATCCAAAGTGTTGCAAGCTTCCAGTTTAGAGGGTGCCTTTAGTTTGGACTTGTAATTTATCTATAAAATATACATAATTTGATACAATAAAATATTAAAAATGATGAGGTCAGAATGATAGACAATATAATTGAACTAATAGATACACTGCCGCCACTTCCAAAGAGCTTTCATCAGATAAACGAGATATGCTCAAATGAAAAAAGTACCATTGAAGAATTGGCAAAAGTGATTGAATCTGATCCAATGCTTGTTGCCAATTTACTCAAAGTTGTAAATTCTCCTTTTTATTGGTCTAAAAAAGAGATAAAAAATGTACTTCAAGCAGTCACTTTTTTTGGGATGTCTGCCACAAGATCACTGACTACAGATATTTCTATAAAAAAGTTAATGAATGTGGATATAGAACCTTATGGCATTATTCCAGAGGATTTTGTAAAAATTTCTGGGATGCAAAGTGCTCTTATGCGAGAATGGTACTCTAAAATTGATGAGGGAAAAGTTGATATTTTCTTTTTACCAGCACTTCTTCAAGAGACAGGGAAAATTATTATTGCAGATGAAATCGTTAGAAATGATGAGGTCACGCAGTTTAAATCAGAAATACAAAATTCTGTCAATATCTCACAAGTGGAAAAAATGTATGTGGGCACCACGACAGCAGAAGTTACGGCAAAAGTATTTGAGCATTGGGACTTTGATGAAACGTTAGTGGATGCTATACATTATTCTGATAATTATACACAGGCACCAGATGAGATAAGAGAACATTCATTAGCTCTGAAAATTGTAAAAAAAGCCATTCCTATGAATTCTCCATTGAGTGAAAGAAGTGTCACGATTGCTCTAAATTTAGTACGAAGTGAAGGCTTAAATGAAACACTTTTTGCCAATGCTGTAGAAAAAATAATAGAACATAACTAATGAAAATTTTAACAGTAATTGATACATTTGGCTTCTTTTTTAGAAACTATTATGCACTTCCACAACTGAGGAATAAAGAGGGTTTTCCAACAGGACTCATGACGGGGTTTGCAAATTTTATTTACACACTTCGCAGCGAATATGAAACTGATTATATTCTTTTCGCCCTCGATGCTAAGGGAAAAAACTTTAGACATGAGATAGATCCGAACTACAAAGCAAATCGTTCACCTGCTCCAGAAGATTTAAAAAAACAGTTACCTATTGCCATTGAGTGGATTGACAAAATGGGGTTTAAATCTTTTGCGCAGGAAGGGTTTGAAGCGGACGACGTTATTGCAGCAACTGTAAAGTTTGCTAAAAGCCATGATATCAAAGTCCGCATTGTAAGCCACGATAAAGATTTATATCAGCTGATCGAAGATGGAACTGTCGTGATATTTGATCCTTTAAAAAAAGAAGAGATTGATAGGGAAAAATGTTTTGAAAAATTTGGAGTTTATCCTGAGCGTATAGGCGATTACCTCTCTTTGGTAGGAGACAGTGCCGATAATATTCCAGGAGTTCGAGGGATTGGTCCCAAGGGTGCCAAGAAACTACTTGATCAGTTTGAAAGTATTGAAAAGATATATGAAAATATAGATCAAGTTTTAAATCCAAGAGCAAAACTGTTGTTGCAAGAGAGCCATGAAAATGCACTACTCAGTAAAAAACTAGTTCGCCTTGATGATAGTCTGGATATTTCAGACAAGTTTGAAAGTTTTCATTTTCCTCCGAATCAGCCGCTAGAAAGTATAGTAGATGAGTTAGAAAAATATGAGATGAAGGGAATTTTATCTCGCTTAAAATATTCTCCAAAAGTAAAAGAAGAAGTTGTTGTTGTCCACAATTTCAAGCATCTATTACTGGATACAAAAGAGAAACTTTTTGAAATAATTAATTCAATTTCGCAAAATTCGATAGTCGCATTTGATACAGAAACGACTGGATTGGATGTTACAAAGGCTAAAATAGTTGGATTCTCATTTGCCGTGAGTGAACAAGTAGCTTACTATGTACCCATTGCTCATAATTACTTAGGAGTGGGGGAACAAGTTAGTTTAGAAGATGCTCAAAGTGCAATAGAAAAAATCTTTACATGTAGAGTAGTCGGACAAAATTTAAAGTATGATTTTGCAATAGTGAAACAAAATTTTGGTTCCTTACATGTAGAACGCTTTGCCGATACAATGGTGTTGGCTTGGTTGCTGGATCCAGAGCGCGCTATTGGCTTAGATGCACTTGCAAAAAGATTTTTTTCTTATGATATGGTAAAGTTTAAAGATATTGTTCCCAAAGGTGAAAATTTTTCTATTGTAAATTTGGAAGATGCTTGTAAATATGCGGCAGAAGATGCTTGGATGACTCTGAAACTTTATAACAAGTTAATAGAAGTCATTGAACCAGATTTACTCACGCTTGCTAAAAATGTAGAATTTCCCTTTATTCTAACGCTTTTAGAAATGGAAGAAGAGGGCATTCAAGTTGATATCGAATATTTTGCCCAGTTAGAGAAAAAAAGTGAAATAGTCATAGAAAATTTAAAGAGTGCTATTTTCAAAGAGTGCGAGATGGAGTTTAATCTCAACTCTCCAAAACAGTTAGGAGCAGTTTTATTTGAACATTTAAAACTACCTGCCCTTAAAAAGACAAAGACGGGATATAGCACTGATGAGAGTGTTTTAAATGGTATTATCGACCAGCACAATGCCATCTCTAAAATACTAGAATATAGAGAAATTAATAAACTGCAATCCACCTACATCAAACCCCTCTTAAAACTAGGGCAAGAATCGAAAAACAGTAGAATTCATACCTCATTTTTACACACAGGAACGGCAACGGGAAGACTCAGTTCAAAAGAACCAAATCTTCAGAATATACCTGTAAAATCGGAACTTGGACGAGAAGTCAGAAATGGCTTTGTCTCTCGTGATGGTTATAGCTTTATAGGCATTGATTACTCTCAAATTGAGCTTAGACTTTTGGCGCATTATAGTGAGGACGCGGGGCTTCTTGACGCGTTTAACAATGATTTAGATATTCATAGGCAAACAGCACTGAAACTTTTTGGTGAAGAAGAAGCAGATGGAAAACGTGGTGTTGCAAAAAGTATAAACTTTGGACTGCTTTATGGAATGGGTGCTAGAAGGTTGTCTCAAACATTGGGCATTAGCCAGAAAGAAGCAAAAGGGTATATAGAGAGTTATTTTGAATCTTTTAGTACCGTAAGGGATTATTTAAAGAGTGTGAGTGACGAAGCTAAAGAGAAAGGTTATGTGACTACTCTGCTAGGACGTCGCCGTTATTTTGATTTTGAAAATGCAAACGGTATGCAAATTCCTATGTTTGAGAGAGAGGCAGTGAATACTCGCTTTCAAGGATCTGCGGCAGATTTGATAAAACTCTCCATGTTAAAGATTCAAAAACTCTTAACTAAAGATTCAAAACTGTTACTACAAATTCACGATGAGCTTATCTTTGAAGTTCAAGATGATGATGTGCAAGAGTTTGCACTGAGTGCGGAAACAATAATGAAAAATATTTATCAATTAAAAGTAAAACTTGAAGTCAGTGTGTGTATAGGAAAAAATTGGGGTGAATTGAAATAATAATAGCAAATAAACTCTTAGATGCAAGAGTTTATTTGTCTTCTGTGGCAACTAATTGTTCTAGAACATACTGCTGTAAATCTTTTTTGTGTATCTCTTTTTTTAGTGATTCATTGTAAATATCTTCTACTTTTTTACTGTATTTTTCATAAGAAAAGTAGGGGAAATGAATTGCCCAAACCTTTTTGATAAGCTTTAATGTAATACCATCGCGAAGCCATGATTTAAAAAATGTAAATCCTATAAAAATTGCAGCTGTAGCGATAATTGAGCCTATTATTGATATGTGAAAATTAAGGTGTTCCAATGCTTTGTGCAGGAGTAAAAAAAGTGGAATCAATACAATGGCACAAATTCCGGCATAAGCCAGATAAGCTTTCCATATTCTCATTCTAAAGCCAAGTTTTCCAGCATCCACATACATACCTTCGTTATAATGGCTATTTGCCGATAATAAGTCTCTAAATATGACAGGTTGATTAGATATTGTATAGACGTAGTCTATAATTTTTTCTTTTATTGAAATTTGCTTTTTCATACGGTATCCTAAAAATTTATAATTAAGATTCTAACATAAAGATTATTAAAACTTCACAGAAACAACTTAACGTATCTTTGAAAATAATCATCTAAATTTGTGGGGAGTAGTCCTTGATTGTTCTCTCGCACTCTTTATAGTGAGGCATAAATTCTTCAACTAAGGTCCAAAAAGTTTTTTGATGATGTTTGTGCTTGATGTGAGAAAGCTCATGAACGACGATATATTCTATGCATTGAAGTGGCAATTGAACCAGTGAAGTGTTAAAGCTAAGTTCATTTTTAAAGCTACAACTTCCCCATCTTCTTTTTGCTTTTCTAAATTTTATTCCATTACTTTTGAGTTGCATAATCTCTTCCCACTTTTTGACAATAGGAGGAATGATGTCTTGAGACTTTTCTTTATAAAATTGTGCTAAATTTCCCTTTACATGGTGAGATTGCCTCTCTCCAAATAGAAGAATTTTTTTTTCAATTTCATAGATATTTTTTATGCTATTTTTAAGTTGCAAGCATTGAGATTTCTCAAAAATCCATTTTGCTTTTTTATCCATGATTTCTTGAATTTTAGCAAGTGAATAGTTTGGATTTTTTACGATAACCCCAGAGGAGGGGTCAATCGTAATATAGAGATTTTTTAATTTTTTATTGGTAATGATTGTGTAAGAAAGTTTTTTATTCTCATACATAACATAATTCAAGTTTATTTAAACCAACTTGAAATTTTATCGAAGACTCCTTCAAATCTACTTTCGTGTGGTGCGCTCTCTATCCCAAAATCATCTTGTAAATTAACCAAAATTTCTCTTTGAGCTTTTGTTAGTTTTTTAGGGTACTTGATTGTTATTTGAGCTATCATACTGCCAAGTTGCGAAGTATGGACATTTTTTACACCCTCTTTTCTAAAGATAAATTGTTGTTTATCTTTTGCACCAGATGGTATTTCTAACTCAGTTTCACCTCTTAGAGTGGGTATTGTTATACTCTCACCAAGTGCAACTTGCGTAAAAAATACAGGGACGTCTATGTAAATATCATCATCTTGTCTTACAAAGTGCTCATCTTCACCAACATTTGTTTCTATGTATAAATCACCTTTGTCGTCATATTCATCGATATTCCCTCTGCCGGTTACTCTGATACGATTACCATTATCAACTCCCTCTGGAATATCAATAGTGATTGTATCTTTTACTTCTTCAAACCCTTGTGCATGACAAGATTTGCAAGGATTTTTTATAATTGAGCCTTTGCCATTACATGCAGGACACGTTTGGGAGTATGTCATAAAACCTTGTCTAAAAAACATTTGTCCCTGGCCGCGGCACTCGCTACATGTAGCCTTGTTTCCGTCGCTGCTTCCAGTTCCGTTACAATCATCGCAAGGTTTTTTATAGGTAAATTTAACTTCTTTGTTGCAGCCAAATATCGCTTCGTTAAAAGCAAGATCGACTGAAGCTTCTAAATCTAATGGATATTTTCTATCTCTTCTGCCTCCTCGTGATGAGCCGCCACCAAAACCGCCACCACCAAAGACTGATTCAAAAATTGAGCCAAGATCACCCATGATATCTTCATATCTCATATCTGAATAGTGACTAAACCCTTGAGAATCAAGTCCCTCTTTACCGTATCTATCGTACGTTGATTTTTTTTCTGTATCACTTAGAACTTGATAAGCTTCATTGATGAGCTTGAATTTTTCTTCTGCTTCTCTATCACCTTCATTTCTATCAGGATGATATTTTAAAGCTTGCTTTCGATAAGCTTTTTTTATAGCACCGCTATCTGCATCTCTAGTTATCTCTAGTATTTCATAATATTCTAAATCCAATTTTTTCTCTTTCTGTAGTATTTATTTAGGTTTTGCATTCTAGCAAAATTATACTTTTTTATCAATTCATTAAGAACCATTAACAAACCATTAAAAAGTCGTTAAAGCTAAAGTTTTATACTTCTCTTATCAAAAGGGGAAACTCTTAAAAAAAGGATTTGACATGAAAAAGAGTATTTTAGTTGGAGCATTAGTAGTAAGCGTTTTGAGTATAGGAGCATATGCTCATGGTGGAGACGGTGACAATGATGGCAATATGATCGGCAATGGTGGAATGATGGGCAATGGAAATTCTCAAGGAATGATGGGAAGTAATGGCCAAGGTTACAACAATCAAAATATGATGGGAAGAGGTGGTTCTAACGGTCATCATAGTGGAGGTTCATTCAGCGGCGGCATGATGGGCGGACAACAAGGTGGAATGATGGGTGGCAATGCTGGAATGTTTGCAAATCTAAAGTTAAGTGATGAACAAAGTTATAAAATTTCAATACTTAGAGATGAAATGCATTTAGAAATGAGAAAATTTATGGGACCAAATGCTCATGGAATGATGAGCGGATTTATCGGTGAAAATGGCTTTGATAAAGAGGGATTTGTTAAAAAGAGTGATGACATACATGAAAAAATGAGCAAAATTATGTCAGAAAATATGGAAAATATGTTTAATGTTTTAACGAAAGAGCAAAGAACACAACTGAAAAGTAATTTAGAACAATAGTGAAAATTTAGGGGGAATTATTCCCCCTTATAAATATATAAGGGGTTATCATGGGAATAGTTATTTTAATTTTGTTTATATTTTTGATATATAATTTTGTTGGACTTCCAAAAAATTTCAATCAAGCAAATAATGAAGAGCCTATGGATATTTTGAAAAAGAGATATGCTAGGGGAGAAATAGGAAGAGAAGAGTACCTTAGCTTAAAAGACATACTAATATAAAATAAAGGATAAGATAATGAAGAATAAATTTTTAATAGTTTTGCTATTTCCATTTATAGTTTCTACATTTGCTTTCGCAGATTATGGCATGGGTGAGGGCATGTTTGGAAATGAAATGTTTGGAGAAGGTTTTATGGGACATATGGGATATATGGGAGGTTTTGGTTTAATCTTTTGGATAATTTTGGCTGTTGTAATTTATATGTTGTTGAAACAAAATAATAAAAAGTATGATAAACCTGATAGTGCCTTGGATATTTTAAACAATAGATTTGCAAGAGGTGAAATCAGTAAAGAAGAATATCTTAGTATAAAAGAGACTTTAACAAAAGGTAAATAATGCAATATGTAGTAGTAACTACAAAGTCAGTAGGAAAAATAGTAGAAGACTTGAGCATAGCTGTGGTAAATAACAAGTTTGGCGTTTTACATGTACATAACCTTTATGAAACGATGAAAAGCAAAGGTGTCGAGTTTGATAGGCAATGTCAAATAGTGGAGATATGTAATCCTTATAAAGCAAAAGCAATTTTAAGTGAAGATATAAGTTTTAGTACGCTTTTACCTTGTAGAATATCTGTTTATGAAGATGGAGATGTTACCAAAATCGCTACTGTAATGCCTACAAAACTACAATGCATTGTTGGAAAAAATAAAACTTTAAATGATATAGCAAAAGATGTTGAAAAAATAATAGTTAAAATAATAGATGAAGCAAAATAAATATTCAACTATGTTATAATCAGAATATTTAAATCTAAGGTTTTTTATGATAAATGTTTTAATGATAGAAGATGATACGGAGTTTGCTGAAATTCTAAGTGAGTATTTAGCACAATATAATATAAAAGTAACCAATTATGAAGATCCCTATTTAGGCCTAAGTGCGGGAGTAAAAAATTATGATATTTTGATACTCGATTTAACACTTCCTGGTATGGATGGACTTGAAGTGTGCAAGGAAGTAGTGGCAAAATATGATATACCGGTTATCATTAGCTCCGCTAGGAGTGATGTAAGTGATAAAGTCATTGGGCTTCAAATAGGAGCGGATGATTATCTTCCCAAACCCTATGATCCAAAAGAGATGTATGCAAGAATTCAGAGTTTAATGAGACGATATAAAAAAGTAACTTCTAGTAAAGATGACCACAATGAGAGTGATTTTAGGTTGGATGAAATGCGACATCAAGTGTTTTTAAAAGACGAGCCACTAAACCTTACTCCTGCAGAGTTTGAAATACTGACTTACATGTTAAAGCAATATGGCTACTCAATATCAAGAGAACAGTTAGTTTATAATTGCGATTCTTTAAAAGATAAAGGTTCTAAAAGCCTAGATGTTATCATTGGAAGGTTGAGAAATAAAATAGGAGATAGTTCTAAAGATCCCAAATATATTCAGTCAATTAGAGGAATTGGATATAAGCTACTAGGATGAATAGAAACTCTTTAAGTACTAAAATTTCTATTATCTTCATTTTTTCAATATTACTTTTAGGTACACTTTTTATTGTTTTATTTCAGTATCAAAGTGAGAAAAATTTAAAAGCAATGAAGGAAAGACAGCTTCAATCAATAAACTATGTTTTTATGCTCTATAAAAATAATTTATCTCCACAAGGAATCAGTGAGTATCTCACTAATTTTGATTTGAGGGAAGTGACCAATCAAAATTTAAAACTTTCTGTTCTTGAAAAAGGTATTGTTATTTTCCAGAAAGATTCGAATGTTGGAAGATTTTCTTCCATAAGATACAACGATAGATATTATCTCTATGTTGACAATATGGTATCTACTATTCTCTTAGAAAGTCAGTTTACAAAGAGGGCAAATGAACCTCTTTGGATTGGTTTTGTCATAGCTCTTATCATCTTAATTTGGATGTATGTTTCGATGTTAAGAAGTATCGCCCCTCTTAAAAAATTAAGTATGCAGATACGAAAATTTGCCTCAGGCGATATGAATATCCATTGTAAAAGCGATAAAGAAGATGAAATTGCAGAAGTAGCAAATGAGTTTGGGAAAGCTGCAGAAAAACTAAAAGATATGATTGATTCAAGGCAACTTTTCTTACGAACAATTATGCATGAATTAAAAACTCCAATAGGAAAAGGTAGAATTGTATCAGAAATGATTAGCGATGAGCGTGCAAAGACAAGACTCATTGGTATCTTTGAGCGATTAGATTTACTTATAAATGAATTTTCAAAGATGGAACAGATAGTTTCTAAGACTTATTATATGCAAGTTAAAGAATATAATGTAGTGAATATTATTGATAATGCGATTGATATGCTAATGTTAGAAGAGGATAAGAAAGAGAGGCATGTCAAGGTAGAAATGGTTTCTGATATTGTAGTGAAAGCAGATTTTGAGCTTTTTTCATTGGCGATAAAAAATCTTTTAGATAATGCAATTAAATATTCGGATGAAAAGATAGTCTATGTAAAAACGCAGGGAAATAAAATCTATATTGAGAATAGAGGAGAAAAATTTCCTGTTGCGATAGAAGAGTATTATAAGCCTTTTATCTCTGGAACCAAAGTAGTGAAAAAAGGCTTAGGACTTGGTTTGTATATCGTACAAAATATTGTAAAGCTAAACAACTTTAAATTATCTTACATGTATGCAAATGAAATGCATAAATTTATCATTGACACCAAAGAGAAGAAGATCAAATGAAACGAGGCTTAGAAAAATTTGAAAATTTAGTGGAAGCACTGGGGACCTTGCCAAGTGTAGGTAAAAAATCTGCACTTAGATTTGCGTATCATCTTATTTTAAATGATACGTTTAATGCTATGAAAATTTCAAATGCAATTGAGAGTGCAGTACGTTCAATAAGAAGTTGTGAGCGATGTGGGGGATTGAGTGAACATGAGATTTGTGATATTTGTTTGGATGAAAATAGAAATCATGAAAATCTTTGTATCACTGAAAGTGCCAAAGATATACTTATTTTAGAAGAGAACAATCTTTATGATGGCAGTTATTTTGTTCTTAACGCTTTGGACAATGAGATAATTGAGAGGTTGCGACATATCGTTTCTTTGGGTATACAAGAGATTATTTTTGCTCTAACTCCCTCACTCGCTAATGATGCGCTCATTATTTTTATTGAAGATAAATTAAAAGACTTTGATGTAGAATTTACAAAAATTGCGCAAGGAGTTCCCACAGGAGTACATCTTGAAAATGTAGATAGTCTTTCACTTTCAAAAGCCATGAGCTTACGAACAAAGATTTAGTGCGCCAATCAATTAAATGCACCACGCATGAGTTGCGTGATTTTTTTGGAATTTAATGTATTATTGAAAAATAAATTAAATGCTAAAACACCTTGGTATAAAAGCATATCAGTACCATCTTTGCATACTAAAGAGTTTTCTCTAGCTTGCTTTAAAAATGGTGTATTTTTATTGTATATAACATCAAATGCAAATTTTGATTTTTTCATGAGAGCATTTAGAATATGAGTATCCAAAGGTAAAGATTCATCGATTAATCCTGCTGAGGTTGTGTTTATAATTAAGTCATATGAATTTATTTTAAAATTATCCCAAGAAAATGCATCGAATCCATGTGTATAAAAATAGTCTAATCTATCCCTTGAGCGATTGAGTATCGTAGGAGTTATCCCTTTTTGATTAAGCACTGTAGCGATTGCTTTTGCTGTCCCTCCTGCTCCTAATACCAGAGCATTTGAAATGTTACCAAATTCTTTTATTGCCTCATAAAAACCAGGAGCGTCAGTATTATAACCATATACCAATCCATTTTTTTTGACTAAAGTATTGACGGCACCAATACTTTGAGCAAAAGAATCCACACCATCACACAAAGAAAAGGCAGATTCTTTATGTGGAACTGTCACATTGGCGCCATCTAATTTTAACGCATGAAATTTTTTTATTAAATCTCCGCCATCTACTAGTGGAGTCCTTGTATAGCAGCCATTAATCTTTAACCCCTCCAGTGCCAGGTTGTGCATTTTTGGAGAGATAGAGTGAGATACAGGGTTTCCAAATATAGAAAATAATTTCATTTATTTTTTTAAATCTTTCAGTGAACTTGTCATTGCCGCTAGTTTATTGGTTACTTCAAGGTATTCAAGCTCAGGTTGACTATCAGCAACAATCCCAGCTCCAGCTTGAAAAATAATTCTTTCATTATCTAGATAAGCAGTTCTTATCATAATTGCACTATCCATATTACCATCAAATCCAAAATATCCAACAGCCCCACTATAAAAACTGCGCTTAATCCCCTCAAAATCGCTGATGAGTTCCATTGCTCTAATCTTTGGCGTACCTGTCATTGTTCCTGCTGTAAATGTTGCAGCAAAAAGATCAAACATGTCATATTTTTTATCCAGTCTTGCCCCCACATCTGTTACCATATGCATCACATGTGAGTATCTCTCCACCCTCATCATATCGCTTACATGTACAGTTCCAACTTCGGCAACTTTACTGACATCATTACGTCCTAAATCAATCAACATGAGATGTTCAGCTCTCTCTTTCTCATCACTCAAAAGTTCTTCTTCGTATGCTTTGTCTTTCTCATAGGTAGATCCACGTTTTCTGGTTCCCGCTATTGGTCTAAGAATAATATGACCATTTTTAAGACCAACCATAACTTCCGGAGAGCTTCCTATGATTGAAAAATTCTCATAATTTAATAAAAACATATAAGGAGATGGATTTTTATTTCTCAAAATTCTATAAAAACTTAATTTGTCAACCGTTGCATATTGAGTAAAACGATTTGCCATTAAAATTTGAAAAACATCACCACTTCTTATCATCTCTTTTGATGCCGCAACCATATCGAAAAATTTTTCTTTAGAAAATGAAAAGAAACTTTTAGCTTCATCAATTTTCGTTTTTATGATAGGAATATAATCGTGTGGCTCTTTTAACAATGTTTCAATTGCATCAAGTTGAGAAGCAAATTCCTCTAAAAATGTGTGAATAGTTAAGGTGTTTGACTTGTGTGAGAATGTGCACGTTAGCTTTGGTCTCATTAAATCTACATCAGGGATGTCAATTTCACTTTTTAAATTATTCATATGAGATTTTAATCGTGGCTCAAATGTTTTTACTGTGTCGTATCCAACGTATCCTATGAAACCATCTACAAAGCCAAGTTTATTTTCATTTGAAAAATCTTTATATACTTGTGTGTCAATGTCTTTATATCTTTGTTTGAGATAGGGGAATGGGTTATCACCGAGTTGATTCTTCTTTGAATCTTCATCTATATGGAGTGCCTTGCCATCTTTAAATACAACTCTTTCACGAGCTCCGATAAATAGAAAACTAAAGTTTCCTTCTTCCGTATTGATGGCACTTTCAAATAGAAAAGTAAGCTCATGTTCAAAATATTTTTTTAATTTTGCATACATGGCAATAGGTGTTAATTGGTCAAAGAGTATTTTTTTAGAGTAAAGCATTTAAGACTATTTTACTTTACTCTATAGATAAATGCATCTTTATTGATACTCTTCTTTACATCAGCCAAAACATTTTTTGCAACTGCAGTATTTGGGTATGGACCAATTAAAATTTTTGTTACTCTTTTACCTTTTACTTCTATTGGTAAAAGTCTGTATTCATAATTTTTTTCAGTTATCTTTGCTAAATACCTTTTATCTGGAGTCAGTTTGGATGTAGCTGCTACTTGAAGATAGACACCGATTGTAGCAAGATTATCAACTTTTGGCTGAGATATTGTAGCTGGGATTACCTTTTTTGGCGCTTGAATCACTTTCTCAGGAGTTGTTGTTTTTATAGTTGCTTTAAGAATTTCTTGTTCTGCAATAGCTTCAATAACTTTTTGACTATCTTCAATGATTGGTTTAGTGATTTTTTCTTGTTTTTTCATCTCTTTTTCTTTCAAACTTTTCACCATAGCATCAAAACTTGCTTGTTTTGTCTCTTCTGCAATTGGGACTTGCTTGAAAAGATTATCTTCCGACTGTGGTGCAGTTTGTTCTATGTTCGGTTCTGGCGGTAGGATGAGTTTAGTGCTTTGATTTTCTCTAGTAGGTTGGTTCACTACTTTCATAGCAACTAAGGCCACTAGGAAAATAAGTATTAATAATGCCGCTATAATCAATATGCGCTTCATCTTTAAAGACTTATTGTCTTCTTTTTCTAAAATTATATCACTCAGTTCGTTTGTCTCTTCCATACTATCTCCTTTTACTCATACAGTTACGTTTATTATAGTCTTTATTAAGCAACATCTATGCCAAAATACATGTATTTACACCAAAGAAAGATGCTTTGTTGAGGATTAACAGCGTTCATTCAATAAATCTTTAATACGTTGGTCTATCATAAATTATAAAATTACTAGCCAATTCTTTCATCTCTTGTTTTATCTTAGCCTGTAACACTTCATCATTGATATTATCTAGAACATCAGCAATTTTATTTGCTATTATTTCAAACTCATTTGTCTTCATTCCACGTGCCGTTAGTGCAGGACTTCCAATACGCAGACCACTCGTTACAAAAGGACTTCTTGTCTCTCCAGGAACTGTGTTTTTATTGACTGTAATCCCAGCATGACCTAGTGCTAAGTCTGCCTCTTTCCCAGAAAATTCTTTATTTAAAAACGAGACAAGTATAAGATGATTATCTGTACCACCACTGACAACATCATAGCCTCTTTTGATGAGCACGTCACTTAAAACTTTTGCGTTTGCTTTTACATCTTTAGCATACTGCTTCCACTCTGGCTTTAAGTTTTCAGCAAATCCAACCGCTTTAGCAGCGATGACATGGACAAGTGGACCGCCTTGAATTCCAGGAAAAATAGCACTATTTACTTTTTTAGCTATGTCTTCATCATTTGTCATAATAAGACCACCACGAGGGCCCCTTAAAGTCTTGTGCGTTGTGGTTGATACAATATGACAGTGAGGAAATGGATTTGGATGTTCACCAGCACACACAAGGCCTGCAATGTGCGCGATATCGGCAAAAAGGTAAGCGCCTACTTCATCCGCAATTTCTCTGAACTTTGCAAAGTCAATTTCTCTAGGATACGCACTTGCACCACATACTATCAGTTTAGGTTTGACAATATGAGCTATTTCTCGTACTTTATCATAATTAATTTTTCCATCAAGTTCAACGCCATAAAAGAAACTCGAATAAGTTTTACCTGAACTACTCACTTTTGAGCCATGCGTTAAATGTCCACCATGACTTAAATCCATACCTAATATTTTATCAAATGGTTTTAAAAGTGCTTGGTAGACTCCTTGATTTGCTTGGCTTCCTGAATTTGGCTGAACATTTGCAAATTTACAGCCAAACAGTTCACATGCTCTATCAATCGCGAGTTGCTCAACTTTATCTGCAAACTCACATCCACCATAATAGCGCTTATTTGGGTACCCTTCGGCATATTTGTTAGTAAATACACTTCCCATAGCTTCCATAACGGCAGGGTAGGTAAAGTTTTCACTCGCTATCATTTCTAAATGATATGTTTGTCTATCGAGTTCTTGTTCCATTAACGCATAAACAGTCGGGTCTACATTTTTTAAGATACTCATTATTTTTCTTCCTTTAAATTATCTTCTGAACCATCTCTTATTGGTTTCATTGCTGGGAATAAAATGACATCTCTAATGGATTGCTCATTGGTTAAAAGCATTGTCAACCTGTCTATCCCTAAGCCTTGTCCTGCGGTTGGCGGTAAACCATAACCCAGTGCCATAACATAATCTTCATCCATAGCATGTGCTTCGTCATCACCAGCATCTTTAGCATCTATTTGTCCAGCAAATCTATTGTATTGATCGATTGGATCATTTAATTCGTTAAATCCATTGGCAATTTCACGGCCAGCGATAAAAAGTTCAAATCTTTCAGCTATATTTTCATTATCTTCACTTCTTCGTGCGAGTGGACTGATTTGGATTGGATAGTCAATGATAAATGTTGGATCAATCAGTTTTTCTTCTACCTGCAAGTCAAATAATTTTTCATAGAGTTGGCCAATGTTAAGTGAGTTGCTTACTGCTTCTCCATTCACTTTCAAATATGCAATTATTTTCTCTTTATCCTCAAGAATATTTGCAGGGATATTCCCAATCTCAATGAGAGAGTCTTTGTAAGATATCTTTCTAAATTTTTTAGAAAAGTCTATCTCTATGTCTCCATAAGGTATTTTTTCTGGTAATTTTAATTGTTTTAAAAGTACAGCAAACATTTCTTCAGTGAGGTCCATTAAGTCGTGGTATGTGTGATATGCCCAATAAAATTCTATCATAGTAAATTCTGGATTATGGGTTAAATCCATACCTTCATTTCTAAAGTTACGGTTGATTTCAAACACAGCTTCAAATCCGCCAACCACCAATCTTTTTAGATAAAGTTCAGGTGCAATTCTAAGGTATCGATCAATTCCTAAAGCATTATGATGTGTGACAAATGGTTTAGCATTTGCTCCACCTGCAATCGGGTGCATCATTGGCGTTTCAACTTCCAAAAAGCTTCTCTCTTCAAAAAAGTGCCTAATTGTACTGACTATTTTACTTCTAATCTTAAAAGTTTCTTTTACATTTGGATTCATAATCATGTCTAAATAGCGTTTTCTGTAACGTAATTCTATGTCTTGAAGACCATGAAATTTTTCTGGAAGAGGGGTGATAGACTTTGTTACAATTTCCAAGGCACTTGCATGCAGAGAGAGTTCGCCTGTTTTGGTTACAAATGGAAATCCTGTGACACTTACAATATCACCTACTTCTACAAGTTTTTTAACTTCCTTGAACCAATCTTCACCGATGCCATCTCTACTAAAATAGATCTGTAAGGCTCCTTGTTCGTCTTCAACTTTTGCAAAAGCAGCTTTTCCCATTTGTCTAAGAAATTTAATTCTGCCTACAACTGTGTTCTTTTTGTTTTCATCACGTTTTGCTTCACTATTTATCACATATTCATAACAACGTTTAAATTCACTGGTGCTAGTGTCTTTTTTAACATTGTGAGTATATGGATTTTTACCCAATGCCCTTAGAGCATTTGCCTTTTCTATTCTTTGTTGTTCATACTGATTGTCAAATATCAATTTATGCCTTTTTCATTTAATTGTTTTCTTAAAATTCTAATCTTGGCAACTCTTACATAGTCCATATAATTGCATGATGTGACCGTTTAACTTAAAGCCATGACGGTGTGCTATCTCTTCTTGTTTTTTTTCAATTTCTTCATCTTCAAACTCTATTATACTACTGCATGATTTACATATCATATGATCATGGTGTGGCTTATTCCCAAGTTCAAATTTTTTTCCAGCTGCACCTAAAGACAAAGAAGTTGCCATGTCAGAATCTTCAAGTAAATTCAGTGTTCTATAGACAGTCGCAATGCCTATGTTTAACTTGGGATATATATTTTTCAGCAATGTATGCAAACTCTCAGGTGAAAAATGTTCATCATTGTTGTATAGAGTTTTTAATACAGCTTCTCTTTGTTTGGTGAATTTAAGATTATTGTGTCTTAAAATATCTTTAAATCGTTCAAGAAGCGAATCGTACTCCATATTTTCAATATCTGCCATAATTATATCATCTATTTAGAAATAGATTCAGTCTTTATCTTAATGTCATTTACCATCTTATCGGTATCCAACTTTACTATAAATGTCCCTGTTTCTATAAAAATAGGATACATAAAACTACTTGCCAAATATTCATCTGCTTTAGTTTTTATAAACTCAATGTTTGAAAGCGTCACTGCAAGTATAGAAAAAACTAGAAAAATTTTCATACTGCCAACCGCAAAACCAGCTAATTTATCTATCATTCCCAAACCACTCATTTTGACTAAACTTTCAAGAAGGTGACCTAAAAATAAACTCACAATCCAAAAAATAAGTAAAACAGAAATAAATCCTGCTAAATATAAAGTGGCACTGTTGTCTAAGCTAAATATATTTTTATCTATTAGCACTCCAGCTTCTTTGGCAAATCTTGAAGCAACAAAAATACCACCAACAATACCTATGAGACCAAGTACTTCCTTGATGAACCCATTTATAACACCTTTTATGCCTAGTATAAGTATTAAAGACACAGATATTATGTCAAAAATCGAAATATTTTCCATTAGTTATTCACCTTATAGCAATTTTTACCACTAGCTTTAGCTTGATGTAAAGCCTTATTAGCTCTGTCTATAATATCTAGAGGAGTATCGCTATTTTTACAACTCGCAATTCCAGCGCTTAGCGTTAAATGTATATTATGACCTTTGTACAGAAGTTTGCTTTCACTAATTTCTTTTATAATTCTACTTGCAATTTGCGTAGTTTCTTCTAGTGTGGATCTGTTTGAAACAATGATAAACTTTTCTCCGCCATATCTGTATATTCTCGTGCCTTTTCTGACAGACCCTTGTAATAATTTTGATAAAAATATTAGAGTTTTGTCTCCTGCTATATGTCCATAAGAATCATTTATGTTTTTAAAATCATCGGCGTCAAATAGTACTATGTGCATGTCAGGATTTTTATTATAAATTGCATGTAGTATTTCTTGTAAATCTTTTGAAAGTACTCTGCATTTATATGCTTTTGTTAAAGGATCAATGTGGGACTTTTCTTCAAGCTTTTCTATTTCAAGTTTCAATCTCATAATCGTCTCGTCAGAACTTTTTAATGCGATTAAAATTTCTTTTTGAAATGCGTTGAAAGATGCAATGACATCTTGTGTCTGAACTTTTTCATTTTCTGTAGAGATATCAATTAAATTTTGATCAGAAATTGTCTTTAACTTGAGATTTGATTTAGTAAATTCTTCTAAACTAGTTTTTGCTAATTCAAATGAAACTCCATTTATGTGTTCTTCGTCATCACCTATGTTGAATAAGTGAGAATATTTTTTTGATAAATCTATGAGCGATGCGTCACCAGTTCGTATTAGTTCATCCATAAATGTGTCATGGTAATATTTTGGATATGGTAGAATACCCAGTTCTTTTAACTTCGCGAAAGAGACTTCACCTATGGCTGTCATTTGCTCAGTAATCTGATTGGTTTGCTTCATATGGATTAGCCTTTAGATTAGGTACAATTCTATAAATATTATCATTGTACCTAATCTAATCTGTAATTATGTTAAAAGTATATTTTATATGCCTAAGCTATTTAAAAGTTCTTGAGGTTGAGTAGAATACCTTAAAGCGTCATCCCTTGTTATAGTATTCGCTTTTAGAGCTTTGACTAAAGATTGTGTTTGGGTGCACATTCCTGTTTTAGATTGGTTTAATTGCATTTGTGAGTAGACTTGATAAATTTTGTTTTCTCTTATGAGGTTAGATATTGCCGGATTGACGATTAAAATTTCAAAAATTGCAACTCTTCCTCCACCATTTTTAGGGAGTAGGCTTTGTGAAATGACAGCATACAAAGATGATGCCAACATATTTCTTACCTGAACTTGTTCGGGTCCTTCAAAACTGTCAACAACCCTGTTTACTGTTTGTGCAGCTGAACTTGTATGCAGCGTTGCAAATACCAAGTGACCAGTTTCAGCAGCAGTAATAGCAGTACTTATAGTCTCAGCATCTCTCAGTTCACCCACCAAAATAATATCTGGGTCTTCGCGCAGTGAAAATTTCAAAGCACTAGAAAAACTCTTGGTATCTTCTCCTACATTCCTATGAGAAAATAGAGATTTTTTATTTGTATGGACAAACTCTACCGGGTCTTCTATGGTGATAATATGTTTATGCTCAGTGAGATTTATTTCATTTAAGATGGCTGAAAGAGTTGTTGACTTACCGCTACCTGTAGGACCTGTGACTAAAATAAGTCCTTTTTCTTTTTTTGTCATATCTTTGAAAATTTCAGGAGCCTTGAGATCATCAAGTGAAGGTATTTCTATAGGGATTATTCTAAAAGCTGCAGCCAAATCACCCCCCATTGTATAATAGTAATTGGCACGAAAACGCCCAATGTCAGGAAACATAACCGCAAAATCTAACTCTTTATTTTCTTCTAAATGATTCTTTTGCCTGTCCGTTAAGAGAGTATAGCACATCTCTTCTATCTCTCTTCCATCAAGTTTGTCCATATCTAGGGCAACTAGTTTTCCATCTATTCTTATTTGTGGCTCACTTCTAGCCACTAAGTGTAAATCTGAAGCCTTATAAGGGTGTATATTTCTTAATAAATCTTTGATACTTCTAGTCGCCATGAATGTATCCTTATTCTATAATTTTTGGAACAACAAAAAAACCATCTTCACTTTTAGGTGCATGTTCTAATATGGTTTTTATTATATCTGGATTGACAATCGGAGTATCATCGCGCAGGGGTGTCCCACCTGTTACTGTTGTAAATGTTGTTTCTTCTACCTCTAAATTTAATTCATTTAGATTCTCAACAAACTCAACTATTTCAGATAGTTGGTTCATCATTTCTTCTCTCTTGTCGTCATTGATTTCTAGTGATGACAAAGTTTCTAATTTTTTTAATAAAATATTATCAATTTTCATATGTGAAAAAATTCCTTTAATTATAAAATTTGCCTCCATTATATCAAAATAACTTTTTTAATGTCTTTAAGAGTGAGTAAATAGTTTATTTTTATTTTTATTGTGATAAAATAAAATCTTAAAAACATAATTTTGAAGGATATATGTTGGGACTAAAAGATAATTTAGAAGCAGTTAAAAAAGAAATAGGGGCACAAGAGCAGTTTTTAGAAGGTATTATTAAAAGTGAGCGTTTTTTTAAGCGATATAAAAAATATATTATAGCTGTTGCTGTATTGCTGGTTGTTGGCGGGATTTATTATTCTGTTGTAAGTGCAGTCAATAAAAGTAATTTGCAAGTTTCCAATGAAGCTTATAATAAACTTTTAGTAAATTCAAATGACCAAGAATCTTTAAATATTTTAAAAGATAAAAATGATAGATTATATAATTTTTATAAATTTAAAATTGCATTAGAATCTAATGATAAAGCGTCATTGAAAGAGTTAGCTGCGTACACTAAAGATCCAGTGATCTCTGATTTAGCAGCGTATCAGCTTTCAGGATTAGAAAATAAAAATGATTCGAAAAGTGAACTACTTCAAGGATTTAATATCCTACAAGAGGGATATCAGTTAATTCTTGACAATAAGATCCAAGAAGCAAAGATGAAATTTGCTCAAATTGATTTAAACTCGCCGTTGAAAAATGTATCAAATAATTTGGAACATTATCAAGGTACAAAATAATGAATGCTTTTAAATTTTTGATAGCAATATTGTCATTTTTAGTATTGTTTAGTGGTTGTTCCACTAAAAGACAATATTTTGAACCAACCCAAGTCGCCGGTAGAATTCACTATGATGGAACATTACCAGCTTCAATTATAGATTCAGGAAGAGACGGGGCAACACTAGAAAATGGTCAAATAATTACCAAAAATGGTCTCTTAGATGTAAAAATTCCCATTGGATTTACATTTTTAGGGACAAATGATGAAAGGTATATAGCTGTATCACGCGATTCCAATCTTATCATTGTAGATAAAAATAGTAAAAAAGTGTATGAAAAGAAATTTGATTCTATCGTAGCATCTGCATCACTAAAAGATAATATGCTAGCGGTTGTGCTAGGAAACAATACATCTATGTTAGTTGATATTCAGAAAGATGTAAAATTGTTTGAAAAAAAAGGCGATACTGTTTATGCACATGACTCGAAAATTGCGGCGCCTTATTTTTTAACTGAACTTTTGATATATCCAACATTAGATGGTAAGCTACTCATTCTAGACTTAGCAACACATAAAGTAATTAGAGATGTTGTGGTCAAAAGTGAAAAGTATTTTTCAAACATTATTTATTTAAATGTGTTGGGAGATAGACTAGTTGCCGCAACAAAAAAACGTGTGGTATCTATAAACCCTAAAACAATGACATTTTTGGATGATGAAATTAAAGATGTTGTTATTTTAAAAAATAGAGTATTGATATTGACAAAAGATGGCAGAGTTTTATTAACGGATGCCGATTTAAAAGTCTTAAAAGAGAAAAAATATCAATTTGCATCATTTGCTGGTACCATTCACGGTAAATTTGCGTATATAGTTGAGCGTGGTGGATATTTAATAGCTGTTGATTTAGATTTAATTTCTTCCAATGTATATAAATTACCAGATGAGATAGACTCATTTATTTACACAACTGATGACAAATTGTTTTATAAAGATAGATATTTTAAGTTTACTAGACCAAATAAAAAGTAAGTGATTGAAGACTTTAGTTGAGTATTTTTCTAAAAAAAAAATAGTATTTAAATTTTTAGAAGAAATAGATAAAACTCTTTTAAAGACAAGAAAGAAAATAGCAATTTTTTCTGCAACTGATACGAGTAAGTGTTATCACTCAATGTATAGGATACAGCAAAAAAGTAGATTTTTGAGAAAAAATGTTGAAGAATTAATAGTATTAGATCAAAGTTTACAAAATTTAGTGAATCATAATTTTAAATATAAGCATTTAATTATAATGGGGCCTATTTGTTCTAAATCAACTACTCTTCTAAAAAATATGGGATGGCAAATACATAATGATTTTGTGTGATATTGGAAATTCAAATGTTGATTTTTACCACGATGGAAAAATATGGACACAAAGCATAGGTGAGTTTGAAAATTATAGTTTAAAAGAAACGGTGTATTATATTTGTGTAAATTCAAGAGTAACTAAAGAATTGGAAAATAAGAAAAATTTTATCAATATTGAAAATTATTTTGAATTTGATAGCATATATCAAGGTATTGGAATTGACAGAGTTGCTGCATGTTACACCATTAATGATGGTGTTGTTGTGGATGTGGGTAGTGCAATTACTGTTGATGTTATGTCTGCCGGAATTCACCTTGGCGGCTATATAATGCCAGGTATTAACGCCTATGAGTCTTGTTATGCTGATATATCTGAAAGATTAAAGAAAAGAATTAATCCCAATGTTATTTTGGATGCATTACCGCAAAAAACGGAAGATGCGATTTCCTATGGAGCAATAAAATCAATTTTGATGATGCTTGAATTTACATGCAAGGATAAAACAATATTTTTTACAGGTGGAGATGGAAAGTTTTTTTCTAAGTTTTTCAAAAAATCCATACATGATAGGTCGTTGATATTTAGAGGAATGCTCAAAGCATTAGAAAACAATAAAGTGAGGAAAAATTAATCATGTTAAGCATTGCATTGCCAAAGGGTAGAATTGCTGAGGAAACTTTAGCAATATTTGAAAATATTTTTGGAAGCTCTTTTGTTTTCGACGATAGAAAATTAATTTTAGAAGTAGGAGAGTTTCGTTTTCTGTTGGTTAGAAATCAGGACGTACCTGCTTACGTTCTTCACCAATCAGCTGATATTGGAGTTGTTGGGTTGGACGTGTTAGAAGAAAAAGAGGAAGATTTAGTTCGCCTTTTAGACTTAGGCATTGGTAAGTGTAAAGTTTGTGTTGGCATAAGAGAAGAAGATGAGTTAGACTATAACTCACCAGATATAAAAATTGCAACTAAAATGGTAAATATAACACAAAAATATTTTTCTAAAAAAGCTATGGCTGTGGATATTATAAAGTTGTATGGTTCAATAGAGTTGGCACCATTAGTAGGGTTGTCTCAAGCGATAGTGGATGTCGTTGAAACAGGTGCAACAATGCGCCAAAATGGGTTGAAAGTGGTTGAAACCATTATGGATTCCTCTGCTTATTTAATTGCGAATAAAAATAGTTTTATTGAGAAAAAAGAAGAAATTATATCTTTGTATAAAAAAATATCAGAAGAGATTAACAAAAAAAATTAAAATAATTTTGCTATCGTAGAAATTTTAGTTTTCAAATCATTTTCTCTTATTGGCTTTAATAAAAAATCAAAAGCTCCGTTCTCAAATGCTTCTCGTTTTTTACTTTCATCAGTTGTCAGTATAATCACTGGGATATTTTTTAAATCCTGCATTGATTGTAAATTGATTAGGCACTCTATGCCATCCATGATAGGCATTTTTATATCTAGTAGAATTAAATCTACATCAGGTTGCACTTTGAGAACTGTTAAGGCTTCAAGTCCGTTTCTTGCTTCTACCATTTCACCAATTGATTCATTTTTTTTGAGCATTAATTGAAGTAGTTTTAAATTAATAAAATCATCATCAACAAGTAGGACTTTTATCTTTTTAATCATAAATGAAGTTTCCTATATATATTTTTTTACTAATTCTTCGAGCTGTTTTTTACTCACTGCATTTGGAACAATATCATCAAATAGAGCGCTATCCTCTTCTTTAATCTGTGTCGTAGGATCTATGAACATTATACTATTTATATGTTCAGTTTGATGTATTTTCTCACTATTACTAATTAATTGTGCAATTTCTTTTGAACTTATTGATGGAATTTCTTTATCAAAAATTACTATTTTATAGCAGTTGTTCTGAAGTTTGTCTTTTAATGAATCTATTGAATCTACAGTATCAATTGAATTAGAAATATGCAAAAGGATACTTGCAAAAATTTTCGTTTCGAGGGGACTTTTTTTATAAATTAAAAACTCTTTTTTAAGTATATTCTTTTTCTCATTTTTCGGTACATCTTCCTGATTGCTTGTAGTCTCTATTTTATCATGTAAAAATGCATTAAGAGCATTTAATATACTTTCTCTTTTTATAGGTTTTGTAATATACTCGTCTAATCCTTCCCCCATAAATTTTTCTCTATCTCCCTTGAGAGCGTTTGCAGTTATGGCAACAATAGGGACATGCGGGAGGCTGTTTTCTTTCTCATATTTTAAGATTTGGTGAGTAGCTTCAACACCGTCCATAATGGGCATTGCGATATCCATAAAGATCATATCATATTCGTTTTTCATTCTTTCGTCTAATGCTAGTTTGCCATTTTGAGCTATTGTTATGGATAAACCTAGGTCTTCAAGTGTTCTTTTTATTAATTTTTGATTTATTTCATTATCTTCCACTATTAAAACATGTGCTTTAAATTTTTGCCCATATATTTGTTCTTTTATAGTTGGTGTTATTTCTACAGTTGGTGTTATTTCTACAGTCGTTGCCTGTGCTTCTGGAAGTAATTCTCTACTTTTCTCTAGTGCTTTTGTGAGTTTGGTTACGTGAATTGGCTCATAGAGCGGAGTAATGTATTTTGTATTTAATTCATTGAATTTACTTTGATTTGAAGCTTTTAATATAATTATAATTGGGAGTCTAATCTTTTTATACTCTTCTAGTTCTTCACTGGTTATTAAATCATAATCAGCGACTATTAAATTGATGCCAGATTTGTATATGAGTGTTTTTAAGCTTGAAAAATTATCATAATATTTTACATTAGATCCAAAATATTGAAAATAATCAGACATGAATTCAGCGTATGCTTTTGGATTGGTTTGGCTTGTCAGTAGCGCACAACTATACTCACTAAACTTATTTTTAAAGTCAGACTCACCAGAGATAGATTCATCAAATTCTAAGATAAAATGGAAGGCACTACCCTTTCCCTCATCGCTTTGAACTTGTAATTCACCACCGAGAAGACTCACGTATTTTGAAGAAATAGTGAGTCCTAGGCCAGTTCCACCATATTTTCTTGTGATGGTAGAATCAGCCTGAGAAAATGCATTAAATATATCCTTTTTTTTCTCTTCATTAATTCCAATACCAGAGTCTTTTATACTAAATAAAATTTTTGCTTTCCCCGTGGGAGCATTTTCTACCCTTCTTATTTCTGCAATAATATGACCATCTTTTGGAGTAAATTTAACAGCATTACTCATTAGGTTGACCAGAACTTCTTTGATTTTTGCTGAATCACCTTTTAAGTGGTTATTTATGCTGGGGTCAAAAAAGAAAGAGATGTGAATATTTTTTTCAGCTGCCTTGGGTCCATACACTTCGATAGCATTTTCAAACTCTTCACGGGGTGAAAAAAGTATTTCATCAATTTCAACTTTATTGTTTTCTACTTTTGAGAGATCAAGAATATTGTTTATGATATTCAGTAGATTTTCTGAGCTTTTTTCAATGATATCTATAAATTCCCTTTTTTCTCCATCTAAATCAGAATTTTTTAACAATTCTGTAAACCCAATAATACCATTTAGTGGTGTTCTTATCTCATGAGACATGTTTGCTAAAAATATACTTTTTGCTGCATTTGCATTTTCTGCACTTCCTTTTTGTGCTGATATGTTTTCAATTGCTTTGTCTATTATTTCATAGGCCATATCCATATCTTTAGATGTGTTAAAGTCGATATCTCTCTGTATTCCAGCTAAATTACTCACTTTTAGAAAGATGTTTTCTAGGCCTTGCAAATTCTTTTTAAATTGTCTTGTTAAAGAAAAACTAATCAAGAATAAAATTATGGAAATTAGCCATATAAGAGCAGTTGCGATGAGTTGAGCGAGTAAAATAGTATGATAGTGTTTTGATTGATATGTTAGTTCTGCTTTGATTATTAGTTCTGCTTTATTTAGAAGATCAATCTTTTTGGTCATGAGGTTGAACCAAAGCATTGGTGAGATAAGGTATTCACCACTTTTGGATGCAAATATTAACCCAGCCTTCGTTTGTTTGATTTGGGTGAGTAGGTCTTTTGTCTCAGCTTTATTGTAGAGAGAGTTTATTGTATTTTTTGCAGGTTCATCTGCTAGTATTGTGTAGTCAAAAGTATTTGATTTACTAAATAGGCTAATCCAAATTTTTAAATCACTATTCGTAAAAGGAACGTGTTGACTTAATATCTTTGCAATAAACCCATTTTCTTGACCGCTATACTCTATATCTTTATATAAGGATATCATGGAAGTTGCTAAACTTACTATTTGTGGATTTGTATTTGTATTGTTCAGTATTTGTAATTCTTCTAAAATAAGTGTATTTATTTGGGAATAATATAAAAAAAAGATTTCATCAAATTTTTTAATATTTATTGAGTCTACCTCATTTCTTATTTCTGTTATTTTATTTAAGAGTGCTATTATTTTATTGACATTACCAGTTGTTTTGTCGACTTGATAAAAAGTATAAAATTCTTTCATTCTATTATTGACTTTTTGTCTTTGCAAAAGAAGTTGTGCCTGAGCTAGTGTACCATCACTTGATATTAGAATGGCACTTAGTCCTCTTTCTTTTGCTACGCTGATAGATAAATTTTTAAGTACTTGTGTTGTGCTTAATTTTTGCTCTAGCATAATTGCTTTATGAAACTGATCGTAAGATAGGTACAAAAAATATGATGCAAATAAAAATAATATTATAAGTGGATATTGGCTTATTAATCTAAGAGTAGCTTGTATCTTGAACTTCATATCGAATTTTCCCTTTTTTTATAAAAAATTATCTTTAAATTTACTAATAATAATTTTGAATTTTTCTACTTCTTCTTTTTTAAAATTTTTGCTTGGTGCTTGTATTATATTTGTTAATTGTTGAGAAATAGTGTTGATGTGCAAATTATCTGAGATTCCCTTGAGTGAATAGAGGGCATTTTCTAGTGATATTTCATCATTTGTTTCAATAAAATTTTGTATTTTTGGTAGTGTTGCGTCAATATTTTCCAGATAGTCATTAATGACTTCAGTAATTAGACTTATATCTAAGCCCAACTCTTTTGCACATTTTTCTATGTCAAAGAGGGTTTCTACTTGATTCGCTTCTAAAAGAAGTGGCTCATGAGGAATTTCTTCCATTGACGGAACAATTGTTTGTTTGTTTTCATCTTCATCATAACTTTTTATCTTTATGGGTGAGTCAATTTCTTTATTTTCTATATCACTGGAAAAAGATATTTTTTTGGATTCTTCATTTTGATTTTCTTCGTCATTATTGATTTTTAATTTAACGGGAGAGTCCTCAGTTGTCAATGAATCAGCAAAATCAACTTCCAACTCTTTCACGTCATTATCGGAATTTTTAGTGAAGCTGATTGATAATTCTTCTACGTCTTCTTTGGGATCATAATAGTCATCTTCAATGTCACTATTTTTTTGTGGTGAGTTATGAACAAATTCAACTGCATAGTATAGATTTTCATTATTTACAGGAGTGTATAAAAATACCTCTTTTATTGTTAATATAGTTTCTATTTCATTACCATTTTTTAGTTTTAAAAGTACATTTTTTTTAGGAGAACCACTATTTAAAGTGTATTCTATCCAGGAGAAATTTTTAAATTTGTAGATGAATCCAGGCTTATTTACAAAAAGTTCGGCAACATCACTGCATACTTCTTTAAATTGGTCAATGTCTTCAAACCCCAAAAAAGATAATTCTTCTTTGCCTATTCCTATAAAATCACAATTTTTACTGTAAAGTATCACCTTAAATCCTTTTGTATGCACTCATGTAAATTCTAACTAACTATCCCTTAAACTAGTCCTCTTTATTTACATATTCATAAAGATTATTACCATGTTTATTGCCAATGACTAAGAGTAACTCTTCTTTGGATGCGTTATAAATATTTTCAAACGTTCCAAAATATGACAATAACTTTTTTATAGTTGCCTCGCCGATACCTTTAACTTCGAGTAACTTAACACTCATGTCTTTCGATTGTTTTTTATTTCTATGCGATTTTATGGCAAATCTATGGGCTTCATCTCTTAGTTTTTGTATAAATTGCAACCTCTTGTCAGAAGTTGGAAGCTTGAAGTTGTAGTCCAAATTATAGATAATATCATGTGCTCTGCTTTTAGCCCTTTGAGTCTTAGCATCTTTCTTTTCTTTAGAAATTGCCAGTAAATCTATCTGCTGTTCACTGTCTTTCAAAAGTTTATTGGCAAGTTTTAAAAGTGTATCGCCACCATCGAGTATCCATAAATCTGGGGGAGAATCTTTTTTAAAGTTTTCTATTCGTCTGCTCAAGAGTTCTCTCATTTGTCCATATTCATCACGTTGGTGTAAATTAAAAACCCTATAAGCGCTTTTTATAAATTTATCCTCATGTGTGACCATACAGCCGACAGGAGAGTCTCCACTGATGTGTGAATTATCAAAAATTTCGATTCTCATTGGAGTTTTTCTAAGTCCAAAAAGTTCTTTGATCTCTTCACTTAAATTCTCTTTGTTTTTGTTTAAATAAGAACTTAACAACTCTCTTGCATTGTCACTTGCGATATTTACAAGCTTGAGTTTTTCACCTCTTGTTGGAGTTTTGATAGTGATTTTTTTCTCATATCTTTGCTCTAGAACGGCGATTATATCCTCTTTCTCTTCAAAATCGTGAGCGGTGATAATTTGTGAATTCATCAGTTTAGTTTCGTGATTGTAAAATTGTATCAGCGCTCTTTTATAAAGTTCTCCTAGCTCATAACCACTTGAATTTTTAGTGATGTCATGAATGCTGGATACCACTTTTCCATTGCGTATAAAAAGCCTCACAATGGATGCAATGTTGCCAATAATCTCTATTGCAAATAGATCAAAATCTTCCAGTTTTGCTAAGTCCAAGTGTATTTCATGCAAGGAGTTTGTGATGGACTTTTGCATGTCACGAAGTAGGGCTGCTTCTTCAAAGTTTAACATACCTACAGCCTCCATCATCTTGTGTTCTAGTTTTACGATGAGTTTTTTTCGCTCAACTAGAGAGCTCATCGCTTCTTTTATGATTTCTGCGTATTCTTCTTTTGAAATTTTACCAACGCAAGGGGCATGGCATTTGTCTATTTGATGGAAAAGACATGCTTTTTTCTCTTTTAAGCACCCTTTTTTTTGTACTAATTTATGAGTGAGATAGAGTGCTTTTAGGATATCAGTGGCAGAACTTGAAAATGGTCCTATATATTTTATATTTTTATTTTTATCAATTTTTCGCGTAATCTCAAAACGAGGAAAATCTTCACTCATATTAATTGCAATGTAGGGATATGTTTTATCATCACGCAGCAGGATATTGTACTTTGGTTTTAGCTCTTTTATGAGGGAGTTTTCTAAGATTAAAGCGTCATATTCAGTGGTTGCAACAATGAATTCCAGCCTTTTGACCTCACAAATCATTTTGAATATTCTAGGACTTAGTTTATTTGCAGGAGAGAGTTGTGGTGAGAATTTAAAATAACTCTTCACTCTGTTTTTCAGCACTTTTGCTTTGCCAATATAGAGTAGCTTATCTTCGTGGTCATAAAATTTATAGATACCAGGGCTATCTGGCAGGTTTTTTAAAGTGCGCTCAATCATCTTTATTTTTTTTTATCTCATTTTTTATTTCTTCAAAGAGTTTAAATAGTTTTTCATCTTTTACAGAGTTGATAAACTCACCGTTAGAGCGCTCTATGTAATAGATTTTTGTTTGGGGCAATGCGACTTCTATTGGGTTCTTTTTGTTGCTCACAAAAGCTTTTACGTATTGTAAATCTATACATTTACACTTTGGGTGAAAACTTACAAGCTTTTTTAATAAGCCTTTTATCAAATCAAGTTTATAATCAAATTCCATTTTACCACTTGGATGGTTAAGTACGAAAAAAAGTGTATTATGTTTTATATATAAAAATTTGATAGAATTAGTTAAACTTTTTGGAAGAAGTGACATGAGAATATTGTAGCACTCTTCTTGGTTTAAAATTTTCATACTAGGATGTTTTTTTAAATGAGAAATTATGGTTTTAGAATCTTTCATCTGTTAATTATAGCATGTATTAGCTTTACTGTTTTGGGGTGTGGCTATAAAGATGCTCCCATTTATGTCGATAGCTCAAAAAGTAAATAAATACATGTGGGTAACTAATTTTTGAAAAAGTATTACGATGTTATTATAGTAGGTTCCGGAGTCGCTGGTTTGAATACAGCTTTGAATTTACCAAAAGAGCTAGATGTTCTAGTTCTTAGTAAAGATTATGCTTGGGAATGCAATACTTTTTATGCTCAAGGAGGTATTGCAGTCGCACGTGATGAAGAAGATGTATCTCTTCATATAGAAGATACTTTGAATGCTGGCGCGGGACATTGTGATAAAGAAGCGGTAGAAGTTTTGTGCAAAGAGGGGCGGGGTGCGATTGCTTCCTTGATTAGTGAAGGCTTCGAGTTTGATAAAAATGAGCAAGGTGAACTTTTATATACGAGAGAAGCCGCGCACAGCGAAGATAGAATCTTACATGTAGGAGGAGATGCTACCGGTAGAGAGTTGCACCTTTTTTTGATGGAAAAATTAAAATTCCCCATTCTTTATAATGCACAAGTCATTGACCTACTTATAAAAGATAAAATTTGTTACGGCGTGAGAGTCTTTCATTGCGATAAAATTTTTAATTTATATGCAAAAAAAATAGTTATTGCAAGTGGGGGTGTTGGATCCTTGTATGAGTACCACACAAACTCAAGAACCATTAGTGCTGATATTCAAGGTATTTGTGTGGAGCATGGCATAGAGTTGCGAGATATGGAAATGATGCAATTTCATCCTACGGTTTTTGTTGAGGGTGAAGCAGTTAGAAAACAGCTTTTAAGTGAAGCACTGCGTGGTGAGGGCGCACACGTAGTGGATGAAGATGGTAAAAGGTTTTTATTTGATTATGATGAACGTGGCGAGTTGAGCCCTAGAAATATAGTCTCTAGAGCTATTTTTGATTATACTGAAAAAACAGAAAAAAAAATTTATTTAGATGTTAACTCTTTTGATAAGGAACATTTTAAAGCAAGATTTCCTAGTATCTATTTCAATATGAAAAATGTTGGATACGAATTACCAGAACAAAAAATTCCAATCTCGCCAGCTTTTCATTATGCAATGGGTGGTATAAAAACTGATTTGTACGGAAGGGTTCCTTCTGTAGAGGATTTATATGCAGTGGGAGAAGTAGCATCAGTTGGCGTACATGGTGCGAATAGATTAGCAAGTAATTCTCTTTTGGAGGGCTTAGTTTTCTCAATTAGAGTCGCAGAAAATATTGTTTCTACTCCTGCATGTAGGAAAGAAATAGTAGATTTTGTGTGCGATGATGTTTCTTTGGAAAATGAAGTCGATAAGAACCTAAAAAATGAACTCAGAAAATTGATGTGGAAAAATGCAGGAATACTCAGAAATAAGAATAATTTACAAAAAGCTTTGAATAGAGTTGAAGAAATGCTAGAATTACCGACCGGAAAGTTGATACGATTTCGATTATTGACTTCGAGGGTTATAATACAAAGTGCATTAAGACGAAAAACGTCTTTAGGCGCACATTACATTACAGGAGAAGAAGTATGAAGAAATTGTTAGTGCTACTTGCATTAGTGACGGGTGCTTGGGCATCTGGAGGCGAATCATTAATTTACACTTGGGTTGGAGTAGCATCTTTGGTTATATTCATAGTAGGATACTATATCATAGCAACAGAAGAGAAATATTCTATAAACAAAGCAAAACCAGCTCTTTTTATAGGTACATTTATATTTATGCTTATAGGCGCTTATTATTCAATGCATAACATGGATACCAAACCACTAGAACATGCAGTGGAAAGTCTCATTTTAGAAATAGCTGAAATATATTTCTTTTTACTAGTGGCTATGACATATATAGAAACATTGATAGATAGAAATGTTTTTAATGCCCTTAAGTATAAGCTTGTTTCAAAGGGGTACTCTTATAAAAAATTATTTTGGTTGACAGGAGTTTTGGCATTTTTTATAAGCCCTATTGCGGATAATCTCACTACGGCACTGATTCTCTCAACAGTGCTTATTACAATAGAAAAAACAAATAAAGAATTTCTTATACCAGGCGCTATAAATATAGTTGTTGCTGCCAATGCTGGTGGAGCTTGGAGTCCTTTTGGAGATATTACAACGCTTATGGCATGGACTGCAGAAAAAGGTGGATTCTTTGACTTTTTCTATCTGTTTACGCCCTCTGTGACTGGTTGGTTAGTGACTGGACTTTTACTTTCTCTTTTTGTTCCTGATGGTAAACCACATTTTGATGCAGAAAATGAGGTGAGAGAAAAAGTTTTCCATGGTGGTAAAATGGTTATGGTGCTTGGAGTTTTAACCATTGCAAGTGCTGTCTTATCTCATCAAGTACTCCATTTGCCAGCGATGTGGGGAATGATATTTGGTCTTTCTTTACTTAAGCTTTATGCATTTCAACTTAAAAAGATACATGGCACACATGTTAATATATTTGAATCAATTTCTAAAATAGAACACGATACACTTTTATTTTTCTTTGGTATTTTAGCTGCAGTTGGAGGCTTACACTTTTTAGGATTTTTAGATGTAGCCGCAAAATTATATGACACAGCCGGACCAACAGCTGTCAATATCGGTGTTGGATTTTTATCAGCCATTGTTGATAATGTACCTGTCATGAGTGCAGTTTTGAAATCAAATCCAACTATGGGGATGGACCAATGGTTACTTGTAACATTAACAGCTGGAATCGGTGGAAGTTTGATTAGTTTTGGATCTGCCGCTGGTGTTGGAGTGATGGGTAAACTAAGAGGGATTTATACATTTTCGGCACATATGAAATACTCATGGACTATATTGGTCGGATATGTTTTATCACTGATGGTTTGGTATGTTCAATTTGAAGTATTTGGTTTATATTAAACATTAAAAAAATAAGGGAAATAATTATATGAAAGAAGTACCCATCATTGTTTTAGATTTTGGATCACAATATACACAATTAATAGCAAGAAAATTAAGAGAAAGTGGCGTTTATTGTGAAATAGTACCCTATAATGAAAAAATTGAAGCTACTAGGGCAAGAAAGCCTAAAGGTATTATTCTTAGTGGAGGACCTGCTTCTGTGTATGCAGAAGGTTCTTATCATCCAAATAGTGAGGTGTATAACTTAGGTTTACCAATGCTTGGAATTTGCTACGGAATGCAGTTACTGACTCAGCATTTTGGTGGAAGTGTTATTCCTGCAAGCCATCATGAATACGGTAAAGCAGAACTAAATTTTGAGAGTAATCATGGTATTTTTAATGATACAGAGTGTGGTCAGACCGTTTGGATGAGCCACGGTGATAGGGTTGAGAGTTTACCTCAAGGGTTTGAAAAAATAGGATTTAGTAAAAACTCACCGTTTGCCGCAATTGCAGATGAAACAAGAAAGATATATGCTTTTCAATTTCATCCTGAAGTGTACCATACCACAGAAGGTTCAAAACTACTTAAAAACTTTGCAAAGTACATTTGTGGGTGTGAAAGCACTTGGAACATGGGCTCATTTGCAAAAGAAAAAATTGATGCTATTAAAGCAAAAGTTGGAAAGAAAAAAGTTTTATGTGCCGTTAGCGGAGGCGTTGATAGTTCAGTTGTCGCAACACTTTTATACGAAGCAATTGGAGATCAATTAGTTTCTGTTTTTGTTGACAATGGCTTGCTTCGTGCAAATGAACGTGAACAAGTTGAATCAATGTTTAAAAATCAACTTGGCGTTAACTTGATAACCGTAGATGCGAGTGAAATCTTTTTGACAAAACTTGAAGGCGTAGTTGACCCTGAGCGAAAACGAAAGATAATAGGTGAAACATTTATTGAAGTCTTTGATAAAGAAGCAAAAAAGCATGATGGCATAGAGTTTTTGGCACAAGGTACACTTTATACAGACGTAATAGAATCAGTTTCAGTAAAAGGTCCTTCAAAAACGATAAAATCTCATCATAATGTTGGCGGCCTGCCTGATTGGATGACATTTGAGTTAATTGAGCCTCTGAATGAAATATTTAAAGATGAGGTGAGAAAACTTGGACTAGAACTTGGTCTTCCCCGTGATATGATAAGTCGCCACCCTTTTCCTGGCCCTGGACTTGCCATAAGAATAATGGGCGAAGTAAAACGTGATGATTTAGCTATTTTGAGAAAAGCAGATGTTATTATGCTCGAAGAGTTGCATTCAACAGGATATTATGACAAAACATGGCAAGCGTTCACTGTGCTTTTAAATGTTAAAAGTGTGGGTGTTATGGGAGATAATAGAACCTATGATAACACTGCTTGTGTGAGAATTGTTGAGGCGACTGATGGAATGACAGCAACATTTGCGCACATTCCTCACGATATATTAGAAAATATAAGCGGACGCATCATCAATGAAGTTGATGGAATCAACAGAGTAGTGTATGATATAAGTTCAAAGCCACCAGCAACTATAGAGTGGGAGTAAAGTGAGTATTTACCTCCTCAGCGAATCGGTCTATGAGGGGGCAGAGAATTTACCTATCATTAAGTCACATTATAAACAGAATAATCTTGATTTATCAGCTTTTGATGCATTAATTTTCAGCTCTAAAAATGCTGTTATGGCAATAGAGGAGATAAATAGTGCTTGGAAAAATATTCCTTCGTATGCGATAGGAGTTCCAACTGCATCACTTATTGAGTCTTTGGGCGGACATGTGGCGTATATATCTAAGTCTTCTTACGGGGATAAATTTGCAAAAGAGTTGATACCTCTACTAAGAAACAAAAGAGTACTTTTTTTAAGAGCTAAAAAAATAAGCTCAGATATTGAAAATATACTCACATGCAGCCAAATTGATTTAACTTCACATGTTGTTTATGAGACTACATGCAGCTCTGATATTCCTTTACATGCGATAGAAAAAAATTCTATCATCATATTTACATCACCATCTGCCGTAGAGTGTTTTTTAAAAAAATATGCTTGGGATAACAGTTTTAGAGCAGTGTGTATCGGGGAGCGAACTTCAGGTGCTCTGCCTAGTCATATACTCCCGATTGTAAGCGAAACACAAACAATAGAAGCGTGTATTTCATTAGCTAAAACATTAATTAAGCAAGATTAACCTATAATTATAACTAAGCCTGGGTGAAGCGATAACCGTATTCATGAGGGTCCAACAGATTAGTATAAGTAAGACCTGTATTTTTTTGGTGAGTCTGCGGTTTTGTTTGAGTTTTTGCAAAAAAATGAGAAATTGCAGCCTAAAGAAAAGATCAGTTTTGCGTTGTTGGCTTATAAGGGCCACAGCATAATCGGGGCGCCCACTTGGGTTGATATGCAGTAGGGCTTTTGTTCTGCTGCTATTTTTATTTTTGGAGAACTATTTAATGGATATTTTGATTATCGGTAGTGGAGGGCGCGAGTACTCTATCGGTTTGGCGCTAAAAAAAGACAAAAATGTTAATAAATTATATTTTGCTCCTGGCAATGGGGCAACAGACAGTTTGGGCGAAAATATATCATTAAAAGATTTTGAAGAATTAGCAAATTTTGCAAAAAATAATACTATAGATTTAACAATTGTAGGTCCTGAAGTTGAATTGGTAGCCGGGATTGTTGATGTTTTTAAGGCACATGGTTTAACCATATTTGGCTCTTCAAAAGGTGCATCACAACTTGAAGGTTCGAAAATTTTTATGAAAAACTTTTTGGCAAGACATAAAATTCCAACTGCGGCGTACGTTCAAACCAATGAGATTAAAAAAGCAATAAATTTTATAGACACTCTACATATCCCAATCGTCATTAAAGCAGATGGTTTATGTGCCGGTAAAGGCGTGATAATCGCAGAAAGTAGAGAAGAAGCAAAACTTGCGGCAAGAGATATGTTAAGTGGGGAAAGTTTTGGAGATGCTGGAACTTCGATTGTAGTCGAAGAATTTTTAGATGGATATGAGCTTTCCGTCTTTGCTATCTGTGATGGAGAAAATTATAAAGTGTTGCCAGCAGCACAAGATCATAAAAGATTGTTAGATGGTGACAAAGGTCCAAATACAGGTGGTATGGGAGCATATGCACCAACACCACTGATCAATGAAGACTTATATAACAAAATTGAAGAGAGAGTAATTAAGCCTACATTGGCAGGAATGAAATCTGAGGGTAATCCCTTTGAAGGTGTATTGTTTATAGGAATTATGGTTGTCAAAGGTGAGCCAATAGTTTTAGAATACAATGTACGTTTTGGAGATCCTGAGTGTGAAATACTCATGCCTCTTTTAAAATCGCCGGCAAGTGAACTTTTTTATAAAGCAGCTACCAAAGACTTGAAAAATTTGACTATAGAATTAAGTAACCAATACGCAGTTTGTGTTGTGATGGCAAGCCAAAATTATCCCTATAAAAGCTCAAAACCCGCTGAAATCATAGTAGATGAAAGCGTGTATGAAGAAATCAAAGAACACACGCATATTTCTTATGCAGGAGTCACACGAGAGGATGGTAAACTCTATGCAACTGGTGGCCGAGTACTTCTTTGTGTAGGACTTGGTGATAGTATAAAAGAAGCTAGAAATAGAGCATATACAAGATGTGGAGATATCCATTTTGTAGGTAAAAAATTTAGAACAGACATCGCTTATCAGGCGCTAAAATAATGACTGATGAAGAAATAATAGAAAGATTTGAACAAGAAAATATAACACTGGCTTCATTTTCAAAGCGTTTTTTTGCTTATATAATTGATGAAGTAATAGTGTCATTTTTATTTATTCTTATCTATTTACAGTCAGTCGGAGATCAAGGAAGCGTTGAAGAAACAATCATTATGATAAACAGCATGGTAGTCTATATTATGGCTTTAAAAGTTCTTTACCATACATTTTTTGTGACCATGTACGGGGCAACTTTGGGAAAAATATTTTTAAAGATAAAAGTTATATCTGTGAATGACTTAGAAAATCCTAAGGTGATTTTTTCCTTAGCTAGAGCAATGGGGAGACTTGTCAGTGAAAGTCTATTTTATCTAGGATTTGTTTGGGCATTTATGAACCCAAAAAGAGAGACTTGGCATGATAAAGTCGGAAAAACATTGGTTGTAAATGTTTTTTAGATTATTTTTAGGTTTACTTATTAGCTTTTGTATACTCGAAGCAAATGGACAAAAAGTAGAAATTCTGGCAAAAAATGTTGAGAAACAGTTAAACGTTATACATGCAAAAAATGATGTTGTTCTTTATAGCGATAAATACATAATCACTGCTGATGAAGCATATTACGACCAAAATTCAAGTGATTTAGAGCTGATAGGTGATATTACTATTCTTGAGGGATCAGAATTTTCTACAAAAAGTGGATACGCAAAGCTAAATTTAAAAACTGATAGTGGACACTTATCGCCAATGTTTGCTTACACTGGTACATCTCAACTATGGTTAAAATGCGATAATGCAAATTTTGATGATAAATATTATATGACGAGAAAATCTTTTATATCAAGTTGTGATGTTCAAGACCCGGAATGGAAAATAGGCTTTAGTACGGGGGAGTATAACCGAGAAGCTAAGTTTATGAGTATGTACAATGTTCTATTTTACGCTGGGGATGTTCCAGTTTTTTATCTTCCATACTTTTCCTTCCCTACAGATAAAACAAGAAGAAGTGGACTGTTACGACCTAGTTATGGGTATAGCGGGGGTGAAGGTTTGTATTATCTTCAACCTATTTATTTTGCACCAATGGCAAATTGGGATTTACAGATTGATCCACAAATTAGAACAAGTCGTGGTACTGGAGTGCATGCGACACTAAGATTTATTGACTCAAAGTATTCTACTGGAGAGATTAAGTTTGGTCAATTTAATGAAAAAGAACAGTATGTAATTGAGAATGATTTAAAAAATGACAAACATTATGGTTATTCCGTCGAATATGACAAAAGTAGGCTTTTTAGTGATTTTATAAGTAGCGATACACAAGACGGTTTGTGGGTAAACTTCAATTATCTTAATGACATTAATTATTTAAACACGATGGATAATGAAGAAAAAACTTACCCAAGTATAGTACCATCAACTTTAAATTATTATATGAAAAAAGATTTGAATTATTTTGGTTTATATTCTAAGTACTACATCGAAACAGATGAAAAGGAAGATGATGATAAAACTATTCAAGAATTACCCACTCTTCATTATCACAGAGTAACAAATAATATTTTCTTAGATAATATTTTTTATTCAGTTGATTATAAATCAACAAATTATACGAGTAAAACTGGCATAGAGGCAAAGACACATCAGGTTAATGCGCCAATCAGTATATACTTTCCACTTCTGAATGATTTTTTACATTTTAAATTTACTGAAAATTTTTATATGGCAAAATTTGATTATGAAGAGGGTGTTAACGGCGATGGCGGGAGTACTATTCAAAATTCTCACAAGTTTTCTTTGTATACAGAACTTGCAAAGTCTTATGAGGATTTTTTTCATACACTCTATTTAAGTACAGATTATATTGTTCCCGGACAGAGTAAAAAAAGTGATTTTTTTATAGAGTTGGAAGATGCGATGTTGGAAGATCCGACGAGTAAGGATTTGGTAGAAGTAAGAGAGACGGTTAGCGTAGTAAGCAACGAAGAAGAAAGTTTAAATCTTAATTTGGTAGAATATTTTTACAATACTTCAGGTGAAAAAATACTTAGCCATGCGATGAGACAATCACTTTTTTTTAGTGACTTTAAGTACAAGTATGGTGATTTAGAAAATAGCCTTAAAGTATATTTTTCAAAAGATTTAACCATTGGTAATTTACTGAAGTATTCACATGAACATTCTCGTGTCTCTAAATTTCAAACTTCAGTTAACCTTGATATAGATGAGTATAAGGTGGCTTTTCTTCATACCTATTTACAAGATAGTAGAACCGATGAGAAAAGTAACTTTCTAACTTTTAGGCTCAATACCGATTATATAAAAAATTATAATTTCATTGCAGGTATGAATTACGATATCAAAGATGGCTTTTTTAAATCTTGGGATGCTGGATGGACTATGAATAAAAAATGCTGGAATTATCGTATAGTATATCGAGAAGAAAGAACACCAAATGGTTCAACGGATGGGTATATTAAAAACAGAGGAGTTTATTTAACGTTTAATTTAGTACCAATTGGTGGAATTAAGTATAATTTTACTAAAGAAACTGGTATTACAGAATGAAAATGGTGGTATAAAAATGTCTCAAGTCTCCTATGAAATAGGTTTTAAAGATAGAGTTGATGCCGCAAATAAGCTGATAGATACCCTACCTCAAAAGCAAATGAAAGATGATAATTGGCTACTTGTCTCTATCTCTGCGCAAGGCGCTTTCATTACGAATATAATTGCAGAAAAGTTGAATTTGTGCTATGACTTATTGTTTTGTGAACCTATCTTGGCGCCTAATAACAGTAGTTGTATGATAGGTATGGTGAGTGAAACTGAGGAAATAGTGTTAAATAGTGAATTAGTAGATTCGTTTGGGATTAACCTTGACTTTATTTATAGCGAAGCACATAGAAGATATGAAGAAAAAATAATACCGATGGTATACAAATACAGAAAAGGAGATTTAATTAGTTCGCTTGAGGGTAAAAATGTTTTATTGATTGATGATGGTTGTGAGACAGGTATAACAGTTATGACTTCCATAAAAACTGTTATAAATGCCGGTGTTAAATCAGTAGCATATGCTACACCAATTATTTCAGATGACGTGGCAGATTCACTTGAGCCAGTCGTTGATGAAATGTTTTGTGTCTATCAAGTTGAAGATTTTGTTGGCGTAGAGTTTTATTATGAGATATTAAAAGAGTTAGACACGGAAGATGTTTTAGGTATAATTAGCAATAGTAAGCATTACTTACCATTCCAAAAAAGAGGGAGAAAATAAATGGAATACAAAATAGTTGTAAATAACCAAGAGGAAATTTTTGATATAGGCAAAGTGGCGAAGCAAGCTGCTGGGTCAGTGATGTTAAAAATAAAAAACACAGTAATTCTAGCGGCTGTTTCAAGAGATGAAAATCAATCTGATGTTGATTTTGTACCTTTAACAGTACAATATGTAGAAAAGACTTACGCAGCAGGAAAAATTCCTGGTGGATATATTAAAAGAGAAACAAAACCTGGTGATTTTGAAACCTTAACTTCAAGAGTAATTGACAGAAGTTTACGACCACTTTTCCCAAAAGGATATGCGTACCCTACTCAATTAACAGTCTTTGTATTAAGTTGTGATCCAGAAGTTGACTTGCAAGTTGCCGCGCTCAATGCTGCAAGTGCTGCACTCTATATATCAGATATTCCAGTGAATAAAAATGTAGCTGCTGTAAGAATTGGTTATATAGATGGAGAGTATGTTGTCAATCCAACAAACAGTGAATTAAGAGAGAGTTCACTTGATTTATTTGTTGCTGGAACAAAAGAAGAGCTTCTTATGATAGAAATGCGTTCAATTGCTTCCAATGAATATACGCCTCTTCCAATAGCGGCAATTGACCCTATGTTGGATCCTGCCTTTAGTGAAAATCTAATTTCACAGCAAAATGCAAATGAATTTGATGAAGAAGCGATACTTAAAGCAATAGATGTAGCTCAAAGTGCTATTACCGCGGCTACTGTTGAATATGAATCTACATTTACTCCTCTTAAAAAAGAAGTAGCAGAGCTTGACTATAAAATGCCACTTGAAAGTGAGTCAATTTTCATCTATATTGATGAGTTTTACAAGGATGCAGTAAGCTATGCTATTGCACAAATGGCTAAAAGTGAGCGAGCGAATGAACTCGGTAATATTGTCAAAACGATTATGAAAGATGATACGGCAATAAGCGAGAATTGGAGCAAAGAACTCGTTACGACTGTTATACAAAACTACAAGAAAAAAATTGTACGCGAGATGATTGTAAATGATAGAGTCAGAGCCGATGGAAGAGGGCTTAGAGAAGTAAGACCTATTAGCATAGAGACAAATATACTTCCAAATGCCCACGGTTCTTGTTTATTCACAAGAGGACAGACGCAAGCACTTGCCGTGATAACTCTAGGCGGTGATAAAGACGGTCAAATGTATGATCTTTTGACGGAAAAAAGTGTTTTAACAGATTCGTTTATGATAAATTATAACTTTCCTGGATTTTCCGTAGGGGAAGCTGGGCCACTTAGACCTCCTGGAAGAAGAGAATTAGGACATGGAAATTTGGCTCGTCGCGCACTAGAACCACTTTTAGAAATGAATAGATTACAAACTATCAGACTAGTTTCAGAAATTTTAGAGTCAAATGGATCTTCTTCAATGGCAACGATTTGTGGAGGCTCACTAGCACTTCGTGCTGCGGGAATTCATACGGAAAAATTAGTCGCTGGTATTGCTATGGGTCTTGTTTTTGAAGGTGAAAAGTATGCTGTGCTTTCTGACATTATGGGACTTGAAGACCATGATGGTGATATGGACTTTAAAATAGCTGGTACAAGAGATGGTGTTACCGCACTTCAGATGGACATTAAGTTAGGCGGAGTTTCTCGTGATGTTTTAAAAGAAGCATTAGAGCAAGCAAAAGAAGGACGTAATCATATACTAAATCTAATGGAAGAAGCTGATTCTCAAATTATAATCAATAATGAAATACTCCCAAAATTAGAACTTTTTAGCGTTGACCCTTCAAAAATAGTTGATATTATCGGACAAGCTGGTAAAACTATTAGAGAAATCATTGAAAGATTTGGAGTGACGATTGACTTGGACCGTGATAAGGGTGAAGTAAAAATTGCGGGTGATAACAAGACAAAAGTTGAAGCAGCAAAAGAGCATATTATTGATATTGCCAATAAACCATCTTTTGGTGGACGTGGCGGTGGAAGACCTCCTCGAGAACAGAAGCCAGTTCCAACATTTGTGCAAGATGAAATAGTAGATGGCAAAGTAGTTAGAATCGTTGATTTTGGTGCATTTATAGCATTGCCAGGCGGTATTGATGGCCTGTTACATGTATCAAAAATTGCAGACCACAGAGTGAACAATGTCAATGATTATTTAGTGATTGATCAGCCGGTAAGAGTTAAAATTTTAAAGCAAACTGGGAATAAAATTGAGTTAGGGTTGGAAAAATAATACAATCTTAATTATTTTTTAACAAAAATATGGGTAAAATCCCACGAACAAAGTGTTAAGTAGGGATACGCAAGCCGAACAGACTTTGAAAAATATTGGAGATATACAATGAAAAAAGTTCTTTTTCTACTCGTTGCATTTGCAACATTCGCATTCGCTGCTAACGGTGAAGGCGAAATGCTTAAAGCTTACTCAGTACTTGCTGCTGGCGTAGGTCTTGGTCTAGCTGCTCTTGGTGGAGCTGTTGGCATGGGAAATACTGCAGCTGCAACAATCGCAGGAACTGCACGTAATCCAGGTCTTGGCGGTAAGCTAATGACTACAATGTTTATTGCACTGGCAATGATTGAAGCACAAGTTATTTATGCACTTGTTATTTCATTGATTGCACTTTACGCAAATCCATTTATGTAATAATTAAGAAGCTATCTTTTGATAGCTTCTTTCCCTCTAAGTTTTAAACTTATTTTGTGCGATCGTGGTGAAACGGTAGACACGCGGGCTTGAGGGGCTCGTGCCGCAAGGTGTGGGGGTTCAAATCCCCCCGGTCGCACCATCTTATAAAATACTCTTGAAAAAAATTATTAATGCCTATATAGGGCTATCTGCAGGCTTCAACCCACATGTCTACAGCATAATTTTATAAAATTTTCATCAAATTCAAAAAATCAATAAATAACCTCAAAGTCTTAAACCAAGCTTTTTGAACCTTAAACTCGTCCATTTACTCGTCCATATTGATTCAGTGGACGAATGAGATTAAATAATTAATTATATATATTATCCAAATTAATTATCTATACTCTTTCATGTTACTTATGTTATCAAGGTGGAGAAAGTCTGAAATTATTTTTGAAAACAAAATGCCCTTATTCTTCATATGCGCTACTATCTCTTTATGATTCTCTACCCCGAAACTAATAGAGACATTCTTCTTCTTGCCTATTTTATCAATTATAATATTTAATTCTTCACCTGTCATAGTTACTGGTACTTTGTTGCTGTGTAAATCTTTTATAAACTTAGTATAGCTTTCCTTCATCTTTTTGTTGTCCGGTGAGTTTTTTGCTTGTAATGTATTTGAAATAATCTTTTTCTCTATTAGCATGAATTTGATTATCATTGCTAATGTGATCCCATATTTTTCTTTTGCTATCTCGTTATACTTTGTGTAGATTAAGTGCTCTCTTGCATTAAGTGTTGCCGATAAAGGCTTCGTTGGTTCTTTCTTCTCTTTATTTGTTTCTCTCTGTTTTGTGAGTTAGCTACATGAACGCTTGCTAACACAACATCACCCAATGCTTCTGAATATACTTTGTATTGGACCAAAGCTTTTTTAACGAACGCAGAGAAGCCTTTCACTCGTAAATAAGCCTGAGCTTGGTTATTCATCGGTCTTGTCAAGAATAGTGGCTTAGGATTCCTTTTAGAGCTGCTATAGGCAAACTCTTGTGAAAATGGTACTTCGAAGTTATAAAAAGTGTTTTTATAGTTAAATGTCCATTTCGCAGGCTCTAACTTTGTAAAGTTGATATCCATTTTCTTTTGCATTGCAGTAGCGAGCAAAAAAGCATCACTAAACGCACCAGCCCTATATAAAGCCATTTTTATGAAGTCTGCTATGGAGTTAATGTGATTCTCTTTTAAAAACGCATTAATAATGCTTGCTTCGTGTTCTGTAAATGAAATGCTTTTAGTTATCCTTGCCGCTGCTGTGCCTTTTATGTTCTTGTATTCGTCATTAACTTTGGATACTTCATTTTGATTATTTTCGATGACGGCGGCAGTATCTAACTCAGTGTGTTGTTTGGTGGAGATTTCTGGAATGTCTTTTCTCATAGATGTGCCTTCACTTATTCCTTTTGGAACACTGAAATTATAACACATATAAACAATATTTGATTTAGAAATGGAGGAGAGGGCTACAATAATTTGTATTTGTTGTAGCCTGACTGTAGTTTAAAATTTTTAATTCAAAGTTTGTATGCTAAATTGACTAATGCAAAATATAGGGAACTAAAAAGTACTTTAAGGTACAACAAAAAGATGTTCTGATTAAATCTACCGAAAGATAATCTCGGGGTTGAAGTACGTGATGCCAATCAGGGTAATATATCCCCTCCACCTACGTCAAAATAGTGTATCCCTTGAACAGGGTATTTTAAAGAGATTTTATCTTTTATTTATTGCAATTATCGTACAACATTGCAACAAAGGTGACACATGCTTTACAAAAGATACTGGGTGTACATTTTCTCTCTTTTTTTAAGAAAGTGTTAAATTTGTTATAGATAAAAAACTTAATCTAAATAAAATTAAATCTAATTTATGGGTGGATGCAGGATATATTGCGTCCCCAAAATTAATGAAAAGAATATGTGAGGCTTCTGACAATAAGAGTTTAATAAATTAAAGATAATTGAATTCCTCTACATATAGGGGAGTTAAAATATCATTGGGCTTAAAGTTAGAGATTGACTTTTCTTATCCTTTTAACAAGTTCGATACACTACCGTTAAAAAATAGACCTCACTGGAACATAATAGCTCCCCTTTACTATTCCATTATTATCTACAATAGTATCATCTTCAAAAATCATATATGAGGGGATAATCGTTTTTTCATATCCACTATTTGGTAACCATTCATTATAAACCCATTTTATCAACATTAAAATATCTGTATGTGTTCCCTCAATTTCAAAAGTAATACATAAACATTCATCTATCTGTAATACTGGTAAACTATTGTTAGTTAAGTCTATATCTTCATCTTTGGGCACTACACATGCCACATAACTACACTTACTTAATGGTATTATAGTTGGATTATTATGATAAATGCCAATTAGTTCATATTCTTTAAGATTATAAGTATATATCCATGCAGCCATTTTCTCCCAAATTTCTTTATAATTTGAGCTATACCCTGTTTGCCTACAATAATATGCCTTGCGTGGTTTTACTTTTACTAATCCTTGTTTTAGAGTATTAAAATTAATATCAGTTGTATATTGTTTTTCATAATCAGTTAATATCAAATCTGAATACTCTATAAATCCTCCATTTCTCCAATATTTCGGTGTTTGTCCAAATCGTTCTTTAAATGCTCTAATAAATGATGTTTGAGCACTATATCCACACATGTCTGATATTTGAGTAATAGTTGAGTGTTTATTGGTAATCAACATATTTGCAGCTTTTTGTAGTCGTACGAACTTTATAGTTTCATAAATTGCTTTTCCCATTTGTTTTTTGAATATTTTACAAAGATGAAATTTATTAATTCCATATTCATAAGCTAATTGATTTATATTTATATCAAATTCGAAGTTATCATAAATATAACTCATTAAATCATTTGCAATTTTACTGTGTTTTAAGTTGGTACTTTTTTTATACATAATAATATTGTACCAATATAACTGCCTGAAGGACAAAGATAATATCATAGCTTGATTCATTTCACCTCTTACTGTTACCTTATGATACAATTTTCATAAATTCATGATAGAAATCCATCAGTTTTTGATAGCCGATTGCTAAATAAGATCTCTTAAAATTATATTTGTAGATATAAATTTTTACGTTTTTTTAGCTCCTTGATAGATTAATAATCACTGATATAAATATTGCCATATTTTAAAGTTTTAAAGAATCTTCCGATGAAAATATTATCGATACTCCTGCCTCTACCATTCCTCGATATTTGTATACTTGGGATGTTCCCTATAGACTAGACATGTACCAATCCAATAAAAACCTAATTTTTTAAAGACTCTCAAGTATACAATTTTTGATTAAAAAAAGCCAAAAATTGCATACTATTTAAGCAAGTATAGTGAAGAATAGTTTTTTTTATAATGCTACAATACTGCACAATTGCAATATAAGGAGAGAAAATGAGTAACAATGACTTACAAGAACGTAAACTAAAAGTCTTTGCAAGGGGTCAAGGAAACGTTTATCCCATCTATGTTAAACATGCAAAAAATGCTGAACTATGGGATGTTGAAGATAATAGATACATAGATTTTGGGGCAGGCATTGCTGTCTGCAATACAGGGCACTCTCATCCAAAAATTGTTGAAGCAGTCAAAGCACAAGTAGAAAATTTTAGTCACACGTGTTTAATGGTCAACCCTTACGAAGTGGCAGTTGAACTCGCTGAAAAATTAATAAAACTAGTGCCAGGTGATAGTGAAAAAAAAGCTATTTTTGTAAACACGGGTGCAGAAGCAGTAGAAAATTGCGTAAAAATCGCAAGAGCTTATACTGGCAAAAGAGGTATTATAGCATTTAATGGTGCGTTTCATGGCCGTACAAATTTAACCATGGGACTGACAGGAAAAATGGCTCCCTATAAAAATGAATTTGGACCGTTTCCAGGTGAAATATATCATGTACCTTTTCCTGGTGTTTCTTATGGAGCAACCGTTAAAGATTCATTAAAAGCGATCAATAATCTTTTCAAATTTGATATTTCGCCTAGCGATGTTGCTGCAATCATCATTGAACCGGTGCAAGGAGAGGCTGGATTCTACTCTGCACCTACAGAGTTTTTACAAGAATTACGCAAATTGTGTGATGAGCATGGCATTGTATTCATTGCAGATGAAATACAAACAGGATTCGGTAGAACTGGTAAAATGTTTAATATTGAATATTCAGGAGTGGAACCAGATTTAATGGCGATGGCCAAAGGTATTGCCGGAGGATATCCTCTCTCAGCTGTGGTAGGAAAGCAAGAGATGATGGATGCTGCAGGACCGGGCGGACTTGGAGGAACTTATGGTGGTTCACCAGTCGCTTGCGCTGCTGCTTTAGCAGTCTTAGATATTATCCAAGAAGAAGATCTTATCAACCGTTCCAATGAAATTGGAAAATTATTTAATGCTAGACTAACAAAACTACAATCACAATTTCCAGATCTCATTAGCGATGTTAGAAACAAAGGCGCGATGATTGCCATTGAATTGATGTGCGAGGGTAATCCAGAAAAACCAAATGCAGCCTTAACGAAAGATATTATTGCAAATGCATCTAAACATGGCTTAATACTATTAGCGTGTGGATTTAATAGTAATGTTATAAGATTTTTACCGCCTTTAACGATTAGCGACGCACTCGTCAATGAAGGCTTAGACAATTTTAGTGACCTGTTCGAAAATTTGGTTAATAATAAAAATTAAATTAAAATTGTTAGGTGGATTATGTGGATAAAAAATGTTAATTGAGTATGAAATTCGGCAGCTAGCAATATTTGTCCATAAAGTTTTGATCAATAAAGTTAAAAATTTTTAGGAGGATTATATGTGTAGAAAAAATTTAATGGGATATGGAATGCGTTTGACAAGGGTCTCTTTAGCAATACTTATGTTTGGAGCATTTAGTAGTTATGCTCAGGCAGAAAGTAAAGAAGTTAAGATAGGTAATATTCTACCTCTTTCTGGACCTTCTGCATCAGTAGGTGTTGAAGGAAAAAACATGAGAGAATTTGTAATCAACAAATTTAATGCGGAAGGCGGACTTAAATGTGACGGTGCCTTAAATGGATCAAAAATAAAAATGATTTATTTAGACACAAAAAGTCAACCAACGGTCGGTGTATCAGATGTTCAGCAACTAATAAATCAAGATCATGTTGATCTGTTAACCGGTGCATGGAATTCAGGTGTTACATATCCTGCCACGCAGATTTCAGAAATGAATAAGATACCATTTATTGTACCTGTATCTGTTATGGCCAGAATTACAGAAAGGGGATATAAGTACGTTTTTAGAATAGCAGCAAAAAATACGTGGCAGGGAAAATTTCAATTTGATTTCATAGATCAGTTGGCACGTGATACAGGCAAGAAGATAGAAACTTTGGGTCTTGTGTATGTTAACAGCGATTATGGAAAAAGTTACGATGAGACTTGGATCAAACTGGCAAAGGAACATGGATATAAAGTTGTTCTTGATCAAGCATATGGAGAAACGGCAACGGATTTAACTCCTGTTGTACTAAAAATGAAGAGCGTCAAGCCTGATGTAGTATTGTTGGTTTCAAATGTGTCAGATGCTATTTTACTACAGAATACAATGGCAAGCTACGATGTGCGTCCATTGGCACTTATAGGAGTTGGCGGCGGACATTCAGATGCCGCATTTATAAAAAATACTGGTGCAAATTCAGAGTATTTGTTTCATATGTCACAGTGGGCAAAGGATGCAAACAAACCCAGCATAAAAGTACTAAACCAAAGTTTTAAGAAGAGTTATGGAAGTGATGTAAATGCAGATACATTGGGTGCATACGTCGCTATGCACACAATAATTGAATCTCTGCAAAAAACATGTTCAACAGACCCTGATAAATTAAGAGAAGCGATGGTGAGCACCGAATTCAAAGGCGGCCCTTTCAGTGTAATGCCTGCTTCAAGTGTTAAATTTGATGAGCAAGGCCAAAATATACGTGCAAGATTGGTAATGGTGCAGATCAAGAAAGTAGGGAATAAACTCGAAAGAGTTACGGTTTATCCCGAAGAAAATGCAAGAGCAGGATTCAAGCCAGTTTATCCACGTCCAAATCATTATTAAAGAAATAGGGGGGCATACACGCCCCTACTTTTTATCAAAAGGAGAATATATGGGCTCTGCCATTCTTAACGGCATATTGATGGGTAGTATATATGGGTTAACAGCTTTAGGCTTAACACTGATATTCGGCGTTTTAAAAGTTATCAACTTTGCTCAAGGAGCTTTTTTGATGCTTGGCCTGTTTTCAACATATTGGTTCGTCGAACTCACAGGAGCAAATGTGTATTTGGCATTAATCTTTGTTATCCCTTTTACCTATTTTGCGGGCTACTATACTCAAAAATTTTTAATCAACCCTGTTTTTAAATCTGAAAAAGATGTAAGAGAACCAATAGGTGTCATAGTAGTCACAACAGGAATTTGGTATATGTTTGATAATCTGGCTTTAATGCTTTTCGGAGCTGAATATCGCACAATTAATGTACCGGACCTTTCACAGGCCGTATCATTTTTTGGTCTTTATGCTCCTTTATCTAAAATAATAGGTTTTTTTGTATCCATCATTGTTGCGGGGGCTTTATATTGGTTTCTAAACCATTCCAAAATGGGCAAAGCTATAAGAGCAACATCTCAGGATAGGGAAGCTGCAAGCTTAATGGGCATTAACCAATACAAAATATTTAATGTGACATTTGGTATAGGCACAGCAATATGTGGAATTGCAGGTACTGTACTGCTTCCATTTTATTATGTTTACCCAAATGCAGGATCGCATTTGGGCATATTGGACTTTATAATAGTTGTTCTCGGCGGTTTGGGAAGTATACCAGGTGCTTTAATTGGTGGTCTGATTGTCGGCTTAATAGAATCTGTAGGAGCTCAATTTATATCATATAGTTGGACAATAGAAATTATCTATCTCATATTCTTAATCATACTATTTGTCAAACCTGAGGGATTGTTTGGGGTTAAAGGAGACTTTTAATTTAAATTTTCTTTCTTATAAAGAATAACTTAAAAAGTAAAAAAACTAAGAGATAGACATTAGTTTATCCACAATTTTATTTAAAGAACGACGCAAGAGTAAAAATCTTGCAAGTTTGATTTTTTAAATACTCTTTTCCAATTCAGTATCAAAGAATTTGAACGGAGTATTTTGGTTAACAAGGTAATAGGTTATAGCTTTTTTAAAGTTGCTATTATGAGTGGTTGAAGTATTAACTTCAATCTTAAAAGAGTAAGACTTTCTTTAAAAAAGAAGTCTTACTAATAAAAGTTATTATACGAGGAGAAGGTATGGGTCTTTCTGAAAAGCAAATAAAAATAATTTTGCTTATATTCTCAACTATAACAGTATTTTTAATACCTGTTTTTATCAAAAATGAAAGTTATATACAAATTTTTATAGTCGTGCTATTTTTCATGTATTTAACTACGGCATGGAACTTTGTAGGAGGTTTCGCAGGAGTTTTGCCACTTGGTCATGCAGCATTTGTAGCGATAGGTGCTTATACATCGACTATAATGTTTATGCAATATCATATAAGCCCATGGATAGGTATGTTTGCAGGAGGTATATTTGCTGCAATTATCAGTGTAATTATTGGATTGCCTACATTAAAATTAAGAGGGGCATACTTTTCATTGGCGACAATAGCATTTGCCGGTGGGATCAAAGTTTTAATTGAGAATATCGACGCTATAGGGACAATAAATGTTGGCGGCCCAAGAGGTATATTAATCGAATATACCGGTGATTCATTAGTCAATTTTATGTGGTTTAGCAAAGTGCCATACTATTATATAATATTAACGATGGTAATTATTCTTTTATTAATTACCGCATTTATGATGAAATCAAAAATAGGATATTATCTTACAGCTGGAGGAGAAGACCCTGAAGCTGCAGAATCTCTGGGTATAAATGTCACCAAATACAAACTCATAGCTATGGCCATAAGTGCATTTTTTACTGCAATGGCTGGATCTTTTTATGCACAATGGATTTTTTATATATCTCCACAATCAGTAGGTAATATGAATTTATCCTTTGAAATAGCATTTATTGCAATTATAGGCGGAAGAGGAACTATCTTAGGACCTATCTTAGGTGCGCTGCTTTTAAAACTATTGGAAGAATTCACAAGGACTTATATAGGGAGTGCATTGCCGGGACTACATCTTTTTATATTAGGTTTGGTTCTTGTGCTTGTTATGATATACCAACCAAGAGGTATACAAGAAAGCGCTGTAAAATTATCTAAAAAGGTAATGAAACGAATAAGAAAAAAAATATAAGGGGGGATATGTGCCTATTCTAAAAACAGAAAAGTTAACAAAAAAATTCGGTGGGCTTGTTGCTGTAAATAATATTGATTTTGAAGTCAACGAAAATGAGATAGTCGGAATAATTGGTTCAAATGGTGCAGGTAAGACAACTCTTTTTAATTGCATATCCGGTAATTTAAAATCTACTTCGGGTAAAGTAATATTCAATAATAAAGACATAACTAGTCTTAAGCCTTATGAAATAGCTGAATTAGGATTAGCAAGAACATTCCAAATAGTAAGACCGTTTGCTAACAAAAGTGTCCTTTACAATGTGATGGTGGGCGCTTTATTAAGAACAAATCAAAAATCTGAAGCTATAGAGAGAGCGAAAGAAATCATAGATTTTTTGGACCTGTCCAATAAAACTGATGTATTGGCAAAAAATCTAACTTTACCTGAAAGAAAAAGATTAGAACTGGCGCGTGCACTTGCAACAAGGCCTGTATTGTTAATGCTGGATGAAGTGATGGCAGGTTTAAGACCTGCTGAAATTCAAGATATGTTAAAAATAATTGAGAAAATTAACAAGCAAGGTATTGCTATAGTGATTATAGAACATATAATGCAAGTTATTATGTCTGTTTCCAATAGAATATATTGTATGAATTTTGGAGAAAAGATAGCTAGCGGTACGCCACAAGAGGTAATAAAAGATACACATGTAGTTAAAGCATATTTAGGAGACGAATTTGACATTCCTGAAAATTAACAATATAAATGTAGCGTATGGAGATATACAAGTTCTATTTGATGTAAATTTGCATATTGAAAAAGGTGAAGTAGTGAGCATCATAGGAGCAAATGGTGCAGGCAAATCAACGACTCTCAAAACAATTTCGGGAATGCTTCATCCCACAAAAGGAAGTATAATATTTAAAGATGAATTAATCGGTAATCTTTCACCCGAAAAAATAGTGGAAAAAGGCATTATCCATGTTCCGGAGGGTAGAAGATTATTTCCTTTTATGAGCGTAGAAGAAAACTTGGAAATGGGCTCTTACAACTCAAGAGCTTATGATAAAAGATTTGAAACAATGGAAACAATTTTTGAACTGTTTCCGCGACTAAAAGAAAGAAGAAAGCAGAAGGCAGGAACACTTTCGGGAGGAGAAAGACAAATGGTAGCCGTAGGAAGAGGCTTGATGGCTAAACCAGAGGTGCTGATGTTTGATGAACCATCCTTGGGATTAGCCCCCATAATTATTAAGAATATGATGGATGCTATAAAAAAAATAGCAGATACCGGTATTACAATAATATTGGTAGAACAAAATATACATGCTTCTCTGAACATAAGCAACCGAGCCTATGTTTTACAGCAAGGATATGTTGTAAATAGCGGAAATGCCAAAGAACTTTTAAACGATCCGTCGGTCAAAAAGGCTTTCTTGGGAATATAAAAAAAGAGGACAAGATGAGAAGAAATGAATTTAAAGTTACCATTAAAGATGTCATTAACGCAACTGATGCCCAAATAATTTGCCCAAACTATGACATACCAATTTTTTAAGGAGAAATTATTGTGAATAAAATTCAAGAAAAACTCATTTTAGAGGCTGTTGATGCAATATTTCCTCAACAAATAGATTTTTTAGCAAAGCTTAGTTCGTTTCCTTCTACTAGAGGAAATGAACAAGATGCACAAAAGTTTATTGCAAAAGAGTTAGAAAACAGGAAGTTTGACGTAGATACGTGGAATATTGATATCAATGATATTTCTCATTTAGATGGCTTTTCACCGGTTTCATCCAATTACGAGGATGCAATAAATGTTGTTGGAACTCATAACAGTAAAACAAATCAAGGTAAATCTTTAATCTTAAATGGCCATATTGATGTCGTTCCTGCAGGACCTTTAGAGATGTGGGATAAACCTCCTTTTGAACCTTATATAAAAGACAATTGGATGTTCGGACGTGGTGTAGCAGATATGAAAGCAGGAATATCAAGTAATTTATTTGCATTGGATGCTTTGAAATCATTAGGATTAATGCCAGCTTCAAATGTTTATTTTCAAAGTGTAGTGGAAGAAGAATGTACGGGAAATGGTGCTTTAGCATGTTTGCAAAGAGGTTATAGAGCCGATGCTGTATTGATACCAGAACCTTTTGGTGAAAAATTAGTGACATCTCAAATTGGTGTTATTTGGTTTCAAGTACAGTTACAAGGATTACCTGTTCATGTGCATGAAGCCCAAAATGGTGAAAATACAATTGAAGCAGTGATTCCATTAATTGAAGCATTAAAAAAGATGGAAGAAAGATGGAATCTACCAGAACATAAAAATTGTCATTATCATCATATTGATAATCCTTTAAACTTGAATATCGGGAAGATTGCAGGAGGTGATTGGGCAAGTTCAGTTCCTTCTTGGACTACTCTTGATGTAAGAATTGCTGTGTATCCAGATCAAAATATTGAAGAAGCAAAAGTTGATATTGAACAAACAATAAAAGAAGCATGTCAAACTAATGCTTTTTTGAAAAAAAATTATCCAAAAGTGGTGTACAATGGATTTTTAGCCGAAGGATATTCTTTAGCCGATGATACAAGTGATAGCTCAAAACAAGCTATTGATACACTTGAATATGCAAATAAAATAGTCAATAAAAACGAATTAGAGAAAATATCTATGACTGCAACAACAGATGCACGTTTTTTTGGACTTTATGATAATACTCCTGCCCTAGTCTTTGGACCAGAATCAAAATCGATACATGGTTTTAATGAATGTGTAAATTTAGATTCAGTTCGCAGGGTGACACAAATTACTGCATTATTTATAGCTAAATGGTGTAAATTAGAAAAAATTAAGGCAGATTAACATGCGTCAGGAAGTCATCGTATCAACAGCACGTACTCCCATTGCAAAAGCATATGAAATTGAAGATATTACTACAGGTTGTGCATCAACACAAGGAAGTACCGGAGTAAATGTTGCAAGGCATTCATCATTAGCAGTAACAATAGACAGACACCTCTAGAAGATTCGATAACAAGGAAAATAAAATGAAAGCACATACATTGATTGGTTCTACATGTAAAGAAAATAGTGAGTATCGTGAAGTCTTAAGTCCTTATGATAAAAGGGTTGCTTCACAGGTAGCTACATGTGTAGAAAATGACGCACTCAGTGCACTAGAGATTGCAAAAAAAGTACCACTTCATCAAAGGGTCAGTTGGCTTTTAGATGTTGCCGAGAAATTAAAAGAAAATCGTGAAGATATGGCAAAAACAATTACCGATGAAGTGGGTAAGCCGATACGTTTTTCACGTGGTGAAGTTGATCGATGTCTTGATACGATTAAGCTCTCTGCCCATGCTATGATGAATTTGCATGGGGAGACGTTTGATACAGCGGCTACGCCTAGTGGTAAAAGCACGTTAGCATTTTACAAACGTGAGGCTGTTGGAGTTGTTTTAGCGATTACTCCGTTTAATTTTCCACTTAATCTTGTGGCGCATAAAATCGCTCCAGCATTAGTGGCGGGCAATTGCGTGGTACTAAAGCCAACAGGTCAAGCGCCATTAACAGCATTTAAATTTGCAAAACTATTTATAGAGAGTGAGTTTGCTATCAAAGATGCTTTGAGTGTCGTTTATAGTGGAAGCGGTGTCAATGATGCTCTTGTGAAAAGCCCAATTCCTCGAGTGATTAGTTTTACAGGCTCTGTGCCAGTGGGACGGGAGATAACCAGTAAAGCGAATTTAGCAAACAAACGACATCAAGAACCGATATCTTGCTGTTTAGTTAAGGAAACTTATTTATGAAAACATCTGAATTATCACTGAGTATAGAAAATATTGAAATAAATACCGAACGTCTTTGGAACTGCCTGATGACCCATGGTCAAATCGGACATACTTCTAAAGGTGGTTTAAACCGTTTGGCTTTAACTGAGTTAGACAAACAAGGGCGGGACCTATTTAAAGCGTGGTGTGAAGAAGCTGGGTGCACCGTATCTGTCGATGAAATAGGTAATATTTTTGCTAGAAGACCGGGTTTAAATAATGATTTGCTTCCCGTCCTAACTGGGTCTCATATAGACACTCAGCCAACAGGCGGAAAATTTGATGGATGCTTTGGGGTTATGGCTGGTTTAGAAGCGATCCGCACGCTAAACGACCTTAACATTCAGACTGTTGCTCCGATCGAAATCGTGGTATGGACGAATGAAGAAGGTTCGCGGTTTCTACCATGTATGATGGGTTCTGCTGTATTCACTGGTAATTTCTCACTAAATAAAGCACTGTCGACAAAAGATGATGCGGACATCTCAGTTCAAGAAGCTCTGAATGCAATTGGCTACAACGGAAGTAAAAGTCATATTGGTCATAAAGTTGCCGCGTACTATGAAGCTCACATTGAGCAAGGGCCTGTATTAGAAGATGAGAGAACACAAATTGGGGTTGTTATTGGTGCTCTAGGCCAAAAATGGTTTGATATTGAGATAACAGGTGTAGAAGCTCACGCTGGCCCAACTCCGATGCATCTTCGAAAAGATGCCTCCCTTGCGGGCGCAGAATTAATACAGTTTATAAATGAGCTAGCGATAAAAAATACTCCTCATGGGCGCGGAACAGTTGGCTGTTTTGACGTTTTCCCTAGTTCCCGAAACGTTATACCCGGTCGAGTTAAAATGACCGCAGATCTTCGGCACTTGGAATCCGATGCTCTTGAAATGATGGTTCAAGACTTGCGCAGTAAAATCAATTCCCTAGATAAAAAGTACAGCGTTCAAACAATCATTACCCCTACAGTAGACTTCCCACCGATGGCCTTTGATTCCTCATGCGTTAGTAACGTAAGAGATGCTGCTTCTAGGCTAGGGTATACGAATATGGATATGGTTAGTGGCGCGGGGCACGATGCCGTCTTTATGGCAGACGTTACTTCTGCAGGAATGATTTTTATCCCTTGCGAGGGGGGGATTAGTCACAATGAACTAGAAAGAGCTAAAGCTGAAGACCTTGGAGCAGGGGCATCTGTTCTACTTAACGTTTTACTCTCGTCTGCGGGGGTAGCAGAACATGACTAAAGCTCGTAACACTAATGTCGCAGATATGACGGCAGTCGAACTTTCCCACCTATTCGAAACTAAAGAGCTTTCTCCTATAGATGCGACCAAAGCTTCGCTGGAGCGAATTGCCAAATGCAATCCTTTAGTCAATGCATACTGCTTTGTTGCCGAGGAGGATGCGATCAAAGCTGCAAAAGAATTGGAAGAGGCTTGATGGCTAAACCAGAGGTACTGATGTTTGATGAACCATCCTTGGGATTAGTACCCATAATTATTAAGAATATGATGGATGCTATAAAAAAAATAGCAGATACCGGTATCACAATAATATTGGTAGAACAAAATATACATACTTCTCTGAGTATAAGCAACCGAGCCTATGTTTTACAGCAGGGATATGTTGTAAACAGCGGAAATGCCAAAGAACTTTTAAACGATCCGTCGGTCAAAAAGGCTTTCTTGGGAATATAAAAAAAGAGGACAAGATGAGAAGAAATGAATTTAACGAAACAAATATGGATGAGATAAAGGCTGTTTTGAGCGAATGTGAGCATGGAACTCTCTCACTCATATCAGAGGGCGAACCTTATGGGGTCGCTGTCAATTTTGTCTTTTTTGAAGATAAGATATGTTTCCATGGGGCCCAGAAAGGACGCAAAGTGGAGGCGATAAAGGCAAATTCACATGCCTCGTTTTTAGTGGTCAAACCCTACTCACTAATCCCATCTTATTTTAGTGATGCTCGCCTTGCTTGTCCTGCAACACAGTTTTTTGCTTCCGTACACCTCTATGGGGATGTCATGATTGTCGAAGATGTTAATAAAAAAGCAAAGATACTCGAAGCGATGATGCAAAAACTGCAAAGCGAAGGAGGATATGATGAAATATGGTCCAAAAACCCTATATATACAAAGATGCTTGAAAAGGTAGGCGTATATACACTTACCCCTACAACCATAAGTATGAAGATAAGAGTCGGCCAGAATTTTTCAGAGGAAAAAAGGCAATCCTTGGCAGATCAATTGCGAGAGCGTAATAACACCGCAGATGATAAAACTGCTTACATAATCGAATCGTATATCAATAGTTGAAAATGTTAAAAAGTCATTCATAAAAGGATAAATTTATATAAAAATATTGATTTATTTGCAGCGATTATCAAGACTAGAAAATTGATTTAATATGGTATGGCTATGGAGATGGTTCAAATTATCAATCGCAAATTTAAATACAAAAATTAGTTATGCTAGTTTTATGTGGTTCAATTAATTTGAATTTAGGATATTGATTTTATGATTCATTTAAAGGATTGAGGGCAAGTATAGATGCTCTATATTAAATTATGAAAACAATATAAAAGATGATAATACTTTAGGAGATAAAATGTCTGATAAAATATATCGTGTTAATATGAATGAACTTAGTTTTAAAATAGAAAATGTTCCAGAAGAGTGGAAAGCTTTAGGGGGTAGAGGTTTTACTTCTACTGTAGTTGCTACTGAGGTAGACCCTGAATGTCATCCACTTGGACCAAACAATAAACTTGTTTTTGCGCCAGGACTACTTTCTGGTACAACCGCCGTAAACAGTGGAAGAAACTCTCTAGGTGCAAAAAGTCCTCTTACTGGCGGCATAAAAGAGAGTAATGTTGGCGGTACTTTAGCCGGTATTTTATCAAAGCTTGGAGTAAAAGCTCTTATTGTTGAGGGAATTCCGAAAGATGATACAAAGTTTTATCAGTTGCATGTAACAAAAGATAATGTTGATTTTATTGAAGTACCTGAGCTTGTTGGAAAAGATAACTATTTTGTACTGGATACTATGCTTGAGAAGTATGATAAAAAAGTTGCTGTTATGAGTATTGGTAGACCTGGCGAGATGAAAATGGTTACATCAAATATCTCAGTTAAAGATACTCAGGAAAAACTAAGAAGTTTTGGACGTGGTGGACTTGGTGCCGTTATGGGTTCTAAAAAAATAAAATGCATCACTGTTGATGCCCAAATGTACAAAGAAGTTACAGTATCAAATCCCCAAATGTTTAAAGAAGCAAGTAAAAGATTTACACAAACACTAAAAGATAATCATACTACAAATAAAGGCCTAGCTGCATTTGGAACAGCAGCATTGGTAAATGTCATAAATAGTGCAGGTGCATTACCAAGTAGAAACTTTACAAATGGTAATACTGAAAATGCAGAATCTATTTGTGGTGAGACACTAGCTGAAACTATTAAAGAAAGAAATGGAAAAACTGCACATGGTTGTCTTCAAGGATGTATTATGCAATGTTCACAAGTCTATAATGATAAAGATGGAAACTATCTAACATCAGGATTTGAATATGAAACTATTTGGGCTTTTGGAGCACATTTAGGTATCAAAGATTTAGATCAAATTGCTAAAATAGATGCACTAATGGATGATTTGGGAGTAGACTCCATTGAAACAGGGGCAACTTTAGGTGTGGCAGTAGAAGCTGGACTTATTGAGTATGGCGATGGTGAAAAAGCTTATGATATTATAGCAAATGAATTGGCCAAGGGAACTGCTTTAGGAAGAATCATAGGTAGCGGTGCTGGAAATTTAGGAAAACTATATGGTTTAGTTAGAGTTGCTGTGGTAAAAAACCAAAGTATGCCAGCATATGATCCAAGAGCTATAAAAGGTATAGGCGTGACATATGCTACAACTCCTATGGGTTCTGATCATACTGCTGGATTTACAGTACCGGTTAATCTCTCAAAAGCTGATAATCGTGTTGATCCTTTGAAAAAAGAAAATCAAGTTGATTTATCACGTAAAATGCAAGTACAAACTGCTATGGTAGATAGTCTGGGTATGTGTAACTTTATAGCTCGTCCTATGCTTGATGGACCAAAGTGTTTGCTAGCAATGGTAGATATGATTAATGCGAGATTTGATTCAGAATTAACGGTTGATGGTTGGAAAAATTTAGGTAAAACTATATTGAAAACTGAGAAAGCCTTCAATATAAGAGCCGGTCTTACAAATGCACATGATAGAATTCCTGAATTTATGAGATATGAGCCTCTACCTCCTCATAATACAACATGGGATTTTACAGGTGAAGAGATAGATGAGTTTTGGAATTTTTGATAAATAAAAGTATAACTATAATTATTCAGCTTTTTGCTGAATATAGAGAAAACAGATTTAAAGTTGAAAAAAGAGTTTACCCTAGCGGTACTACGGCACAAGATATTATAGATGAATTGGGAATTAATGATTATGAATTTCCTTTAGGTATTTTGATGGTAAATTCTAAACATGAAAAAGGAGAATATATTTTACAAGAGGGTGATATACTAGCCTTCTTCCCTGAAATTGCAGGAGGATGATTCTTCTTTTGTAGTTATATGCTAGAGAGATTATGGTTTAAATTATATTTAAAAATTTAAGCCATAATGTATAGCATCTGGGGTTGTATATATTTATTAGCCTTATAATAAATTTCCTATTTATAAACTAAGAAAATAGAATATGCACGAAAGAGTGAACCTCGTATCAAAATAGTCACTATGCCAAAAGATACCAATCCCTCTGGAAATATCTTTGGTGGATGGATGATGTCACAAATAGATATCGCAGGTGCTTTATTTATATATAGGAAGAGTGGTCACAGTTGCTGTAAACTCAATGCAGTTTCGTCAGCGAATTTTAGATGGCTCCAAAGAATCAGTCCATGTCACAAGTGCCATTGTTACTTATATGTTAGTCAATGAAGGTTTGGACAAATTCTATGCTCTGTTTGGAAGTTTAATCAATAAAAAAAACTAAATAATTTAGAGATACATCTAAAAATCAGTAACAAGGAAAAATGAAATGAAAGCAGATATATATATAGGCTCTACATGTAAAGAAAATAGTGAGTATCGTGAAGTGTTAAGTCCTTATGATAAAAGGGTTGCTTCATTGGTCGCTATATGTAAGCAAGAAGATGCGCTAAGTGCATTAGAAGTTGCGAAGAAGAGTACCCAAATTGCTAAAAAAATTCCTTTACATGTAAGGGTCAATTGGCTTTTTGATGTTGCCGAGAAATTAAAAGAAAATCGTGAAGATATGGCAAAAACGATTACAGATGAAGTGGGCAAACCAATACGTTTTTCACGTGTTGAAGTCGATCGATGTATTGAGACAATTAAGCTCTCTGCCCATGCGATGATGAATTTACATGGTGAGACGTTTGACACGACAGCAATGCCTAGTGGTAAAGAAACTCTGTCTTTTTACAAACGAGAGCCTGTGGGTGTGGTGTTAGCGATTACACCGTTCAATTTCCCACTCAATCTTGTAGCGCATAAAATCGCTCCGGCATTGGTGGCTGGAAATTGTGTCGTTTTAAAGCCAACAGGTCAAGCGCCATTAACAGCCTATAAATTTGCAAAACTTTTTATAGAAAGTGAGTTTGCTACAAAAGATGCATTAAGTGTTGTATATAGCGGAAGCGGAGTCAATGATGCACTTGTGAAAAGCAGTATCCCGCGAGTGATTAGTTTTACAGGCTCGGTTCCTGTTGGACGTGAGATAACCAGCAAAGCGGGAATTAAAAAACTAGGACTTGAACTGGGTGGTAATGCAGCAACGTATATCGATACAAGTGCAGATGTAAATATAGCAGCTGCGAAATGTGCACTTGGGGCGTTTATAAACTCTGGGCAAGTGTGCATCTCTTTGCAAAGAATTTATGTTAATGCAGATGTTTATGATACGTTTGCAGCAGCATTAGCCAAAGAGACAAAAGTCATGCACGTAGGAAGTCCTTACGAGGATGAAACATTTATAGGACCGATGATCAATTCAAAAGCAGTAGAGCAAGCAAAAACTTGGATACAAAATGCACAAGATGAGGGTGCAACACTATTTTATGGTTCTACATGTAAGGATTTGATGTTTCCGCCTACTATTATGACTGACGTGACTGAAGAGATGAACATAGTTTGCGAAGAAGTATTCGCACCCATAGTCTCACTTATAAAAGTAAAAGATTTTGCTGAAGCTAAAGTTAAGATGAATAACTCACCTTATGGAATGCAATACTCTATTTTTTCCAATGACATGTCTACATGTAAAAGAGCAATTGATGAGTTAAACGCTGGTGGTATTGTCATCAATGACATTCCAACCCTTCGTTTTGACATACAACCATACGGTGGGGTGAAAGAGAGTGGCATCGGCAAAGAGGGACCAAAATACGCCCTTGAAGAGGAATATACTCAGATAAAGTCAGTAGTTATTTGCTAGAGAAAGTTATTAGAAAAGTTTAAGAGAGTTGATGGCCATAGCGCCTGAGATTCTCTTTACATTTTTGCATATAAAACTAATTTATATATATTTGGATTTACACAGTTAGATTTACAGTCTCGCACTAACGTATGAAGGTTTTTTCTTACTTTTATTATCAATTTTATGTAGTTAATCGATATTTTATTGATTAACAATGCTGGGAGAACATATGGCAAGAGAATAAGATAATTATCCATCATGAATCATTGATCATGCAGATTTTTAGGCATAACTTTATAATTACTTACTATTTAATTGAGTGTTTTCCACTTTCTAAAACTCGTCCAATCCTCGTCTATAGGATTTTAAAAAATACTTAAAGTCCTAAACTACAACTCAAACTCAATGTAACACGCGGCTAAGGTCTCGTGCCTTCAGGTGAGTAGTCCAAATTTTCCCACTCGTACATCTTTATAACTAGATACATTAAATTTTAAGCTATTGTTACTTTTGGTAATACTACTAACAGTATTTAGGGTAGAAAAATGTATATTTAAAATAAAAACTTGTAAAATCTTCTAATATTGTTAAGCATAAATAATCACAAAAGGGTACCTCTATGAATACAAAGTATTTTGGTGAGATATTACAGTAGACGACTTAAAGGTCTTAAAATGGGCTTCCATAAAGTTGCTCCATATTATTATACTGGATGGCATGAGCCTGCAAGTGAAATGCAATTCTTGATAAACAAAAAAGCGTTTGATACATTGCCAAAAGATTTACAAGCAATTGTTAAAACTGCTATGAAAGCCTCTGCTGCGGATATGTTTTATGAAAATTATGCATTAAGTGCTGATGCATGAGTAACTATGAAAAAAGATTATCCAAATATCAAAGTAAAAGATTTCCCAATGCCCGTTTTAAAAGCGAAGAAAGTCGCAAATGATTCACTTATAATAGAATTAGAGAAAAAGGAACTTTGACAAGAGAAATTATTAAATCCTAAAAAGATTTCTTAAAAAAAGCTAGAGAGTGGACAAAAATATCTGAATTTTCGTATATTAAAAGTATGAATGCTTTAGAAAAGTAGCGAATAGCGGTTTCGAAGAAAACTTTCTGTGAAAAGTAGCGAATAGCGGTTTCGAAGAAAACTTTCTGTGAAAAGTAGCGAATAGCCATTCGAAGAAAACTTTCTGTAAAAACTAAAATACAAGGCAGCCTTAGGGGCTACCTTCCTTCTTTATGGACAAATCACTTATTTTATTACAAGCAAATTATGCTAGAATTACACCTTTACTTTTAAATTTACAAAAGAATGAGGACAATTGATGAAGATTGCTAGATTTAGCAGAATAGGGTTTATCCTGGCAGCTGCAGGAAGTGCGGTCGGGCTTGGAAACATATGGAAATTTCCATATATTACGGGGGAAAATGGTGGTGGTGCTTTTGTACTGATTTATTTATGTACCATTACATTCATAGGCTTATCACTATTCATTGCAGAAGTTTTATTGGGTAAAGCTGCTAGGAATGATGTTGTTAGTTCATTTGAAACTTTAGCTCCCAAAAATGGCCATCTTTGGAAATATGCTGGTTTTATGATTTTTACGGGTGTATTAATCCTCTCATTTTATACTATAGTCATCGGATGGATTCTTAAATATATTGTTGTATCATTTACCGCATTACCTACTAGTATAAAAGATGCAGGAGATGCATTTGGTACAATGGTAAGTACAGAAACTTTGACACAATTTATCTTTTTTACAATAGCATTTTTTATAACCATATTTATCGTTAAAAAAGGCATAAAAAAAGGGATTGAAAAGGTAAATCTTATTTTGATGCCACTTTTAATTTTTATACTTCTAGGATTGTTTTTATACTCCACTACATTAGCCGGATTTTCACAAGCAATAAGTTTCTTATTTGTGCCTGACTGGTCAAAGGTAACTGATACAACAGTGCTTAAAGCAGTGGGACATGCATTTTTTACACTCTCTCTAGGTATGGGTACTATTATGACGTACGCAGCATCACTGCCTAATCACACAAACATACTTAAGGCATCCATTAGTGTAGCAGTTATTGATACAGCAATCGCTCTTATAGCTGGAGTAGTTATTTTTTCTTTTCTTTTTAATGCAGGTGCCCAACCGGCAGCTGGACCCGGTCTAGTGTTTATATCATTGCCTCCAGTATTTGCAAGTTTTGGAGTATTGGGAAATGTATTTAGTGTAACATTTTTTGTGGCACTTGCCTTCGCAGGAATCACTTCAGCCGTATCTATAGTAGAACCAACTGTCCTGTACATGACAAGTAGATTTAACGTAAGCAGAACAAAAGCACTTTTTATATTGGGGTCAGTTGCCTATATATGTGGTTCAATGGCACTTTTATCAAACATAAAAGAGTTTGCAAGTTATGTTACCTTTGGAGGCAAGGGATTTTTTAATATATTAGACTTTGCCAGTTCTTCAATTATGTTACCATTAGGTGGAATTATCATAGCTATTTTTGTTGGTTTTGTAATGCCAAAAGAGAGAGTTTATAAGTTATTAAAAGATTATATGAATGATACTGTATTTAATATTTGGTATTTTTTAATAAAATTTATAACTCCTATTGCTGTTTTAATGGTTATGATAAATAAAATATTCTTTTAAAAGAAGGCAAGATAATGAGAGATTTAGAATTAAAAAATACTATAAATATCAATGAAAAAAAGTTTTTAATTTCAACTATAAGCATGCATGTACGCCACTCTTGGTTTGAAGACGATATGAAAAAAGTTGTTTATGAAACTATGGTATTTGAAATGATAAATGATGAAGTGATGTATCATGAACCCATATTTAGCGAAAGATACAACATGCCAGATGAAGCAATAGCTGAACACGGTGCCATTGTAAAAAATCCTGAAGCATTTTTTATCATTTAGGTAATTCTAGTGTAGGAGAGTAGATGGCTACGTAGCCACCTATTTACATAAATGTTATAAAGCACTCATTAATGGATCACTAAGAGCCATCACATACATACCGATTAGTCCGAGTATACCGGCAAAAAGACAATAATAAATGGTAGGTAAAATAGTCATTCTTAATGTTGTACCTTCTTTTCCTAGCATACCAACGGTAGCAGAAGCAGCAACAACATTGTGAATAGCAATCATATTACCAGCTGCGGCTCCAACTGCTTGAAGAGCAACCATAAATGCTGTTGAAAGTCCAAGTGCTTCAGCCACACCAAATTGGAATTGACTTAACATCATATTTGAAACGGTATTACTACCAGCGATAAATGCACCAAGAGCACCTACCATTGGAGAAAATAATGGATAAATATCACCCACAGTTGCAGCAACCCAGTTAGCCATAATTACCGGCATAGATGCAAGATCAGCACCATTAACCCCTGAGTTAATCAAAATTCTCACTAGTGGAACAGTAAATACAAGTACAAATCCAGCACCAAGTAGTACTCTTGCAGATTCACTGATTGATGCACCTAATTCTTTTATTGACATTCTATGTATGAAAAAAGTAAGCAAAACAACAAAAGCCAAAATACCACCTGGGAGGTATAAAGGAACAAGTGTATAACCAAGTCCTTCGCCTAAAATATCTTTGAATGCAATAGCCCAAGATTTCGTAAATGCCATAACTGGATCACTCACTCTTGTTAAAACTAGTATCCCTGCAACTAGTACATAAGGAATCCATGCTCTTGTTAAAGACATGTCTACTTTTTCACTCATCGCATCAAATTTCATTTCAATCTTGCTTACCCAACCCTCTGGCCATTCTGCTCTTGGAGGAAAGTCCCAAGTGTCTTTAGGTATTAAAAAACCTTTTTTAGCGGCTAAAACTACTATAGGCATTCCAACAAGAGCACCTATGATTGAAGGAAACTCAGCACCTAAAAATACACCTGTTAGAGCGTAAGGAATAGTAAAAGCTATACCACCAAAGAGAGCGAATGGTATGATTGATAAGCCTTCTGTAAAAGATTTATTTTTACCAAAAAACCTAGTAGTCATCATAATCATAAATAATGGGATAAGAGTACCAACAATAGCATGCACTATAGCTACTTCGCTTGTAATCGCTTGTAAATACACATCCCAGTTTGACCCTAAAGAATCCAAAGTTTTACTAATACTAGCTTGGTTTAGTCCTTTAGTGACACCGATAAGGATAGGTGTTCCAACAGCTCCAAATGATACTGGAGTACTTTGAATCATCATCCCAATCATAACAGCACCTAATGCTGGAAAACCGATTGCAACCAAAAGTGGCGCAGCGATTGCGGCGGGAGTTCCAAAACCAGAAGCACCTTCAATAAAAGAACCAAATAACCATGCGATAATAATTATTTGAACTCTTCTATCTGGACTAACGTTGTTAAAACCTTGTCTTATCACGGCAATTGCGCCAGAATGTTTTAGTGTATTTAACAATAAAATCGCACCAAAGATAATCCATAGCAGAGCGGCTGTAATTAATGCACCTTGTATGCTTGAAGCCAGCACCCTGTTAACAGACATATCCCATACAAAAACAGCTATAATGGATGTTATAACATAAACAACCGGCATAGCAATTTTTGCAGGTAATCTAAACCCAACCAATAAAACTCCTGCACTAATAAGTGGAAGTGCAGCGAAAAACGCCAATAATCCTAAACTCATTATTTTCTCCTTTTTTTAAATATACATCAAGTCTAAGTTGTGAAAATGACATTCGTATGATTTTTATGGCTCTATTTGTGAATATATCGAAAATAATAAATATTAGTTTCTTTTTGTAACACTTTTTCATTTTGTTGTAAATACAAAATTTTAAGATACTTTTTATCCATAATTTACATCTGTACGTTTTATTATTGGATATAATAAATCTTCTTGTTTCAAAAATTATAATGGAGTGTTTTTTGATTAAAAAAATTTTATTTTTATTTTTTATTTTTACGTTACATGTGTTTGCACTTGAGCCTACCAAAAATATTTTGCTAATTCAATCTTATCATAAAGGGTATAAATGGACTGATGATATGTCAAAAGTGGTTGAAAAAAGATTTCAAAACAGAGATGATGTCTCTTTAACGACTGTGTATATGGATACTAAAAAAATAGATTCTCCTTCCTATCTTGAAAAACTTTTTAAACTATATGAAGAGAGATTTAAAGATCGAGGGCTTGATCTTGTGATGGCAGCGGACAATAATGCTTTAGATTTTGTGCTTAAACATCACGAACATCTTTTTAAAGATTTACCTGTCGTCTTTATGGGAATCAATAATTTTAATGAAGCTATGCTTGATAAAAATAATATGCGTTTATTTACAACAGGTGTTGTAGAAGAGGTTGATATAGACAAAAATATAGCATTGATTTTAAATATGCAGCCTAAAGTGAAAAAAATACTGATTATTAATGATCAGTCTAAAACTGGCTATGCTATAAAAAGAGATATTTTTAAAGCGCTTCCAAAATATAAGGGACAAGTTGTATTTGAATATGTAGACAATATTGAAATTTCAAATTTGAAAGATAAAATTTATAATCTACCCAAGAATACAGTCATACTGTTGGTACTTCTATTTAAAGATAAAACAGGAAAGTTTTTTACCTATAAAGAGAGTTTAAAACTTGTAAGAAAAATTGCAAACGTGCCAATTTATGGATTATGGGATTTTTATTTAGGAGAAGGGATTGTGGGCGGAGTATTAACGAGTGCAACTGCACAAGCAGAATCTGCTTGTGATATGGTTGAGAAAATTTTAAAAGGGTCACAGCCAATAGATATTCCTATTTTGACAAAAAGTCCTAACAAATACATGTTTGATTACTTAGAGTTGGAAAATTACAAGATTAAAATACCTTCTAATATTTCTAATTATGAGATCATCAACCAGCCATTTTCATTTTATAGAGAATATAAATATTTAGTATGGAGTGCGATTTCTTTTATTTTTACCATTGTTTTTATCTTAGTTTTATTGATTATTAATGTCGCTCGAAGGAAAAAAAGTGAATTAACACTGACTAACCAATTAAAATTTATAAGTGTTTTGATGGACACGATACCAAACCCTCTGAATTATAAAAATTTAGATGGAGTTTTTATTGGCTGCAATAAAGCCTTTGCACGTCTATTTGGAAAAGAGAAAGAGGAGATTATAGGTAAAACCGTGTATGATTTATTTAAAGAAGATGTTGCTAAAAAGCAGACGATGCTAGAGGAAAAACTTTTTAAAGACAAAGGCACAGTGAATTTTAAAGAGGTGTTGCATCTTCCAAATAATGAATCTAGAATTTTTGCTTATAATAAAACGGTGTATGAAAATAAAGATGGAGCAATTGGCGGAATAGTGAGCATTATGGACGATGTGACTAAAACAATTGAGCAAGAGCAGTTTATGATTCAGCAATCTAAACTTGCTGAAATGGGAGAGATGGTGGCAGCTATCGCTCACCAGTGGAACGAACCATTGGTAGAACTTTCTGCTATACTCCAAGACATGGAGTTTAGTTATAATCAAAATGACATTAATGAGCTTAAAATGAGAGAGTTTGTGAATGAATCTATGATTCAGATTATGTATATGTCACAAACATTAAAAGATTTTAGAAATTTTTTAAAGCCATCCTCTGAAAAAGTTGTATTTTGTGCAAAAAAAGCTTTAAATGATGTTTTAGAGATAGTTGGAAGACAAATTTTTTATGCGCATATAAACATGGTTGTTACATGTAAAGATGATTATGTGCCAGCATATGGATATGAAAATGAATTTAAGCAAGTCCTTTTAAATATCATCAATAATGCGAAGCATAAAATGATTTCGCAAAAAAGCGGAAAGAATATATCAATACATGTAGAGGCAAAAAGTGATAGTGCAAGAATCCAAATTAGTGATGATGGCGGACCTATTCCAAATGAAATAATCAATTTTATATTTGATCCCTATTTTACGACTAAAAAAGAAGGAACAGGACTTGGTTTATACATGGCAAAAGTGATTATAGAAGAAAAGATGGATGGAAAAATTGATGTTTACAATTATCTGAATAAAGTTATATTTAATATAGTGGTTCCTAGTCACAATATAAAGAAAGAAGAGACATGAAAATATTATTACTTGAAGACAATAAAAGGTTGAATGAAACTATTGTTAAAAGGCTTGAAGCGAAGGGTTTTGATGTGCATAGTTTTACCGATGGGCAAATGGCATTTGAACAGATTGATGAGGGCTTTAGTTGTTATGTGCTTGATATAAATGTTCCTTCCTTTGATGGAATTGAGCTTTTAAAAAAAATTAGAGAATATAACGTAGATACTCCCATTATTATCATCAGTTCAACCGTGGAACTTGATGTTATTAGAAATTCATATAAATATGGTTGTAATGATTATATTAAAAAACCATTTTTTATTGATGAATTAGAAATTAAAATTGAAAAGCTTTGTCATATAGATAAGGATATGATTGAAATCACAAAAGAGTGTAAGTTTTATTTTAAAGATAGCCTCTTAGAAAATGATGGGAAGAAAGAACACCTTTCAAGAAAAGAGAGGATACTTTTAAACTTACTTTTATCTCAAAAAGGAAAGGTAGTTCCTTTTAGTGCCATACAAACGATTGTGTGGGAAGGAAATGTGGCGAGTATTGATTCAATTCGTTCCTTAGTCAGAAGAATTAGAAAAAAACTTCCAGGAGATTTCATAGAAACTGTTGTTGATGTTGGGTATCTATTTAAAAAATAGTGTTTCAATAGGTTACAAATCAAAATTAGAGAGACATTTTTGGAAGCAGGATTTTCAAAATATCATACATATGTCATATGGTAAAATTAGGATGTATTTAAATACACATGTGAGTATTTTATATGTAATTTTCAAACAAGGAGAATATATGAAGTTAACAAAAGTTCTAGGAACTTTAGGCTTAGTGGCTGCTTTGGCAATTTCAGCAAGTGCTGCTGAGAAGAAAGTGCACTGGACGTTGGCAACAACATGGGGTCCAACATTGGTTCCATTTACAAGTGCTGTTCATAATATGGCAGACATGGTTGAGAAAATGAGTGGCGGTAATTTTACTATTCGTGTTGATGCTTCAAACAAACATAAAGCACCTTTTGGTGTTTTGGATATGGTTAAGATGGGTCAGTACGAGATGGGTCACTCAGCATCGTATTATTGGAAAGGTAAAGATATCAATCTTATGTTTTTGACGACGAGGCCATTTGGTATGACTGCCCCTGAGCAGTATGCATGGTTCTATTATGGTGGTGGTATGGAACTTATGGAAAAAGCGTATGCTTCTCATAAAGTTTTATCATTTCCTGGCGGTAACACCGGTGCTCAAATGGGTGGGTGGTTTAGAAAAGAAATCAAGACTCTGGATGACTTAAAAGGTCTAAAGATGAGAATTCCTGGATTTGCTGGGGAAATTATGTCTAAACTAGGAGTCACAGTGACAAATATAGCTCCAGGTGAGCTTTATACTTCGCTAGAGCGTGGCACTATTGATGCTCTTGAATGGGTTGGGCCTGGAATGGATATTAATATGGGCTTCAATAAAATTGCTCCTTATTATTACACAGGATGGCAGGAGCCAGCAACTGAGTTACAATTCTTAGTAAACACAAAGAAATGGAAGTCGCTATCTGATAAGAACCAAGAAATTCTTAGAGTTGCTATGAGACTTGCTGCCTATGATATGTATATACAAAATTACCATTTGAGTTCAGAGGCTTGGGCTAAGATTTCAAGTGATTATCCAAATATCAAAATTAAAACTTTCTCAAAACCAATCATGGATGCAATGAAAGCTGCTGATAAAGAACTCTTAGCTGAAAAGGTTAAAGGTCATCCTTTATTGAAAGAAATTGTAGATTCACAAGATGCTTACCTGAAAAAAGTTAGAGAGTGGACAAAAATGTCAGATTATTTATATCTTAAAGATAATCTATAGAACTTACGATACTATTTCCCAACCATTATTCGATATAATGGTTGGGACCTAAAAGAACTAATTTAGAATATATTGTATTTTATATTAGTTCTTTTTTTTATTTATAAGAATTAATTTAAAACGAGGGATAGTGATGATGTTATTAAAATTGGAAAAAACTTTTGATAAAGTTGCTGATTTTATAGGAAACTTAACTGCCATAATTATGGTTGTGATGATGATGAATGTATTTTATGATGTAATCATGAGATACTTTTTTGATACAGGTTCAATTGCTATGCAAGAGATGGAATGGCATCTTTTTTCCGTAGTAATTTTACTTGGTGTATCGTATTCTTTAAAAGAAGACGGACATGTTAGAGTGGATGTAATTTATGATAATTTACCGGTAAAAAAGCAAGCTATTATCAATATAGTGGGAACTTTTGTATTTTTAATCCCATTTGCTTTGTTGATAGGTTTTGGTTCTTTAGACTTTGTTCACGAAGCATATCGTTCAGGTGAAATCAGTGGAGACCCAGGTGGCCTCACGCATAGATGGATATTGAAGGCATTTATACCAGGCGCAATGGCTTTATTAGTTTTCACTGCGGTTGGTTTTATTATCAAAAACATCAATTTATACAGAGATGCACATGCTCATCCTCACCATACCCAGGGGATGTTGTAATGATCGGTATCGTCATGTTTTTTACAGCACTGTTCCTGTTGCTGTTTGGTTTTCCTGTTGCGTTTACATTTGGGGCAGTGTCAATAATTTTTGGTATGGTTTCAGGTATTTTTGAAGCCTTTTCATATGGAGAAACAGTAATGCAAGGCCTTTCATATGGCTCAGACATGTTTGCATTTATGCCATATCGTATCTGGTCTATTATGAATAACACCATTTTAATGGCTGTTCCACTTTTTATCTTTATGGGAATTGTTCTACAAAAAAGTAAATTAGCAGAGCGTCTTTTGGAATCTATGGGGTATCTATTTGGAGAACTCCGTGGGGGCGTTGCCATCAGTACAGTGCTCGTTGGCTCACTACTCGCGGCATCTACGGGTGTTGTTGGGGCCAGCGTTGTTGCTATGGGTGTTATATCTTTACCTGTTATGTTAAAGTATAATTATGACAAAAGATTAGCAACAGGTACGATTTGTGCTTCTGGCACATTAGGACAAATAATTCCTCCCTCCATTGTGCTCATTATATTGGGTGATGTATTCCAAGTTCCTGTCGGAGATTTATTTCAAGCCGCTATTTGGCCAGGACTTTCCTTGGTTGGTGCTTATATTTTATATATCCTAATATATTCTTATTTTGTGAAAGATGCAGCACCTGCTATTGTAATTGAAGGTGCAGTAGGTACAAAGTCGCAACAAGTTATACATGCACTTAAAGCAATCGTTCCTCCTTTGGTTTTGATTATATTAGTACTTGGTTCTATTTTTGCAGGTGTTGCAACTCCCACAGAATCAGCGGCCGTTGGCGGCGTAGGTGCGATAGTTTTAGCATTGCTTTATAAAGAGTTTTCATTTGGCATGATGCATCAAGCCTCACTTGAAACAGTTAAAATCACTGCTATGGTATTTGGTATCCTCATAGGAGCCACGGCGTTTTCAATGGTATTTACATATACTGGCGGTGACCGGATTGTTGAAGAGTTTATGACAAGTCTTCCTGGTGATAAATGGGGCTTTATTTTACTTTCAATGTTTGCAATTATGATTTTAGGATTCTTTATCGATTTTATAGAAATTTCGTATATAGTTGTCCCTATACTAGTTCCTATTGCGGCCGCTCTTGGCATTAACCCAGTGTGGTATGCAATTTTGATAGCTATGAATTTGCAAACTTCATTTTTGACTCCACCCTTTGGGTTTAGTCTTTTTTATCTAAAAGGAGTTGCTCCTTCAAATGTTTCAACGATGGATATCTATAAGGGTGTTATGCCTTTTATTGCAATACAGGTATTTGTGTTGATGATACTTACTTTCTTTCCTGAAGTCTTTGGGATTAATCCACTCTTTTAGTCACGTTTAGGTAAGAGATTCTTCTCTTACCTAAAATATCATATTATTTTTATCTCTAATTGTTAAAATACTCTTCATATAGTAGAAAAAGGAAACATTATGGCTTTACTCAATGGAAGTTATTTAGATTTTTATAACGAGATAAAAACTAGTATCCCAGAAGATAGAATATTTACAGATCCATTGCATACTTTAGTGTATGGAACAGATGCTTCTTTTTATAGACTGATTCCAAAGATAGTAATATGGGCTCAAAATTCTGATGAAGTTTCAATGATTTTAAAAGAGTCTAATACCTTATCATTACCTGTAGTCTTTCGTGCTGCTGGTACCTCTTTATCTGGCCAAGCTATCACGGATTCAATTTTACTGGTGACATCTCGCGACTGGCGTGGAATTAGCATTAATAGTGATGCTTCCAGCATTACCTGTGAGCCTTCAGTGGTTGGCAGCGATGCTAACTTAAAACTACTTCCATATGGTAGAAAAATTGGTCCAGACCCTGCGAGTATAAGTGCCGCAATGATAGGTGGAATTGCCGCCAATAATGCCAGCGGTATGTGTTGCGGAACCACCGACAACTCTTATAAAACAGTAGAGAAGATGAAAATTATTTTTCATGATGGTAGCGAGTTAGATACGGGAAATAAAAAGAGTATAGACACGTTTGTAGAAACACATGGCAGCATGGTGGAAAGTATCAAAACTTTAGCAAAAAACGTGAGAGACAATAAGCCTTTACATGACAAAATTGTTAGAAAATTTAAAATTAAAAACACGTGTGGATATTCACTTAATGCACTTGTCGATTTTGAAGATCCTATAGATATCATTGAGCATTTGATGATTGGTAGTGAAGGAACTCTTGGATTTATAAAAGATATAACCTTCAGAACTGTTCCTGAATATAAAAACAAAGCAAGTGCTTTAATGATATTCCAAAATGTAAAAGATGCTTGTGACGCGGTTATTATTATGCGTACTGAGTGTCGAACAGGTGTTGCAGATGCTGAAGTTTCTGCAGCCGAGATTATGGATAGAGCCGCATTGAAAAGTGTTGAAGATGTTGAGGGTATGCCAGCATTTTTAAAAACATTGAGTGATACGGCTACCGCTGTTTTAGTGGAAACTAGAGCTCCTGATTCAGAAGTATTGGATAAAAATATTGAGAGTATTTTAGATAAATTAAAGCATATTGAACCAGAAATGCAATTGCATTTTACAAAAAATGTTTCTGAATATGCAAAATATTGGAAGATTCGTAAAGGTCTTTTTACGGCCGTTGGAGCTGCTAGAGAAACTGGAACAACGTGTATTATCGAAGATGTTGCTTATCCTATAGAAGATTTAGCAAATGGCACTTTGGAATTACAAGAAATGTTTAAAAAATATGGTTATACTGAAGCAATTATTTTTGGGCACTCTCTTGATGGTAATCTTCACTTTGTATTTAATCAAACATTCGATAATCCTGATGAGATTAGACGTTACGAATGCTTTATGGCTGAAATTGCTGAGCAGGTTGCTATAAAGTACAAAGGTAGTTTAAAAGCCGAACATGGAACAGGTAGAAATATGGCTCCATTTGTTGAGCTTGAGTGGGGAAGTGATGCCTATGAATTGATGAGGGAAATAAAGAGAATTTTTGATCCAAGAGGATTAATCAATCCAGGCGTTATTTTAAACAGTGATCCTAAAATACACCTTAAAAATTTTAAATTTATGCCTCGTACGGATGATTTGATAGACAAATGTATTGAGTGTGGCTTTTGCGAACCTGTCTGCCCATCAAATTTTTTAACAATAACTCCTCGTCAAAGAATTGTAGCAACTAGACATATGACAACCTTACGCGAAGCTGGTAAAATTCAAGAATTAAATGAGTTTGAAAAAATGTATCAGTACGATGGTATTGAGACATGTGCTACGTGTCAGTTATGCTCTTTAGCATGTCCTGTGAGCATTGACACTGGTAATTTAACGAAAAAATTAAGAGCTAAACAGATAGGTTCATTAGGACATAAAGTAGCAGGAATGATAGGCAATAACTATGCTACTGTCCTTACAACAGGACGTTTTGCGCTAAGTGCTGTTAAAGGGGTCAATAAAATAATCCCCAATAGTGTCATGAGCTCAATTTCAGGGGGACTTAGAAGTATGAGTGGAAACAGAATGCCATTATGGTCCCCTTCACTACCTACTGGGACTAGCTTTAAGGCAAAAAGAACAATCACCAACGCGAGTGAAAAAGTGGTTTATTTTTCTTCTTGTATCAACAGAACTATGGCAAATCCTAGACAACCTGGTGATGAAAAAAATCTCGATGAAGTAATCATTACAATTCTTGAGAGGGCTGGATATGAAGTGCTGATACCAGACAATGTGGAAAACCTTTGTTGCGGTATGCCTTTTAGTTCAAAAGGGTATAAAAAAGAAGGAAAGCGAAAGTCAGATGAATTAGAAAGCGCATTAAGAAAAGTAAGTGAAAATGGGAAATATCCTATTTTATGCGATATGAGCCCATGCAGTAAAACAATGGAGCAGAATTTTTCTGCTGATTTAAAAGTTCATGATACAATTGAGTTTATCAGTGACTTTTTAGTAGACAAACTTGAATTTAAACAGGTGGATGATCCGATTGTTATACACACCACATGTAGTACAACAATATCAGGGTTAAGCGAGCAGTTTGAAAGAATTGCTCGACTGTGTAGTTCCAGTGTTACAGTGCCAACAGATGTAGGTTGTTGCGGTTTTGCAGGTGATCGTGGCTTTACATTTCCTGAGCTAAATAAGTCAGCCCTACGCCATTTAAAATCTTCTATTCCTTCCGATGTTAAGTATGCATTTTCAACCAGTAAAACGTGTGAAATTGGGCTGAGTGAAGAGAGTGGAATTGATTATAAATCTATCTTTTATTTAGTGGAACGATGTACTAAATAATCATAATTTTGTTCTACATGCACAGACATAATATTCTTACATGTAGAGCAACTTCGTCTAACTTATTCCTGAAACACCTATTTATACTCTTACATCTAAAATAATTATTTCCCTATGGTTTATTTAATAAAAGCTATGATAAAATCAGGGTAATTTATCTAAATAGTAGTTAAATCTATCTCGCAGAAGGGTTATTTTATGGAACTTAATTTAGTGACAGAGGGCTTGAAGTTTATGGTCCTAGGTATGGTTACAGTGTTTTTATTTCTAATATTATTGGTCATAGTTTTGAAACTCCAAGCAAAGATAATCAACAAGTTCTTCCCTCAAAAAGCTGCGCCTTCTTCCATTAGCAGGGCACCTATAGCACAACAGTTAGAACCAAAAAACAATAAAGCACTTGTTGCCGCAATAACCGCCGCAATTACGACCTTCAAAAATTCTAAAGAGGTTAAATAATGGCAAAAAAATTCATCGATATAATGGACACAACATTTAGAGATGGTTTTCAATCTGTATTCGGCGGTAGAGTATTGATGGGAGACTTTATGCCAGCAGTTGCAGCGGCACGAGAAGCAGGTATCACCCACTTTGAATTTGGCGGAGGAGCAAGGTTTCAAAGCCTTTTCTTTTATCTCAACGAAAATGCATTTGATATGATGGATAAATTTCGTGAAGTCGCCGGACCTGATGCCAACCTACAAACACTAGCGCGTGGTGTCAATACAGTCATGCTAGATACGGGAAGCCGTGAACTTATAGATTTACATGCAAAGATGTTTAAAAAACACGGAACGACTACGATAAGAAATTTTGATGCATTAAATGACGTAGAAAATTTAAAATACAGTGGTGAGCGAATTACGCATCACGGACTCAAACATGAAGCCGTTGTCACTATGATGGATTTACCTCCTGGTTGCCAAGGGGCTCATGATGTTGCTTTTTATGAAAAAACACTCAGAGCAATACTCGATGGCGGAATTCCTTATGACAGCATCTGTTTTAAAGATGCAAGTGGCACTTCTAGCCCACAAAAAGTATACGAGACGATACGTATGGCTAAAAAACTATTGCCAGAAAATATACATGTAAGACTTCACACGCATGAGACTGCCGGTGTGAGTGTTGCGTGTTATCTAGCAGCACTGGAAGCTGGAATTGACGGAATCGATTTGGCAGCAAGTCCCGTGAGTGGCGGAACTTCACAACCAGATATTTTAACAATGCTCCATGCCCTAAAAGGTAAAAATTATGACCTTGGTGGATTAGAATTAGAAAAAATATTAACCTATGAAGAAGTACTTAAAGAGTGCCTAAAAGATTATTTTATGCCGCCTGAGGCAATTCAAGTTTCACCTTTGATACCATTTTCTCCAATGCCAGGTGGAGCATTGACTGCAAATACTCAAATGATGAGAGATAACAATATCTTAGAAAAATTTCCAGAAGTTATTAAGGCTATGAGAGAAGTGGTTGAAAAAGGTGGTTATGGCACAAGTGTCACCCCTGTTTCACAGTTTTACTTTCAACAAGCATTTAACAATGTAATGTTTGGAAATTGGAAAAAGATAGCCGATGGATATGGGAAAATGGTTCTTGGCTATTTTGGGCATACTCCAACAGCGCCTGACGCGGCCATTGTTAAATTGGCGGCCGATCAATTAAAAATGGAACCAACAACTAAGAATGCAATAGATATAGCCGATGAAGATGAGACAAAATCACTTAAATACACGCAAGATATATTAGAAAAAGAGGGCATTACAATCAATGATGAAAATATATTTATTGTTGCTTCTTGTAAAGAGAAAGGAATAGCCTTCTTAAAGGGTGAGTCAAAAGAAAATGTAAGAAAAATTGATAATTTAATTAAAAAGGGGAACTCAATCGTGGCAAATTCAAATGGAGAATATACAGTTACAGTCAATGGCGAAAGATTTAACGTTCAAGTGAGTGAAGGTCTCGATGCATCAATTGCCGTTAAATCAATTACTCCAGCTACTCCTGTGGCAGCTTCAAGTGGTGCAGAGATAAAAGCAAGTTTACCAGGTTTGGTATTTAAGGTGATTGCAAATGTTGGCGATACCGTGCAAGAGGGTGATGTAATTATCATTTTAGAAGCGATGAAAATGGAGATAGAAATTATAACTCCAGTGAGTGGAACAGTGAGTGCTATTAAGGTCAAAGAAGGTCAAAGTGTTGTCAATGGCCAAGTTTTAGCCATCATCTAAGGAAACTGTATATGAAATATCTTTTGTTATCGATTGCAACTTTTTTTATACTAGGGCTTACTCCATTAAGTGCTAGTGAAAATAATTCAGTCTCTTCTGCTACGCAAAACGAGTATCATTCACAATCTATAGGTAAATTATTTGTCAACTTTTATCAATCAACAGGTATCAACGCGCTGTTATCTCCTGTAGTTGGGTTAACAAGTCACGGTAAAGAGTTGAGCGCTTTTACTCAAAGTGGCGGACGTATTATCATGATTTTAGTTGCATTTCTATTATTTTATTTGGCAATAGCAAAAGGATTTGAGCCGCTGTTGCTTATTCCTATGGGATTTGGTGGGCTTTTAGCAAACATACCTATCGCAGATATTGCAGGAGCAAGTGGATTTTTAGGGATTATCTATGATGCGGGAATTGCAAATGGGCTTTTCCCTCTGATTATCTTTATGGGTGTTGGTGCAATGACAGATTTTGGACCATTACTGGCAAACCCAAAAACTGCTCTCTTGGGAGGTGCTGCCCAATTCGGTATATTTACTACTTTAGTAGGTGCCGTAGCGTTAAGTCACTATACATCAGTATTTAGCTTTTCACTAAAAGACGCGGCCGCTATTGGTATTATCGGGGGCGCTGATGGTCCAACAGCTATATTTATAGCCTCTAAACTTGCTCCCGATTTACTCGGTGCGATTGCTGTCGCTGCTTACTCATATATGGCCCTTGTTCCAATTATTCAACCACCTATTATGAGAGCTCTTACCACTAAAGACGAGCGTAAAATTAAGATGGAGCAATTAAGAGATGTTCCAAAATTAGAAAAGATTCTTTTTCCTATAACCGTGTTAGTTCTCTGTCTTTTAATTCTTCCAGAGGCAACTCCGCTGATTGGAGCACTTGCCTTTGGCAATTTTGTTAAAGAATCAGGCGTTGTTGCTAGGCTTTCAGACACACTTCAAAATTCACTGATAAATATCATTACTATTTTTCTTGGGCTTGCGGTGGGTTCAAAACTTGCAGCTGAGAAATTTTTAGTTGCTGAGACGCTTGGTATTTTAGTTTTAGGACTGATAGCATTTTCTATCGGGACTATGGCTGGTATTCTTATGGCAAAACTAATGAATAAGTTTAGCAAGCACAAAATAAATCCTTTAATTGGTGCAGCTGGAGTAAGTGCCGTACCAATGGCAGCACGTGTAGCAAATAAAGAAGGAATGAGAGAAGATCCAACAAATCTATTGCTGATGCATGCGATGGGTCCAAACGTCGCTGGTGTCATCGGTTCTGCCGTTGCCGCCGGTGTTTTATTATCAATATTTAAATAACTAATGAATAGGGGAAAGTAAATTATGTCGAAGGTAAATGGATTTGAAAATCTTGGTCTCTCAAACACGAAAAAGTTATATTATAACCTTAGTTTTGATGAACTTTTTGAGCATGAAGTAGAGAACAAAGAGGGAAGTATCACTGTTGGTGGTACTTTTGCAGTCGATACTGGTATATTTACAGGGCGTAGTCCTAGAGATAAATACTTTGTGAAACAAGAGCCTTCAAGTAAGTATGTTGCTTGGGGAAATATAAACAAAGCAACCACACAAGAAGTTTTTGATGATTTATTAGCAAAAACAAGGAAACAACTCTCAGGTAAAGATATTTATGTGCAAGATGCTTATTGTGGAGGAAGCTTAGATAGCAGAAAAAGTATTCGTGTAGTCACTGAGCTTGCTTGGCAAGCTCATTTTATAAAAAATATGTTTATAAGCCCTGCCCAAAAAGATTTAGAAAGCTTTGTTCCTGATTTTACTATTTATAATGCTTGTAAGTTAACTAATGTTGATTATGAAAAACAAGATTTACACTCTGACGTGTTTGTTATTTTTAATATTGAGGAAAATATAGCAATTATTGGCGGAACTTGGTACGGTGGTGAAATGAAAAAAGGCGTTTTTTCAATGATGAACTATTGGTTGCCGCTAGAGGGTAAACTTGCTATGCACTGCTCTGCAAACATTGGTGAAGCTGGAGATACGGCTCTTTTCTTTGGACTTTCAGGAACAGGCAAAACCACTCTTTCAACCGATCCTAAAAGAAAATTAATCGGTGATGATGAGCATGGCTGGGATGATAATGGAGTCTTTAACTTCGAAGGCGGTTGTTATGCAAAATGCATCGATCTTGACCCTCAAAGCGAACCTGAAATTTATGGTGCCATAAAAAGAGATGCTCTTTTGGAAAATGTAGTTATGGATAAACATGGCAAAGTTGATTATTCAGATGACAGTAAAACTGAAAACACAAGAGTTTCTTACCCTATTGAACATATAGATAATCATCAAATATCACTTCAAGGAAATCATCCAACAAAAATAATTTTTCTTTCAGCTGATGCCTTTGGAGTATTGCCTCCAGTCTCTAAACTGACTAAAGAGCAGGCGATGTACTATTTCATGAGTGGATATACTGCAAAAGTTGCAGGAACGGAACGAGGCGTAACTGAACCTATAGCTACATTTAGTTCTTGTTTTGGTGAAGCATTTTTACCTCTTCACCCGACTGTTTATGCAAAACTATTAGGCGAAAAAATCGACAAACATGGAGTTGATGTTTATCTTGTAAATACCGGCTGGACTGGTGGCCCCTATGGCGTAGGGAAAAGAATGAGCATAAGAGCAACAAGAGCTTGCATCGATGCAATACTCAATGGAAGCATTAACAATTCAGAATTTGTTGAAACTCCTATTTTTGGACTCAGTGTACCAAAGACATTGGAGGGTATCAAGGATGCTGAAATTTTATATCCTAGAAATACATGGGAAAATAAAAGTTTTTTTGACGCCTCTACTAAAGAATTGGCTCAAATGTTTATCGATAACTTTAAAAAATATATAACAGAAGAGACGGATATTTCAGCAGCAGGTCCAAAGCTTTAATTTGGACAACTAATATGGGAAGAGTTACTCTTCCCAATCCCCTTACATGTAAAGAATTTGGAGAAATAAATGTCAAAACTATGGTCAGGTAGATTTTCAAAAAGTGGTGCAAAGCTTTTAGACGAGTTTAATGCGTCTTTGCCATTTGATAGAAAATTGTATAGAGAAGATATAAAAGGTTCTATTGCTCATGCAACAATGCTTGCAAAGCAAAAAATATTAACAGATAATGAAGTAAAAGAAATTGTAGATGGTCTCTCTATTATTATGAAAGAAATAGACAACGATGAGTTTGTTTTTGATATAGCTGATGAAGATATCCATATGGCTGTGGAAAAAAGATTGATAGATATTATTGGGGATACAGGAAAAAAATTACATACAGCACGTAGTAGAAATGATCAAGTAGCACTTGATTTTAGGCTTTATGTGCAAAAAAATACATTGATAATTATCTCTTTAATTGAAGAATTAGAAAAAACATTTATTTCTATTTCAAAAAATAATACAGAGACTCTGTTGCCTGGCATGACACACTTGCAGCATGCTCAGCCAATAAACTTTTCTTTTCATCTTTTAGCCTATGTTTCTATGTTTAAAAGAGACATTGAAAGATTTGATGATTCATACAAGAGAAACAATACCTTGCCATTGGGTTGTGCGGCGCTTGCCGGAACTCCTCATAGAATAGATAGAGAAGAAGTAGCTAGATTATTGGGTTTTGATAGTGTCAGTGTTAATTGTCTGGACACTGTGAGTGATAGAGATTTTGCACTAGAGATTTTATTTAATATTTCAACAATGATGATGCATATTTCAAGACTCTCTGAAGAGTTGGTGCTATGGTCAAGTTATGAATTTGGATTTGTGACGCTTAGCGACGAGTATAGTACGGGCAGTTCTATCATGCCTCAAAAGAAAAATCCTGATGTTCCTGAGCTTCTTCGTGGCAAAACGGGTCGCGCCAATGGAAATTTAATCTCTCTTTTAACTGTTTTAAAAGGTTTGCCATTAGCCTATAACAAAGATATGCAAGAAGATAAAGAGGGAGTATTTGATAGTGTTGAAACTGCAATTATCTCTTTAAAAATTTTAAATGAAGCCATTAAAACAATGCGTATCAATGAAGATAGAATGCAACAAGCGTGTGAAATAGGACATTTAAGTGCTACTGATTTAGCTGATTATTTAGTGCAAAAGTGCTCAGTTGCTTTTAGAGAAGCACATTTTATAACTGGACGGGCAGTCGCCTACGCTGAGAGTGTCAATAAGGATTTATCTAAGTTGGAACTTAAAGAATTACAAAATATCGATGAGCGAATTAGTAAAGATGTCTTAGAGTGCTTGAGTTTGAGAAATTCAATGAATGCAAGGACGTCGCAAGGTGGTACTGCCACAAGTTCAACACAGACACAATTAGAGTATTTTGAAAATTGGATAATTAAGAGGCCTTAGTTAATTTCTTGAAAAACTCATATATTCACTTAGGCTTCACACGATGGGTACCCCAAAGCTAAAGCTTTGACCCATCGGTTGCAGAATCGTTCAAATACGATTTTACAAGAAATTAATTTTTAAATAAAGTTTTTTCCATCACTGTCACTCATGTGACTCCAGCTTAATTTTGCACCACCCAAGAGGTGAAAATGCAAGTGCATTACTTCTTGACACCCATCACTTCCGTTGTTTGTTATGAGTCTATAGCCATTTTTATCTAAGCCTAAAAGAGTTGCAACTTCTTGTATAAAAGAAGTCATTCCTGCCATAATTTCTGGAGTGACTTGCTGAAAATTTTCAACTTCAACTTTTGGAATGATTAAAATATGAATCGGAGCTTTTGGATTGATGTCATGAAAAGCTAAAAAATTATCATTTTCTAGGACTTTATTGCAAGGCAGTTCGCCATTGATTATCTTCGTAAATATTGTCATATGTATCTCCTGCTGTAATAAATTTAAAATAAATATTATCTTATATTAGCTTTGTGTAGGCTTGTGGAAATAGGCAAGAATTATTTTTTTAGATCAATATTTAACATGTTACCTTCAATGCCTTTTTTATTTTCTTCAATTCTTTTTTTATTGTCTTCCATAGCTATTCTATTGGCTTCAATTTGGGCTTGCAACTTATCATATTTTTTCTCATACTGTCTCAATACTATAAAAAATATGACAGCACCTATGATGACGATAATAAGTTCTAAAGATGGCATTGTGAATCCTTTGTGTCTTATATGAAGTTTAACCTCTAAGTTATAAAGCGTAGTATAGCAAAAAAAAATTAATAAAATTGTTGAATTATAAACTTTTTGTAGCAGAGGATAACTTTAACTCTTTTATAATCAACTTTTGTATAAAATGAGATAAAAATAACTTAAGGCATAAAAATTGAAAGATATTGAAATATCAATAAATTCTTGCGATTCTTTAAAAGAATTGGAAAAACAAAAAGTCGCTTTATTTGGTAAAAAAGGGTACTTTGCAGAGCAATTTGCTAGAATGAAAACAGTGACAAACGAAGAAAAAAAAGATTTTGCACAAAACCTAAATAAAGATAAAGATCATTTTTTAAATCTTTTAAATGAAAAAAAACTTCACCTAGAAGCAGCGATGATTCAAGAAGAGATGAAAAAAGATGGTGTTGATGTCTCTCTCTTTAATTCCAACTCAGGCGCAGGTGCCCTTCATCCTGTGATGGACACGATGGATAAAATCATAGAGTATTTTGTAGGGATGAACTTCTCTATACAAGAGGGGCCACTCATAGAAGATGATTTTCATAATTTTGAGGCACTAAATCTTCCCAAACATCACCCGGCTCGTGATATGCAAGACACGTTTTATTTTGAAGATAGCATGTTGCTTAGAACGCATACAAGCCCCGTTCAAATTAGGACGATGTTAAAAGAGAAACCACCCATTCGTATGATATGTCCAGGGGCTGTGTTTAGAAGAGATTATGATATCACGCATACTCCTATGTTTCATCAAGTAGAAGGTCTTGTCGTTGATGATTCTGGCAAAGTATCTTTTGCAAATTTAAAATATATCTTGGAAGATTTTTTGCATCACATGTTTGGAGATGTAGAAGTACGTTTTCGTCCGAGCTTTTTTCCTTTCACCGAACCAAGTGCCGAAGTAGATATCAGTTGTATTTTCTGCAAAGGCAAAGGGTGTAGGGTGTGTTCTCATACCGGATGGTTAGAAGTTTTAGGAAGTGGATACGTTGATGAAAATGTTTTTAAAGCAGTTGGCTATGAAAATGTGAGTGGTTATGCTTTTGGTCTTGGAGTAGAAAGATTTGCAATGCTTTTACATAAAATACCAGATTTACGTTCTTTATTTGAAGGCGATTTGAGATTATTGGAGCAATTTAGATGATTATTACAAAAGCATGGTTGGGCGAGTGGATTGATATAAAAAATATATCTACAGAGGATATATGTAGTACTTTAAATGCGATTGGACTTGAAGTAGACAGTGTTCAAAAGATAAGAATTCCAAAAAATATAGTGGTTGCAAAAGTTCTGACATGTCAGAAACATCCCGATGCTGATAAGCTAAATGTATGTACGGTTGATTTAGGTGAAGAGGTTAAACAAATCGTATGTGGAGCAAAAAATGTAGCCGAAGGCCAGTTTGTAGTGGTCTCAAAAGTAGGTGCAATTTTGCCAAACGGAATGGAAATTAAAGAAGCCAAGTTAAGAGGATTAGATTCTTCTGGGATGATTTGCTCAGCCCAAGAGTTGGGTTTACCGAAAATGAACGATGGAATTATGGTACTTGATGATAGTATTGGCACACTTGTTCTGGGAAAAGAATTTAGCGAATATTCTCTTGTTAATGATGATATTATTGAGATTGAATTAACAGCAAATAGAGGCGATTGTTTAAGTGTACATGGTGTGGCAAGAGATTTGAGTGTCCCCTTTGACCTTGATTTAAAACAATTTTCTTCTCAAGATGATGAGAATCAATTAGGCATTGGAAGAGTCTTAAATGTTAGCGCGACCGATAAAATTGATGCTTCATTGTTGTACAGAGTCTATGAAAAAGAACAAATAAATAGCTGTTTTCTTGTTGATCTACGTTTGGCTATGGCGGATAGTTTAAAATCTGATGCACTGGAAAATATTGTTGACTATGTAACCTATACAACGGGTGTCCTTTTGCGCACCTATGCACACTCTAGTTTTTTAACAAAAGATGATAAAGCTACAGTGAGAGTGCAAAAGCAACCCAATGGTTTGGATGTTATTTGTGATTCAAATAATCAAATAGTATCCTATGTAGGAATTTCTCAAATTGCGCAGAGTAAACCAAACGAAGAAGATGCAAAAGTTATTCTTGAGGCAAATTATACTCATCCAGAAATTATTTCTACATGTAGTGCCAATAAAAAACTGGATGCAGATAGACATTTATACCGTTCATCAAGAGGCAGTGAGCCAGACTTGAATTTTGGTATGGATTATTTAATAGAGCTTTTAAAAAAATATTCCAAAATTATACTCTACGCAGGAAGCCAGCAAGTCATACAGGATAATGAAGAGGTAAGAATACCTGTAGACTTAGTCACCCTTGCCAATATAATAGGTGAGGAAATTCCAAAAAATAGAATCATTCATATCTTACAAAAACTAGGTTTCGAGGTAATCTTTATAGCAGAACAGAGTGCTATGAATGTAAAAGTACCACAACACAGGCATGATATTTTGAATATTCAAGATATTTGTGAAGAGATTGTGAGAATAGTCGGTATTGATAATATAGCCTCAAAACCACTTATCTTTGCTGAAAAAAACAAAATTAATAGTTCGTACAATGCATTTCAAAAACGTAAAATGTATAGACACAAGGCTGTCGGCATTGGTTTTTTTGAAACTTTGCATTTTATGTTTGATGACTTAAAGCGTGTTGAAAGATATGGACTTAAAACTATTTATAAAAAAAGAGAATTATCAAATCCGATTACAAATGAATTAAATACTCTCAGGACATCATTAATCCCAAATTTATTAGAATCAGTGAGCAGAAATAGTAAATTTGGTAGAAAAAGCATACGGCTGTTTGAAGTAGGAACAGTTTTTAATAGAAGTAGGGCAGAAACAGAAAAAATAGCATTTGTATTTTCAGGTGATAGTGAAGACGAAACTGTGTCAAACCATGGAAAGCCAGCATCTATAGATTTTTTTAAATTTGCGACAAAGGTGAGCAATATAGTAGGTGACTTTGACTTAGAAAATGCCACATGTAAGGACAATTTAAGCAGTCCATACGAGTATGCAAAAGTTCTACAAAAAGACGTAGAAATTGGTTTTATCTCAAGGGTCCACTTAGAAATTGAGAAAGATCTTGACTTGGCAAAAACCTATATCTGTGAAGTAGATATGCATGCATTAGCATACGAGAGAAAAGAGGCAAGTGATTACTCAAATCTTCCTATCAGTGTAAGAGACCTTAGCCTGATGATTCCAAAAACTATGAAGTATTTAGAGATTAAAAAATATCTTTTAACTGTTTCCCCAAAAGAGTTAATAAGATTTTATCCAATTGATGTGTATGAAGATGATTCCTTTGGTGATAAAATGAGTTTAACCATAAAGCTACAATTTCAGTCAAATGAAAAAACTTTTAGAGATGAAGATATTGTAAGTATGACCGATGGCATACTAGAATCACTACAAAATGAATTTGGAATTAGTATTAGATGAGTGAGATTTATGTAGAGGGAAAAGGAAAGTTTGACTTTAAAACTGAGAAAATCGCTAGCGATAAGTCTATCTCTCATAGATGTGCAATTTTCTCTCTCCTGAGTGATAAACCCTCTACTATAAAAAACTATTTAGAGGCAGAGGATACTTTATGTACGCTTAGTATCACGCAGAGTTTAGGCGCAGAGATTAAGAGAGATGGTGAGACACTGATTATTACGCCTCCAAGTAAATTAAAGGAACCAGCAACTATTCTTGATTGTGGCAATGCTGGAACCGCAATACGATTATTGATGGGATTTTTATCCGCTATAGATGGTTTTTTTGTGCTACATGGAGATAAGTATCTTGCCAGTAGACCTATGAGACGAGTAGCCACTCCTCTGCGTGATATTGGTGCCAAAATTGATGGAAGAGATGATGGAAACTTAGCTCCAATAAGTGTAAGAGGAGGCGAGTTAGAGCCGTTTAATTATAACAGTCCAATAGCCTCAGCTCAAGTTAAAAGCGCACTGATTTTAGCCGGTCTTAGAGGGAAGGGAATTTCAACTTTTACAGAGCCTCAACTGAGCCGTGATCACACAGAAAAGATGTTGCATGCTATGGGTGTAGATATAAAATCAGAGGGCACTAAAGTAACATTGACCCCAACAAAAAAACCGTTAAAACCTTTAAATATAACAGTTCCAAATGACCCTTCAAGCGGCTTTTTCTTTGCACTTGCTGCTGCCATTACTCCTGGATCAAAAATTACATTGGAAAATATGCTTTTAAATCCTACAAGAATAGAGTCCTATAAAATTTTAGCTAAAATGGGCACAAAAATTGAATTTATAGAAAGAAATTCTATGTATGATAGTGTGGGTGATATTGTTGTAGAATATGCACCACTTAAAGCTGTTACGGTTGAAGATAATATAGCATGGCTGATAGATGAGCTTCCAGCACTTTCAATAGCCTTTGCATGTGCACAAGGTAAAAGCATAGTGAAAAATGCCAAAGAATTGAGGGTAAAAGAGAGCGATAGAATAAGCACTGTAGTAGAAAATCTTAAAAAATGTGCCATTGAAGTTGAAGAATTTGATGATGGTTATGCAGTATTCGGTGGAATTTTACAAAGTGCCACAGTCGATAGTTATGGGGACCACAGAATTGCTATGAGTTTTGTAATAGCTGGACTAAGAGCTCCTATGACTGTATTGGATACAGACTGTATAGAAACGTCTTTTCCAAATTTTATAGAACTTTTATCAAATATAGGAAATATAACAATAAAATAAAAATTGCCCACTAAGCTTAGTGCTAGGAATTTTTAAAGGGCTTAGCCCTATACAAAGGAGATTATACAATGGAAATTAAACTTGCTAAAAATTACGGATTTTGTTTTGGTGTCAAAAGAGCCATAGATATCGCAGAGAGTTCTAAAAATGCATCTACGATTGGACCACTGATACACAATAGCGAAGAGATAAATAGATTAAAATTAAATTTCAATGTAAAGACTTTAGAAGATATTTCACAAGCGAAAGATGTTAAAAAAGCCATTATCAGGACACACGGGATAACAAAAAAAGACTTAACTACTTTGGTAAATAGTGGTACAGAAATCATTGATGCAACGTGTCCATTTGTCACTAAGCCACAAGAAATTTGTGAGCAAATGAGTGAGCAAGGGTATGAAGTTATCATTTTTGGAGACAAAGATCATCCCGAAGTTAAAGGGGTTGAAAGTTATGCCAGTAATGGAGCAAAAATTGTGCTCAGTATTGAAGATGTAAAAAAACTTAAATTACGACAAAAAATAGCAATAGTCTCTCAGACTACAAGGCCAGTAGAAGAATTTTTAAAAATAGTAAACTATTTAATTACAAAGCATAAAGAAGTCAGGGTCTTTAATACAATTTGCAATGCAACTTTAGAAAATCAAAGTGCGGCAAAAGAGTTGGCTCAGGAAGCAGATGTAATGGTGATCATAGGTGGGAAAAACTCATCGAACACAAAACAATTAAAAGCGATTACATCAGAGTATTGTAGCGACTGCTATTTAATAGAAAATGAAAAAGAAATACAAAATGAGTGGTTTACGGATAAAAAATTATGTGGCATAACTGCCGGAGCATCGACGCCTAATTGGATTATTGAAAAGATTATAGCAAATATAAGTAAAATTAAAGTACAATGAATGACTTTTGTCTAATCTAGGATTTTAATGAAGAAAAAACTTAGATTAGGCATAAAAAATAAAAATAAAAAAAAGGGAATACGATGGTAAATGAGGCGAACGAGATTGTTCAATCTGAGACTACAGAAGAATTAGAGGAGATGGATTTTGCGACGATGCTAGAAGAGTCTTTCAAAAAAGATTCTGGTAGAGATGCGCTTATCGACGGTGTAATAGTTGAAATTAAAGATGATGTAGTATTGGTAGATGTTGGCAAAAAGCTAGAAGGCCGTCTATACACATCAGAATTACTTGATAGTGAAGGTAATGTTCCATTTTCTATAGGTGACACTATTAAAGTGGTAATTTCAGGTTTCAGAAATGAGCGTCCGAATGTTTCACATACAAAAGCACTTCGTAAACAACGTGTAAAAGAATTTATTGCAGAATATAAAGAAGAAGAAGACAAAATTTTAGATGTTAAAATTGTCAACAAAAACAAGGGTGGATTTATAGCAGAAGACGCCGAAGGTATCGAATTTTTCCTTCCACGTTCACAAGCAGCAGTTAAAGACATGAACGCTCTTATGGGAAAAAGTATCAAAGTTAAAATTATAAAAGTTGATAGTGAAAATGAATCAATCGTTGTCTCTCGTAAAAAACTTTTAGATGATGATAGAAAAAAACGCAAAGAAATTGTACAAGATTTAATTGAAAAAAATGAAATCATTGACGGTACTATTAAAAAAATTACTACTTACGGAATGTTTGTTGATGTTGGCGGTATTGATGGACTTGTTCATTATAGTGAAATAAGCTACAAGGGCCCAATTAATCCAAGCACTATCTATAAAGAGGGCGAAGTTGTTCCTGTAAAAGCAATTAAATATGATAAAGAAAAACGTCATCTTTCGCTGTCAATCAAAGCTGCACAGCCAGATCCTTGGCAAGAAATTAAAGACCAATTAGAAGTTGGGGATGCTATACAAGTGACAATAAGCAATATAGAGCCTTATGGTGCATTTGTTGATCTGGGTAATGATATAGAAGGTTTCTTGCATATTTCAGAAATTTCTTGGGATAAAAATATTAAACACCCACGTGATTATATAGAAGAAGGCCAAGAAATAGATGTTGAAGTTATTGAAATCAGTATTGATGATAGAAGATTAAGAGTTTCATTAAAAAATATTCTTCCAAAACCATTTGATGAATTCATAAAGACTTACAAAGTTGGCGATGAAGTAAAAGGTACAATTACAACGATAACTAATTTTGGCGCATTTGTTAAAATTGCTGGAATTGAAGGCTTGCTTCACAATGAAGATTCTTCTTGGGACAGAAATGAAAAATGTAAAGAATTATTTAAAACAGGCGAAGAGATTGATGTACTCATCATTAAAATTGATGAAGAAAATGAAAAAGTTTCTTTAAGTAAAAAAGAGTTAGAAGAGAGCCCAATTCAACAATATGCAAAAAATCACGTCAATGGGGATATCGTTCTTGGAAAAATCAGAGACATTAAAGACTTTGGTATCTTTGTTAAACTAGATGATAATGTTGATGCGCTCATCAGAAAAGAAGATTTAGGTGATGTTAAAGAAGAAGAGTTAAAAGTTGGTGATGAAATTGAAGCAGCAATTGCATTTATTGATGATAAAAAGAATCGTATTAGATTGTCTGTTAGAAGATTATCTAAACTTAAAGAGAGAGAAGCTCTTAAAGAAATAAATAAAGAAGAAAAGATGACTCTTGGAGACATCCTGCAAGATCAATTGAAGTAACATGTGCAAACAAATGTATTGATAACTTTATTTACATTACTCGTTATTATATTTTAAGTACGATTTTAATTAATTTACTTAGTGATGATAGTGGTAGTGTAAATATCAGTACACTTCCCCTTCCCAAAATAAAGTCATTTACCCTATGTTGTCGAAAAAAAATTCCTATTGTGCATGTAGAAAGCGATACAAAAGAGTCACTTAACAAAGTTGTTGATAAATTAATGAATTACGGTATTAAATCTAAAATAATTGAGGTTTGGTTATGAAAAAAAGAAAAATAATAGTTTGCGATGCTATCCACCAAAAAGGCTTTGACATTTTAAATAATGAAGAAGATATTGAAGTAATTGATGCAGTTTCAATACCAAAAGATAAACTATTGGAAATAATTGGTGAAGCAGATGTTGCCATTACTAGAAGTTCAACCGATATTGATGAAAAATTTTTAATTGCTGCCAAAAATCTAAAAGCAATTGTTAGAGCTGGTGTTGGTGTTGATAATGTAGATCAAGATGGTTGCAGTAGACGTGGTATCATAGCCATGAATGTTCCAACAGCAAATACGATTGCAGCAGTTGAATTAACAATGACTCATTTGCTAGGTACGGCAAGAAGTTTTCCAGCTGCTAATAATGATTTAAAGCTGAATCGAGTTTGGAAAAGAGAAAAATGGTATGGAGTTGAATTAAGCGGTAAAAAACTTGGTATTATTGGTTTTGGAAATATTGGTAGCAGAGTTGCGATAAGAGCAAAAAGTTTTGATATGGAAATTATTGCCTATGACCCTTATATACCATCTTCAAAAGTGACTGATTTAGAGATGTATCACACTGAGAATTTTAATGATATTTTAGATTGTGATTTCATCACAATTCATACTCCAAAAAATAGAGAAACATTAGACATTATTTCAGGCGATGAAATCAAAAAAATGAAAGATGGTGTCAGGCTTGTAAATTGTGCCAGAGGAGGTCTTTATAATGAAAAAGCACTCTATGAAGGACTTAAAAGTGGAAAGATTGCCTATGCTGGAATTGATGTTTTTTCCTACGAACCAGCGACAGATCATCCTTTACTCGATTTAGAAAATATTTGTGTCACTCCCCATCTTGGAGCCAACACTCGTGAATCACAGGAAAAGATTGCTATTCAAGCTGCTGAAAATGCTATCAGTGCCGCAAGAGGAATTAGCTATCCAAACGCATTAAACCTTCCAATAAAAAGAGAAGATTTACCTCCTTTTGTCGAGCAATATTTAGAATTGGTTCAAAAAATGGCATTTTTTGGTGCTCAAATTAACAAGTCATCAATCAAATCAATTAGAATTGAAGCTGAAGGCGAGGTAGGAGAATATGCAAAATCCTTGTTGACTTTTGCTCTTGTGGGTTCACTCAAAGAGTCAATAGGCGATACAATAAATTATGTAAATGCTGAATTTATTGCCCAAGAAAAAGGTATCGAAACTAAGTATGACTCATGTGCAAGTGCAAGTGGATATAAAAATAAAATAACAGTTAAGCTTACAACTATCAAAGGTGTAACTACGGTAAGTGGAACTGTCTTTGGTGAAAATGAGCAAAGAATAGTAGGAATCAATGGTTTTAATTTTGAATTTAAACCAAAGGGCAAAATGATTGTATTTAAAAACAGTGATGTTCCTGGTGTTATTTCAGATATTTCTACAATATTATCAAACGAAAAAATAAATATTGCTGACTTTAGATTGGGCAGAGGAGAGCATTCTCATGCAATGGCTGTCATCTTGGTTGACGAGAATATAAGTAAAAAGACGATTGAAAAACTCAGTGCATTGGATAGTTGCATTTGGGCGGAGTATGCAGTTTTATAATTTATTAGCAGTGATAGCACTTACATGTAGTTACATGCCATGAGCTATTACTGCGTTTCCTTCCATCAATATTTTCCTTAACAATCAACATTTTCATTCCTTACAATAATGTGTATATAGTACAAAATATAAGTATTACATGGTATACTCAGTTGTGTTTAATATATTTTTAGTATAATTACTTTATACTATTAAGTATTAGGAGTATAAATGATTAATGATGATAATCTTAACAAATATGCGCAAGACATCTCAAAGCTTACTTTTGACATGCAAAAAATCTGCAATACAAAAGAGGTCTTTTTTTGCAAAAGCATCAATCTTACACCCATTGAGTCCAGATGTATGAGATACCTTCTCGATACTACATTTTTGCAAGTGAAAGAATTGGCAAAAAATATGGGATTAACCCCTTCAAGAATCACGAATCTACTCAATAGCCTTGAGCAAAAAGGCTATATAATGAGAAAAATATCAACACAAGACAGACGAATCATAAAAGTAGCTCTAACAGAAGAAGGTGAAAAGTTTGCTATCGATATTAACAATAAATATATTCAATTTCATAAAGATATATTATCTTCAGTTTCCAGTGAGACAAAATTAGAAGATATGTTGTCAAATTTGAAAAGTTTTCAACATACATTAGAAATTTTTTTAAAAAATAGAAAAAATATATAAAGAAGAATGTAAATACCAAATAAAAGGGGATAATATGGCTAGAGTTGTAGTACTTGGTGGGGGCGTGTCTGGACATACTGCCGCAACATTTTTAAAAAAATGGCTTGGAAGTGGACATGAGGTTGTCGTTGTTACTCCAAATAGTAAATGGAATTGGATTCCCTCAAATATTTGGGTTGGAGTAGGAGGAATGAGTAAAGAAGAAGTTGTTTTTGAACTTGCTCCAGTGTATGCAAAAGCAGGGATTGATTATAGGCAAGCTAAAGGTATATCAATAAGCCCTGAAGGCTCAAAGTCTAATAAATCTCCTTTTGTAACGATAGAATATACAGGCCAAGATAAAGATGGTACAAGCGAAGAATTAACGTATGACTATCTTATCAACGCGACAGGTCCTAAACTAAATTTTGCGGCAACTGAAGGATTGGGGCCAGATAACGGCTATAGTGTTTCAGTATGTACGCCAGATCATGCCCAGCACGCTTCAGATGAGCTAGATAAATTAATTGTTCAAATGAAGCATGGTGAGAATAAGAAGATTTTAATTGGAACAGGACATGGCATGTGCACATGTCAAGGTGCTGCATTTGAATATACTTTTAATGTTGAGCATAAATTAAACGAACAAGGCGTTAGAGATAAAGCTGTCATAACTTATATCTCTAATGAGTACGAATTAGGCGATTTTGGAGTCGGCGGGTTGCACCTTAAAATGGGTGGATATATCACAAGTGGAAAAATATTTGCTGAATCCTTATATACGGAACGTGGTGTGAAGTGGATAACGAGAGCTCACGTTAATAAAGTTGAAAAAGACAGAGTTCATTATGAAACTTTGGATGGATTAAAACATGAAGAAGAATTTGACTTTTCTATGTTAATTCCTCCCTTTGCTGGTGTTGGAATGAAGGCTTATGATAAGAGTGGAGAAGATATCACTGCAAAAATATTTAATCCTGGTGGATTTATGTTTGTGGATGCAGACTACTCTAAGGGGGCTGCTCCATTTGATGAGTGGGACGCAAACGATTGGCCAGCTCATTTGCAAAATCAATCCTATAAAAACATGTTTGCAATAGGCATTGCCTTTGCGCCACCCCATTTAATATCAAAGCCTATGAAGAGCCCCAATGGAACACCGATTAATCCAACCCCTCCAAGAACCGGAATGCCAAGTGCTATGATGGGTAAAGCAGTTGCTTCTAGCATAAGAGATATGATTAAAAGTGGAGCAACAGGGCCAACTCATACTGCAAAGATGAGTGAAATGGGAGCAGCTTGTGTTGCGAGTGCGGGAAAAGGTTTCTTTAGTGGGTCAGCGGTTGCCATGACCATGTATCCAATCATTCCTGACTATAAAAAATATCCTAATTACGGAAGAGATTTAGATGGAACTTTTGGTGAAATTGGGCTTGCAGGTCATTGGGTGAAGCATTTACTGCATCATGGCTTTATGTGGAAAGCGCAGTTAAAACCATTTTGGACGTTAATCCCAGAATAGAAATTAAGCCAGAGGAATTTAACTTGGACTTTGTTCAAGTTAAAGAAGACAGTAAAATGAAATAGGAGACACCATGAAAATAGAACCTTATAGTCAAAATGCATTTACACCCGTTCCATCCGGATTTACTAAGTTCCTTAGAACTTGTGTTGTGTGGCAATTTTTTAGATTTATAGCGATAAATATAAAGATGACCGTTCTTATATTAAAATCACACCATTAGTATGTGTGCATGGAAAAATTATGGAGAAGATAATGAAAAGACTACTGAGTCTTGTGTTGATTGCAATACCTCTTTTTGCAACATCAGGAGTATATACGAATCTTAGTTTAGACCAAGCAATATCGATACTAAAAAAAGATAACCTTGAGATAAACGTCGCTAGATTTGATGAAAAAATTAAAGATTTTGAGCATAAAATAGCTCAAGGGTACAATTATGGTAAATTAGATTTTACGCAACTGGCACTGAGATCCAATGATGCCGGAAATGTGTTTGGGTTTAAATTACAAAGTAGAGAAGCAAGTTTTGCAGATTTTGGATTTAATGAATTTATTTCACAAATGGGTACAATAACTCCAGGATCTCCTAGTTATGACGAAGGTGAAGCGATTTTATCTACGCAGCCAAACGATTTAAATTACCCAGAAGCAAGAAATCACTTCCAAAGTAAATTACAGTATCAAGTGCCACTTTATACTGGCGGTAAGTTAGAGCAATATGGCAAAATCACAGAAGCACTCACGAAAATGAGTAAGTTAGATACCATCGCAATAGTGAATGAAAAAATATATCAATTAAAAAAGAGTTTTTTTGATAGTTATCTTTTAGATGCCTACTTGCATAACTTAACTATCATCAATGCCAACATGAACAAACTTGAAAATATGGCTCAAAGTATGATTGATGAAGGGTATGCGAAACATGTTGACCTTTTAGAAGTGCAATCTAAAAAAGCCAATGTAACGAGGATGATAAATCAAGCGCATGCAAACAAAGAACTCGTGTACCATTTTATATCATTTTTGCTGAACTCTAAAGTAGAATCAATAACAGGAAATTATAAAAAGAGTATTCCGAAAATTTATGATTTAGATGTTATATTAGAAAATAATATAGACATTCAGAAAGTAAAAAAAGGGCTTGATATTACCAAAATGGCAATTGACCTGCAAAAGGCGGCTAACTTACCAGAAGTGGGTGCATTTGTAGAGTATGGCAGTGCTGATAACCAGTTTTTAAATGATTTTGCGAAACATGACGCCTACACTGTTGGTGTGCAGCTTAAATGGAATCTTTTTAATGGCGGTATTGATCAAAATAATATAGAAAAAGCAAGGGTTGAAAGTCTAAAAGTTCAGACTCAAGTAGACTTAGCAAAAAAAGGCATCACACTAAGCGTTGCTAAAATAAAAACTGAAATAAAAAGTTTTGATTTTGATATCACTAGTTTAGAGAGTGAGATAGCGCTTACGAGAACTATTTATCAAAATTATCTTGGGCGTTATCAAGAAAAATTAGTTTCTATCAATGATGTGATTATAAAGCAATCGATGGAGATTGAAAAAGTGTTAAAGTTAAAAGAAATTCAAAATAGTAGAAGTAGTAAAATTTTAGAGCTAGAAAAAATAGCAAATGGAGAAGAAATATGAAGAAGATTATGATAAGTATATTTTTTTTATTAACAATTGTTTTGCAGTTAAATGCGGCAGAACTAAATTTGACAGGAAGTGTGATTTCTGATAATCAAAAGATGATAACAAGTAGATATATGGGTTTTGTCACAGCTGTATTAGTGAGCGAAGGGGATAAGGTAAAAAAAGGTGATATGCTTTATTCTATTGATTCAAAAGAGATTGATAGTGCCAAAACACAGGTTGAACTCGGTATTTCACAAGCCCAACTTGCTTCCGTGATGTATCAAAACCAATACCAAAACGTAGCATTAAACTTAGCTCGACATAAAAGACTTTATGCAAAAGATATGGTATCAAAGTTTGATGTTGAGAATTTAGAGTTAGCTCAAAAGAACTTAAAAGCAATGGTTGAAATATCTCAAAAACAGATAAATCAGGCTAAAGCAAAATTACAAGAAGTGTTAAACCAGTATAATTATTTAAAAATCACAGCACCCAATGATGCAGTTGTCATAGCAAAAAATATAAAAGTTGGTGAGATGGCGATGCCAGGTATGCCAGCATTTGTTTTATCTGACTTAAGTGACCTTAAAATTTCTACAGAAATTTCGGAAAGTAATTTAAAAGATATTAGTATCGGCGATACAGTCAGTATTGAAGTTCCATCAATTTCTTTAAAAAGTAGCGGTCATATTTCATCAATTATACCAAGTTCAAACCCATTAACGCATACATTTAAACTTAAAGTAGAGTTTAAAAGTCTTGGAAAAACAGTCTATCCAGGAATGTATGCGATAGTCAATGTTGAGTAGTGTGATATGAAAGAAAAAATTCTTTATGAAGTAAAAGATGTCGCGGGAAAATTAGCAAAAGGATTTTTGCATAGCCCGCTAACCTCTGTACTTGGCATTTTTCTGCTTCTATTAGGGTATCTGGCATTACAAATAACACCCAGAGAAGAGGATCCGCAGATTTCTATCAGTGGTGGCACTATCATTGTAGCACTTCCAGGAGCAACACCCAAGCAGGTTGAAAATATTATTATAAAACCTTTAGAAAAAAAGATAAAAGAAATTAAAGGAGTTGAAAATATTTATGGCATATCAGCCTCAAATGTTGGTATAGTCAATGTGATGTATTATATCGGTGAAAATAGAGAATCATCGAATTTGAAATTATATGACAAAGTAATCCAAAATATGGATGAATTACCAAAAGGCACTATGCAGCCTATTGTGAAACCATTTGATATTGATATTGATATTCCTATTGTTACTGTTGCCTTCTATTCAAAAGATAACGCTAATGTCAAAGGAGTGGATGTTTATAAACAAGTAAAACAGATTCAAAACAAATTAAACCGAATACAAGACGTTGCAAAAACCACTTTAATAGGTGCAAGAAAAGAACAGTTTAATATACAAGTTGATTTGAATAAACTTTCAGGGTATCACTTGTCTATGGGTCAAATAGTTAATTCATTAAAATCATTGGCGGTTAGTGCACCAGATGTAAAAAATAGAACTGAAGCTGGTCAGTTAGTCGTTTTTGGTGTTAAAAATGCAATAGAAAGCATCAAAGATGTGCAAAGTCTAATCATTGCGCAATATATGGGCTCACCGATTTATCTTCGAGATGTTGCAACTGTTGAAGCTGGATATGATATTCAAAACTTTCAAAAAGCAGAAATTATTTATAAAAAAGATGGAAAATTTTCTGAAACTAAGAATCAGGTTACCTTAACACTTTCAAAATTAAAAGGTACAAATGCTGTGGTGATAGCTCAGAAAATAGATGAGCATTTAGAAGCGATGAAAAGTGAATTAAATAAAGAGGGAATAGGCTATCTCATTACAAGAAATTATGGGGTGAGAGCCAATGAAGCTGTCAATGAATTAGTGTCTCATTTACTTATTTCTATTGTCATTATTGCGCTGTTATTAGTATTTGCCCTCGGATGGAGAGAATCACTGATAGTTACTTTTACAGTGCCGGCTATACTTGCCATTACCATATTTGTAGCGTACATGAGTGGCCAAACGATCAATAGAATTACTCTGTTTGCATTTTTATTAAGCCTTGGTCTATTGGTGGATGCTGCCATTATTGTGATAGAAAATATTCACAGGCACTTACATTCGCATGATGCGATAGATAAAGAGTTGGATGAGATACTCATTGAGGCGACGGATGAGATTGGTGCTCCTACCAACGTAGCAACTCTTGCGATTATTCTAACAATGGTGCCTATGGCATTCGTTGGTCAAATGATGGGGCAATTTATGAAACCGATTCCACAAAATGTTCCTGTAGCATTGTTTGCATCCTTGGTAATTGCGTATATTTTCACTCCATTTTTATCAAGAAAATTACTAAAAAAACCAACTATACACCATCACCAAGACCACGTTCAAAAGAAAAATGACGAAATAGAGGGAACCAAATCATGAAAAAAATAGAAACTATAATATACTCACTATTAAATTCTAAATTTAAAAAGTTTTTGGTTCTCTTTATCACATTTTTAGCTTTTGTTGGTGCCATTATGATGTTTCCTACAAAAATGGTACTTGCAAAAATGTTACCAGGGAAAAGTGCAAGTACCTTTTCTATTTATGTGGACACTCCAAGCGGTAGTTCCATTGAACAGACAACAGAAGTGACAACTTGCGTCAATACACTATTAAAACAAGAAAAAGAAATTATTAATATAGAAACTTATTTAGGTTCTGGTTCACCCCTTGATTATGCTGGATTGGTGAAAGGGTCGAATCTTAAAATGGGTGAAAATGTAGCAGAGATAGTGATAAACTTAACTCCCATTCACAGCAGAGATGAATCATCTTACATGATGGTTCACAGGCTAAGGCCAGTGCTTCAAAAAGGGTGTGAAGACATTGTTCCTGGCACCAGTATCAAAATGGTCGAACAACCTGCCGGACCTCCAACTCTAGCTTCTATTGTGGTTGAGTTATACGGCGATAATACCACTAAATTGAGAGAAATTTCATCTGAGATTGCAGGTATTTTAAAAAATACAAAAGGTTTGGTTGATGTAGATGTTATGCAAGATGAAATTTATAAAAAATTTGAACTTATTGTCAATAAAGACAAAGTGATAAAATCAGGTATCTCAATAGAGCAGGTTAACCAGATATTATATCTATCGTTTGAAGGTATGAAAATAGCGGTTAAAAATAGTGAAAACTCGCCAGAACAGATACCTTTGTTTCTAGTTTTGAGTGATAAGAGTAAGAGATTGGCATCATTTGACAAAGACACATTGTTAGCAAAGCTTTCCTCTTTAAAACTTATGAATCAACAAGGTATGATGATACCTCTTAGTGAGCTAGTAGCTGCCCATGAAGTCAACTCCAATCCGACAATCATGTCTAAAAATTTAGGGACTATGGTCAATGTTACTGCCGAGACAGATTTGGTTTCGCAAGTGTATCCTTTGCTGGATGCTAGGTCTAAAATCAAAGAGTATTTTAGTAAAAATTACGAGGTAAGTGATACCCATCTTTTTAACTTGAGTTTAAAAGATAAAAAAACTGGCAAAATGTATGAGCTTAAATGGGACGGTGAAATGAAAGTGACAATGGACACTTTTAGAGATTTAGGCGGTGCTTTTATAGCGGCACTTGTTTTGATATTTTTACTGATGGTCATCTATTATAAAAGTTTTGCCCTAAGTGGAATCATTCTGTTAGGAAGTTTTTTATCTATCATTGGAGTGATAGTAGGGCATTGGGTGATGGATATATTTACAGTAGACACTTTCTTCTTAACTGCAACATCGCTGATAGGATTTATCGCTCTTATGGGGATAAGTTCTAGAAATTCTCTACTACTTATAGATTTTGCGATAGGTTTGATAAAAGGTGGAATGCCAAAGAGAGAAGCGATTGCCGTTGCGACTGCAACACGGGCAAAACCTATTTTCTTGACAGCAGCTGCAATTATATTGGCAAGCACACTACTAGCTGGGGATCCTATCTTTGGTGGTCTTGGAGTGGCCTTGATTTTTGGTACAGTGGCTGCGGTGATTGTGTCTTTAATATTTATCCCAGTATTAATGGACAATACAAAAGCTATATAAACTCTATTTAGAGGGCATTTTAATGCTCTCTATCTTCTTATTTTATAAAATACCATACATAAATACTCATTAAACAGTATGTAAATAGATAAATAACATATAATAAATACATTAAAATATATAAATTATACATTAATTACAATAAAATATATTATATATATATCTTTATAAATAGATTATTACATATCATATACGTTAAACCGTATATAATATGTAATAATAATATTATAATGAGATTTTAGATATAATCGATAAAATATTTATGGAGAAGGTATATGGCAAGTATAGGAATGAGCGAGTTAAAAAAAGGTTTAAAAATAGAGTTTAACGGGATACCTTATAAGATAATTGAATATCAACATGTAAAACCAGGCAAAGGGGCGGCGTTTGTTAGAGCAAAGATTAAATCTTATGCAAATGGGAAAGTTATTGAAAAAACTTTTCATGCCGGAGATAAGTGTGAGACACCAGATTTAGAAGATAAGGTTATGCAGTATCTTTATGATGACGGTGAGTTGATGCAGTTTATGGATACAGTGACTTATGATCAGATAGGATTAACACCTGAGCAAGTAGGTGACACCAAAAACTGGATAGTTGATGGCATGACAGTTGAAATGCTTTTTCATAATGGAAAGCCAATAGGTGTTGATGCTCCAGGGGTAGTTGAATTAAAAATTGTTGAAACTCCACCTAACTTTAAAGGCGATTCTCAAGGTGGTAAAAAACCAGCAACTTTAGAGAGTGGAGTTGTGGTTCAAATACCCTATCATGTTTTAGAAGGTGACACAATTAGAGTGGATACAGCGACTGGGACATATTTAGAAAAAGTTAAATAAAATCTTTACATGTAAGGAGTTTTGAATGTCGAAAGTTTTGGTTCCGATTGCGAGTGGGTTTGAAGAGATTGAAGCGATCACAATTATAGATGTTTTAAGAAGAGCTAAGATAGAAGTCGTTACAGCAGGCTTGGACAAAAGATCTGTTCTTGGAGTGCATGGTGTTGAAATAAAAACTGATGTTCATATTGATGATGTGAAGTCAGATGATTTTGACATGATAGTTCTTCCCGGTGGAATGCCCGGTAGTTCAAACTTGGCGGAAAATTCCAGTGTTCTAAAACTTCTTGGGCAAATGAATGAGAGTAAAAAATACATAGGAGCTATTTGTGCCGCTCCTATGGCTCTTGATAGGGCGGGAGTGTTGAAAAATTCTTTTACATGCTATCCCTCTTTTGAAACAAATATAAAACATACTGGTTATATTGGTAGTGAAGATGTTATCTGTGATGAAAATATCATTACTTCACGTGGGCCTGGTACAGCGATAAAATTTTCTTTGATGATAGTTGAAAAACTATGTGGAAAAGAGCTATCTAACTCTGTTAAAGCACAATTGTTATTATAAAAGGAAAAATATAAAGGTGGTGATGCAAGGTCAGGCCGCATTAGCAGATTTTATATCTAAACAGTAAGTTAATTTTCACTGAAGTGAAGTTTTAGACCATCATCGCTCATCACAAATCCTTGGATGGTAATCTTGCCATCATGGACGAGTCGGTGATGGTTTTTGCACAACGGAATAAGGTTGTGTTTATGGTTTTTATGAAAATGACCAATATTTCCATTGTCATCGGATTGGCTTTGAGGCGTGATGTGATGCACGTCATCGACTTCTTCATCACACAATGCACATTTAGATAAATAGACATTTTTATTATATTTACTTCTTCTTTTCTTTTTTAAAAGTTCTAGCTCTGAAAATTCACCCGCAAGCTCTTTTCTAATCGCATAAGCATTTTCTATGAACTCTTTGTCCATATGCAGTGACTTTGCAAACTCTAGGCCATAAAGAGAGCTTCCGCTGCCTAGCTCTAGCTTTCTATTGTAGATAAGTTTATCTTCTGTTTCATCATAGGTGACACCCAGGTGAAGATAGATAAGTTTTTCAAGTTTCTTGACATGTTTTATTTGTGCCAACTGATGTAAGTGCGTTGCAAAAACAAAAAGAGATTCTATCTTATAGAGCTTTTCAATGGCACTTGCAACAATCGCAAGGGCAGATTCTGTTTCCGTTCCATGACTGATTTCATCACCAAGGACAAGAGAATTTTTGGTAGCACGATTAAAGATATTTTTGAGTTCCAACATCTCCACCGTAAAAGTGGAAAGTCCTTTATAAAGGTTGTCATGGCTCACGATTCTAGTAAATATTTTATCTAAAGCAACGAATTTCATGCTCGCACATGGCACAAAAAATCCAGCCTGAGCCATGATGACACTGATGCCAAGACTTTTCATCAGGGATGATTTTCCACTTGAATTGATGCCGTAGAGCAGTAAGCCCCGTACTTCATCTTCTAATCCAGATTCAAGGACAATGTGGTCGTGTTGGATGTTTTTCTCAATATTCCCAATCAAGATATCATTGGGTACATAAATGCCATTTTCTTCACGGGATTCTATAAGTGGATGACGCAGTCCTACCGCTTCTATAAATCTCTCTTTTTTGTTCATCTCTAGGATTTGCGGCCGAGTGTAATTGAACATATTGGCACATTTTGCATTTGAAATCGCAACATCGAGCGTGCCGATAAAGCTGATAAGATGTTCTAGTGTATGTGAAAATTTTGTCTCTATGCCTTCGAGACTCTCATCAAACCTTTGTTTCACTAAAGAGACCATTTTAGAGTTTGCTACACTGATTTCGTTTGAGATTTCTTCTGTCAGTTCTGAAGTAATTTTTACTGAATTTTTGAGTACCTTGTAGCTAAAGTCTTTGAAAAAATGATGATTGTTATCAATCGTAACAAATGATTCCAAGAGTTTTTCTTTGATCATCGCATATCTATTTTTTGTGAGCGTAAGATGGTATCCTTCACTTTCAAGTAGACCAATATTCACAGAATTTTTGTTCTTATCTTCAAAAAAAGACTCTACATGGCGGGATATTATTTCCATGTTTTTATAGCTCTCTTTTTGTGCATTGATGATTTTGTCAATCTGTGGATGAACCCCTTCACAAAAAAGATTTTCATTGATCTGCTCTTTTCTAAACTTTGCACACGCATCGAGGATAAATGTGGATTGGAGTATTTTTAAAAGTTCCTCACACTCATCGTATAAGTTTTTAGGGGTAGAAATCTTTTTAAACTGTGCCTCTTTAAAAATTTCCAAGATAGACTCAAGCGAAGTATTGAGATAATCAAGCTCAAGCGGATGGAGTTTTTTAAGCTGTATTCGTCTTAAAATTCTTTCCAAATCATACACTTGTTTCAGCGCAATCTCAAATTTTTTATAATCACCTATAAGTTGCTCACTCAGGTCAAATCTTTCACCCAGCGTTTTGATATCACAAATAGGATTGAGCAATCTCTCTTTTAAAAGACGCTTTCCAATCGCCGTAGAAGTTTGGTCAATAAGATTTAAAAGTGTCATTTCATTTGGATTTTTAGAAATGATTCCAAGTTGTTCTAGCGCATTATTTCCGATGTACATGTAACGATTGTTTCCAAGGAGTATCGGGCGACTCATCTTTTCAATTATATTTTTATCGTGTTCGATGATAAAGTCACACAGTATTGCAAGAGATTCACTCGCATAAGGGTGACGTTCTAAGTCGAGATATTCTATAGGAGTCAGGAGTGAACGTATCGCATATATCTTTTCAAAAAGCTCATTTTGATACGCTATTTTTTTTCGTTTTTTATTGGTACTGTGGTGGAGTGATGCGTTAATCTCGAGATAATTTTGTATCCACTCTTTGTCCATACTCTCCGAATTATATGTTAACACCACTTCACTGGTTTTATAAGTCTGCAAGAGATTAAACACTTCATCAAGAGCATACGTCTTGTCTTCTCTCGTTCCATGAATTTCATTGATGATAGTTTTTCCAGTGCTCACATCAATTGCACAATATCCAACAGAATATATCTGGTGATTACAATCAATTAAAAGTGAAACAAGATAATTTTCATGTGATTCAATTAAGTAGTCAAAGTTTGTACCAGGACTGATGATATTGGCAACATAACGCTTGACATGTGGCGGTTCACCTTTTTGGCGTACGATGATGACTGTATATTTTTTTGTTTGGATGATACGGTTGAGATAGCGTTCAAGTGATACCGAAGGCACACCAGCTAAGAGTGGATTTTGAGGACTGTTCTGTATGATAGATTTGTTTTTTCTTGTGAGTTGGATATTGAGGAGTTCAGAAACTTCTTTTGCTTTGCCTACTTGCATCTCTTCATTATTGACTTCATACGTCTCAAAAAAACTTCCTATTTCCATAAGCACCACAGTGTTTGGACCATACTTAGCTTCAAAAAAAAGTTGTAAATCAAAATAAATTTCTGTTAAGAGTTTATTTTTACTATTGAGAATTTTCGCTACATCTTCAACCATATTGCTCTTTAATTTCCTTTACATGTAAAAAATTATTATACAAAAGATTGTCTAAAATTAGGGTTTAGTCAAAATGATAAAATAGTTTGAATAACTTTTGTATGTTTTATGCCAAAGGATAGCAAGATGTTCACTCCAAAATAAATCAAAAAAGACATCGAAGTTGAATCGCCTCATTATTTTTGACAGAAGGATAAATGTTATTTAATGAAATATTCACAGATAATTAAGTGCTATCTTGTTACACTCCCTTATGAAAAAATATAGAACTTATTTTGCCTCAACCCTCAGTGACAATGAGATAGGCATGATCCTTATGTGTATCGCTGTTTTAACCATACCCTTTAGTGATGCGCTAGCAAAATGGCTCTCGCAATGGCTCTCACCTATCGTGATAACTTGGGGTCGTTTTGCTTTTCAGACAGTAGTTTTATTGCCATTTTTTCTTAAAAAAGATAAGCTAGAGAGGGTTTTTAACCCTATGTTTTTTTTGCTAGGCATGTTAATAGCAACCTCTACGGTACTTTTGTACTTCGGGGTAATGCATTTGCCTTTAGCAAACAACATTGCACTTTTTTTTATAGAACCTTTGTTACTCACTATCATATCAGTGTTATGGCTGAAAGAGCGAATCATGGCAAAACAATGGGTAGCCCTCATAGTAGGGCTTGTTGGAGTCTTGATTGTTTTACGCCCAAACTGGTCAGCTTATGGCATTTACTCGCTTTATCCAATAGGTGCAGCTATCTGTTACGCTGTGTACTTGTCAGTTGTGCGCGGGATGAAACAAAAAGATGTTGTTTTACTGCAGTTTTACTCCTCTTTTGTAGCATTTTCCCTCTTAAGTATTCTTGTTCTTTTAGGAAGTTTTGATGTTTTAGCACTTGATATAACACTACCAAATATGAGAGAGTGGGGCTGGATAGCAATATTGGGAGTTTCAACAACTCTCGTGTATCTTCTTTTTATTACAGCTTTTCAACATAGTAATGCAAGTACGTTAGCCCCTTTCCAATATCTGGAAATGATCACTGCTTCACTTCTTGGCTGGTTGATTTTTGAGAATGTTCCAGATAGTTTTACCCTGCTCGGTACACTCATCATCGTTGGTGCTGGGTTGTACATCTTCAAAACACAAAGGGGATATAATGGCCTGAATATTTAAGACAAAAATTCAGCAAAGTTATTTTCTAAATAAATCTAAGAAAATCAAAAAGAAATAAATCCCTAGACAATGAAGAATTATTTGAAATTATAAACAATAATTTAGAGTTTTACATTGATTTTTTCAAAAGTTCGTATGATTATGAGCTAGTAAATAATACAGAAGTTATATATGTAATTTCTGATATAACAAATGAAAAATTTTCTAGAAATATTATGTTAGTTTTATCAGTTATTTCTTGGGAGTTTAATAGAGAAGGTAAAAAAATCCGCGCAAAAATGTTATTTTTAGAACAATTCTAGATTTTTATAAAATAAAGTATTTTTTTGCTATAGTTTGATATTATTTCTTATTTTTAATATGGAGGTATTGTAAATGAGTCAAGCATTTAATATTTCAATCCTATATGTCGAAGACGAAGAGTCAGTCCGAAAGTCAGTAGCACGTTCACTTTCACTAATCGTCAATAATGTACACACTGCCCAGAATGGTGAAGAAGCTTTGATATGCATGAAAACGATACCTATTGATCTCATCATCACAGATATCCGTATGCCAAAGCTCGATGGATTAAGTTTTATAGAGAAATTACGGGATGAAGGCTTAGATGTTCCGGTAATCGTAATATCCGCATTTAATGACATAGACTATCTGCATAAAGCAATTGATTTAAATGTAGACGAATTTATAAATAAACCGATTCGTCTTGTTGCTCTTATAGCTGCTGTAACAAAACAGGCAGACGCTATCGAAGATAAAAGACTTTTAAAGACGAAAATAGAAGAACTATCACGCTATCGTAAAGTTATAGAAGATACGAATTTTATTATGTATGTGTCCTCTGATAAAAATGTGAAGAATATAAACGAAGCATTTATAAAGTTTATAGAAGCATTAAATATGGATCCTAGTAGTATCAAATTAATAGACGATATACTTCAAGAAAAAGATATCCAAGACATTATGGATAAGGTTCTACACTATAATATCTTTAGCTCTTCTATGACCATAAACTTAGGCAATGAAAAATTTTCGGTTTTGGTTACAGCTTTTGCCTCTGCCATAGAAGAGGATAAAATCCAAGATATCACTATTCTTTTTAAAGATGTCACGGCTATGTTAAAGGATAAAGAAGAGTTGATCGATCGATTATATAAAGACGATTTAACAGGTTTGCCAAATCGTCAAAAATTATTTTATGACCTTCTCCAGCATGAGCAGAGTGTCTACATGATGATAATCGATATAGACGGTTTTTCAAATATAAATCATTTGTATGGTTTTCACATAGGTGATATCGTCTTGAAGCAAGTAGCACAAGCCCTCAAAAGATATCAAGCTGATGGGAGCATTTATGAGCTGTACAAGAGTGATATGGATCTTTTTGTGGTAGTGATCAAAAAGTTTGATTCAGAAGACCTTGCTACGTTGGAAAATCTGGCTCAAAAGATAATAAAAGATCTAGAAGCGCATCAATTTATGATTTCAGATGAAACAGACATAAATGTCAGTATCACTATAGGCGCTAGCAGTAGCGGGCAGGACGACCTCTATATAGAATCATCTTTGGCTTTAGAGATGGCAAAAAGAACACGTAGTAATTTTAAATATTTTAATGATTTTAAAGATATGAAACTTGTGGCGGAAAAAAACTTAAAGATGCAACATAAAATAAAAAAAGCACTAAAAGAGTCTAAAATCCTTAATTATTATCAGTCTATCGTAAATTCCAAAGGAGAGGTTCTCAAGTATGAAGCACTAGTTAGGATGGAAGACCCAGATAGTGGAAAAATCTTAACGCCCTATCAATTTTTGGATATTGCTAGAGAATCCAAAAACTACTCACTGCTTACAAAACAAGTCATACAAAATGCATTTTTTGATTTTGGATCATCAAATATAGAATTTAGTATCAATCTGTCTTTTGTTGACATCATAAACCCAGAAATAGTTTTGATGCTAGAAGACATGCTTAAACAACATCAAGGGGGAACTGTCACTCTTGAATTGCTTGAGACAGAAGGCATGATTGACATAAACGAGACTATAAGATTTTGTAAAAATATGAAAAGTTTGGGTGCCAAGATCGCAATAGATGACTTTGGAAGTGGGTATTCTAATTTTATTTATTTTTTTGATATGCCTATAGATATATTGAAGATAGACGGCTCACTCATAAAAAGAGTCGGCGATTATAGAGGATACATTGCTCTTGAAACCATTGTGGAATTTGCTCGTAAGTTAAACATACAAACGGTAGCCGAATTTGTTGAGAACGAGACAATTTTTGAAAAACTAAAAAAATTAGATCTGGATATGTATCAGGGTTATTATTTCTCAAAACCTATGCCTTTTTCTGAGCTTTAAGTGGCATTTTTAAAACGGATCAATTATTTAGGTAGGTTTGTATATTTATTTGTTCTAGTCAGTGTGTTTATTTCTATTTTAAGTATCGGTGTATTTTATTTTCAAATATCAAAACTAAATAAAGCTTTACTTAATAAAGAGGCCATTACAACAACAATAGTCAAACAAAAGTTAATCACTTATGATTTTGATGGTTTTAAAAGTCTGCTTGTAGCAGTCACTCAAAATGATGATTTTACAAACTTTTTAAAAATTCAGACCCCCTCAAATTATAAAAAAGTATCTAGGCTTTTTCAAACACTTTCTGCAAGTCATCCTTTTGTTATGCAGTTACGATATCTTGATAAATATGGACAAGAAAAGATAAGAGTAGATAGACAGAGTCTAAACTCTAACAGTTTTATAGTTGAAAAAGATAAATTACAAGACAAGTCCGAACGAAGTTATTTTATAGAAGCATCAACGAGAAATAAAGGAGAGCTTTATGTATCTAAGCTCGACTTAAATATAGAATATGAAAAAATTGAAACTCCTCATAAGCCCGTCATTAGATTGGCTATTGCGATATTCAAAGATGATAAACACGCCGGTATCGTCATAGTAAATATTTTTATGAAATATCTTTTAGAAGATATTACGGCTTCTTCCATGTTTCATGCATATATTTATGATCAAGACGGTTATTTACTAACATCAAATAATACAAAATATCAATTTTGGAATCGGTATTTGAAACAAGATAGCAGTTTTCATGATACAAATTTGTTTTATAAAACAAAAATTTTATCAGGGGTGTCTTCCGAAACTTTGTATTTAGGTCTTAATCCAAAAAAAGACATGCAAATTTCGCTAAAAGATATAGAAGAATCTCTTATGTTGCTTATTGGTTTTGTAATCCCTATCGGTTTTATACTTGCCTACTTTTTAGCAAAGATACCTAAGCGTCTTTACGACGAGCTTGAAAATCGTGAAAAAACCATGATACAGCAGTCCAAAATGTCCGCCATGGGCGAGATGATAGGAGCGATAGCACACCAATGGCGTCAGCCTCTTAATGCGATAGGCGTCTTAACTCAGGAGATAGAATTTAAATACGAAGCCAATCTTTTAGAGAAAGATGAGCTAAAAACTCTCAATAAGGAAATGCTCAGTCATTTAGATTATATGTCAAATACGATCAATGACTTTCGTGATTTTTTTAAGCCGGATAAGGAAAAAATAGTTTTTAATATTCATAAAGCTATAGAAGATTCTTTAAAGATAATCGGTAAGCAGTTGGAAGTTCATGACATCAGCGTAAACATAGAAATAAGATGCGAAGATGAAGATAAGAACGGTTTGGATCATCTATATGAAGTCAATGGGTATGAGAGTGAATTCAAACAAGTCATCATCAATCTTATAAACAATGCTCGCGAAGCCATAGAGAGCAATCTTAAAAACTCTCCATCTGCTAAAAAAGAGATTTCGGTTATTATCGACAGAAAAGCGTCGGAGTTAGCTATCTATATAAGAGATACAGGGGGAGGAATCAAAAAAGAAATTTTAAATTCTATTTTTGATATTTATATTTCAAGCAAACACGAACAACAAGGCACAGGGTTAGGCTTATACATGTCAAAGCTCATCATTGAGAGAAATATGTTAGGGAAAATAAGTGCAAAAAATATACAAGGTGGAGCAGAGTTTGAGATTTTATTATTCACCTCCTCTTAGCCACAACAATTAAACAGCGATTAATTTCTGTTGATCAGGATAAATTGAAGATGCAGTCGCAGAAACTTTTTTAACTAGAATAATTGTAGCTTCCAAATATTTGAATATAAATAAAGTAAAACTGTTATACAATGACATATTATTGAAAAGATACATGATAAATCTAAGAAAATCAAAAAAGAAATAAATCCCTACCCAACGATAATAATTTGACTAAAAGTAGGGATATAATTCAAGCTAACAAATAGGAAGAACATATTGATACAACTTACAAACATCTCCAAAAGTTACGCTACTCGAGAGCTTTTCTCAAATGTTAATTTCAAATTAAATGCACGCGAGAGGATAGGGCTAGTTGGTCGAAATGGAAGTGGAAAATCGACACTTTTTAAACTTATTTTGGGCGAAGAACAGCCAGACGGTGGAGAAGTTTCTATCCCAAAAAACTATAAAATCGGAACACTCAAACAGCACCTTAGTTTTAGTGAAAAAACGCTCCTATCAGAAGTGGCTTTGGCACTTGGAGAAGAGTTTAAATACGATGTATATAGGGTTGAGAAGATTTTATTTGGATTGGGATTTGGCCATGAGGATTTAGAAAAAGATCCACTCTCTTTCTCCGGCGGTTACCAGATACGCATCAATCTTGCAAAATTGCTTGTGACTGAGCCCAATTTATTGCTTTTAGATGAGCCTACGAATTACCTCGATATTATCTCCATGCGCTGGCTAAAAAACTTTTTAAGAAGTTTTGAGGGTGAAGTGATTTTGATCACGCATGATCGTGATTTTATGGATAGTATTTCAACGCACACGATGGGGATAGTGAGAAAAAATCTGACTCTTATCGCAGGAAATACGCATAAATTTTACGAGCAACTCAGCGCAAATGATGAACTCTATGTGAAGCAAAAAATTGCACAAGATAAAAAGATAAAAGAACTTGAAGAGTTTATCGCGCGAAATAAAGCGCGTGCTTCGACTGCCGCCCTTGCTCAATCTAAAGTGAAGCAGTTAGACAAGATTGACAAGATGGAAGACATTGGTTATGACTCTACCTTGAAATTTGATTTTAATTACAAAGAAACTCCGGCGAAGATTTTGCTTGAGGTGGAAGATTTGAGTTTTGGGTATAGTCCCGATAAAATTTTGTTTAAAAATATCTCTTTTGCTCTTGCAAAGGGTGAATGCCTTGCGATTATAGGAAAAAATGGAAAAGGAAAATCAACACTTTTAAATACTATTGCCGGTGAGTTAAAGCAGCTAAGCGGAAAAGTGAATTTGCATAGTAGTACTACGTTTGCCCATTTTGGTCAAACAAATATCAATCACCTGAATCTTAGCAATACTGTCTACGAAGAGATTTACTCTTCAAATACTAAACTCTCAATGTCAAGTGCAAGAAGTATTTGTGGGGCAATGATGTTTAGCGGAGATGACGGAGATAAAAAGATATCCTTGCTCTCAGGTGGTGAAAAATCAAGAGTGATGCTTGGAAAAATTTTAGCAGAAGATGTCAATCTACTTTTCCTGGATGAGCCTACGAATCACTTAGATATGGACTCTATTGACTCTTTAACACAAGCAATTCAAAACTTTAAAGGCGCTTCAATCATTGTTACGCACTCTGAAGCACTTTTGCGCAATGTAGCGGATAGGTTAATTATCTTTGCCAAAGACGGAGCGGATTATTTTGATGGTGGATATGATCAATTTTTAGAAAAAATTGGCTGGGAAGAAGAAGAGGGTGAAGTTAAAGAGAAGAAGGTAGTAAAGTCTGATCGCTATGTGAACAAAAAAGAGCGGGCAGCACTGTTGCAAGAGAGAAATAAAATCATCTCACCTTTGCGAAAAGAGATTGAAAAATTAGAAGAACTGATTATCAAGACAGAAGAAGAGTTAGAAAAAAATCAAAAGGTATTAATTGACTTATCGAGTAAAGGCGAAAGCCATGAAATCGTAGATTTATATAAAACGGTTGCAGCACAAGAGAGTGCCGTTGAAGTTGCATTTGATAAGTTAGAAGTGGCGCAGAATAGTTTTGATGAAATTATGGCGGCATATGAGTTAAAACTAGAAGAATTAGGATAAAATTCAATTATGGATAAACAAATAGAATTGGGGCTTATCAATACCCTGAAAATTGATAGAACAAGCGATCACGGACTTTTTTTAGTGGCAGAGGATGGCGACGATATACTTTTGCCCAAAATCTACGTTACGGATGCGATGGAAATTGGTAATGACTTAGAAGTATTTGTCTATACGGATTCTGAGGATAGATATGTTGCAACAACACAGCGTCCAAAAGCAATGTTAAATGAATTTGCTTATATGGAAGTGGTTGATGTGACAACTTTTGGTGCATTTATAGATTGGGGTTTGCCAAAAGACCTTTTCGTGCCAAAAAAATTCCAAAAAATTGCTCTTGAAGTGGGCATGAAGTTTGTCTTTAGAGTTTGTAAAGATGAGGAAAGCAATCGACTGATTGGTGCGCATAAGTTTAAAAGTTACATCAGAAATGACATTGAAGAGCTCAAAGTCAATCAAAAAGTAGACATCATCATCAGAGAAAAAACTCCAATGGGATTTAAAGTGATTGTCGATAACAAGTACGAAGCAGTCGTCTTTGCCAATGAAATTTTTGAAGATATTTGGGTAGGACAGAAAAAAGTCGCCTACATCAAAAATATCCGTCCCGATAAAAAGATGGATGTTTCCCTCCAGCCAATCGGTAAAGAAAATGCAGATACTGCTGTGCATAGAATCCAAAAAGTACTCGCAGCACACAATGGTGAGCTAGAATTTACTTATAAAAGTGAGCCAGAACAGATAAAAGAGATTTTCGGACTGAGTAAGAAAAACTACAAAAAAGCACTGACAAAATTGATTGAAGATAAAGTTATCACTCTTAGCGAAGATGGCATTAGCTTAGTTAAATCCTAATATTTAAGAAGTTTAAAGTCGAGGGCTGACCCTTGACTTTCTTGACTTTTTGGCTTCATAATTAATGAAATAAATTTGACAGCCCACTGCATCTATGATATACTTTGGATATACAATTCAAAGGATATATCATGATAGCAACCATTTCAAGTTGGGGTAACTCACAAGGATTAAGATTTCCTAAAGATGTTATGAAGGAGTTGCATTTATCTATCGGTGATAAAGTAAATATTTTAATTGAAAATCAAAAAATCATACTAGAGCCAATTAAACTTTCAAGAAAAAAATATGATATCAACGATTTAGTTAAACAAATTCCTCATAGTTATAAAATGCATGAAGAAATTGATGATAAAATCGGATTAGAAGAGTGGTAGGCTATATTCCCGAGCAAGGCGATATAGTAATTTTGACTTTTGATCCGCAGAGTGGACATGAGCAAAAAGGACGAAGACCTGCAATCATTATCAGTAATAAAGTATTTAATCAACATCTAGGGTTAGCCTTTGCTTGTCCGATTACAAATACAAAAAGAGATTTCCCTTTTCATATTCAAGTTGAGAGTGAAAACATCACTGGCTATGTTATGGCTGAGCAGATGAAATCAATAGATTATAACGCACGTAATATAAAATTCGTTGACAAAGCGAACCAAAAAACTTTAAATAAAATCTTAAGTATCATTGATAGCATCATTCAATAAAATGATATAATAGAACTCTAACGAAAAATAAGGCTTTAAACAACAATGGAAATACTACAAAATAAAACACAAAAATTTATAATTAAGTTTTTTACTGAAATCATGGTCAAAGGTCCATCGGCAAAAAAACAAATGATTGGGCAGCTTTACGCCAATGTGCGAGAGCTTTTAGCACTTGTGTCGGAAGATATCATTATTAGAAAATTTTCTGACAAGATAGAGGTGGTAGCACCTATAGAAAATGTCGATGAAACAAGAACTATTTTGCTTCAAACTCCAGGTATCGAGCAAGTGCTTGAAGCGTTGCAGTTTGATGATATGACAACCTTAGATGCTATCAAAGTAAAAGTGAACGAGATGATGGCAGGTGAGATACAAGATAAAACATTTGTCATTCGTGCGAAAAGAACGGGAGTTCATGAATTTATATCACCGCAGATAGAACAAACAGTGGGTGGATATATGTTGGATCAAAATATCACTAGCACAGTTGATTTGCACAATCCCCAAGTCACTCTCTATATAGAGTTGATATACAATCAGTTAAATATCATTACGCAAAAATATCAAGGGCTGGGCGGCTATCCTCTGGGTACACAAGGTGATATATTGTCTTTGATGTCGGGTGGATTTGACTCTACCGTTGCGTCTTATTTGACGATGAAAAGAGGGATAAAAACACATTTTATCTTTTTTAATCTTGGCGGGATTGCTCATGAGATAGGCGTCAAACAAGTCGCTTTGTATCTATGGAGTAAATTTGGTTCATCGCATAGAGTCTCATTTGTATCGGTACCTTTTGATGATGTTGTTACAGAGATATTTCGCTCAACCGGTAAAGCCTATATGGGAGTTACACTCAAAAGATTGATGTTACAAGCCGCTGAAAAAATTGCCGATGAGTTGAAGATAGATGCTCTTCTGACAGGTGAAAGTATAGCGCAAGTCTCTAGCCAAACGCTCAGAAACTTAGCCTTGATTGACAGCGTGACAAGTAAACTCATCATTCGACCACTCTCCACGATGCATAAGTCGGATATCATTGCTATTGCTGACTCTATTGGCACCAAGGATTTTGCTGAGAATATGCCAGAGTACTGCGGTGTCATTTCGCAAAATCCAATCATTCATGGCTCGTTTAAAAGAATGCAGAGTGAATCGTTAAAATTTGATTATTCAGTTCTCGATAAAGCGGTTGAGAATGCGTCAAAAATATTTGTTAATGAGATTGTCGATGATGTAAAGAGCATCGCTCAAGTAGAAGTGGTGAGTGATCTCGCAAGTGGAGAATTTATCATCATTGATATTAGAGCGGAAGAAGGCATTATCAAAACACCATGTGAAACACTTAAAATACCATTTTTTAATCTAAAAACAGAGTTTAAAAAACTTCCGCAGGATAAAGAATATTTATTTTACTGCGATAAAGGCATCATGAGTCAACTCCATGCCCAGTATCTAAGAGATGCGCATAGTTATAAAAATATTAGGGTATATAGACCTCATAATGGGTAATAAAAAAATCATAATCATCGGCGCAGGTGCCTCCGGACTTGTAGCCGCCATCATGGCAGCAAGAAAAGGGTGTACCGTCAGCGTGTATGAAAAAAACACAAAGATAGGCAAAAAGATACTTGCAACGGGCAATGGCAGATGCAATGTCACCAATAAACATATAGAACTCTCTAATTACCATGGACTTAAACCATCCTTTGTTAATGCTTCTATTGGTCGTTTTAATGCCTCTACATGTAAGGATTTTTTCGGCGAACTTGGCGTGGAGTTAGTAGAGGGTCACAGCGGAAGACTGTATCCAAAAAGCCAGCAAGCCTCAAGCATCGTCGATCTTTTGGGCTATGAATGTGAACGCCTTGGCGTAAAGATATTGCTTGCGCATGAAGTCAAAAGTATCGTTAACGATGGCGATCGATTTTCTCTACATGGTAACGAGTTCCATATAAAGGCAGATAAAGTGCTCATCGCCACAGGAGGTCTTGCCATGCCGACTTTGGGCAGTTGTGACAGCGGGCATAGGTTTGCCGAAAAATTTGGACATAGTATTGTGCCAACACATGCGTCACTTGTGCAACTTGTGTGTGAAGAGGATTTAAAAAGTATTAGCGGCGTGAAATTTGAAGGCGGTATCGAAGTTTTAGTAGATAACAAAGTAATCACGCAATCAAGTGGAGATATACTTTTTACAAACTATGGCATCTCCGGTACTGCAGTGTTAGATGTAAGTCGGGTTGCCGGAAGTGCATTGTTACATCACAGAGGCGTACATGTACAGGTTGATTTACTCCCCGAATACTCAAAAGAACAGTTAAAAAACCTTTTGCAAAAAAGATTAAAGTTTTCCTATGGAAAAAGTGTGGCACTGTGGCTGGAGGGTTTTATCAACTCAAAACTCGCAAAGTTTATTGCCAATACTCTACATGTAAAAAATGCAGATGATTTAAATCCAAAAATCCTCACTTCATTAGTCTTTTCCTTGAAAAATTTAAAGCTAAAAGTAATCGATACCAAAGGCTACAAAAGCGCAGAAACTACTGCAGGTGGGGTGGATGTTTCACTCATAAATCCGCAAACGCTTGAATCAAAACTACAAAAAAATCTCTACTTTAGCGGCGAAGTGGTTGATATCGACGCTGATTGTGGCGGATACAACCTACACTGGGCATGGTCAAGCGGATATAGTGCTGGCTTAGAGATGGCGAGATCCTAATCCTTAAAACTATTATATAACTAATTTAATCACAAACTTTTAAGTGCCATTTGTGTAGAATTTAACAATTAAAAATAACGGAAAAATTATGAGCAAAACAGAATTTACACACTTACATTTACATACAGAATACTCTTTACTTGATGGTGCTAATAAGATAGATAAACTAGCCGCTAACCTTAAAAAACAAGGTGCAAAATCTGTGGCGATGACAGACCATGGAAATATGTTTGGAGCGATAGATTTTTACCAAACGATGCGTAAAAATGGTATAAAACCTATCATTGGGTTGGAAGCGTATATTCATAACCATGAAGAGTTAAATGACAAGAGCACAAGGCAGAGATTTCATCTTTGTTTGTTGGCAAAAAATGAGACTGGGTATAAAAACCTTATGTATCTCTCAAGCCAGAGTTATATTAATGGATTTTACTATCATCCTCGAATCAATAAAAAACTTTTACGTGAACATAGTGAGGGGTTGATTTGTAGCGGGGCATGTTTGCAAGGCGAGGTAAATTGGCATCTCAATACTAACAATCCAAAAAATCTTCAAAATGGAGCCAAAGGTTATGCGAGAGCCAAAGAAGTAGCGTTAGAGTATCAAGAGATATTTGGAGAGGATTTTTATCTTGAATTGATGCGCCATGGGATTGGTGATCAACTTTTGATTGATGATGATATCCTTCGTATTTCAAAAGAGACTGGTATCAAAATCATTGCTACGAATGACACGCATTACCCTGCACAAGAAAATGCTGATGCACATGAAGCTTTTATGTGTATCGCGATGAATAAAGAGTTCGATGATCCCAATCGTCTTAAGCATTCTGTGCATGAATTTTACCTCAAAAGTGCGGAGGAGATGTGTGAGCTTTTTGTGGATATTCCTGAAGCTATTAGTAATACACAAGAAATTGTAGAGAAGTGTAATTTGGAAATAAAATTAGGAGACCCTACTCCTCCCTCATTTAAATTTAGAGCAGAATATGCTGCCAAAGAGGGTTTAGATATCGATAATGATGATGATTATTTTAGATATAAATGCAAACAAGGGTTAACTGAGCGCTTAAAGTTGGTACCAAAAGAGAAATACGAAGAGTATCAAGCCAGACTTGATCGCGAGATGGATATTATCTGTTCAATGAAGTTTCCGGGCTACATGTTAATCGTTTGGGACTTTATCAGAGAGGCAAAAGACAGGGGAATTCCTGTTGGACCGGGACGTGGATCAGCCGCTGGAAGTCTGGTTGCATTTTCTTTAGACATCACCGATATTGACCCAATGAAATACAATTTACTTTTTGAGAGATTTCTTAACCCTGAACGTATCAGCATGCCAGATATTGATATCGACTTTTGTCAAGCAAGACGTGGAGAGATTATCGACTATGTGGTGCAAAAGTATGGAAGATACAATGTTGCGCAAGTCATCACTTTTGGTAAGCTTTTAGCCAAGGGAGTGATTCGTGATGTGGCACGAGTACTTGGGATTCCTTACGCTGAAGCAGACAAGATGGCAAAAATGATTCCCGATGAATTGGGAATTACACTCAATGGAAAAGGTATTGAAGGGGAAGATGACTTTAAACCTGGAGCCTTCCAAAAAGAAGAAAAACTACGAAATTGGATAAAAGATGACCCCCGAATTGAGAGAGTTTGGAAGTTCGCACTAGCACTTGAAGGGCTTAATAGAAATTCAGGAATGCATGCGGCCGGAGTGGTCATTAGCGATGAGGAACTTTGGCACAAAACACCTTTGTATAAGCCATCGGGTGAAGAGCATCTTGTTACTCAATATTCACTAAATTATCTTGAAGATGTTGATTTAATCAAGTTTGACTTTTTGGGTCTTAAGACTTTGACAGTCATTGATAATGCGCTTAAATTGATTAAACGCAGATACGACACATCAATCGATTTTAATACATTAGATGAAAATGATCCAAAAGTCTATGATGTTATTCAAAGTGGTAACACAATGGGTTTGTTTCAGATAGAATCAACGGGCATGCAGTCACTCAATGAAAGGCTAAAGCCTAGTACCTTTGAGGATTTAGTTGCGGTTCTAGCTCTGTATCGCCCAGGCCCTATGGAGTCTGGAATGTTGGATGACTTCATCGAGAGAAAGCATGGAACTCAAAAGATAGATTACTTTTTTGATGAGTTTACAGAGACACTGGAGCCTATACTAAAGCCTACCTATGGAGTTATTGTTTATCAAGAGCAAGTGATGCAGATAGTTCAATCTATCGGGGGCTTTTCTCTTGGAGAATCTGATTTGATTAGGCGAGCCATGGGTAAGAAGAAAAAAGATGAAATGGCAAAGTACAATAAAGAGTTTAGTGAGCGTGCTGCAAAACAAGGGTACAATCCCCAAAATGCCTCCGCTTTATTTGATTTGATTGAAAAATTTGCAGGTTACGGTTTTAACAAATCTCACTCAGCAGCGTACGCGATGGTGACGTTTCAAACAGCCTATCTTAAAACGTATTATCCACAAGAATTTATGGCAGCACTACTCACCAGTGAACAAGACAATACCGAGAAGATAGTTAAATATATCGATGAGGTAAAAAGACTAGGGCTGGAACTTATGCCACCTTCAGTCAATAAAAGCTTGATTGAATTTTCTGCAATACAAAACGAAGATGGAAAAGATGGAATTCTTTTTGGACTTGGTGCAATAAAAGGCGCTGGAAGTTCTGCAATTTCAAGGATTTTGGCGGCTCGTGAAGAGGGTGAGTTTAAAGATATAAATGATTTTATATCTAGAATTGACACTTCAAAAGTAAATAAAAGAGTGATTGAATCTTTGATAAAATCAGGGAGTTTTGATAAGTTTGGATTTACCCGCAGAGCATTGTTAGAGCAGATAGAAAAGATTGTAGAAGCTGGAACTGATTGCGCAAGGGCAAAAAAGATGGCGGAGAATTCTCTTTTTGGTGACAGTAAAGAGATGACCACGGTGAACATGAAGATTGATAAATTGGCAGAGTTCGAATTAACACGAATACTAGAACTTGAAAAAGAAATTATGGGATTTTATGTATCAGGTCATCCACTTGACTCCTTTAGGGAAGAGATAGAAGCCATTCCTCATACTTTATCTTCCGAACTCGATAGTGTTGGTGCCGGCACTGTTCTTTTTATAGGTAAAGTTGAAAATGTCACTGAAAAAATTAGTAAAAAAGGAAATAAATTTGGTGTGGTGAATCTGATGGATTTTCATGGGAATATTGAATTTATGATTTTTTCTAAAACTCTCGAAAAACTTCAACAGCAAGATTTGAGCGCTCCCGTGTGTTTTAAAGTGAAAATCACAAAAGATGACCAAGGCACAAAATTACTCGGTGAAAAGGTAGTTAATTTAAAAGATGCAAAAAAAGAAAAAGTGCACACAGCAGTCGTAGAAACTATTTTAGCTCCAACGACTATACAGATTGATTTATCAGAAAATTATGATTCGTTAGATCAATTATACACATTAGTTAAACAGCACCATGGACGCTCATCCGTTGAAATTGTCATAACATCAAAGTTGGTAGATTTAAAGATGAAAACATTTATTAATATAGACCCAGCTATTTGTGCTGAAATTGCGAAAATTGATGGTGTAGAGGTGATAGGATAGAAAATTATTTTGACATGCAAGAGATGAAGAGTAGCCTACTCTTCATCCACCTCTTTGACACTCTCAAGCAAAATACCCAAGATATCAGTCATCGTTAAAATTCCTTCTAGCTCATTGTTGTCTATGACTAAAAGGCGCTTTACACTGCTTCTTACCATGATTTGAGCGGCATATTTTACATCTAACTCTTTGGATATTTGAAGGGCTGGTTTTGAGTATATGTCATAGACTCTCAACAGGTCAATATCTCCGTCATTTGCAACGATAGATTGTAAAATATTTTTATATGTGAGAATCCCGTAGGCATCGTGTGGCTTTAGTTTGTTTACAATTAAAGACTTTACTTTTCTTTTTCTCATAACGTTTAGTGCGTCTCGCACGGGAGTCATTGGTGAAATTATCGCCAAATTTTCTTTTTTCATAACATCTTGAACTAACATTTATATGCTCCTTATAATTCTTCTAAAATTTCTTTTTCAAATAGTTCAACTTCTTTGCTCTCCATACCCGATAGATGTGAAAGAGGAAATGTAAAGACCATTCCATTTGAATTTTCCGCATTATGTAACCCCAGCCTTTTTCTAAAAGCTTTAAAAACTTTCATGCTCAGCCTTTGTGGAAGGATAAACAGTAAAACAGATACATTTTCTTCCAAGGTTAGCCCAAAAAAGACCTTTTTTTCTTCAAGTCCTATACTCTTTGCACTTAAAATTGTTGCACCGCCAGCTCCTGCTTCTTTAGCAATATCTAGCGCTTCTTCTTCTTTAGAATCTGGCACTATTGCTACAAGTCCAATAAATCTCATGTTTCTCTCCTTGATGTTATTATTTTTGCAATTATCCCATAACCCATTACCGTAATCATCGGGAAAAGTGAAGCAAAGGCAATTAAGCCAAAGCCATCTATCAGGGGGTTTCTTCCATCTATATTCTCTGCAAGTCCAAGCCCCAATGCTGCAACTAATGGCACAGTCACCGTAGATGTTGTCACACCTCCACTGTCATAGGCAATGGGAACTATATATTTTGGAGCGAAAAAAGTCATGATAATCACGATGGCGTAACCTCCTATGATGTAATAATGAAGAGGTGTACCACTCACCAATCTGTAAGCGCCAAGTGAAATTCCTATGGCGACTCCAAAAGCTACGGCGATTCTCAGTCTGTTTTTATCAATATTACCCTGACTTATTTCAGAAGCTTTCATGGCAATGGCAATGAGTGCAGGCTCCGCCATAGTGGTCGCAAAACCTATCATAAAGCCAAAGATATAGATCAGTGAGTTATTTCCCATGGCCGTAAGCGCATAAGCAATACTTTCACCAATGGGAAATAGCCCAAGTTCAAGACCTACGATAAATGCGTCTAATCCAAGCACCAGTAAAACCACGCCAGTAATCACTTTTTTTAAGTGGGGGATTGGTTTTTTTATAATGATATATTGAAAAAATGCTATGACAAGAAGTATTGGCGCAACATCTTTTATGACTCCTAATATTTCGACAAGAAGGTTATAGGCTGAAAATCTGTTATGCACAAATGTGTTTGTTGCAACATCATTAACAACTGTTAATACATCTGGAACTGAAGCAAAATTATACACAATAATCCCAAAAACTTGTACAAATATCATAGGAGTGAGTGAAGCAAAAGCGATAAGACCAAAACCATCAATAGCAGGATTTCTTCCTTTTATACTCGAGCTCAGACCAATTCCGAGTGCCGCTACCAAAGGAACAGTGACGGTTGAAGTCGTCACTCCTCCACTATCATAAGCAAGTCCTATAATTTCAACAGGAGCAAAAAAAGTAACACTCACCACTAAAATATAACCTGTGATAATATAATAATGAATAGGATGTCCCAGTAAAATCCTAAGAACTCCAAGTGAAATAGCAAATCCAACGGAAAATGCTACGGTAAGGCGTAGATAAAATGCATCTATTCTGCCAGCACTGATGATGGAAGCCTTGTCTGCAATAGCTATGAGTGCAGGTTCCGCAATAGTCGTAGAAAATCCAATAAGAAAAGCAAAGCAGAGCAACCAAAAGAGTGAACCTTTTTGTGCAAAATCATTTGCTAGATTTTCACCCACTGGAAAAATTCCAATTTCTAATCCTCGTATAAAAAGGGCTAAGCCAACAGCGACGACAAAGAGTCCGATACACATTGAGAGTAAATGATCAGGCATGGTTTTGATAACAAATATTTGAAAGAGAGCCACAACAATAATAATAGGCATTAAATCTTTTGAAGAACTCTTTAAGTCAGAGTAAAAAATCTTCAGACTCTCTTTAATCACTCTTTTTTCCCCAAGCTATTTTAAATCCCTTAACATTTTCCAGTAGCTCAATACTCCCACTATGCGCTTCTATAATTTGCGCAATTAAGGCTTTTAACCCCTTCTTGAAAATCTCTTTCTCTTTGTTACTTAAACTATTGAGAAGGCTTTCATCAATCATAATAATTTCTTAAAATCTTTTCCAAAATGAGATTGCAAAAATGATGAAAACAGTATAACACTCAAGTCTGCCTATAATCATGGCAAAGGATAATACAATCTTATCATACCAAGTGAAAAATGCGTAATTTTCGCTAGGCCCTGTGAGTCCAAATCCTGGTCCAATATTGCCTACCATGGAAATGGCTGTTGATATTGAACTCATTTCATCATAGCCTCTAGCATAAAGGTACGCCATTGTGATAAAAATCGTCAACATAAACAGAGATAAGAAACCAAATATAGAGCGTATAGTTGAGCTCTTTATCTCTTTATCATCTATAAATATTGAAGAAATTGTATTTGGATTAAGCGTTCTTTTTATTTCAAAAATTATATTTTTTAAGAAAATTATATGTCTTATAGTTTTGATACCACCAGCAGTAGAACCAGTATTGCCCCCTAAAAGCATTGCGAAAAATAGTATCATGATGGATAAGTTTCCCCACAATCCATAATCTATCGTTGCAAATCCTGTTGTTGTTGCTATTGAAACTATGGAAAAAGTGGAGTTCATGATAGCTGTATAAAAACTATCTGTACTGTTGAAATAGTGAACTAAAGATAAAAAAAGAGATAAAATTAAGATTGCAGATCCAAACCATTTGAACTCTTCGTGTAAGTAAGCCTTTTTATCGCCTTTAAAAAATCTTATGTGGGACAAAAAGTTGATGCTGGAAATAAACATAAAAAAAGTTGTTGTCCAAATTATTTTGTCATTTTGAAAATATCCTAGAGAACTATTTTTTGTTGAAAAACCACCAGTTGAAATGGTAGAAAATGCATGGTTGATTGCATCAAACCAGTTCATCCCAAAGACGACTAGAAGTAAACAGTCGGCAAATGTAAAAAGAAAATAAATTTCCCATAATCTTAGCGCAGTATCTTTAATCTTTGGTGAAATTTTTTCTAAAGATATTCCGGTAGATTCTGCTTTAAAAAGAGTTAAAGAACCATTTGGGTTGAGTAGCGGCAGTAGACCAATTCCTAAAACAATGATACCCATACCCCCAATCCAATGCGTTAAACTTCTATGAAAAAGTATGCTATGAGGTAAAGACTCAATGTTTGTAAAAATTGTTGCACCGGTTGTTGTAAATCCACTAATAGCTTCAAAAAAAGCACCGGCTATTCCAGCATTCGTATAGAGGAGAAAAGGAATTGCACCGCCTATGCCCAACAATAACCAAACTAAATTGACGGAAATTATGCTTTCTTTTATACTTAAAGAGAGTTCATGCTTTCTTAAAATATAAAATATAGTTGCATTTATGGCTAGTAAAGATAGCATTATGAAAAAGTATACTTTGATATCTTCTCCATAAATAAAACCAATAATCGGAGGAATTAATAAAGCAAAAAACACTACAATGCCAACGACTGAAATGAACTTTAATATATTTTTTTTATTCACTACTTTGTAGTTTTAACCAGTTTGCTACTAGGCTAGTATCTTTTTTTTGCATAAATGCCACGATAATATCCTCCTCTTCGATTTTCTCAATATCAATGTATAAGTAGAATTTTTTGTCTCTTATGATGTAAAAACGTCCTTTGTCATTTGCTTTTGCACTTATGGGTGGTTTTGTGTTTATTAGTTTTGAATCTGGAAATATTCTTCTTAAGCAAACAGTTCCATCTCCGCCACAAAAAGCTTTTTGTATTATATTGCTAGTGGCATTTATTTTTTCAAGTATGGTGTAGTAGGCATTCATTTTTTCACCACGAATGACTTCTATTTCTAATTTTCTCATTAATATGGCATATTGCTTATTATTGTAAATTCCTATAACTTTTTCTATGCCTTTTTGCTTCGCTTCAATGCATTTTATGATGTTAAATTCATCATCCGTTGTTGCTGCGATAAATACATTTATGTCATTAGTGGAATTTTCTACAACAGCATCTAAATCATAGTTACTTTTTACAACTTCGACACTATTTTTTAAAATAGTATTTGCATGCTGACAGTTTTCAATATTTTTGTCAATAAGCTTGATATTCAAGCCTTTTTTGGCTAATACTTTAGAAATCTCAATTCCAAGTTGGTTGGCCCCATATATAATACAGTTTTTTATAGCCTGTTTATCTAATTTGTTGCAAATGTTTTCTCTAATTTCATTTACAACACCAGGAAAAGTAAGAAAGTATATTAAATCATTTGGTAAAATCATATCAAATTCACCTGGAATAGAAAATTTATTACCTCTTTCAATTCCTGCTATTATTATTTTATTGTCAAATTTACTGATAAATGTTGAAATCATAACAGGTTCAAATTTTTCATGAGCCCTAATTGAGAGCAAAAGAGCTTTTGTATAATCAAATATTTTGACATTGTTTACATGCGGAAAATCAACAAGGTAATTAAAATTTTCTGCCACATTAAGAGCAGGTGTAATCATAGTTGATATTCCAAGTTTCTTTTTTATATTGTCATTGATAAAGAAATTATTTTTTAATCTAACAATTTTTTCTTTTACATTGACTATATTGTCTATAATTAAACAGGATAATAGGTTGACTTCATCTGTGTCAGTGACAGCAACAAAGAGATCAATATCTTTTTGAATGTTTCTATAGGTATACGGATCTTCAACATCACCATGGATACATAATACATCAAGAGTTTCTTCTATATTTTGTATCGCAACATCTTTACTATCAATAATCGTCACTTCATTATCAACCATAAGCTCTTGCGCTAAAAAATACCCTACTTTTCCAGCACCTGCTATTACGATATTCAATGTTTATTTCTCATCAGTATATTTTTTCATTATTTTATAGTATCTTTCAATTAAGTATTTTTTATAGCTATCTTTTCTTGCAATATCAGTAATTGTGACGATATTGTGATTGCCATATTTGTCATTTATAGTCTCCAAAGAGTAATCAATTTCGCTAGGTTTATTGGAACTTAAAACAATAGCTTCATAGAATGCATCTTTTTTTTCATCATTAAGAGTCAGTTCAAGCTTAATTTTAAATACCTTTCCTTCATGATCTAAAAAAGACTTTACGACACGTATTGAATCATTCATCAACTCATCGTCAAAGATATTTTCTTCTTGAGATACACAAATAGAATGTGAACATTGAAAACGATGTTCAAATAAATAATTAATATCTTTGCCCAATAGATGTTCAAAAATACCAGAAAAAAGAAATACTGGATATATGATAAACAGCACAAGCAACTTCTTCATGATAATCTCCTAAGTGAGAATTATAACTCTAATATAATTAAACACATATAAATAAAAAAAAACACTTTTTCGATGGACATAATACTTCAATAGCGACATAGGTAAAATGGAACAACAATTTTTTTTCATCAAATTTTCTACATGCATTGCAGAGGAAAATAGCACTAATTGGAGAAAGGGTTGAAATTTATCATTGGTTTTAGTACATGTGAAGTATAATCCAATAAAAATAAGGTACTGTATTGAAAACTATTAGAAAAAATATACTCTGCCGTGACGAGATACTCTACTTTGATTATACTGCCTCAGGACAAGCTTATCGTCCCATAGAAGAGAAGATATTAAAGATATTGGAAACGTATGCAAATACTCACTCTGAAGTATCATCCAGTGCTATAACTACCAATAAGTACTACGAGAAGGCAAGGGCTGATTTAAAAAAATCTTTAGAAGTCGATGATAGATTTTATGTCATTCCTGCAGGTACAGGAGCAACTGGTGCGATTAAAAAATTTCAAGAAATTATGGGAATTTATATCCCGCCAAGAACGAGAAAAAGGTATAAAGTAGAGCCAACACACTTACCTTTGGTTTTTGTTGGACCCTATGAGCATCACTCAAATGAGATAAGTTTTCGTGAGGGTTTATGCGAAGTGATTAGAGTACCTTTAGATGTTTCTGGGCACATTGATTTAGAGTTTTTAGAAGAAACATTAAAAGAGAATACAGGCAGAGAAATCATTGCTTCGTTTTCTGTAGCTTCCAACGTCACGGGAGTCCTTAGCGATTATAAAAAAATATACACATTGATTAAAAAGTATGGTGGAGTTTTTTGTTTAGATGCAGCTGCCGCATCCCCCTATCTTAACGTCGATTGTGATTATTATGATGTATTGTTTTTATCTCCTCATAAACTTTTAGGAGGAGTCGGCTCATGTGGACTATTGATTATAAGTAAAGAGTTGTGTACCGACGATAAGCCTACCTTCGCAGGTGGTGGTACTGTGAGCTATGTTTCAAGAAAATCTCATGAATTCTTAAATGATTTTGAAAGGCTAGAAGATGCTGGTACTCCTGGCATAATTCAATTGATTAGAGCATCTCTTGCTTATAACTTACGCAATGAAATTGGAGTAGAGAACATTGCAAGAGTAGAAAAAGAGTTAAAAATATATTTTGGAACGAGGGTAAAACAGATAGCTGGATTAAAGCTATATTGTAGTTTTGCACAAGAGAAATTGCCTATTTTTTCGATTAACTTTCAAGGAACAGATCCCTATGCAATATCAAAATATTTATCAGATGAATTTGGTATACAAACAAGAGCAGGGTGCAGTTGCGCTGGACCTTATGGGCATGACTTACTCGAACTTGAAGACGGACAAGACTTTGAAAGTAAGCCCGGATGGCTTCGAATTAGTATCCATTTTACGCATACAAAGAAAGAGATAGATAGTCTAATTGAAGCTATTAAAGAAGCAATTAACGTGTTAGCTCGCCAATAATCTTCGATTGTAAAAAGCTAGAAACAAAAAGGAATAATCATTTTTGTTTCTAGCTTGTACTCTCTATACTCTTTTGATTCTTCGCTCCATAAGCCTTCTTCTTTTTTAGCTTTTAAAAAGAGGGTCATACTTAAAACGCTACAAATAAAAATATTCGTAAAATTAAAGGTATTGATAAGTGGTGCAAACATAGTGATAATCACTGCAAAGTACATCGGATGGCGGATGTACTTGTACGCTCCTGTCGTAATTAAAGTGGCATTTTCTTTTATATCAGGGATAATGTTGAAGTTTGAAAGTCTGTTGTATAAAAGGGTATAGAGAAAAAAACCAATCCCTAACATAAATAGAATTAAAGGCATTGGTTTTGTAAACATTGTTTGATTTAAATACAGAAGCAATCCGATACATATAAACTGAGATACTACTAGTGAGTAAGAGTAATATCGTCCCATTATTATCGTTTTTTCCAAACAGAAAATTTTGAAAAGGTATGTTGATATTTTCTGATATGCTCTTGTATGACAAACTCCACGTCGAATGGACCCTCAATTAAGGTAAATTCATCGCTTAAAATTTTGCTAAGGGTATCTTGTGAATAGATAGGCTTTCCATTTTCAATTTTGCCACCAAGCCAATGCTCTTTTTTCACATATTCGTCACTCCAGGTAAAAGGACTGCCTACGATAAAAATACCATCTTTGTTTAATCTTTTTGCGATATCTCTTAAAAAAAGCTCAGGGTCATAAAGTCTGTCAAGTAGATTAATAGCGATAATCATATCGTAGTTTTTAAAGTGAGGTTTTAAGTTACAAGCATCTCCCTGCCAAAACTCTAGCCTTTGTAAGTCAACATTGTCAAGCTCTAAATCTTTGAGCGTTATTTCTCTATTTTCTTTAATGTCACCTTCGATTTTTTTCTCAAATCTAAGCACACCATTGTCTTTTAAGTCTTGTGCCACTTTGATAAATCTGGCTGAAAAATCAATGCCTACTACTTGTTTAAAAGTTTTGGCAAGCTCAAATGACATTCTACCAACGCTACATCCAATATCGAGTACACTCTGTGTATTAAGCGCATATTTTTCGGCAATTTGGGCGACTTTTTTAGTAAAATTAGGGACACCAAAATGCTCATCACCGTAGTGAAATTCACAATACTGAGAGATGATTTCATCTTTTTCATAATAAAGTTCATCATCACCAGATGTGTGTGAACTCTGTACATATCTAAAGCCGGCATGTTGAAAAAAATGTTTTCTAAATGCATATCGGCTGTTTGCTAATACTTCATTCCCAGTTGATGCCCATGAGCCACCTTTTACGATGTTATGTCTGCCATCAAAGGTTGGTACAGAAAAATCATCGTAAAGAGGATGTACTACAAAATCTTCAAATCCAGCGATAGGGGTCGTAGTCCACTGCCATACATTGCCAACGACGTCATAAAATTTGTCGTGCTTGAACATGTCTACTGGAGTGGATGATGCGTATTTAAAATTTAAATTAGCGTTCACTTGTGGTTCATTTTTTATGCCACAATTTTCTCTTAAACAGCGGTACATGCCCTCAGTCGGAAGAGTGATATCTAGGGAGAGTTTTTTACTCAAATAGTTACAAAAAGCTTCGGCTTCAAGTTGATTAACATCAACGGGCCAGTTTAGCGGTAGAGGTAAAATTTTTGTCAAGCTTTTATATTTAAATTTTGACCCACTTTTTATCCAAAACAGTGGGTGCTTTGCTTTTGTATAATTTTTCCAGTTTTTACCCTCATCGGACCAATACTCCTCTTTTTCATATCCGCCTGCATTTACAAATTCCAGATATTCACCATGACTCACCAAATATTTTGAAGCCTTAAACTCCTCTATTTCTTCCCTATGGTCGCCATATTCGTTGTCCCAGCCATAAAATCCATCATTTTCTTTTTCCCTGCCAAGGCTTACATGTGAACCCTTTACATGTAAGAGTTCATTTTGGGGATACGTGTCGGTTATCTCTTCGCATATGTTAAAATCAACATGTTCTTTGACTTTTTTTACATCTAACTGTCTGTGTAAGACGGATGAAGTTTCGATATGAATTCTCTCATGTTCAATTCCCATCAAAATAACCCACATTGGATTATCCCATGTGATGGGCATAGAAAAGTTTACATTCTTGATATACTCAAGCACAACTTCTTTGACTTTTTGCCTATATTCTCTAGTTTGATTTACACTTGGCCACTCATAATGTACGTCGTTTAAATCATCCCAACTCATTTCATCCACGCCAATTGAAAACATCGATTCATAGGTTGGATTTATTCTATCGTTAATGTATTTTCCTAAAAGTAATTTATTGATAAAAAATGTCGCTGTATGTCCAAAGTAAAATATCAATTGATGACGTAGTGGCTCAGGTTTTTCATAAAAAACAGAGTCATCTACAAATATCTCAAATTGCTTTTCAAAAAGCTCATAAGTTTTTAAAAAATAGTCTTTTATCTCTTCTCTTTTGGACTCAATGGTTCCTGATTGTAAGTTAATATTTTTTGTGATTAATCTTTTTTGCATAACTTTCCTTTTAAAATTCCTGAACATTATAGCTTTTTAAACTATATAAATTATTAATAGCGAATTATTACTATTTGTAATCTTTGACGTAGATAATACTGACGCCTTGTCCGGTTTCGTGTACATCCACATCTAGCCTCATTGACTTGTTTATACTGTATTGTACGATGACGCTAGAGATTGTATCATTTTTGTAGACAACACGGAGGTCTTGATTGATACGTGAGCCTATTTCGTACCCTAAAGAGCCTTCTTTTGTGGTCAAAATATTGAGTGTATCTACCTTGAGGGCACTTGCTTTATTAAATATCTGTTTTAGTCCAGTTCCCAGTAGTAGCGAACTTGCAAGCACCTTGCTTCCACCTTCGCTAGAACCGTCAAAGACAGAAGAAGAGGGTTGTCCAAAAAGTATATACGACATGATGTCATTTTGACTCATAGCGGGATTTGATGAAAAAATGACAACAGGAGAGTCTAGGTTGTTTGTAACAAATATTTCAATATCAATATCATTTAAAGTGGTGTAGTGTAATTTTAAATTCAAGTATGGATTGAAATTATTTTCACCATAAAAATAAATTTCACTTTTTGCCAGCTCAAAAGCTTTTCCTTCACTTGCCACTTTTCCTTTATCCACCGTTACCATTCCTAGCAAAACCAAAGGTGTTTTTGGTTCTTGAAAAATAGTAATATCAGGAGTAAATAGTAGGTCAACATTTTTAATTTTGTATGCAATGGGTTTTAGAGAAGTGATATGTATAGTGACAAAGCGGTTGACTTGGCTTGTTTCTTTAATATCTTGAATAATAATAATATCCTCATCAGTGATGCTATAATCTTTTCTCGGCATATAGGTAATAACGCCATCAATTAATTCTATATTACCTGTTACAGTCTGCGTTCCATTAGCGTCCAAACTAGCGTTTATATCAGTTTTTGCAGTTACATTTCCTTCTTTCCCATGATACGTGAACCGTTCACTTTTCACCTGTATGTTGCCTTTTCTTTTTGTAGGATTAATGAATCCGGTTAAAAGTAAATTATCATATATCCACAATTGCCCAATATCAATATTTCCATCTTTATCCAATGAAATTTTTGAATCCTTTTTGGAATATACTTTATGGTCCATTACGTCAATAGTGTAACTATCTATGCTTATTTGCTTATCATTAGACGTTACTTCGATAAAAGAGTCTACACCGGCATAAGTGGTTTGTGAATCAGGTTGGAAGGCATACCATGGTACATCTATACGACTTTTAATTTCAAGTTTATCGCTAAGTTTTAGGGTGGAGTGTATGTTTACCTCTGCATCATAAAAAGGAATATTTAAAGATGAGTTTAAATCAAGTTCACTCAATAATGTATATATGGAAGGTATATTGGCACTGAGTGATAAACTTTTAGCGCCAGTTGAGTCATTTAAATCTCCCAGTAGATCAAAATTGCTAGAACTCACATTCCCCCAGCCATTTAAAATTTCACCATTTTTAAAAAGAGATATGTTGAGTAATTTTGCATCAATATTTAAGAAATCAGTACTCTTAGAGTTGAAATAAACGAGTTCAAGCGGTGAGACTCTTTTCATCGGATAGTTTTTAAAAAGTGCATTCTCTGGCTTTGGATTGAGTGTTGCTCTGTAGAGAGAATTTTTAGGATTCAATTCAAAGTTACCATTTATTTTAGAATACAAATCTTCTGTCTCAATCGTTCCAACAATCGAAAGAGGAGATATTTCCATCACCGCTGCGGTTTGAAAGGATAAAATATCTTTTTTGAGTATGCTTGGAATGCCATCTAAAAAAGAGAGAGAAACATCGTCCCCTTGTCCTTGTATATCAAAATGCTGATACTCTTTTCCGAGCAAAGAAAATGTTAACTTTGTAGTGTTGATATCAGCTATTATAGTATGCGCATCACCAGTGACATTGGCACCAAAACTTTTAAACGGCAACTCCATAGGAGATTTTGTAAGAGTTGCTTCTAGTTTAGATTGATAGGCGCCAGTTGTGGTAAATAAAACAGACTCTTTAACCGCGGCTTCAAAATCAAGATACGAAACGTCATAATCAATATCAGTAGTAAAGTAATGATCCTCAAGAAAATAGGTAAGGGCTACATCTGCATTTTTTAGTCCCAACTTTTCATCAAAAACAAAAGATACTTTATCAATAAACGTAGTAGCCATTACCTTCTGTGGTGTGATCTCGAGTTTTAGGTTCAATGATTTCGGAAAATTATTTAAAAAAGAAAGATACTCTTTGCTGAGAACATCTGCAATAGTAACGGAGGCATTACCGGTGAATCTGTTTGCTTCTATGCTGCCATCGAATGTGGCAACCCCATAAGATGAGTTAAGGTTGATTGTTAATTTTTTTGCGTCTATTATGTTGTTGTTATATTTAAAATTTGAGCTGTTTAAATCTGCTTGTAACAACTCTTCATCCTCTTGAAGAACGGCATCAAAGATGGCTAATTTCTCTACATGTAGAGCATCCTCATAATCAATACTTTTAGCATTTAAATTAAACTTTACTGTTTTTTTATCAAAAATAACTTCGGCATCTTTAAGGGCGAGTTTGGATATTTTAAATCCAAACATATTAAAACTACTTGTATTGTTATCTGATTTTGGTAAATTATCAATGTCTACATGTAGCCCTCGCACGACTAAAGTATCTATTGTAGGAGTGAGTCCTAAAAGTGCTAAAAAACTATAATGAATGCTAATATATTTAGCACTGACACTGTCTTTGTATTGTAAATCATTGATAGTTATCCCACTGATCAAATTACCTGTGATCTTAGAGTAGCGGGCACCATAATCTTTCAAATATTTTTGCGCTAGATAAGGAATCACCGCATCGTGCGATAGTAGTACTACAAGAGCAAAGAGTATTGCTATCGTTAGTATTGTGATAGTTCTAAAAAATAGATACGTTTTTTTAATCAAAAAAGTTCTCCAACACGAAAATGAAGTGCATAGTGAGTGCTAGGATGTGATATATCAAATCCAACATCAATCGCTAAAGGACCGATAGGAGTCACATACCTAAGGCCGACGCCAGCACTATAGTAGCCGTTACCATTTGGGATATCATTGTCTCCTATAAATGTATTGTCATTAAAAATAACTCCTCTAAATGGACCATAAATTGGAAAACGATATTCTACTGTTGTCTCAAAAATAGAATTAAACCCCAAAGGAGCTCCAGAGCTATTGGTCGGGCCTAGTGTGTTATAGTTATAAGCACGGTTGCTGTTCATGCCGCCCGCATAAAAGCGGTAAGATGCTGGAATATCACCATCAATAAGGCTCAACGTTCCAAAATTTGCCCTCATAGCCAATGTAGAATTTTGTAATGGCAAAATATACCCACCGAGGAGTTTCAATTTATAATACGTTGCATCGGATATTTGTGATAATAGGGAGCCCATAATTTCAGAATGTAAAAAATAACCTTTTTTTGGATCTAAAATTTTATCCCTAGTGTCATAGTCCCACTCTAGTTTTGGGGACAAAATCACTAAAGTTCCTTCAGGAAAAAGAATTTTATCATCACTGCCATAAGTGTTTGAGTTATCAAAAACCAAACTTTCTTTAAAGTGATGCGGTATGTATCTTTGTTTGAGGTATATACTAGTAAAAACTCTACTTTCCTTAAATCCGATAAAGTCCTCGTTTTGGAACCCAAATTCTGCTCCAGTTGAGTCTCCAGAAGTAAGCGGCATAGCAAAATTAGTTTTTACAGTTTGCTTGATTTGTGTGACTCTTGTCTCTAAACTAACTGTCTTTAAATTTCCAAAAATATTTCTATGTTTAAGAGCCAGCGAGGCCATAGCACCTTCTTCACTACTAAATCCCAATCCTCCTTCAAAGCGAATTGGCTTTTCATTTTCACTAATATTTACATTAATTGATACACTGTTATTATTTTCAATATTTGTGTTTATTATTACCTTTGAGATTCCCTCATAACCATAAAGATTGACATAACTAGAAGCAATATCTTTAGTTGTAAATAGTTTATTTTCTTTAAAATATAAAAGAGATTTTATGATATCTGAATCAATGCTTTCTGGAGGGCTTATGGTGACAGACCTAACATGGCATGGAGTGTTTGCAACCACATCATAGGCTAAATAAGCGTTATTTTTTTCTATATCAATCCATGCTTTAGCATTAATCTCAGCATTACAATAACTATCATTTGCATAGATTAACTTGATGTCTTTTTTACTTTGCGTAAACTGTGTGGCATCAAAAATATCACCCACTTTAAAAGGAATTTTTGATTTGATATCGAGCTTAGATATAGTGGTTAAATCAGCAATACGAATAGGGCCATTTTCAAGAATTTCAATAACAATAGCCTTATCACTTTGGGTGTAAGTCACTGAGGCATTAAAAAACCCTTTTGTTTTATAGTAGTTTTTAATAGTTTGAACTAAAAGGGGTATTGTTTTTTCTTCAACTACAGGTTCATCTTTCCAAAACTCGTAAAAATATGGTTTTTCAAGGGCAAGTGCTTCATACAACTCACGATTATTTATATTTTTATTACCTTGAAAAAAAAGAGGTGTCATCCCTGCATATAAAAGTGATGATAAAAAAAGAAATAATATAAATTTTACCTTCACTATTGCTCCAAATTTTCTCTATCTATAGTACTGTGATTTTATCATAAAAAACTTAATAAAATGAATAAATGATGAAGTTGTGGGTTCTGGGTGATGCGAATACCAAACCACTCCAGTATGAGCGTCAAAACTCTCTAATTCACTAATATTTATTACATGCTCATAATTATTTATTTCAAGTTATAATACGAAATATGAAAAAATTACCTATAAATGAAGTTTTAGAAGAGCTGAAAAATAGTTTTAGAACTAATCCCACACTTATTTTGCAAGCTCCTCCAGGTGCAGGAAAGAGTACGGTTGTGCCGATTTCTTTGCTGGATGAGCCTTGGCTTAAAAATAAAATAATCATTATGCTGGAACCCCGCCGTGTCGCTGCAAGGATGGTCGCCACACAAATGGCTAAATTCTTAGGGCAAGAGGTGGGACAAAGTGTGGGGTATCAGGTTAAGATGGATAGCTGTTACACACATAAAACAAAGATTTTAGTGGTCACAGAAGCTATTTTAGTGCGAAAACTTCAAGCCAACCAAATGCTAGATGACGTGGCTATGGTTATCTTTGATGAGTTTCATGAGCGAAGTATACATACGGATTTATCGCTTGCGCTCTCTTTGCAAGTACAAGAACTTCTTCGTGATGATTTAAAGATTTTGATTATGTCTGCCACACTTAACTCACGGGAGATATCCAACCTGCTTGGAAATATTCCGGTGATTACTTCCAAAGGCAAGAGTTATGAAGTTGAAACTCTATACTTGGATATTCACACAAAACAGCCAGATTTCAAATCAATAAACAGTGTTCTGCTTAACACAACGCTTAAAGCTATCAAGGAAAGTGATGGAGATATTTTGATTTTTTTGGCTGGAGTCAAAGAGATAAAAAAGCTACAAACTTCACTTTCAAATTCTTCTTTGAATCAAGATATTTTAGTCTTGCCGCTCTACTCTGCCTTAAGTAAAAAAGAGCAGGACAGAGCAATTTTGAAATCAAAAAAACGCAAAATAATTCTCAGCACCAATATCGCTCAGACATCTTTAACGATAGAAGGGGTAAAAGTGGTCATAGATTCGGGGTTAGAAAAACAATCACGTTACAACTATGCAAATGGGATGGACCATTTGGAACTGGCATTTATCTCAAAAGATTCGGCGGTTCAAAGAGCTGGACGTGCCGGGAGACTTTCACATGGAAAGTGTTACAGACTTTGGCATGAGCATAAAATACTGCAACAATCCACAAAGCCGGAGATTTTAAGAACAGATTTAAGCTCACTACTTTTAGATTTGGCTTTATGGGGAGTGGATGATTTTGGCGAGTTAAAATGGCTGGATATTCCGCATGTGGAAATCATTAAAGAAACAAAAGAAGTTTTAAAAGAGCTCTTTATGTTGGATGATTCATTTAAAATTACAGATTTCGGAAAAGATGCGCTTAGCTTGGGACTTCATCCACGATTTGCTTACATGATACTCAAAGCGAATGATTTAGGCTTTGCTTATGAGGCGTGTCTGTTGGCATCACTTTTGGGTGAAAAAGATATTTTCAGTCATTTGCAAAGGGACAGTGATATCTATTCAAGATTTACGCATCTGTTTGAGAAAGATTTTGACAATCCATACATAAACCGACATGCTGCGAAAGAGGTTCTGACTCAGGCGGAGTTTTTTTACAATAAGCTAAAAGCGATTAAAAAAGTGAAAAAGAAAAACAGCGAAAGAGATCAAGAGATGTTAAGTGTTTTACTTCTTTTTGCATATCCAGACAGACTTGCACGTCAAAGAGCAAAAGATGATAACAGGTACAAACTCAGCAATGGAAAAGGGGCACTCTTGCATGTCGAAGATTCTCTGTTTAATCAGGAGTTTTTAGTTACTCCAAACCTGTATGCCAAAGACAGAGATTCCTTTATAAATCTGGCTTTGAGTATATCTTTAGAAAAAATTGAGCAGTATTTTTCATCATTTATAAAAAATAAAGAGTCAATAACCTACAATAAAGAAGCCAAGAAGTTTGACATAAAACAGAGCAGTTATTTCTTAGAATTACAGCTTCACTCAAGACCAATCCAAGCTCCAAAAAATAAAAATTTTAAAAAACTGCTTTTGGATTTAGTGAAAAAAGAGGGCTTACAACTTCTTTCTTGGAGTAAAAAAACAATAGCTCTAAGAGACAGAGTTAATTTTTTAAATCACCATAGGGAGTTTCAAGATTTTAGCGATGAGGTTTTACTTAGCACTTTAGATAGTTGGCTCGAACCTTACCTAGAAGGTGTTAAAACTGTCAAAGCTTTGGAAAATTTAAATGGTTATAGCATGCTTTTGTCTCAACTGTCTTGGGAAAATCAAAAGCTTTTGGATACTCTGGCACCTCCATATATAAAAGTACCAAGCGGCTCAAATATTTACATAGATTATCAGGACTACGAAAAACCATCTATGAGAGTAAAGATACAAGAAGTTTTTGGGTTGAGTGAGACACCAAAAGTACTAGGTAATACTTTGCCTTTGCAAATCCATCTTTTAACTCCGGCTATGACTCCTATGCAAATCACCTACGATTTGAAAAGCTTTTGGGAAAACTCATACAGCGAAGTCAGGAAGGAGATAAGAGGTAAATACAAAAGGCACTATTGGCCAGAGGACCCTTTTGAAGCCATTGCAACGAGTAAAACTAAAAAACATATGATGAATATAATTCAATAAGTAAAATGAATTTTATAGTCTAGCATTTCTCGAATTACACCCTTAGTACCCACAAGTTTATTTTTTAATATAATAACGCTCTATTTCCCATATTTTTAGCTGGATGCTCACTGTAACTTCAAGTTGAGCGGGTGACAAATCATTAGTTGCACCATGCATTTTTTGTCTATTGTAAAATATTTCTATGTATTTCATATAGCTTTATTGTAGTTGTAGAACGCAATAGTTTTTTGTATAAATTCTTAAAAATTTATATTTTTTTAAGTGAATTAAGCATACACTAAATCAAATATATGTGATATGTGATAAAATATTAAATTTAGGAGGTTTGAAATATCTAAGCAAAAAACGCTTTTGACATTACCGATTTTGGTGCTCATGGGGATTAGTGCAATATTTGCGGCTATTTTATCGCTGTATTGCTTATCAGTGTATTGATTTTTCTGTAAAGATTTACTATTTTAAAGGATTAAAATGTTTGTTTTAGATAAAAAAGAGATGCTCATCAATATAATGAGCCAATTTGTGGATCACGTGTCAAAAGAACTACCCGATGATGTGATGGCAAAACTTGAAGAACTTCGGGTGGAAGAAGAGAAACCATTAGCTAAAGCTATATATGATGTGATGTTTGACAATATGGACAAGGCTAAAAAACTTCGCCGTCCAACATGTCAAGATACTGGTGTGATTCAGTATTATATCAGAACCGGAGCGAAGTGGCCTCATATTGGGCAATTAAGAGAGATTTTAAGAGAGGCGACACTACGAGCTACCAAAAGTGCACCGTTACGTTTGAATGCTGTTGAAGTTTTTGATGAAGTCAACACCGGAACCAATGTGGGTACGGATGTACCATGGATTCAGTGGGACATCGTTGATGATAGCTCAAATATTGAGATAGAAGTCTATCAAGCAGGTGGCGGAAGCTCATTGCCGAGTCGTGCAATTGTCCTGCCACCACTAGCTGGATATGAAGGTGCTATGAAATTTGTCTTTGATACAGTTGTGGATTGGGGTATTAATGCATGTCCTCCCCTTATTGTGGGTATTGGTATAGGAACCGATGCCAATACTTCAACAACCCTTGCTCAGAAAGCAATGCTACGACCTGTAGGCACATCCAATCCTCATCCCAAAGCTGCCGCTATGGAGCAAAAAATTAAAGAAGGGCTTAATACCATAGGTCTTGGTCCGCAAGGTATTTCAGGTGAAAACAGTGTTATGGCAGTGCATGTTGAGGGGATGGCACATCATCCTTCTGTATTGGGCGTAGGCGTTTCCATAGGTTGTTGGGCTACTCGTCATGGAATCATTCGATTTGATGAACATCTTAATTATAACATTGTGTCACACAAAGGAATACGACTATGAAAAAAATTCTTACAACGCCGATCCAAGACGAGGATATCAAGTCGTTAAAGGTAGGTGATATAGTCTACCTAAGTGGTACGCTCGTTACATGTAGAGACGAAGGGCATCGACGCATTATTGCTGAGGGAATCATGCCAAAACTTTCTATGGAGAGAATCGCCATATTTCACGCAGGCCCTATCATTAAAGATGTAGAAGGTGGTTGGGAGATGGTTTCCATCGGACCTACTACTAGTATGAGGATGGAACGCTACGAAAAGGAATTATTGGCAAAAACCGGTGTCAAATTGGTGATCGGCAAAGGGGGCATGGGATCAAAAACAGCGGAAGGCTGCAGGGAAAGTGTTGCTGTCCATGCCGTTTTTCCAGGAGGCTGTGGTGTCATCGCTGCTGAACAAGTAGAAAAAATCGAAGGCAAAGAGTGGCCAGAATTTGGGATGCCTGAAGCCTTTTGGATTTTAAAAGTAAAAGAGTTTGGGCCGCTGATTATCTCCATCGATACACAAGGAAATAATCTTTTTGAAGCCAATAAAGTAGTCTTTAATGAACGCAAAGAAAAGGCATTAAAAAAGGTCAACCAAGACATTGTTTCTATGATTGCAAAAAGTTGAGGATAAGATGCTTCCGAAGAGACAAAAGCTTCGGAAGTATCAATATTATCTGAAATTGGCCAACATACTGTTCATACTACGCGTGATATGCTCTTTCATTAAACTACACGCTTCTTCATACTCTTTATGAATTAATTTTTCAACCAACATATCATGTTCATGACATGAAATTGTTGCATATTCTTGTACTGTTACCAGTTTATTCATAGAGAGTCCATTCCACAACAAAGAAAGAAAGGATTTTAGCTTTTCGCTGCCGGATGCTTCCCAAATCGTCATATGAAAAGTTTGATTTGCAAGATTATACGCCTCGGTATCTTCTGCCTTTTTGGTGCGTTGACACACTTGGTTGGCTTTTTGGATGGCAACAAGAATTTTTTCATCCATATGCTCACAAGCTTTCCGAAGTGCCTCAGTTTCAAGTAAAATGCGTATTTCATAGTGATCTCGAATTGCTTCTTCAGACACGCCTTTCACAATTGCACAGCGATTTTGTCGCAATTCCAATAAGCCTTCTGTTGCTAATATTTGAAAAGCCTCTCTCACTGGTGTGCGTGACAATCCTACTTGCTCACTAATACTGTCTAAGGTAATAGATGTCCCAACAGCAATTTCACCCAATAAAATTGAAGATCGTAAAATTGAAGCTACCTGCTCACGAGCAGGCATCATATCTGCTTTTTTTAAATTTATCATACTTCTCTGACTTTAATAAAAATTTTGTTTGGTTAAAGTATACCACATAATCAGATATTTTCAATTAAATTATTGCCCAAATTATCTGGACTTTTATAAAATGGTATCAAAAAGTTTAAAATCAAAGTATTCTTTGAGCTTTTATCTTGAGAGCAACATTGTTGCCCTGAAGTTGTCTTTAAGAATGGAAAAAAAGTAGAGAGAGTCTCTGTCACGATGGACATAAACTCTCTTGAATTTTTCTAATAACTTTCTCTAGCAAATAACTACTGACTTTATCTGAGTATATTCCTCTTCAAGAGCATATTTAGGTCCTTCTTTGCCGATACCACTTTCTTTAACTCCACCATAAGGCTGGATATCAAAACGCAGTGTTGGAATGTCGTTGATGACAATACCACCAGCGTTTAACTCATCAATTGCTCTTCTACATGTAGACATGTCATTGGAAAAAATAGAGTATTGCATTCCATAATGCTGTTAATGGTGCTTGACCTGTTGGCTTTAAAACGACACAATTTCCTGCTACAAGTGCTGGAGCGATTTTATGTGCTACAAGATTGAGTGGGAAATTGAACGGTGTAATCGCTAACACCACACCCACAGGCTCTCGTTTGTAAAAAGACAGAGTTTCTTTACCACTAGGCATTGCTGTCGTGTCAAACGTCTCACCATGTAAATTCATCATCGCATGGGCAGAGAGCTTAATTGTCTCAATACATCGATCGACTTCAACACGTGAAAAACGTATTGGTTTGCCCACTTCATCGGTAATCGTTTTTGCCATATCTTCACGATTTTCTTTTAATTTCTCGGCAACATCAAAAAGCCAATTGACCCTTACATGTAAAGGAATTTTTTTAGCAATTTGGGTACTCTTCTTCGCAACTTCTAACGCACTTAGCGCATCTTCTTGCTTACATATAGCGACCAATGAAGCAACCCTTTTATCATAAGGACTTAACACTTCACGATACTCACTATTTTCTTTACATGTAGAACCTATATATAGTTTTCTATTTGTGTTTTTGCATCTTTTAATGAACTAATCACTAATTCTTTTTTCTTTTCGGAAGAACACTAGGAAATACATTTTTCAGATCTTTAAATGAGTGTTTGGAAAGCAATGATTTACCTAATGCATTCGCATTTGCGGGAAGTTTTACTCCTACTGAAGAAACCAATTGAATTGGATTAGAAGATTCAACTTTTTCTACATATGAAACTTCATGGCCACTAAGAACTCCTAACTGACAAATTCAAGTACTGTTTTCGAGTTTATAAAATTTTTAGAAGATAAAGAGGTAGAAGCTCTTTTAATTATCAATCCTTACTATGTTGTATATGATGAAGATACGATTGTCAAATATTTTAATGAAATTTGTCACTGGACTTCAAAAAAAGTCATAATTGATGATTTAGAACATGTTGAAACTATGATTGAACTTAAAAAAAAGTTTGAAAATTTTTCTGTATTTTGCGCATTTGAAAACCAAGCATTAGATGCTTTAAATTTAGGTGTTGATGGTTTTATTAATGCCACTTCAAACTTTGCCCCTGAATTTACAGTTAATACCTTAAAATATTTCAAAGAAGAAAATGATAAACTTACACGAGAGAATTTTTTAAAAATGAAAGATGCTATGAAAATTTATGAATATAGTAAACCACTTTTTCTCGCTTGTAAACAAGCTGTTTATGATAGAGTTATAAATAAAGATAGGTTTGAAAAACTACCCCATGTTTTCGAACAACCACTAACCATGAGTATTGCGAACAGAAGTATTATAAATGTTAGACTCTTTTCGGCATTAGCACTTTTCGCTTTTGCTTTTAATACCTCAAGATAGGCTTTTACTAATTCCAACTTGGCCTACCTTGAATAACACGAAGTAAAATAATCACAATCGCGATGACTAAGAGAATGTGGATAAAACCTCCCGTTGTGTATGAAGTGACAAGCCCTAAAACCCAAAGGACCATGAAAATTATTGCAACAGTTTCTAACATACTATTACTCCTTATTTTGCAAAGTCTTAATATTTTTTTAAATCAATTTTTACGCAAAAGAAATAAGCCGACAAAAAAACTGACAGCACCAAAAATATAATAAGTCATTGTTTTATTTGTATCTGCACCTGTAACAGCTTGTGTCACTTATGAACCGATAGAACTGGATAACGGATAACCCTAATATTTATACTTAAACAACTAACTCAAATTTTTCAATTCCACTTCTTTACGATACTAGAGACAACTGTCCCCTTTTAGCTTTAACCCATTTTTTCAAGTAAAACTTATATTTAGGTATACTGTTGTCTCCGTGACTCTATACGTATCGATTAAACAAATGCATTACGATTAAAAAATATAAAAGGAAATATGATGTCTAGTATTATTTATGGTATGCTCATAATGTGGTATATACTGACCGTTGGATCTTTGCTTTTTCTTATCTGGGATCTCGCTACTAATACCCCGGCAAGTAAAGTAATGAAGTTAGCCTGGGTATTAGTTGTCTTTTATACGGGTCCTGTTGGTTTGATTCTTTATTTTTTATCATGTCGACAGCCATTGCCAAACACTCATGCCCAGTTTATTTTTCCTCATTGGAAACAAGCCGTAGGGTCGTTGTTGCACTGCGTAGCCGGTGATGCAACAGGGATTATCATATCTGCTATTGTTGTATACAACTTTGGACTTCCAAATGGAATTGATCTGATAATTGAGTATATCTCCGCTTTTATAGTGGGATTATTTATATTTCAAGCACTTTTTATGCTTGCCATGTATAACAATAATTACTTCTTGGCAGTTAGAAAAACATTTTTTGCTGAAACCGTATCTATGAACATGGTGATGGTTGGCATGATACCTACCATGGTGCTACTAATGCAATTTCTTCCAAATGCCGGTGATCCCAAGCGGTTGTTGTTTTGGGGAGTGATGTCTATTGCGACTATGTTCGGCATGGTTACAGCATATCCTATTAACTCTTGGATGGTACGAAAAGGACTAAAACATGGGATGATGTCTGCGATAGCAGAACCTCATGATAAAGAAAAAATGGATATGCCTATGGATGATAAGAAAAAAGATAGCCATAAAGTGCAAATCTTATCAAAATCTCAAGTTGCAAAAGTTTTGATTGGCACATCCGCACTGCTACTTTTAGTCCTATTGATTACCAATGCATTTGCTCCTATTGCATTTAGTTGAACGAAAAAGGGGGGGGGGTAAAACCCCATATTTCCATTTAGAGAGAGAATTAATGGGGCTTTAAGGTGGCACCCGTCCCCTTTGTGTTGAGTCATTGAAGCAGGGAATAAAAACGTATGATAACTATCATAAATTGATATGGATATTTGATTTTTATAACATATAAATTAATCTAAAATTTTTATTTAAAATTTTTATCTAATTCTTATATTTTTTGAGTAAACTAAGAAATAACACTTTAATAGCGAAGGAGCTTAAAATGAAGTTTGAATTAATGAAGTTGCCTTATAGTGAGACAGCATTGGAACCTAATATATCGTCTGAAACTATATCTTATCACTACGGTAAGCATCATGCCACATATGTCAAAAAGCTGAATGCTTTGATTGAGGGCACAGAATTTGCAGACAAATCACTTGAAGATATCGTTAAAAATGCTACCGGCGGAATTTTCAACAATGCCGCTCAGGTATATAATCACAATTTTTATTGGTATGGACTCAGCCCAACGCCGAGCGATGCTTCTACGCAATTGGCTGATTTGGTGAAACGAAATTTTGGCTCAATGGAAGATTTTAAAAAATCATTTTTAGCTAAAGCTACGACACTTTTCGGTTCAGGATGGGTTTGGTTAATTTTAACCCCTGATGGAAAACTGGTCATAGAACAGTTTTCAAACGCGGATAATCCGATACATCATGGTGAAATTCCCTTACTAACATGTGATGTTTGGGAGCATGCATATTATGTAGATTATCGTAACGGAAGACCCGATTATCTTGAAAATTGGTGGAAAATTATAAACTGGAAATTTGTTTCAGATAATCTCGCAGCTGCGAAAAAGTAAACCGATTTCAAAGTAGTGAGACAAGGGGATATATTTCCCCTTGTCTCACTTAAAAATTTCTATAAAATTTGATCTTTTATTTGAGCGATCCAGAGGTTAATCCTTTTGTCACTAAACTCTTCTTGATTGTCTTCATCTAACGCTAAACCAACAAATTTTCCATCAAATTTACCGATGACTTTAGCTCCTATGGCATCAACGAAGGTATCATCATAACTGTCTTGATTATCCAGCCCAAACAATGCTACTGTTTTGCCACTCAAGTCAATCTCGCCCACTAGAATCAATCTATCCAATCATTTTCATGGATGCCACAGCCCAAGTTAATTTTGAAGAATTCTTGCTTAATTAAAGCTTGCTTTTATGAAAAAAGTGACAGCAGCAATAATTATAAAAAACAATAAAGTAACAATAATAATTTGTCGCCTGCTCAATTTGAAGAAAAAATGTTACTTGAAGTTACAGCGGCTTAGAATGTTGTATTCTGAGTATGAATTCGGGTTGACAGATCACTATTGTAGAAACGTTATGGGTTCAGCTATGGTAGAGCGAGGCGTTGATGCTATTCATATGAGTGGAGCTTTGGGGCATAGTGACCCAAATACTATTATAAAATATCTAACAATGAATTATCTCCAAGGATCAAAAATAGCTAGCGACATGATTCAAAGTCAAAAAAATGAGAATTAATAAGAATTTAAATAAACTAATATTATCATTAGATGATAACAAAAGGAACTAAGTGAATGATTTAGAAAATTTACTAAACCTAGATGGCGAAGTTTTCCCAATGGATTCTGGTTATTGGGTAAAGTTTGATGTAAAAAGAGTTGGCGTTAGTATAAGCATACCACATGGCATCAAATACTCTTTGAGCTTACATAACAAACGAAATAACAGAGTCGTTGGATATGACAACGCACATATGAGTTTGAATCAGCTGCACAACTTCTTGAGGATTTTTGGGAAAGTGTGGAGCACTATATGGAGAACAACAAATGAAAACAAAAACTATCAAAGTCGGTATTATGCCACTAGCACAGTACAAACAACGAACTATAGCTATTGCAAAAGGTGAATATGCTCCAAAAAAAGATGAACCAAAGATATGGTTTGAATCTATTAAATCAATGGCACAGATACTAAGTACTGAAAATCAAGAGTTACTAAAAGTGATCATAGAAAACAATCCTCACTCACTTAAAGAGCTAGAGGACTTAACAGGAAGAGCAAAGTCAAATCTATCAAGAACACTTAAAACTCTAGAGCGATATGGTATCGTTGCACTGCACAAAGAAAATAATGCTCTAGTCCCTGAAGTAAAAGCTACTCATTTTCAAGTAGAGTTTGGACTTGATGCTGCTTAAGAACCCCAATTCAACCAATAAGTGCAACAAATCGGAGGAATGAATCAGGGGTTCATAGCAAAAGTATGTCCCTAGTAAAGCTTAAGCATAAAGTATCCTGATTAAAGTCTTTTGAAGTGTTTATTTATGGGGATAAAAGTGGTGGGTCCTACAAGATTCGAACTTGTGACCACTCCGTTATGAGCGGAGTGCTCTAACCAACTGAGCTAAGGACCCTTATGTTTTTAAGAGTGAGATTGTATCCTTTATTGTTTTAAAGTAAAATAAATTTAGATATTATATTTCACTGATTTGTAAGTTCTATCAAATCTAAAGGTTAAAAGATTTTCTAAAATTCCAAAAAACACCATAAAAGTAATAAAACTACTGCCTCCATAGCTAAAAAATGGAAGAGGAACTCCCACCACAGGTGCAAATCCAATTGTCATGGAAATATTGACTCCCATATAGACAAAAAGAAGTAAAGCAATTCCAGTGGTCATCACTCTTCCAAAGTAATCTTTTTCGAATTTAAAATTTAATGTGAGAAGATGTACGATTAAAAGAGCGTACATGCCAATGAGGCCTAAAGCTCCCCAAAATCCAAATCTTTCAACATAATAAGCAAAGATAAAATCACTCGTTGAAATGGGTAAAAATTTATAATGCGTTTGCGTGGCTTCCATTTTCCCTTTTCCCTCTAATCCACCACTTCCAATAGCGATTATGGATTGTCTGACGTGATAACTTGGCTTTTCAGATACGAAATCTGTGATACGTTTTTTTTGATAATCATGCAGCGAACTATACAATAGCGGTCCACTTATGCCAAGAGCAATGATAAGTACAATCCATATTTTTTTGTTGACGCCAAGCACAAAAAGAGTACCATAACCAACAATAAGAAGAACCATCGCTGTTCCCAAATCAGGCTCCTTTGCTATGAGTAAAAATGGCAAAAGTATGTAAAAACTAAATTTAAAAAAATCTATCCAGCCATACCCTTCTTCTTCAGGAGGATTGTGTTCTATGAGATAGGCAAGCATGAGAACAAAAGCGGGTTTTATGATTTCTGATGGCTGTATTGTGAAGTTCACAAAAGGAATTTCTAGCCATCTCGTAGCACCCAATTTTGTAATGCCGAAAGAATCAACACTTATCAGTAATCCTATGGTTAACCAATAAGTAAGAGGTATTAACCACTCAACTTTGCGTAGAGGCATCAAAAATAAAAATAAAAAAGCAAGAAACCCTACGGTAAAATAAACAATTTGTTTATCGGCTAGTGTGGTATTTGCTTCGTTTATTAGATAAAATGACATGCAAACAATTGGAATCACCAATATAGGAATTAAAAAATCAAAATGTGTGAATACTCTTCTATCAATTTGTAACAAAAAAAACCTTAGTGGATGTGATAGAAAATTATATCAAAAAAGAGAGATAAATGACCTTTACATGTACAAAAAGTGGTAGATTAGATGTGATAATGAGTGAAGAACTATCTCTTCCAAGAAATCAGATAGAGCAACTCATAAAACAAGTTGGCGTCAGTGTAGATGGAAAAGTTATACATAAAAGTGGTTTTAAGCTCAAAGGCGAAGAATTCATAGAATATAATTTTATACAAGCTGTAAAAGAAAAAGAGAGTTATGAAGTTGATTTTGATATAGATGTTTTATATGAAGATGAAGATATTTTGGTGATAAACAAACCGCCATTTTTGACGGTACATCCAGCTCCAAGTGTAAAAGAGGCAACGTTGGTAGATTGGTTAATCAAACGTGGCATTTCACTTTCGACGATAAGTGGTGATGAGAGACATGGGATAGTTCATCGCATAGACAAAGAGACAAGCGGGGCATTGGTTGTTGCTAAAAATAATGCGGCACATGTAAATTTATCTGCTCAACTTGAAGATAAAAGTATGGGAAGATATTATCTTGGGCTGATAGATATACCTTTAAAAGAAGATATGATAGTCGATAAACCGATTGCTCGAAATCCTAAGAATAGATTAAAAATGGATATTGTGCAAGGTGGCAGAGAGTCTAAAAGTGCTTTTTGCAAACTCAGCTTGTCAGATAATGGGAAAATGGAACTCATAACAGCAAAACTTTTTAGTGGAAGAACGCATCAGATAAGGGTGCACTTAAAGTCACTGTCGCGCCATATCATAGGAGATAGTTTATATGGTTTTAAGAGCCAAAACAGTAAAATACCGAGGGTTATGCTACATGCATATATAGTGTACTTAAAGCATCCGACAAGCGGCGAGTTCTTGCTTGTTGAAGCTCCATTGTTTGAGGATTTTGAAAATTTACTACAAAAACATTTTAAAAAGGATGAAATAGATGCTAAAATCAACAGCTCTTATATTATTGAGCGTTTTAATATTTTTTCTTAGTGGTTGTGAGATTAAGCCAGAGCCTCCAAAGCAGCCAGTGATTGATAAAACTTTGCCACAAGTAGGTGACATTAAGTTTTTAACTGAGGTGAGTGCAATTGGTTTTGAGTGGGAGCCTAGTTTTGATGGCAGAGTTGAGGGATATTATATTTACAGATCAACACCCAATTCACAGAGCGATAAACTGCAAAGAGTTGCAACCATAGATGATAAATACAGTTCACATTATGTAGATACAAAATTACAACCAGAAACTATGTATTACTACAGATTTTCAACATTTTCAAAAGAAAAAAGAGAATCAGTTCCAAGTGAGACAGTTTCTGCTTCAACATTACCTCTTCTAGAATCCGTCTCTTTTGTAAAAGCTATTACAGGACTTCCTCATCGGATTAAGATTATATGGAGGCCACATGCTTCACAAAGAGTAGAAGCGTATTTAGTGGAAAAAAATGAATTTAATTCTACGCAGTGGAAACAAATTGCCAAAGTTAACGGCAGATTAAGCGCTGAATATATAGACGCCGGATTAGAAGGCAATCATATGTTTAGGTATAGAATTAAAGCACAGACGTATGATGGATTAATTTCAAAGCCAAGCCAAATAGTAGAAGCTGGTACAAAACCTTTGCCAAAAATGGTAAAAGGATTGAGTGCTAGTTATGATATTCCAAAGAAAGTTTCTTTAAAATGGGAGGCTGCAACCGAAAAAGATTTTTCGTATTATAAAATTTATAGAACGTTAAATCCTCTACTTTTTGATAGTTACTTGGCAAAGACTCAAGATACATCTTATGAAGATTTAATCAATGCAAATGGAAGGTCTTATTACTATGTAGTCACCTCTGTGGATAAAGATGGCTTAGAATCTTTAAAACAAGAGGTATCTACCAAAGGTGGGACGTTAACAATTCCAGCACCTGTCTACATCACTTCATCTTCTCACGATGGAAGAAGTATCACTCTTGCATGGAAAAATCAAGACGGTAGAGCTATCAAATACAATGTTAGTAAAGAATTTTCTCAAAAATGGTCTGACAAAAAAGAAGTCATTACAGGGATACCATCTACTAGTTTTAATGACACAGATGTCATTAGGGGTGTTGAATACAAATATAATGTTGTAGCTATAGACAAGTACGGTTTGAGTTCAGAAGATTCGCAGAGTATTCTTATCAAAATGCCTAAGGAATAATTCAATCTATGCCAAACTTTCATACTAAAACTTTTACGCACCCACCCTACCCATGCTCTTTTGGAAAGAGTCGTTTTGACGCAACAGCACTTTGCCAAAAAGGTGAAACACTTATTTTAACTCACTGCCAAGGCCAAGAGTTGCTTATAAAGATAAACGAGACGAAAAATGGTTTTCTCATCAAAGGTGACAAGATTACAAGGCCATCAAATGTTGCAATTTTGCAACAAGCCTTACAAGATTTTAGAGATTTAGCCAAAATGGAAGCTACAAGCTCCAATATAGAGCACAAGAAAATAAAATCACTAGAAATCTCTCCTTATTTTAAAACCATGGACTACTTTTCAAATCATTTTGAGACCACAAAAGATATTTTAGTAGAAGTTGGATTTGGTAGTGGACGACATCTTTTGCATCAAGCCAAACTGCATCCTGATAAAATCATGATAGGTTTAGAAATTCATAAACCATCAATTGAACAAGTATTAAAGCAGTGTGAGTTACAAAATATAGAAAATATTTTAATAGTCAATTATGATGCGAGAGCATTTTTAGAGTTTTTACCATCAAACAGTGTTCATCAAATATTTGTTCATTTTCCAGTCCCTTGGGATAAAAAATCACATAGACGAGTGATGAGTGATGTGTTCATAAATGAATCAAAGCGTGTTTTGAGAGTGGATGGTTCATTAGAGCTTAGAACAGATAGTGATCATTACTTTGAGTACTCTTTTAGCGAGTTTATGAAGCAGTCAAAAGTAGACTTGCATGTAAAGAAAAATAAAGACTTAGAAATTTCTAGTAAATATGAAGACAGATGGAAAAAACAAGAAAAAAATATTTACGATATCACCATGATAAACAAAGAAGATTCGAAGCATGTTTCAAAGATAGGTACTTTAAAATTTGAAGAGAATATAAGTTTTCAAGACGTGAAAAATAGATTTAAAGATGCAGTCTTACGAGGAGAAGATTTTTTTGCACATACAGAAGAAATTTTCCAAATCAATGAAAATGAAGGCTTGCTAAGAGTTTCGTTTGGTGGAAGTCAGAGAAATGAACGAAATTATATACGCATAAGAAACAATACGGCGACTTATATGCCAGACACTATCTTAGCAACTAAATATAATTTAAGAGCGCATGCGCTTATAAAAGAGTTAATTTATGGAATCTAATTGATGGATCATGTGATACATGCAGAGGGTTTAACCATAGGTTATGGTAGAGATGAGCCTATCATAACAAATGCAAACATGAAGATAAATCCCCATGAATTTGTTTTTATCACAGGCAAAAGTGGGAGTGGGAAGTCTAGTGTATTAAAATCAATATACGGAGAAGTAACCCTGAAAAATGGTGACTTACATGTATGCGGTCTAAATATAAAAAACATTAATACAGGAAATTTAAATTTACTAAGACGCTATCTTGGAATAGTTTTTCAAGACTATAGACTGATCAATGATTGGACCGTAGAAAAAAATGTTATGTTACCGCTGATGATTGGTGGTTTTTCAAGAAGTGTTTGCATAAGTCAGGCGCAAAAACTTTTAAAACATGTAAAATTACTTCATAAAGCAGATAAATACCCTCTGGAACTTAGCGGTGGAGAACAGCAGCGAGTGGCAATGGCTAGGGCATTGGCTCATAATCCAGTCATGATATTGGCAGATGAGCCAACGGGTAATTTGGATGAGTATTCTAGTGAGGTTATCTGGGATTTGTTGAAAAATGCAAGAGAGCATTTGGGAACTACTATTGTGGTCGTAACTCACCATATCCCCTCTACTTTGGGCATTGATTATAAGCATTTTTTTCTTGAGAGCGGAGTTATTTATGAAGTCTCTTAAAAATCATCTTTCAGTTATCTTTCCTCTGTTTGTACTTTTGTTCTCACTTCAGTTTGCCTTTTTAACGCAAAAAATCGTATCGGATTATGCACAAAGATTAACTCAAGATTATTCTATCATCGTTGTTGCTCCTAAATCACTGGAGGAAGAAGTGGTAAAAAGTAGAATTGGTGGTATAAAATCAGTTGAAGAGATAAGTTCAAAAATTGTATTAGATAGATTGAAGGGAAGTATTTCTTCGCAGAACATATCTTTGTTAAAATTAGCATTACCAAAATTTTATTCTCTGAAATTAGAAGTTTTTCCTGATAGTAAAGAAGTTGAAAAAATAAAAGATAGATTGATGGAGAGTAAACTTGTCACAAGGGTTGAAACATTTGCTAAAACACATACAAAAATCTATAAGATGCTTGTACTTTTAAAAAGTATTTCATTTGTGTTCTTGATCTTTATCCTAATAATTTCAGTACTTTTAATGTTTAAACAAATGCGAATATGGTTGCTTGAGCATAAAGAGAGGATGGATATTATGACACTTTTTGGAGCTCCTTTTTGGATGAAAAGTGCTCTTCTGTATAGATTGGCCATCGTAGATTCCTTCTTGAGTACAGTTTTTGTCTCTACCTTATATGTTTTTCTTCCTCAAAATGGCGAAGTCAGCAATTTTGCAGCAAGCCTTGATATTGTCATTCCAAAATTTGACACTCTTGCTGATGCCGGATTTTTATTTGGTGCTTCGTTATTGTTTTCAATCTTTATCGTTTCCCTCGTGATTGGAAAGACAAATAAATAATGAGACTACTGGTTTTTGTTCTTTGCTTACATGTAGTGTTGTTTGGAGCAACTAGCGTAGATAGAAAAATAACTTCACAACAGAAAAACCTAACATCAAAGACAAAAGTTGAGCGAGATATATCTAGAAAATTAAGTGATGTAGCGGATGATATTCTCAGAGAAGAAAAAAGACTCCGATCTGTGATAAACGAAATCAAAGCACTCGGTAAAAATATTAGAGAAAATGAGAAAGTTGTAAAAGATAAAGAGGTAAATCTAATAGATTTATCAAAACAAAATGATATTCTTTTGCAGAAAAAAAAAGAGTTAGAAGAAAGAATCGTAAAAATTATAGCTGAAGATTTTTCATTTTATCTCATTAGAAACAAGGATCATCAAGATAATTATGAGAGTATTTTAGTGGATGAGGTGCTTGAAAAAATGGGAGTCATTGTAAAAAAAGAGTTTGCAAGACTTTCTACTGATTATAACACTATTAGTAAAAAAATAGATGTTCAAAGCAAACAGATTAATGAAATTAAAGATTCTATCAAAAGTTTAGAAGATAAAAAAGAAAAACAATCAAATTTGAAAAAAGAGAAAGAGCGTACTATTGTAAAATTAGGTTCTAAAAGAATTGCATACAGAAAGAGCTTAGAAAAAATAGCAGAGGAAAGAAGAGAATTAAGGGCCACGCTAGCAAAACTTAAGATCATAAAAGTAAGCGAAGAAGAGGCACAAAAAGAAAAATTATTAGCACAGCAAAGTGTGCAAAAAGTTAAAAGAGTTGATGAGAAAATGACAGTCAGGCAAATAGGTTCATCGTATCAAGGTAGCCATATAAAAAGATACAGAGGTAAAAAAACAATAGCTCCTCTAGAGAATTTTACTGTCAAAAGAAAATTTGGTAATTATATGGACCCAATATATAAAATAAAAATATTTAATGAATCAGTCATACTAGCGTCAAAAGAAAAAAATGCAAAAGTACAAAATGTCTTAAATGGTAAAGTAGTCTATGCTAAAGATACAGCCATTTTAAATAATGTTGTCATTGTGGAAAATAGTTATGGGATACATACTATTTATGCACATTTGACACAACTTGCCCCAACAATTAGAGTGGGTATGAAAATTAAAAAAGGTTATATTTTAGGAAGAATAGAAGATGATTTGTCTTTTGAAGTGACTCAAAAAAGCTTTCATTTAGACCCATTGGAGTTAATTAATTTTTAATAAATAAGGTTTTTAGGTCTTTTGTTGTAGAATCACCAGTATTTGGACACATGTAAAGGGTTATTTATGGGAAAAAAGAGGGTATTAGTAAAATTTTCAGGTGAAGCGTTAGCTGGAGAAAATGGTTTTGGAATAGATACCTCTATTTTAAAATTTATTGCAAATGAAATTAAGACTTTGATAAGTAATGATATTGAAGTAGGAATCGTGATAGGCGGCGGTAATATCATTCGTGGTGTAAGCGCAGCAAAAGACGGTATAATAAAGAGAACTAGCGGTGATTACATGGGAATGCTTTCAACTGTTATAAACAGTATTGCTATGCAAGAAGCACTAGAGCATGTGGGTATGGACGTTAGAGTTCAAAGTGCCATTAAAATGGAAGCAATCAGTGAAACTTTTATTGTAAGACGTGCACAACGCCATTTGGAAAAAGGAAGAATAGTCATATTTGCTGCAGGAACTGGAAATCCATTTTTCACAACTGACACAGCAGCAACGCTGCGTGCCATTGAAATTGGTGCCAACATGATTATAAAAGCGACTAAAGTTGATGGAGTTTATGATAAAGATCCAAAGAAATTTCTTGATGCTGTAAAGTTAAATGAATTATCATATGAACAAGCAATGGATGATAACGTAAAAGTGATGGATGATACTTCAATCGCATTAGCAAAAGACAATAATTTGCCGATAGTAGTATGTGATATGTTTGTTAAAAATAATCTTTTAAATATAGTCAATGGTGATTACACAACATGTTCAATAGTTAAAAAACTAAATTAAATGAAAAAGTAGGATTAAAAATGAGAACAGAACAATTAACAGCAAAAGCTTTAGAATTTGTAGATGGTGATAGATATAAGTTGGCTCTTTTAGTTGCTGCGCGTGCAGGACAGTTAGCAAATGGTGCTGAAGCCTTAGTAACAACGGAAAAAGGAACTAGCAAGTTTGCTGATATTGCCCTTCTGGAAATTGCAGAAGGAAAAATTTCAGTTGAATCATATATAGAAGAAGAGTAGCGGTAACATTCTTTGGATCAGTTAGTTGAGCGTGTAAAGTCTTGCACAAATGTTAACGAAGCAATCACTCTTTTATATGAATATACTACAAAGAGTGACGTAATTGAAAAAGCGTTAGTCTACACACGAGAAAAGCATCAAGGCCAATTTCGTAAAAGTGGTGAAGAATATGTAGTCCACCCAATACTAGTCTCAGTGCTCGTAGCATATTTGGGTGGTGACAAAAATATGATTGCAGCAGGTCTGCTTCATGACATTGTTGAAGACACATGCTGCTCAATCCTTGAAGTTGCAAATGAGTTTAACCCTGAAGTTGGTCATTTAGTGGAAGGGCTGACAAAAATCATGGAAATCCGTGATGTTGAACTTATTCCTTCGACGTCCAATGAAAAGATTATATCCTCAGCACTTACGTTCAGGAAGATGCTTGTAGCTTCTATTAGCGATGTAAGAGTTTTAGTGATAAAACTTTGTGATAGATTGCACAACATGCTGACATTAGATTCATTGAGCCCTGAAAAACAGAAAAGAATTAGTGAAGAAACGATGGTGGTTTACGCTCCTATTGCCCACAGACTAGGAATTTCTTCTATAAAAAAATATTTGGAAGACTTAAGCTTTTATTATCTTTTGCCTAAAGAATATGAAATAATTGATAAATATATACAAGAGCATAGGCAGCAATTACAATTAAGATTGAATCATATTACCACTGAAACCAAAACTATAATGCTAAAAAATGGTTTTAATGAAGAAGAATTTGAAATTGAGAGAAGAATTAAGCATTACTATTCAATTTATTTAAAGATGCAAAGAAAAGGAATTTCTATAGAAGAGATACTAGATCTTTTGGCTGTTAGAATAATAGTCAGTAATCCTATTGACTGCTATAGAGTCCTTGGGGTAATTCACTTAAATTTCAACCCTTTGATATCTAGATTTAAAGATTATGTAGCCATCCCGAAAGAAAATGGCTATCAAACAATTCATACGACAGTATTTGATAATAAATCAATCATAGAAGCTCAAATTAGAACACGTGATATGAATCAAACTGCGGAACTTGGAGTTGCTGCACATTGGAAGTATAAAGGTGGAGGGTTAAATCCGAAATTAGAATGGCTAGATGAATTAAGAAGTCAAGATGATGCAATTGAAAACATAGAAGAATTTTATTCCATTGCAAAAGATAATTTGTACAGTGAAGATATCGCAGTGTTTTCACCTAAGGGAGATATTTTTACCCTACCAAGAGGTGCCACCGTTCTTGATTTTGCTTATGAAGTGCATACTGAAGTAGGAACTTGTGCTAGTGAAGCTTATGTCAATAAGCAAAAGGCTCCTTTGCTGACTGAATTAAAAAATGGCGATATTGTAAAAATTATCACGACCAAAGAAATTCACTATAGATGCAGTTGGGTCAATAGTGTGAAATCTGGAAAAGCAAGAAATGCAATCGCTACAAATTGTCGTCAAAAAATGAAAGACATCAATAGCAGAGTAGCTATAGATTTATTAATCTCAGTTTTCAATATACGAGAGACAAAAATAAGAAATTGGTTGGCAAAAGAGAACTTAACAGAAAAAGTTTTTAAAATAGCAATAGATTCCGTATTCTTCCAAAATGTAGTCAATGCATTAAAAAAATATTTAAATAGTGAAAAGACAATTTTCCCATTGTGGAAAATAGAGAGATATAAAATAAAAAAGCAAAAATTTGAAAATATTGTTATTTATTCAAATCAAAATGTTTCAAATGGTCTTTTTGACTATTGTTGTCATCCAAAACGTGGCGATGAAATCATAGGATTTAAACGTGGAAGTCATGTGACTGTGCATCATAAGTTTTGTGAACGTGCCGCAAAACTTATGGAGAGAAAAGAACCAATGGTGTTTGTAAAGTGGACGAGAGAAGCGCCAGAACACTACAAGCTTTTAGTGAGTTTGGAAAATGAAAGAGGTTCATTATCTTCTTTTTTACAATATTTGGCTAAAATGCAAATAAATTTGGTGACAATAGAGCTTGCTAAATCGGAAGAAGGGCATTCTGATTATTTTGAAATGATTTTAGAATTACCTGAGAAAAATTTGGATGCAATTAAAGAAAAATTAAAATCAAAATATAAAATTATAGAGTTTGTATCAAAAAATGATGTTTATAAATAAGGAAAGATAAAAAATGATGCAAGAAGCTTTGAGAGAGATAAATCGTGGCGTTGCTGAGATAATTGATATGGAGCGCATTGAAATACTTTTAAAGAATTATTTCCAAAAGGGTGAGAATTATTACGTTAAAGCCGGTTTTGATCCAACGGCTCCAGATCTTCATGTCGGACATACAGTGTTACTTCAAAAAATGGCTCAATTACAAAAGTATGGCGCAATAGTACAGTTTCTTATAGGTGATTTTACGGGTATGATAGGCGATCCAACCGGTAAAAATGAAACGCGTAAAAAGCTAGATAGACAAACGGTTATAAAAAATGCAGAAAGTTATAAAACCCAAGTCTTTAAAATATTGGACCCAGCAAAAACCCAAGTTTTGTTTAACTCAACTTGGCTAGAAGAATTAGGCGCTTCGGGATTGATAGAACTGACGACGACGTTTAACGTGGCTCGGATGCTTGAACGTGAAGATTTCGATAAAAGATATAAATCACAAGCACCTATTTCAATTAGTGAATTTTTATATCCCTTGTTACAAGGGTATGACAGCGTGGCGATGAAATGCGATATCGAAATGGGTGGAACAGACCAAAAATTTAACTTACTGATGGGAAGATATTTACAACGTTCCTATAATGTTGGAAAAGAACAAGCAGTCATCATGATGCCTCTTCTAGAGGGCCTTGACGGTGTCAATAAAATGAGTAAGTCTCTTGGAAATTATATAGGTGTCACCGATGAACCTAGTGATATGTTTGGAAAAATTTTAAGCATAAGTGATGAACTTATGTGGAGATATTATGAATTACTAAGTTCAAAAAGTATTGAAGAAATTGCCACATTAAAAGAAAATGTTACGAATGAAGTAGTGCACCCAAAATTGGCGAAAGAAGCACTTGCAATTGAGATTGTAGAAAGGTATCATACGACAGATTTAGCACATGCTGCAAAACTGGAGTTTGACAATGTTCACAAAAAAAATGAATTGCCCTCTAACATAGAAGAATTTGATGTCATTGGTCCTATCTGGATAGCTAAAGTTTTAGTGGATTGTGGGATGGAGAGTTCAACTTCACAGGCGAGAAGAGATATCAAACAAGGTGCTGTGAGAGTTGATCAAGAAAAAGTAAGTGATGAACAATTACAATTAGAAAAAGGTGAATATGTTCTTCAAGTAGGAAAAAGAAAATTTGCTAAATTAAAGGTTACATAATGACATTTAAACCATTAAAAATAGGAAAACATACAATTAAACACCCGATTATACAAGGTGGTATGGGTTTAGGAATAAGCTGGGATCAATTAGCTGGAAACGTTGCACTACAAGGTGGTCTTGGGGTGGTAAGTACTGTGGGAACAGGTTACTATAAAGACAATAAATACAGTGCCAAAGATATAAATCATAGGCCGATGAATGTACAAAATTTTTATTCTCGAAACGGCTTAAAAGCCATTGTTGACAATGCAAGAAAAATTTGTGGAGATCAACCAATCGCCGCCAATGTATTATATGCCATCAATGATTATGGAAGAGTGGCACGAGACGCATGTGAACTCGGTGTCAATATTATTATTACCGGCGCAGGTCTGCCTACGAATATGCCAGAATTTACTGAAGGTTATCCGGATGTTGCACTTGTACCTATTGTCTCCTCTCCAAAGGCTTTGAAAATAATTTGTAAAAGATGGACAAAACGCTATAACAGATTGCCTGATGCGGTTATAGTCGAAGGACCTCTCAGTGGTGGTCACCAAGGATTTACTTACGAGCAGTGCGTGGATGACGCATATAGGTTAGAAAATTTAATAGGGCCAGTAAAAGAAGAGATTAAAAACTGGGGAGATTTCCCACTCATTGCTGCTGGTGGAGTGTGGGACCATGATGATATCGTTAGAATGATGGAACTAGGAGCCGATGGTGTACAAATGGGTACTAGGTTCATAGGGACTCATGAATGTGACGCAGCTGATAACTTTAAAGAAGTTATATTAGAATGTAGGGAAGAAGATATTAAGTTACTAAAATCACCAGTTGGATATCCTGCCCGTGGTGTTCGAACAAATTTGATTAAACTGGTAGAAAAAAGAGAAGGTCCGAAAATAAAATGTATCAGTAATTGTGTTTCTCCTTGCCATCGCGGTGTTGAAGCAAAAGCAGTAGGATATTGTATAGCCGATAGCCTTTCCGATGCCTATATGGGTAAAAAAGAGACAGGCCTATTTTTTACGGGCGCAAATGGATATAAACTGGATAAAATAATAAGCGTTAAAGAGCTTATGAATAAGCTGGTAAATGGCGAAGATAGTTAGAGCCTTATTTGCAATATTGCTAATCTGTAGTACTTTGTTTAGTGCTACAGATTACATGAAAGAATTGCAACATTATGATAAAAAGATTGAAACTTCAGCTAACGATGAACTTCTTAGGGTTCATCATAGCTTAATAAGTATCTACATCTATTCTATCGTTAATAGTGACAGGGAGTTAAAAAAAGCCACACTACAAAGACTTGTAGAAACCTCAAAGATATTAAAATTAGACTCAACAGGATATTCTAAAGAACTCAGCACTATCGATAAGAAAAAAGAAAAGAAAATTAGAGAAGATAGTATCACTCCCAAAATACCAAAAGTAATAAATAAGTATAGTAATGTATTGGCAAATTTTAAAAATATAACTGATAATGGGAATACATTAAAATTAACATTTGATAAAAAACTTTCATCTAAAGATTTAAAATCTTTTGGTCTAAAGGGTAGAAATAGTTATAGAGAAGTCTTTGATATAAAGGGAATTTTGCGATATTCTCCCGATATCAAAACACCAAATTCAATTGAAAATTTTAAAATTGCACAATACAATAAAAAAACGATAAGAATTGTTTTGCAACGTTCTACAGCTTTTAAATCAAAGGTAATTGTTTCGGGAGAGACCGTTGAGATATCTTACACAAATAACAAAAAAATAAAGAGTGATATTAAAGAAAATATTATTTATGATAAGTATAGGAAGTCACTGCCTTCCCATAAAATAATTGTTCTAGATGCCGGGCATGGTGGTAAAGATTCTGGCGCGATTGGCTCAAAAAGAGAATATGAAAAAGATGTAGTTTTGACACTTACTTTAAGAATAGGGCATATACTCAAAAAAAGAGGGTATAACATTTATTACACAAGAACAACAGATAAATTTATTAAGTTGAGAAATAGAACAAAATATGCAAATACTAAAAATGCCGATTTGTTTTTGTCGATACATGCAAATGCCTCTGTAAAAACAACGCTTCATGGAGTAGAGACTTTTTTCCTTTCACCTGATCGGTCCAACAGATCAAAAAATGTTGCGGCACTTGAAAATAAATCAGACATAGATGATATGAATTATTTTTCTAAACAAACATTTTTAAATGTTTTTAATAGAGAAAAAATAATTGAGGCGAATAAATTATCACTCGATGTACAGCAAGGTATGTTAAATAGATTAAAGTCAAAGTACGGCGGGGTAAGAGATGGGGGTGTCAGAGAAGCTCCATTTTGGGTACTCGTAGGAGCCCAAATGCCAGCAATTCTGGTTGAAAGTGGGTACATATCAAATAAAAGGGAACGAAAAAGAATATTTAATGGCCACTATCAAAACTTACTGGCAATGGGTATCGCAGATGGCATAGACAGCTACTTTTCTAAATATGAGTATTAACGTGGATCCAAATGGCATTTGGATATAATGTTGAACTAAATAGTAAATAAGGGAAATTTTTTGAATAATGAAGCAATAAAATACCAACAAGAAGATGAAATAGATTTAAAAGAGTTATGGAAAACGCTAATGAAGAGAAAATGGTTTATCGTCATTTTTACCTCTATAGTGACAATACTAGCTATTATATTTTCTCTTGTTAAAACACCTATTTATGAAGCCACCGCACTGATTGAAATTGGAGATTATAGCACTAGTAATGGCAGAATCCAACTTGGTGATGCATCGCAATTGGCAGACAAATTAAATGTACTCTATATTGATATGTTTAAAAATATAAAAGATAAAGATGCTGAAATATCTTCCATTTCTGTGCCAAAAAAACAAAATAATTTTTTGGAAATTAAATCCTTATCACCATCCAATGACTTGGCTACTAAGGAAATACAAAAAGTTGTTATTTTTATTCAAAATAAACATCAAAAAATACTTGATGACGTGAAGCAAAGAAGAGAACTAGAAATTAAAAATATAGAGGTAAAAATATCAAATATTAAAAACAACCAAGTAGTTCTTTTAGAAGATAAAATAACTTTACAAGAAGAAAATTTAATGGACTATAAAAGGCAATTAGCTCTAATTGATAATAATCTAAAGAAAATCGAAACTTTAAATCCAGCACTCGCGGCACTTAAACTGATGGAGAAAAGAGATTTATCCACCTTTATAGTCAATTTAAATCTTCAACTTATGGATATGATAAATACAAAAGATCAGCTTGAAACAATAGTTATTAATGATTTATATGAAAAGAAAAATCTAGCTAAATCTATGTTGTTACCATACAACTATAAAAATTCTGAAATTATCGGCGCCATTATAACCAATGATTATCCAATCAAACCGAAGAAAGAACTCATTGTGCTAGTTGCTTTTGTGACTGGACTTATAGTGTCAATTTTTATTGTTTTCTTTTTGAATTTTATTAAAAATGAGGAAGAATAAACTCTACATGTAGTAGTCTACATGTAAGAGTTTAAATTTTGCTTTTTATGAAAGTTTCCATCTCTTTTACGATCTCTTGTATTTCTCTTTCACCGCTGATGACGTGGAGGAGATTTCTCTTTGTATAAAATGCTTGGATTCCCTTTAGTGGTTCAGTATAGACATTCATACGGTTTTTAAAAACTTCAACATTGTCATCACTGCCGCGATTTCTTCCTAGTACTCTTTGCATTGCTGTGTCTTCACTCACTTCAACTTCTATGACTGAAACTAATTCAATGTCAGTTTCGTTTTTTAAAATTTTATCTAAGCCCATCATTTGCTCATTTGAGCGTGGAAAGCCATCTATGAGTATGATATTTTTGTCAGTTCTTTTGATGGCACAAATGATAGTATCAAGTGCGACTTCAACGGGAACCAGATTTCCGGCACTGATTCTTTCATCTATGATCTTACCAAGTGAGCTTCCACTGACCACTTCCGCGCGTAGTAGCTCACCTGTGGAATAGTGAGCGACGTTTGTATGTTCTTCGGCAATCATTTGTGCATCAGTAGTTTTGCCACTTCCTGGTGCACCTATGATTAAAAAGAGGGTTTTCATTACTCTTGAACTTTCTTTTCTCTAAGCCTAAGTCCTAATTCTCTTAATTGCTCATTTGCTACTTCGCTTGGCGCCTGAGTTAAAAGGCATTGTGCACGTTGATTTTTTGGAAAGGCGATAACATCACGAATGCTAGCACTATTGGTGAGTAGCATGATAAGACGGTCAAGTCCCATTGCCAAACCTCCATGTGGAGGTGCGCCAAATTTAAGTGCATCAAGTAAAAATCCAAACTTCTCATTGGCTTCTTGCTCATCTATGCCTAAAAGTTCAAATACTTTTTCTTGCATCTCTTTTTTATGAATTCTCATACTACCACCACCAAGTTCTGTTCCATTGAGCACGATATCATAAGCGATAGATTCCATCTCATCGATTGGTGCATTAATATCACGCGGCTGAGTAAAAGGATGATGAAGTGCTTTGACTCTTCCATCTACGACTTCAAACATGTCAAAGTCCACAACCCATACAAATTCAAAAACATCTTTTGGAATGATTTCCATGAGTTCTGCAAGATAAATTCTAAATCTTCCCATATAATCAAGCACTAAAGATTTCTCTCCCGCTCCAAAGAAAATAGCATCGCCAACCTTTAAGTCAGACACTTTTATGATTTCTTCTAAATCTTTTTCTTCGAAAAACTTTGCCAAAGGACCTTTGAGTCCATCTTCTTTCATTTGAAAATATCCGAGTCCACTTGCGCCGAATTTTTTTACAAAATCTTCAAAACCTTTCATCTGGCGTTTTGAGAAAATAGTGTCTCCATTGGGTACTTTTAAGGCTTTAATTCTATTTTTCTTTTTATCTTTTGCAATACCGCTAAAAATTTCATTGGAACAATTTTCAAAAATATCAATCACATCCACCATACTTAAATCATATCTCATATCTGGTTTATCAGAACCATATGTCTCCATTGCATCTGTGTAACGGATTCTGTTAAATGGAGTGTGAACCTCGTGTCCACAAGCTTTAAATATATCAGTTAAAAGCGCTTCCGTCACTTTCATAATATCTTCTTGGTCGCAAAAACTCATCTCAATATCTATTTGAGTAAATTCAGGTTGGCGATCCGCTCTTAAATCTTCATCTCTAAAACATTTTGCGATTTGAAAATATCGGTCAAATCCTGAACACATAAGCAATTGTTTAAAAAGTTGAGGGGATTGAGGAAGTGCAAAAAATTCTCCATTGTGAACACGACTCGGTACGAGGTAATCACGTGCGCCCTCAGGAGTAGATTTTGTCAAAATGGGAGTTTCAACTTCTAGAAATCCTTGGCTGTCAAGTAAGTTGCGTGCAGCAATGGTGACTTTACTTCTTAATTTGAAAATCTCATATGATTTAGGATTTCTTAAATCTAAATAACGATATTTCAATCTGACATCTTCGCCAACACTATTATCACCTATGACGAAAGGAACAGGTTCACTAGTATTTTCAATGATAAGTTCATCGACGACAATTTCAATTTTTCCAGTTTTTAGTTTAGGATTTTCTAGTCCCTCACCTCTAGCCCTGACTCTTCCCTTGGCTCTCAAGACAAATTCATCTCTAACGGTATTTGCCAATGTATGTGCAATTTCGTTTTCCACTGGGTCACATACAAGTTGAACCAATCCACTTTTATCACGAAGGTCTATAAATATTATGCCGCCATGGTCACGATTGTTATTGCTCCAACCACAAACTTCTACCACTTCACCTATGTTTTTTTCATTTATTTCTGTACAATAATTACTTCTCAATGTACTAATTCCTTTGAGTAATTTTAAGGCACAAAGTATATCAAAATGTTACTTTCTTTTACTTTATGTTAAAATTATACAAATTAAAGATAGAATATACTATGAAAATAACAGATAAAAATGAAAAATTAAAACAGATTAAATGTGTGGGTTTGGTGTGTAAACCACATGATGAAAATTTAAAATATCACTATGAGCTGATAAAAGATTCCTTAGCAAAATATAATGTAGAACTATTAGTTGAAAATGACAGTGCCGTAGTGCTTGAATGTAGCGGAGTTGAGTTTGAGTATATGTGCAAGAAGAGTGATTTTCTGATCTCCCTTGGTGGCGATGGTACACTCATCTCGCTTTGCAGGAAAAGTTTTTATTATAAAAAACCTATTTTAGGTGTATATGCCGGAACATTTGGTTTTTTAACGGATGTAAAATCAGGTGAAATAGCTTTATTTATAGATAAAATTTTTGAAAATGATTACAGAATAGACACAAGAATGTTACTTGAAGTCTCTTTGCACGCGAGTAAGAGTATAAAAAAACTTGTGGCATTTAATGATGTCGTCTTTTCACGTACAAAACTTTCTGGTATGACCATCGTAGACGCTTATATTGATGGTGAACTTTTTAATTCATACAATGGTGATGGTTTGATAGTTTCAACGCCAACTGGTTCAACGGCGTACAACGTTTCAGCCGGAGGTCCTGTTGTTTATCCACTCACAGAAGCTCTTATACTCACACCTATTTGTCCGCATTCTCTGACACAAAGGCCCTTGGTGCTTCCCGTTGATTTTGAAGTAGAGTTTAAAAGTAGCGACAAAGAGACGATGATCATTGTCGATGGACAAGATACGTATTGTATGGGTGATTATGATTATGTGAGTATTAAAATAGCAAATAATGGCGCAAAACTGATACATAGAACAGATAGAAATTATTTTGAAGTTTTAAAAGAAAAACTACATTGGGGACAACTGTGATTGAAAGATTATTGATAAAAAATCAACTCTCCTTCGAAGAGTGCGATTTAGAATTTACACATGGGTTAATAGCGTTTACAGGGCCAAGTGGCGCTGGAAAATCAGTGCTTATGCAAGCAGTTTTATCTTTGTTTGGACACTCAGAGGCCAATGCATCTTTGGTCGAAGCTACGGTTACAAAAAAGTTAGACTTAGAGTCCTTTGGACTTGAATCAGACGAGCCAAATATTTTTAAATACATCAAATCAAAAAGCACACGGTATTTTGTCAATATGCAAAGTATCTCTAAAAAGAATATGGCAGATGTTTCAAATACTTTTGTAAACTATCTTTCAGTCAGAGACAACGAAGAGTTTGAAAATGAAAAACTTTTAAGCTTACTCGACGCTGTTGTCAATAAAAAAAGTTCTTACCATGCAAGAGACACGGTAAAGTTCAAAGAGTTGTACCTGCAGTATAAAGAAGAAAAAAACAGACTTGAAGAGATAGAGAAAAAAGAGAAAAAAATAGAAGAGTTAAAAGAGTTTGCAAGTTTTGAAATTGCTAAAATAGAAGAAGTTTCACCTAAAGTGGGTGAGGATGAAGAGTTAATGGCATTTAAGCGAAGTTTATCAAAAAAAGAGAAAATCGAAGAGTCTCTTCTTAAAGCTGAAGGTATCTTTGAATTTGAGAGTTCTGTTAGTGAATTATTTTCTTTAATACAAGAGCAGGGTGGCTTTTTTGATGAGTGCATGAATGAACTTAGGGCAATTGTAGAGACTCAAAGAGATAGGCTCAACGAACTTGATGAGATTGATGTGGATTCGCTTTTAGAGAGAATTGAGAAAATCTCATCACTCAAGTCACGCTATGGAACGATAGACGAGATACTCACGTACAAGCAAAAAAAAGAGGAAGAGTTAAGAGAATATGAAACTATAAGTTTTCAAAAAGATTCTCTTATCAACTCTTGCCATGAAAAATTAGAGGTTTTAAAAAAATTATCCAATGAAATTTCAAAAAAAAGAAAAGAATCTTTACCAGTTTTAAATGAAAAGATAAATTCATACCTCTCTATGCTTTACATGCCACAGGTTTCAATCCTGCTTGAACATTGTGGCATGAGTGAGTTAGGTTCTGATGCGTTACATGTAGCGTTAGGTAGAGTCAATATCAAGAAGATAAGTTCTGGAGAATACAATAGATTGAGACTTGCCTTCATTGCCACTACGAGTGAATTTCTGCAAGAAGGTGGAGGAGTACTTATCTTAGATGAGATAGATGCAAATTTAAGTGGGAAAGAGTCAATGAGTGTCGCAAAAGTTTTAAAACAATTGTCGGCTAAATATCAAATTTTTGCAATTTCTCATCAGCCGCAACTCTCATCACAGGCAGATCAGCACTTCCTAGTGACAAAACATGAAGATCAAAGCTATGTTAGATTACTCAACAGCGAAGAGAGAGTGGTTGAGCTTGCACGTATGGTAAGCGGGGAAGAGGTCAGTAGTGAGGCGACAAATTTTGCAAAAACATTGATGGAGAGTTAACGTGCATCTAGCTTAAATTTTTAGACTTCTTTATAAGAAGTCTATTTAAAATCAGCTATATATTTTGAAACTTGTTCTATGTTCTCTTCGCTAAGATTTTTAAGTTGTCCTTGCATCAGTTTTCCTAACCCAATTTGGTCAACATCTCCTCTTTTGTAAGCTTTTAAAAGTATTACAAGCTCTTGGGAAGAGAGCCTATTTATAGGCTCTACTTTGTTCATATATGCTTTTTCACCATTTTTTCCATGGCAGAATTTGCAAGAGTTATAAAGATTTTTACTCTCTACTGCAAAAAGATTTAAAGCAAGTATAGAGAGTATTAAAAGACTACCTCTTAGCATACGTACTTACTTTTCCATTTTCTTGAAATGTTAGTACTTCATAAGGCTGTTTCATAATTCCTTGTTCCATACCAGGAGTGCCTACAATCATACCAGGAACAGTTAATCCTTTAACTTTCGGAGCGTCTTTCAAGAGTTTTTTTATAAGATCAGCAGGAACATGTCCTTCGATAATATAATCACCAATCACCGCCGTGTGGCAAGATTGAAGATTTCCTGGAATATTAAACTTCTTTTTTACTGTATCCATATCTTCAGTAACAATTGTTTTAACCTTGAACCCATTACTTTCCATATGTTTTGTCCAGTTTCCACAACAGCCACAATATGCTGACTTATAGACCGTAACTTCTGGCAGAGGTGCAGCCATTAGAGTAAGAGAAAGTGCACATAATGCAATAAATGAGGCAAATATTTTCATAAACATCCTTTTTAAATTTTTATTAAGATAAAATTCTACAATAAATTATTCAATAAAGATTAAACGGATGTCAATTTGTAAGACAGAAAAATTACTGATTTTATTAGACATGGCGTTGTATCAAGCAAAGAATAATGGTAAAATAGAGTAGAAATTTCGGAAGGATAATGAGGAAATATGATAATAGACACACATGCTCACATAGATGGTGAGCAATATTTAGACGATCTTGATGAGGTCATTAAAAACGCACACGAAAATGGGGTGGAAGGGATTTTGATTCCTGGGGCGGATATCAACGACCTTGCCCGTGCTCAAAAAATTGCCCATGAGAATGACAATATTTATTTTGCAGCAGGTATCCATCCGTATCATTGCGAGCAATATGATGAAGAAATTTTGAGAGAATTTTTAAAAGATGAAAAGTGTATTGCTGTGGGTGAATGTGGACTGGATTATTTTAGATTGCCAGAATCTAAAGAAGAAATTAAACTTGAAAAGGCAAGACAGCAAGAAGTTTTGCGCTTACATGTAGAGCTTGCAAAGAGTGTGAAAAAACCACTTATCGTGCATATCAGAGAGGCCAACGACGATAGTAGAAGAATTTTGATAGACAATGATGCAGCACTTGTGGGTGGAGTGCTTCATTGTTACAATGCCAGTGAGCATCTTTTACCTTTGGCCCAACATGGTTTTTACTTTGGGATTGGCGGTGTTCTGACATTTAAAAATGCTAAAAAATTGCTTGAAGTTTTGCCTAAAATTCCGCAGGAAAAACTTCTGATTGAAACAGATTCCCCATATCTTACGCCGATGCCTTATCGTGGAAAGAGAAATGAGCCCGCGTACACAAGGTTTGTAGTCGAAAAAATGGCAGAAATTTTACAAAAAGAGATGAGTGAAGTTGAAAATTTAACGACTGCCAACGCTAAAAGGCTTTTTAAAGCATTTGCAAAGAGGAATTAAGATAGTATCGTTAGTCGTTTGCTATGTCCGATTGTATCATAAAAGGAATTTCATGTTTAGGTTTTTATTTTTAGTTGTCTTGTTGTTGCAAAGCGCATATGCTTTTTTAAGTATAGATAGTAATTATCAAGAACAAGTAAAGGTGCTACGAAGCTTAGATATTAATCCTACTTTTTTAGCAGATTCTGTTTTTATGTCAATGAAAGAAAATGTAGATAGTTATAGAACAAATCATTTTCTAAAAGTTTTAGAAAATGGAAATAGGTTTATTCCTATTTTACGCAATATGCTAAGCGAAGCTGGGGTTCCGGATGCCTTTTTGTATTTAGCGATGGCAGAGTCTAATTTTTCGCCAAGAGCATACTCAAGCGCTAGAGCTTCAGGAATTTGGCAATTTATGTCATATACTGCTGAAAGATTTGGATTAACTATTGATTCGTACGTTGATGAGCGACGAGACCCTGTTAAGTCAACCGAAGCTGCAATAAAATACCTTAAATTCTTACATGATAAATTTGGCAAATGGTATTTGGCAGCAATTGCTTATAATTGTGGTGAAGGATGCCTTGGACGAGCAATTAGTGTGGCCGGCACGGACGATTTATCAGTATTGTTAGATAGCAGTAAAAGATATATCCCAAGAGAGAGTAGACTTTATATTAGAAAAATTGTTATGTTGGAGTATATTTCAACTAGTACAGATTTTATAGTAGGAAATGGGTCTGAATATCTTCTTAATAGTGGGAACACGGATACATTTGAGATGGTATCTGTACATGGAGGCACGACACTTAGCGCAGTAGCGGATAGTATTGGCATGTCAGACAAAGAGTTGATAGCATACAATTCACATTTAAAATATGGTTTTGTACCTCCAGGGAAAGGTGAGTATAATCTATATTTACCTTATGGAAAAAGAAAACTTTTTGAGAAAAATTTTGATTTAAAACAAGATAATGGTAGGTTTTATGTTCATCGGATAAAACAAGGTGACTCGTTGTCTGCACTAGGCAGAGAATATGGAGTTTCTTATCAAATGATTATAGATTTTAACAAACTAAAAACTAATTTACTGAGTATCAATCAAAAGCTAATCATTCCCGTTGTAAAACCTAGAACAAAAAGTTACACTATAAAAAGTGGTGATACCATTAATGGAATTTCTAAAAAATTTAATGTTGAAATGGCAATTATTATGAAAATAAATAATAAAAAAAGTTCAATGATAATGCCTGGAGAGAGACTTGTTATCCCAAATATATTTTAAAAGTTTTTTACTTGCCCTTAGTATTATTATATTTACAGGCTGTTCCACTAGAGAGTATGCTTATAGATACCTTGGTTCGAGCAGAACTGTTTCCAGCGGTGAGATAAAGAATTCACCAAATATGCATAGAGCCACGATGAGGCCATATACGGTGAGGGGAAAGACTTATTATCCTACGCAAGTCAGTGTCGGTGATTCTTTTAGTGGAATCTCAAGTTGGTATGGCAAAGATTTTCATAATAAAAGGACATCCAACGGTGAGTACTACAATATGTACGCTATGACTGCTGCGCATAAGACTTTGCCTATGAATACTATGCTTAGAGTGACAAATATTAGAAATGGTAGGCAAATAATTGTCCGAGTCAATGACAGAGGTCCTTTTGTTCAAACCAGAATTATAGACTTGTCCCATGAAGGTGCTCAAAGATTAGATATGATCAAGAGTGGCACGATACCTGTAAGAATAGAAGTGATAGGCTTTAATGGCACAATTGGTAAAAACAATACCAATGAGAGTGTCGTGATAGATGATTATTTGGTTCAAATCGGTGCTTTTAGAAACAAAAATGGTGCCTATGCATATGCTCATAAATATAAAAGTGTTGAGGGAAGATATGGTGCTCTTATCAAGGTTGGCGAAAAAGGTAACTTGCCGCTTTATAGAGTGTATTTAAAAGGCTTTGGCAGTGAAGTGGAAGCCAGAGATTTTATAGAAAAAAGTAACTTTAGCGGTTCCTTTATAGCCAGAGATTAAAATAGGAAATATATTATGATAATAGACATAACGAGAAAAACAAAAGAGACAGATATTAGTGTTAAGCTGAACTTGTATGGGCAAGGAAAGTCACATATAACGACAGGAATTGGTTTTTTTGACCATATGTTAGAAGCATTTTCAAAACACTCGTTGATAGATTTAGACCTGAGCTGTAAGGGCGATACTCATATTGATTTTCACCATAGTGTTGAAGATGTTGGCATCGTCATAGGACAAGCGTTAAAAAAAGCTATTTATCCGATAGAAAATGTAGAGAGATACTCAAATGCAGTAGTGGTCATGGATGAGGCTGCGGTTGAGAGTTCGTTAGATTTGAGTAATCGCGGTTATTTGGTGTATGATGTAGCTTTGAGCGGAAAAGTGGGTGATTTTGATGTGGAACTCTGTGAAGAGTTTTTCAGAGCAGTGGTAGCAAATGCAGGATTGACTCTACATGTCGTGTGTCAACGTGGTAAAAATAAGCACCATATTTTAGAAGCTGCTTTTAAATCTTTTGCAGTAGCACTTCGTCGTTCAACGGCTAAAAATAATAGAATAGGGATTCCAAGCACCAAGGGCATTTTGTGATTAAACTTATAGTCTTTGATGTAGATGGTTGTTTAACAGATGGTGGTATAATATACGGCGGTAGTGATGAAGAGTACAAAGTTTTTAATGTCAAAGATGGTTTTGTCATAGTCTCTTTGGCTAAACTAGGCTACAAGAGCGCTATCATTACAGGCAGAGCTTCTAAGGTGGTAGAAAGACGCAGTAAAGAGTTAAAGATTGATTATCTTTATCAAGGCGTTAAGGATAAAAAAGCGACGTTAGATGAGATTTTAAAAAAAGAAAAATTGACATTGGAGAACGTAGCAGCCATTGGTGATGATATCAATGATTTGAAATTGTTGAAAAGTATTGCGTGGTCATTTGCACCCAATGATGCAATGGATTTGGTGAAACAAAATGTTACTTCAGTGTTAAAATTAGGCGGTGGAAAAGGTGCTGTGCGGGAAATGATAGATCTTATCTTCGAGAAAGAGGGAAAGAAAGAGGAGTTTTTAAAGCTTTGGCTGTAAAATTATTATATTATTTTGTATTTATTTTTTTAGCAATTATGGGATTTTTATTACTTCAAAGTCCCTATAATGTTCAGAAAAATAAGAAAACTCAAAAAGAAGCAAATATGGAAGTTATTGATGCAAAAAATTACTCCATCACCAAGGATGGCGTAGCATCAGTCACCAGTGCCAAAAGAGTGCTAAGATTTTCTAATTACGATGAATTTTATGATATTGAAGTGTTAAGAACACCAAAACCAAAGTTTGTAGATAATTTAAAAGCAGATAGAGGAACTTTAGTCAAAAATAATTTAAAGTTAGTAGGAAATGTGAGGTACAAAAATAGTGATGGAGTTAAGTTTTCTTCACAAGAGGCCCAATATAATTTAAACTCAAAAGTTTTTAAAACTGATGGTGATTTTATTTTAGAAGATAATCGCAGTGTTACTCGTGGGAGCTCATTACTATACGAGACAAATGTTGGTAAAATCTATGCTAACAAAATAAGATCAATCGCAAGGATAGAGGGAAAATGAAATTATTATTAACTATTGTAGCTTCCGTGTTGCTTTTAAATGCAGCAAATGTGGAAGTCATAGCAGATAAATTTTTTGCAGATGAAAAACTAAATATTTCTGTATTTACAGGTAATGTCACTGTGACTAAGCAGAGCGATAAATTGGTCGCCGATAAAGTTGTCATTGACTTTGATGAGCAAAGAAAGCCATTAAAGTACACGGCGACAGGAAGTGCTGAAATCAATATGACAATCGAAGATAAAAAATATTTTGCTTCTTCAGATACAATGATATATGACCCAGTAAACAGTCAGTATACACTCATAAAAAATGCATTTTTACATGAGATAATGACAGATAAAAAAGTGTATGGCGATAGAATTTGGGTTAATCAACTCACAGGTCGGTATGAAGTTGACAGTGATGGTAAAAAACCTGTTAAGTTGATATTTCAAGTAGAAGAAAAGAAAGCTAAATGATAAAAATAAAAGATGTATCGTTCGTAAAATCTGCGCCTTCAATGGAAGAAACTGTCGCAGATGATCTTAGTGAAATAGCTTTCATAGGGCGTAGTAATGTTGGTAAAAGTTCTATCATCAATGCAATCACTAATATAAAAGGATTAGCAAAAAGTTCTTCCACTCCTGGTAAAACTCGTCTGATAAATTTTTTCAATATTACTTTTATGAAAGATAAAAAAGAGTATTTAGCAAGATTGGTTGATTTACCTGGTTTTGGATATGCGAGAGTTTCAAAATCTATGAAACATGAGTGGCAAAAGAACTTAACGAAGTTCATAACTGAGCGTTCTTCGATCAGGCTTTTTGTCCATTTGATTGATGGAAGACATCCAAATCTAGATATTGATAGAGAAGTGGCTGATTATTTACAAGAAATTAAACAAGGCGATCAAGAAATTATTATCATATTTACAAAAGCAGATAAATTGAAACAAAAAGATATCAGTGTCATTAGAAAAATATACCCCAATGCTCTGATGGTATCTAATAGTAGTAAAAAAGGAATAGATAAAGCCATTGAAAAGATTTTTGATTCTTTATTTGGAGTAAAAATTGATTAATTATACAAAAGCAAAACTAAACGATATAAAAGCCATGCAAGAGTTAGTGGTTGATGAAGTAAAAAAAGGAATTATTCTTTTTAGAAGTTCTGATGAAATGGCTACGAATATACGTTCTTATATAGTGGCTAAGAAGGGTGATGAAATAGTGGGTTTTGGAGCACTTCACTTTCATGCTGATGAATTAGGAGAACTTAGAAGTCTTATCGTCTCAGACACGTGCAGGTCTCAAGGTATTGGCAAAGGCATCGTCAATCATCTTATGGAAGAGGGCAGCAGTTTAAATGTTAAAAAGGTCTTTACACTGACCTATAAAAAAGAATTTTTCGAATCAGTTGGGTTTACTGAAATTCCTAAAGAAGCGTTACCTGCCCACAAAATTTGGGCCGATTGTATTAATTGTAAACATTTTCCTGTATGCGACGAAATAGCATTGATAAAAACTATTTAGCAATAGTTTTTATCTCCCTTGCCTTGGTGCTTTACCAAGTAATAACCTCCCTTTATACATTTCTGCCAGTTTTTGCTGGACTATTTTTCTGTTATATACTGATAGCTCTTAATGATGAAAAGCAGAGAGTATACGTTATCCTGGCTATTATTTATCTCATAATTTATGATGTAAATAAAGGTTTTTATATATTCTCTTACATCCTATTTCTTTTCATTTTTTATAATCTATTTGTCGCTAAAGTCAGAGATTCTTTAACATGCAATAGCTGTATATTGGTCATTTTTATAGTCTCAGGCTATATCGGACATTACTTGACTAATTCATTTGTAGCCTATATTTTAAACGAGGATTTACCAGTTTTTTCAAATTTTTATTATTTATATTATATTCTCATTGATAGTATTTTAGCTATTATATTTTTTAGGGACAAGATATGAGAATAAAATATCTTCTTTTTGCTTTCTTAGCCTTTTGGCTCATATTAGTGGTGCGTATCTACTATATAAGTATTAAATCAAATACTTATTATGAAGAGATGGCAAAGCAAAATGCGGTGAAAGTTGAGGATTTAGCACCTCTTCGGGGTTCAATTTTGGATATTAATGGCAAATCACTTTCTGTGAATAAGCTAGGATTTAGCATCGGGATTAAGCCGCAACTCAGTTCAAAAAGAAACAAAGATATTTTAGATGCAGAGATACATTATTTAGTGAAAAATATTCTAAATTTAGATAAAAAAGAGATAAAAAAACTTTATATCACAAGGGATTCTCCCTATTCTCATGATTATGTAAAGGTCATTGATTTTATATCCTATGATGATATCATTAGTAAGTTTTCCCAAATTTCATTAAGAGAAAATTTAAATATTAAAATTTCCTCAAAGCGTTACTATCCACATAATGATTTGGCTTCACATGTAATAGGGTATGTTGCAAAAGCAAATCTAAAAGATGTAAGTAACAATGAAGTTGCCAAGTTAGTGGGATATATTGGGAAAGCTGGGATTGAAAAATATTATAATAATACATTAGAAGGTCACAAAGGACAAAAAAAGACAAAAGTGACTGCATTTAATGAAGAAATTGAAGAGATAGACAAAACACTGCCTTATAGTAGTGATATAAAACTTAGTTTAGACCTTGAACTACAAAAGTATGTCACCCAACTTTTTAAAGGTAAAAGTGGCGCGGTAATAGTTATGAATGTTAAAAATGGAGAGATATTAGCAGCGGGTAGTTTCCCAGAGTATAATTTAAACAAGTTTGTCAATGGAATCACTAATGACGAGTGGGATGACTTATCAAATGACTTTAACCACCCCTTTACCAACAAATTTGTCAACGGTTTATATCCACCTGGTTCTGTTGTGAAAATGGGAGTAGGTTTGTCTTTTTTAGAATCAGGACTAATTTCCCCCTCGACCATTTTTTATGACGAGGGTTCCATTGAGCTTGGTGGAAGGGAGTTTAGAGGCTGGAAAGTTGGAGGGCATGGTGCGACGGATTTAAACAGAGCTATTAGAGAGAGTTGTGATGTTTACTTTTACAAAGGGGCCCTAAAAGTTGGTATAGATAAAATTTCTCCAGTTTTAAGTCAATTAGGTTTTGGTAAAAGAACTGGTGTCGATTTGCCTTATGAATTTGTAGGATCTGTTCCAAGCAGGGACTGGAAAATGAAAAAATATCATAAACCATGGTATCAAGGTGAAACTCTTATTACTTCCATTGGGCAAGGATACTTTTTGGTAACTCCCTTACAAGTTGCAAGATACACAGCGCTTTTAGCGACAGGATATGGGGTTATTCCTCACTTTTTAAAGAGTGTAGATAGTTTGGTTGTGGATTATTCAACTGAAGATGTTTTGAGCCGCAATCAGAAAAAAAATCTTCCATTAATTAGAAAAGCTATGCGAGAGGTAATTTCTAATGTTCATGGAACTGGACATTATTATATTAATTCTAAAGTTAAAATAGCTGGAAAAACTGGAACGGCGCAAGTGGTTGGTATCCCTCAAACAGAAGAGAAACGTATGAAAGAAAGTGAATTAGAGTATTATAGAAGGTCACATGCCTGGATGACTACTTATGGTCCTTATGAAAACCCTCAGTATGTTGTCACAGTCATGGAAGAACATGGCGGACATGGTGGTTCGGCGGCCGGAGAAATCATTTCAAAAATATTTGATAGACTCTTAGACATGGGATACATTAAAAAGTAAGAGTTAAAATAAGACTTTAAGACTATTTTGCAACATAAGTATTAAAATCAGTAACAATCCAATGCCTGCAGATTTATTGTAGAGCTTTCCAGCGGTGATAAAAACTAGCATGACGGAAGCAGCAGCTACGCACAATATATCATAGCCATACTTTTCAAAGTCGACTGTCAGTGGATTGACTATGGCGGCGCTTCCTAAAACGATAGTAAAGTTTGCAACGTTACTTCCTATGATATTTCCTATTGCCATGTCGGCATTATGTTTTCTAGCGGCACTGAGACTCACCACTAGCTCGGGAAGGCTTGTACCGAAAGCTATGAGTATGAGGGATATGACCCATTCGCTTACACCTAAACTTCTTGCTATTGTGGAGGCACTTTCGATGGTATAGTGTGCACCAATAATAACCAAAGCAAAACCTAGCAAAAGAAAAAGTATCGTTTTTATCCAATTGAATTTTTCCTTTGCTAAAGTAGTATCCACTTCTTCTTCAAAATCTCTAGCATCTTTGCTCAAAAATAGAAGATATGCGGCCATCAATAGTAAAAACATGAAACCTTCAAATCTACCGATACTTCCATCATACGCCATGATGAAAAATACAATCAGCGGGAAAAGCGACCATGCACTATCGTTGGTAAACAAATCTCTTTTTGGATTCATATTTTTTGTAATTAGAAAAAGCACACCCAGCACTAAGCATATATTAAATGTAACACTTCCTATAACATTTGCAACCGCCATTTCAGATTTTCCTGCACTACTTGCTGAAAGTGAAGCGGCGAGTTCGGGAAGACTTGTTCCAATCGCCACAAGCGTAGCACCGATGACAAATGAAGATATATTAAAATGCAAAGCAATGCGTTCAGATTCTATGATGATATGGTTTGCCCCGTAGACGAGTGCAGCCATTGATGCTAAAAATATTATATATTCCAACTTATTCTCCGGTTCTTACTATGAGGCTTGATGACAAATTATAGTGTTTTATTATCTCCTCTTCTTTGTCTCTCATCTCTCCATCATCAACTTCATGATCGAATCCTAAAAGATGCAAAAGACCATGGATGTAAAGGAGCGTTATTTCTTCTTCAATTTTATGATGAAGTTCATCAGCCTTTTCTTTTGCAAGAGTAGAATTAATTAGAATAGAACCAAGAGGAAAATGAGGAATATCTTCCAGTGGAAAACTAAGAACATCGGTGGGCTTATTTTTACCTCTATGCTCCAAATTGATATCTTGCATGGTGTGCGAGTCAATGATAATAAGCTCAATCTCTTTTTGTGTGAATTGTTCACTGATCATCTCAAGTAATTCTAAGTTTATTGGACTTTCCGTTTGATTGTCTAAAGCTATCATGTTTACCTTTTTATTTTTAAAATAGAGTCATTTGTTGACTACATTTTTCTTTCATAGACTCTTGGAAATCACTTATTTTACCATAAATAAGAGCGTATCTAAATCCTCTGTTTTTTAATTTATCTATTTCAAGTGCGTGCTTATAAACTATTTTTTGGGCTTTACATGTAAAGCTATCAACTTTATCAGTCGGTATAAAAACAATTAAATCGTTAAAATCAATTTTTCTTTCTAAAAAATTAATTTCTTCTTGAAAAAGTTCACAGTCACTCTCAAATATGAGAGCTTTTCTCGTTGTGCCAAAATCTTTTGCATGTAAACTATTATCAATAAATTGAGGATAAAAATGCTCAAAATTGTTAAAATTTTCTAGTGTATATTCAATTTCAGAAGTATCAAGATAATGCAAGAGTGAACATAAGTGTGGAATGAAAATAGAAGGTAATCTGATCTCTGTAAAAAATTTTTGCGAGAATATGAAAGAAGAATAAAAAATACTTTTCTCAAAAATACTATCAGGTTCAAGACTGTTTTTTGAAGGAGTAAGAGTGGGATCTATTTTAGTGATAAAGGCGTTATCTATCACAAAAAATATAGTCTCACTGGGCGCATTTATTATTTGAAGTAGTGCATCTGAAGGGGTTTGGGAAAGAGTTTGTACTTTTGTCTCTAGATGCAGGTACTTTGAAAGTTGGTATTGCAGGGATGATAGCAGAACAAAATTAAAATTTTTATCAGTGGCAAAAAAACGTGAAAGTTTAATGAGCGCCATGTGTAAAGACTCAACACAAATCCAAGCAATTTCTTCATCGGTGATGTTTGGGATACTGGCAGTAACTATACAATAAGCACCATTTTTTATAGCCTCACTTATCTCATCTTCCGAGTTATTAATGTCAATGAAAAGGTCTTTAGACAGAATTTTTGCAGGTGATATTTTTATATCGGAAATAGTATTAACTGATGGAGTATTAAGTAAAACTCCACCAGTTATTCTTAGTAAACTTTCAATTTTCATCCAACAGATGCACCACTTTTTTTAGGAGACTCAGGCCTCATTAAGCTCAGACCCTTTTTATCTTTGGCAGCAAGTAGCATTCCCTCGCTTAAGAGCCCCATGATAGTCGCAGGCTTCAAGTTTGCCACTATGCACACTTGTGTATCTATCAAATCTGCAGGCGCGTAGTACTCTTTAATACCGGCAATCACTTGACGGGTTTTCTCTTCGCCTACATCCACTGTGAGTTTTAGTAATCTATCACTTTTTGGCACGACTTGGGCTTCCAAAATAGTACCTATCTTCAGTGACGTTTCAAAAAACTGATCAATTGTTATGATTGATTCTTCTTTTTTCTTTGTTTTTTTTGGGGTTGGCTGTGGAACTTCTATCTCTTCTTCTTCAATTCGGGGAAAAAGCGGTGGAATTTTTTCGATGACAAAATCTTCCAATAATTCTTGATTGACTATATATTTAGTGTAACTCTCAGTAGTGATGTCAAAATTCATCGCATTTGCAATCTTTTTGGCAGTCTGAGGCATAACCGGAGAGACTAAAATAGCGACACGAGCAAGTAAGTTTGCAACAAGTCCTACAATAGCCAGCGCACCGTCTGTGTCGCCATTTTTCATTTTAACCCACGGTTCGTGCTGCGTTATTGCTTGATTTGCAATACTTAAAACTTTCCATAAGTCTTCTAAGTAACGATTGGTTTGTAACTCATTTAATTTTACTTCAACATCTTTTAAAATTGCACTTGAGTCATTTAACTCTTGTGCATGATGAGTCTTTATATCTTTAGAAGTTATTTTTGACTCACTATATTTTCCACTCATTCCTATGATTCTATTTAATAGATTTCCAAATTCATTTCCAAGATCTGAATTAATTCGGTCTATCATTGCTTTTTGGCTAAAGTCACCATCTTGACCAAATGGAACTTCACGAAGTAAAAAGTATCTAAAGTTTTCTAATCCATAAGCATCTGCTATCTCCTTAGGATCGACCACATTGCCTTTAGATTTACTCATCTTCTCACCATTTCTTGTCCACCAACCGTGTGCGCCAATGTGTTTAGGGAGTGGAAGCCCCAAACTCATCAAAAATGCTGGCCAATAAATAGCGTGAAAACGAAGAATATCTTTTCCGACTAGGTGAATGGTTGCTGGCCAAAAATGCATATTTTCTTCATCTTTTCCATATCCAAGCGCAGTAACATAGTTTAAAAGTGCATCAAGCCAAACATACATGACATGGTTCGGGTCGTTCATCTCCTCTGGCAGTTTAACACCCCAATCAAAACTTGTACGGGTAATAGACAAATCACGTAGACCTTGTTTTACAAAGTTTATGACTTCGTTTTTCTTGCCTTTTGGAAGTACGCATTCCTCATCATCACCATACCATTTTAAGAGCCTGTCTTGATATTTTGATAGTTTAAAAAAGTAACTTTCCTCTTTGACGATATTCGTAGGTTTGCCACAATCCGGGCAACCCTCATCATCAATGAGTTGCATTTGAGTAAAAAATGTTTCACAGCTGACGCAATAATGACCCTCGTATTCACCTTTGTAAATGTCACCATTGTCAAACATAACTTTAAAGGCTTTTTGAGCGCCAATTTTATGTTCCTCATCTGTTGTTCTTATGAATTTATCATAACTGATATCAAAAGTGTCCCATAATTCTTTAAATTTTCCTGATATTTCATCCGCATATTCTTGAGGACTTCTATTCCTGCTTTTTGCCGCTTCTTCTATCTTTTGTCCATGCTCATCTGTTCCTGTTAAAAAGAATGTCTCGTAGCCTTTTAGACGGTAATATCTAGCCATAGTATCTGCTATGATAGTTGTATAAGCATGTCCAATATGAGGAACATCATTGACATAATAAATTGGAGTGGTTACATACGCTTTTTGGTTCATTTTACTCTTTCCTTTTTATTGGGCTTTATTTTAAAATTCAAATCCGCCATTTTGCCCTTTTAACATGCTGTCATACGTAGCTTTAACATAATTTGTTCGTATCTCACAGTCAAAAAGGTGTTCACAGTTCATACAACTTGTTAAATTTTTCTCTTTTTGACATTGTATTAATTGTATTTTTTTTTCATCAAGGTCTAGCTGGTATTTATCCTTACTCATAACACTTATACACTCTTTGAATTTCTTCATTTGAACCAAAAAAACATGGGACGGTATCGTGAGGATGAGCTGGCGCTAAATCAAGTAAGCGGTTTTTACCATCAATCGCCATTCCTCCCGCTTTCTCATAAATAAAAGCAAAGGGAAAAACTTCAAATATCATTCTAAGTTTTCCTTTTGGCAGGTCACTTGTCTCTGGGTATGAAAACAGACCACCGCCTTTTATGAGTATTTGATGAAGATCAGGTACCATTCCGCCAGAATATCGCAATCTGTAACCATCTGCAAAAATTTCATCTACCATTTTTTTATGCTTGATTGACCAGCACATTTGAGTAGAACCGGGAGCTTGCAACTTTCCTTTTTGATTTAAAACGATCTCTTTTAGAAAAACAAATTCATATTTTTGATTTAATCGGTACATTCTGACTTTATCTGTGGCAATGATAAGCTCGACGCGTGGCCCATAAAGAACATAGACACTCGCTTTTAAATCAAATCCGGCATAACTGCCTTCATAAATACCAAAGATAGAACCAACGCTCAAGTTCGCATCTATCAGGCTTGAACCATCTAGCGGATCGTACCCTATAAGGTAGCTTCCCGTTTCACTCATCGGGGTAACTTCATCTTTCTCTTCACTGACAATTTCTTTAATACAAGCAACTTTACTAAATTCTTCTTCTATGATGAGGTCACTTTTTATATCCAATTTTAACTGTGTATCTCCAGTAGCATTTTGCTGAGTAGAATAATCTGTATCATCAAACTCGATTGCTTCTTTTATTCTGATAGCAGAAAGCTTTATCGCTTCAAATATCTCTTCCATGTTATCTCACCTTTTTTGCATTTTTTAAAATCCATTCTATGATGGAAGTTGTATCATTTAAGTCTAATATCTCCAAATGTTTTGGTATCTCATACCCACTAAGGTCTATACTATCATCAATTGCTAAGGCATTAGAGCATTGGAAATAACTCTCATCAAGGGTATCTCTAAAGACTGAGAGTCTCGGTAGGGGCAGTGTTTTTAAGCCTTCTACTATGAGTAAATCAAAATCACCTAGCATGGAGATGATTTCATCCATATCTCTTTGTCTTTTTGAAAAAAGTGTTGTTCTAGTAGCAGAAGCAACGACAACTTCAGCACCAGTTTGCGAAAATTTCCAACTATCTTTTCCCTCTTTGTCAAAAACTGCTTTATCACTTGGGTCATGTTTTACAATAGCCAAAGAGTATGTGTCTCGCAGGGCTTCGGCCACTTTTACGATAAGCGTTGTTTTACCGCTATCCGATGGACCACTAAAAGCAATTGCTAGAGAGTTCATTCATCGCTCCATTATTTAAATATCTTGTGATTATACCGAAAGAGGGCTTGATTTTTGATGAGATAAATATCAAAATTGTACATATTTTAATTATCGTTCAACATGCTCTGCTATAATTGTATAAGAATAAAAAGGATGATTATGTTTAGTAAAGAAAAAGTAGAAGAAATAATAACAGCAACATTGGTAGCAGATTCTTATAGCCTTGTTTCTCACTGGGTTTATGATGCACAACAATTAGAAGAGTTGGATGTTAATTGGGAAGAGTTAAATGCACCGTGTGCTAAGTTCCATAAAGGAAAAATGGCCGGAGATTTTACTCATATTGGCGATCAGGAGTATTGGTTAAAAGAATTTTTAAAAGATAAAGATGTTTTTGATGAAGTGCAGTACTTAAGGTATTGGCAAGAGAAAATGAGCAACTACGAAGGATATTTTGATGGTGCTACAAAAGAAACGCTAGAAAATATAAAAAATGGAAAATTCATAGGGTCAAATTCAGAAGATTTTTCAGTGATAGGAAGAATAACTCCTCTTTTATTGGTTTCAAAAAATGAAAATGAATTTATCAAAAATGTACAAAGTTTTATAAGACTTTCACATAATTCAGACAAGGTTGTCGGTGCGGCAACTTTTTTTGCTCAATTACTTTTTAGAGTACAAGACGGTCAAAATATAAAGAAAGAAATTTTATCATTAAAAGATGATTTTAATAGATTTGTCGTGCAAAGTGTCCAAGACGGTGTCGCTTCAAAAAAAGAAGAGACCTCTCTTACCTTAAGAAAATTTGGTCTTGCATGCGGGATTAATCAGGGTTTTAGTGGAATCATTCATCTCTTGTGCAAATATCCAAATAATTTAAAAGAACTTTTGGTTGAAAATGCAAAAGCAGGAGGCGATACAAGCTCCCGCGCCATGGTTGCTACGATGATAATAGTCGCAAATAGTTCAAGCGAAGGTATTCCAGAAAATTGGTTTCATATCAATAAAAAATAATTCTTTAAAGAGGCTGACATGGCAATAGCTATTTTGACATCAGGCGGGACAATCCTGCGTTCGTCTCGGTCGAAGAGATTTTATGAGTATACGTATAGAAAGAGGGCGTATGAAAACCTCAAAAGAAATTAAAAAAAGAGATTAAAAATGGAAGACAGTATGTCATTTGTGTTGTGGCAGAAGCGACTAAACAGACTGAGCACATAGTGCATTGGCTGGAAAATGATGTGGGTATAGAGACAAGAGCGACTGTTTTAGGTCATATTCAAAGAGGTGGCAATAGAGTTTATCACGTATGCGATAGAAAAAATTTATACGCAAGTCGCTGAGCTGAAGTATCTTGAGGTCACTGAGCGTCTCATCTTTATGGATACTTCAACACATGTTGGTTTTATAGGCTCATTTACTCAAAGGCTTTTGCTAACTCTTCTTTTGATGAGATAAAATAGACTTTCTTGACAACTCCATTATCTAGTTTATAAACAGTTGATTTTCCCTCTTTTGCTACGAATCTTTGATCATTTTCGTCATTGATTAACAAAATTTTATGTTTGTAAGATTGCATCTTTGGCAGTGCAAATATTTTTGATATAAGCCACGGCATTTTGGATATATTTGCTATATATGCAGCATGATGTTCCTCTAAAAATTCTGGTTTATTTGCTATTAAAAAATCACTTATAAGGGCACCGGTTCCTTTCTCAAATGAGACGATAAGTGTTTTTGTTTCACCATTGATAGTGTGTATTTTCTCAAACTGATCTGGCAGTGAAAAAGTTGCAATGGTATCGTTTACGTTAAAACTATTTGCTAGAAGATATGTTGTAAAAGCTAGCAGTAAGAGTATTTTTTTTATCATTTATTTCGCCTTTCATAATTACCGTGGCATTCTACCATTAATTGATGCGATTTGACTACATAAAATCTACAGGATTGGGATGTTTGTACATGTAGACGATTTCTTCGGCAATTTTAAAGGTGAGGATAACGAGTTCTATGAGTTTAAACTTTGGATTGTTAGCTAGAACGGTCTCATCGTTTAGCGCTACATGTTGCTCCCTCCCTGTAAAAGCTTCGATATTTTACTATAATCTTAACATGTAAACAATTTATGCTAAAATACACATCTGATATCTGAACGTAGGAATGGTAATGTATTGTAAGTTTTTATACCTCTTTGTCTTCTCTTTGTTGTTAGTGGGCTGTTCAAGCAAAGTGAATGTTTATCAAGAGCCGCAAGATGTGCTACATGAACAAGCCCTTACTCAAACACAAAAAGTAGTAATGAAGTTAGGCACTAAAGAAAAAGCTTTTATAACAGCTACTTACATCAATGAAATTGAACATGAGTTGGCAGGATTTAACACAAAGTTAGAGCGTTTTTTAATCACTATTTACGTCCCAAGTGATGAAAATCAAAGTATTTATAACGAGATAAGTTTTAATGTCACTGGTTCGGATGAAAATGGAAATGTTAGGCAACTAAAAAATGATGACCCACTTTTAGCGTTGCTTCCATCCTCAAATCCTTGGGACAAAAATTATCTGTTTGAAACTAAAACAGTGAAGACTAAAGTTTTGACACTTAATTTTAAACACAAGATGTATGGGACAGTTTATTTAAGATTTCAAAAAAATGATTTATAAATTTAGGGATATGCTATGAACAAAAAACAAAAAACAAAAAAGATACAAATACCAAAAGATAAAGTGGAGACTACAGAAGAGAGTCATTTTCCGATTGTTGGTATTGGCGCTTCAGCGGGAGGTCTTTCAGCTTTTGAAGCTTTTTTTAAAGGAATGCCAGAAGACACTCTTGCTGGTATGGCTTTTGTGATAGTCCAACACTTGGCTCCCGACCATACTAGCCTATTGTCTGAGATTATTGGCCGTTATACGAGCATGAATGTTTATGAAGTACACAGTGGCGTGGAAGTTAAAAAAAACTGCGTGTATATTATCCCACCTAATCACGATATAGCGCTTTTACATGGTACGCTTGAATTATTGGAGCCATCGTCCCGGCATGGGTTCCGTTTGCCTATCGACTTTTTCTTTCGCTCGCTTGCGGAAGATCAGCATGAAAGAGCTATTTGTATTGTGCTTTCAGGTACGGGGAGTGATGGCACACAAGGTCTGCGAGCTATCAAAGCAGAAGGCGGTATGGCTATTGCTCAAGAGCCACATTCCGCCGATTATGATGGTATGCCAAATTCCGCTATCGCGACTGGATTGGTGGATCATGTGTTACCTCCCTCCGAAATGTTGACCACGCTTCTAACGTATAGCCAGCATGCGCTACTGACGTATCAGAAAAGGAGACTTGATGCCGTCCAAAGGGACGAAGAAGCATTAAAAAAAGTATTTATTTTTTTAAGAGATCAAACGGGTCATGATTTTTCAGGCTACAAGTTAAATACTATATACCGTAGGTTAGAGCGAAGGATGGCACTGCATCAAATCGACTTAGTAGATGATTATATGCGATATTTGCAAAACACACCCTCTGAGATTGAAGCACTGTTTCGTGAATTTCTCATAGGAGTCACTAGCTTTTTTAGGGATTGCGAAGCCTTTAATTCACTGAAAGAACTCATTCCAAAAATAATGGTAGATAAGGCAGACGATGAGACAATCCGTATTTGGGTGGCTGGATGCTCCACTGGTGAAGAAGCGTACTCTATTGCAATCTTGCTTCAAGAGCACATGCAAGAAGTTAAAAAAAATTATTCAGTGCAAATTTTTGCTACGGATATTGACTCTCAGGCAATAGCCACAGCGCGTGCTGGAGTTTATTCTGTAAGTATTAAAGCAGATGTATCATCGGAAAGGCTCACACGTTTTTTTACAGAAAACAGTGGAAATAATACGTTTCTCATTCAAAAAAAGATTCGGGATATGTTGATTTTTTCCGAGCATGATGTCATCAAAGATCCGCCTTTTTTAAAGCTTGACCTTGTGAGTTGCCGCAATTTACTTATTTATATGGGCCTTGAATTACAAAAAAAACTTATTTCGTTATTTCATTATGCCCTAAGGCCAAAAGGGATTCTCTTTTTAGGTTCTTCTGAATCTTTGGGAGAATTTAGCAACCTATATACTACGTTAGATCCTAAATACAAATTGCATCGCCGTGTAGAAGATGAGTATTACTCCAATAATCTCTCAATAGGCAGAGTGCTTAAACGAACGGGACTTGAGTATACTTCGCCCCTGCAAATTGCAAGAACGAAAACTCTTCCGGTGAAGTTATCGATGAAAGAGTTAACGGAGAAGACGCTTTTAGAGCAAATGGTTCCGGCTGCCGCTCTTGTGAATGCCAAAGGAGATATCTATTACCTGCACGGTCATACAGGGATGTATCTTGAATTGCCCTCAGGAGAAACTTCTATTAACAACATACTAAAAATGGCACGCAAAGGCTTACAACGCCCTTTGAGCATCGCCTTACACAAAGCGATTGAATCAAAAATGATCGTGCATAGTCCAAAAGTAAACGTTCAATTAAAAGATAACGAGATAACACTCAACCTAAGGATACTTCCCTTATCCCCAAGTGCTTCATCGGATGCTTTTGTGTATCTTGTGATTCTTGAAGAAATGCCAAGTCTGAGTGAAACAGATAAAAGGGGACCTTCTAGCAAGGGAAGTTTAATTTCCACGGCAAATGAACAGATTGAATCGTTGACTGAAGATTTGCATATTCAAGAAACATTTCTTCAAGAAGCCAATGAAAAACTTGAAGTATCCAATGAAGAACTCCGCTCTTTCAACGAAGAGATACAGTCAATGAATGAAGAGTTACAATCTACCAATGAAGAGCTAGAAACTTCAAAAGAAGAGTTACAGTCTCTCAACGAAGAACTCTCAACCGTCAATGCAGAACTTCAAGATAAAGTAACAGATTTGTCATGCTCAAACAATGATATGAATAATCTTTTAGCAGGAACGGGTGTGGGAACCATTTTTGTTGACCATAAACTTTGTATCTTACGTTTTACTCCAGCGGTGACTAAAGTGATCAACTTGATTTCGAGTGATTTGGGCAGACCTGTGAATCATATAACTTCTAATCTTCTGGCGTATGACAGCTTAAACACAGATATAAAAAAAGTGTTAGATACCTTGATTCCAAAAGAGATGGAGGTGCAAACTGTTGACAACCACTGGTATATCATGCGCATCCAGCTGTATCGTACGCTTGAGAATGTGATAGAGGGTGCAGTTATCACCTTTGCTGATGTCACAGAAACCATACGTATGCGTGAGAAATTACAAAAAGCAAATATAGAATTAGTACAGATGGCTGTCATTGTTAATGATTCCAATGATGCCATTATCTCATGTGACATAAAGGGCAATATAATTGCGTGGAATAAAGAAGCTACTAGGATGTATGGGTGGAGTGAGCGCAAAGCATTGAATATGAATGTTTCAGCTATGATTTCTAAAGAGTATATAACGCAAGATTTAGATACAGTAAGACAGCTATCTGCAGGTCATGTTATTGATCCATATAAGAGTGAACGATTAACAAAAGATGGTAAAGTAAAAGAGATTTGGATGACGTCAACAGCTTTGGTGGACGCATCTGGAAAAGTGTATGCAATTTCTACAATACAAAAAGAGATAAAGTAAAATGCTCTTAAGAAAGGTTTTGTGATGCTTGATAAAAATAAAGAGTTTATGCGGGCTAAAGCCCAAGAGGTTTTAAACAAGAAAATGCCAATACAGAAGGATTTGTCACCCGAAGAAAGTAAGTCTCTACTCTATGAGTTACAAGTGCATCAAATAGAATTAGAGATGCAAAATGATGAGCTACGCAAAGTAGAAATAGAGTTACGTGACTCTAAAAAACATTATTTTGATCTTTACAATATCACACCTTTGGGCTACTTTACTTTGGATGAGAAAGACATAATTGTGGAAGCTAATCTTACTTTATCTAAAATGTTGGGCGTGACTAGAAATTCCTTAATTAAACAACCATTTAAAAATTTTATCATGAGTGAAGATCAAGATATTTACTATCTCTATCGTAAAAAAGATTTTGACTCAGACGAGCCACAGGAATGTGAACTAAGAATGAAAAGAACTGATGGAACATCCTTTTGGGCAAATATATCTAGTACAGTGGTTAAAAATAGTGATAAGACGATGACATTAAACTCAGTTTTAAGTGACATTAGCAGACGTAAACGTATGGAAGAAGAGTTGCGAGAACAAGAGAGAGTTATGATGATAGAGACAAGACAAAATGCCAGTAGAGAGACATTAATGATGTTAGCACACCAATGGCAACAACCTCTTTCTATTATAGGGATGGCGACAGATAATTTGAGAGCAAAACTCGAATTAGAGGGCAAAGTAGAGATAGAAGAGTTGAATGAATGTATCAGTCAAGTCTCTACCATAGTGCAAGAGCTTTCGCAAGCTATTGATGATTTTAAAAATCTTTTTACACCAGATATGCCAAAAGAGTTAACCACTATGAGTGACATTTTGGAAGGCACAGTTAAAGTTATGTGTGAACTTTTCTGGAAGAATGATATCCGACTAGAAATGCAAAACAATGTTAAAAGCACGTTGCATACTTATAAAAATCAATTGATACAAGTTTTGATTAGTATCCTCGAAAATGCGAAAGAAGCATTTTTAGTGAAAGAGATAAAAGATGGTTTGATTCACATCACTGCAAATAAAATTGATAGACAAATCACAATCAACATTTGCGATAATGCTGGAGGAATTAATGAATCCATGATGAAAAAAATGGGTCATCTTTTTATCTCAAGCAAAGAAAGACACAACGGTGTAGGATTGGGATTGTATAGTTCTCAAACGATTATAGAAAAATATTTTAATGGCACCATCACTTGGAAAAATGAAAAGGATGGTGCTTGTTTTACGATTGTGATTAATTTGGAAGATGAGAGGTATATCGCGTAACCCCTCATCTTTTAGCTATTTCAGTAGTGGAAGAGTGTCCAGCATCTTTTCACAATACTCCCACTGTTCCAATGTGTCTCTCCACTGCTTTGGAATGGCATTGACACCTTGATACGCACCAAGAACCATACCGATTGCAATGCTACGTGAAGCATTATCGCCACCGACCATAGTATTTGCTTGGAGTGCTTTTTCTAGTCCATCGGCATCATCGGCATACTTGAGAATAAAATACACTGAACCCGGCAGTGTTCCCTCTGTTGGACTCGCTTTGCCCACTTTGATAGGCTCACTACGTCCGACATCCCAAAGTCTTGCCATACTTGTTAACGCTAAATCATCGGCAAATTTTTCACTAAAGAGTGCTGAGTTTTCATCGGTAGCTTCTTGAAACTTTGCAATTGCCTGCGCCACTTTTTGCTCAAAAAATCCACCCATTTGTACCGCTACCATCTGTATCGCTTCTTTTGGACTTTCTCCGTTGATAACACGGTGTGTGACGCGAGCAAAAAACTCACCACCACCAAGTGCATACACATCTTTATGTGTAAACATACATGCACGTGCCACGCGTACAAGTTCTTCTTCATCATCGTAATACGCATGAGCTGCCACATGTCTGATCGCCATTGCATTGGAAATGCCGCCAAGACGCTCCACATGTACGCCTTGTTTAACTTGTGAGTAAGTCTCTTTTGTCATTGTGCATATCCATGAGCCCCAACTATTTTCTAACCTATTCATCCAATGAGGAAGCATTTGCGCAACATCAAAAGCTCTAGGATTGGCTGCAGTACTTGCTAAATGCTCCAGTACCAAGATATTATAATCTCCATAATCAGTCGTTCCACCAGCACTTTTACCAGGATGATAATTGCGCTGTCCCCAACCAATACCATGAGTTTCCCCACCCATCATTTCACCGGGAGCCATAAACTTTTCTATGGGCTGATTTCCATAAGCTTTGTAAATCTTGTGTGCATCGTATTCATAGTGGCTTCCCAAACATAGGGCATCACCAACAATAGCGCCAAAAAAAGCACCTTTTATTCTCTCGTTTTTTGAAATATTATTCATTATTTAAACCTACTCTTTTATTTTATTTCTTACAAAATTTGTATATGAACGACTCTGCAACCGATGGGTCAAAATCTATGATTTTGGGGCACCCAACGTGTGAAGCCTTAGTGATAATACGAGTTTTGTAAGAAATTAATTTATTATAACGAGGTAAGTATTTAAAGTAGCCTACAGATGGGAGGTGAAATCTTTAGCTTAGACTGATTTAAGACTACTTTTTTCATTAGATTGTTTTTTTAATCTCTAAATTCATCTACTTTGGATGGGTGTGTTAATGCACTCATAAGAGTGTTGATAGAAACTTTTTCGTTTAAAATTTGCATATAAATTACATAGTTTGCCATGACTTTTTTGGCATACTCTCTGCTCTCACCATAAGGGACTAATTCCATGCTTAAGTATGGCTCGTACTCGCCTTCCTCAAAGGTGCCAGATTTTAAAAGTCTTTTTGTAAATCCTATGCCGCCATTGTACGCATAAGCGATTAAGAGAGGATTATGGAGATATTTTTCGAGATAATTTAAATGTATATTTGCAAACATGTAGGCAGTCTCAGGTGAAAACATATTATCCAAGTCAAAGTCTTGAAATTTTTGTTTTTTTGCTATCGCTTCAGCCAAAAATGGCATAAATTGCATCATACCCAGTGCGTAAGAGTGAGACAATGCTGAGGGAACAAGACGGCTCTCTTGTCTTGCAATTGCCAATATAAGTGCGATTCTTTTGTTGTCATAATTTTTTAAATATTTATAATAAGGCATAGGAAAGTAATGGTCTTTATAATGACTTGCTCTTTCCATAAGATAGGCATAAAGCGGAAGTGTGTTGGTGTAAAGGTATTTTTGCGCTCTTATTTCAAGTTGGGCAGAATCTTTATTTTTCACTTCCTTTAATAAATTTGTCCACCCAAAAGGATCTTGTTCATCATAGTCTGGATTTTTTTTATCAGCCACAGGAGTTTTTATATTTTTGGTTTTTACTCCAACCAAAAGAGTATAAATATTGATATCAAAACTGTTCCCTAACTCTTTTTTATATTTTTCATCTTTAGAGATTTTGTATTGCCAGAAGAGTATCTTATCTTTGTCCATGCGATAATATGCTTTCTCATAAGCCTTTTCTAAGTAGTCCATGGCAAGTGCAGAATGACCAAGTTTGAGTGCATTTAACCCTAAGAAAAATAGACTATCTTCTGTGAGGACTTTCTCAAATCTATCTACATGTAAGAGTGATTTGTTAAAATTTTTCATTTTATTGTCGGTGACTATATAGTTGATAGTTTTATTAATTCTGCTATCGCTTTGCAACTCTTGAATCTTCTTTGTACTTAATTCTTTATCTAAAAAAGTTCTTCTGTAGCTGCTTCCGACGTGGTTGAAGATTTCAAAAAATAACCCATTATTTCCATTTTTCATAGCATCAAATGGAGCGTTAGAGTAAAACACATGGAGAGATTTTGATATTTTATAAGCGGAGAGTTCTTCCTCTACTTTCTTGAGCTCTTTCTTGTCCATTTTTGTCGCGAGATAGGGCGAAAATTTAATTGCTAAGCAATCTGTATCTTGTTTTAACAGAGTGGGTAGTCTCATCTTTAAGCATTCTGCTGTTCGCTTAAAATTTGGTTCATTAATACGACTTGCATAAGCATAAAAAAGTTTCATACTCATGCGACTCGTTTCTCCTAATAGGGCATTTGCATCTTTAGAACTTGTGGTCGGTTCTTGTAAGTACCTGTAGATATAAAAATCTTTTACAAGACCTTTTGGCTTATCATTAAAAAATGAAATATCTGCTGGCGCTGAGGCAAAAAGCGATACGAACACTAAAGGGCAAAGTAAAAAAACTTTGCCAATTTTTCTATAAAGCATTGACTAGATTAAATAGTAATTTTACAGCAAATAGGTCTAAAAATTGAAGACCTAAAATGATGAGAATAGGAGCTAAATCAACTCCACCAATCATAGTTGGGATATACTTTCTCATATAGGTGTAAACAGGTTCTGTCAACTTCCTCAAAACTTGTACAATTGGGTTGTACGGATCGGGTTTCACCCAAGTGATAAGAGCAGATATTATGACGACCCAAATATAGATATTGATTACCATGTGTAAAATTTGTGCGAATGCTTCTATCAGTGTTGATACTACCATCATCTTGCAATCTCCTGTAAATAATTTTTAATCAGCGGATATAAATCTGCTAAGTCTGGACCATTTTCTGACCCTGTGAGCATGAATCGTAAGGGTTTAGAAAAGTTCTTTCCCCTTAATCCACTCTCATCGGCTAAATGCTTTTCGAAGTCATCAAACTCTGGAAAATAAGGTGCATTCTGCACAATATATATCAGTGTTTTTAAATTTTCGCTAAACTCGTCTTCGCTATGTTTTGTAGAAAACATACTATCAATTTTTTGCTTTATTTCATATGTTGTACTTACTTCTTGGGTGTATAGTTTTACTAATTTTCCGATACTTGCACACGAATAACCTATGCGTTTTGAGAGTTCAACATCCTCTATGCGTTTAATATGTTCACGATTTAGAAATCTCAATTTATCCATATCAAAAGCAGCAGGTGATTTTGATATATTTTCTAATTCAAACCATTTTAATGCATCATTGAGTGAAAAAATTTCTGTTGGAGTTTTGTTCCCCAGTAAAATAAGATAATTGATGATTGCTTCAGGAAGTAATCCTTGATCAAGAAGCCATCGTACACTACTTTCATCAGTGAGATTGAGGATGATAGGCAGATGTGCATAACGTATCTCTTCATCATAACCTAGTGCTTTTCTGATCAGTTCTTGTCTTGGAGTGTTGGAAATATGTTCTTCTTCCCTGATAATGTACTTGACACCTTGTATCATATCATCTGTGGCACATGCAAAGTTATAAGTCGGATATTTGTCGGCTTTCATGATGACAAAACTATCTACAACATCTGGTTCAAAGGAGAGAGTCCCTTTTATTGTATCTTTAAAAGTTATCTTTTCTTCCGGTTTTTTAATCCTAATTGTAAAAGGAAGATTGTTATTTAGTAGTTCATCTTCACTTACATGTAAACATTTCCCACTACAGCTATCTGCTTCAAGTTCTTTTTCTGTGCAAAAACAAGCAAATGCTTTTTTCTTATCTAAGAGGAATGAAGCAAACTGTAAGTGATATTTGAAGTTTTCACTTTGATAATACAGTGTGTCATACGTAATCCCAAAAATAGCTAAAATATCGAGTATCTCATCATCTTTTCCTTCTATATTTCTAGCCTTATGGGTATCTTCTATACGCACTATAAACATATCGCCTGATTGTTTGGCACACATGTAGTTAAAAAGGGCAACTCTAAGGTTGCCTATATGCATATCTCCTGTTGGAGAGGGTGCAAATCTATACATTATACATCCTAAGCTTTTCGAGAATTATACCAAGTAGTTTGTTAAAAAAGGGTAACACGGGACTATTTAAAGAAAATGCAATAGCCATAACAAAATTGATATTTATTTAGAAAAAACAAACAAATTGCTTGAAAATGTAAGCACACTGTTCAGTGCTACTGAAAATATATTTGGGTTAATAGGTGATACTAAAGAGTAAAAGGAAGCTCCTCACCATTTGATGTAATATTTCCTTTATCATTACTATCAGGTTTTACACCCCAGATGGAATTTAGTCCTTTTTCAAAGCCTGAGTTTTCTTTTATGTATTGTGTAATTGAATTCATGTTGCTAGACCAATCAATGCTTTTTGTAATCTTGTATGCTTTAATTAAAGCAGAGACTATAGGTTTAGGGTTGTTTTGTTGAGAAAAAGCCTTTAAAGCAGAGATATAGTCCTCTCTAAAGACAGTAGGGATAACAATCCTCATCTTATTTGCTAAAGAAAGTTCATTGTTCATAAACATTCTGCTTATTCTTCCATTTCCATCATCAAATGGGTGTACTTCTACTAACATTAGGTGCATATATATAGCCTTATGTAAAGGATTTTCTATTTGTGCATATATCTTATATGCTTCTTCTAGTGTTTTATGTATTTGGGAGGGTAGTACGAATTGTGTTTGCCCTGCAACATTTACTTTTGTTTTAAAATCTCCAACTGTGATTTCCTCTTTTCTATGTACCATTAATTGATAATGTGTATCTTTAAGAACTTCAATGAAGTGATTAAAGTCTTTGAAAACAATAGGATTTTCATAGAATTCATTAACGATAGTATAGGTGTTTATGATGTCATGCCCATCCTTGTGTCTTTCATATCTATGTTTAGGATTAAAGATAATATTTTGAGCTTCATCGATTTCAAACTCTGTTCCCTCAATATAGTTACTAAAGTATGCTTCATAAAAAAGAATGACTTTAGGGGCTACTTCATATAGTACAGATTCGCAAATCAAAAGCTGTTCTTGAGTATTTTGAAAAAGTTCTATTCTTTTTCTGTCAAAATCAAGAAAATTTTCTGTGTAATATTTTGTGAAATAATATTTAAGAGCAATAAATTCATGCATTAGATCAAATTTTTCAGCACTTACTTCTAAATTTCCAAAATAAATTTTTGCATGCTTTATATCATGAAATTGAGAAAGAATTTCTTCTATTAAAATTTGACATGCTAGGTTTTTGTTAGAACGCTTTTTGAAAACTTTTGAATCTTTAAAGTTGATCAAAATTGCATAATACAACTTAGGGATTTTTAATTGAGTATCTTTAAAGGTTTGAAGCTCTATATTACCTAATATATTTTGATTTGATATTTTCAATACATTGATTGCAAAATTATAATCACCTGCTTTTAAAACTATTTTTTTATTTATTGTAGTAGAGATAATAAAAAGCTCTTTCATCTTTGAGGGATGAAGAAGTTCTAAAGCACTTTTATAAAAAACAATTCCTTGTATATTTAAATAATCAAAGATAAGTTCGAGGTATAAAATGATATCTTCTTTTTTTTCAACATATATACCTTGGTATATTTTTATTAAAATACCCTTGTGAGCTTTATTTGTTAAATTTCTATTGTTTGTTTTATTAGAAAAGTAAATCATATTCAGTCCCTTAAATTAAATTTAAATAGTGTATTTTTGTAGATATAATTTGATTATATTCTATGTAATTATATCATATTTATTGGTAATATACACTATTTTAAGATATTTTTAATATGCATTCCTGAGTATGCTAAGATAAACTTAAGATTTTAGTTTCATTGCCACTAGGGAATTCACCACTTTTGGGTTGGCTTTTCCACCAGTGGTTTTGAGTACTTGACCTACAAAGAATCCAAAAAGGTTGGTGTTACCTGCTTTAAACTTAGCAACGTTGTCTGGATTTTTTGCAATTATTTCATCTATAATAGGTTCTAGTTTAGAGGGGTCACTTATCTGTACAAGTCCCTTTTCTTCAACTACCTGTGTTGGATTTTCCCCAGATTTCACCATTTCTTCAAATACTTGTTTAGAAATTTTATTTGAAATAGTACCCTCATCAATCATTTTAACAAGTTCGGCTATTTGATTTGCACTAAATTTCAAGTCAGTTGCCTGCTTCTCTTTTAACTCTCTAGCTACTTCATTGGCCACAATGTTAGCAAGATTGACAGGGCTATTAATCAGTGATTGTGCCTCTTCATAAAAATTAGAGAGTTGCTCATCACGCGCTAGAATATTAGATATTTCATTGTTTAGCCCAAGCTCCTGCGTGTACTTATAAAATAGTTCGTGCTGGGTTTCACTCATAGGTGCTACTTCACCCTCTACGAGTGCCTTTTTAGCTTGAGGCTTAGGTGTAGGTTCAGTTGCTTTTGTTTTTTTAGCCCAAGAGTCTTTGAGCCCGACAATTCTATTAAATACAGGGTTTTTATCAGTGTAATCAACAGGGTCAGCGTAAAAATACCCATGTCTTTCAAATTGGAATCTCTCATCAGGTTTTTCTGTTATGACAGCTGGCTCAACAAGAGCATTTTTAATAACACGCAAGGAATCTGGGTTTATATCTTCTACCCCTTCAGGGATTTCTGTGGAGAACAATCTGTCATAGAGCCTTACTTCGACTGTTTTAGCGTGCGCAGCACTCACCCACTGGATAGCACTTTTGACCTTGATACCGCTGGTGTCTGAGCCACTTTTGGAGTCAGGAAAATACTGGGCTTTTAGTTCTGTAATATTCCCATTAGCGTCTTTAACTACTTGTGTGCAAGAGATGATAAAGCCGTGCTTCAGACGTACTGGTTGCTCAGGTGTGAGACGATAGTAGCCCGTTGGAGGAATTTGCATAAAGTCAGAGCGCTCAATATAAATCTCGCGAGAGAAAGGAATCTTCCTTGAACCCTCTTTAGGCACGTCATGTGGGTAGTATGAAGCATCAATCTCTTCATCCCCCTCATAATTTTCGATCGTTACTTTTAGTGGGTCAAGCACACACAGTACACGTGGCACTTTTTTATTTAAATCGTCTCTTATACAAAATTCCAGCTGTGCAACATCCACCATCGAGTTTGCTTTTGCTATCCCTATTTGATCGCAGAAGTTCAAAATAGAATCGGCAGTATAACCTCTTCTTTTATATCCGGCAAGAGTAGGAAGGCGAGGGTCATCCCAGCCGTTTACCTCTCCACCATTTACGAGTTCTAAAAGCTTTCTTTTACTCATAACGGTATAGTTGATCCCTAGACGTGCAAACTCATACTGGTAAGGGCGAGGCAGCTCAAGTTCAAGCGAATAGAGTACCCAATCATAGATAGCACGGTTATTTTCAAACTCGAGTGTGCAGATAGAATGAGTGACTCCCTCAATATAGTCAGACAAGCAGTGAGCAAAGTCGTACATTGGGTAAATGCACCAATCATCCCCTGCTCTAAAATGATGCGCATGTCTGATACGGTATAAAAGCGGATCTCGCATTTTCATGTTGGCGGCACTCATATCGATTCGTGCTCGAAGAACGTGTTCGCCGTCTTTAAACTCACCATTTTTCATTCGCTCAAAAAGGTTTAGATTTTCTTCAACAGTGCGCTCAGAGTATTTGCTTCGTCTCCCTGGTTCTGTAACCGTCCCACGGCATTCGCGTATCTCTTCTTCGTTTAGGCTATCAACGTATGCCTTGCCCATTTTAATGAGTGTAACAGCGTAATCGAAAATACGAGGAAAATAATCAGAAGTAAAGTACAGATGAACACCCCATTCAAATCCAAGCCACTCTACAGCATCTTTAAGAGCCTCAACATATTTAGTGTCTTCTTTGGTTGGATTGGTATCATCCATTCGGAGGTTACAGTGACCTTTATAGTCACGTGCAATACCAAAATTTATACAGATAGACTTAGCATGCCCAATATGTGGAAAGCCATTAGGCTCTGGAGGAAATCTAGTAATAACCTCTTGATTCTTGCCAGACTTTAAGTCCTCTTCAACTATTGTACGTAAAAAATCTTTGCTCACACTCATTTTTTATTAAACCTTTTAATTTAAACTCTGATAACAGTCATATCTTTAAATTATATCTACATGTAGGTTAATAAATGGTAACATAAAAATAAAAGAGTTTTATGAACAAAATAGCAGAGATACCTTTTTTCACCAACCTGAATGAAGATGATATAGAAAAACTAAAAAAGATATCTACAATCAAAAAATACAATTCTAAAGAGATATTGTTTTTTGAGGGGGAAGAACCAAAGTATTTGCATGTGCTTCTTGATGGAGTTTTGAGGTTGTATAAAACAAACCATAAAGGCAATCAAATATCTCTTCATCAGTTTTTACCGGTGAGTTTAGTGGCAGAACTTGCAAACTTTGAAAATATACCTTATCCCGCAACGGCAGAGTTTGTCAGCAGAGGAGAGGTGATGAAAATAGATTATAAAAAGCTGGAAGAGGGCTTTTTCAAAAATCCAGAACTTTCTCTTAAAATTATAAAATCACTCAGCGGTAAACTAAAAATTATGTCACAAGTCGTTACCGATGAGATAATTCTCACTTCAGAAGCAAAAATAGCAAAATTTTTGGTAGAAAATGCAGAATTATTTGATAAGCTAAAAAATACTCAAATAGCTTCTATCTTAAATTTAACTCCTGAAACACTCTCCCGCACACTGAGCAAATTTAAAACTCAAAACTTCATTGAGATAGATGAAAAACACAATGTAAACATACTTGAGACAGAACAACTTAGAGAATTATATAATTAAAATATTAAACTCATAACTTAATTAATTGACCTATGTCAATGAAATAATCACCCTCATTATCATATAATTTACGCAAAAGTTGTTTAAGTAAAGTAAATTTCTTTAAACCCTTTTTGTCTTGGTCTCCCAGTTTTGGTAGCTTTGCTACTTTTTAAATCTTAGTGTAACACTAAGAAAATGTACGGTAGGAGTTTTTATGTCCTTAGATACGGAAAAAAAAGCTAAAAATCCTCTATGGTTTATCCTGATTCTATTAGCGATAGGCGCAATTGTAGGAATGTTGGTTTCTTTCGGTATTGCTGTAGGAGTAGACAAAACTTCAGACGATAAGTTTTGTACTGTGTGTCACACGATGCAACCTATGGCAGATGCATATTTGCTTGATTCGCACGGGGGAAATAATCCACGTGGAACAAAAGCTAAATGTGTAGAATGTCACTTACCTCACGACAGTCTTGCTGGTTATTTAGTTGAAAAAGCAAAGACTGGTTTTCATGATTTTAGAGTTCAAAACTTTGGTGATTTGAAATCTATAGATTGGGAAGCAAAGAGAAAACATGCCAAAAATTTTGTTTATGATTCAGGGTGTATGACATGTCATACAAACTTACGTGAGGCTACAATGTCTGATCCTAAAGGCTTTATAGCGCACAAAGAGTATTTTGAAAAAAGAACGGATAAAAAGTGTGTTGAGTGTCATGAAAATGTAGGTCACCATATCCTTGGTGATTATATTACAAAGTAAGTTTAATCTACAAGAAGGAGCAAAAGAAAATGTTTAAAAAATTTCTAATTATACTTGCAGTGGTTGCTTCGGGCGCATTTGCTGCTAGTATTGGGGACGTTAGTGCCGTTAAAACTTTAAAAGTTGAACGCGGCTTAAGCGAAGCGGGAAAAGCGTGTGTTGAATGTCACGCTAAAACGACACCAGGACATGTCAATGACTGGAAAGAGAGTCGCCATGGTCATGTTGGCGTAAGCTGTATTGATTGCCATAGTGTTAAAAAAGATAGTCCAATGGCTGCACAAAACTGTCCTGGCGTAAAGGGAACAGATATTTATGTAACAGTACTGGTAAGTCCAAAAACATGTGGAAGATGTCATCCAAATGAAGTGACTGAATTTCAACATAGCGGACATGCACGTGCTGCTCTTCAAGTTCGAGCAAAACCTGGCATGCAAGCTTTGATGCATGACTTTGAAGGAAGAGGCCATCCAGAACTAAAAGATGCTCCAGAGGCAACGGGTTGTATGCAGTGTCATGGTTCAATTATCACACTAGATAAAGATAATAGACCAACTGCTGAGACTTGGCCAAATTATGGTATCGGTAATGTGTATCCAGATGGTAGTATTGGTAACTGTAAATCTTGCCACTCCGCACATACATTTTCAATAGCAGAAGCTAGAAAACCAGCGGCATGTGCCTCTTGCCATTTGGGACCTGATCATCCGGATATTGAGATTTATAACAATTCAATGCACGGCCATATCTTTAACGCTGAAGGTTCTACTTGGAAATATGACAGTGCACCAGATGCTTGGGAACCAGGCGATTATAGAGCTCCAACATGTGCTACTTGTCACATGAGTGGAATTGGTAACTTAAAATCTACTCACAATGTCAGCAGACGTCTTAAATGGAATATTTGGGCTCCGATTTCAAAAACTAGAGAGGGTGGTTGGGAAACTGCCGTGAAAGATTTTGAAGCTGGCAAAATTACTAAAGGTAATGCACTAGCTGGTCATCCAGATGGAAGTAAAGCTGCTCGTAGCGAGATGGAAGAAGTATGTAAATCATGCCACGTTTCAATTCATACGAAAAGCTTTTTCAAAATGGCTGATCAACATGTGCAATTGTATAACACCTATGCGGTGGATGCTAAAGCAATGATTGATGATCTTAAGGCAAAAGGGTTACTTAAAAAAGATCCTTGGGCTGATGAGGCTCAAAAGAAATGGTATCATATCTGGCATCATCAAGGACGACGTATGAGACAAGGCGCTCTTATGGGTGGACCTGATTATGCTCATTGGCATGGAGTATTTGAACTTCAACAAAACATCAGAGAGTTGGAGAGTATTTACAATCGTAGAATTAAGACAGGCGAGATTGAAGATTAAAACATCTTAATTTTTCGGGAATCAAGACAAAGAAAATATACTTTTTGGGGAGGGCATTGCTCTCCCTTTTTTTGTAAATATTTATATAAGGATGTGATGTGAAAAAGAGTTTATTGAAGAGCCACTTGCAAATTCAAATATCACAAACAGCTAATTTCTCCTCATAGCAATTTTTGAGATTTAAAAAATCTCTATGGGGTGATAATCTTGATATTTTATCTGAATTCTTCCAAATTCTTGTCA